>JGI12631J13338_1000003_pt1 | contig 171157 bp, 157 predicted proteins | sample BlaSpr_A8_Ref_O1_FD_13338 | JGI IMG/M metagenome (IMG submission 13338) | reverse complement strand
CCCGCCGCAGCCGCATTCGGTTCCGCACTGGAATTTCGTTTATGGCTTGCCACGGATCTCAACTCCCCTGTCGTTCTTCCGAAAATATTTGCGCCATGAACGCCACCGCCGTAATCACCCGGTCGTAATGCATGCGCATCGGCGCCAGTATCCCCAGCGTCCCCTGCGCCTGGTCTTTAGATGAATACGACGCCGAAACGATGGCCAGGTGTTTCCCTTCATTCGAAATCTTATCCAGTCCCAATTCCACATGCACCGGCTCCGGCGATTCGATGCACCCGCTCAGCAGCGCAATCAAGCGGTCCTTTTCATCAATCGCTTCCAGCAATTCCCGCAGCTGCTCCGGATTCGTGAAATCCGGCGATGACGCAATCTGCGCCGCGCCATCCACATAAATTTTCCGCTCGCCCGCGTCGCCCAAAATACTCGGATCGCACAACAGCAGCGCATCATTCGCCAATTGCCCGTAACGCTCGCGATCCATCTCCAATTGCTTCCGCAAATCCGCGCGCATCGCTTCCAGCGTCCAACCCACGTAGTGCCGGTTCAAATAATCCGCGGTGCGGTCCAAATCTTCTTGCCGGAACGGCCGCTCCGGCCGGATCAATTTGTCCCGCGTATTATTTCCCGCCGAAATCAGCACCACCAGCACGCGCCCATCCGGCAGCAGTAGAAATCGAATATGCTCCACCACCGCGCTCGCCAGCGGCGGGGAAATAAATATTCCTAGCCCGCGCGAAACCGCCGCCAGCACCTGGCTGGCCCGCTCCATCACCGCTTCCGGAGTCTGCGCTGCTTCCAGCTCCCGCCGGATCCACAGCCGGTCTTCCGGGCTCGCCGTCGCCTGCGCCGTCACCTGCTCCACAAAAAAACGATACGCCGCCGCCGTCGGCACACGCCCCGCGGAAGTGTGCGGCTGGTACAGCAAACCTTCATCTTCCAGATCCGCCATCACATTGCGAATCGTCGCCGAACTCAGCGCTTCCACATGCCGCCGCGCCACGCTGCGCGATGAAACCGGCTCGCCCGTTTCGATGTACACCCGCACCAGTTCCGTCAAAATCTGCTGGTTGCGTTTTGATTGCAGAACCGTAGGGCTCATAGACTCTCTTAACATCCGGCGGGACCACCATTAACCGGCTCGTTTCGCCACTAGCGCGCACGTTATCCGTATCTCCAGTTTAGTCGCTGCGCCGAAAGCCGTCAACGCAGCCCTAAAATCCCGGCGCGGACTGTATACCGATCGCAAATAGCCAGCCTCTCCCAATCCCCCGCACTTCAACCGCATATCGTCCCCGCATGAATTTTCGGTAAAGGGAACTTGCACGCCAGTTCTACGTATCATATTGTGTTGTCGCCTTGGGGTGAAACTGCGGCCGCCTTGCCTGTAGCACCGCCGAAGATTCTGGAGGAAGCATGCGACTCGCCGGACTTTCCTGCGTCATTTTGGGCTGCGCCATTTTCAGCGGCATGTCGAGCGCGCCGCTCTTCGCGCAGGCTGCCGCCGGCCCGCTGCTCTCCCATCCCGCTCCCGTCGCGCCCTCCGACGAAAAAACTCTCTCCGTCCGCATTGTGGCCTACACCATCGACGCCAAACTCGACCCCACCAAGCACGTCATCGACGCCACCGAAACCCTCACCTACCGCAACCTGACCGGAAAGCCGCAGCAAACTTTTCCTTTCCACATGTATCTCAACGCCTTCCAGCCGCAGTCCACATTTATGACTGAAGTCCGCCGCGCCGGCACGCGCGGCAGCGGACCAGATACCGCCTGGGATCCGAAACATTTCGGCGCGATCACCATGGAAAAGCTCGAAGCCGAAGGCAGCGGCGACCTCACCTCCAAGATGGCGTTCATCCATCCCGACGATAACAACACCGAAGATCGCACCGTGTTTCAGGTCACCCTCGACAAACCCGTCGCTCCCGGTTCCTCGGTAACATTTCATATGACCTTCCGCGACCAACTTCCGGAAGTCGTCGAACGCACCGGTTACAAACACGACTTCGATATGGTCGGCCAATGGTTCCCCAAAGTCGGCGTCTGGTGGAAAGACGCCTGGAACTGCCACCAGTTCCACGCCAATTCCGAATTCTTCGCTGACTTCGGCACTTTCGACGTTAAGATCACCGTCCCGCAAAATGAAATTGTCGGAGCCGGCGGCGATCTGGTTTCCAGCCATCCCAATTCCGATGGCACTAAGACCCTCGCCTACCATTCGGAAGACGTTCACGATTTTTCCTGGGCGGCGAGTCCGAGCTTCACTGAGAAAAACGATAGCTGGGACGGTCCCAACGGTCCGGTCGCTATTCACATCCTGATGTCCCCCGGCCACATGGCCACTTATCCGCGTTACCTCAGCAACTTGAAAGGCACGCTGCAGCTCTTCAACGACTGGTATGGACCGTACGCCTACGACCGCATCACCCTGATCGATCCCCCTCACGGTGGTCTCGACGCCGGTGGTATGGAATACCCCACCTTGATCACCGCCGGCACCGCCTGGGATATGCCCAAAGGCTTGCTCGCGCCCGAAGGCGTCACTGAGCATGAATTCGGTCATCAATATTGGTACGGCATGGTCGCCACCAACGAATTCGAAGAAGCCTGGCTCGACGAAGGCATCAATAGCTACACCGAAGTAAAAGTCATGGACGCGCTCTACGGGAAAAATACCTCGACCATGGCTTGGAGTTTCGCGCAGATGGGCGAACATGGCCAACAACGCGCCGGCTACCTGGGCAGTGACGACAGCGACGCCATCGCCCAGTTCGCCTGGAAATATCGCAACAGCAATTCCTACGGCGCCATTACCTACGGCAAGACCGCCACCATGCTCGCCACGCTCGAACAAGTCATCGGCGAAGATACCTTGCGCCAGGCCATTCACACCTACTTCATGCGCTACCGTTTCACTCATCCCACCGGCACGGACTTCCTCAAAACAATTGAAGAAGTTTCCGGAAAAGATCTGAAGTGGTATTTCGATCAGGCCGTCTACGGCACCAATGTTTTCGATTATGAAATCGACGATGCCCATTCCGATCCGCTGAAGTGGTGGGATACCTCCATGGCCCATCCCAAGGCGGCCGACGGAATTTACCGCACCTACGTCACCGTCCGCCGCAAAGGCGATTTCATCTTCCCGGTCGACCTCGAAGTTAAATTCGACGACGGCACCACCGCCACCGAGCATTGGGACGGAAGAGATCGCTGGTTCCGCTACCAGTACGACCGCAAGGCGCAGATCGTCTCCGCCGAAATCGACCCGCAGACTCAGTTGTATCTGGATCGTAATTTCTTCAACAACAGTTATGTCGAGCAAGGCGATGCTCGCGCCACCCACAAATTTCGCAATCTGTGGGTTTTCGTCAGCGAGTGGCTCTCGCAGTTGCTCGCCTGGCTGACCTAGAAAACCGAAACCGGACGGAATCGAGCGGAGGACGAACGCAATGGATCGAGCGAATTACGGAAATTCGATAAGCGGCGCGGGCCTGGTCTGGAAATGGCAGCGCCTGCTGTGGTGGATCTTCGCCCTCAACCTGGTCTTCGCGTTTTTCGCCACCCAGGGCATGGTCGACCGGCTCGGTCCCGCGCTCGATCACAGCAAAGCCTCGCAATATTTCGTGCACGGCTTCGACGTCTCGCAAATGGCCGCGCTTGCCAGCCAACCCGATTCCCCGCTCGAATTCCAGGGTCCGACGGTTATTCACTTCTCGATCGTCTTCATGATCCTGATGCTCTTCTTTACCGGCGGAATTCTGGCGACCTACGTTCGCGACGAACGACCCGCCGCCGGAATTTTCTTTGAAAGCTGCGGCTATTATTTTTGGCGCTTCGTCCGCTTGCTGATTTATATGCTGATCGTATTTCTGCCCATCGGCGGCCTCGTCGCGCTCGCCAGCATGATGTACAGCCGCATCGACGATCGTTCGATCTCACCCTACTCCGCGGTTCATTTCTTCCTGGCCGCCGCCGTCGTAATTTTGTTCCTGCTGATCGTCATTCGCATCTGGTTCGATATGGCCCAGGTCATCGCCGTCGCCGAAGACGAAAAGCGCATGCACAAAGCCCTGCGCCTCGCCTTCAGCCTCTTCTTCCGCAATTTCTTCTCACTGCTTTGGATTTATCTCCGTGCCGCCGTCGTGGCCTGCCTCATCGTCGGGCTCTGCCTGTACTTCTGGATGAAGAAATTGCCTCCCGAAGCAACGCTCGTCGCCTTTCTACTCAGCCAGTTCATGCTGGTCGTCTGGATCGCCGCCCGCCTCTGGCAACGAGCCAGCGAATCCGCCTGGTATCGCCGCCACGCCCCAGTAGTGGCCCAGGAACCAGCGTGGACTCCGCCGCCAGTAATCGCCCCCATCGCCATGCCCGACCCCGAACCCTACACCCCACCCACAACATAAGAAAAATGTTCGAGTCTGCCTGACACGACCGGCGCGTCTACCAATTGTCGACCGAGTGTTTTGCGCGTCATTCTGAGCGCAGCGAAGAATCTCGCTTTTGTCCCCAGTCACGGCGATCGATCCGCTTCCTCGCCGAACGAACGAATCGCACTCACCGGCAGTTGGCCGTCATCCAGAGGAGCGCAGCGACGAAGGACCTCTCTTCGATGTCACCCGCTCCAAGTTGCTCTCCCGTACACGCATAATCCGCGTACTCCTGCGCGTCCACCCATCAGCCATGTAAACTAAACACGCCGTCGGAGGAACCTGTTGTCCGATCCACGTCTTGAATATTCCAACCGTCTCGAATCCCACCTGAAATCCGCCGACGCCCAAGAACGAAATCACCGCCGCTTCGGCAATTTCAAACTAGCCACGATCGCAGCCGGAATCGCGACAGCCTGGCTCTCCCTCCATTCCAAAATGTTCACTCCGTACTGGATCCTAGCGCCCGTAGCCATCTACGCCGCTCTCGCGATCTTCCACGAATTCACTCTCCGCGCGAAAGCCCGCGCCGAATCCGCGGCCGCTTTCTACCAGCGCGGCCTCGCCCGCATCGAAGACCTCTGGCCCGGCCACGGCTGCCCCGGCGATCGCTTCCGCGACCCAAAACACGTCTACTCCGAAGACCTCGACATCTTCGGCACCGGCTGCCTGTTCGAATTGCTCTCCACCGCGCGCCTGCCCATGGGCGAAGAATTCCTGGCGAAATGGCTCCGCCACGGCTCGCCCGTCCCTGAAATCCTCGAGCGCCAAAAAGTCATCGTCGACCTGCGCGAGAAACTCGATCTCCGCGAACAGCTCGCTATGCTCGGCGAAGACCTCCGCGTCCGCCTCGACCCGTCGTCGCTGTGCCAGTGGGCCGAGGAGTCTCCGCTGCTTCCCACCGGCCCGTGGCGCATCGTCTCCGCCATGCTCGCCGCAGCGTTCGCCGCCGCGCTGGTCTATTACGTCGCCACCACGCTGCTCTGGCCGCTGCTCGTCGTCGTCCTCTTCGAAGCCGCGATCTACCGCTGGCTGAAGCCGCGCGCGGTGCAAGTCGTCGGCGGCATCGGCACCAACGCCGAGGGCCTGATCCTCTTCGCCCAAATCCTGGAACGCCTCGAACGCGAGCCGTTCACTTCGCCGCGCCTCCAGCGATTCGCGGCGCAACTCAAACGCGACGGCGCCCCCGCCTCGCAAGCCATCCGCAACCTCGCCCGCATCGGCTACTGGATCGACGCGCGCGGCGGACTCATCGCCAAGATGCTCGAGCTGCCGGCGCTCTACACCGTGCAGGTGGGCCTCGCCGCGGATGCGTGGCGCCGCAACTTCGGCCGCAGCCTCCGCACCTGGGTTGGAATCACCGGTGAGATGGAAGCGCTGATCTCGCTCGCCGCGTATTCCTACGAGCATCCCGCCGATCCGTTTCCGGTGTTCGTCGACGACTCCAAGGTCACGCCAAGTGCGCTATCCGCGCACGCCGCCACCGCGAAAGATGCCACGAACACGCCGCCCGTGTTCGACGGCGACGAACTCGGCCATCCGTTGATCCCCGCCGCGAAATGCGTCCGCAATTCGGTGCGGCTCAACGCCGAGACGCGGGTGCTGCTGGTCAGCGGCTCGAACATGTCCGGCAAAAGCACGTTCCTGCGCACGGCCGGAATTAACGCGGTGCTGGCCATGGCCGGCGCACCGATCCGCGGCAAATCGCTGCAGCTCACGCCGGTGACGTTAGGCTCCAGCATTCGCCGCGTGGACTCGTTGCAGGAAAATCGCTCGAGCTTCTACACTGAAATTTTGCGGATTCGCGATGTGTTTGAATTAACGGAAGGAACTGCGCCGGTATTTTTTCTGTTCGACGAACTGCTGGAAGGCACCAACTCCAACGACCGCAAAATCGGCGCCGAAGGCCTGTTCCGCGCCCTGCTCGAACGCCGCGCGGTCGGCATCGTGACCACCCACGACCTGGCCCTCACCGAAATTACCGGCGCGCTTTCCAGCGTGGTCCGCAACGTACATTTTCAAGACTACGTCGAAGACGGCAAAATGCGCTTCGACCACAAACTGCGCGACGGCGTGGTGGCCAAATCCAACGCGCTCGAATTGATGCGGCTCATCGGCCTGAAAGTTTAGGCCGCGCGGCGCGCCGTACAATTACAAATTCAAAAGCAAAAACAAAAGCAAAAACGCAGTGCATCGGCCGCGCGAGCTTTGCGCGGGATATGGCGCAGGAACCGGCGACGCCGATTCCAGCGCGTGGTGCTCGGCCCCCGGGCCGTCGAACTTTTACGCTTACTCTAAACTTTTGGTGCTAATCGGCGTTGTCGATTTGGGCGCGCTGCAGGCGGTCGCTGTAGTCGATGTAGATCGTCTTCCACTCGCTGTAAAAATCGAGAGCGGCTTCGCCGGATTCGCGATGGCCGTTGCCGGTATTCTTGATCCCGCCAAACGGCAGATGGGTCTCGGCGCCAATGGTCGGCGCGTTGACGTACACAATGCCGGTCTGCAGGTCGCGTTGGGCGCGGAACGCATGGTTGATGTTCCGAGTGTAGATCGAGGCCGACAGGCCGTAATTCACGCCGTTCGCGATGGTCAAGGCCTCGTCAAAGGTCTCGAACGGAATCACCGACACCACCGGCCCGAAAATTTCTTCCTGGGCGATGCGCATCTTCGGCGAACAATCCGTAAACACGGTCGGTTCGTGGAACCAGCCGTTCTTCCACTTGTCGCCGGTCAGCCGGTGACCGCCGGTCGCCAGCTTGGCGGTCTCGTCCTTGCCAATCTGCACGTATTTCATCACCGTGTTCAGTTGCTGCTCGTTCACGCACGGCCCCATCTGCGTCGAGGGGTCCAGCCCGTCGCCCACCTTCAGCGCGCCCACCTGTGCGATGAACTTCTCGACGAACTGCGCGTAAATTTTACGATGCACGGCCACGCGCGACGCCGCCGTGCAGCGTTGCCCGCTGGTGCCAAAGCCGCCCCACACCGCGCCATCGACCGCCAGGTCCAGGTTCGCGTCGTCCATCACGATGATGATGTTCTTCCCGCCCATTTCCAGGTGGCACTTTTTGAAATCCGGCGCGCACTCCTTGCTGACGATGCGCCCCACTTCGGTCGATCCCGTAAAACTCACCAGCCCCACGTCCTTATGCATGATCAACGGCGACCCGGCCTCCGGCCCTTCGCCGAACACCACGTTCATCACGCCGCGGGGCAAGCCCGCTTCGTTCAAGGCGTGCATCAAATTAAAAGTGGAGAGCGGCGTGTCCTCTGCCGGTTTAATGACCACCGTGTTCCCGGTGACCAGCGCCGGGATCGCTTTCCACGACGGAATGGCCATCGGGAAATTCCACGGGCAGATGAGGCCCGCCACGCCCACCGGCGTGCGCACGCTCATCGCAAATTTATTGGGCAGCTCCGAAGGAGTGGTCTGGCCGAATTGGCGGCGGCCTTCGCCGGCCATCAAGTAGGTCATGTCGATGGCTTCCTGCACGTCGCCGCGAGTTTCGGCGAGGACCTTGCCCATCTCGCGGGTCATGTCCTCGGAGTAGTCTTCCTTGCGCTCGACCAGAATTTCGGCGGCGCGGTAGAGAATTTCGGCGCGCTTGGGCGCGGGAGTGAGGCGCCAGCCGTCATAGGCGTTCTTGGCCGATTCGACCGCGGCGTTGACGTCGTCGGCATTCGACGCCGGGAACATCCCGATCAGCTCGGTGGTGTTCGCCGGGTTGCGATTCTCAATGACTTTGCCGGAGCGCGGTTCGACCCATTCTCCGTCGATGAAGTTCTTAAACGCCTTTGGTGCCGCAGACGTAGCCATGCGCCTTCCTCCGATAGCTGCCCGATGAACGAACCGATGCGAAGTTCTTGATTTGGGCTGAGATACTTCGATGCCGGAGCGATTTCCGGCGATTCAGAGTAGCAGGAGGGCGCGAAAAAGGGAAAACGGAAAAGGGATACTGGGGATGCACGGCGTGGCCAAATTGGCCGCCGTATTTGGCGATAAAATTGGTTTCCAAATACCGTGGATTTTGCGGATTAGAAATGAGCTCGACGCTTTGTTTTGAATGGTTTACGTTGAATTCTAATTGCTGGTAGCGGATTAGAAACGCAGCGGCGGAAAATGGAAATTCGAAAATGGAAACTGGAAAATGGGATTTCCGGCGGTGTTGAAACCGCGCCCTGCGGTGGTGCACGGACGCGCGCAGCGCACGCAGAAAGAACTGTCGATTAGAAAACACGGTCGGCCTTTGTTATGTGGCAGTTGAAAGTGGTTTCTAATCGCGCGAACTGTCGATTAGATGAGGCGGAAAATAGAAAGGTGGGTTGCGCGATTGAGGGCGAGGAGCGATGGTTTCGTCGAGGCGGGTTGTTTTGTGGTGCGCCGTAGTGCATGGCGTCCTCCTGCGTTCGCGCGCTTCTTACACGCATTGGCGCGAAATTCAGTGGGGCTGAAAAGTGCCCCGACTCACGCTAACAGATTTGGAGTTTGTTGGATATTCGTAGAAATACTGAGTCGGAGCGCAGAACTACGTTGCAAATTGGCAGATCGCTAAGACGCGTGCTGCACATAGAGAACCACTACATCTAAACCCGTGGTTGCGAGATACGAGGTGTAGACGCTTGGCATCGGGNTGTCAAGATATTGACGACCCCATTTCTCTTCAGTTATGAACACCAGTTTTGTGAGCTTTTTTTTGCGCTTTTGATTCCCGATAATTACTTTGACGATGTCTTTATAAAACTCGGCCGAAGCATGACAACTAAAACCGGAAATGCGAAAACGGACGGCAGGCGGTGTGGCGCGATTCGCTTGCACAATTGGGCGGGGCGAATTACCTTCGGGCGTCAGGTTGAGGTGACCATGGGTCCGATGGACGTGAGTTTGGTGGCGTTGGTTTGCATTTTCGGCGGGGCGATCTTTGGGCGGTATCTCGGGTCGATCTTGCCCGAGCCGCACTTGAGCGAGGACTCGAAGGATTCGGTGAAGCTGGGGATGGGGTTGGTGGCGACGATGTGCGCGCTGGTGCTGGGGCTGCTGATTGCGTCGGCGAAGACGTATTACGACACGCAGAACGCGGAGCTGACCGACATGGCGGCGAAATTCGTGTTCCTCGACCGGGCGCTGGCGCACTACGGGCCGGAAACGGCGGAGTGCCGGGTGGAGCTGCGCAAGATCGTGGAGCGGCTGATGGCGCGGATCGAAGAACGGGGGAATGCGCCGATGCGCCCGACGGATACGATTTCGATCGGCGACGAGGGCTTGTTCGAAAGGACCCAGGCGCTGACGCCCAAGGACGACCGGCAACGGCTGATACAGTCGCAGGCGGTGGCCGAGGAGATTGTGCTGGGGCAAACGCGCTGGCTGATGTACGCGCAGTCGGCGACGGAGGTGCCCAAGCCGCTGGTGACCGTGCTGATATTCTGGCTGACCGTGATTTTCATCAGCTGGGGAATTTACGCGCCGCGGAATGGGACGGTGGCGGCGACGTGGTTCGTCACCGCGGTGTCGGTGTCGAGCGCGATATTTTTGATTCTGGAGATGTACACGCCGTACAGCGGGATCGTGCTGGTGTCGAGCGGGCCGCTGCGCTCGGCGCTGGCGCATTTGGGGCAATGAAGCATCGGGAAATGGAAATTTGAAGATGGAAAATGGCGAGGGCGCAGGCTAGCGCAATTGCAGCGCGCGTCGCGTTTTTCGCAAAATTTCAACGCGCTGTTGAATATGTCAACGCGCGCAAGGCGGGCGAAAGTGGCGCGGGGTCGCGCGAGGAATCGCTATGTTGTGGGAAGCAGGCGGTCTGCGGTACCGTGGGCCGGCTGACGGGCATTGGTGGCCGGCTTGCATTACGTTCTGGCGAGCGCCGGTCAAAGACAGAAACTTAACTTGGGACCCGGCAGCGGGAATCGAAATTCGAAACACGGAGGAAAATAACATGGCCAAGGCTAAGGGAAGCAAAGCACCAGTGAAACATCTGCAAAAGGGCAAAAAGCTGGAAGCGACGAAGCCGCTCCGGGTTCCAGCAACCGGCAGCCATCGCGAGTACCTGCGGGGTAACACGCCGTAGGTTTGGTCAGGGGCAGCAGCGAGTAACGATCACGCAGGGCAAGGCCGCCTGGATTTGACGGGCGGCCTTGTTTTTTTGGATGCGGCGGCTAAGCGGCGCGGACGGGCTGGCTGGCGCTAGTCGGCGTCGGTGTCGTTGTCGTCGACCAGCGACCAGGAGGCGTCGAGGTTCACTTCGTTCATCGCTTTGGCGTCGGCGGCGGTGGTGGGGCCCAGATCTTTCTGGTAGATGGCGCCTTCGTCGGTGACGAGGAAGGTCATCACGCCGGAATTGCGGTACTCGGCGGGGTAGGCCACGATGGCGTAGCCGTCGGTCATCGCGCCGTTGACGATGTAATCGGTGGCGCCGCCTGGAGCGTAGGGGCCCTGCTTGGTGAGGATGCGGTAGAGGTAGCCGTGAAAAGGCTCGGCGGAATTGGTGTAGCCGTCGGCGCTGGCTTTGGCCGCGAGCGGGCCGAGGGGGCTGTCGGGTTCGCCGTCGGCGACGTTCCAGACCAGGCCGTCGTGCTTGCCGGGCGTGCTGACGAATTTCTGGGCGTACTGCTGGACCGTGGCGCCGTCATGGAGGTCCGCGAAGTATTCCTCCTGGGCGTCGGCCATGGCGTAGAGCGAATCCATGGTGCTGAGTTCGTTGTCGCCGATGCGGCGGGCCAGGATTTCGGGCTTGGCGACGGTGCTGTCGTAAAACCACTGGCCGGAGGAATTTTTGGCCAGGGGAATGGGAAACGGGAGATTGGCGGCGCCGGTGGTGAGGACGTAGTCGCCGTTGCGCAATTTGTCCCAGCGATGCATCTGGTCGTAGTTGGCGGCAAATTTGGCCGCGCCGGTTTTGTCGTCGACCGGATCGCCGGAGATGACTAGGTCTTTGGCGTCGGAGCCGAAGATGCGCAGCAGGGCGTTGGTGTCGTTGGCCTTGGCCGCGGCGTAGACGGCTTTGCCGGCGTCGTCCTGGCTGGCGAAATTTTGGGGCGTCGCCGGAATGGTTTCGGCGCCGGGCTGGGTGCCGCTTTTGCTGCCGCACCCGCCGGCGATGGTCGCGACTGCGACCAGTGAAAAAATCGCCAGCAGCGCGAGGCCGCGCGAATGTTTTTTGAATTCCCTGCTGTTCAGTTCCGCCATAACCACTCCTTCGACTTTTGCATGCGATCTTTTATGTAAGCCGGCGGCGTTAGGAAAAACCGCCGGCGATATTTTCACCGCGAATTATTTGTTTTTGCCGCCGCGTGACTTGCCGCCGCCACCGCCACCACCACCGCGGTTCCCGCCACTATTGCTACCGCCTCGGTTGCCACCGCCAGCAGCGGGGCGGGGTGCAGGCGCGGGCTTGGTGTTGCCCAGGCTTTGGTTGCCGCGCGTGCTGGCCTGGCGTCCGCCGGAGTTAAAGGCGTTAGGCCTCGAGCCGGGCTTCGGCGTCGCCGTCGAGGGATAACCGCGCGCCGGTTGCGTGCTCGGCCGCGGCGTGCCCGGCGCGGGACGCGTGCCGGGCTTATTGGGAACTGGCTGAATGGTCGGCCTGCCGGGACGATTGCCGGGAGTTCCGGGACGCGACGGTTTGTTCGGCACGGGCTGAATCGTCGGACGTCCGGGGCGGTTCGGCGGCCGATTGCCTCCGGGCGTGCCAGGCCGGTATGGCGGGCGCCCACCATTCGGTGGACGGCCCCCTGTCGGCGGACGGTATGGCGGCCTTCCGCCGGGCGGGCGATAGTAGGGCGGCCGGCCGTACGACGGATAGCCTGGGCGGTATCCCGGATACCGACCGCCGCCTCCGCGCCAGTAAGGATTCCCGCGGTACACATTGCGCTGGTAGATCACGGTGTGGCTGTGCCAGTTCGTGTTCCAACTGGACCAGCCCCATCCACAACAGTAATTGTTGTTATTGATCATGGCGCCGATGGCGATGCCGGCGCCGAAGGAAATGATTGCGGCCGCGGCCAGGTCTCCGGAGCTATATCCGGGGGTCACGATTGGCGCACCGTAGATGACCGCCGGATTGTAGGTCGGGACGTAGACAACTTGCGGGTTTGCAGGCTGGATGACGATGGTTTGGGGCGCCTGCTGCACGACTTGGATCTCGGAACTGGATTTTAGGTTTCCGGCGGCCTGAGCTTTGGCGCGCATGCGCTGGATCGCGGCCATCACGTCGCTCTGTTGGGTGGTGGCGGCTTCGCCGAGAGTGGAAGTCCAGGCGAGATTCTTGGCGAGAGTGTCGAGCACGGTGGGAAATTGGGTCAGGGCTTTGACCGCGGGATCCCAATCCTGTGAGTCGACGGCTTTCATCAACGCGTCGCCTTTCAGATTCGAATTGTCGCGAAGCCAGAACGCGGCGGTGGTGATTTGGTCGGGAAACGAGGCGGCGCCCAAAACTTGGGCGACCAGAGCGTCGGGATAGAGCGCGATGGGAGCGACGACGCCGTCGAGCTCATCGGGGGTGAGCGGCGCGTAGTCGTCTTCGGGCGCGACGTCGCCGTTTTGATCCGGCGGAGGTCCTTGTTGCTGCGCGGCGGGGGGAGCCTGCTGTTGCGGTGGCGGGGCGCCAGCCGGAATGGTCGTTCCGACCATTAAAGAACTGAGCAGGACGGCTAAAACTTTTTGCGAAAGATTTGTGGTCATAGAAATTCCTGATTTTCCAGCGGCACGAATTTAGATGCGCGATCGGGCGGTGACTTCGTCGAGATTGAGCGTTCAGCCGAAGTGGATACTACCACAGCGAGCAACTACTGCGAGGAGTTTGGCGTTGGAACGAAGGTCGAAGAGCCGGGAGTCCGGCCGGTGGTTTCGGGAACAGTCTCGGCGACAGTGTAGCCTGGCGGAATCTTGAACCTGCGGAGCTGTAAGTGGGATTCGGGTGGCGCGACTTACGTTGCGTGGCGCATCCCGCGCCGCGAGGGTATCACTTTTTCAGGCTGACGACAGGTTCGGAGCTGGCGGATTTGGACTCGGGGCTGGCGATGTTCCAGAAGCCGGGCATGGGCATGATGAATTCGACTGCGATCTGGGTTTTGCCCATGAAGGTGGGACCGATCAGGGCCACGCGGCAGAGCAGTTCTTTGCCGAGAATCAAATTTTCGAGGCGAATGATTTGCTGGACTTTTACAGGCGCGGCGAGCAGCAGGAGCGCGCCGTGCTCGTTGACGATGACGGTGTGGGTTTGCTCGGAGACGGAGTGTTTGCTGGCGTCCTGGAAGCGGACGCAGATCGGCACCCGGGCGCGGTAACGCTTGCTGCGCCGGCGATTCTGCGGGAGCAGATCGTTGGTGGGCACGATCGACATAATTACAACGTAGCAAGAGTTGGGGCGATTGCCAAAAATTCGAAGGGGCGTTGTGCCCTGGCAGGCATCGCGGAAACGGTAACCCGTGGTGCTAGAATGCCGGTCGGGAGTGGCTGGGCGCGGAGGGCGGGTTGACGAATTTCCTGCATTCGCTGTTGCTGCAAATTCCGGACGATTTTAAGCCCTGGGCCGCGCTGATCCTGGGCTCGTTCATTTTGGTGGGCCTGGTGCTGGTGCACGGGTCGGGGATTCACTGGATTTTGATTTATCACCAACGCAACGGGCGGCGCTTGTGGCTGGGAAAGCCGCACCACATCGAGGCCACGATCCTGTTCGGCACTTCGGTATTCCTGATGCTGGGCCTACACATTTTTGGCGTGCTGGTCTGGGCCTTTATCCTGGATCATCTGGGGCTGATCCTGAAAGCCAACGACGCGATTTATTTCTGCGCCAACGCGTACACGACTTTGGGATACGGCGCGGTGGACCTGGATCCCTTGTGGCGGAACATCAGCCCGATCATCGGTATATCCGGATTGTTTACGTTTGCGTGGACCACCAGCGCGCTGGTCGGCGTCGTGACCGGCCACAACCGGTTGCTGGAGCAGCTGGAAATCGAACGCGAGAAGCAGCTGGAGTTGCGGGCCGGCGAGCGTGGCGCGGTGGCGCAGATACGGTCGCAGGAGACGGTGGCCGAGAAGGCGGCGCGTTTAAAGTACGAGGCGGAACACCCCGGCGGCGGAGTACGCGGACGAATTGAAAATTGGCGCGGTGAAGATCGCGAGATTGAGGCGATGCGCGAGGCGGAACGCGCGAAGATCGCCGACATTCGGAGCAAGGAAGGCGCGGATGAAGACAAGCTCGGTCCGGGCATGCCGAATGAATGAAGACGGAAAAGAGAAAATGGAAAATCGCTGGGGGAGCGGAGCGCCCTTGATCTTCCCACCAGCATGTCAGCTTGAACTGAGGATTGGTCCTGTGTTGAGATGGGCTGGTGATTGCAGCCTACCAGCCTGGTGCTCCGCTCGGTTCACATGTAGAAAAAATCTGGTATTGCGACGGACACCTCGAGGGTGATCGAACCCGGCAGGTGCTGCTGCCCGATGGACGCTTCCAGTTAGTTATCAGCCTGGCGGAAGGCCCCATAAATGCGCTGATCGATTCGATGGGCGATGGGGGAGGGATGGCGCCCGCACTGCTGATCGGAATACGCTCGCGCTTCAACATCATGGATACCGCGAAACTCCGTGCCGGCATGGGAGTGGTGTTCCGGCCGGGCGGTGTGCATGGCTTCCTGGGCACGCTCACCGATGCGTTTCATAACGAGAACGTATCCCTGGATTTGATTTGGGGTTCGATGGTCCGAAGTTTGCGCGATCGGTTGCGTACCACAAATGACCCGGCTGAGAAATTTCGAGTGCTGGAAGTTGCGCTTTTGGATCACTTCAATGCACGGTTCGAGTTAAATAGCGCGGTACGGTATGCGCTGCAAGAGTTTGCGAGCAGGCCCGAATCCATCAGGGTGCGAGAACTCGCTCACGGGGCGGGCCTGAGCCGCCGACGTTTTTCCCAGCTTTTCCGGGAGCAGATCGGAGTACCGCCGAAGCTCTATTGCCGGCTGCAGCGCTTTCAAAATAGCTTGAAGCTGATCGCGTCGGGAAATTCCGTGGATTGGGCCCAGCTGGCTCTAGCGGCGGGCTATTGCGATCAGGCCCATCTGGCAAACGAATTCCACGATTTCTCCGGGCTCTCACCAAGCGCCTACCTGGCGAGCCCGTCGCCCAGCGGCTCGTTTTTCCACCGATTTAGTTAACCCTGCGCAGTTCCCATTCTTACAAGACAACACTCCCAAGCTTTCGAGAAACTGCGAACTCGTCCTGCACCTGCCTGCACCTGCTGCAAATTGACGATCGGAGGAACAAACGTGAAATCGAACCGCAAACTTCTCGTTGGTGTAGTCGCCGGTATTTTGACCGGAGCGGCCGGCCACCAGGCAGTTCATGGCCAGCAGGTGAAAACACCTGTTTATGTAATTTCCGAGGTGGATGCAATCACGGACCCGGCGGCCCTAAAGGAGTACGGAACGAAGGCCCCCGAAACCCTGACGCCTTTCAACGGCCATTTTGTGGTTCGAGGCGGCAATCCGGAAAGCCTGGATGGGGACGCGCCGCCTAAAGGAATCGTAGTTATCGCATTCGACAGCTCGGAACAGGCACGCGGTTGGTACAATTCGCCCGCCTACGCCGCGATCAGACCGATTCGACTAGCGGCGACGAAGGGACGCTTATTTATGGTCGACCGCGTCGCTCCACAATGAAGATGGAAAATCGAAAATAGAAAATGGAGCGTCACGGCATACGAGCGGTGGTGACGAGGCTAGTGCTGGGGCTTGGTGTCGGTTGGGGCGGGCGTGGCTGCTGGATTGGGCGTGAGGTTGGAGGCGGAGTTCGCGTTCACTGCGGACGTCGAGCTGGTGGCTGATGGCGGGTGCAGCGCGGCATTGGCTGAACCGGTGGAGTCGGATTTTTTTACTGGTTTGGGGGCGTCGACGCCGGCGGTGCTGGAGCCCAGGCCGAGTTTTTGCAGGGTGGTGGCGTCGATCTTGCCGCTGGAGTTGAGGCCGTTGGCGGACTGAAATTTTTGCATGGCGGCGATGGTGGTCGAGTCCCACTTGCCGTTGGGTTCGCCTTCAAAGTAGCCGCCGCGGGATAGCGCGGATTGGATTTCGGAGATGCGCGAGGCGGTTGGGGCTTTTTGGAATGGTTCGCGGCGGGAACTGTGATGGTGGGTCGATTTTTTCTTTTTGGTGCTGTGCGTCGCGGTGGAGCTGGAGCTCGATTGCGGCGCGGCGATTAAGGCCGCGGCGAGTAACGCGCACGACAGCACGGCCATCACGAGTTTGGTGCACATGTTTCGCATGTCGATTTGACGCAGTTCCCTACCGCTGGTGTTGCTAGGCCCTGCCGAGCGTTGACCCTATTATCGACGATTTTGGCTGGGGCTCAAGGTGGGAGGCGGAGTGGGAGGCGTATCGGGTAACTGGGCAAAGGCGGGCCGAAGCTGCAGGCTGGGCGTGGCTGAGATCCAAAAGAGATCCTCGTCGGCGCAAAAAGCGCACCTCGTTCAGGATGACAACGAAAAGCGCAAGGCAAAAGCAACCGCAAAGGATGCCCGGCTGCGCCGGCCGCGACAGGTGACGGACGGCGCTGAGTGCGGCTTCGCGCACGATTGGGGATGCGCGCTGGTTACGCTTCGCGGGTGCGCGAGCGGCGCAACATTGGGCACGTCGATATCACCGGTTATTGCGCGGCGGGGACGGCGCCGGCCAGGAATAGGGTTAGGACGCGGTCGCTGTCGCCGTGGCGGGCTACTTTGAATAGGACGTCCTGGCCGGGTTTGAGTTTGGCCATTTCGGTCTTGTAGTCGCCAAGGTTGGTGATGGTGGCGTGATTGATTTCGGTGATGACGTCGCCACGGGCGAATTCGACGTCTTCGGCGAAGCTGGCCGGGTCGACTTCGAGGACGACTACGCCGGTGACTTTGCTCATGCCGAGTTTGCGCGCGAGGTCGGGAGTGAGATCTTCGACGTGGAGGCCGAACTGGCTCTGGGTTTCGGCGTCTTCGGGCTGGTCTTCGGAAGTCTGGGCGGTCTGGGGGAAGAGCTTGGAGCGATCCATTACGACCAGCGAAGCTTCTTTGGCCAGCTTGTTGTGAACGTAGCGAACTCTTACCGAATCGCCGATGGTGGTCTGGGCGATGGGGTTGACCAGGTCCGCGCCGGTGTGCACTGGTTGGCCATTCACTTCGGTGATGACGTCGCCGGGCTGCAAGCCGGATTTTTCGGCGGGGCTGCCGGGTTCGATGGCTTCGACCACGATGCCGTAGGGCGCACCGAGTTCCTTGAGCAGCACGTTGTTATTGCTGCGCTCTTCCTGGAAAGTGATGCCGATGGAACCACGCGTGACTTTTCCGTTGGTGATGAGCTGGTTGTAGACGCCGACGATGGTGGTGGAGGGCAGCGCGAAGCCGACGCCTTCGAAGCCGCGGCTGCCGGTATAGATGGCGGTGTTGATGCCGATAATTTCGCCGGACATATTCACCAGCGGGCCGCCGGAATTTCCGGGGTTGATGGCGGCGTCGGTCTGCAGGAAGCGCTGGAACTGGTGGCCGACGTTGGAGCGATCTTTGGCGCTGATGATTCCGGCGGTGACCGTGGAGTTCAAGCCGAAGGGGCTGCCGAAGGCGAGCACCCAGTCGCCGACCTGTACGCCGTCAGAATTTCCGAGCTTGGCTACGGGAAGATCGTGGTCGGCGTCGATCTTGACCACCGCGAGATCGGTGTCCTTGTCAAAGCCGACTACGTGGCCATTGTATTTGGTGGAATCGCCGTCGAGGGTGACTTGAATTTTGGTGGCCTGGTCGATGACGTGATCGTTGGTGAGGATGAAACCTTTTTTGTCGACGATCACGCCGGAGCCGAGGCTGCGTTCGGCGTCGGGGCCTTCATCGGGAGACTGGAGAAAACGATCGAAGAAATCTTCGAGGGGATCGCCGAGGCCGCTTTTCGGTTTCTTGCCGCCCTTCGGCTTTTCCATGATTTGAGTGGTGGAAATATTTACGACCGCGGGGCCGATCTTTTTAGAAATGGCGGAAAAGGAATTCGAAAGGACCACGGGATCGGGCAGCGAAAGGAGCGTGGCGCCGGTGGCGCTCTGGTCATGAGTGGCCTGGGCGTGGCCGGAGACCATGGTGCCGATGATGATGCCGAGGCACAGCGTAAAGACGATGAGCAGGGTGGCGAAAATTTTGCGGCGGCGCATCCAGACGTAGAGTTCCTGAAACTCGATGCCCATGTGAAGCTCCTTTACAATGTTCCCAAGGCCAATGCCGCAGAAGCCGAAAAACGCCGCACCTTATGGATGGACGGCGCAGGACGTGAACGCCGCCACAGTAGTATAGCACTGTACGGAACACGGGCTGGCGGGGTTGGTTGCGGGTGCTGGGGGAGTAAATGCGGGTGGGGCGCGGGGGTCTGGGGGCGCCCAGCAGGAGTGGAGGAAGTCAATTGCACCGCGGATGAAGACAGATTAACGCAGATAAAACCGATGCCGGAAAAGCGATAAGTAAAAAAAGACACCGGGGCGCGGGGTGGAACTTTGGGCCGCGTCGCCGGTGTCTGGTTGCTGGTTGGCGCCGAATGGGAATCGGCTGGTTACTGCTGGGTTTCTGCCTTCATCGCTTCGTCGAAGGCTTCGAGGTCGAGTCTGGCGCGTTCGGCGATGTCTTCCTCCCAGGCGATGCCGTCGTTGCCGACGACTTCGACGCCTGGTTCGGTTTTCTTTTGGAGTCGCTTTTCCGCCTTGGAACGCGCTTTGTCTTGGCGCTTCATTTCCTTTTGCCGTTTCTTAAAGGTTGTCGTCATCAGGTCTGTCTCCTGGGATGAGGTGGGACATCAAACTGCATCGCGTCCACGGAAACGGGGCGCGGAAATCGGTTGCTGGTTACCAGCGAGGTTCGCGTGGCTGTCGCGCTACTTCGCTGTAGTCTTCGTTTGAGAAGCGGCCTTTACCGCCGCCGCCTTTGTTGCCGCCACTTTTGCCGCGCGGGCCGCTGTTGCCGCCGCGATCGCCGCCGCCGTAGCCACCGCTATTGCCGCCACCGCTGCGAGGACGACGCGGGCCGCCGCTGCCCGCCTCTTTGGGACGCGCTTCGTTTACCTTGATATTCCGGCCGCCCATATCTTTTCCGTCGAGCGCCGCGATGGCCGCAGCCGCGTCGGCATCGTTGACCATTTCGACGAAACCAAAACCGCGGGCTTTGCCGGTTTCGCGATCCATAGCGACGTGAACGCGGGCGAGTTGACCGAAGGGTTCGAAGAGGGCTTTCAGATCCGCGGAGGTGGTCTGAAAGCTCATGTTGCCAACAAAGAGGTTCTTCATACGGGTCCCCCTGCGCGCCACGGTGCTACGTAAAGTTTTGTAAAGCCGGAAAGCTTATGCAGCATTAGCAAGCAATCGCGGCGGCCCATGGCCAGACTCGACCGAACACGCTGCGGGCGCGGGCCGGGCAAAACTCTTGCGAACGGAAACCTTATTGTAACACGGATGTAAAGAGAAGTCGCGGGGCGGGTGAGCGGAGACGCGGACGGCGCGCGCGGTTTTGCGGATGGCGTTTTTATCACTATTATTTCTTGCCAACCGGATGATCCTGGGTTTAATTTCGATTTCGTGAGCGGAATTTGGCGCTCGACGGAGAGCAACAGACATGGGTGACGAGACGGCGAAGGATGCGTTGACCAGGCGTGGATTTTTGGGGGTGAGTTCAGCAACGCTGGCGGCGGCCAGCGTGTTGGGCGCGGAGAAGCTGGCGGCGCAAGAGACGGCGGGCCCCAAGACGATCTCCGATAAGAGCCGGAGCGATCCGGGGCCGACGAACTCGGTGCTGGACGCGCAGAATCCGAGCGCGAACCATCCACTGCCGACGGATGCGGGCGGGGTGCAGACGTTCAAGTATCCGTTTTCGTTCGCACATAAGCGGCTGCAGGAAGGGGGATGGTCGCGGGAGGTGACGCAGCGCGAGCTGGCGGTGTCGAAAAGTTTGGCAGGCGTGGACATGCGCCTGACGGCGGGCGGGGTGCGCGAGCTGCATTGGCACACGGCTTCCGAGTGGGCGATCATGCTGTACGGCGACGCGCGCATCACCTGCATCGATTTGCAGGGGAAAAGTTTCGTCACCGATGTGACCAAGGATGAGCTGTGGTTCTTCCCTCCCGGGATTCCGCATTCGATTCAAGGGTTGGGGCCGGACGGCTGCGAATTCCTGCTGGTATTCGACGATGGAAATTTTTCGGAGTACGAGACGGTGCTGCTGACGGATTGGATGGCGCATACACCGCCGGACGTGGTGGCCAAGAATTTCGGGGTGAGCCAGAGCGCGCTGGCGAATTTTCCCAAAAAAGAATATTTCATTTTTCAGGCGGACCTGCCGGCGTCGCTGGAAGAGGATAAACGGGTGGCGGCGGGGACCTTGGGAATGTCGCCGATCGATTTTGCGTTTCGGACGATGAAATATCCGGCGACGATGAGCAACAAGAGCGGCGAAGTGCGGATCATCGATTCGAAGAGTTTTCCGGTGACGACCACGTCGGCGGCGATGGTGACGCTGAAGCCGGGCGGGCTGCGCGAATTGCACTGGCACCCCAATGCGGATGAGTGGCAATTTTTCTATGCGGGCCAGGGGCGGATGACGGTGTTCACGACCGGCGGGCGGGCGCGAACCCAGGATTTCCAAAGTGGCGACGTCGGATACATTCAAAAAACCTTGCCGCATTACATTGAAAACACCGGGACGACGGATTTGAAATTTTTGGAAATGTTCAAGAGCCCGATATACGAGGACCTGGCGCTGTCGGAGTGGTTGGCGCACACGCCGCCGGAGCTGGTGATGGCGCATCTTCATCTGGACAAGGCGACGCTGGACGCGCTACCGCGAAACAAGCCGCTGATCATGCCCGATTAGAAGGGCCGGATTAGAAGGGCCCGATTAGAAGCGGCTGACGCCGGAGAGCTGGGCGAAATTGAGCAGCGCGAAACTGTGAGTCGCGAAGCGTTGATTGTTTGTGCGCGATTCATTTATGATGCACGGCGTGACGCACGAAGCATTTCGAGTGGTGCAAGAGCCGCGGTCGAACGGCGACCAGACGATATTGACGTTGAAGGGGCCGATGACTTCGGCGTCGGCCGCAGCGTTTGTGGAAGCGATTGCGGCGGTGGCGTCGCCGCGGTTGATATTGGATATGACGGATGTGCCGTTTGTGGATTCGATGGCGGTGGGGTCGCTGGTGCGGGCGTTTGTGGCGTGCCATAAGAACGGGCGGAAATTGGCGTTGGTTGGTTTGGGGCATCGGGTGCAGAACGTGATGCATTTGACGGGGATTGGGCCGCTGTTCGATGTATATGGGACGGTGGCGGAAGCAGAAGCGGCGCTGTCGTAATTCCCTTCCTTTGAAGTTTCCTGTTTCGATAAATAAAAGAAAGGGCGCGCGGTTGGGGATTCGGGTATCCTTGCGCCGTTCACCACCGGATCGATCCAGGCAGAATGTTCGAAACTTGCACGGCGTAAGAATGATGCGCTAAGGAAAGTTGCCATGAAAAGCATTGTGCTTCTAGGCGCGACCGGAATGATTGGCCAGCGCATTCTGATGGAAGGGCTGTCGCGCGGACATCGGGTGACGGCGGTGACCCGGGAAACTTCGCGGACCGGCGAGCACCGGCAGAATCTGGACTATCGCGTGGGGGATATTTTTAAGCCGGAGACGATTGCGGCGGCGGCGGTGGATCACGACGTGGTGGTGAGCGCGTATGGACCGGGTCCGGGCGACGCGAACCTGGTGTTGAAGGCAGCTCATTCGCTGGTTGACGCGATGACCCGGGTGGAACCGATTCGGTTGATCGTGGTGAATGGCGCGGGCAGTTTGGAAGTGAAGCCGGGACTGCAGCTGGTCGATACGCCGGATTTTCCGCCGGCGTGGAAAGCACTGGCGCTGGCGCATCGCGACGCGCTGGACGTGTATCGCAAGGCGGGATTCGCGGAGTTTGACTGGACGGTAGTGTGTCCTTCGGCGCTGATCGAGCCCGGAACACGGACCGGAAAATACCGCACAGCGCTGGATCAATTGATCGTGGATGGGCAAGGGAAGAGCCGGATATCGGCCGAGGATTTTGCGGTGGCGATCCTGGACGAGATCGAGAAGCCGCAATACGATGGGAAGCGGTTTACCGTCGGGTACTGATGGAATTTGGCCGGATATTTCTGGCGGCGGAGTGGCGCAATTTAGTAATGTTGAATTACCGGGTGGATCCGGGAATCCTCGAACGATTTGTTCCGCGCGGCACTGAGGTTGATTCCTTCCAGGGCAGCACGTACATCAGCGTAGTAGGTTTCCAATTCCTGCGCACACGCCTGTTCGGAAGGCTGGCGATTCCCTTTCACGCGAATTTCGACGAAGTGAATCTGCGCTTTTACGTGCGCCGAAAAGAAGGCGAAGAAGTGCGGCGAGGCGTGGTGTTCGTGAAAGAAATCGTGCCGCGAAGAGCGATCGCAGCGGTGGCGCGCTTTTCGTACGGTGAAAAATATGTGAGCGGTCCCATGCGGCAGGTCATTTCGGCGGAAGGCGCCGGGCCGACCGCCGAATATCGCTGGAAATTCCGCGGCCGGTGGTACGCGGTGAGGGCCGAGGCCACAAGTGCGCCGATTCTTCCCGCCGAAGGTAGCTTAGAACAATTCATTACCGAGCATTATTGGGGATACACGGGAAGACGAGACGGTCAGACGGTGGAGTACCGGGTGTCGCATGTTCCGTGGCGGGTGTGGAGCGCGTCAAAATCTCATTTTGAGAGCGACGCAGGCACCTTGTACGGGCCCGAATTTAAGGATTGCTTCGGCAAACCGCCGGCTTCGGCCTTCATCGCCGAGGGATCGGCTGTCTCGGTGCATTTTCCCCGTAGGCTCGCACTGTAATCGAGCTTTCGCCGAGCGTTTATGGGGTGTTCATGGCGGCGATTGAGAGTCCTAGGGTGATTCCGGTATTCCGAAACTTTTAGAATCCAGTAGGGTTGGAACTGCGTATACGGGAGATGGGCGAAATGGGGTTCCCGGCGCGGCTTTTCGGACTAGTTTCCCCGGCTCATCCGAAAATTGAACTCCGTTACGATGGAAAAGTGGGCTGCAAGCGCTGACAGAACCGCCATTCGGATTTGCGCCCGCTTTCTCTGCTGACGACTAAAAAACAAAAATGTGGTGCGGCCCAGATTAGCTTTCCAGCCGGCGTGGATCTGAAGGGGAACCGGATATGCGTTTCTTACCTGAACAACTGGCCGGATTACCGGAATCGAGCGACCGCCGAGCGCGCGTGCGCCGCAACCCGTCGGAAGTGACTTGCCTGGAATTGGGCGAAGGCAACGGCGGAATCGTTTTGAACGTGAGCGAGACGGGCATCGCGATCGCGGTGGCGCAGACGATCCTGGACGATCACTTTCCCTGCCTGAGTTTTCGCCTGCCGCAATTGGACCGGACCTTTCTGGCCGAAGGCGAGATTGTGTGGCGCAGCGAATCGAGTAAAAGCGCCGGGCTGCGATTTGTGAATCTGGACGAGCGCGACCGGGTGCAGATCCGGAACTGGATTCGCGCGGAAATTGTCTCGACGGAATTCGAGACGGCGCTGGACGCGAACCCGGTCGCGGCCAAGCCGGTGCTGATCATGCCTTCGCCGCGAAAGATGGTATCGAGCTGGGCGCAATCGGAAGCCGAGCGCGACGAAGCGCGCGCGGCGGAGTTCGATCGGATGTTTCCCTCGGAAGCCACGCTGACGCTGCAAGCCCAAGCGCCGGTGGAAATCGTGGAGCCTGAATTCAATTTTCTGGCGGAGAGCACCGAGATTGAAGATGTGGAAATCGCGGCGGAAGCTTTTCACGCGGCACAGGAAGAGCATCGGGCGAGCGATGAAACGGACCTAAGCGAAGCGGCGCTGGGCGAAATGGCCGCGAATAGCTCGGCGGATTTAGAATTCGCCGAGGAAAAAACGGCTAGAGAACTTGACTGGCACGAAAAGTGGGAGCTGTTTCACCAAGAACGGGAAAATCTGGAGCGGGCGCGGGCGCACGAAACGATTCTGGAGTTGCCGGCGCCATTTTCCGCGCCGCTGCCGGAACCGCCCGCGGAACAGCGTGCGGAAGTACGTGCGCAAGTAGGTGCGCAAGTGCGCGAGGAATTGCCGCACGCACCGACCGGAAGCGAGCGAATTTCTGCTCCTCCACTCGCTGGCAATTTGATGGGAGCTTCGAACTCCAGCAGCGCGGTGATGCCGCGGGAATCCAGCGCCAGGGGCGGAATGATATTGGGCAGTTCGCTGCTGGGGACTCAACTAGCGCCGCACGGCGAAGATCGAATTTTTGCCGCGCCGGTGAAGGCTGCCGCAGCGGCTGGTCCCACGAATGAAAAAAACCCGCTGAGCATCGCGGCGCTTTGCATCGTGCTGGTGACGATGTGCTTTATTTTGGGATATGCGATTCAGCCCGGGTCGTTTCAATTCGCAAAGTCGAGCTTCGCGGATACGCCAGCCGCAGCGGTGACGCCGGACGCGCATGCGGCGGCGGCGCCGGTCATGCCGACAGTTGGTCAGGCGACCGACCCGACCGGTGCGCAGCAGGACGTGACTTCCTCAGCGACTCCCGCGAACGCGGGGATAGACGAAACGTCGGCCGCGGCGACGAAGACTCTTGCGGTGCCGGAAGTTGAATCGAGTGTGCGTCCAACACAGCCGGCCAAGGCAATTTCGCCGGCTGAAAAACCTCTCGTTTCATCCGCATCAACGGTTCGAGAAAATGAGGCCGACGAAAAATCTGCGAACGCACCAGTCGCGGCGACGTCGACGCCGACGACTTCAGCTCCGTCAACGCCAAGGCCTTCCGTTTCGGCAGTGCCTGCTCCGGCGTCAGCCTCGGCGGGTGCTCCAGCGGGTGCAACTACGTCAGCCCCCGCGCATGAATCCGTAACTCCGGTTTCATTTTTCCCGGTGACCGCACCTTCGGAAGGAGCTCCGCCAAAATTGATGCAACTCCCGGAAGAAACTATTTCGGAGACTCCGTCGATTGTGGTGCGCTCGCATCAATTTTTGTTTGTGCCGGCGTTGCCAGGGCCGGAATCGGAGCATCCGCTGCAGCGGGTGCATCTGGGTGATCGGATGGTGGAGATTGCTCCCAATTATCCGGCGCAGGCGTTGGAGAAAATGCAGGGCGGCAGCGTGCACTTGCGCACGACGATCGGAACGGACGGCTTGGTGGTGGATGTGCAGCCGATCAGCGGGCCGACGAACTTGATTCCGGCGGCAGTGAGCGCGGTGCGGCAGTGGCGCTACAAGCCCACGGACATCGATGGAAAACCGATTGCGATTGAAGAAGACATCGTGATCGAATTTCGGCCGCGGCGCGAGGTAGGTGGCGGCTCAATGACGGGCCGGCGAAGTTACGCAGGTTTTTAGCCAGACATATACAGGTCTTCGGGTAGTGGCACGGCGGGGGAGAAGCGGCAGAATTTGCGGGATGGAGGAATACGAAAATGAAACTGACCAGGTGTGGTCTATTTTTGGCCGGCGCATTTCTTTTGGCCAGCAGCTTCAACGGCACAGTGGCGCGCGCGGACGATTCCGCGAAGCAGGCGACGGTGACGATTCAGGCGCCGCAGCAGGTTCCGGGATCAGTGCTGGAGCGCGGCACTTATGTATTCAAGCAGACCGGCGCGCAGTCGGGCTGGGTGATCGTGCAGATTTATAGCAACGACGGGTCGGCGCTGATGACCACGGTGCTGGCGTATCCGAATCCGAAGCTGGCGTCGAATGGGCAGAATTTTGTGACGTATCCGGCGAATGGGTCGGGCAGCATTCCGGCGATGGAAGGAATTGTGTTCACCGGCGATTCGACGGTGGAGCAGTTCGCGTACCCGCGCGCGGTGGCGGACCAGATTGGCGAAGCCAATCACACGCGGATTCCGACGACGGGCACGGATGATGCGTACCCGAGCGCGTTGCCGGATGCGGCTGCTTCGTGGTCTGCGCCAGTGACGAATACCGTGGCGTCGCAGGCTTCGGATTCCAGTGCGTCGGCGGCGACGGTACAAACCGTGGCGATGACGCGCGGGCAGAAATTGCCGGCGACGGCGAGTGCGATGCCGCTGATTCTGCTGATCGGCGTGTTTGCGCTGGTGGGGATTGTGATGTTGCGCAAGGCGATGGCGCGGTCTTAACGCGGGGCATGAAGTGATGCCCTTCTGGCGCCGTTGAGCGGCGCCAGAAGGTTTTGCCAGTTGGCGCGAAATTAGCCGGTCAGGAAAATTTTGTGATGCGGTTGGGTTTCAAAATAATCGGCGTAGAGGCGACGGAGTGGCTGGCGCAGCCGGCCGAGGTGCCGAAGTTTGCGCGCCCAATTTTCAATGCGCCGGTTATTGATCGCTACCAGGCTCTGCTGAAATCATTCGAAATTTGTTTGTGGGCGCTGGCAGTCACGGCCATTGGCTATTGCTCGGTGGCGTACGCCGGCGCGGCCATTCATCAGCATCGGGAAAAGGCGATTTTGAATGCGGTTTCGCGCCACGCGGATTGGCAGCAGGGCGCGAGGCCCGGCGATGCAGTCGTTCCCTCTTTTATTTCCGCAAATAGCTCCGCGACGTTGGGATACGGAGTGCTCGGAGTCGTGGAGATTCCGAGACTCGGAATTTCCACGGTGGTCGAAGAAGGCGTGGACGAATCCACGCTGTGGGAAGCCGTGGGGCATATTCCGGGCACGGCGCAGCCGGGACAAAATGGAAATGCGGCGCTGGCGGCGCATCGCGACACGTATTTCAGCGGCTTGGGCGAGGTGGAAGCGGGCGATCTGGTTATTTTCCGTTCGCCCACGGCTAATTATGAATTTCGAGTGGAGTCCACGAAAATTGTAGATGGCGAGGCAACCGACGCGTTGCCCGATTCGGCTAGTCCTACGCTGAGCCTCATTACTTGCTATCCCTTCCACTACGTTGGTGCCGCGCCGCAACGATTCATCGTAACGGCGCGCGCGGAAAGCGCGTCCCAGTAAGCGCGGTTCGAAATCCAATTTTGATTTTTGGCGCGCACGGCTGCTGGGCGGCGGCATTGGCGTGAGACTGCGGAATTGTTACAATTGGGAGACCGGACGATTTGGTCCGGCCCACTCCTAAAATCCAAATCGCAGGCACGCAGGAAAACAAACGAATGGCTGGACGCACACTTTACGACAAAATTTGGCAGGCCCACGTGGTTCGCGAAGAGCCGGGGCAGCCGAGCCTGATCTATATTGACCGGCATTTGATCCATGAAGGGACTTCGCCGCAGGCGTTTGCCGGGTTGAAGACCGCCGGGCGCAAGGTGCGGCGGCCGGAATTGACCTTCGCGGTGATGGACCATTCGGTATCGACCAAGAACCGGCTGCTGCCGGTGGTGGACGCGGACGCGCGCGGGCAATTCGAGGCGCTGGAGCGCAACTGCGCGGAGTCGGGCGTGCATTTGTTCGACATGCATAGCAAGAACCAGGGCATCGTACACATCATCGGGCCGGAGCTGGGGATTACGCAGCCGGGGCAGACGATCGTGTGCGGCGACAGCCACACCTCGACGCATGGCGCGTTTGGCGCGCTGGCGTTTGGGATTGGAACCAGCGAGATCGAGCACGTGCTGGCGACGCAGTGCCTGACGCAGTTTGGGTCGAAGACCATGAAGGTGGATTTTCAGGGCAAGCGTCCGCGGGGCGTGACGGCGAAGGACATGATTCTGGCAGTGATCGGCAAGATCGGGATCGCCGGCGGCACCGGATACGTTTTCGAATATACGGGCGAAGCGGTGCGCGGGCTTTCGATGGAAGGCCGCATGACCATGTGCAATATGTCGATCGAGGGCGGCGCGCGCGCGGGCATGGTGGCGCCGGACGAGACGACGTTCAAATATTTGGAAGGGCGGGCGTTCGTGCCGCGGGGGAAAGAATTCGAGGAGCGGGTTGCTTTCTGGAAGACGCTGCCGACGGACGCGGACGCGAAGTACGACGACACCTTGACGATTCTGGCGAGCGAGCTGGCGCCGATGGTTACCTGGGGCACGAATCCGGGAATGGTGACGCAGGTTTCGGAACGCGTGCCGGATCCGGCATCGTTTAAAGATGCGGTGGATCGCGAAGCGGCGACGCGGGCGTTGACCTACATGGATCTGAAACCGGGGACGCTGATTGAAGATATTCCGCTGGACCGGGTATTCATCGGGTCGTGCACCAATTCGCGGCTGGAAGATTTGCGGCTGGCGGCGAAAGTGGTGGCGGGCAAGCATGTGTCGAAATCGCTGAAGCAGGCGCTGGTGGTGCCGGGTTCGCGGGCGGTAAAAGTTGAGGCGGAAGCGGAAGGTCTCGACAAGATTTTTGTGGCGGCAGGATTTGAATGGCGCGATGCGGGATGCAGCATGTGCATTGGGATGAATGACGATGTGCTGCTGAGCGGGGAGCGTTCGGCCAGCACGTCGAATCGGAATTTCGAAGGGCGGCAGGGCAAGGGATCGCGAACGCATCTGGTGAGTCCGATGATGGCGGCCGCGGCGGCGATCGAAGGGCACTTCGTGGATATACGGAAGTGGAGCGCGGCGGAGGGAGCTGAATAATGGAGCCCTTCATCAAGCATACGGGAGTGGTGGCGCCGATCGACCGGGTGAATGTGGATACGGATCAAATGGTGCCGAAGCAGTTTTTGAAATTGCTGACGCGGGAAGGTTTCGGGCGGGTTTTATTTTACGACTGGCGGTATATGCCGGGGGAAAAACCGAATCCGGAATTTGTTTTGAATTTTCCGCGGTACAAGGGCGCGTCGGTGTGTTTGGCGCGGGCGAATTTTGGATGCGGGTCGAGCCGGGAGCATGCGCCGTGGGCCATTCTGGATTACGGGTTTCACGCGATCCTGGCGCCGAGTTATGCGGACATTTTTTATAACAACTGCTTCAAGAATGGAATTTTGCCGGTGACTTTGACGAACGCGCAGATTGATGAGTTGTTTGCGCGGACGGAGAAGAACGTCGGGTACACCGTTACGGTCGATCTGGAGAAGCAAGTGGTGACGGACGGCCTGGGGTTGAGTTATGCGTTTGAGATCGATCCGTTCCGGCGGGATTGTTTGTTGAAGGGGCTGGATGATATTGGGCTCACGCTGGTGCATGAGGCGAAGATTTCGGCGTTCGAAGAGAAGAATCATCGGCATCCCGTGATGTATGAGGCGGTGGATGTGAAGTTTCATTCGGAGACGCCGACGGCGGCGAGACACAACTAGATTTCGTTGGTCACTTCTCGTTTGGATCGCGCGTGACGGCGCGATCCTCCTTCTTTCACGGCGTGGTTATAGAAACGTCCCCGCCTTAATTTTCAAACTCAGCGTGATTGCAATTGGAGCGAGAGGCGCTTCGCGCGAGCGATTGTGCTTGGACACTATGAAGGCTCGCGCGAGAAGGCCGCGCGAAAGGAAGTTGGACGAAAGGCGTTTTTTATTTCCCGGGCCTTACGGACCGGGCTAACCTCTATCGCCCCTCCGGGGCTGGTGCGTGCTGGCGGGGCGGTTGAGGAAGCGCTTCGCGCTGGAGACCGCGGGTGGGGTGGGCTGGTGCGAAAAAGCGGTGGCAGAGCCACCGCACTCCAAAATAGGCTAGGCTTTTTTCGTTGTTGTCGGACGCTGGGCTGCGCGCTTTGCGTGGTGCGTTGATCTACTGCCCCGGGTGGATTTCCGGTTCCGGAGATTCAGGGGCGATGGGCGTAGCGCCTATTAGTTCTGCTAGCAAAATTCCGGCAAAAATTAATGCTGCGCCGAGGAGGATGCGGGGGCCGAGGTGTTCCCGGGCGACGAGCCAGGAGGTGATGGCGGCGAAGACGGGTTCGAGGCTGATGATGATGGCGGTGTGGGTGGCCGAGGTGTATTGCTGCGACCAGGTCTGGGCGGAAAAACCGAAGGCCGTGGAACCCAGCGCGGTGACGAGCACGGCGGTGATCAGCATGGGACTGGAATGCCAGTGCGGGTGTTCGAGGCCGGCGAGGGAGAGGAATGGAATCGCGATGGTGGCGAGGACGGCCGTGGTGGCGACTTGAATGACGGCTAACGCGCCGACGGAGTGATGTTCGACGTAACGGCTGATGACGATCATGTGCAGCGCGAAAGCAACCGCGCAGCCGAAGACGATAGGGTCGCCGCGATTGAGGCCGCCGAGGCCTTCCGGTGGTACGGTCAGGAAATATAAACCAGCGAGCGCGGCGATTGCGCCGGACCAGATCCAGGGATTGACGCGACGTTTGCTGAAGAGCGCGAGGAGCAGCGGCACGATGACGACGCTGGAGCCGGTGATGAAGGCGGCTTTCGAAGGAGTAGTGAATCTTAGGCCAGTGGTCTGGAACGCGTAGCCGGCGAACATGAAAAATCCGATTTGCGCGCCGGCCCAGATAGAAGCGAGCGTCAGGCCGCGCAGTGAGCGCCAGAAGAAGAGGGCCATGACCGCGGCGGCCAGGGCGAAACGGACCGCGATGTAGACGAAGACGGAGACGTCGGCGAGCGCGTCCTTAACTACGACGAAGGTGGCGCCCCAAATGAGCGCGGCGAGGGCCAGGGCCAAGTCGGCTTGCAGGCGTTTGCTGAACATTTTGCCGGGCATGAGCGAATGAGTTTATGCGGCGCGCGGAGTGCTGACAAGACGAAGGATGGCTTCAGGGGCTAAAGCCCCCGCTTCTTGCTGCGGCGTATGACGGCCTGAAGTGCCAACCTTCCCGTTACATCTTGCTCGTCGCGTAAGACATTGTCAGGCACCGCTCTACATCTTGCTGGTCACGTTCGACACTGTCGGGCACCAGGTTCTAGACCTTTCGAGTACACGTTGCTGGGGACTTGACGGAACGACCAGCAAACATTCTGGAAAACACAAAGGGCAGGCCGATTGACCGGGGCTAAGGAAAATAGTACATAAGTCTCAGCTATGACCCGACCATTAACTATGCTTCTAGTTACCCTGCTCTTGGTTCCGATTTTAATTCCCCGGCAACCTACGGGCGCGGAACAGAAGTGGGTGGAGGTGCGCAGCCCGAATTTTATCGTGGTGAGTAATGCGGGGGAGAAGGAAGCGCGGAAGACGGCGGTTCATTTCGAGCAGATTCGGGCGGTGTTTCGACGTTCGCTGGCGGTGGCCGGGCAGCATCCTTCGCCGCTGATTACGATCGTGGCAGCGAAAGACGAAGGCACGATGAAATCGCTGTTGCCGGAATACTGGACGAAAAATCACATGCATCCGGCGGGCATTTTCTTCGAGCGCGACAATATGTATTTCGCCGCGGTACAGCTGAACACCGAAGGCGCGAATCCCTACCACACGATTTTTCACGAGTATTACCACTCGCTGACGCTGCCCTACTACCCGAACCTGCCGCTGTGGGTGGCGGAAGGCCTGGCGGATTTCTGGGGCAACACCGACGTAAACAGTTCGGACGTGCAAATGGGCAAGCCGGACGAAAACCTGGTGATGGAATTGCGGCAAAGCTCGCTGATTCCGCTGGAGGTGCTGTTCAAGGTGGACCACAGCTCGCCGTACTACAACGAGCAGGAAAAAACGTCGATATTCTACGCAGAGTCCTGGGCGCTGACCCACTATTTGATGATCGGGGATAAGGCTTCGCACCGGGCGATGCTGACGACGTATCTGGACGCCATTTCGCGAGGCGCGACGCCGGAGGAAGCCGCGGCCAAGGGATTTGGCGACCTGAAACGATTGCAATCGGCGCTGGAGACGTACATTCGGAGCAATTCGTTTTATATTCTGAAAGGCGGGGCGCCGCCGGAAATTCCGCAATCCGATCTGAAAGTTCGCGAGTTGTCCGACGCGGAAATGGACGTCTATCGCGGAGGGTTTGCGACGATCCGGGGCGACGGCAAGGACGCGGTCCCGATTCTGGAGCAGGCGGTGAAGGCCGATCCGAAGCTGGCACTGGGCTATCAATATCTGGGATACGCCGAGCTTCAGACCGGAAAGCGCGACGAAGCTTTGGCCGATTTTTCGCGAGCGATCGAGCTGGACCCGAACAACGCGATCACCCGATTCATGCGCGCGCGGCTGTACGTCATGAGCGGCGGCGATCAGGACAAAATCACAACGGATTTGCGGGCGGCGATTGCGGCGGACCCAAATTTTGCTCCGGCTTACGGAATGCTCGCGGTGTACCTGGCGGAAAACCGGGAAAATCTGCCGGAGGCGCTGACCCTGGCGAAGAAAGCTACGAATCTAGAACCTGGCAATTCCACTTACCAGTTTGATATGGCGGAGGTTTTACTGGTGATGAATCGAATTGCCGATGCGCAGACCGTGGCCACGGCGGCGCGGAAGAATGCAATATATCCGGGGCAGCGGCGGCAGGCGGAGCAGTTCCTGCAGAGTCTGGACACGATCAGCAATTCCGCCAACTCCGCGGAAAATGCGTCTGGTGGGGCTGAAACGGCCAGCACCGTGCCGGCGGGATCGGCTGGAGCCAAAGCAGGCGGCGCGACGGCGGCGACGATGCCCACGGCGAACGTCAGGGAGGCGACTGGGTTGGTGAGCAACGTCGACTGTTCCAACGGCCTGCGCATGGAATTGAAAACTGATGCGGGAACGTTGCAATTGCGCGTCAGGCCGGGCGGCCAGACGCAGGTCGAGGCCGATGCGATGCAGGGAGAGCTCAACCTGTGCAGCGCGCTTCCGGGAAAGAAGATCGGCGTGGAGTACAAGCCGGACGGCGAGAAAACGAATTCAGGTGAACTGGTGAAAGTGCGGCTGACGAATCCCCAGTAATTTTGGGCTGGGGTGGTCGCCTGGCGACGCCAAAGATTGAAGCACCGACGGCACAGAAAAAGGCTGGAGGCCACGGAGAATTTGCGAGACGGGTTTGGGATTACGGTGGCGACGGGGCGTTTGGGTTTTGGTAGACGATGCGGCCGCCAGCGATGGTCATGGTGACCGGGAGGGTGAGGAGTTGTTGCGGCGGAATTTTGTTTAGGTCTTCTGGAAAGACGACGAAGTCGGCCAACATTCCTACGGCAATCTTTCCTTTGGTTTTTTCTTCGAATTCCGCGTAGGCGGAACCTACCGTGTAGTCGCTGAGACAATCGTGCATGTTGAGTTTTTCCTCAGGCTGCCAACCGTGGCCGGGACCGCCTTGCGGAAGTTCGCGCGTGACGCAGGAATAAATTCCGCGCAGCGGGTTGATGGCTTCGACGGGAAAATCGGTGCCGAAGGCGAGATGCACGCCGGCGCGTTCCATGCTGCGCCAGGCGTAAGCGCCGAGAATGCGGCGCGGGCCGATGCGGTCGGTGGCCCAGCGCTGGTCGGTAAGCAGATGCGCGGGCTGCATCGAGGCGATGATATTCATGCTGGCGAATTGGGCGAAATCGTCGGGCGCGACGATTTGGGCGTGTTCGACGCGATCGCGGCGGTCGCGTTCGCCGTTGGCCGCGATGACGGCGGCGAAAGTGTCGAGGGCGATGTGATTGGCGCGGTCGCCGATGGCGTGAAAGGCGAGTTGGAAGCCGTCACGGTCGCGCTCGATGGCGAAGGCTTTCAGTTGGTCGGACGGTATGCGCATGATGCCGGTGGCGTTCGGGTCGTCGGAATAAGGGGCGAGCATCGCGGCGGTGCGAGCGCCGAGCGAGCCGTCGAGAACTTCTTTCAGCGAGCCGGTTTTGAGCCAGGGGTCGGTGCTGCCGCCATCCCGCCGCATTTGCTGCAGGCGCGCGAAATCGACTTCGAAGGGCAGCCATTCGGTGATGCGGACATTTAATTTTCCGGCGCGTTGCAATTCGCGGTAGACCAGAAAATTTTCCCAGCCGAAGTTGTCGGAATCCTTGGCGACGATGACGGAATTATCCTGCACGGAAGTGACGCCGAACTGGGGAATGTAGTTGAAAAGTTTTTCGAAGGCCGCGGCGCGCTGGGCTTCGGAGTAGTCGGGAACCAATTTGGAAACGAGATTCATGGCGGCATCTTCATCGAGCATGCCGGTAGGTTCGCTGGTTTTAGGATCGCGCTCGATGCGGCCGCCGGGAGGGTCGGGAGTTTTTGCGGTTAGATCAGACATGCGGAGTGCCAGCGAGTTGACGACGGCGACGTGGCCGTCAATGCGGCTGGCGATGATCGGATTTTTGGTGGAGACCGCGTCGAGATCCTGACGCGTGGGAAATTTTTTCACGGTCCAGAGGGTGTGGTCCCAGCCATCGACGACGATCCATTCACCGGGTTGGTAGTCCTGCAGGCGATCGCGGATGCGCTGCTGAAATTCGGCGAGAGATTTTGAGCCTTCGGCATTTACGTGGAGCTGGATGTAGGCGGCGCTGGCGAGGTGCAGGTGAGCGTCGTTGAAACCGGGCATGACGAACTGGCCGTGGAGATCGAGGATGCGGGTGTTGGGACCTTTCCATTTTTGAATTTCCGGAGAGGCGGCGCCGTCGGGCGAAGTTTCATACGAAACGGCGACGATTTTTTCACCGCGGATCGCGACAGCAGAGGCCGCGGCGTGGTCAGCGTCGTCCATGGTTTCGATATGGGCGTTGGTGAGAATCAGATCCGCGGGACCGTCGGCGGTAGAGGCGGAAGCGCGCGCGGCGCGGTCGAGATTCTTCGCGGGAAGATTTTTAGTGGCGAGGCGGACGCCGATAAAAACTCCGACGAGGAGCACGACCGCGGCCAGGATCAGCGCGGAAGGACGAATCATTTATTGCTGCAAACCGGCGAGCAGGACGGTGGTGAGGAAGAGGCGCTTCAGGCCGAGTTCCCTGCCGGTGGGGTCATACCATTCGTCGAGCGTGTGCGAGCCGCTGGCCTTGCCGCCACCGCCGACGGAAATAGCGGGGATGCCGAGCGACAGCGGAATATTGGCGTCGGTGGAGCTGCGTTCGAGGCGCGAACGGGTGCCCAGAAATCGGTCGACACCGCGGATCGAATCGAGCAGCGGAGAATTTTCGGGAAGTTTGCCGGAAGGGCGCAGGCCGAGCGAGCGGAAATTCACTTCGAGCGGCGCGCCGGAATCGCGCGCGGCCGCGGCCATTTCTTCCTTGATTCCGGCTTGCATGGCGTCGCGCAGCGAAGCTTCCATTTTGACAACTTCGGCTTCTTCTTCGGAGCGCAGGTCGACTTTGACCACGGCGCGAGCAGGAATGGAATTGACCGAGGTGCCGCCTTCGACCACGCCGAAATTGAAAGAGCTGCGCGGATCTTCGGGGACGGCCAGGCTGGAAAATTTGACGATGCCGCGGGCGAGGGCGGTGATGGGATTGGGCGCGCCAAAATCGGACCAACTGTGGCCGCCGGGGCCGGTGATGGTGACTTCAAAACGGTGCGAGGCGATGCCCTGAGTGGTGATGTGCTCGGTGGAGGCGCCGTCGACGGCGATGACGGCGGCGAGGCGCGGACGATAGGCGTCGATCAGGGCGCGGATGCCGCGGAGATTGCCTTCGCCTTCTTCGCCGACGTCGCCGGCGAAAATGATTGTTTTGTTGGTGCGCACGTGGCCTTCGGAGAGCGCGCGAGCGACGCCGATGAGGGCGGCGAGTCCCGCGCCGTTATCGGCGATGCCGGGGCCAACGAGACGATTGCCGTTTTTCTTGACGCGCACTTCGGTGCCAGCAGGGAAAACGGTGTCGAGATGCGCGGCGAGAAGAATGATGCCGTTGGGGTCCGCGCCGGGACGCTCGGCGATCACGTTTCCGGTTTTGTCGATACTGACTTTCAGGCCGAAGGGTTCGAGGATTTTCTGGAAATAGGCGGCGCGTTTCGCTTCGGTAAATTCCGGCGCGGGAATTTCGCTGAGGGCGATTTGCTGCTCGGTGACCCAGGCGGTGTTTTTGTCGATCCAGGCCAGGGCTTGGGCGCAGGTGGAATCGTCCGCGATTTTCTCGACGGAGTCGGTGGCGGCGCGCGAAGAAACGGTGGCCATCACAAGAACGATACCGCAGATGTGGAGGAGTTTCACGGGTTTCTGGGTTTGATTTTAGCGCGGAATGCGGAGCGGCACGGGTTCAATTGCAGATTCGCCGGTTCAGGGGCTGAAGCCCTATTTTCTTTGGCGATGAGGGGCGGCGTGCCGCACCTCCGGTGCTTGGAAATTCGTTGGTTCTTTTTCCCGGCCCTTACGGGCCGGGCTAACCTATGCCGCGCCTCCGGCGCTGGTTTCGTGCGCGTGGACCGTAGACCACTAAACCGAGTACCTGCGGAACAGGATACGTTGCGGGTGTTAGTTCGAGGCGCGGACGAGTTCGAGGATTTCGGGGTCGGTCATGACGCGGTCGGTTTGTTTGGCGGCGGCGAAGAGGCGATCGACGAGGCGGTCGGTGGCGGGAATTTTACGCTTTTCGAGCCAGTAGATGACGTTGGAGCGGCCGCTGAGCGGGCCGATTTCGATAATTTGTTCGAGGCCGAAGAGATGCGACGGGACGCCGCTGTAAATGGCGTTGGCCAGCTCGCGATCGCCTTTTTTGTAGGCTTTAACGATGGCGGCGGCGTGGACGCCCGTGGCGGTGCGGAAGGCGTCGCGACCGACGACTGGATAATTCGGCGGGATCGGAGTGTGCGTGGCCCTGGAGACGGCTTCGGAATACTTTTTCAGCTGCGAGAGATCGTGATCGATCAGGCCGAAGAGTTTCAAATTGACCAGCATCAATTCCATGGGCGTATTGCCGACGCGTTCGCCCAGAGCTAGCGCGGCGGCGTGGACTTGATCGGCGCCAGCGGCGACGGCGGCCAGAGAATTGGCGATGGCCAGGCCGCGATCGTTGTGGCCATGCCAGTCGACGCGAATTTTTTCGCCGGAGGGCTTAATCACTTCGTCGATCACGAATTTAACCAGGTTGAATGCGCCGGCCGGCGTGGCGTGGCCGACGGTGTCGCAGAGCACGGCGGCGCGGGCGCCGGCGCGAATCGCGCTGCTATATAAGGTTGCGATGGTCGCGGGGTCGGTGCGCATGGTGTCTTCGGTGACGTACATCACCGACAGGCCGGCGTCGACGGCGAATTTCACGGCGACTTCGGTGGTGCGCTGCAGATGATCGACGGTCCAATCTTCGACCAGGCGGCGAATCGGGCTGGAGCCGAGGAACGTGGCGGCCTCGATGGGCCTGCCGACTTTTTCGGAAATTTCGATGATGGGCTTGATGTCGTTTTGGTGGGTGCGGGCGGCGGCGTTAGGACGAATTTTCATTTTCGCGGAAACAATTTCGCGGGCGAGGGCTTCGGTGTCGGCGTAGGCGCGGGGGCCGGCGCCGGGCAGGCCGATATTTACGGTGTCGATGCCGAGCGATTCCATGAGGTGGAGGATTTCGATTTTTTCGGCGATCGAGGGATCGTGGACCGAGGGATTTTGCAGGCCGTCGCGGAGGGTTTCATCGTTGAGCGCGACCCGGCGGTTGGCGGCGATTTCGGCGCCGGTGAAAATGTTCCAATCGTGGATGAGATCGTTTTGCATTGTTTAATTTTGACGCATTGCCGTGGCGCGTGAAAAGAGTGTCGCACCTACGGCGCTCGGACTACCCTTCTTAAGCTGACCCAACCCGCACGTCGGGCTCGGACGGACTACACAAACGCTAAATTCGGTTGCGGCGGAAAATTACGCCGCGGGCGCCGTCTTTCTTCATCGCTGCGTGAAGGCGCTGGGACCAGCTCGGCGCGAACAGTGATTCGACGAGAGCCGCTCCGGAAGCGGCCAGTTCCACGGTGTAGCCGAACCACCAAGATTTTGGGACGCGCGGCAGACGATCTTCATCCACGTATTTTACTTGAACCATTTCGAGCAGTCCAAGGCGCGAGTGGCTACGGCCCCAGCCGCTATCGCCGGAGCCGCCGTGCGGCGCTTCGGCGATGCCGTAATAACTGGCGACGTCGTTGATCATGACCGAGCCGGCGTTGAGGCGCGAGGCGAGTTCGCGGCCGCGGCGTCGGCTGGCGGTCCAGATACTCGCGCTGAGGGCAAAAGGCGAATCGTTGGCGAGCGCGACGGCTTCGTCGGCGTTTTTTACCATTTGAATCGCGAGGACCGGACCGAAGGTTTCTTCGCGCATCAGGTCCATGGAGTGATCGACTTGAGTGACGACGGCGGGGTCGAGAAAATTCGGGCCGAGGTCGGGGCGGCGATCGCCGCCGGTGAGCACGCGCGCGCCGCGTTTTTTTGCTTCGGCGATTTGCTGCTCGACTTTTTCGAGCTGGCGCGGACGGATCATGGGGCCGACTTCGGCGTCGGGATCGGAAGGCGGCCCGAGGCGGAGTCGATCGGTTTTTTCGACGCAGAGTTTGGTGAACTGGTCGACGATGGGCGCTTCGGCGTAAATACGCTCGACCGAGATGCAGGTCTGGCCGCAATTCATGAAGCTGCCCCAGACCGCGGCGCTGGAGGCGACGTTCAGATCGGCGTCGGCGAGAACGATCATGGGATCTTTGCCGCCGAGTTCGAGCGAGGAAGGAATTAGCTTTTTGGCGCAGGCTTCGGCGATGCGCTGGCCGGTGGCGACGCTGCCGGTGAAAAAAACCTTGTTGGGGCCGGAGGCGATGAGGGCGGCGCCGAGATCGCCGCGGCCCTGGACGACCTGTACGAGATCTTCGGGAAGTTTGGCTTCGGCGCAGAGTTCGGCGATCAGGGCGCCGGACCACGGCGTCAGTTCGGAAGGCTTCAGGATTACGGCATTACCGGCGGCGAGAGCCGGGATGACCTGGGCCATCGGAATCGAGAACGGATAATTCCAGGGAGAAATGATCGCGACGACGCCGAGCGGGTTGAATTCGAGCCAGCCGGATTTGGCCTTCATGGCGAGATTGTGGTGCGGAACTTTTTCGGGCCTCAGCCATTGCGCGGCGCGTTTGGCGACGAAGTCGGCGGTGTCGAGCGCCAGCAGGACTTCGGCGAAGATGGCTTCGACGCGGGGCTTGCCGGTTTCGCGGGAGATGACGTCGGCGATTTTGTCGCGGTTGGCGAAGACGGCGTCGCGAAGATTGCCGAGCGCCGCGCGCCGCGCGGATGCCGGCTGCGGGGACCATTCTTTTTGGGCGCGGCGGGCGGACTCGAAAATTTTTGGGAGTTGGGAGGGTTGGGTGGAGTCGAAAGTCGCGTTGAGTTCGTTGGTGGCGGGATTTAGGGAGTCGATGAGTAGCGGATTGATTTGCGGTGGGAGGACGGATTGGGACGGCGGGGGCATCTTTGGTGATTGTAGCTGAAATGGGGTGGGGTGACATTTTTGCGTCGAAATGAGAGTCAAAAGATTTAACACAGAGAACACAGAGAAAAGCGGAGGGCACGGAGAGCGTGGGGCAAGAAGATTGGGTCGAAGAGAGATCCTTCGTCGCGAAAGGCGCTCCTCTGGATGACGGCCAAAAACGGTTTGGGTGGCAGGACTAGGCGACTAGGAGAAGAGGCTCGTTTGGTGCAACGCTAGCAAACAGCATTCGAAGCAGGTCCCTCGCTGTGCTCGGGATGACAATTTAATCTTGTCGATGATTTTTAAGGTTTGGCGCGGTGGCGTTGGGCGGCGTTGGCCAGCGAGTCGGTGGGGTCGGGGTATTCGATGTTCATGAGGTAGAGGCCTTCGGGTGGGACGGTGGGGCCGCTGCGGCTGCGGTCTTTGGCTTCGAAAAGTTTGGGGATGTCGGAGGGCGCGAGTTTGCCGCGGCCGACTTCCATGAGGGTGCCGACCATTTTGCGGACCATGTAACGGAGGAAAGATTTGCCGCGCACGATGTATTCGATTTCGTTGCGGCCGATTTCGCGGCGGAATTCGGAGGAGTGGATGACGCGGACCATGTCGCGTTCCTGATCGTCGTCTTCGGAGCCGGAAGAGGCGGCGAAAGTGGTGAAATCGTGCTCGCCGGTAAATTCAGCGGCGGCGGCGTCCATCGCGGTTTCGTCGAGCGGCCACGGATAGAAAAAAACGTGGCGGTAATCGAAGGGAAGAAGGACGGGGCCGCGGGCGATGCGGTATTTGTACGTTTTGGCTTGAGCCAGCCAGCGGGAGTGGAAAGTTTGGCTGACTTCCTCGGCGGCGACGACGCGGATGGAATGCGGCAGCATGGCATTCATGCCTCCCAGGAATTCCGCGGCAGCTAGATTGGAATGCGTTTTGAAATGCGCGACCTGGCCGAGGGCGTGGACTCCGGCGTCGGTGCGGCTGGCGCCGTGAATGGCGACGCGTTCCTGGGTGATTTTTTGGAGGGCGTCTTCGAGCGCACCCTGGATGGTGGGGATTTGGGGCTGGAATTGCCAGCCGTGGAAGTCGGAGCCGTCGTAGGCGATGGTGAGTTTGATATTTTGCATGGGTGCGTGGCTGCGGAATATCTTACGCGAGAGAAATCAACGGCACCACAGATGAGCACAGATAAAACCTTAGAAAGTGGTTTGGACGATTTTCTTCGCGATTGTTTTTGCCGCTACGGCGTAAAAAGTAGATCCCTCGCGCGCTTCGGGATGACAACTTCCCTGTGACGCCGGCGGTGTGATGGGGCACGCTGGAATTTAAACGCAAACGCGGCGGTGAGTGGCGCGCTGGCTTAGTGCTGCGCGCGCTGGAAGCGCGAGCCGGGGCGGCTGGCGGTGTCCCCGGCGCGGCATTGGGGGCATTCGTCCGGCTCGTAGCTGGGAACGTCGAGTTCGAGGAGCGCTTTGGCCGGGACATTTAATTCCAGGCGGCCGCCGCTGCGATCGATGATGGCGCCGGAGGCGACCGCGAGGCCGCCTTCCTGTTCGACGACGCCGATGGTTTCGCGGGTGGAGCCGCCGGTGGTCCAGACATCTTCGATGACCAGAGTTTTTTCGCCCGGTTTGAGTTCGAAACCGCGGCGCAGAGCCATCTGGCCGGAGCGATCGCGTTCGACGAAGATGGCGCGGACGCCGAGGCCGCGGGCGACTTCGTGGCCGATGATCAGACCGCCCAGGGCGGGAGAGGCGACGCAGGAAACGTGGTGGTCCTTAAACATGGCGGCGATGGCGCTGCCGAGTTTTTCGGCGTGCTGCGGATGTTGGAGCACGAGCGCACATTGGATGTAGGTGGCACTGTGGCGTCCGCTGGACAATTCGAAGTGGCCGGTGCGAATGGCGCCCACAGTTTCGAGCAGTTTTATGATTTCGTCGCGTGTCATGAGTGCACTGCCTCAGTTGCGGTTCAGCCCGCGGCTGGCGAGTACCCGGCGGGTAGCGGTGCGCGTAGCGTAAATGCGGACACGGAAAGTGTCAATGGGGGTGCGGCGGCGTCAGCGGGCGGTTGCGATTGGGGTGGCCCAAACGCGGCTCGCGAATCACTCAGGCAGCTCCGCTGCTGGCGCGAGGGGAATTCGAATTAGTACGACGCTGAGCCCTTTTCTTCGAGGGTGATTTGGCCCACGCCGCCGCTAACATTCACGTAGATGGTGTTGGGGGATTTGCCCAGGGCATCGTTGGTGTAGTCGTCGCCGTCGTGATGAAAACCGTGGGCGTTGACGTCGCCGAGGCCGTCGCTGGCGTGAATGCGAACGCCGATATTTCTGGGCAGGATGATATCGGCGGTGCCGACGCCGCCGTGAATGTCGACGTGCAGGTCGGATTTACGCGGGCCGGTGAGATCGAGGTCGAGGCGGCCAACGCCGACTTTCAGGTCCGCATGAGCGACGTCGAGACCCTGCAGGTTCACGTTTCCTTTTCCCGCGCCCAAGTTGAGGTTGAAGTCGATCGGGACACCGCCCGAGAAACGCAAACGCCAGTCATTGCCCGAGCCGGCGAGGTGCACATGGCTGAGATTTTCCTGGGTGATGTCGAGGATGCCTTCGTCTTTGGAGACGGTGTAATTGGTTTGCGGCTTTCCATCGCGGTCCCGGTAGGCGAAATTCGCGTCGAGGAGTTTGGAAGCGCCACCGGCGAGGTCGAGGGTGCCGGAGGGCATGTCGATATTGGCGGTGACGGTTTTGGCGGATTGCAGGTCGATGGATTGCGAGTCTCGCAGAATGACGACGCGGCCGTGGCCATGCGTGACGGCGACTACGACGAAAGCAAGCAGGACCAACATGGCCAGGATGATGCCCAGATCGTTGTTGCCGCGAGGCTGGCCATCGGTGCCAGTGCCGCCGTCATTGCGGATGCGGAAGGCGTCGAAAATCTTACCGAGGCCGATGACGATCAGGATTACGGGCCAATAGCGCATGGCGATGGACCAAAAATCGAGATCGGGCCGGAGATTGGCAATCAGGAAGATGATGCCGACGGTGAGGACGATCAACCCGCCGGCTATGGACGGGCGGCGATATGGACGATTGGCCATGCGTGACTCCCTGCCCTGTGGTACGCAGGGGCTGCGGGAAAGTTACCGCGCCCCGTGTGACGATATTAGCTTTTTTGGGCCGCGCGAAGCACAGCGGCTTTGGAATCAGCGGCGAAACGCTCTTGGAGCGATCTCGCAAACGGATATGCCAAACGCGCCAGAGCGGTTGGCCGCGAGAAGGCGTAAATGTCGTACCAAACGGATTGATCCGCGGAATCGAATTCGACGGTGAAGCGCTCTTCGCCGACTTCCGCATGGCCTGGCAAGGTTCCGTAGGCAAATCCGTATTTCTCTGTGGGACCGGGCTCGTCGACAACATAAACGATCCGGGAAGCATTCAGCGACCAGAACCCGAGATGCGATACGAGCACGGCGACGGTCACGCCAGGTTCGATGCGGGCTTCGGGCCAACACAATTCAAGCCAAGGCAGGTCGAACATTTTCCAGCGATTAATGGCTCGTTTAGCGCGATCAAAGGTCTCAGCACCTTCTCCCAGCTTTATTCGATTGTGATCCAGGATGTAGCCAGTTGGCGCAGCCATTCGTGACAGGCCGACTTCCGGGTATGAGAATTTCTGAAGTTGCTGAAGCGTGATGAATTTGTTGATCGAATCGCGGCTGGGTTTTGCCAGACAAAACATGGACTGTCCTCTTCAGGCGGAACCGAACGGAACAGTATCGCAGGAATCACGCCGAATCGGACTTAGGAGGCGCCGCTCCGGTGCAGGGCGAAATTGACAGGCGCGCGCGGGTCGGATATTCTCAATGATTCGAAATAGACCACGAAGGAGTATTGAATGGCTCAGGGTACGGCGGTAAAGCACAAGAAGAAGACGAAATCGGTATTGAAGAATATCCGGCAGACGGAGCGGCGGGCGGCGGTGAACCGGATGAACCGCACGCACGTGCGTTCGTCGGTGCGGAAAATGCGCGCGGCCTTGACGTCTGGTGACGCGGCGGCGGCGGAAAAACTGGCTTCGGCGACGTTTTCGGATTTGGACAAGGCGATTCGCAAGCGGACGCTGACGGAAAATACGGCGAACCGGTACAAGTCGCGATTGACTTTGGCTTTGAATGCGCTGAAGGCGAAGAAGAAGGCGTAAAAGCGGATTTGGATTTTTGGGTTTGAGAGGCGCCCCAATTTTCGGGGCGCCTTTTTTTTTGCGTCGGGGCGAGGTGTGTCGCGGGGGAGATCGCGTGTCGCACCTCCGGCGCTGAAGCGGTTGGCACGATTTGGCTCACCTTAAAGTTGGCAGCTACGTAATGCTCGAGGGCGGTGTTGCGGGCTAGCGAGGTTAGCGCGTTGAGGCGCTGGTGGCGGTGGAAGTGAGCCGGGCGATCAGGAATTCCATGGTGGCGCGTTTGTCGGGGTTGGAGGATTTGAGCTGGCTGTCGGTTTCGGCTAAGGCTACGAGGCCGGCGCGGAGATTTTCTTTGGACATGCGATGGGCGTTGCGGATGGCGGCTTCGGCGGAGTCGGGGCGCATGCCCAGGGGGCGGGCGGCTTGGAAACCACGCATGGTGGCGGGGAGGTCGCGGGCTTCGATGAGTTTGCGGTACATCCAGGAAAGGACGCCGACGAGGGCGACGGGTTCTTCGCCTTCGCGGAGAAGATTGTCGAGAAATTGGAGGGCGTGGTCGCGGCGGCGGGTGGCAATCATGTCGGCTAATTCCCAGACCGTGTTTTTGCGGGCGTTGGGGACGAGTTCCTTGACGGCGGCGGCGGTGATTTTTCCGCGGCCCTGGACGTAGAGCGAGAGTTTCTGGAGTTCCATGCGCATCAGCGCGGGTTCGCGATTGGTGATGTCGGCGAGGAGCGTGGCCGCGGCGGGTTCGATTTCGGCGCCAAGTTCTTTAGCCATCTGCGCGGCAAATTGCGGAGCCTGGTCGCCGATGGATAATTCAACGATGACGGCTTTTTCGTTGAGGATTTTGTAGAGGCGCTGGCGCTTGTCGAGTTTGGGAACTTCGAACAGCAAAATGGTGAACGGCGCGGGTTTATCGAGATAGGCGGAGAAGGCTTGCAGCGTTTCTTTGCGCGGGTCGTCGGCGTCGTCGGATTCATCAGCGTCGGCGGCAGCGTCATCGTCGCGCTTTTTGACTTCGATGGTTTCGGCGCCGTCGATAATGACGACTTGCAATTGCGCCAGCATCGGCAGAGTTTCGGCGCGCTGAAAAACTTCGCTCCAATCGCCACCCTGAACGCTGATGCGCGCGAGGGCCCAATCGCGGACGGCATCGGGCACGTAGGCCTGAATAATTCCGTTGCGGCACATATCGCGAAGATAAGGGTCAGTGCCCATCAAGACGATCGCAGGGATGGGCTTCCCTTGCGCGAGGCGTTCGAGAAGCTGGGTGGCCGTGGTTTCGGGCATCAGAATTTCTCGGTGACGTTGGAAACCAGCTGGGCGGAGAAATCACGGGCCATGCGTTCGAGAGCCGGGTCTTGTTCTTCGAAGAAAGACTGCACGTCGGAAGAAATCTGGTATTCGTCACGGAAAACCATGTCGTCATTTTCGTAAATGGTTTTTTGCGATTGATTATCGACGAGCAGCACTTTGGTGTGAACGGTGACGAGCGAGGTGGTGACCTGGCCAGTGGTGGCATCGAAGATCACCGGAGCGGTTTCGACGGAGAGGATTTCTCCGTGCAGCACGGCGTCGGCCGATTCCGGATCCTGAATGATGCGGTATTTGGTGCGCTGGATGAATTGACGAATGACGGCGGCGGTGAAGCGCTGCTCGATGCGATAGCGGGTCGTATCGTTTTTGAACGCGGGGACGGCAATGGTTTTCCAGTCGGAGGGGAGATTGGCGGCGCGTCCAGCGACGTGGTAGCCGCAGGCGGAGAGGAGCAAGGCCGCGGCGGCGAGTGCCGCGATGAGCGGGGCGTACTGGAATTTATTGCACCGGCGGTGCGGCATTGAGTTCCTCCGCGATGCGCACAGCGTTGATGGCGGAAAGCCGGAGATTATCGGCAGCTCCCCAGATCCAGATTCCATTGGGCACATTCGCATCGGATTCGATGCGCGCGAGATGAATTTCGTTTTCGGTGGCGACACTGGCATTGCTGGGAGGCGGATCTCCGGCGGCGGCAACTTTTACGCCGAGGTTGGTGAAGGCCAGCTCAAGCTGTCCGAGGTTGGGCGGCGCCGCGAACTCAGCAAAGGCGGAGAAGGCGTAGCCGTAGAAAGCCGGGGCCTGGACCAATTGAATGGCGGGAATTTGAGCGCGTTCGCCGGCGTAGTGGGCGACGTCACGAGCGATGGCGCTTTTCACCTCTTGAAAAGTGGGACGCGAATCCTGGCCGTAGCCGGCGAGCAGGTTGAAGGCGACTTGCGCGTCAAAAACCTTCTGGCTAATGGCACGGAAGGTCAGCAAGTTGGTGGTCTGGCTTTCGAGCTCTTCGACGGCGATCTGATCGCGTTCGGAGACCGGAGGAAACAGAAGCGCGACGGTGCGCAGCGGAGAAAATTTGGCGAGCGCGGCGGCGACGGTGCACGCGACAATCACGCCGGCGCCAGGCGCGGAATACGGGGTAGAGAGTTGGGAACTGCTCCGCGCCGCCGGCGATTCAGGCGAGCCGATACCCGGACGCGGCAAGAATACGGTGGCTAGCGCCGGAATGGAGACGGTGGCCTCGGGCGAAGTGGCCAGGAAGCCGGTGAGATCGATGACGGTGGCGCCGGAAGATTGGGCTTTGCGCCAGTTCTGTTCCACGTCGCGCTGCGAGCCGGTGAAGAAGACGAAACGGGACCGTTCGAAGCTGGTTTCTTCGAGAGCGCGAATAAAGGTGGGCTCACCGGCCGCTTCGGTCAGGGTGCCGGCGATGGCGGGCTCGTCGAGCAAAATAATATCGCTGGCCGGGAAATTGCGGTCTTCGAGGATGAGCTTCACTTCCCTACCGCGGAGCGAAGAAGCGCCGACGATGGCGACGCGATTGGCTTTGGTACGGCTGGAGGACATGCCTAGGCGGGCCGCGACCGCAGCCGGAAATGGCGGAAGACCTGCATGATGGGACCGTGCAAGGTGTAACAGGCGGTGATGATGAACAGCATGATGTGCGAAAAATAGACCAGCGAGGCCAACAGCACACCGAGAAAAATCACGGCGAGCGACGGTTGCTTGCGGGTCCAGGGAATGTCCTTAAAGCTGAAAAAACGGAGGGTGCTGGACATCAGCACGCTGAGCGCGACCATGAGCGCGAGCCACAGGAGCGAAACGCGAATGTCCTGAATGGGCACTCCGTGAAAATAATAGACGGTGGCGGCGAGCATTCCGGCGGCGGCCGGAGTGGGCATGCCTACGAAATATTTGTTGCCGCCGGGGGCCATGCCTTGAATGTTGAAACGCGCTAAACGCCAGGCGCAACTGGCGACGAAAATAAATCCAACCAGCCAGCCGAGTTGGGTCAGATGCAACGCTTCCGGAGCATTAGGCGCGGCCAGCGCGCGGATGCCCCAGGCGTAGGCGAGAGAGGCCGGGGCTAAGCCAAAGCTGACGATGTCCGCGAGTGAATCGAATTCCCGGCCGAAATCGCTTTCGGTGCCCATCCAGCGGGCGATGCGTCCATCCATGGAATCAAAAACGTAGGCGAGACCGATGGCGGCGGCAGCGTGCTCAAAATCCTGAATTCTTCCTTCGAGAGTGGCGAGGATTGCGTAATAGCCACAAAGCATATTGGCTACGGTGAAGGCGCTGGGAAGAATGTAGACACCGCGACGCAGGCGCGAATTGCGGAAAGGCCGGGGAAGTTCGTGTTCCTGGCCGATGNGATTTACGCCGTTCAATTCCATCTCGCTAATACGCTCTCGCCGCCTTTCACTTTTTCACCGCGCTTGACGGCGACTGCGGTATTCAAAGGCAACCAGACATCGACGCGCGAACCGAAACGAATGAGGCCGATCAATTCGCCGAGAGCCACCGTTTCGCCCTCTTCTTTCCAGCATATCACGCGGCGCGCGATGGCTCCGGCGATTTGTTTGAAGACAATATTGCCGCGGGTGGTGTGAAGGTAAATGATATTTTGTTCATTTTCGACGGAGGCGGCGGCGCGGAAGGCGGCATAAAACTTTCCGGGACGGTAGACGACGTCGGCAATGCGGCCGGCGGCGGGGGCGCGCTGGACGTGGACGTCCCAGACCGCGAGAAAAATGGTGACGCGATGGCCCATGACCGAATCGAGCATTTCGTCGACGATTTCGACGATGTGGCCGTCGGCGGGCGAGACGATCAGCTGCGGATCGGTGGGGATCTGGCGCTGTGGATTGCGGAAAAAGTAAAAAACGAAAAGGCCGAGAAAAATCAGGAGGCCGCCGGGCCATTTCCAGCCGGGAATGAAGCAGAGCGCGCCGACGAGGAGCGGCGGCAAGGCAAATTTGTAGGCGTCCTTAACCATGCTGCTTAGGAAATATCCTTATTCATTTTCGCGGAATCGCCATACCTGCAGAGCCCGCACACGTCACGCGTGCGAAGTATTTAGGAAATATCCTTATTCATTTTCGCGGAATCGCCATACCTGCAGAGCCCGCACACGTCACGCGTGCGAAGTGCTTTTGAACCGAGATGCACTTCTATTGTACGACAGAAGAGAGCGTGCCAGGCGTGCAGCTTTAGCTCGGTTACAGAAAATTCTAGTGATGGACCAAACCGTTTCGGTGCTTGGCGACGATCAGGGCCATCATGTCTTTGAGGTAGAGCTTGAATCGCTTGAGAGCGACTTCTTCATCCATGTCTTCGACTTTCCAGTATGATTTCTGGCCTAGTTGCTGAAGTTTGGATTCACAGCGGAGATGTTCTTCGAAGAGGTTGCGGTATTCCTGGTCCGATTCGATCAATGTCTGGCGAATATCCTGAGATGTTTCAGGCATCGTTCACCTCCAGGCCAAATTTGGGGTACCTCTGAGGCTAGGAATATCACGGAGGGGCTGTGGAAGCCAAGGGGCAAGATTCCGAAGCGAGCGGTGGATGGCGGACGCGAGGTGCTTGGACGTGACGAAGGCTTGCGCGAGAGAACCGCGCAAGCGGAAAGGGGCGAAGGCATTTCCTTTTTGGCACGGCTGAAGCCGGGCCTGACGAAAAGCGCGGGGACGGAAAGATCGTGATCGTGCCGGCGAAAGGCTCGCGCGAGAAGACCGCGCGAAAGGAATGGAACGAAGCCATTTTTGTTTCCCGGCCCTTACGGGCCGGGCTAACCTCTGCCGCCCCTTCGAAAGCTGGAGCTGCGCCGACAAACGGTTTGTTGCGGGCGGAATCGAGCAAAAAGCTGGGAACGACGACGGCGTCGATTTTTGGGTGGGCAGCGTGCGCGGCGGATCGCAAACAGCAGATCCCTCGCTGCGCTCGGGATGACAATTGTGGTGTGGGGAGGATGGCGGCGGTTCGGANGACGATTACGGTGTCGAGAACGCCGCGCGGGCGGCGGGCGGACTTTCTTTCGGTGCGGCAAATGAGCCCAGCGGGCGGCGGGTTTTTAGGTGAGGCGGCGGGAGAGAAGGAGGGCGTCGTCGTTGGGCGCGACGTAATAGTTGCGGCGGCGGCCGACGATTTGGAATTGGTGACGCTCGTAGAAGCGGAGGGCGGTGGCGTTGGCGCTGCGGACTTCGAGGATGGCTTGTTCGGCGGAGAAGGTGCGCGCCCAGCTCAGGGCACATTCGAGAAGAGCGGCGCCAGAGCCATGGCGTCTGGCATCGGGGCGGATTGCGAAATTCAAGACTTCGATTTCGTGGGCGACGTGACGGGCGACTAGGAAGCCGGCGATATCACGCGCGTCGATCGCGCTCGCGGGCCGGTGCTGCTGGTCGTCTGCGGCCTGGGTGTTTCGTACATCGAAGAGAGGTCCTTCGTCGCTGCGCTCCTCTGGATGACGGCCAAAGTCAGGTTCGGCGCCGACGGAGGGTTCTCGACTATTTTCGACGTGATGAGTCCCACTTTTTTGCTCAGCGGCTCTTTGTTCTGCAACAGTTTCAAAAATCCAGCCGGACATTTCGCCGTGGACTACTCGTTCGTAGTCGGCGGATTTCCATTGGGCGATTTCGGGGCATGCGGATTGGATGGCGAGGATCGAATCAATGTCGCGGGATTCGAGGGGGCGGATGGGCAACGGAGTTACTTTCCTTTCAGCTGCAGCTCGGCGTCGGAGCGGCGGACGTAGTTGGCGTCAAGAGTTAGCGCATTGCTGAATTGGCCGCGCTGGGCGCTGGCGATGGCGAGCTTGCCGATCGACGGCGCGAGGACACCTGAAACGGTCTGAAGAATAATGGATAAGGCTGACGGTGACGATGCGGAATTCTCAAAACGAGACAGCGCCGCGGAAATCAATTGCGGATCTGATGTGGCGATCACTGCTTTGGAGTTCGCGCAGCGTTTTTGAATTTCGGCGAAGAGTTCGTCGGGAGACAACACTACCTCAGCGCCATCGAGTTTGAGTTGCGAGCCAGTGCGGAGGTAGAAGGCGCAGTACAACTGGCTGCGGCGAGCGTCGAGGATTGGAATTACGAATTCCGGGCGCGAGGGATCGAGTGGAAAGGATTGCGCGGCGACTGCTTCGAGCGCGCTAACCCCAACGACTGGCTTGCGGTAAACCTCGGACCAGGCTTTCGCGGCAGTGAGCCCGACGCGCAGGCCGGTGAAGGAACCGGGGCCGGCGGCAACCGAAAACAAATCGAAATCGGCGAAATTGAGCGCGAGATCGCGCAACAAAAATTCGAGGTGGCGGAACATGCGCGAGGAGTAATTTTCGTCGGAAGAGGTGGAAATGACACCGAGCAAGGTGTGGTCACGGAGCACGGCGAGGCTGCCCACGAGGGAGGAGGTGTCCAGTGCGAGGGTTAACACGTGCACCAGTATAGGGCAATTTCGTGGCCAAACCCGTGAAAACATGTGGTTTTCTGACATTTCTGCAGCGGCAGAACAGCCCTATTTCCTTGACGTTTTGTTGCCATGTGCCTAAACTTTCAATAGCTTCTCCGGGAGAGGACTTCCACCTATGTCTATGGAATTCAAGCTAGGCGAAAAAGTCGTGTATCCAAACCACGGTGTTGGAGTGATCGAGCAGATAAGTTACGGAACAGCTAATGGGCGGTCGGAACGGTTTTACATGTTGAAGATCGTTTCGAGCGGATTGAAAGTGATGGTGCCCCAGACGAACGTGGATTGCGTTGGTCTGCGGCCGATCATTCGCAATACGCAAGCCGGCGCGGTGATATCGTATTTGGAGAAGGGCCGCTCCGCTTCGCACCACGATTGGAAACACCGTTTCAAGGAAAACTCGGACAAGATGCGGACGGGCTCGCTGATGGAAGTGGCCGCGGTGCTGAAAGGCCTCGTGGCACTCAGCCGGACCAAGCCGCTTTCGTTCCGGGAAAAGAAGATGCTGGAACGCGCCAAGTATCTTTTGGTGAGCGAACTCGCCACAGTTCGAAACACGTCCGAATCCACGGTCGAAGCCAACCTGATACGCGCACTGGCAAAAGCCAAGCTGCAAATGCCGGAAGCCTCTCCGATTCCGGAGTAAATTTTAGAACGCCCTGGCGGGCACGGCCTTTAGGGGCCGTGCCCATTTTTTTGGTGTGGAGGATTTTTTCCTCAGCGGCTGAAGCCGCTCAAGGTCGTGAAGGACTTTCGGCATGACTGAGGTCAGGCCCCTGACGAAAAGAACGGGGTNAGCGTTTTTTTGATTTTTTCTTGGTTTTCTTCTTTGGGGCGGGCTTCTTGTTTTTCTGCGCGGCTACGACTATGGCTTCGATCTGCTGCAGGTGATTTAGGTCGTGGCCGGCGTACATGCGGACGATGTGTTCGATGGTTTCCTGGCCGCGCTCGGAGTGCATGCCGTAGTGTTTCCATTGTTCCGGAGAGAGGGTCTTCAGCATTGCGAGATTCGCGGTGCGCAATGCGGCGAAATGCTCGAGCGATTCGTGCGCGTCGCGCGAAGCGTAGTGCCCTGCCGTGGCCCAGACGTCCTGATCGAAGGCCTGGATGGGCGTGCCGGGGGTACCGAGGATGAAGCGCATGCGAAAGCCGCCAACGATATCGGTATCGACGAGATGGGTGACGATTTCGGTGACGGACCATTTGTCGGGAGCGGGGCGTTGGCGGAGGCTAGCGGCGGAAAGGCCGTGGATCAGGGATTTGATTTTTTTGGCGGTGGAGGCTTGGACTTTCAGCGGTTCGTGATCTGCGGCGTGGCCGAGGATGCGCTGGATGTATTGTTGCGGCGTTTCAGTCATTTGGTTTGGCTCCCTTTGGCGATTCGCCCCGAGGAAATTATAGAGGCGGGCGACGGGCGGAAGAAGGAGGTGGCGTTGGTCGGACGGTCGCGGCGTGCGACCAAATTGGCTGAACGTGAAATTCGCGGCAGGACGCGGTCTGAAGACCGCCGCTACGAAGCGGCGACGAACGCTCGGTTTGGAAAGAGTTGAGTCTAAACCCGCACCCTTTGCTGGGAAACGCCAAGAGTGCGGCACCCGGAAGGGCGTGGGCGGGCATGGAATCAATTGCGAGTGGCGGGTACCTGTACGAAAGGACACTTGGGAGGTGGAAACAGGAATGGGCTGGAGCCGAACTGGGGACGGAGGGCGCTTTACAATTCAGGGAGTGAACTTCGCGTTGGGCGACTCTTGGGAAGGCGATCGCCTGGCGCATGCGTGACCCCGGTTCACGAGGCGAAGGCATGGCTTTGAAGGCCACCGACGAGCTGGGCTCCCGGCCGGCTGTAACAACTACACTGAATCCCGAAGAGCAGGAGCTTGCGCGAAAACGCGCGGAGCAGGCGGCGATCGAAGGCGAACTCGCGGAGCGCGAATTGCGTTCGGCAAATTTGAGGGCGGAGCTGGGCGCGTTCGAGCAGCAGTACCTGCATTTTGTGGGATCGCGCTACGCGGAACTGGATGAATTGAAGGCGGGGATCGCGGAGCGAGCGGCGCGCGAGCAGCCGAGCAATGCGCGGGCGCAGCAAGTGGCGCGGGAAGCGCGGGAACACGCCAAGGAAACCAAAACCGCGGCGGGAGAGAAATTGGAATCGTCACCGCCGGCGTTCGAGGCGTCGCCCGAGAGGAAGCGGCTGTATCGCGACGTGGCGAAGCGAATTCATCCGGATCTGACGTCGGATCGCAACGACCGCGCGAAACGTCAGGCGTTGATGGCGGAAGCGAACGAGGCGTACCGGCGCGGGGACGATGCGCGGCTAGCGAAAATTTTGACGGAATACGAATGGAGCCCGGAGCAGGTGCAGGGCGAGGGCGCGGGAGCGGAATTGATTCGAGTGATTCGCGGAATCAGCCAGGCGCGCGGGCGGCTGGCGGAAATCGAAGCGGAACTGCAGGAACTGCTGCGTTCGGATCTGTATCACTTGAAAACGCGGGTGGATCAGGCGCAGCAAGACGGACGCGACGTGCTGAAGGAAATGATCGACAAGGTGGAGGATCAGATCGCGCAGGCGAAGCGGCGAATGGAAGTTTTGGCGCCGGCGCGTGGATGATCGCGGCGGGAATTCGAGGGTGACGAGCTAGACATGGAAGTTCGCGACGCGGAAAAACCGGTGAACGAGGTGCGGACCGATGCGACGGCGCTGGCGCGCGCCGACGCGCAAGGGCTTACGGTGCGGTCGGCCGGCTTGGTGCGGCGGGGACTGCGGGATCTGGCACGGGATTCCAACTGGCTGATCAAAAAAGTCTTTGCGGGGCGCAGTGCGAGTGCGGCGATTTCGGATACGGGGATCGTGTGTGCGATTCCGGCGGGGCAGGGGTCGGCGCAGCGGCTGGTTTTGTTCGACATTGAAATGAACGTTCCGATGATGGCGTTGTCGGTGCCGGACGAAAGCGCGGACCGCGAGGACAATTCGGCGGCGGCATTGGCCTGGTCGCCGGGGGCGCGATATTTGGTCGCGGCGCGCCGGGCGTGGAAGCAGGCGGCGCTACACATTTTTGATCTGCATTCGAAGATGCTGCTGGGGACCTTTGGGGAATTTACAAATTTTCCGGCACGATTGGAGTGGTCGGCGACGGGCGGGTATTTTGCGGCGGCATCGGGCGGCGGAAAGCATGCGACGCTGCGGTCGTGGCGCGTGGGCGCGGAGCTGATGCCCTTCGCGGCAGTGGCAGTGCAGGAAATGGGACTGCCGGAGGGATTCGAGCGGCAGACGTACGAGGCGGAATTCGGCGAGGAAGGTGGATTTTCCGGTTACGGCAGTCTGGCGTTCAGCCCGGATGGGAAGACGCTGGCAAGTGTGGCGGAGATTCGCGGCGACTGGGCGGACGATTCGATTGTCTTTCTGGACGCGGCGACACTGCGGAAGAGCGGCGTTTTTCATGGGCAAGGGCACATTACGGATATTGGGTGGACGGCGGACGGCCGGGCGATGATTTATTGCGCGGCGGGACAGGCTTATCGATTGGAATTGGAAACGATGGAGGCGGAGCCGCTGCCGTTTGGTGCAGAATTTTGCGCGTGCCATCCGCATTTGAAGCTGTGCTTGTGTTTCAGTTCGTGGCTGAAGAATTCGGCGAAGGGGCGATTGTTTGTGGTGGATTTGAATACGCTGGAGATTGTTGACGAGCATGCGGCGGAGAATGTGGCGAGTCTGCGGTGGAATGGCGAGGGGACGAAGGCTTACGCGGTGACTCGCGACGGTATGGGCTACATCTACGAATCGCCCTTGATTTGAACGTGCGGTAGATGGCTTCAGGGCTAAAGCCCCTGTGTGGCGGCGCCCTTCCGAGTTGATTTTTGGAGTCCGCTGAAATGTCTCTACGTGAGCGATGGCGTTGGGTTTACTTCCTGCCGACCCTACATTTGCTGGTGAGTTCGACCAGCCTGTTATTGGCGCGGATCCCCAGCTTGAACTTCATGGCATTCGCGTGGATGTTTGTGATGCTCGTCGACCTTCCGATTTCGCTCGTCTCCTACTTCCTCGGATGGAAGCATCCCGGAGTTGCGCTTGTTTGGGTGATCGTGATGGGAACACTTTGGTGGTATCTGCTTAGCAAAATCGTCGAGGTTCTTTTCCATTTGGTCGCGGGCCGCGACGGCAGCCCGTCTGTTTACACGAGCGGGAGATTGGGGACGGGGTCGAGGGTGGCATCCTGGAAGTGGCCAGCGGCGAAGAGGCTGTAGCCGGCCGCGGCGATCATGGCGGCGTTGTCGGTGGAGAGGGCGCGGCTGGGGAAGAAGGTTTCGATGTTGAGTTTTTTTGCTTCGCGTTCGAAGGTGGCGCGAAGTTCGGTGTTGGCCGCAACTCCACCGGAGACGAGGATGGAGCGGGCGCCGGCTTCTTGGGCGGCGGCGAGGGTGCTGCTCACGAGATTGGTCACGACGGAACGCTGAAAGCTGGCGATCAGATCGAGCGTGGCTGGAGTGCAGAGTTTGCGGAGGGCTTCGGCGCCGCGTTCACCGCGCGCGATGGCTTCTTTTCTGGCATTAATTTCCAGTTGTAATTCTGGATGCTTCTGAATGTGGTACAGGACTGCCGTTTTAATTCCGCTAAAACTGAAATCGTGATGGCTGTCGCGGATTTTAGGTTCGGCAAAACGAATCGCGTGGGGATTGCCGTGGGCGGCGAGTTGGTCGATGACCGGACCGCCGGGATAGCCGAGGGCGAGGAGGCGCGCGACTTTGTCGTAGGCTTCGCCGGCGGCGTCGTCACGGGTGCCACCGATGCGGGTATAGGAAAATTGCCTGGCGCCGTTGGTGGACTTGTTTTGCACTTCGTAGATAACGGTGTGGCCGCCGGAAACGATCAGGCAGATGGTGGGAAGTTCGGGGCGGCGATCGCCGGTGGCGCAGGCTTCGAGAAAAACGGCGTGGACGTGGCCGGCGAGATGGTTCACGGCGAGGAGAGGCTTGCCCAGCGCGAGGGCGAGAGCTTTGCCGTAGGTGAGGCCAACGAGCAGCGCGCCGACGAGGCCCGGGCCTTGAGTGACGGCGATGGCGTCGAGATCGTGCAGGGTGATGTGCGCTTGGTCGATGGCTTCGCGGACGACTGGGACGATTTGGCGGAGATGTTCGCGGGAGGCAAGTTCGGGGACGACCCCGCCGTATTTGCGGTGAATTTCGATTTGGGAGGCGACGATGCTGGAGAGGACGCGTTCGCCGTCGGCGACGACGGCGGCGGCGGTTTCGTCGCAGGAGGATTCGATGCCGAGAATGAGTTTTTGCGTCGCGTTCATACAGAGTTCATTGTATACGCTGGGCGGAGTGCGTGCGATATCATCGATTGAATGGACGTGACGCTTTCGAAGACCGCTAAGTAAGATAAATGGCCCATCGAACTCTGCGTAGTAAAATTGAAGCGAAGAGATATTCGCCGCTCGCGCGGTTCAATTCGTCCACATAAGGCGCTCACGCACAAAAAATTATGACAACCACTCGAAAACGCGTACGAAAAGCGGTGCTGCCCGTGGCGGGGCTGGGAACCCGATTTTTGCCTGCGACAAAGGCGATGCCGAAGGAAATGCTGCCGGTGGTGGACAAGCCACTGATTCAGTATGCGGTGGAGGAATGCATCGCATCGGGGATCGAGCACGTGATTTTCGTGACTGGGCGGCGGAAGAACGCGATTGAGGATCATTTCGATTTCGCGCCGGAGCTGGAAAGTTTTCTGGAGTCGAAAGGCAAATCGCAACAGGCGCAGATGGTGCGGGAGATCAGCGGCGGGATGCACTTCAGCTACACGCGGCAGAACGAAGCGCTGGGGCTGGGGCATGCGGTGCTGACGGCGCAGGAGTTGGTGGGCGATGAGCCGTTTGCGGTTTTGTTGGGCGACGTGATTATGGACGGGCCGGTGGCGGCCACGCGGTCGCTGATTGAGATTTATAACGAAACGGGAAAAGGCGCGATTACGGTGCAGGAAGTGGAACCGGAAGAATTGCAATTCTACGGTGTGATCGACGCGGAGAAAGCCCCCGGATCGCGGTGGGGCGATCGGCTGCTGAAGGTCAACAATCTGGTGGAGAAGCCGAAAACGGGGACGGCGCCGTCGAATCTGGGGGTTTCCGGACGCTACGTGCTGCCGCCGGAAATTTTTGAATTTTTGGAAAAGACCAAGCCGGGAGCAGTGGGAGAAATTCAACTGACGGACGGACTGGTTGCTCTGGCGAAGAACGGATCCTTGTGGGCCCACGTGCACGACGGGAAAACGCACGACGCCGGGGACAAGCTGGGATTTCTGAAAGCGACGGTGGAATTTGCGCTGCGGAATCCGAGTTTTGGAGCGAAATTCCGGAAATACTTGAAGGAACTGGATCTGTAGCGATTACTTCTTTTTCTTCGAGCTACCTTTCTCGCTGCTCGATTTGGACGCGCTGGATTTGGATTCGGACGATTTGGAGTCGGAGGATTTCGCATCGTTCGATTTGGAATCCGTCGAAGACTTGGATTCCGAGGTGCCGGCGTCTTTTGATTTTGAGTCGGACGAGTCGCTGGAATTAGAAGCGGAAGTTTCATCAGGCTTGGCGACCGAGGTGTTGTCGGAATTCTTGCCTTTGTAGTCGGTCACATACCAGCCGGAACCTTTGAACTGGATTCCCGCAGCAGAAACCTGGCGTTCCGCTTTTCCACCGCATTTCGGGCACTTCTGGGTTTCCTTGGCCGAGTAGCTTTCGATTTTCTCGTATTTATTTCCGCACTTCGCGCACTTGTATTCGTATAACGGCAACGCTGGATCCTCCACATCGGTTGAGGTAATAGGAAATGATAGCACGGGTGTGCGCGAGGAGGCAGCGGGGCTCGTGTGTACGGGGCCGGCCGATGAGAATTCTTCGAGGTTGGGAAAGGGGCGGCCCTGAGGCGGCGTTGCCGATTGGTGTTGAAATCGAAGAGAGGTCCTTCGTCGCGAAATGCGCTCCTCTGGACGACGGCCAAATGCGGGTGGGCGCTTAACATTGGATGATGGCCGAGCAGGATACACCGGAGGTGGGCGGCGGGAGAAGTCGCTCATTACAAGAAGGGGCTAAGGCGTGTGCTAGACTTTGGCGGTGAAGGAAAAAGCTGGAGCGACGGCAAAATTGGCTGAACCGGCGGTGGGGTGTCTTTATGTAGTAGCGACGCCGATTGGGAATCTGGAAGATATTTCGTTGCGGGCGCTGCGGATTTTGAAGGAGTGCGACGCGATTGCGTGCGAGGACACGCGGCAAACGGTGAAGCTGCTGACGCATTTTGATATTCAGAAACGGCTGGTGAGTTATCACGAGCACAACGAGATTACGCGCGCGGCGGAAATGATTATTGAGCTGGAGCAGGGCGCGAAAGTGGCGCTGGTTACGGATGCGGGGACGCCATCGATTTCGGACCCGGGGCAGCGGCTGGTGAGTTTGTGTTTGCGGCATGGAATTCAGGTGGTGCCGATTCCGGGGGCGTGCGCGTTTGTGACGGCGCTGGCGGGGTCGGGGATGGCGATCGAGGAGTTTACGTTTGTAGGGTTTTTGCCGTCGCGGCCGACGGAGCGGCGGAAGCGGTTGCGGGCACTGGCGGCGGAACCGCGGACCTTGGCGTTGTACGAGGCGCCGCACCGGCTGCTGGATACTTTGGAAGACGCGCTGGAAATTTTGGGAAACAGGCCGGGAGTGGTTGGACGCGAATTGACGAAGTTGTACGAGGAATTCGTGCGCGGGCATCTGGAGGATTTGCTGGCGGCGGTAAGGAAGAAGGCGCCGCGCGGGGAAATTACTTTGCTGATTGGGCCGGCGGATGGAGCGCCGCAACATCAGGTGGAGGACGAGAACGCGAAAATTCCTCTGGCGCGGAGAGTGGAGCAAGTGATGAAGGAAAGGAAGATCGATAATAAAGCGGCGTTGAAGGAAGTGGCGAAGGAGCGGGGGTTGACGCGACGGGAGGCTTATAAGCAGCTTTTGATTACGCGGGATGAGTGATTGGAGGTGGCGGTTTTTTGCAAGTTCCTCGTTTTTGAGATTTTCCTAGCGATTGACCTCGTTTTAACAGGGTAAGAAGCAGATTCCTCGCTGCGCTTCGGGATGACCGATTTTCTCACCTGGAAAAATTGCAGCAGACGCGTGCGTTCGCGCGATGAACTCAAAGACTGATTGAAAACGATCGCAACGCTAGTCGGCGGAGGTGGAGGCAGAATTTGCGGTGTTGGCGGCGAAGAAGGCGTCGACTTTTTCGAGGATTTGGGCGCCGCTGTCGGAGTGGTGGACGTTGTGGCGGAGTTCGGAGCCGTTGCGCACGCCGTGGGTGAAGAGGCTGGCGAACTGTTTCATTTTGCCGACGGCGTCGGGCATTTCGGCGGCGAGCAGGCTGCGGAAATAGCCGCTGAGCAGGTGATAGCGATCGGCGTCGGTAGGCTCGGTGTAACGGCCGGTGGCGAGGTAGTCGGCGATCTGGCGGAAGATCCAGGGATTGGAAGAGGCGGCGCGGCCGATCATGACGGCGTCGCAATTGGTTTCGGCGATCATGCGGACGGCGTCCTGCGGAGTGCGGATGTCGCCATTGCCGATGACCGGAATTTTTACGGCGGCCTTCACGTCGCGAATCACGTTCCAGTCGGCGGAGCCAGCGTAGCCCTGCATGCGGGTGCGTGGATGGACGGCGATGGCTTCGATGCCGATGCGCTCGGCCATTTGGGCAACCTGGACCGCGACAATATTATTTTCATCCCAGCCGGAACGAATTTTGATGGTAAGCGGAATTTTTACCGCGGCGCGGACGGTGCCGAGAAGTTTTTCGAGATGCACGAGGTCGCGCAGCAGGCCGGAGCCGCCACATTTGACCACTTTTTTTACCGGGCAGCCGAGATTGATATCGACTTGATCGAAGCCGAGGTCTTCGGTGAGCGCGGCGGCCGAGGCCATGACGGCGGGATCGGAGCCGAAAATCTGGGCCGCGATGGGATGCTCGTCGGCGTCGAAATACAAATAGTGCAGAGTGCGCGCGGAATTGCGGGTGAGGCCTTCGGCGCTGGTGAATTCGGTCATGATCAGGCCGCAGGCACCGAGGGAACGGATCACGCGGCGGAAGACGGTGTCGGTGACGCCGGCCATGGGGGCGAGGATGGTGGCGGGCTGGATGATGGTGTCGCGAATTTTGAGTTCAGCGGGAAACATGACTTGGCCTGATTGAAGTTTAATCTTCCTCGTCGCGATCCGAACCAGCGACGCGCGCGGCGGTTGCTACCAGTGAGCCATTCGAGAAGCCGGTGCGATCGAGCTGCGCGATCAACGCTTCCTTGGAGCCGCCGAAATAATTTTCGACGACCTGGCCGAGGGCCTGGGCGCGGGCTTCTTCGGCGCTGAGGTTCGGGCGGTAAATGTAGGCGCGGCCAACTTTCCGGCGTTCGACAATTCCCTTGCGCGCCAGTCGATCCATGATGGTCATGATGGTGGTGTAGGCGCGGGGGCGGCGCGGCGCGAGCAAGTCGCGTATTTCGCGGACGGTGGCCTGGCCCACGGGCCAGAGGGTGTTCATGCAATCGAGCTCGAGAGGCGCGAGGTCGAGGACCGAGCGGCGCGGAGGCGGCAGGCGGGTGATGACCTCACTCATCGGGAGCACTCCAGCGCGAACGTGACGGCGATGCTCATGCTTTTCGCGGCTCGAAATCGAGCTGGGCGGTTCCCCGGGGCGCGGCGGCTTCGACGGATTTAGAGGCTGCGACCGGGACTGGCTTCGGCTGCTGAGCCAAGTAGGCGTCGGTGCGCAGAATCGCGCGACGCAGAGCGGGATTGCGCTCGGTCCATTCGGCGTTGCCGGATTCAGAGTCGAGGGTCGAGCGCATGGCGGCCATCTTGGAATCCAGATCATCGAGAAAGTGGAGAGCGACGGCTTCGCGGGTTTGCGGGAGCGTGGGCGAACCGAATTCCAGCGAACCGTGATGGCTGAGAATCAGATGTTCGACCAAAATCGCGAGTTCCGGCGGAAAGCCGGGGATTAGTTTTATTTGGTCGCGGGCGATGCCGGTGCCGATGGTGATGTGGCCGAGCAGGCGGCCGGGCGTGGTGTATTGCACGCCGCGCTCGTAGCTCAATTCCTCGATTTTGCCAATGTCGTGGAGAACGATTCCGGAAAGCAGCAGATCGGCGTCGAGTTCGGGATATTGGGCAGTGACGCCGCGGCTGAGACCGATAAGGCTGACGACGTGTTCGAGCAGTCCACCGACGAAGGCGTGGTGCATCATCATCGCGGCGGGAGCGCGTTTCAGGCGCGGCGCGATGGCCGGGTCTTCGACGATGCTTTCGAGCAGGCGCTTCAGGAACGGATTCTTCAGGCCGGCGATGGCGGCGCGAAGCTCGGAATAAAGTTTTTCGATGTCGAATTTGGTGTGGGCTAGAAAATCGCCGAGGTCGTATTCGCGTTCTTCGGCGGGAATGATCTGCTCGAGGGTGACTTCCTTCACGCCGTTGTAAAGCTTCACGCGGCCGCGGATGACCACGACGTCATCGCACTCGAAAGTTTTGGCGATGGCTTCGAAGTTGTCCCACATTTTCGCGGGGATTGCGCCGGTGCGGTCGCGAAGCGAAAGCTCGAGCCAGGATTTGCCGCGCGCCGAAGTGCGAATGCCCTTCTCGCAGACCAAAAAAAGCGTGGAAACAGCCTGACCGTCCTGCAGGTCGGAGACGAAATGAGACTTCATTGACCGGCCTTGGGCAGGGGCACTTTCTTCTTGGCTTTGTTTTTGGTGGCGACGTCGGGAGTGGGCTGGACTTCTTGAATTACGCTGGCGCCGGGAACGGCGGCGGAATCGGTGTAGCCGGGCTTGACCATGACATAGCTTTCCTCGCGCAGTTCCCCGAGGTAAGTGCGCATGGAGGGCTGCATTTTTACCATGTAGAGCTTGTTCATGACTTCGTTTTCGACTTTGTCCAAAGGCTGCAAGCCGGCTACGAAATGTGCCTCCACTTTCAAGATTTCGAAACCAGTCTTAGTCTGAATCACGTCGGTGATCTGACCTTTCTCCATTTTGAACACGACGTCATTGAGTTGGGGAGAGAGAACACCACGCTTGAACACACCGAGATCTCCGCCCTGATCTTTTGCAGTGCTGCCTTCGGAGTAACGCTTGGCGATTTCGTTGAAGTCATCGCCTTTCCTCACGCGAGCGAGTAGGTCTTCCGCCTTCCTGTGGACGGATTCGATCTCTTCCGGACTTTTGCCGTCCGTACTGAGGAAAATTTCCGTTAGCTGCACTTCCTCTGGGCGCGTGAACTCATCGGAATGGGCCGTGTAGTAGGCCTTCACCTCTTCGCTGGGAATATTAATGTGCGAACCGACTTCGCGGCGAATCACTTCCTGGGTCAACATGCCGTTACGAATTTGGGTTTTGTAATCTTCCCAGGGCAGACCTGAGCCTTCGACGGCCTTTTCCAGTTCTTCAATGCTGTTCATATTGTTTTGCTTGCGGACGTCGTCGAGGCGCTTGACCAGGTCGGATTCGACGCTGATGCCCATGTCCTTGGCGCGCTGGACCATCAGAGATTGGTCGATCAAACCGCGCAGCAGATCTTTCTGCTGGTCCTTGTATTCGGCGGCCATTCGGTCCGGCAGGCAATTCTGACAGTCGTGGGCAATTTCGTCTTTCAGCTGCAGATCGGCGTGCTGGTAATCCGACTGGGTAATGATGTCGTTATTCACGCGGGCGATAATTTCCTCGACGACGGCGGCCTTGGCCTGGGCGCGGGCGGAGGAAGGCATCAGGGCGGCGGCAATGCAGGCCAGCGCGAAGGCGGTGGCGGCGAATCGAAGGGCTTGGCGCAAAGTGTGTTTATTCATGGGGTTCTCTCAGTTCAAATTTTATCTCTACGATTGTAGTTGTAGCAATACGTTTTTGACGGCGCCCATGGGGCCACCCTGGTAGCCCTTCCACTCGACCCACAGCAGGCCGGTAGGATCGAGACGCATACCGCGGCGTTTGCGGAGCAATTTGACCAACTGGTCGGGCCCCAGCGGGGTGTCGTCGTAAAACTTTATGGCGACCTGATCGCCTTTGCGGTCGACGGTGGCGACCAGAAGCTTTTCGGCGATGGCTTTCAGCACCGCATATTCCAGCAGATTTTCTACCGACGGCGGCGGGGGGCCGAAACGATCTTCGAGTTCACGGCGAACTTCCACGCGCATTTCCTCCGAGGTGACACTGGCGATGCGCTTGTAAATCCGCAAGCGCAGATTCTCGCTATCAATGTACTCCGGTGGGATGCGGATATCCTGGCCGAGGTTGAGTGTGGCGCGGCGTTCGGGCGCGACGGCTTCGCCTTTCCGCTCGGCGACAGCGCGTTCCATCATCTGGCAATACATGTCGAAGCCGACGGCTTCGATGTGGCCATGCTGCTCGCGGCCGAGCAAGTTCCCTGCTCCGCGGAGTTCGAGGTCCAGTGCGGCGATGCGGAAGCCGGCGCCGAGATCGCTGAACTCTTTCAATGCGGCGAGACGCTGGCGGGCGATGGAACTGAGGGTGGAGTCGGGCGGGACGAGCAGATAGGCATAGGCGCGCTGGTTGGAGCGGCCAACCCGGCCGCGCAGCTGGTAGAGCTCGGAAAGGCCCATGCGGTCGGCGCGATTGATGATGATGGTGTTGGCGCGCGGGATGTCGAGACCGTTTTCGATGATGGTGGTGGAGACGAGGACGTCGGCTTCGTCGCGAATAAATTTCAGCATGACTTTCTCTAGTTCGGTTTCACGCATCTGGCCGTGGCCCACGACGACGCGGGCTGCGGGGACCAGGCGGTTGATCATGGCGGCGAGGGAGACGATGGATTCGACGCGGTTGTGCACGAAGAAAACCTGGCCGTCGCGAGCCATTTCTTCCTGGATGACGCGCTGGACCAGAGTTTCGCTGAAGGGCGCGACGGTGGTTTGGATGGCGAGGCGGTCCTTGGGTGGGGTTTCGATGACGCTCATATCGCGCAGGCCGACGAGCGACATGTGGAGAGTACGCGGAATGGGCGTCGCGGACATGGTGAGAACGTCGACATTTTTGCGCATTTCTTTCAGGCGCTCTTTGTGGGCCACGCCGAAACGCTGTTCTTCGTCGACGACGAGGAGGCCGAGGTCCTGGAATTTTACGTCTTTGGAAAGGATCCGGTGAGTGCCGATCAGGATGTCGACTTTGCCGGCTTCGACTTCTTCGAGAACTTTTTTTTGTTCCTTTTCGGTGCGGAAGCGGCTGATCATTTCAACGCGGACGGGAAAGGCGGCGAAACGGCGTTTGAAAGTTTGAAAATGCTGGAAGGTGAGCACGGTGGTGGGCGCGAGGACGGCGACCTGTTTGGAGTCGGCAAGGGCTTTGAAGGCGGCGCGCATGGCGACTTCGGTTTTGCCGTAGCCCACGTCGCCGCAGAGCAGGCGGTCCATGGGCAGATTGGATTCCATGTCGCGTTTGACGTCGTCGATGGCGCGCTGCTGGTCAGCGGTTTCTTCGAATTCGAAGGCGTCGTCGAATTCGCGGGTGAAATTGGTATCCGGGGCAAAGGTGTGGCCAACGGCGAGTTTTCGCTCGGCGTAGAGTTCGAGAAGCTGGTCGGCCATGTCGCTGACGGATTTCTTGACGCGCGATTTGCGGGCTTCCCAGACGGTGGTGCCGAGGCGGTCGAGTTGGGGTTCGACGCCGCCCAGCGAAGTGTATTTCTGAATCAGGTCGATGCGGGCGAGCGGGACGTAGAGCTTGGCGTCGCCGGCGAATTTGAGCAGCATGAATTCGCCGTTGGCGCCTTCGATGGCGACCTGGCGCAGGCCTTCGAACTGGCCGATGCCATGATCGACGTGGACGACGTAGTCACCGGGTTTGAGATCGCTGAAATCGCTGAAGAAGCTGGAGGTTTTGGGGCGCGAACGAGCGCGCTGAGAAGGGGCGGGAAGCGTCTCGAAAAGATCGGCGTTGCCGTAGAGGACGACTTTGGCGTCGACGAAAGCGACGCCTTCGGAGAGCGGCGCTTTGGTGAGCACGATACCAGCGCCGGGCGCGCTGCTTTCTTCCTGGGCCAGGCGGGTGACGGTGGCGTTGGCTTCGAGTTCGCCCATGCGATAGGGCAATTCAAATTCGTGGCAGATGTCGGCGAGGCGTTCGAGTTCGCCGGTGCTGGCGGCGGAAACCATGACTTGATCGCCGGCGGCGATGCGGGTGCGGGCTTCGGCGATGAAGGCCGGGACGTTGCCGTGATAGCGCGTGGTGGGTTGAGTTTGCAGAACTCGCAATTCGGCTGGCGGGTTTATCGCGGGCTGGCCGGGAGTTGCCGGCTCCGTTGCGGGATTTTCGAGGGCGAGGTGCTCGAGTGAGAAGCGCGGGGCCATTTGCCGGGCGAGATTCCATTCTTCGTCGTCAAAGATGAATTTTTCGGGCGGCTCGGCGAGAGGGTCTTCCACTTCGGCAAACGCTTCAGCGAGTTGCGCGCGATATTTTTCGATGGAGGCGGCGAGTAGCGAGGGTTCGTCTTCGACGATCAGCGGTTCATTGGCGAGATCGAAGAGGGTGGCGTTGCGGGTTTCGCGCAGGGCTTCGCGAAATTCCCAGCCGGGATAAAATCCGGCGGGCGCGGAGTCGTCTTCGCGGCCAGAGGCGGAATGGACGCGCATTTTTTCCAGGATTTCGGCGTGGCGCGGAAATTCAGTGAGCGGCAAGAGCGTGGTGCGCTCGATGGGGCTGGTGGATCGTTGGGTGGTGGGATCGTAGGCGCGAATGGACTCGATGGTGTCGCCGAGAAGTTCGACGCGGACGGGTTGCAGCGATTCGGGCGAATAGATGTCGATGATGCCGCCGCGGACGGCAAACTGGCCAGGCATGTCGCAGGTGACCTGTTTGTCGTAGCCGGCGCTGGAGAGAAAATTGATCAGGTCCTGATGCTCGATGGTTTCGTCGCGTGAGATGGTGCGCGCGAGTTGCGAATAAAATTCGCGGTCGCGCAAGCGCCAGAGCGCGGCCTGGACCGGAGCGATGAGGAGGTCGGCTTCGCCGGTGGCGAAGCTCCAGAGAGCGACGGCGCGGTCTTCGGAAATTTCGGCGTGAGGAGAGCGATTTTCGTAGGGCAAAACTTCGTGAGCCGGAAGGTGGACGACGCGACGATCGGGTTTGCCGGTGATGGCGCGATAAAAATAGCGCAGCGGCTCGAGTAGCATTTCAGCGCGCTGATTGGTTTCGACCAGGATGACGAAGGGACGGCCGAGTTCGGCAAAAGCCAGCGGGATGATGAGGGCTTTGGCCGGATCGGTGAGGCCGGCGAGGCGGACTTCTCCGCCTCGCTGACGCAGAGCTTCGAACGCTTCGTCGGCGACGGAGCGGCGGGCCACTCGCGCGAGAAGCTCGCTGACGATGGGAAGAATCATGCCGGGAGATGTTTGATGCGTTCGAGGAGGCGCGCGGTGGAAAAACCGGGCTCGAGCGGGATGCGGATGACTTTGGCGCCGGAAGCACGGGCGGCTTCGTCGTCGAGAAATTCGTTCTGATTGGAAGTGAGCTGGCCGCCTTTAGCGACGACTTCGGGTGCGAGGCGGGCGATAAATTCGCGCGCGGTTGGTTCGTCGAATTGGGTGACGGAATCGACGGCGGCGAGATTCGCGAGAATTTCGGCGCGTTCGTTTCCCGGATTCACGAAAGGCGCGAGCGGGGTGGAGCTGGCGGCGTCTTCGGCGGCGCGGCTGGCGTCACTGCGCACACCGACGACGAGAATGTCAGCGAGGCCACGCGCATGTTCGAGCAGGCGCACCTGGCCAGGATGCAGCAAATCGAAGGCTCCGGTGGCGCAAATGACGCGCTTTCCGTTGCGTTTCCACTCGCGACGTTGGAGAATCAAATCCGTTTGCGAAACGATTGCCAATGCCCTCTTCTCCGGTGCGACTTCCGCGTTCCGCGGAAGGTCAACGCGACGCAGCAGCAATTCATCATTCTACCATGTGAGGCAGAAATGCATTGGCGGGCGGCGTGAAGGCGCGGAGACTCCGCGGACTGTGGACGATGGTGCTGGCCGCCGCCGGAATCGTACTGCTATTCCTGGGCGCGCACTGGATCCGCGTGGCGGAATTGCCCAAGCAGGAAATTGTTCTGACGGCGGGCGGATGCAACACGCCGGTGACGATTCTGCAGCCGCCGGCGGACGTGCAGCCGGTAGGCAGCGCGATTTTGATCCACGGGCTTTCGGCGAACCGGCGTTTGATGATGTATCTGGCGGAAGATTTTGCGGGGCACGGATTTCAATCGTATGCGATGGATTTACCGGGGCACGGCGATAGCGAGGATCGGTTTTCGTTTGCGCGGGCCGAGGGCTGCGCGACGGCGGCGGTGGAAGCGCTGACTCAGGCGCACGCGATCGATCCAAAAACGACGATTCTGGTGGGACATTCGATGGGCGGGACGATTGCGATCCGAATGGCGGATCGCGACCCGGTGGCGGCGACGATTGCGATTTCGCCCGGACCGACCGTTGCGCCGAAGCGGATGCCGACGAATTTGCTGGTGTTCAGCGCCAGCGCGGATTTGAAGATTTTGAAGGAAGCGGCGAAGGGTTTGTCCGATTTGGCGGGCGGCACGCGCGCGGCGCCGGACGATTTTGCGCAGCGACGCGCGTTTGAATTGCAATTACTGCCCCATTCGACGCATACCAGCCTGCTTTCGGACCGGCGGGTGGCGCACAATTCGGAACAGTGGGCCATGCGGACCTTATTTCCGGACATTTCGGCGGAAACGATTGCGCTGAATCTGGATCTGGCGACATACGAGACGTTTGGCAGCGGGAGACGGCGGCTGGCGGGCGGCGCCCTCGGATTCATCGGGATTCTGCTGATTTTTCCGCTGGCGGTTTCGATATTGGCGAAGATCGGGGGGCCGACATCGCCGGAAGTTCCGGGTTTGACGCCGCGGGTGCCGCTGCTGCTGATCGAAGTGGCGATTGGCGCGATGATCGGCGTGCTGTTGCTGCTGGTCGGGGTGCCGCTTCGATTTTTGCATTTGTTTACCGGCGCATATTTGGTTTCGTTGCTGACGGTCGTGGGATTGCTGCTGTTGATCTTGAATTTTGGTTTTGCGCTGGAGTACGCGTCGCTGAGACCGACGCGGCTGATTGGCGCGGTGATTCTGGGATTCGCGACGTTTCTGGCGCTGGGCGGATGGCTGAACTGGCAACTGACGGACGCGTGGTTGAACGCGCCGCGCTGGATGCGCTTTACGGAGATTCTGCCGTTTTTGTGGCTCTATTTTTTTGCGGAAGAGGTGGTTTTGGGGCCGGTGCGGTCGCGGGGCGCGCGGGCGAAACGGTTTGGCGTGTTCTTGCTGCTGCGGCTGGAAATTTTTCTGGCGTGCACGCTGGGTTATTACGCGCTGGCGAGCGGACAGGTCCTGCTGGTGATACTTTTTGTGTATCTGGCGATATTTTCCATATTACAAAGGCTGGCCAGTGACGCATTGCGAGCCCGCACCGGGGCGGCGACGGCCACCGCTTTATTTGGTGCTATACTCGGCGCGTGGTTCATCGCAAGTTTGTTCCCACTGACGTAAAGCAGAGTTATTGATAGCGGGTGCCATGAAAGAAATATCCATCGTGGGTGGCGGCCCGGCCGGGTCGCTGTGTGGCGAACGGCTGGCGACAGCGGGTTTTAAAGTAACGATTTACGACGAACGCATGACGTGGGAAAAACCGTGCGGCGGCGGGCTGACCTACAAAGCCATCGAAGCGTATCCTTTTCTTCTGGATTCTCCCCAACCGAAGCGCATTGTACGCAAAGCGGAACTGATTTCGAGCGGCGGGCACCGGGCGCAATTCGAAATGAACCGGCCCATCGTGATTTACGCGCGGAAAGTTTTGAATCAACTGTTGTTGGATCGCGCGATCGCGGCCGGCTGCACCGCCGTGTGTTCGCGGGTGACGAACGTGGACACCAACGGGGCGCGGGTGCGGCTGACGGCCCAGGGTGAAGAACGCTGGTCGGATTTTATTGTGCTGGCGGGGGGCGCGCGGAATCAATTGTTGCCGGAAACCACGGCGCTGGGGTCGAAGGACCTGGAAGTTACGCTGGGATATTTCGTGCCGACCGAAGAAGACATTATTAAGGTGAAATTTTTGAAGGAGTTTGAAGGCTACCTGTGGTCGTTTCCGCGGGCCGACCATTTGTCGGTGGGGATTTGCGCCAAGATGGGGCAGAGTTCGACGCAGGTTTTGCGGCAGCATCTGGACGATTTCGTGGAGGATGAGAAAATTCCGCGGGCGGGGGCGAAATTTTACAGTCATGTGCTGCCTTCGCCGGAAGCGCATACGATTCGCAGCCGGCGGATCAGCGGGCGAAATTGGGCGATGGCGGGAGACGCGGCAGCGACGGTGGATCCGATTACGGGCGAGGGCTTGTACTACGCGCTGCGCTCCGGGGATTTGCTGGCAGAGGCGATTGCCGAGGGCGCACCGGAAATGTATCCGGAGAAATTGCGCGACGCGTTTTCGGCGGATCTGGAATTCGCGGCGCGGATCGCGGCACGGATTTTCCGCGGAAATTTTCTGGGGAATGCGATTACGACGCGGATGGTGCAGATGCTGAATTATTCGCCGGCGTTTCGCGATTTGATCCGCGATGTATTCAGCGGATCGCAGGATTACCGGAGCCTGAAGCGGCGCTGCTGGAACCAGCTGGGAATTACGTTCGCGGAAATTACGCGGACGCTATTGAGCCCGCGGCGGATGAAATTTTCGGAGGCAGCGGCTGCCGGGAACGCCGGCGAGTCCCCGAGATGAGCGCGCCGGATTCGAACGAGTCGAAAGATATGCCGACGCGGGCGCGCGAGGAGGCGGACGAGCGGCGCATGCCGCTGGGGCTGGAAGGCTCGTGGGAGAAGGTGGTTCCCCGCGAGTGGACCATCGCGATGTACGACCCGAATCTTCCTCCGGTTTTTTCCACGCCGGCGATGATTGGGATGATGGAAGTGGCAGCGTCGAATTCCCTGCTGTCGGAATTGCCGCCGGGCGCGATTTCGCTGGGAACGAGAATTGAAGTGGATCATTTGAAGGCGGTGCATGAGGGCGCGACGGTGAAGGCGACGGCGCGGCTGGTTGGATATCAGGGACGATTTTTGGTTTTCGATGTCGAGGCGCGGTCGGGCGATTTGTTGCTGGGCCGGGGAAAAGTATTTCGGGCCGTCGTGCAGAACAAGAAATTCTTGAAACCCACGAACGAAGAATAAGTACAGGCAGGTCCGCATGGAAATCCGCAGAAAAATCCGAAAGTTTAAATCTCTAGCCCTGTTTGGAATTTGTCTCGCGCTGCTTTGGCCGGCCGAAGTGTGGGCAGCGAAGGCCGCACCGGCTCCACTGGAAGTGATAGTGCTGGGGTCGGGTGGGCCGCGGCCTTTCGGACGGGGCGGGTCGAGTTACGTCGTGGAAGTGGACGGCGTGCCGCGAATTCTGGTGGACGCTGGCCCGGGAGCGTTCGTACGGATTGGCGAGCTGGGATTGGATTTGTCGGACGTGGATACGGTTTTGCTGACGCATCTGCACATCGATCACAGCGGCGATCTGCCGGCGTTTTTCAATGCGCGCGCGCTGAGCGCCGATGGGCCGATTACGTACAAGATTTTTGGGCCAGATGGCGCGGGGCTTTTTCCCAAGACATCGCGGTTTGTGGATTTGCTGGTGGGCGATGGCGGGGCTTTCGCCTATCAGACAACGTTTGGCGCCGACGAAAAATTTGTGGTGAAAGATCTGGCGATCAATCTGAACCCGACCGAAACGCGGATCGTCGACGAAAAGGGTTTGACGATCGATGAGATTGCCACGCATCACGGGGATTGCCCGTCGGTGGCCTACCGGATTAGCTATAAGGGCGTGACCGTGGTTTTTTCGGGAGACATGGACGCCTCGGCGATTCCGAACCTGGAAAAGCTGGCCAAAGACGCGAATTTGCTGATTTTCAATTGCGCGGTGCTGGACCCGCCCGGTTCGCCGAAGCAGTTGTACGAATTGCATACGCCGCCAAAGAAAATCGGAGAAGCGGCGAAAGCGGCCGGGGTGAAAAGTATATTGCTGAGCCATACCGCGCCGGACGTGGAAAGCCGCGAGGCCGCGGTACGCGCGTCGATACGCGCGAATTTTTCCGGGCCGGTTGCGTTCGCCACGGATCGTTTGAAAGTGCCGGTGCGATGACCGTCGAAGTTTATTGAGGTGCAGGCTATGGAACCTGTCGAATCTGTTCTGCTTTTCATGGACCGGATCAACCAGCACGATGCGGACAAGCTGGTGGAGCTGGTGACGGACGATCACGAATTCGTGGATTCGCTGGGCAAAACCATGCAGGGCAAGGAAAATGCGCTGAAGGGCTGGCGCGGATATTTCGCGTTTTGTCCGGACTACTGGGTTTCGCACGAAGAGGTTTTCGCCCAAGGCAACCAAGTCGCGGTGATCGGCGCGGCGGGCGGCACGATCGCGGCGGCGGGCGGGAAACTTTCGCCAGAAAATAAATGGAAAATTCCGGCAGCCTGGCTGGCCCTAGTGAATAACGGACGAATTCAGAAGTGGCAGGTGTACGCCGACAATAAACCTGTCTACGACATCCTCAGTAACCTGAAGAAGCCTGCTTAGCGCTGTCGCAGGCCTGCGGAAAAAACTCTAGAAAAATTTGTCAGGAATTTTGGTGCCCGGAGAGGGAGTCGAACCCCCACGGCCTTGCGACCGGAAGATTTTGAGTCTTCTGCGTCTGCCAGTTCCGCCATCCGGGCAATTTCGCGTGCGCAACGCGATGGCTCGCGGTGCGTCTAGATAATAGCGTGTAACGGCGGTGACGAGCAACAACAGGGGCCGCCGCGGTGCGCAATTTTATTTTTCGCGGCGCCAGGAGGCGATGGCGATGAAGCGCTATTTGATCGGTGGGGCAATTATTTTGGCGCTGGCGGTGGGAATGTATGCGGGATCGCATGAGGGCGAGTTCACCTGGTACAAAGTGACCGGCCCGGGACCGTACCACGTGGATGTGGTTTCGGGTCACGGCAAGAATTGCTACGTGTTTGCGGAAGATTCCGGGAGCCGGACGGTGTTGCTCTGGTGCGAGGATGGAGTCCCTCCGAAGCAGTAGGAGCCGTGCTACGACCCGCCACTGCGGATGATGCGGATGGCTTCGGGTAGGGCTGCGGCATCGGTGGCGTTTGCGTTAGAGCCATTCGCGCCATTGGGGTCTGCGCCATCGGGCTGGTTGCCGGTGCCTTCGCCGGGAGCCAAGAACAGATTCGATTCGAGGCCGTACTGCTTGGTGTACAGCTCGTAGTAGCGTCCGCCGAGATCGTACAGCGACTTGTGATCGCCGCGTTCGATGACGCGGCCGGCTTCGACGACGAGAATCTGGTCGGCGCGGCGCACGGTGGAGAGGCGGTGGGCGATGACGAAGGTGGTGCGGCCGCGCATCAAGTAGCGCAGGCCTTCCTGGATGAACGATTCGGATTCGGAGTCCAGGCTGGAAGTGGCTTCGTCGAGAATTAGAATCCGCGGATCGGCGAGGATGGCGCGGGCGATGGAAACGCGCTGGCGCTGGCCGCCGGAAAGCTTTACGCCGCGTTCGCCGACGATGGTGTCGTAGCCCTTTTCGAAATGTTCGGCGAATTCATCGACGCGCGCGATGCGGCAGGCGTCCATGATTTCGGCTTCGGTGGCTTCGGGTCGGGAGAAGGCGACGTTCTGGCGAATGCTGCCGTCGAAGAGGAACGTTTCCTGCAAGACGACGCCGAGCTGCGTGCGGTAGGTATCGAGCTTGACCTGGGAAAGATCGATGCCGTCAACCAGAACGCGACCGGAAGCGGGAACGTAGAAGGCGGCGATGAGTCCGATGACGGTGGACTTCCCTGCACCGGAAGGACCGACCAGCGCAGTGACGGTGCCGGGCTGCGAGTCGAAGCTGACGTCGTGCAGGACCATCTTGCCGGTGTCGTAGGCGAAGTTGACGTTGTCAAACTGCACCTCTCCGCGGATGCGGCCCAGCGATTGGGTGCGGCGGGGATCTTCCTGTTCCATCTTTTCGTTCAGCACTTCGCGGGTGCGTTCGAGGCCGGCAAGGGCTTCGGTGATCTGCGGGCCGATGCCGACAATTTGAAAGACCGGCGCGATCAGCAACCCGAGGAAAAAGGTGAACGAGAAAAACGTGCCAGGAGTCATGGTGCCGGCGAGAATTTGCCGCGCGCCGAGGTACATGATCATGGCGCTGACGATGCCCATCAGGCTGGTCGCCGAGAGGCTCATGATCGAGGTCGCGGTGAGGGTCTTCAGCACGTTTTCGAGCAGGCGCTGCGCGCCCGCGGCGAAAACTTTTTCCTCGCGGTCTTCCGCGTGGTAGCCCTTGACCACACGAACGCCGCCCAGCGATTCGGTGAGCCGGCCGGTGACTTCGGCATTGATTTTCGGACGCTCGCGAAAAATCGGGCGGATGGTCTTGAACGCTTGATTCAGCGCGACACCGAAAACGAGGAGCACGCCGGCGGCGACGCCAGTCATGAGCACGCTGGTGTGCAGCAGGTAGACCAGGGCAAACAGCGCGGTCATGATGCCGCCGGCAAATTCGATCAGGCCGGTGCCGACCAGGTTGCGGACGCCTTCGACGTCGCTCATGATCCGGGAAATCAACACGCCGGTTTTGTTGGCGTCGTAGTAAGCGATTTGCAGGCGGCCGATGTGGGCCTGCACTTTTTCGCGCATTTCGGAAATCATGCGCCAGGAAGCCTTGGAGAGCAGCTGGGTGAGCGAAAACGAAGTGAGTCCCTGGACGATGGTGGCCGCCAAAACCGCCGCGACGATGGGGTACAGCAAGTGGGTCTGCTTCTTCAGCATCACGTCGTCGAGAAGATATTTCGTGGAAGCAGGAAGAACCATGCCGCACAGGCGGTTCACGACCATCAGCACAAAACCGAGCGCAATGATTCCGCGCCGCGGCTTGAGCAGCGCGAGCACGTCGGGCAGCTGGCTCCAATCGAATTTCTGCTTGGCGGTTTTGGTTTTGCCGGCTTTGGTTTCCTGCCGGGACACGCGCGAACCGATTTTATCGATTCCCGATTTTTGTTGGCCGCTGGGGCGTATTTTCATTCAGCCATCACTATAGCGCGATTGGATAGGCAATTGACCGCGCCAAGGGCAGGTTGAAAGGTAAGACGGGACGAACCCATATCTCGATTGGATGAGCTAAAGGCGTTCGGGATGGCGCTATTTGGTGGTGACCCGAAGCACGGAAGGCCGGGTTGTGGCTGCGATATCTGTTTGGTAGACTCGGGTCCATGGCCAGGAAAAAAGTAGCAAAGAAGAAGCAAGCGGCGAGCAAGAAGAAGGCAGCGCCTAAGAAGAAGTTGGCGGCGAAGAAGAAGGCTGCGCCAAAGAAGAAGGCTGCGGCCAAGAAAAAACCGGCTCGGCGCAAAGCGCGGAGAACTCCGCGAGGGCCGCAAGAAGTGACGAACCCGGTGGCGATACGCGGACGACGCGGGCTCGGTTCAGCGTCCGGCGGCCAATCGGGCGACACGCAGGGGCTTTCGGAGCGAGAAAGCGCGGATTCGGAGAGCGTGACGGAATTGGCGGAAGAAGGACAGGATTATGAAGCGGAAGTAATAAGTGGAGTGGAGAACGCGAAGGATCCGGACCAGGGCGAAGTCACTACGAGCGAAGTGCCGGAAGACGACGTGCCACCGGAATACCAGGACCGGGATCAGATTTAAACCGGTTACGAAAACAATTCAGTTGAACGCAAAAGCAGCCCGGAACAAAAAATTTGTTCCGGGCTGCTTTTTTTCAAGGCCACGTGCCGCGTTTCGGATTAACGGCCACCGGCGGTGTGAGCTTTGCTGCGATTGCCGATGGCGTCGTCGGCTTCTTTGAAGTTGGGTTGGTCGTTCAGATTTTTCACGAACGAGTCGACCTGACGGGTGGCTTCCTCTTTAGCGATGCCGTAGCGTTCCTGAACCTTGCCGATGAGCTGTTCGCGGCGACCGGCGACTACGTGCATATCGTCATCGGTCAGCTTGCCCCACTTTTCGCGAACTTCACCTTTGACCTGCTTCCATTTACCTTCTAGTTGGTCCGAATTCATGTCGTGGCTCCTTTGCTCTGGAGATTGAAACTCGCGTTCATTTTTTCAACGTCAACCTTCAAGGTTGATTGGGCAAGTGGTCTGCCAAATGGGGTGAAATGAACGAAGTTCCACTGGAACTAGGACTTGGGGTGAAAGTAGAACACCGGGCGTACTGGAAACACCTGAGGGCGAGGTGAGTAAAACTGCGGCATTCCGGGATTTTTTTCCCAAAGGACAAATTGGCGTAGGTAAAAATGAGAATCAGGCGGCGGACGAAGTCAGGTTCTTTCCCGATTGCATTGAACAGGCTGGCGCATCTATAAGTAAGGATGCCGCGGCCCAATACGCGGGCAAGGATGTGCGCCGTGGAGGTGCTGCAATGAGCCAGTGGAAATTCAAGTTCCGGCCGGAAGGGATTCGATCCGTCGTGGTGTTTTCGGTCGCGCTGTTGAGCGCCGGCTGGTGCGGGCCAGCCCGAGCGCAGGGCCAAGCCCAAACCGTGGCGATGCGGTCTTCGGTGCAAATGGCGTCGACGGCGCATGCGGACATCGTGAACGCGACGGGAGTGAAGATTGGAACCGCGACGTTCGTGCCCACGGCGGGTGGAGTGCGCGTGGACGTGAGCGTGTCGCAATTGCCGCCGGGAACGCATGGGATACATATTCATACGGTGGGAAAATGCGAAGGGCCGGATTTCAAGACGGCGGGCGGACACTTCAATCCAGCCGACAAAAAACACGGGCGAGACAATCCGGCGGGACCGCACAACGGAGATCTGCCGAACATCGAAGTGGGCCCGGACGGCAAGGCCACGACTTCGCTGCTGGACACCAACGTGACGCTGAGTGACGGGCCGAATTCGTTATTTCACGATGGCGGGACGTCGATCGTGATTCACGCGATGCAGGACGATTACAAAACCGATCCGGCGGGAAATTCCGGAGCCCGGATTGCGTGCGGGGTGATACAGAAGTAGTCTGTCGAGCGAGGGGCGCGTTAAAAGGCGCCGCGCCGCGTAGGGCAGAAGAAATTAATTGTTTTTGGCGAACGCGCGCAACGCGGTTTGCTCATCCGGGAAGTCGACGAAAACGGTGTGCAGGTTGGTCATGTGCAGGATTTCGCGGGCGCGGGGATTTAGGTCAACCGCGTGCAATTCGGCGTTACTCTTGCGAGCGGAATAGAGTCCACGCACCAGCTGGCCAATGCCGGAGCTGTCCAAGTAGGTCACATCGCGAAAATTCAGAAGAATGCGGCGGCGGCCATCTTCGAACAGGTCGGTCAGCAGTTCGTGAACGGCTTCGCCTTCGATCAGGGTAAAGCGACCCCTTACATCCACAATCGTTACATCTCCCAACTGCCTGGTACTGGCACTAAAACCCACAGGAAAGCCCCCGGTAAGAATACGATTTCATTTTAGCGCAAGCGGACCCGATACCAAAATCGAGCACGGAAAGAGAATGCAGGTAACCGGATTGCGAAGCGGAAGAGACTAAGTGAGCTGAGCCAGCCAGGAATCGAGAATTTTCAATTGATCTTCGGCAGGATCGACGAAGGTGATGCCCATACCCATGCCTTCATGCACGTAAATAATTTTGCTTTTGGTTTCGAAGGCGCCTTGATCACAGCTGATGCGCATATTCAAATTCGTACCTTGCGGTAGCGTCACCAAGGAATCAACGAAGCAACCCTTGCGGCTGATTTCCGAAATGCGGCCGGTGATACGCATGTCGGTGCGCGGCTCGCGCAGTTCGATGTGGGCGATGAAAGTGAAGCGCGGAAATTCGCGATGCTCGGGGTAAGCGCCCGGATTGGACGGCGAGCCGGAAAACGTGCCCATAAAAAACCCCCTGGTGGAGCGTGGAGCCGGTGATTCAGAGTGGCACATTCCGCGTTGAAGTGGCGAGGCCGGAGCGGGTGCGATGACGCTAAAAATATACCGCCGCCTTCCCTTCGCCTCGACCGCAGAATAACGAAGGGCGGCCGCGTGAGAATGCGTAGCCCGTGTGGGTAGTTGTACGGATGCACGCGCTGAACGAAACGTGATAAACCTAATGGGAGAGATTGCACCTTTTCAGGATTCAAGCCGATCAAACGGGTCAGGTATGGGCAAAACGTGGGGTCTGCCCCGCCGTCGCCGAAGGCTTTGGATTACTTGAAAACCAGCGAACAAAATAAAAGTTGCTTTCAATTCGAAGCAGGTTCTCGCGTTAGTCAGTTGCCGAGGGGCAGGCGGCGTGGAACCGTGTGGCGTACCCCGATATAATGCAGTTGATTAGCGGATGGTGAGGTCAACATCTGTGGTCTTGCCCGGCTCTGTGGGCACCATGCCTCTGGGAGTACTCTGATCAAATGGAGCCCGGATTTCGCGCTGGCGAGTACTTGAAGCAAACGCGCAATCGCCTTGGGATAACGACGCGCGAAGTGGAAGAGTTGAGCCGCAAGGTGGGGCTTGAGTCGGGCAGCGAAGAGTTCTACATCTCCAATGCCTGGCTGACCCAGCTCGAGAATAAAAGCTCGGTACCCAGCATTTACAAGCTTTTCACCCTGAGCGTTATTTACCGGATGAACTTCAGCGAGCTTCTGGCGATGTTCGGAGTAGTACTGAGCGATGCGGCGCGGCTGCAGTCCTGCATGCCCCTGGATCACACCCACCTCGCTTCGGTAGAGGCGTCCGATCGGGACAAGCCGATCACCTTTCCGATTCGATTCGATCGCGGATTCAGCATGGAGAAAACTAACCTGATATCGCGGATGGTGGAATTGTGGGGCGAAGTGCCTATTTCGATGATTCAAAATCTCGACGTACGGCATTGTCAATACGGGTTTATTGGAATGGATGACTTCACGATGTATCCCTTGCTGCGGCCGGGGTCGTTTGTGCAGATCGACCGGCAGGGTAACCGAGTGAACGCAGCAAAATGGCATTCGGAATTTGACCGGCCGATCTATTTTGTTGAGTTGAGAGACAGTTACGCGTGCTCGTGGGCGGAATTGACCGGATCGAGATTGACCTTGATTCCGCACCCGCTGTCGGGATGTTCGACTAGCCAGTTTGCGCACCCGGACGAAGCCGAGGTCTTAGGGCGGGTCACGGCGGTGGCGATGCGGCTGGAGGCTAGGCCCGAGGCGCGGGAAGCGGCTGAAATAAACGATGCTCAAAAATCGTCAAGGCGACTTTGAGATTCGAAAACACGAATTCGGCGGCCAACGGATCAGTGCCCACCGGAACAGCCACTCGATAGGGCTCCAGTGCTTTCCAGGCGGTGACGAAGTTCGAGCTTAAAGCGCCGATGGAACCCGCGTAGGCGTGCAACTGCCGAACCAGCTCCTCGAGCGATGCGGAGAGAAGTTCCTGAAAAGACTCGCGATGGCAATTGGCCAAGCCTTCGCAGGCGGCCGCGTCCGAATAGCGCTGCGCTAAACCCTGATGATGGTAGAGACCCGTGTTGTAGTCGCGGGTGGACGCGAGATAAATCAGGCGCTCCAGAGCGAGGGGCAGTTGCGCGAGGGTGCGCCGGCGCAAATCATCGGCCGCCGCGATGGCATCGTTCTGGTTCGAGCTAAGATTCACGACAAACACTTCCCATTTGACCTAATCCGGACTAAACGGCCGCGTTCCCTGGCGTCGAATCTCCGCGGAAGGCGTTAACGCCAGGAACATTGAGAAAGGCCAGGGATTTCTCGGAGGCGGCGCACAAGCGAGACGCCGCCGAGGCCACCGACTGCACTAAACGCGGCGCGGCATACGGACCGCGCAAGGAAAAGATGGTTTCGAGAATACGGCACACGAATAACAAGCCCGCGAAATCGAGAGCCAGGCGCATCTCGGTCAAGATGCTGATACTGGTATGAAATCGAGAATGGCTGCGGTGAAAATGCATCAGGTTTAGAATTTCGGAGCGAACGCGCCGAACCCACATCAATGAAATGGCTTTACGTTGGGACAGGAAAAGCCGGCGAATCTCGGGCGCGGCCTGACCGTCGATGTAGTCGAGGTCACGACGGTCAAAAATGCGATTGAGAAGATCGGCGGGAAGGAGGCCCTGTTGTAGAGTTTGCAGAGAGCTGCGAGCCTCGACGAATTGGTGAGCGATGCCTTCGACCGGCGCACGCTGGGGCCGCGCCAAGGCAAACATCAAGAAGAAAAGGCAAACGGCGGCGCCAATATAAAAAAGGAGAGCAATCACGGCTGCTCCTTCCCGCCGAGGTGCCGGCCTAGAGCTGTAAGTCTTGCCCGGGTTTGATCCGCGAGCGCGGAATATCCCCCTGCACTGTCATCCGGGGGAACGGTGGGATCCGGGGCGTAGTTCCACAGCGCGTAGGCCCAGATGCCCATGGCAACGGTGTAGGCGCCGCTTTGCAGATTTTGCCAGGTGAAATCGAAGCGGTGGCCAACAAAATTAAATAGCGCCAGGCAGATCAGGCTGATGCCGACGTACAGGCACATACCGGCCGCCAGGCCCTTCAAGTTTCTGCCGAGCTCGATGCCGTAATAACGCACCGCAACAATCGTAGTGGCCAGAAAGAGAGTTTCAACCAATCGCAAATCACGCTCCAGCCGGGTGACGAAACGGCTCAACGGCCAGTGCGGGCCCCAGGCATGAAGCGCGGCGATCCATAAAAAAACGACCAAAAATATGGCGAATCCCACATTTCGCGCGGCGCGATCGGCGCCCGGATAAGCATGAAGCGATTTTTGCAAGACGTCCACAATCACACCGTATCCGATGACCAGCGTTACCAGTTGGATTGGCCAATACCACTGCACGTAAAAATGTTGGTTGTGGGACGTACCGATATAAAGTACGCCCGAGCCCACAAAAACGCACAGCAGGTAGAGATAAAAAATCGGATACCACTTGAACATCCGGGTCCACAAGCTGCGGATCAGGATGACCGGTTCCAGTAAAAGGCCCGCCCACCACCACATCAGGTTCAAAACACGATGCACGGGCGGATACTAACACAAACGAGATGGAGGAGAGGCGTTAGACTCTCCTCCATCTGCCCCATTTGTAATAATCCTGATTCTATACTGAATAGTACATCTGCGCAGGGTGGCGCGCTACTCAAAAATCAGGATTTGGTCGGCGGCAGCCGCGGCTGAGTGCCGTCGATGGCCAAGAGCCTGGTTGGGGGTAGTGGCGGCTGCGTGCCATCCAGCGCCAAGTGTTTGGTGGGAGGTAGCGGTGGCTGGGTGCCGTCCAGCGCCAGATGCTTGGTGGGAGGTAGCGGTGGCTGCGTGCCATCCAGCGCCAAGTGTTTGGTGGGAGGTAGGGGCGGCTGGGTGCCATCGAGGAGGGCTGCGGGCTGAAAGACAGCGCGGGGGGAGCCGTCAGCGGCGAACTGACCATGGGCCTGCAAGACCGGTACGGTAAGTGCTGCCATTCCAAGCACAAGCAAAGTGGTTCGAGTCGTTCGGTTCATCGCGATCTCCTGAATTTCTGAATTTTTTTTGACCCGAGGGTCAGGAACGAAAGTAAAGAAGAGGCGAAGAAATGGCATCGCAGCGGAGGATTTGCTTGGTAAACGAAGCTAACTTCCCGAAATGGGTTTTTGATTTGCGGATGGCGACGCAAGCACGGGGGCGGACAACCCGCGTTGGGTGCGACGCTGGAGCTGACAATGAGGCTGACGGTCGGAAAGGAAAGTGAAAAGCCGAAAGCGACTGGCGGAGGAAAGTATAGTTACTCAGTTGGAAACGCTACGGAAGTTACGGATATCCAGTTTCGGGGGCGGTCTGTCATTCTCATCAGAAGAAGAATGAGCCCAGCCCGATGACTGACAATCTGATGAAGAGTTCAAGCCAAACGGCCGCGCCAGGTGCGACGCATGAATTAGGCGTGAGCCTGGACAAACCAGCGCTGATCCGCGAGAACCTGGAGCATCTGGACCGGCGCCAATGGTGGCTGGGATCCACTTCGGTCGCGGTGGTTCTGTTGCTGACGTTGTGTGTGGCATCGTTCGCGTTTCCAGGAATATTGGATCGCGAGGAGACAACGTACTCATTCCTTTTGAATCAGGCGGTACGCGCGCTGGTGGGCCTGGTGTTGCTATTCAGCGTCTACCTGGTCTACCAGCAATTTCAGATCACCAAACTCAGAACTGAACTGAGCGCGCAAATCGATTCGCTGGCTAAGGTGGAGACTTTGGCTTCGGAAGTGTACAAACTGGCGGCGCTGGACCAACTGACTGGGCTGTACAACCGGCGTTCGGGCGAGCAGCGGCTGGCTGAAGAAATGAGCCGGGCGCAACGACACGGACGACCGTTGACAATTTTGTTGATGGATCTGGACGGATTGAAAACGGTGAACGACAAGCACGGACACGCGGCGGGCGATACGGTGATCAAGAGCTTCGCCGACCGGTTGCAGCGCGCGATTCGCGGGTCGGATCTGGCGGTGCGGCTGGGGGGCGACGAATTCATGGCGATACTGCCCGAATGCAAGTGCGAAGAGGTGGATCGGGTGCTGGGGCGCATCGAGGGGCTGGATTTCGAATTTGACGAGCAGAAAATACGGTTAAGATTTTCGAGAGGCTGGACGGATTTCAGGCCGATCGATACCATGCAGGAATTCCTGAGACGCGCCGATGTAGCTTTGTACGAAGACAAGCGCGCCGCAAAACAGGCTTCCGGAATGGCGATACCCGGAGTGGTGACGGCGCCCCAAGCGGCGCATTAAAGGCGGCGGCGTGTCGGAGCGACCCGAGTCGGATCAAACGGCGTTTGGCCTTTCCTGCCGACGGGATGTGTTCCTGCCAGGAACATTTCTCGAAAATAACGTTTGCAGAGGTTTGGGAGTTACTCGTAAGATACGCCCCAGTTAGAGGAAAGCTACCCATGCCCAAAGAGAAGCCCAAAGTTAACATCGGCGAAGTCATCAAATCGTATCGTGCGGACCGAGGATTGTCGCAAGGCGACATCGAGCGCCGCACCGGCTTGCTGCGTTGCTATTTGTCGCGGGTCGAAAACGGCCACACCGTCCCCTCTTTGGAGACCCTCGCGAAAATTGCCGAGGCCATGGAAATTTCTTTGGCGGACTTCTTCCCCGGCAGCGACACGGCCGGCGACCGCGAAACCCGCAAAATGCTGGGCGAGCTTTCGGAAGAAGAAATTCGCTTCCTGGCCGACATCAAGAAGTACTCCACCACGCTTTCCGATGATGACAAGAAGCTGGTGCTGGCCATGATTCGCAAGATGGCGACGATTTTGCCGCCGCCTTCGCGCGCGAACATCAAACCGCCGGCCCAGGCTGCGCGCCGCGCAGAGTACTAGGTTCCCCAGGGCTTGACGCCGTGGCCTGAACTTCGATTTCCTTCCCCTGAATGTTTAGATCTGTCGTGCCTCATTGCGTCCGCCGCGCACGAATGCTGCGCTACCCCATCCTTGGCTGAATTCGATACAATAGTGAAGATATGACGCAGAAACGGCACAAGACGGTGGGCGTGAAGGTGGGCAAGATCCAGGTGGGCGGCGGCGCGCCGGTGGTGGTGCAGTCGATGACCAACACGGATACGGTGGATATTGCGTCGACGGCGCAGCAGTGTCTGGAATTGGCGCAGGCTGGGTCGGAGCTGGTGCGGATCACGGTGAATATTCCGGAGGCGGCTGCGGCGGTGCCGGAAATCAAGAAGCGGCTGCTGGATGCGGGTTGCGATGTGCCGCTGATTGGGGATTTTCACTACAACGGGCATGTGCTGCTGACGAAGTATCCCGATTGCGCGAAGGCGTTGGATAAGTTGCGGATTAATCCAGGCAATGTGGGCGCGGGACAGCGGCGCGACGAGCAATTTTCGACGATCTGCAAAGTGGCGCGGGATAACGGCAAGCCGGTGCGCATCGGGGTGAATGGCGGGTCGCTGAACCAAGAATTGGTCATGAAGAAGATGCAGGAGAACACGGACCGCGATCTGGGCAAGACTTCCGAAGAAATTATCAACGAGTGTATGGTGCTCTCGGCGCTGGAGTCGACGGAACTCGCGCTGGAAAACGGATTGCGCAAGGATCAAATTATTATTTCGTGCAAGGTATCGCGGCCGCACGATTTGGTGGCGATTTACCGTGACCTGTCGTCGAAGACCGAGCAGCCTTTGCATTTGGGATTGACCGAAGCGGGGATGGGCGCGAAGGGTTTGGTTTGGTCGTCGGCGTCGATGGGAATTTTGTTGGATGAAGGGATCGGGGACACGATTCGGGTTTCGTTGACGCCGCGGCCGGGCGGCGACCGGCGCGACGAAGTATATGCGGCGTGCGAACTGCTGCAGTCATTGGGGCTGCGCTCGTTTTCGCCGAGCGTTACGGCCTGCCCGGGGTGCGGACGCACCACCAGCACGACTTTTCAGGAATTGGCGGAAAGCATTCAGGGCTACATTCGCGACAAAATGCCGGAGTGGAAGCGGTATTACGAAGGCGTGGAAGAAATGAAACTGGCGGTGATGGGCTGCATTGTGAATGGCCCGGGTGAATCGAAGGCTTCGAACATTGGGATTAGCTTGCCGGGAACGGGCGAAGCGCCGCGCTGCCCGGTGTACATCGACGGCAAACATTTCAATACCTTAGAAGGTACGTATGAGGAATTGAGTGCGGCGTTTCAGAAGCTGGTCGAAGATTATATTGCCACGAAATACCACAAGCGCGAAACGCCGCTGGCCGAGGTGCAGGTGCTGGCTTCGGCTTCGGCGAAGCCGTCGTTGCGCGTGCTGGCCTAAATCGTCCCAACCTATTTCTGCAGTCGGTCATTCCCTCAAAAATCTGTGGTGTGCATGTAATTTATTCATGACGTAAAGCCGCGAGGGGATCGGTGCGCATGGCGCGACGCGCTGGGATGTAGCTGGCGGTGATGGCGACCAGCAGCAATAACACGGCCACGGACGCGAAAGTGAAGGCATCGGTAGGTTTGACTCCGAACAGCAAGCTGGCCATGGTGCGGGTGAGCGCGATGCCGGCGACGATGCCCAAGGCGATGCCGATGAGGGTGGCGCCAATGCCCTGCCCGAGGACCAAGGTTAGAACGTCGCGGGGCTTCGCGCCGAGCGCCATGCGAATTCCGATTTCGCGGGTGCGCTGCAAGACGGTGAAAGAAATCAAGCCGTACAGGCCGATCATCGCGAGAGCCACGGCCAGCGCGGCGAAAGTTCCGATCAGGTACGAAGGATAACGACGCAGGAAGACAGCCGGAGATTCATTGGTGAATTGAGCCATGGTTTTGGGTTGAATCAATGGCAATTGCGAATCCATCTGGTGCAGCGCGGATTGGGCAGTGCCAATGAACGCTTCGGGTGCTCCGGTGGTCCGAACCATATAGGTCAAGTAGCTGGATGGACTTTGATCGTTCGGAAAGTAGATGACCGGAGGCGCGGGGCTGGCCAGATCGTCCTGGGCGACATCACCGACGACCCCGATGATTTGACGGAACGGTTCCTTGGGATTGAAGGTGAAGCGCGTACGCTGGCCGATGGGATCTTCGTTCGAGAAATATTTGTGAGCGAAAGCCTGATTCACGACCAGCACGGGGGGCGAATCGCTTTGGTCGGTCTCGGCAAAGAGCCGGCCTTTGACCAGCGGCACCTTCAAGGTCGAAAAATAACCGGGAGTGGTGGTGATGATGTCGGCTTCGGCGTCCTGACCCTCGGCGATCGGGCGTCCTTCGACGACAAAGCGGATGGTTCCGCCGCTGCCTCCGATGGGTAGAGCAGTGGTGACGCCGACGCTTTCGACTCCCGGAATGTTGCGCAGCTTTTCGCTGAATTGGTGCTCGAACTTCATCGCGGAAGGATTGTCGTTGGGATAGTCCTTCTGCCCAGGGTAGGAATCATCGGGCAGGTTCACGGAAAAAGTCAGCAGGTGCTGCGGATCGAACCCGGGATTCTGACGAAGCAGGCCTTGCAGGCTTTGGACCATCAAACCGGCGCCAACCAGCAGGACCAAAGAAATCGCGATCTCGGCGATGACCAGGGCGTGGCGAAGACGCGAATGCACCTGGCTGGTGCCGCCACGCGATTCGTCTTTCAGCGCTTCATTTACGCCGGCCTGCGAGGCGGAAATGCCCGGGACAATGCCAAACAATACGGCGGTGAGCAGGGCGATGCCACCGAGGAACGACAGAGCCGCCCAGTTGATGCCGGCGGTCCGCAGATTGGGCAAAGTTTGCAAGACGCTTTCCGGGATCGCGGAGATCAGGGCGGTCACACCCCATTGCGCTCCGAGAAATCCGGCGACCGCGCCCAGGAAGGCGAGCAGCAAACTTTCGGTAAGCAGTTGCATAAATATTTGCCGGCGCGTAGCACCCAAGGCGGTGCGGATGGCGAATTCTTTGCGACGGCCGACGGAGCGGGTCATCATGAGGTTCGCGACGTTGGCGCAGGCGATGAGCAAAACAAAACCAACCGCGCCGAAGAGGACCAACAGCAGCGGTTCGATCTTCCCCACGATGGTATGGCGCAGGGTGTGCATGGCCACGTACACGGAACCGTCGTACTTGGGATATTCGCGGGCGAGTTGGGCGGTGACGGCGTCCATCTCGGCGTTGGCCTGGGTCAGCGACACGCCAGGCGCGAGACGCGCCACGACATGGAGCCAGCGCAGACTTCGCCGGGTGACCAGGTCGCCGTCGGCGTGCATGGGAATCCACAGAGGAAAATCGCTGGTCGGAGCGAATTGAAAATCGCGGGGCAACACGCCGACGATGGTGACGGGCTTGCCGTCGAGACGGATGGTGCGGCCGATGACGCCCGGGTCGCCGCCAAAATCGGTGCGCCAGAATCCGTTGGTCAGGATGGCAACGTGCGGGCCGTCGGCGACATCCTCGCCGTCCAGAAAGTCGCGGCCCAGCACAGGCTTTACGCCGAGCACACGAAAGAAATTGGGCGTGGTCTGAGTAGCAAAAACATTTTTGGGTTCGCCGTTACCGGCGAGGGTGAACGCGTCGAAGCCATAGGAAGCGAGAGCTTCGAAGCTTTTGGTCATTTTTTTCCAATCCTGATAATCCGGATTGGAAGCGTTGGTGCTGAGCGCTTCGTTCCCCTTGGTCTGGAGGCGGCCTTGGCCGATGGTTACGAGCTGAGCTGGCTGGTAGTACGGCAGAGGCTTAAGCAGCGCGGAATACACCGCCGAAAAGATCGCAGTGTTTGCGCCGATGCCAAGCGCGAGCGTTAAGACCGCGATCAGGGTGAAGCCGGGATTTTTGGCCAGCATGCGTAACGCGTAACGCAGGTTTTGCCCGATCGCGCTCATCGATTCACCTCACCACAAGGACGGAGTCCGACGCGAGCTTCCGTTGCAAGGATAGAGCCACCGTGCAACAGCGCAAGTACTTTAGTTTGTTGGCGGAAAGATGATGGCCGGGCCGGGACTGTTCGACCATGGGACGCGCCGGACTTTCGGCGGCGGCGAGACACGGGCCGATTCCTAGACCACCCGAGAGTAGATGCGCCGCCTTCGAGAATTTTGAGCATTACACCTTGCGCTTCTACACGTTGTTTGCTATACGTGTAGAAGAACGAGGTGTGATGGTGAAAGAAAAATCAGATCTGCCGCAGGGCACGCTGGATTTATTGATCTTGAAGGTGGTGGCGCTGGCGCCGGTGCACGGATATGCGATTGCGCAACGGTTGCAGCAAGTGTCGCGCGATGTGGTGCAAGTGCCGCAGGGGTCGCTGTATCCGGCGTTGCACCGGTTGGAGAACCGCGGGCTGCTCGCGGCGGATTGGAACGAGACCGAGACGGGGCGCGAGGCGAAATTCTACAAGCTGACGCGCAAGGGGCGGGCGCAGCTTGAAACGGAAACGGCGAGCTGGGAGCGGTTGGCGGAAGCGGTGGGATTGATTATGAAATTGTCGCCGGAAGGTGCGGAATGAATTGGTGGCAACGGGTCTGGAGGCGAAAAGAAATGGACGAGCAGCTCGAAAAAGAGCTGCGCTTTCACCTCGAACAACAAACCGCGGAACTGCAGGCGCAGGGATACGGCGCCGGAGAGGCGCGGCGGCTGGCGCGGATCGCGCTGGGTGGTCCGGAACAAGTGAAAGAAAGGTGCCGCGAGGCGCGCGGAACGCGATGGTTGGAGGATTTCGCGCAGGATTTTCGGTACGCACTGCGCACCCTGGGGCAACGGCCGGGATTCGCGGCGGTGGTGCTGCTGACACTGGCGCTGGGCACCGGGGCGACGACGGTCATGTTTACGGTGGTGAACGGCGTGCTGCTGAAGCCGCTGCCGTATGCGCAGCCGAGCCAGTTGGTCACGGTGCAGGAAAGAACCGAAAAACCTAACCAATACGGCTACGTGTGGGCCTTCGCCTACCCGAATTATCTGGATTGCAAACGCGAAGTGCGCACGCTCGCGTCGATGGCGGCCTGGCGTTATGGGGGCGGCACGATCGGCGGTGCGGGTGGCGCGGAGTATGTGGATGGCTTGCAGATTTCGTCGGACAGTTTTTCGGTGCTGGGAATCAGCCCGCTGCAGGGGCGCGGGTTTCTGCCCGAGGAAGATACGTTGGGCGGAACTCCGGTGATGATGATCAGCCGCGGGTTGTGGCAGCGAATGTTCGGAGGAAATCGGTCGGCGATTGGCTCGGTGGTGCAGTTTGAAGGAAAGGCGTACACGCTAGTCGGGATCGCGCCGGAAAGTTTCCAGTTAGGCGAGAACGTGGACGTGTTCACTCCGTTGGGGCAGGACGAGTCTCCCGGACTGCGGAACCGCGACCGGCATCCGGGGATCAATGTGGTGGCGCGGCTCGGCGAAGGGATCTCGCTGCAGCAGGCGCGGACGGAATTGGGCGTGATTGGGCAACAACTGGCGAAGCAATATCCGGAATCGAACGCGGGCCGGTCATTTGTGGCGGAGCCGCTGCGTCCGGAGGTGGGCGACGCCGGCGCGACCTTGTGGCTTTTGCTCGGCGCGGTCAGTTTCGTGCTGCTGATTGCGTGCGCCAATGTGGCGAATTTGTTGCTGGCGCGGGCGGCTGCGCGGGAGCGCGAATTTGCGATGCGTGCGGCGTTGGGCGCTTCGTGGAACAGATTGGTGCGGCAGTGCCTGACGGAAAGTGGATTGCTGGGATTGTGCGGCGGGGCGCTGGGCGTGTTGCTGGCGATGGCGGGCGTCACCGAATTTGTGAAATTTTGGCCCGGGGATTTGCCGAGGGCGGAGGAAGTTCACCTCGATTGGCGCGTGTTGTTGTTTGCAGTGGGGATTTCATTGCTGAGTGGTTTGATTTTTGGGCTGGCGCCGGCGTTGCGCCTGCGCAGCCGCGATCTGGAACGCGCGGTGCATACCGGAGCGCGGTCGGTTGGTCCGCGAGCACGCCGGCTACACGGAAGTTTTGTGATTGGCGAGATCGCGATTGCGGTGATCCTGCTGGTTTCGGCGGGAATTTTGGGAAGGACGCTGCTGCGTTTGTCGTCGCTGAGCCCGGGAGTAAATGTTCAAAACGTATTGGTGGCGCGCGTGGCGCTGTCCCCGGGCACGATGGCGAATCCGGCGGGAATTCGCGCGGCGTGGAAGGAAATTCTAGAGAGTGCGCAGCAGGTGCCGGGAGTGCGGTCGGTGGCGACGGTCGATACCGTGCCGATGCGCGAAGGCAACAACCAAGTGAGCTACTGGACGAGCGCGGACCTGCCGGCGCCGAACGAGCTGCCGCTGGCGCTGGCGACGAGTGTGACGCCCGATTATTTGCAGGTGATGGGCATACCGCTATTGAAGGGGCGCTTCTTCCACGAACAGGACCGCCTGGGCAACGAAGCCGTGGTGGTGATTGACGACGTGTTGGCGCAGAAAGCGTTTGGCGGCGAGGATCCGGTCGGAAGGCGGTTGTGGATTCCGGATGCGGGTAGTCCGTTTAGCTCCGGGGCTGCTTCCGGTACTGCGGGGTCGGACGTGGCGCGGGTCGTGGGCGTGGTTGGTCATGTGCGTTATTGGGGACTGGCGGGAGACGATCAGGCGCAAGTGCGCGCGCAATTTTATTATCCGTTTGCGCAGGTGCCGGATGCGCTGCTGGGCCGCTGGTCCGAACTCACGTCGATCGCGGTGCGAACGAACGCTGCACCGCTCAGCGTGCTGGAATCCCTGCGTGGTGCGGTGCGCGGCGTGACCGGCGATCAGGTTTTGTATGAGGTTCGCACTTTGGAGCAGCTGGCCGCGGCTTCGCTGGCGCGGCAGCGCTTTATGATGATGGTCCTGGGAATATTCGCGGCCTTGGCGATGGTGCTGGCGTGCATCGGGATTTACGGTGTGCTGGCGTATTTGACCGGCCAGCGCGTGCCGGAGATTGGTTTGCGCATGGCGCTGGGCGCAAGCGCGCAGGATGTTCTGGGGATGGTGATGCGGCAGAGCGGGATCATGATTTTGGCTGGAGTGGGCGTGGGAGTGGCCGGAGGCGTGGTGGCGGCGCGACTGCTGCAGAGCTACGTGCCGGGAGTGCGCTCGATCGAGCCAGCAACTTTTGCGTTGATGGTTGGGGTGTTGATCGCGGCGGCGCTGGTGGCGAGTTTTGTTCCGGCTCGGCGGGCGAGCCGGGTGGATCCGATGAGCGCGTTGCGGCAGGAGTGAGTGAGGCAAGCGATTCGCGGCTGGTCCTTTCCGTGCTCCTTAGAAATCCAGATCGGCGACTGCTTTTAAATTTTGGATCAGCCTGGAAATTTCGGGCGTCGTTAATTTTTCCTTCAACTTGGCGTCTAACGCGCGGCGGTATTTGATCATGACTTCGCGGTTGGAGTTCCCCTTGGCACTGAGCTGAACCAGTAGTCCCCTGCCCGACGACGCTTTCTTTTCGGTGAGCAGGCCTTCGCGCAGCATGGTCTTGATGGCGCGATGGACGACGGTGCGATCGAGGCTGAGACGTTTGGCAATTTGATTGGAATTGAGAGCCGCGCCACCGCGCAGAGCGGCCATGATGAAGCCACGAGTTTGCGAGCACCTGGTTTTCTTTTCCATTTTTTTGGCGATGGCCGAATAGGCTGCGGCGAGATGGAGAAGTACGGAGTCCTGCATGATTTCGGGCGGGATTTCATTTTTATCGACGATGTTCATAGCACGGTCACCGTGGATTCGAGCGGCCGGCGCCACTGCGGACGGTCAAGGTGTTCGGCGGATTTCTTGCCGACGGCGATGACCATGAGGATTTCGTGGTTCTTCGGCGAGAGACCGACGAGCTGGGCCAGGCGCAGATCGTCGAAGCCTTCCATGGGACAGGTATTGAGACCGAGGGCTTCGGCGGCGATCATTAAATTGGCGCAGGCCAGCGCGGCGCTCTTGCCGGCCCACTTGAACATGCCCTTGCGGGCCACCGGAATGGTGCCGGTGATGGTCCAGAGATGAATGGTGCGCAGAATCATTAATTTCAGAATGCCGAAGATTCCGAACCAGCCCTGCAGGAAAAACCATTTGCCCACTTTCATTCGCTTCTCGGCTTCCGCGATTTTTTCAGCTGAAAAAAATCCAGCGGTGCGCATCCAGGCGATTTCGGCTTGCGCGGTTTCCCGCCAGGAAGCAATGTCGGCGACGGCGACGACCAAAGCGGAGGCGGTGGCGGCAGGTTTCTGGCCGAAGCAGAGCCGGGCGGCCCGTTTGAGTTTCTCCGGGCTCTGGACCCAATAGAAACGGTACGGCTGGGAGTTGAAGCTGGAGGGGGCGACGCTGGCGGCTTTGAGGATTTGATCGCGCGTTTCCACGGAAATGTCGACGGGATCGAAGACTTTAACGGCCCGGCGGCGAAGGATGATATCGAGAATTTCACTCATGTTGCCCTCCAATGTTGCTATTACAACATAGAAATGTTGTCATTGCAACATAAATCTCTTGGGGCCGACAGGGGCCTCGGCAGCGGGCGTGCCGGGTGCAGCTGGAGCAATTACGGGCGCGGCTGGATTTGTTCCACTCTTTAAAAGATGTTAGGTTGCGGCGGGGCCCCTCTCATCGTGAGCAAACTAGCAACCTCTGATCCGCCACATCCGGTGGCATCCCATTCCGGCGAAAACCGCGCGTGGCGCCTGGGCTTCTGGAGCCTGATTGTCACGCAGTTCCAGAACGCGTTCAACGATAACGCGATCAAGTTTCTGGTCATTTATCTGATTGTCGAGATGAATTTCCCGAAACACGTGCGGGACCGGTTCGTGTGGATCGTCAGCGCGCTGTTCGCGGTGCCGTTCGTGCTGTTCTCGCTGACCGGCGGATATTTCGCGGACCGCTACAGCAAGCGGAGCGTGGTGATCGGCACGAAGGTGATGGAAATTTTCGTGATGCTGGTGACGATTCTGGGGCTGTGGCTGAACAATCTGCCGCTGGAGTGCGCGGCGGTTTTCCTGATCAGCACGCAGTCCGCGCTGTTCGGCCCGTCAAAATACGGATTGCTGCCGGAGGTGCTTCCCGACCGCGAGCTGTCGTGGGGGAATGGAATCATCGAACTGGGGACGTTTATCGGGAGCATTGGCGCGGTGATGGCGGCGGGTTACCTGGCGGACCATTTTCGCGGGCGGCAATATTTGTCGGGATTGGTATTGCTGGGCTGCACGCTGTTTGGACTAGCGACGAGTTTTGGGATCACGCACGTGCCAGCCGCGGATCCTGGGAAGAAGTTCCGCTGGAATCCACTGGCGGACCTAGCGACGCAGATGAAAGCGGTGAACGCGGACCGGCTCTTGAACTGGGCGGTCTTCGGGAATGTTTACCTGTGGTTTCTCGCGGCGCTCCTGCAATTGACGATTGTGGTTTACGGGCACGACACGTTGCACGTGAACGAAGCGCATATCAGTTATCTGCAGGCGGCGGTGGGAATCGGAATCGGCGTGGGCAGCGTGGTGGCAGGATACGCGTCGCGCGGGAAAATTGATATTCGATTGATTCCGATCGGCGCGCTGGGCATGACGATTTTTGGCGCACTGCTCTACCCTTCCGGACATTCGGTGCACAGCGCGGCGGCGCATCTGGCGGCGTTGGGATTTTTCGGGGGATTTTTTGCAGTGCCGTTGAACGCGTTGATTCAACACCGGCCCGAACCGGCGCATCGCGGGGGCGTGATCGCAGCGGCAAATTTGCTTTCGTTCATCGGAGTGTTTTTCGCGGCGGCAGCTTACTATCTTTTTTCCACGGTTTTTCGGCAGACGCCGGCGGGAGTATTTTTGGATGGCGCGGGTCTGACTGGGATCATGACCGTGCTGTGTTTCTACTGCTACTACCAGGTGCGTTCGCAGCCAGTGATGAAGGCCGAAGATTGATTCAGCGATGATCCCTGGCACGAATGAACGGCGGCCGGTGAAAATCACACCATGATCCGCGTGATCGTTTGGCTGCTGACCCACACCATTTACCGGCTGCGCGTGGTTGGCCGGGAGAATTTCCCCCGCACCGGCGGCGCGCTGCTGGTCTCCAATCACATGTCGCTGGTGGATGCGCTGCTGTTGATGGGGGCGAGCCGCAGACCGGTGCGTTTCCTGATCTTCAAAGATATTTACGACCAGCCCTACATCAAGCCCTTCGCCAAAATGATCCGAGCGATTCCGATTTCGTCGCAGCTGCGACCGCGGGACATGATTCATTCGCTGCGTGCGGCGAGCGAGGCGATTCGCAGCGGCGAAATTGTGTGCATTTTTGCCGAGGGGCAGATTACGCGCATCGGGCAACTGCTTCCCTTCCGCCGGGGCATGGAACGGATCATGAAAGGCGCGGAGAAGGACGGAGCGAGCGCGCCGGTTATTCCGGTTCATCTGGACGGAGTGTGGGGTAGCATTTTCAGTTACGAGCGCGGGCGATTTCTGTGGAAACTGCCGCAGCGGATTCCGTACCCGGTGACGGTGAGTTTCGGCAAGCCGATGCCGTCGAGCGCGACGTCGTTTGAAGTGCGCGCGGCGGTGCAGCAATTGCAGACTGAGGCGTTTGGTTTTCATCGAGCGCGGATGCATACCCTGCCAGAGTCGTTCATCCGCACGGCGCACCATTATCCATTTCGGTTCGCGATGGGCGACAAACGCCGGCCGCGGATGAACTGGAGTGGGGCGCTGCTGAGCGCGATTTTTCTGGCGCGGCGGCTGCGGAAAACCTGGGAAGGGCAGGAAATGGTGGGGATTCTGCTGCCTCCGTCGGTGCCCGGGGCACTGGTGAATTTTGCGGCGGCGATCAGCGGGAAGATTCCGGTGAACCTGAATTATACGGCGTCGAACGAGACGCTGGCGTCGTCCGCGGAGCAGTGCCAGCTGCAGACGGTCATCACCACCAAGTTGCTGCTGGAAAAAATTCCGCTGCAAGTTCCAGGCAGGCAAATTCTGCTGGAAGAAGTCGCGGCGGGGCCGGGATTGGGCGAGCGCTTAGTGGCGCTGCTGATGTGGTTTCTGCCGGGAAACATTCTGGAACGCGCGCTGAGCGGCGGCAAAACGAAGACGCTGGACGATCTGGCTACCGTAATTTTTTCCAGCGGCAGCACGGGCGACCCGAAAGGGGTGATGCTGACGCATTACAACATCGCTTCGAACATCGAGCAGATGGGCCAGACGTTCATGCTGACGAAAGGCGATGTGCTGCTGGGGGTGCTGCCTTTCTTTCATTCGTTCGGGTTTACGGTGACGCTGTGGCTGCCGGCGTTTCTGGCGGTGGGAGTGGCGTTTCATCCGAGCCCGATCGATCTGGTGGCGGTAAGCGAGATGGTCCGCGACTACAAGGTTACGTTTTTGCTGACGACGCCGACTTTTCTGCAGCAGTACACGCGGCGGTGTTTGCCTGAGGATTTCGGGAGTTTGCAATTCGTGGTAGTCGGGGCGGAGAAACTTTCGGATGCGGCAGCGCTGGCGTTCGAAGATCGGTTTGGGATTCGGCCGCTGGAAGGTTACGGCGCGACGGAATGTTCGCCGGTGATTGCGGTGAATACGCGGGATTTTCGCGCGCCGGGATTTCTGCAGGTGGGCGCGAAGCGCGGGCGCATTGGACACCCGCTGCCGGGAATCAGTGTGCGGATCGTCGATCCGGAAACGCGGGAGCGCTTGGCGACAGATACTCCCGGGCTGCTGTTGGTTAGCGGGCCGAACGTGATGAAGGGATATTTGGGCAAGCCGGAAAAGACGGCGGAAGTGCTACGCGATGGCTGGTACACGACGGGAGACATTGCGGCGGAGGACGAGGACGGATTTTTGACGATTACGGACCGGCTGAGCCGGTTCAGCAAAATCGGCGGCGAAATGGTGCCGCACATCAAGATCGAAGAGAAGTTGAACGAGCTGGCGGAAACGCCGGAGAAATCATTTGTAGTGACGGGCGTGCCGGACGGGAAGAAAGGCGAGCGGCTGGTGGTGCTGCATACGCTGGCGCCGGAGGAAGTGAAGCCGGTGATCGAAAAGCTGGCGAATTCGGACCTGCCGAATTTGTGGATTCCGCGGGCCAACCAATTTTTCCAGATCGAAGAGCTGCCCCACCTGGGCAGCGGTAAGTTGGACCTGCGGCGGGTGCACGAGATCGCCAAGGAAAAATCTCCGGAGCCGCAAGCGTAGCGTACGAACCGGATTGCGCGGTCTCCTGGCGCCCATTTCGGCGGCGGAAATTTTCCACTCGCGTCGGGCAAGAGCCGTTCAAGCTGAAATTCTGGCGATTGGACGGTTTGCGCTTGCCGGATTTCTGCCGCTGGCCTACACTCGCGACAGTTGGAGAACATTTGGAATGACGATAGACAAACACAATTCGCGGTTAGGGCTAGCGGCCAAAACGCTACGCTGGGATTGTGGCCAGATGGTTTTCAGCCCTTTCCGGTAACGATTCCCAGTTTTCAACCGTAGCTCATTTTCATTCATGGGCCGGGGTGTCCACGCCGCGGTTCGATTTCTAGGTCAACGCGCAGTTTCGCGCTGAGACGCCGCTGCGTGCGCACAGGGATAGGTGTGCGCGCCGACTAAAAGGAAACGCCGAGTCTTGCCATGCGCATACGGCGGTTCAGAAAGGAGAAAGCCATGAGTTTCAATGTAAAAAACGGAACCCCGATGCACGGGCCGTCGCTGTGTGAGACCTGCACTCGTGCGCACATCGTCAAGGGCTATCGCGAAAGCGAAATCCTGATGCTGTGCCGGGCGACGTGGGAACCGCAGCGGATCCTGCCGTTCGCCGTTCGCGAATGTTCCAGCCATGTCGCGAAGAATGCGTCCACGCTTGACGACATGGAGAAGATCGCCTGGACCATCGCCCCGCGCGGCTCGAAGCGCGCCGCCGGATTCATCACGCCCGGCGGACCAACCGAAGACCAGCGCGAATTCGAAATCGTGCTGAAAGAGGACGAAGAGTAGAAATGCTCTTCGCGGTGCGTGAGTGTACGGACCACAAGCCGAAGCGTGAAAGCAGCGGCGCGGAAATTGCAGACGAGGGAACGGTGAGTCTCCCGCCCCTTGAACTAACGGCAACGCATTTCCGCGCCGCGGTTGCCGCACGCCCGGCTAGTGGAACGTAAGGCAAACGTAAGTTCAGCCCCGAAGGAATTTCTTCGGGGTTGGACGTACCTGCCTACTCGCTGCTATTCGTTCAAAACTTTTCTGGCGGAGTTCCACCGGCTTTGGTCCCTGGTTAAATCTCGACCGCGGGAAGCGTTCGTGGTATGAACAGCGCATCTTCTGGCGAGGAGGAAGTCATGTTCAGCCTACTGTGGGAATTGCTCATCGGCCTGGTGGTGGGCGCGGTGGCCAAACTGCTGATGCCCGGGAAAGATGGCGGAGGAATCTGGATTACGATGGCTTTGGGAATTGCGGGATCGTTGCTGGCGACGTATCTGGGACGATTCCTGGGTTGGTATCAGGACGGGCAAGCGGCGGGATTCATCATGTCGGTGGTCGGTGCGATCGTACTGCTCTTCATTTACAAACTGATTCGTAAGAAAGCGGCTTAAAGAGATTGGCTAGCGGCGCATAGCGCGCCGCCAGCCCAATCGTCCCTAAACGTTTTAAGATTGATGCTCACCGGAACAGCACGACGAGTCAATTTTCCTGGGCTGCTGATACCCCGCGCTTTTGCCAACCACATACCCCTGGTCGTAACGATCGTGGTGGCGAACCCAGGACATGGAGTAGGCCAGGCCGTCCTCGTCGCGACCCTTGGGCGTCATGTCCAAAAAATTGTAGACGCCGAGCATGATGTCGAGGCCGCGCGCGAAGGTGGAATAGGTGTGAAAGACGTTGCCAGCGGCGTCTTTGGCGAAGACGCTGGCTCCCGGAGCTTCATCGGCTGGAAATTCGGTCCGCTCGTAGTTGTAATAAACCTTGCCGCTGGCTTTTTCTCCCGCCGTGAACGAAACGTGATAGTCGTAATTGAAATCGCTGCCGAACGCCGACACCCACTTGAATTTCCAGCCCATGCGTTTCTGAAACGCTTCGATCTCGGCGATCGGCGCGTGCGAGACGGCGATGAGCGTGGTGTCGCGATTGGCGAGATGAACCGTCATCCCGTCAAAGTGATCGCTGATGTACGAGCAACTGGGGCAGCCGGCTTCCCAGCCGGGACCGAACATGAAGTGATAGACGATCAGCTGGCCGCGGCCGTCGAACAGATCGGCGAACGTTACCTGGCCGTGGGGACCTTCGAAGACGTAAGGTTTTTCAACTTTTTCCCACGGCAGTTCGCGGCGCTGGCGGCTTAGTTCGTCGCGCAGGCGGGAAAATTCTTTTTCTTTCTGCAGGAATTCGGTGCGGGCCACGAGCCATTCGTTTGGCGATACGACTTTCGGTGCGTTTACTTTTTTCATTTCTGCCGCTGAGGCCATGATCGTCTCCTTAAATTGAATTTAGTGCGGTTGATTTTCGTTTCAGGCGAACGGATTTTCGTCCGCGCTGGGGCCGTAGATCGAGGGCACCGGAACTTCAAGCATCCGGAGGTACACGGAGAGCTGGCCGCGATGGTGATAGAGGTGGTTTAGAAGGACGGAGCGGACAAATCCGATCCGGGGGACGGACATGATGGTTTTGCCGTTCCGGGTCAAGGTCCACGGCGCGGTCAGCCGGGCGTCATCCATTTTGCCGAGGGTCTCTTTGGCGCTCTCGAGACTTTTGGAAAAAGTGTCGAGGATTTCCTGGCGGCTCTGGGCTTCCGGTTGAGAGAAAACCGGGGCTTCCACGGTATCCATCGCGGCCAAGGCAGCGACGTTGCCCTGCGTGGAGGCGATGTGCAACGCCAACTGACCCAAGGAATAGGATTTCGGGTGAGGCCTCCACGAGCATTTGTCGTCGGGAACGCGTTCGAGGACTCGTCTGGTGGTTTGCGCTTCCTGATCAAGTTCCGAAAGGATCGAATCGGCGAGTCTCATAGGTCACTCCTGTCATTCGGCGTAGGATTGGGCCGTTTGCTTTTACTCTACGTATATAAAAACGCTCAGCGCGCCGGAGAGGTCACGTTTCGCTGCGACGGCGTGTCGCGGCGGTCTTTGATCGAGAACCGCTTGGTGACGAGAGCGGCCAACGTTCCGGCCGAGGAAACTTTGGCAGCGATGAGTACGGCGGCCGCGAGGCATGCGGGACACATGGGTTCCTCCCTGGGTGCGAAGCATTTTTATTGCAAGAGTTTGCCGGTGGCGGAGCCCAACGCCTCGGCGTGTTTGCGTATGCGGTCAAGCAGGCTGCCCCAACCTTTGCTGACGCCCTGGCGGTGATGATCCTCAAGAATGCCGAAACCGGTGTGATGGAAAGAGATCAAGGTGCCGCCGTCTTTTTCGCTGAGGCGATATTGGACATTGGAAATGAAAGGGGAGGAAGCGAACAGCGGCCCGGTGATTTCGAGGAGCGTAGGGCGCTTGATGGCCTGGACATTTCCCCAAAAGTGGCCGTTGCTATTGCCGAGGTCGCGAAACCAGCGGCCGCCGGGCCACGGTTCGAGGATCATGGGCATGGGTTGGCCTTCGCCGTTCTGATTTTGCGGGCCCATTTCTTCGAGCAGGGCGGCGAAGGTCGCGGCTAGCGACGCACGGACCTGGATTTCCTGCGTAACAGTCAACGTGTAGTTTTCGAGCGATGGTGCAATGGCGGTCATGGCTTCTCCTATGTAGGTCTGATTTGAAATTTAACTACTTCCCCGTTTCGGACTCGGCCCGATCTTTGATGCGATGCAGTTGCTGCTTCCAATAACGCTCGAAAGTGCCGGTCCATTCATGCAGGGGCTTGATGGCTTCGGCGTTGGTGCGATACATCATGCGCCGGCCGTCGCGCCGGACGTGGACCAGGCCGACATCCCGCAGCACCCGGAGATGCTTGGATACAGACGGCTGGCCCAGCCGCAGGGTAGAAACAATCTCCCCTACCGCCCGTTCCTGCAGCACCAGGTAATTCAGGATGTCCCGCCGGCTGGGCTCGCCCACGGCGTTGAACGCATCAGCGGTAGTAGCCACTCGCGACATGCCCTCAACATATACCCGTATCGGAATATGTCAAGAGGTTTTTTGGGCGCAAGGGCAACTTGGCGCTCTGATAGGTTTTTGCCCATGATCCCCATTGAGGCGCAGTGAAATTTCCGGGCCAAACGAAATGAGTGCATGGAATGATCGTGATCGTTGGGCCGCGCTTGGTTCCGGCACGGCGTGTCCGATCTGCAGCCGGGGCGCCCTGGACGTCGTAGCCAAACTGGAGGCCTGCTGGGTCACGATGCAGGAAGCGGCGCCGGTTACCGGCTACGTTTGCCTGGTGTCGCAAGCCATGCCGTCGAGCTGCATGACCTGCCAGAGGAGGGTGCCGCGGCATTCATGCGTGCCACACGAAGAGTCTCGCGGGCCTTAGCAGCAGCTACTGGAGCGGTGAAGTTGAACTACGAAATTCACGGAAACTCGCTGCCTCATTTACACATGCATTTGTTCCCCCGATACCGAGGGGACCAATTTGCTCGGTTTCGGCCCTTGTGCTGGCTGCCTCAGAAAATGGACAGTTTTACGTGCAGAAATTTTTTCGGATCTTTCCGGAAATCGCCCAGGAGCAGACGCAGATCGGCGGTGGCGCCGGTTAGATTGTCGTAGAGGGCCGGGTCGGACATGAGTTTGCCGGCGGTGCCGGTGTTGGAATTGAGCTTGGCGGTGGCGTCGCGGACCTGGGCGGTGGCGTCCTTCATATTGTTGTAGAGCTGATCGTCGTTGACGATTTTCCCCAGGGAACCTTTGCCCTGGCGAATGCCGGCCATTAAATCGTTGCTGTTGTTCAGGAAAGTTTTCGCGCTGTCGTAAACGGCGGGATCGTAGATCAGTTTTCCGGCAGTTCCCTTCTGATCTTTCACGGCGCCGATTACGTCGTTCACGTTGGCGACCGTGCTGTCGACTTTGCTGTAGAGCTCGTCGGAATTGAGCAGTTTGCCCACACTGCCCTTCCCTTCCTGAATGGAACCGGCGATGGCGTTGAGGCGCGCGGCGGTGGCGTTCAAATTATTGTAGAGGGCAGGATCGTTGATCAGCTTGCCGATCGAACCGTTGCCGTTGCGGGCCTGGTTGATGACGGCGTTCAACTGGTCGGCGAGGCCGCCGACGCGGCCCATGATGTCCTTCATTTCGACTTCCTGCTTGCCGGGGAGCACGCCGTTGTTGGGCACTTCGGAGCCGGTGAGGCCGCGGGTGATCTGCACGTAGCGATTTCCGAGCAGGCCAGCGGTGACCAGGCTGGCCGTGGAATCGGAGCGGATGTCCGGGGCGTATTTTCTGCTGAGGCGCAAGACGAGCTGAATATTGTCCAATTCGCCTTGGGGTTTGGGATTGATGCGAATGCTCTCGACGTTACCGATCTCGACGCCGTCAAGGCTGACGGGAGCGCCAACGGTGACCTGCTCGACTTCCGGGAGATAGGTGAGCAGGCGATATTTCGGGCCGAACGAGCCGGCACCGGTGATGTAGAAAATTCCGATGGCCAAGATGGCGAGTGCGATGAGCACGAAGACTCCGACTCGCAGTTCGGTCCAGGTAAGCTGTTTGCGCTGTGCCATGACGTTGTTCCTCCCTCGTTCACTGCGAAATCCGTGCTGATAATCAGCGTGCCGCCGCGAATGCTATTCGGCCGACGCCAGAAATTGTTTTATGTACGCATCGGAGGAGATCAGCACCGCGTCGGCCGGTCCCTCAAAATAAATTTTCCCGTCGCGAAGAATCAGCACGGTAGTGGGGTTCGCGGAGTTGCGCTCTTGGCCGCTCTCGGCGAGTTTTTCGCGTGCGGCCAAGTCCAGTGCAGTATTGGCATTTCCATTTTGCAGCAGCGGAACCACGCGGCCGGTGCCGCGATCGAAGCGGTAGTTGGCCAGGGCGAAGGCATCTTGCACGCGATGGGTGGCGAGCAGCGAGCTGACATCCTGCAAATCGCGGCCGCGCAAGATCAAGGTGATGATGGTCTGGGAAGTAACGGGATCGAGCCCAGCGGTGGGCGAATCGTAAAAGACAATGGGCGGCCGGTCCACCAGGGCGCGAGCGATGGAAACGCGGCGGCGCATGCCGCCGGAAAGCTCGGCAGGATAACGATCGATGGCCTGTTCCATTTCGACGAAGCGCAAAGATTCGCGGACGCGCGAATCGATTTCTTCTTCGTCGGTATTTTCCTCGCGCAGGCGGAAGGAAACATTTTCGGCCACGGTCATGGAATCGAAGAGGGCGCCCTCCTGAAAAACGAAGCCAATTTCGCGGCGGAAATTGAGCAGTTCCTTTTCGGGCATGGCGGTTACGTCATGACCCATGACCAAAACGCTTCCAGAGTCGGGGCGAATCAATCCGGCGGCCATTTTCATGAGCAGAGTTTTTCCGGTTCCAGTCTCGCCGAGGAGAACTTTGGTTTCACCGTGCTGAACGTTGAAGGAAACGCCATGCAGCACGTCGCGGTCGTCGAAACCGATGGAAATATTGCGAAAAGAGATGAGGGGCGCGCCAGCATCCATTTTTTCAATCAGGGGATGGGGCGGAGCCGCAAAGGTGCCGTCGGGACGCGGGACGTGGGAAAGATTGCGCGAGGAAATTGGCGGCGGAAGGTCGCTCGGCATGGCGGGATTATAGATGGAAATAGCGGTCGGCGTCGCCGCAGAAAACTGGGTGGTAGTGGCTCATGTGCGCTGGAAAAGGTACAGGAGCAATTTGGTGATGAAAGTGTCGACGACCAGGATGAAAACGGAGGAGACGACGACCGCGGTGGTGGTGGCGCGGCCCACGCCCTGGGTGCCACCTTTTACGCGGAGGCCTTCGTAGCAGCCGACGGTGGCGATGATCAGGCCAAAGACGAAAGGCTTGGCCAAGCCCTGGACGACGTCGCCGATTTCGAGAGCGTCCACGGCGCGGGTCCAGAATTGGACGGCGCCGAGGCGGAGGGTGAAGTACGCGACGAAGAATCCGCCGCAGAGACCGACAAAATCCGAGATTACGGTGAGCAACGGGAGCATGAGCACAGTGGCGACGACGCGGGGCGTGACCAGTTTGCGGACGGGATCGGTGCCGAGGGCGCGCATGGCGTCGACTTGCTCGGTGACGACCATCGAACCCAATTCCGAGGCGATGCCGGAAGCGTTGCGGCCGGCGACGAGCAGGGCGGTGATGGCGGGACCGAGCTCGCGGACCAGGGCGAGGGATACGGCATCGCCGGTGAGAGCGGTTTCGCCGAACTTTTCGAATTGTGACGCGGTCTGCAGCACCATCACTCCGCCGATGAAAAAGCCGGTGAGAATAACAATCGGCAAAGAACCGACGCCGATGAGGTCCATTTGCTCGAGAGTGTCGGACCAATAGCGCGGGGAGGTGGCGAGATTGGCGAGCGAGCGGAAGGTAAGCTGCGCGTACTCCTGCACGCCGAGAACCTGGCGTTTGATTCCGTCGGCGAAAATGGAGAAGACGGAGGGCGTGTGGCTGGATTCGGGCATCGTGTGGACGCGGACGCAAAACGCGGGTGCGAATGAATTACACCGCGCGCCAGGCGTGCTGCTTCACCGAGTCTGGAAAAGCGTAACGGGTGGTGTGGGTTAGGTCAAGGAATAGTCAGCACAGAGATAAAGTTGGAAGAGCGTAAGAATCTGAGCGCCGGAGAAACTCCGGGCGTTTTGCAAGGAGAGCAAGCGCGGCTTTACGCGACAGAGCGGGTCCGGTAGAATCCGTGTTTCGTTTGTACACTCGAGGCTCAACAGAAGATGCTGCGTTTTGTCACGGCTGGGGAGTCTCACGGACAGGCGCTGATCGCCTGGATTTCGGGATTGCCCGCGGGCGTTCCGGTGGATTTAGACTTTATTCAGCGGGAAATGCACCGGCGGCAGCTGGGCTACGGGCGCGGAGCGCGCCAACGTATAGAGAAGGATACGGCGGACATTCTGTCCGGCGTGCGGCATGGCAAGACGATCGGGGCGCCGATCGCGGTGCGGATCGAGAATCGCGACTGGAAGAATTGGGAAAAAGCGCTGCCGGTGGAAGACAGCGAAGGCGCGGAGGACGCGCAGCGCAAGTTGACGGCGCCGCGGCCGGGGCACGCGGACCTGCCGGGCGCGCTGAAATATAACCTGCATGATGCGCGATACATTCTGGAGCGCGCGTCGGCGCGCGAAACCGCGGCGCGGGTGGCGGCGGGCGCGTTCGCGAAACTGTATTTGCGGGAATTCGGCGTGAAGGTGTTGAGCCATTCGATTGCGGTGGGCCACGTACGGCTCGAACGGGACGCGACGTGGGCGGAAATCGAGGCAATATGCGAAAATCTAGAATCGCCGCTGCGCTGCGTGGATTCCGCTACTGAAGCATTGATGAAGGCCGAGGTGGAACAGGTTTTGCGCGCGGGCGATTCGGTGGGCGGAATTTTCGAAGTGGTGGCCCGCGGAGTGCCGGCGGGACTGGGCACGCATGTGCAGTGGGATGAAAAGCTGGACGCGAAAATCGCGCGTGCGGTGATGTCGATCCAGGCGGCAAAGGCCGTGGAATTTGGATCCGGCGTGGCGAACGCGACGAGCCACGGGTCGCAGGTGCAGGACGAAATCGTTTACGACGCGGCGAAGAAGCGATTCGAACATACCTCGAATCGAGCGGGCGGTTTGGAAGGTGGAATCACGAACGGCGGGGATATCGTGGTCCGCGGCTACCTGAAACCGATTTCGACCTTGCGGCGGGCGCTGCAGTCCGCTGATTTGAATACGAAAGAAGTGGTGAAGGCGGCGTACGAACGCTCGGACGTGTGCGTGGTTCCGGCCGGCGGAGTAATTGGCGAAGCGATGGTGGCGATGGAACTGGCCACGGCGTTCGTCGAGAAGTTTGGCGGCGATTCGCTGGAAGAAACGCGACGGAATTTCGACGGATACCAGAAGCAGCTGGATGACTTTTAGACATTTGGCGATGGGCAGAGGAAAACGCGAAAGATGATTCATCCGATTGTGAAATTTGGCGATCCGGTGTTGGAGACGCCAACGAAGTGGGTCGAGAAATTCGACGAGGACCTGCAGAAGCTGGTCGACGACATGTTTGAGTCGATGTACGCGGCTTCGGGCGTGGGCCTGGCGGCGCCGCAGATTGGCTTGGGGCAGCGGATCACGGTGATTGACGTGTCCAACGGCAAAACCCCGGAAGCAAGAATTGTGCTGGCGAATCCGGAAATTATTTATGCGGATGGGCAGCAGCGCGAAGAAGAAGGGTGTTTGTCGATTCCTGGATTTCGGGGGTACGTGGAACGTCCGCAATATGTGACGGTGCGGGCGCAGGACGCGCAGGGGAATATTTTCGAGCGCAAAGGCGAGGGGCTGCTGGCGCGCGCGTTCTGCCACGAGATCGATCATCTGAACGGGGTGCTGTTTATCTCGCATCTCAGCATGTTGAAACGCGACATGATCAAACGAAAAATCCGCAAGATGAAGAAAGCCGGCGAGTGGTAGAAACCCCGTGCCGCTGAAAATCGTTTTCTGCGGCACTCCCGCATTTGCGCTTCCTACGTTCCGCCAACTGCTCGAGCAATCCGATTTTCAAATTCAGGGCGTGGTGACTCAGCCGGATCGTCCGCGAGGCCGCGGACAGGCCATGGCGAGTTCGGCGGTGAAGGGCGCGGCAGTGGCAGCGGGAATTCCGGTATTTCAGCCGGAGAAGATTCGGGCGGAAGAAGGCCTGGAATATTTTCGGAAACTAGCTCCGGATGTGGTGGTCATTATCGCTTACGGGCAAATTATTCCGCAAAGGCTGATCGATATCCCGCGGCTAGGGTGGATCAATCTGCATGGGTCGCTGCTGCCGAAGTACCGCGGGGCTGCGCCGATACACTGGGCGGTAGCGAACGGCGAGACGCGGACCGGATTGACCACGATGCAGATCGATGCGGGACTCGACACCGGCCCGACGCTGCTGAAGCATGAGACGCGAATCGGGCTGGACGAAACTTCTCCGGAGCTTTACGAGAGACTGGCTGAGGCTGGCGCGCCGTTGATGGTTGAAACTTTACGGGGATTGGAAAACGGATCGCTCACCGCGACGCCGCAAGATAATTCGTTGGCCACGCTGGCGCCGCCGCTGAAGAAAGAGGATGGCAAGATCGACTGGTCGTTTGCGGCGCAGAAAATTTACGACCGCATGCGCGGATTCAAACCGTGGCCGGGGACGTTCAGTAGTTTTCGCGAGAAAGGATGCCAATTGTGGGGAAAACCGGCCGCGGAGGCGGACTCGGCAGGGAGTGGGCGGGCGTTGAGCGGTGCCGCGCCGGGATCGTTATTTGCCGTGGGACACCGGCTTTTCGCGGGGTGCGGCGGGGCAACCGTTTTGGAGATAGAGTCGATCCGAATCGAAGGAAAAAAACGCATGGCCATTCGAGATTTTTTGAATGGGGCGCACCTGAAGAGCGGCGAACGATTCGGCGAGTGAGTTCCCTGCTGGTTCGGTAGCCGGCACGTGATCCGGCCGACCAACGCAAAATTATGGCGATTAGCGTAGCGAGGAAAATTGCGTACGAAATTCTGCGCCGAGTGGAATCGGAGGGCGCGTACGCCAGCGACTTGCTGCATGCGGAGTTGGCCGTAACCGTAAAACCGGAAGATGCGGCGCTGGCCACGGAAATCGTGTTGGGTGTGCTGCGCTGGCGGCGGCAGCTGGATTTTTTGCTGGAACGGCATCTGAAGAAGTCCGTGGAAAAGCTGGACCTGCCGGTGGCGATCGCTTTGCGGATGGGGATTTATCAACTGCGGTTTCTGGATCGGGTTCCGGCGCGCGCGGTGGTGAATGAGTCTGTGGAACTGGTGAAGAAGGCGCGAAAGACTTCGGCGGCAATGCTGGTGAATGCGGTGTTACGGCGAGCGGCGAGTGAAGCCAAAGAGCCAGCGGAAAAATTCATTCTACCGACGGCGAATGCCGCCGACAGGCTCGGAATTCTGAACGCTCATCCGACGTGGATGGTGGAGCGCTGGCTGGGGCGCGTGGGTGAAGTGGAGGCGGCGGCGTTACTCCAAGCGAATAACCGCACGCCGCGACTTAGTGGGGCGGTGCATGACGTTTCTCGGCATGAGGAGATTGTTACAGGGCTGGGCCGCGCGGGGCTGCGGATCGGGCCCGGAGAATTAGTGCGATCTGCGTTTGCGGTCAGCGGCGGAAGTCCGGCGCGAACGGAAGCGTTTCGAACCGGCGCCATTTCGATTCAGGACGAAGCCTCGCAGATTGTTCCTTTACTGCTCGAGGTGCGAGACGGAGATCGCGTCCTGGATTTGTGCGCGGCTCCGGGAGGCAAGACGCCGGCGCTGGTTCGAGGCGCCGGGAAAAGTGGAATGGTGGTGGCGGGGGACCGGCATGCGCATCGGTTGCGGGCGATGCGCGAGCAGTTCAAACGGCTGAATTTATCGAGGGTGCGGTTGGTTGAATTGGACGCGGAGAAGGCGCTGCCGTTTGCGGCGGGCTTTGATCGGATTTTGGTGGATGCGCCATGTTCGGGGAGTGGCACGCTGGCGCGGCATCCCGAGATACGGTGGCGGCTGCGGCCCGAGCAGCTTCTGGAATTTCATGGGTTGCAGTGCGCGTTGCTGACGAACGCTCTGGGGATGCTGAGGCCGAAAGGACGGCTGGTTTATTCGACTTGCTCGATGGAGCCGGAAGAAAACGAACGCGTGGTTGAGGAAGTTTTGAAGAGGGATAAGAGTGTCGGGATGATCGGTGTTTCAGCGGCCGCCGAATCGCTGCGCGGGAAATTGGTCGACGGCGTCGAGGCAAGTTCCCTCTTCGGGGCTGACGGATATTTTCGAACCTCGCCTGCGGTTCGGCATGTTGACGGCTTTTTCGCGGCGGTTCTGGAGAAGGAGATGACTTAAAGCTCAGGCGGGTGTTTCCACACGACTGAACTTCCTTCGAAACGATTCCCTGATTAGTCCTCGCGTATGCCTTTATGCAATTCGCATTTCCCTACTTTCTGCCGTCGCAGCGATTCATGCTAGCCTCGTCAGCGTGAGAAAATCAGAGCGATGAAGTTCCGCGACCGGCTGGAATGGATTTTCCGGATTGCTTTGCTGGCGTTCATTTTGACGTCGGTGGCGTTCCTGAGCGCGCTGACGGCGATGCGCTTTGCGATCCAGGGACGCGAAGTGGTGATGCCGAACGTGGTGGGACAGAAAACGGCGGAAGCGCAGCAGCAACTGCAGGGCCGGGGACTGGGAATGCTGATCGAGGATCGCACGTACACTCCTGCCGGAGTGGATATGGTGATTCGGCAGACGCCCCCGCCGGGAATGAAGGTGAAGGTGGGCCAGTCCGCGCATGTGATTGTGAGTCTGGGGCCGCAGCAAGCGACTATTCCGCATCTGGATGATCTGAGCATTCGCGCGGCGCGCATCGAGCTGCTGCGCAGCGGACTGCAGGCCGGGGAGATCTCGAGCGCGTATTTGCCGGAAACGGGCGGCGACATGGTGCTGCAGCAGGACCCGGCGCCGGGAATGTCAAACGTGACGAGTCCGCATGTGGACATGCTGGTTTCGCTGGGGCCGCGACCGGCGGGGTACGTGATGCCGGAGCTGGTGGGGCAGTCCTTGAATGAGGCCGAATCGAAATTGACTGGAATAGGATTGAGGTCGCCGAAGTTGACGCTGACTCCCCTGCCTGGCGGGTTGCACGGAACCGTGGTGGGGCAGACCCCCGCACGCGGCGCACGGATTGACTCGAGCATGCAGGTCGACTTGCAGATCGCCGAGTAGCGGCGTTGGCCGGCGGCCTGGCAGGACTGCGCCAAAAGCTATCGCCTCTCGTCGTATGTTAGAATTCCAGTGAAATCATGGCCTACGCCCGCGTCGAAATCGCGCCCTCCATCCTGGCTTCCAATTTCGCCAAATTAGGCGACGAAGTACGCGTGGTGGAACAGGCCGGGGCGGAAGTGCTGCACGTCGACGTGATGGACGGGCACTTCGTGCCGAACATCTCGCTGGGAATTCCGGTAGTGGCGGCGTTGCGCAAGGCAACCAAGTTGCCCCTTGATGTGCATCTGATGATTGAAAACCCGGAACTTTTCATCGAGGAGTTTATTCAGGCGGGGGCCAGCCGGGTGTTGGTGCATCAGGAAGCGACGGTGCATCTGGACCGGGCGCTGGCGATGATCCGGGAGCACGGCGCCGAGGCCGGAGCGGTGATTAATCCGGCGACGCCGGTGGCGATGCTCAGCGAAGTGATGTCCAAGGTGGATACGGTGCTGGTGATGTCGGTCAATCCGGGTTTCGGCGGGCAGAAATTTATTCCCAATGCCTACGAAAAAATCCGGCAATTGAGCGCCATGCGCCAGCGGTATAATGGGAGTTTCCGGATTGAAGTGGACGGTGGCGTCGATCTGGAAAATATAGCGGAGCTGGCGCGAGCGGGAGTGAATACGTTCGTGGCCGGCACATCGATTTTTCACGCGTCCGACCCAGCGGCGGCGACGCGACAACTGAAACAGCTGGCGACCCAAGCCCTGAGCCAAAAAGCCTGAAACCGATTCAGGAGAGGTCTGACTTGAAAAACATAAATACAAACAGGACTCAGCGAAATCATATGTTGCTTCGTGGTATGTCGCTCGCGTTCGCCGCGGCGGTGTTGCTGCTGGTCGCATGCCCCGGGGCGCTCGCGCAGGTGCCGACTCCGCAGAGTGGAACGAGCGGAAGTGCGCCGACGGACACGCCCGCGGCCAAATCCAAGACGCCAGACAAGCCGGCGGCAAAAACGCCGGCGAAGAAGGCGGTCAAGAAAGCCGCGCCAGCTCCGAAGCCCGTCGCCAAAGAGGCTTCCGCCGAGCCGGATAAAGTTTTGTACGATCGCGCGCAGGCCGACTTAACGCATGGACGCTACACGGAAGGGCGGCTGGCACTGCAAACGCTGATCAACACTTATCCGGACAGCGAGTATCTGGCGAAAGCGAAATTAGCAGTGGCCGATTCCTATTTCAAAGAAGGCGGTACGTCGAACCTGACGCAATCGATTCAGGAGTACAACGACTTTCAGACGTTCTTTCCGTTCCTGGATGAAGCGGCCTACGCCCAGATGCAAATCGGGCTGGCACACTATCACATGATGGAAAAGGCGGATCGCGACAAGACCCAAGGAGAAGCGGCGGAAGACTCGTTCCAGGCGTTTTTGCTGAAATATCCGACGAACGCACTGGCGTCGAAGGCCACTCAATATCTGCGGGACGTGCAGGAAGTCCTGGCGGATGGCGAGTATAAAGTCGCGTACTACTATTACGCCAAGCTGGATTATCGCGCTTCCGCGGCACGGCTGGTGGAGCTGACCGATCGGTACCCGCTGTACAGCCAGAATGATGAAGCGCTGTGGTTACTGGGTGACGTGTACGAGCGCGCCAAGACCCTTTCGAAGAGTGAAGACGACAAGAATCACTGGGGCGATCTGGCGGCGAAGTGTTACGACAAAATCGTGCGGGACTATCCGATGTCGAAGCTGGTGCCGGCGGCGAAGACGCGCCTGAAGGGTATGGGACGGCCGATCCCCGAGCCTGATCCCGACGCGGTCGCGCGAATGAAGCAGGAGCAGCTGTACCAGCAAAAGCACCATCAGGTCATGGCGCTGAAGATGCCGATGTCGATGATCAAGGGAGATCCCGATTTTTCGACGGCGGCGCATGGCGGAACTCCGCAGCTGAATCCCCCGAACGATGTGGTTTCTGCGACGGATGTGCTGCGCCCCGGCGCGCAGGGCCCGGCGTTTACTGTGGCAGGCGGAGCGGGAAATTCGCAGACGCCGGCTGAAACCGGGACCGAATCAGTAACTCCGGAAGACGCCCGAACTGGCCCGGCGGCGGGCAGCGATGGGCAGCCGAGCGTGGGCGTGGAAATAATCAGCACTGGCCCGGATTCGCAGCCAGGTACTACCGCAGCGCCCGCGGGCGCACCTTCTCCACCGGTCAATACACCGGGAACTACGGTCAACCCGGCACCCGACGCCAATGTACCGGCGACTGGCAACGCGGCGGTCGCCAGCCCGAACGCGACCGGGTCACCTGCTCCGGTTCCCGATGCCGGCGCGGCTGCGGCTGCAGCTCCGGTTGCGGCTCCGGCAGGGTCGTCGACGAGCCCCGATGCTGCGCACCCTGCGACAACCTCGTCGAGCACCGCTGACAGTTCGACGGCGACCAAAGCGACGCCGGTGGATTCTAGCGAGGAATCGTCGAGCAAGAAGAAGAAAGGCATAAAGAAAATCATTCCCTGGTAGGCGGCTTAGCCTACTGTTTACTCCCTGCTAACAACTCAGGCACTCCTGTACTTTGAGTTTGTTGACGCACCCGACGTGGGGTGCTGCAATAGACGTCTATCGGGGGCTAGGCGTGTCTCAGAATGGGCCCGCCTCCCAGGGGATGCTAGTGCCCAGGATTCTGGTTGCGGACGACAACACAAACATTCAAAAAATGGTGGTGCTCGCATTTCAGGAGCGCGGAATCGAGGTTATAGCGGTCGGCAACGGCGAAGCCGCGGTCCGGCGCATTCCGGACGCGAACCCTGATTTGGTGCTGGCGGACGTGTTCATGCCGGTGCGCAACGGCTATGAAGTCTGCGAATTCGTTAAGAAAGACGCCCGTTTCTCGCATATCCCCGTAATTCTGCTGGTTGGCGCCTTTGATCCGCTGGACGAGAAAGAAGCACGCCGCGTGGGCGCGGATGGAGTGCTGAAGAAGCCGTTTGTTCCGCCGGACCCATTGATCGCGATGGTCATGTCGGCGTTGGAAAAAAATCCGAAAGTTATTGCGGAACTGGCCAAGGCGAAGGAAGCGAAAGAGGCCGCGGCGGCGTTGACTGCGCTGCCCGCCGTAGCGATGGAAAGTCCGGCGAAGGCCGAGGTTAAACCGCTGCCCGAGTTCCCCGAACCGAGCCCGGAAGAAGCGGCGATGATTTATGGATTTGGCAAAGGGGTTCGCGCGATCGACGCCGAAGAGGGCGAAGAAGACGAACCGGAGACCAAGCAATCGAGGTCTTCACAAACTCTGAAAGATCCGCAGGCGGACAAGAAATCCAAGACCCCCGCGGCAGCAGCGCCGAAGACTCCGGTAGTGCAAATGGAAGCGGACGAGGAAGAGGAAGTTTTCGACGCCTCGGCCACCGCGAGTGACTGGCGCCGCAATGCCGCCGATTTCGAAGTGCCAGAAAACATCGAAGCCAATCCGATTTATTCTTACGGCAAAAATTTCGAACCGATTACGTTTCCCTCGGAACGCGACGTTCCGCCGAAGCACGTGCGTCCGGAAGAAGCAGAACAGGCCGCTGCGCAAGCGTCGTCGGCTGAAGCTGCGCCGGCCAGCGCGTCGGCTGAGGCGCCCGCCGTTACCGATCCGTCGACGAACTGGGAACTGACCACGGATGATGAGCTGGAGACGCAGCACGCCGAGATCGTAAAGGTCGAGGCGGCCGCAGCGGTCGAGTCAGCGCCGGCAGCAGAAATTTCGAGCGCCAGCGCTCCGGAAATCCAAGCTCAGGCGGCCACGGAGACAGTTTCAGCCCAAACTCCCGAACCAGTGCTCCAGGCTGCAGTGGAAGCTGAGCCGGCCGTTGCGGCGGTGGAAAATTCAGCGGCAACCGCAGCACATGAATCCAAGGAAATGAGCCGTCCGAGTTTTGTCGCCCGGGTCCGCGGCTGGATGGACATGATGTCGCCCGCATCGGACGAACCGGCTGAGACCAAGTCCGAAGAACGCGAACAGCATTGGATGACCAGCCTGGCTGCGCCGGCGGTGTCGAATGAAAGCCTGCAGGTGGAAAGCACCGCTATCTCCGCGCCGCTGAACGTAACTGAGGTCGAGAACCCGGTGCAGACCGCGGAAGCGGAAGCGCTGGCGGAAACGGCTCCCGAACTGGCCGTCGTCGAAAATTCTGCGGTTGCGGAGATCGAGGCGTCCGCACCGGAAGTTCGCGCGGAACAGGTTCAAGAGGAAAGATTCGAGGCAATCCCGTTGGCGAACCTCGAGGTAGCTACCAGCGAACCGGAAGAGACTGATGAGGTCGATGCCGGCAGCACATCGAGTTACGAGACCGCTCAAGTGGCGCTTCCCGAAGCGGTTGACGAGCCGGAGCCGATAGCGCAGGAAGAAGTCGCGCCGGCGGAACCGGTGCATCAGCAGGTTCATGCCGCCGAAGAAACGGAACCTGTTATCACGGCCGAGACGCCCGATCAGTTCGAAGTCGCCGCGCAGACGCGATGGACTGACACACTTCCCGCGTCCAGCGAGGCGCACCAGAACGGCAACGGCCTGAGCGAACAATTGCCGCTGGAACCGATGATCAGCGATTTGCACCAGCAACCCTTCGCGTCTGCCGTCGAGCCGGAACAGGAACCCGCGCAGGTAGCCGAATGGCTGCGTCACCGCGGCAATCAACCGGAGCAGCGCGCCGAACCATTGTCCGTGGAAACCGCAGAACCCGAGCCGGTGGCGCAGGCGTGGCCGCAAGAGCATCACGAGCCGGTGTACGACGAGAAGCCTTTTGCCGACCAGCCGGAGTCGTCTATTTTTGAAGCCGAGCCGGTGCCAGCCGCGGCGCAGGAATTCGCCGAACGAATCCCGACCATGCCGCCGCCGAACCGCGAAGCGTTGTCGCAGATTCCGTTCCTAATGCCGCATGCGGAGCGGGAGCCGATCGTGTCGGATGGCGTGAATGCTTCGAATTCCGCCGCGGTCGATGAGGTCGTGCGCCGAGTTCTGGAGAAGCTGCAACCGCAGCTGCATGAGCTGCTATCGCAGGGCGTGAAGCCGCTGGTGGAGAACCTGCTGCGGAACGAACTGAAGACCGAACTCCACAAAAACGAAAAGTAAGATTCCTTGATCGCGCTGAGCTGCTTCGCACGGGTGGGTCCACCCTCCTGCGTTTCTGATGGCTTTCCGCGTTTGTCCACCTCATTTGACGCGCCCTGCGCTCGCCGCTTATATTCATTGATTCAGATTCCGCTGAAATTTTGCGTGTAAGGACCTATGCCTCAGGAAATACCGAAAGCTTACGAGCCGCAGGAAATCGAAGAGCGCTGGGCGAAAGCCTGGTACGACGAGAACTTGTTCCGCGCGGAAAATTCCGGAAACCCGCAGGTCGCGGGCACGGGGCAGCCGCGTTTTTCGATTGCACTGCCGCCGCCGAACGTCACCGGCTCGATTCACATCGGGCACATGCTGGAACACACCCAGATCGACATGCTGGTGCGCTTGCACCGCATGCGCGGCGAGCGGACGTTGTGGCTGCCGGGGATGGACCATGCCGGAATTGCAACGCAGTTTGTGGTCGAACGGATGCTGGCGGCCGAAGGCATCAAGCGCCAGGATTTGGGCCGCGAGGAATTCGAACGGCGCGTGTGGAAATGGAAGGCGGAGAGCGGCGGCGTCATCAAAGGGCAGATGATTCGGCTGGGCGCGTCGTGCGACTGGACGCGCGAGAAGTTTACGCTGGAGCCGGCGCTATACCGGTCGGTGCTGGAAGCGTTTTTGCGTTTGTACCGCGAGGGGTTGATCTATCGCGGACGGTACATGGTGAACTGGTGTCCGCGCTGCCAGACGGCGATCAGCGATCTGGAAGTGGTGCACAACGAGCGAACCGGGAATCTGTGGCATATCCGCTATCCGGTGGCGGGATCGAAGGAATTTCTAGTGGTGGCCACGACGCGGCCGGAAACGATGCTGGGCGATACGGCGGTAGCAGTGCATCCGGAAGATGAGCGCTACGCGCATCTGGTGGGCAAGACGGTGATGCTGCCGCTGATGAACCGGGAAATTCCGGTGATTGCGGATGCGTACGTCGACCGCGAATTCGGCACGGGCGTGGTGAAGATTACTCCCGCGCACGACCCCAACGATTTCGAAGTGGGCAAGCGGCACCATTTGCCGGAAATCGACGTGATGACCGACGATGCGCACATGAACGCCGACGCCGGGAAATATGCGGGCCTGGAGCGGTTCGTGGCGCGCGCGCGGGTGATTGCGGATCTGGAAGATCTCGGCTTGATGGAGAAGATCACCGAGCACACGCACAACGTGGGCACCTGCGACCGTTGCAAAGCGATCGTGGAGCCGCGGCTTTCGACCCAGTGGTTCATGAGAATGAAACCGCTGGCGGACGAAGCGAAGAAAGCGGTGACCGGTGAATTTGGTCCGGCGGCGGAAATTGAGGTGGTGCCGGACAACCAGCGGACGATTCTGCTGCAGTGGTTCGAGAACATTCGCGACTGGTGCATTTCGCGGCAGCTGTGGTGGGGCCACCGGATACCGATCTGGCATTGTGCCGGTTGCAAGGAAATGATTCCGGCGGCGAGTTCGGAGGTGGAGATTGTGGACGGCCACGCGCGGGCGGCGGGCGTGCCGTCGAAATGTCCGAAATGCGGCGGCGAAACGCTGACGCAGGATAAGGACGTGCTCGATACCTGGTTCAGTTCGGCCTTGTGGCCGTTTTCGACGCTGGGCTGGCCGGACGATACGGAAGATCTGCGGACTTTTTATCCGACCAGCTTGCTGATCAGCGGCTACGACATTTTATTTTTTTGGGACGCGCGGATGATCATGATGGGGCTGCATCTGGCTCCGGGCGCCAGCGAAAAAGATCGAATTCCCTTCCGGCGCCTGTATTTGCATTCGCTGGTGCGCACGGCGGAAGGCGCGAAGATGTCCAAGACCAAGGGGACTGGGGTGAATCCGCTGGAATTGACGCAGCAATACGGAACGGACGCGTTGCGCTACATGCTGGCGAGCATGGCGGCGCCGGGGACGGACATTGCGCTGACCGAGGACCGGATCCTGGGCGCGCGCGCGTTCGCGAACAAAATTTGGAATGCGGCGCGGTTTTTGTTCATGAATCTGGAGAAAGTTGAGAGCGCGGGAATCACTTTGGATTTGGTGGCGGCTCCCGAAATTCGCGCGAAGGCGCCGTACGCGGTGAAGGGCGAAGGCGAATTGGTGCATCGCTGGATTTTTTCGCGGCTGGCGGCGACCGCGAGCGAAGTGAGCAAGGCGCTGGATGAATTCCGGTTTCACGAGACGTGCCAGACCATCTACCATTTTTTTTGGGGCGATTTTTGCGACTGGTATATCGAGTGGGTCAAGCCGCAGCTTTCGTCGACGGATCGCGATGTGGCGGTGCCGGCCTGGCGCAACATTTTTGCGGTTCTGGACGCGGCGCTGCGATTGCTGCATCCGGTGATGCCGTTTCTGACGGAGGAGCTGTGGCACAAGCTGCCGCAGCCGGCCGATGCGCGATCCATCGCGCTGGATCATTTTCCCGAAGCGCGCAGGGAATGGTTAGACGCACCGGCTGAATCGGACATGGCCTTGATCCAGGAAATCATCGTGGCGGCTCGAAATATTCGCGCGGAAATGAAGATCGATCAGAAAAAAAAGGTGGCGGCGGAATTTTCGAGCAAGGACGCGCGGGTGCGCGCGCTGGCGCAGGGAAACCTAGACGCTTTGACGCGGCTGGCTTCCCTTTCCGAACTGACCGTTTCGTCCGAGGCGCTGGCTTCGGAAGGCGCGGCGGTACGTTCGACGGCGCAATTCGACCTGCGAATCGCTTACGGCGACGCGGTGGATAAGCCCGCGGAAATCGCCAAGCTACAAAAAGAAATCGAGCGATTGGCGAAGGATATCGAAACGAAGAGGGCGCGGCTGGGTGACGAAACGTTCACCAGCAAAGCGCCGGTGAAGGTCGTTGACGATTTCAAGGCTACGCTGGCGGCGCGCGAGGCCGAATATCAGAAGCTCGTTGAACGACTGAAACAGCTGCAATAACGCTGGCGTCCGCGCGCCTTGTTACCATCCAGCCCGTCGAGTATCCTTTCTGTGCCGCATGACACCGAAACCCACGAAACGCCTCGCCAATTTGCCGGGAATTACGGACAAGCGCATCGATGCGCTGCTGACGCTGCTGGCGGAAAACGCGACGATCGTGATCAGCGGGGCGCAAGTGGCCCAGGAAATTGGGGTGACGCGGCAGCAGGTTTGGCGCTGGATCGAAAAGCTGCGCGAGCTGGGCGTGCGGGTGAAGGGGCACACGGCGACCGGCTATCACATCGAACGGGTGCCGGATATCCTGGCGCCGCAACTGCTGGGTCACCGGTTGACCGGCACACGATTTGCGCGACGCATTTATCATTTTTTCAAAATTGATTCGACCAACTCCGTGGCGATGAATCTGGGCGAAGCGGGCGAACCGCACGGCGCGGTGGTGCTGGCCGAGGAGCAGACGGCGGGGCGCGGGCGGGCGGGACGCAAATGGATCTCGGAGAAATCCGCAGGGATTTCTTGCAGCGTGTTGGTGCGGCCGCAGATTTCGCCGTCGCATGCGCCGCTGCTGACCCTGGTGGCGGGACTGGCGGTGCGCGATGCAGTCGCCGAAGAATTGGGGTCGGTGCCGGACATTCGCTGGCCTAACGACATTCTGGTGCAGGGCCGAAAATTTTCGGGAATATTGACGGAAATGCACGCCGAGCCCGACCGGATGCACTATGCGGTGATTGGGATCGGCATCAACGTGAATCAGGCGAAAATGCCGGCGGAACTGGCGGGCATCGCGACTTCCCTACGCATGGAAACGGGGCGATCGCACTCGCGGCTGGAAGTGCTGATTCGGTTGCTGCGTCACCTCGACCGCTACTACAATCTGTTCCTCAACGAAGGCTCGGGGCCCATATTGCGGCGGTTCGCGGAAGTCTCCAGCTATTTCCAGGGGAAACGGGTGAAGATCACCACGTCGATCGAGACATTTACGGGGACGACTGCGGGGCTCGAAACCAGCGGCGTACTGCGGGTGATGCGCGACGACGGCGGTGGTTTGGAAATGATTCTTTCCGGCGACGTGGCGGAGGCCAGGTAATGCTGCTGACGCTCGATGTGGGCAACACGAATACGGTGCTGGGCGTTTTTCGCGACAAGAAACTGGTGGCGAACTGGCGGCTTTCCACGGCGCGGGACCAAACGATTGATGAATACGGAATTCTGACGCGGGATTTGTTTACGCTGGCGCAACTGGAGCCGCGGGAAATCGGCGGAGTGATTATCAGTTCGGTGGTGCCACAGCTGAATTCGATTCTGGCGGGGATGGCCGACCGATATTTTGGGAAGAAGGCGCTGTTCGTGGAGCCGGGGATCAAGACGGGGATGCCGGTGCACTACGACAATCCGGCGGAAGTGGGCGCGGACCGGATCGTGAATAGCGTGGCGGCGTTCGAGAAGCACGGCGGGCCGTGCATCATCGTCGATTTTGGAACGGCGATCAATTTCGATGCGGTGTCGGAGCGCGGCGAATACATGGGCGGAGTGCTGGCGCCGGGGATCGGAATTTCCGCGGATGCGCTTTTTGCGCGGGCGGCGCGTTTATTTCGGGTGGAGATTAAGGATCCCGGAAAGATTATTGGGACGAATACGGCGGCGTCGATGCAGGCCGGGCTTTTTTATGGCTATACCGACATGGTCGACGGGATTCTGGCGCGGATGAAAAAAGTGATGGGCGAGAAAACCAAGGTAATTGCGACGGGCGGGCAGGCGGCGCTGATTGGGGCAGGCTCGCGGCACATCGAGGTCGTGGACGAATTCCTGACGCTGGAAGGATTGCGATTGATCTGGGAACGCAATCAGGTTGCGCCGGTGCCGGCGGGGGCCGCCCCGAAAAAACCGCCAGCGCCGAAGAGTAAATCGTAAATTCCCGCGGTTTCACGGCCGATTCCGGCGTCGGGCACTATGGATACCTTCAACTACTTCAATTATTTTACGGAGATCGAGGAATATTTCTGGCGCAAGCGGGGCGCGCATTTGCTGGTGTCGCCGCTAGACTGGGCGATTTTGGAAACCTGGCAGAAAGCGGATATCCCGGTGAATGTGGTGCAAAAAGGAATCGATCGTGCGTTTGAAAGCTGGGAACGGTCGCGGCGGGCGGCGGGCGGAAGGCAATTGAAGAGCCTGGCGTACTGCGTGGACGCGGTTTTGGACGCGGCCACTGAAGCGCAAGAAGCGGCGGTGGGTTCGGGGCCGGAAATCAAATCGTCGCGCGCGAACGCGGAGCCGTTTTCGCGCGAGGAATTACGGCGCTATTTTGAACGCAACGTGAAACGATTGCGCGCGGCGGCGGAGAAACAAAAGACCGCGGCGGATACGCGGCGACACAATCTGGCGAGGCGATTTCTGGATGCAGCGGCGAAACTGGAAGAGGCGCTGCTGGTGCTGGATGCGCCGGGACAGCTGGACCTGGAAGATTTGGAGCGCCGGCTGACGGTGCTGGAAGAAAAACTTTCCGCCGCGCTTTCCGCCGATGCGGACGAAGAGTCCCTGCTGGCGATCCGGCGCGAAATGGACCGGTCGATGGCGCCGTACCGGCGTAAGATGACGGCGGAACAAATCGCGCAACTGGAACGGCAGTACATACAAAAAAGACTTTTTGAATATTTCGAAGTGCCGCGGTTGAGCCTTTTTTATCTCACATAGGAGTTTGTTGGCCGGCTCAGTTGGTCCTGATGCCGAATCAAATCAGCACCGAATCGAGCCGCACATCCCATCCATGATTGACGTAACGATCGAAAAACTGATCTACGGCGGCGAAGGCCTGGCCCATCACGACGGCTCGACCGTTTTTGTGCCGTTTGTGCTGCCCGGCGAAGTGGCGAGCATCACGCCGGTGGAGCAGAAGAAAAAATTCATTCGCGCGAAGCTCGATAAAGTGGTTACGCCATCGCCCGCAAGGATTGCGGCGAAGTGCCCGCACTTTGGCGTTTGCGGCGGGTGCGATTACCAGCACATCGCCTACGAGCCGCAGCTGGAATTTAAAAAGGAAATTCTGCGCGAAACGCTGCGGCGCATCGGGCGCATCGACTGGCCGGGCGAAATCACGACGCATGCTTCGCCGCCGTGGTCTTATCGCAACCGGGCACAGTGGAAAGTTCGTCCGCTGGAGGCGGCTGAAGAACGAGATTCCGCGGAAGGGCCGGAGGGAAAAGCCAAGCTCGGCATCGGATATTTCAAGGCGAATACGACGGCGCTCTGCGCGGTGGAGACCTGCGAGATCGTTTCGCCGCTGTTGCTGAAAACCCTGCTGGCGCTGCGCAGCGCCCTGGCGGCGGGAGAACTGCCGCGAGGGCTGCGCGAAATTGAAGCCTTCGTGAATGCGAGCGATTCGCAACTGCTGCTAACGGCGACATTTGCGGGGTTCCCTTCCCGCGCGGCCGAACATGCGGCGACATTTCGGCGCATCGCGCCGGAAATCACGAGCTTGCTGTTTCATGATCCGAGTCGCGACCGGATGGAATTGTACGGGCCGGGCTATATCGAGTATGAAGCGGCGGGAAATGCGTATCGGGTCGGCCACTTTTCATTTTTTCAGGTGAACAAGTTTCTGGCGGAAACGCTGGTCCGTGTGGCCGTCGGGAGCGAGACCGGCGGGCGGATGGCATTGGATCTTTTTGCGGGTGTGGGCTTGTTTTCGATTCCGCTGGCGCAGAAATTCGAGAAAGTGCTGGCGATCGAATCGAATCCGGCGGCGACCCGGGACATGGAATCGAACGTACGGGGCCAAGGGGCGATCGAAGTGCGTACCGCAGATGTGGATCGTTTTATGGCGCGGAGCAAGGAGCGGCCCGACCTGGTCGTACTGGATCCGCCGCGAGCTGGCATGAGCCCTGAAGCGATGCAGAAACTGGTGAAAATGGGGCCGGCGCGCATAACGTACCTTTCGTGCGAGCCGCCGACGCTGGCGCGCGACCTTGCCATCCTGATTTCCGGCGGGTATAGTTGCACGGAAGTGCACTTAATTGATCTATTTCCACAGACCTTCCACATGGAGACGATCATTCGACTTCGACGAGGTCGATGAAGCTTGCGGCAGTCTGGATCTTCGCGGCGTTTGCGTCAGGCATCGGCATCGCGATGCGATGGCCGGCGCTGCCCTGGGGACATCGTTACGAAATCGATCTGGACCCGCCGCTGAAGGCCGATTTTCTGAAGGTGCCGCATCACGGGAGCAAGACGTCGTCGACCGACGCATTCGTGGCGGCGGTGGCGCCGAAAGTCGCGGTGGTGTCCGTCGGCGACGGAAACCAGTTCGGACATCCGGTGGATAGCGTCGTCGCGCGTTACGCCGCGGCCGGGGTGAGATTTTTGCGAACTGACCGGGACGGAGAAGTTACAGCACTGACGGACGGTCAAACGCTGACGGTGCGAACTTTTGCGGAAGACCACCCGCAGTGACACCCAGCGGTAATTTGGAATTTCGATTCTAAGATTGCTCCGGCGATTCGTCGGACTCCTGCTCGAGTATGGCGTCGCTCTTTGTGTATTCCTCGATTACTTTGCGGGCGGCTTCCACTTGCGATTCCAAGACGAAAATTTCGGTGCCGTGCGGGCCTTCGGGATTCTCGGGAATCGGAAACGGGTCAGAAGAAACCGAGCCGGGCGAATCGATGCCGGCGCTTTGGAGCAGGCCGCGAATCACCATCGCTTCGGTGACGTTATCGGCAACGTGGGCGACGACTAGTTCTTCATTTACGTGATCTTCACTCATCGAAAATCCTCCAGGGTATGCGGAGTACTATTGCGCGCCTTTTGGCGGAAGTCCATACTTGGGATGCGGTACCACGGGTTTTCATGGACGAGAGAGCGGTCGTTCGACCCACGCAAGACGAAATCGACGATGAGAGTCGTCGCCTCCGCAGACTCCGCATTGTGGTGCAACTAACGCTCGAAACGATTGCTGGCGGCGATTTGAGTTTGGAAGATGCGTCGCGAATGATCGCCGAAACCCGCAACCTGGCGCTGGATATGTTTCCCGGAAAAGAGAGCGCTTTCGATTTGCTGTACCGCCCGAAATTCCAACGCATGATGCATGCGGTCTACCGGCTGCAGTAGGCCCGCTCGGGGCCCGGTGCTCACCCGCCGTAGCGGCGGCGCACCCACAGGCGCAGCCAAACGACGGCAAGCGCGCCGATGGTGCCGATCAGGGCGCGATATTCGCGGTTGCGGCCGTATTGATCCCACGAAAAGTTTTGCCCCATCCCGGTCTCGGGCGAACTTTCGTATCCGCCGCCTAACAGCGTCGGGAAGAAGAGCGGAACTTTTTGCGCGTAGTTTTCGAACGAGGTACCGAAGCGAACGAGCAGGGCGGCTTCTTCGTTTTTCATTACCGCATAATAAAAAACGGCGAAATAAATCACGACCACACCGCCGGCCCACCAGGAATGTCCGGCGACGGCGAATCCTACCGCCATGAAAGCGCTGCCGAGATAAAGCGGATTGCGGGTACGTGCGTATGGTCCGCTGGTGGCGAGTTCGCGATCTTTGCGGAGATGGCCGGCGGCCAGGGCGCGGATGATCAGCCCGAATCCGGCGAGAGCCGCGCCACTGGCGATCCAATGAGGCGTGGGCGAAGCGAGGGCGAGATACACGAGCGCGACGGGATAGCCGAGGCGCACACGCCATCGCATCCAGAATTTTCGTTGCTGATTCAAGGCCGGATCGGTCAAGTCTTTGTCAAGTCTGGGGTCCCAGGATGCTCCCCACGGCTTCGGTAACTTCGTCCACAGTTATGGCCAGCATCGCCGGTGAATACGACGCACCGCGCTGGTAGGTCGTTTCGCTGAGGCGCGGATTGCGCACGATAACACTTTTCTGCGCCGGATTTGTGATGAACGGACCATTGCGCGCGGGATCCGTGGGACCGAACAGGCCAACCACCGGAGCGCCGAGCGCGGCGGCCAGGTGCAACGGGCCGGTATCGGCCGAGACCATGCATTTGGCGCGGCGCAAAAGCGCCATGAGCGGGCCCAGTTCGAGCGGAATTGCTACCGGCGCGGAATTTCCTGCGATTTTGATGGCAGCTTGTGCGAGATCTTCTTCGCCGGACCCATAGCTGACTACGCCGCGCAGTCCAAACTTTGCGAAAATTTTCGCGTGCAGCTCACCGTAGCGTTCGGCAGGCCAACATTTGGAACGCCAACCGCCGCCGGGATTCAACACGAAGAAGTCTTGAATGTTGCGCTGTTCGAGTTCCCTGGCGACCCGGGCTTCATCGTCCGCGTTAATTGCGATCGGAAATCGCGCCGGGGATTTTTGGGCGCCCGCGGCTTCGGCCAGGGTGAGATTGTGCTCCACTTTGTGGGCGCCGCGCGGATTACGGCGTTCGGTGTAAAGCCAGGAGGCGAAGCCTTCGCGGGCGTAGGTGCGCTGAAACCCGATGCGGCGTGGGGCTCCGGAACCAAAGGCGAGCAGCGCGGATTTGTATAACCCTTGAAAATCGATGGCGCAGGTGTAGTTCGCAGCGCGGAGCCGCTGCACCGTTTCGATAATTCCGCCGGTCGTTTTGCGGTTAACCGGAATGACCGTGTTCAAGTCGGGATTCCCTTGGAGCAAACGCGCCCAGCGTGGTTCGATGGCCCAATCGATCCGCGCCGCCGGAAATGAATCGCGAAGCGCAGCGGCGGCGGGTAGCGCGTGGACTACGTCGCCCAAGGAGCCGAGCCGCAAAAGAAGAAAACGCTGGGCATTTTCTTTGGGTGTCGGGTCAGATGCTGCAGGCGAGTTAGATATCGCGGGCATCGTTGGGCTGGCGCAAGCGCGCGAGAAGATCGCGGGTGGAATGGTCTTTGGGGTCGCCGACAATGGCGACGCGGATGCCGAGCAAGGCGGCCATGTCGCGTTCGGGGACGGTGTCGGGCGTGTAATCGGTGCCCTTGGCGTGAACGTCGGGCTGAAATTCGCGGAGAAGATGCTTTACGTCGGGCTCGTCGAAAATGACGACGTAGTTCACGGACTTTAAAGCAGCCACCAGCGCGGCGCGGGCGCGTTCGGTGAGAATGGGCCGACCCTCACCTTTCAGCTTGCGGGTGCTGGCGTCGGAATTAATTCCGACGACGAGAAGGTCGCCTTCGGCGCGCGCAGCCTGCAAATAGCGTACATGGCCGACGTGGAGCAGATCGAAAACGCCGTTGGCGAAGACGATTTTTTTACCGGACTGGCGATGCTCCTCGATGATGCCGTGCAAGCCTTCGCGGGAAACAATTTTTTCGCGGGTATCCATTCGATGCTATTGATCCGCCGTGGCGTCGTGACGCAGCGCGGCTTCGAGCTCCGCACGGGTCACGGTGGCGGTGCGTCTTTTCATGACGACGATTCCGCCGGCGTAGTTGGCTAAATGCGCGGCTTCGAGGTAGGTCGCTCCCGCGGCCAGCGCTAACGTGAACACGGCGATTACGGTGTCGCCGGCGCCGGTGACATCAACGGGAGTATCGGAGCCATGGACGGGAAGATGCCGCGTCGGATGGTTGGGCTCAAAGATGGCCATGCCGTCTTTTCCACGGGTCACGACGAGGGCTTCGAGACTCAAGTCGCGGCGAGCGCGCTGGCCGTAGTCATCGAGCTTTCCGACGTCAGTGCCGACTCGCGAATGGTAGGCCGCTTCGATCTCGGGTTCGTTCGGGGTGGCGGCGGTGATGCCGGAGTTGCGATATTCGAGGAGGCGGTAACGCGAATCGAGCGTCATGCGCTTGGGATGAAGCGAACGAGCCAACGACGGCGAGGCCGCACCCAAACCGTAATCGGAGATTAAGACCGCGCCGGCGCCGCGGGCGGCTTTGCGGGCTTTTTGGGCGATCTGCGCTTGCAGATTTGCTGGAACTTCGGTTTCGGGTTCGCGATCTACGCGCAGGACTTGCTGTTCGGTGGTGTGGGTCCAACCGGCGAGGTAACGTGTTTTAGTGGTAGTGACCCACTGCGAGGACTGGAGGATGCCGGAGACGTTGACGCCTTTTGCTCGAAAATATTCCAGCAACTTGTGGCCGCCGGGGTCGTCGCCCACGACGCCAACGGGCAACACGCGAGCTCCGAGGTCGACCAGATTATTTACGGCGTTCGCAGCGCCGCCGGGATAGGACTCACTGCGACGGTGCCTCAGGATCAGCACGGGGGCCTCGCGCGAGACGCGCGAAATCTCGCCGGAAACGAATTCGTCGAGAACGAAATCGCCGACTACGCAGATGGTCTGTTGCGGGAAGGCGGCAACCAGATCGAGCAAACGGCCAAGGTCGACGGACGCATCCTTGGCGAGGTTATGGCCGGGGTGCGAGCCGCGGGGCCCGGCTGCGGCGTGAGGCGCCGCGACCATCACGTCGGTCTTTTTATTTTTCGCCTTCAATCTATCTCCGAGCGCGCCGGATCGTGGACGTTGTTATGAGATTCTCGCGCAAGCTACCACACCCATCAGGCGTCAGCAATCTTCCTTCGAGGCGGACCCAGTGGCGCGATCGCTCGCTTTCGAGATAATTTGATGCCAGAAATCGTCTTGGTGCTGGATCTTCAGTGAAATCGTGGCGCAAAACAGATTCGATTCGTCGCCGAAAGAACCACTTAGATTATACAGGTCTTTTTCGGTGCAGATCAGTCCGGTGGACCCGGCATCTTGAGCTGCGCGCAAAATTTGGTCAGCGTCCGCGCGGGTGAATCGATGGTGATCGGGAAAGAATGTGCGTCCGGAGATCGTCACGCCCGACTGGGAGAGAGTCTGAATGAAGCCATTCGGATTGCCAATGGCGCAGAAAACGAAAAGGCGGTCCGCCGCGCCAGACGATACGGGACCGGCGAGTCGACCGGCTTCGATTTTGCGGATGGAATCGAGCTGGGGCTGGGCGTAAAAAATCGGGGCCGAGGAATACTGCCGGATGGTCGTTTCGACGCCCGGCGAGCTTTCGGTGCGAGTAATAACGACGATATCGGCGCGTGCCAGCGCGGTCAGCGGTTCGCGCAGCCGACCGGCGGGCAGCAACTGGCCGCCGCCGAAAGGGGTCATGGCGTCGATCAAAACGAGGTCGACGTTGCGCTCGAGGTGCCAGTGCTGGAAACCGTCATCAAGGACAAACCAATTCACGCCTTGCGCCACAAGTTTGGAACCGTTCTCGAAGCGATTCGCGCCAACGCCGAAGTGGACTCGATTGCCGAGCCTCGCAGCCAGCATCTGAACTTCGTCACTCGAACTTGTGATTTTGATTTCTTCGGCGGTGCCGATTTCGTCGCCAGCACTGACCGGAATCGGTTGGCCGCGATACCCGCGCGTCAGGATTCCGACGGACTTCCCCTCGGCTAGCAATTTTTGAGCGATCCACAAGACCATCGGCGTCTTTCCGGTTCCACCAACGGTCAAATTGCCCACGCTGATGACGACGGCGTCTAGCCGACGCGATTTCAGCAAGCCGGTGCGGTACGCCCGGGCGCGGAGGTGGTTCGCAGCGCCATACAAAAAAGAAACAGGCCACAGCGTCAGGTCGATGGGTCTCACGCGGTTGGACCTTTCGCGGCGCGGTCGATCAGCGGAACAATCCGGTCGAGTGAGCGCTTGGCGGTGCCGCGATTGCGTTCGGCGATGGCGAGCGCTGACTTACCCATGGCGTCGCGTAGCGCCGAATTCTCGATGAGCTGAATCCAGACTTTGCCGAGGCTTTGCGCCGACGCGACCTGCACGCTCGCGCGTCCATCGAGGAATTGATCAGCCATGTCCTGAAAATTTTCCATAGAAGTACCGAAGACGGGCGGCCGGGAAAACCAGGCCGGCTCCAAAATATTGTGGCCGCCAGAAGCGACGAGCGAGCCGCCAACGAAGGTCACGTCGGCGAATGAATATAGCGCAGCCAGCTCACCGATGGAGTCGAGAAGCAGGACATCCACATCCTCATCGAGCGGCAGCGAAAGATCCAACCGCGAGCGGCGAAGAACCTTCCAGCCGCCTTCCGCGGATAATTTGGCGGCGGCCTCAAAACGATCGGGTTTGCGCGGGGCGAGAATCAACAGCGTGTGGCGCCATTGGCGCTGGACCATATCGTACGCGGCGATGACGGCATCCTCTTCGCCGGCCACGATGCTGCCCGCAACGATTACGGGCCAGCGCTCCTGCTCGCGGATTTGCTGCTGCAGCCAGACGGCGAAGGGGCTCATCGCAGGAGGCTCGGCGTCGTATTTCAGATTGCCGATTATTTCCATTTGTGGCGGAGCGGCGCCCATGGCCCCGAGCCGCGTGGCATCTTCGGGAGTTTGGGGGAGGAAGAGTGCAGCGTCTTCGATGGTCTCGGCAAAAAACGGACCGACCAGAAATTCCCAGCGCTTGAAACGCGCAAACGATTTCGGCGAGATGCGCGCGTTGGCGAAAATAACGGGCACATTGCTACGCTTGGCTTCGCGCAGAAAATTCGGCCAGATTTCAGTTTCCATCACGATGACCGTAGATGGGCGGATGGCCCGGAGTGCGCGGCGCACCGGAACGACCCAATCCAGTGGAAAGTAGAAGACTCCATCGGCGTTGGCCAGACGTTCACGGGCCAAACGCTGGCCGGTTTCGGTGGTGGTAGAAACGAAAATCGGGCGTTGGGGAAACCTAGTCCGCAACCCATCGACAATGGGTTTCGCAGCCAAAACTTCACCGACGGATACGGCGTGAATCCAGATAGCGTTTGCGCCGGACGCGGCCGCTTGGGAGGCCTTCGCTGCGATTTCCGCAGGCGCGCTGCCCAATCGTTGCCGGAAGGCCTGCGCTGATTCACCGCGTCGCCAACCCCTAAGCAGGTAATAGGGCGCGAGAAAAATCATGGCTGCGGCCGAGAATAGGCGATAGAAGAAATACATTCAGGAGGCGCGAGGCCCGATCGAGAAGTTAGGCTCCGCGCAAAACGCGTATTATAGTGGCACCGGAATCAATCGCGCACAACTTCCGTCGCGAGCGGGGCATCGCAAGACACACGATGAAAAACTTCAGACTGGCTGTGGCGGTTGTGGGCGCCTGCATTTCGCTGGCCGCTCTGGCTGGCGCTACGGCTGCGCAAAATCCCGGGGCAAAAGATGTGAAAAGCGCGGCGGCCGCCGACGCTCCCGTGCTGCCGCACGACACTCATGACGGGTTGACGATCCAGGCCGATCCTTACACCGATCACGCGCGGGCGAAACAGAAGTTCGGCGGCAAAGCTGACCCTTTATCGGTAGGAATTTTGCCGGTGGAGGTTACGATGCGCAACGCCACGGATAAACCGATACGGGTCGATATCAATACGATCCAGTTGGAGGTGCGGCTGCGCAACGGCGGGCGGCAGGATCTCGACTGGATCTCGGCGGAAGATGTAGCGGCGCTGATCGCCCATCCCGCAGGAGCGGGAGCGCCCTCGCGGCCGCGGGTACCCGGGTTGCCGATACCGAGCGGCGACAAGAAAGCCGACAAGCTGGCGGAGATTCTGAAGCCACTCACGCTTGACGCGGATACGATTGCACCCATGGGCGCGGTTCATGGATTTGTCTACTTCAATGTGAGCAACGACATCGGACTGGCCGACGACGCTACGCTGTATATCCCGGACGCCGTGCTGCTGCCGAGCAAAAAGGCGCTCATGTTTTTCGAGGTTCCGCTGGGCAAACCCGCGCAGAAGTGACCTAGATTTTGTTCGCTCGGGCGGTGGCCACGCATTCCGACAGGCTCTACTATCGTCCCGCTTTTCTTGACCTAGACGCGTTTTCCTGATAAAAACAACAATTCTGTCCTGGTACTTTTCGCAAGTCTGTAAGGCTGGCTCCCAACCTAAGGGGTCTTTATCCGGAGGATGAATGTCGGTAGACGTTTGGGTTCAGATGTGCGCAAATTCGCGGATCGTGGTGGCCCACTAATGCAAAAAGCAATGCTCAATTCCCTTTCCAGTTTAAGCAATGCGTGTTGGAAGTTCGCGGCAGGCGCGGCGGCGATGCTGCTGGGCAGCGTGGCGGCATTGGCGCAACAGCCGGCGCCCGAATCGGTGGGCGGCGAAGCGAATTTGAAGCTGCCGGACTTGTCATCGGTGACTTTCTTGAACGGAATCGACGGACACAAGCTGCTTCTTTTCGGGATTATTTTCTGCATTCTCGGGCTCATTTTTGGCCTGACGATTTATTCGCGGCTGAAAAATCTGCCGGTACACCGCTCGATGCTGGAAATCTCCGACCTGATTTACGAGACCTGCAAAACCTACCTGATTACGCAGGGCAAATTCCTGATGCTGCTGGAGGCGTTCATCGCGGTGGTGATCGTGCTGTACTTCGGCATGCTGCTGCACTACGAAGCCTTCCGGGTCATCATCATCCTGGCGTTCAGCCTGCTGGGAATTGCGGGCAGCTTCGGGGTGGCCTGGTTCGGGATTCGGGTGAACACGTTTGCGAACTCGCGCACGGCGTTCGCGGGGCTGCGTGGCAAACCGTTCCCGATTTACCGGATTCCGCTGCAAGCGGGCATGAGCATCGGCATGATGCTGATCAGCGTCGAGCTGTTGATGATGTTGTTCATTCTGCTTTTCATCCCCGGAGATTACGCGGGTCCGTGTTTCATCGGGTTTGCCATCGGTGAGTCGCTGGGCGCGGCGGCGTTGCGCATTGCCGGCGGGATCTTCACCAAGATTGCGGACATCGGTTCGGACTTGATGAAGATCGTTTTCAAGATCAAGGAAGACGATGCGCGCAATCCGGGCGTGATCGCGGACTGCACGGGCGACAATGCGGGCGATTCGGTCGGCCCCAGCGCGGATGGTTTCGAGACGTACGGCGTGACGGGCGTCGCGCTGATTACGTTCATCCTGCTGGGCGTGAAGAGCCCGACGGTGCAGGTGCAGCTGCTGGTCTGGCTGTTCGTGATGCGTATTGCGATGCTGGTGGCCAGCGCGGCCGCTTATTTTATCAACGATTTCATAGCCAAGGCGCGCTACGCGAACGCGGACAAGATGAATTTCGAAGCGCCGCTGACCTCTTTGGTGTGGATCACTTCGATCATTTCGATCGCGATGACCTACTTCATATCGTTTTACATTGTACCAACGCTGCAAGGCGACACCACGCAGTGGTGGAAGCTCGCTACGATTATTTCCTGCGGCACGCTGGCCGGCGCGGTGATCCCGGAACTGGTGAAGGTGTTCACCTCGACTGAATCACGGCACGTGCGCGAAGTGGTGGCGTCGGCGGAAGAAGGCGGCGCGTCGCTGGGCATCTTGTCGGGCTTCGTGGCTGGAAATTTTTCGGCGTACTACATCGGGCTGGCCATGGTGGCACTGATGTCGATCAGCTACCTGGTGAGCTTGCAGGGCCTCAGTTCGCTGATGATCGCCGCTCCCGTGTTTGCGTTCGGATTGGTGGCGTTCGGCTTCCTGGGCATGGGCCCGGTAACGATCGCGGTGGATTCCTACGGGCCAGTAACCGACAACGCGCAGTCGGTGTACGAGCTGTCGTTGATCGAGCAGGTTCCGAACATCAAGCAGGAACTGCAGAAAGATTTCAAAATCGACGCCAACTTTGAACGCGCCAAGGAATTGCTGGAAGAAAACGACGGCGCCGGAAATACGTTCAAGGCCACGGCCAAGCCGGTGCTGATCGGCACGGCGGTGGTGGGAGCCACGACCATGATTTTCTCGATCATCATGGCGCTGACTAACGGCATCACTGAAAATGTCGACAAGCTGTCGCTGCTGCACGCGCCGTTCTTCCTCGGACTGATCACTGGCGGCGCGATGATTTACTGGTTTACCGGCGCTTCCACGCAGGCGGTGACGACCGGAGCCTACCGCGCGGTGGAATTCATCAAGGCCAACATCAAGTTGGATGGGGTGGTGAAGGCGTCGGTGGAAGACAGCAAGAAAGTGGTGGCGATCTGCACCAAGTACGCGCAAAAAGGCATGCTGAATATTTTCATCGCGGTGTTTTTTGGGACGCTGGCGTTTGCTTTCGTGGAGCCGTTCTTCTTCATCGGCTACCTGATCTCGATCGCGATTTTCGGATTGTATCAGGCGATCTTCATGGCTAACGCCGGCGGCGCCTGGGACAACGCCAAGAAAATCGTGGAGACGGAACTGAAGCAGAAGAACACTCCGCTGCACGACGCGATGGTGGTGGGCGATACGGTGGGCGATCCGTTTAAGGATACGTCTTCGGTGGCACTGAACCCGGTCATTAAATTCACGACCTTGTTCGGCTTGCTCGCGGTGGAATTGGCGGTGAGCCTGACGCACGACCGGGGGGCCGAGGTCACCCACATTTTGGCGGCTGCGTTTTTCCTGGTTTCGTTCTTCTTCGTGTACCGGTCGTTCTACGGCATGCGCATCAAGGGCTCCGAGTAGAAAGACAACTGCGGAAAGTTCTTCAAATAAAAAAGGGAGGGCCCAGGCCCTCCCTTTTTTATTTTGGACGACATGCAGCAGCTCAGGCTTTCAGAATCCCCAGATATTGTTTCGGATCGTTGGCAAACCCGGGAAAAACACTCGTCAAGGCGCGATCTCCCATGTGCTTGCTGATGATTTCACCGAGGACACTGCGATAGTCAGTGGTGACGGCGAGATCGCGGCCCTGGTTCAGTTGGTCTTCGTTTAAGCCGGGCCATTTGGTGTACACGCGGCCGCCTTTTACATCTCCGCCCATGACGAACATGCAGTTGGCGTGACCGTGGTCGGTGCCGCGATTTCCATTTTCGTGCGCGGTGCGGCCGAATTCGGACATGCTGACGAAAACCACGTCGCCCATGCGGTCGCCCATATCCTGGTGGAACGCTGCAATTCCCTGGCCGAGATCCTTCAGCAGATTCGAAAGCTGGCCCTGCACGCCGCCTTCGTTGACGTGATTGTCCCAGCCGCCGCTATCGAGAAAAGCTACTTCCAGGCCAACTTCCGCTTTGAAGAGCTCGGCAATTTCCTGGAGGCTCTGGCCGAAACGGCTCTTCGGATACTGCGCGCCGTTTTCGGCCTGGTATGAATCGGGATTTATTTTTTTCAGCTGGTCGATAGCGTCGAAAGTCTCGTTGCCCACTCCGCGCATGGCGTGATCGACGGTCTGCGAGTACATCGCTTCAAAGCCGCCTTCGGCAGTCTGTTGCGGGCCGTACATTTTGAATTGCTTCAAATCGGCGATGGCAATGGCCGGTGCGCTGCCCTGCAGCGTGCGCGGCAGATAGGGCCCGAAAGCCACGGCACGAAACGGCGAAGCTTTTTCCTCCGGCATATTTTGCAAGGTGCGATTCAGCCAGCCGTTGTCGGTGGCTTTCAGGCCGGGCGTCCCGGATTCCATGTAATCCTGGGCGTCGAAATGCGAGCGCGTGGGATCGGGCGAGCCGACGGCCTGGACGATAGCCAGTTGTCGATCGCGGAACAGCGGGAGTAGAGGCTGCAAGCTGGGATGCAGGCCAAAGAATCCGTCGAGATCGAGCGCGGCCTCGGCTCCGCCCTGCTTGGGTTGCGGGATGGCGATGGTCGGGCGCATACGGTAATAGTTGGGTTCGCCGAATGGGACGACAACGTTCAAACCATCCATGGCGCCGCGCTGGAACAGCACAACCATCTTCTTTTTGGCGGGACCAGTGGTGCTGGCGACGGCGCGCTGCAAGAATGACGGTAAAGCCGCCATGCCCACCATTGCGACGCCGCCACTTTTCAGGAAATAGCGTCTGGAGATTTTCATCGGACTCCTCTTTCCAGCAACCAAACCGGAGACTAGCGCCGTTGAAATTCCGGCGTCCCTAAAACCATGCCGACGATTAGCCCTTGATTTACTTCCCTCACCGGGTCGTCCAGGCTGGCCTGCAAAATCTGAGGGTCTTTGAGATGGTCCTCGAGAGTTTGCTGGGTCGACGGGGCGATTTGACCATCCAGAAAAATTTGCACGGATTGCGCCAAAGCGGCTTCGGGGTCGCGCAATGCGTCGGGTCCCAAGATGGCGTTGAGGTCGACAGTCGCGCCGTTCATTTTGTCGCCGGCAAAGGTGAGCGCGAAATTCAGGCGATTGAGCAGCGCGCCGGCGTTAACCCAGGTTTCCGCTTTATCAGAGTAGCCGGTCGGCGGTTGACAGAGGAAAAGCGGTTCGCCCATGCGGCCCACCCATTGGGTGAGCGGCATGGTAATCGTCACTTCCGCGTTGATGGCTCGCGCAGTGGTGGCGACGAGTTCGAAGGGTGTCTTCACTTTCGCGCGGTACGCTTCCGCCGACCAGAACTCCGGCGAATAAATCATAGTTTTCAGCACGGTGCGAATATCGCCGCTGCTCGATTCGAAGCTCTGGGCCATGCGTTTGACGAGCGCCGGCGGAGGAGCATCCGAGACGAAGTGGCGAGCCAGTTCCGAGGAAATAAAGTTAGCGGTCTTGGGCGAGGTGGCCAGCATTTTCAGAGCTTCTTCGCCGTCTTTTTCGCCACCGTAATTGAAGGTCCGGCCCATCACGACTTTTTTGCCTTGGCCGTGAATCTTTTCGTCAAAAAAGAACTGGGGATCTTTGCGGGGTTCGTGAATGGTCCAGCCGGTCAGACATTCGGCCATTTGAATTACGTCTTGTTGGGTATAACCGCCATCGACGCCGACCGTGTGCAGTTCCATCACTTCACGGCCGTAGTTCTCGTTCAGTCCACTATCCTTTTTGTTTTTGGCGGCGACGGCCGCGCCGCCATTTGGATTTGCGCTGTTCGGTGTAGGTTGTGAAACGGGGCCGGGAAAAGTTCCGGGAGTAGGCATAGAGCCGCCGGCGAAACCGCCTTGAAAGCGCGTCTGGCGCATGGCTTTCATTTGCTGATTGCGGGCGACAGCGGCGGGATCGGCGCTCAAATAATTATCGAGGTAAAACAGCATCGCCGGACTTTTGGCGGTGGCCAAAAGCAAATCGTCGAATTTGCCCAAGGTATGCGGACGAATCGTGTCCCGTACATAGGAAGTGACCAACCATTTGTCGTCGCCCTTATTGGCGAACACGTTGAAATGGTTGAGCCAGAAGTCTTCCATCACCGCTTCGAGCTGGCGGTTGCTATAAACGGCGCGGTCGACCTTGGCCATCGAAAGTTCGGCGAGGATTCGATTGGGGCCCTGCATTTTGGCGAGCTGTTCCTGCGCTTTGTCCAGGTTGGGATTGCCGGTTTCGATCACCTGGGCCAGCGCGTTCTGCTGTTTTACTTTTTGCTGATCTTCATACTGCTCTTTGGTGATGCCGAGTTTTTTGGCGCCCTGGTCGGCGTTGGGAAATTTATCGAGCAGTTCTCGCGAGGACATGGCGAGGGTGGGATAGCGCTGCAAGCGAGTTTCGAGCGCCGAGTCATCGATTGAATTGGGCTGAAGCTGCTGGTCGATCCATTTCTCAAGGCCCAGCTTGCGGATAAATTCGACGTCGCCGGGCCGGGGTCCATAGGCGAGGCGGTTCATCGCATGCATGATGGCCTGATCTTCGGTGAGCTCGGTGATGGGCAGCTTGCCTTTGAACTTTTTGTCGAGCTTGACGGTAGTGGTCGGCGCTTGAGGCGTAGATTTATCGGCGGCCGCGCCCGAGTAGGGCGCAGAGAAAAGCAAAGTAGCCACGAGTAAACCCGAAACGGATTGACGAAAATTTGCGCGAGGCGCGGGCGCCTGACCAGCCGAGGCCGGCAGATTGGTTCGCTTTTTGTTCACACCAAGAAGCATCGCGCAGCCTCGGAACTGTGTTCGGGCAAGTCTCTGTGCTTTTAGTTTAACCCCGGAAAACGCTGAAAGTTGCGGACGAGTCGTAGTGGTCAACCGCGGGGAAATAGGGTCTGGTGGGTGCTAGCGCAGCGTCAGCGTGTCGCGCGGCTGGGCAAAGGATTCGAACCACTCCGCGTTATAGGCGGCGCCGAGGAGCACGATCAGGGCGGTGAGGTACATCCAGATCAACAAACCGATGGCGGCGGCCAGACCGCCGTAGACGACGTCGTAAGGCATCTTGCGCACATAAAACCCGAAAACGATGTCGACCGTCCACCACAGGATGGTCGCGACACCAGCACCAGGAAGCAGCCGCCGCCATCCTCGATGCTCGGGACGGCCGACGCGATACAGCAAAACCAGAACGACCATGGACAGAGTGAAGACGATGGCGGCCTGAAAAACGAAGGCCAGCGCGTTGAACAGCGCTGGCACACCAAAGGTGTGAATCAGCGTGCCCCGCGCCTGTTTGCCAAAGACGGTCAAAATCACGACGACCAGTGCGGGGAGAAAGGTCAACAGAAGCAGCAATAGGGCGCGCAAGTGTCCGCGCCAGTAAGCCGGGCGGACTTGATCACCTTCGATGGTGCGAAAGCCCGCCATGAATCCGACCATGACTTGCGAACCGGCGATCAGCGTGCCGCCCAGACCGAGCAGAAACCATTTCCAGGGGTGTTGGCCCTTGCGCACGAAATACTGGCTGACAATGTCTTCGCTGCCGGAGGGTACGATCATGCGCAGACGTTCGGGCAGTTCACGGAGGACGTTGTGAAAAGTCGAGCTGCTGCTGAGGATGCCGAGCGCCAGCAAGAGCACCGGGAAAAACGCCAGGAACATATTGAAGGCGATGGCCTGACTGAGGTTCAGGCAATCCGGGAAAACGCGCCCGAGACCGCGATAAAAATTTTTGAGGAACGATTCCATCGTATCTGGTTGGTGATTATACGGTCAGCCGGGCAATTCAGGCTGGATTTGTAGGGCGGTGACGAAATCAATCGCTTCATTGCGAGGCTTCGCGCCTTGCTGCATTTCCCGCGGCGCGGTAAACTTCGCCTAAGTTTTTCGCAGCTGGGAGGCTTCGGAATGTCTCGGGTGGTGCGTTGCGGGCTGATCCAGGCGCATTGTGAGTGGTCGCCTGAAAAATATTCGATACGCGATATCGCCAAGAAGATGCTGGAGAAGCACGACAAGTTGATTCAGGAAGGGGCGAAGAAGAAGACCCAAGTTTTGTGTCTGCAGGAATTATTCAACGGCCCGTACTTTTGCGCCGAACAGCAAGCGCGATGGTACGAATTGACCGAAGCAGTGCCGGATGGCCCCACGGTTGAGCACATGCGTAAGCTCGCAAAGAAATACGGGATGGCCATCGTTGTTCCGGTATACGAGCGCGAGATGACTGGTTTGTATTACAACACCGCGGCGGTGATTGATGCGGATGGGAAATACCTGGGGAAATACCGCAAGCATCACATCCCGCAGGTGGCGCCGGGGTTTTGGGAGAAGTTTTATTTCACTCCGGGCAATACGGGGTATCCGACGTTTCAAACGAAGTTTGCGCGAATTGGAGTTTACATCTGCTACGACCGTCACTTCCCCGAGGGCGCGCGGGTGCTGGGATTAAACGGCGCCGAGATCGTGTTTAATCCGTCGGCGACCGTGGCGGGACTCAGCGAATATCTTTGGGAACTGGAGCAGCCGGCGCACGCGGTAGCCAACGGTTATTTTGTGGGCGCGATCAATCGGGTAGGGAAAGAAGCGCCGTGGAATATCGGGGAATTCTACGGAAAGAGTTATTTCTGTAGCCCGCGCGGCAAGATTATTGCGCAAGCGAGCCGTGATAAGGACGAGGTGCTGGTGGCGGATCTCGACCTGCAGGAAATTGAGACCGTGCGCCAAACTTGGCAATTTTTCCGTGACCGGAGACCGGAATCGTATGGCGAAATCACGCGAACACGGTCAGGCGGCAAGGCCGCGGACGCTGCGGACTGAGTCAAGCGCGTGGGGTTGCTTATGAATTTCGGCCGACCGAAACTGGAATATCGTCGCTTCGTATGCTGAAGGACGGGGCCAGTTTTTACCGTGTTTATCTGTGTTCACCTGTGGTGATCTTGACTTGGAAAAGGGACTGACTGGATGACGACTACGCCAAAGATTACGGCTACACGCAGCGAAGAAGTCGTACGCAAGCACAAGGAATTCATCTGGCCTTCGGTGACGAATTACTACCAGAACCCGTTGGTGGCGGATCACGCGTCGATGCAGTATTTGTGGGACATCGAGGGGAACAAGTATCTCGATTTTTTTGGCGGCATCGTGACCATTGGCGTGGGTCACTGCAACCCGAAGGTGACCGAAAAAATCAAGGCGCAGACTGACAAGCTGCAGCATACCTCGACGCTCTTTCCCAATGAGGCGATCGTCGCGCTGGCGGAAAAACTGGCGGAGATTACTCCCGGGAAGCTACAGAAGAGTTTTTTTACCAGCTCGGGGACGGAAGCGAACGAAGCGGCGATCATGCTTTCGCGCATGGCTTCGCCGAGCTATGACATCGTGGCGCTGCGGCACGCGTACTCCGGCGGCTCGGCGCTAGCAAAATCGGTTACGGCACAGTCAGCATGGCGCAAAGGCGGAGTGATCAGCGTAGGAATCTCGCACGCGGTGAATCCCTATTGTTATCGCTGCCCGCTGCACCTGACGTATCCATCGTGCGGCGTGGCTTGCGCCAATGATGTGGAAAATGTGATTCAGACCACCACCAGCGGGCAAATTGCGGCATTCATCGCCGAGCCGATTCAGGGCGTAGGCGGATTTATTACTCCGCCGCCGGAATATTTCAAGATCGTGCATCGCATTGTAAAAAATTATGGCGGCGCCTATATTTCGGACGAAGTGCAGACCGGTTGGGGCCGTACCGGAAAGAAATGGTGGGGCATCGAACAGTGGGAAGTCACGCCGGACATCATTACCTCGGCCAAAAGTATGGCCAATGGCACGCCCGTGGGTTTGACAATCGCGACCGCTGAGCTGGCAGATAAGTTTCAGGGTCTGAACATCGCGACATTTGGCGGCAATCCGGTTACTTCGGTGGCGGCACGCGCGGTGATCGAAGTGATCGAAGAAGAAAACCTGCGCGAGAATACCTTTGTGGTCGGTGGGTATTTCCGGAAAAAGCTCGAGGAACTGCAGCAGAAGTATGCGCTGATCGGCGAAGTACGCGGGATGGGCATGATGCAGGCGCTGGAACTGGTGAAAGATCGGCAAACGAAAGAGCCTGCGGCGGCGGAGACCAATCAAATACTGGAGCGGACCCGCGCGAACGGCCTGCTGGTGGGCAAAGGCGGGATGTACGGCAATGTGATCCGGATGGCACCGCCGATGAATATCACCAAGGCCGACGTGGACGAAGGTATCCGGCTACTCGACAAATCGTTTGGCGAAGTGCGCGCTTAGTTCGATTGGGCGTGGCCTGCATCTAAAGAAGCATCTAATCGAGACACTGAGGATCGACATGGTGACCGCTACCGCTACCGATCAGCTTTGCAAGAACTTCATCAATGGCGAATGGGTCGAATCGAAATCGACCAAGATCTTTGAGCGTCGCAACCCGGCGAACAATGATGAGGTGGTCGCGCGCATTCCGCTTTCGACGCGCGAAGAGATGAAACGCGCCATCGCGGCGGCCAAAACAGCTTTCCCTGCCTGGCGCGACACGCCCGCGCCGAATCGCGGCAAAATTCTCTTCAAGGTTGTGCGGATTATGGAGGAGCAAAAAGAAGAGCTGGCGCGGCTGCTGACCCGCGAAGAAGGAAAGGCCCTGAAGGACGCGCTGGGCGAAGTGCAGCGGGCGATCAACATCGCGGAATTCATGGCCGGTGAAGCCCGCCGGATTAATGGCGAAACCTTGCCCAGCGAAACCACGAAAACGTTTACGTATACGATCCGGCAGCCGCTGGGCGTGGTCGGGGCCATCACGCCTTGGAATTTCCCCATTGCGATTCCGATCTGGAAAATCACGCCAGCGTTGGTGTATGGCAATACGGTGGTGTTGAAGCCGGCCGAATTGACCCCGCTGTGTGCACTGCGAATTGCGGAGATCTTCGCGGAAGCTGGACTGCCCGCGGGAGTCTTGAACGTGGTGCTGGGCACCGGCGAAGAAGTGGGCGATGAGCTGGTGCAAAATCCGCTGGTACACGGATTGTCATTTACCGGTTCGACGGATATTGGTTGCAAGATTTACGCGAGCGGAGCGCAGCAGCAGAAAAAAGTGCAGTGCGAAATGGGCGGGAAGAATCCGGTGGTCATACTCGCCGATGCGGACCTGAAGATGGCGGTTGAATCGGTCGCAGGCGGCGCATTCGCTTCTACGGGTCAACGGTGCACGGCGTCTAGCCGGGTGGTAGTGGAAGAGCAGGTGGCTGATCAATTTGTTGAAATGCTCGTGGAACGGACCAGGACGTTTGCGGTAGGCGACGGTTTGCAGGCCGGGATGGAGATGGGGCCGTCGGTCGACGAAACTCAGATGAACACGGTCCTGAAGTACATCGAAATTGGCAAGAATGAAGGGGAGTTACGCAGCGGCGGGGCGCGCCTGACGGGGCCGAAGTATGACAAAGGATGGTTTGTGGCGCCGACCATTTTCGACAAGGTGAAGCCGAACAGCAGGATCGCGCAGGAAGAAATATTTGGGCCAGTGGTCAGCGTGATTCGCGTAAAGGATTTTGACGAAGCGCTGGAAGTGGCAAATTCGGTGCGCTATGGTCTGTCGAGTTCGATTTATTCCACGGACTCGAACAAGATATTCGAGTTTATCGACAAAATTGAGACGGGCATGACACACGTAAATTCGCCGACGGTTGGCGGAGAGGCCCACGTTCCCTTTGGCGGCACCAAGCAGAGCAGCATCGGGCCGCACGAGGTAGGTCACGGCGCGATGGATTTCTACACGGACACCAAGGTGGTCTACCTGGACTACACCGGGCGTAAGCGCGAATCGAGCCAGAAATAATTGGGTGTGATGCGCCAGCAAGCGAAAATCGCCAGACATCCCCTTATCGTCCGTTGGCTGTTCGCGTTCCTGGCGCTTTCGCTGGCCACCATGACCTCTGCGAAGAGCGGTGATCCCGGACGTTTTCTGTGGAAGTCCGTTCCGGCGGCGCAAATCAAAATTGACGACAAGACTCCCCTGGCTTGGAATATTTTTCAAACGGGACAAAAGAAGGAAGCGAATCTGGTTCTGGTGCTTCTGGGCCGGCGCTATATCGCGCTCGATCTCAAAGCGCGGGTGGCTTATACGGTGCTGCCAGCGGACGTGCAGCCGAAGGGCGGGGAGTTGGAAACGGGAAATTTGTTTGTGCAGGCGAGGATACTCCAGACGGAGAATTGGTCGTTGCGCGACGTTGGAATGGCCGAGCTGATAAAGTTCAAATTGAACGATTACGGAACGAGGCTGCAAATCGAATTGCCTCATCCTCCGGATTTGCGCGGGCTTTACTGAAGTTCTACAATTTGTTCGCCGCTATTTTCCGCTGACATAATCTTAGCCTGCTTGGCCGGTTCTTTGCTTCCACGACATCGGAGGCAATCCGGTATCGACCTGCACCATGGTGATGCAACGATCGACTGGGCACACCAGGGCACATAGATTACAACCGACACATTCTTCGTCGATGATCCTGGGCACATGGACGCCCATTCCGTTCGTATTTTTTTTGCCGCCGCCGGTGGCGTCCGCGCGCTCGATAGCTTGGTGAGCGCCGTCCTCGCAGGCGGCGTAACAGAGCTGGCACCCGATGCAAAGTTCCCGGTCGATGCGGGCGATCACTTTGTAATTCAAGTCGAGATCGCCCCAATCCAGTACGTTGGGAATCGCACGTCCGCGAAAATCTTCGATGCGGCCGTAGGCGTGATCGTCCATGTAGGCGGCTAAGCCATCCGCCATATCTTCCACGATGCGGAAACCGTAGTGCATCGCAGCGGTACAAACCTGAACGCAGGTGGCCCCGACGGCGATATGTTCTGCCGCGTCCCGCCAATTACCGATTCCGCCGATGCCGACGATAGGAATTTTGATTTTCTTGGCGACGCTGGAAATGAGATGGAGCGCGATCGGTTTTACAGCTGGGCCGCAGTAGCCACCGTGCGAGGACTTCCCGGCCACGTTCGGCGTGGGCGCGAAGGATTCGAGGTCGACGCTCATCAGCGAGTTGATGGTGTTAATTAAGCTTACGGCGTCGGCGCCGCCCTGTTCCGCTGCGGCTGCGATGCGCGTGATGTCGGTGACGTTCGGGGTCAGTTTGGAAATCACCGGCGTCTGCGCCACTTGTTTGGCCCAGGAGGTGATCATTTCCGTGTATTCGGGAACTTGACCGACGGCCGCGCCCATTCCGCGTTCGCTCATGCCGTGGGGGCAGCCGAAGTTCAATTCGAGCGCATCGGAGCCGGCATCTTCCGCGCGGCGGACGATGTCCTGCCAGACTTCGCGTTTGGATTCGACCATCAGCGATGCGATGACCAAATGTTTAGGGAAACGTTTTTTAACTTCGGTTATCTCGCGGAGATTCGTTTCGATGGAGCGATCGCTGATGAGTTCGATGTTGTTCAAGCCCATCATTTTTACGCCATTCAGATCGATGGCGCCGTAACGCGAGGAAGTATTTCGAATGGGATCGCCAATCGTTTTCCAGACCGCGCCACCCCAACCCGCCTCGAACGCGCGCATGACCTGGCCACCGGTGTTGGTGGGCGGCCCTGAGGCGAGCCAGAAAGGGTTCGGCGATTGTAATCCGCAGAAATTTGTCTTCAGGTCCGCCATCGTGCACCTCAATCGTTCACTTCAATCGTTCGGCAGGGCCGCCGATGACTTGGGTTGCGGTGCATCGTTCAGGCCGCGCCAAATCAGCCAAAGACACACGCCAATCATGCCCAGCCAGCCCAGAGTGCGCACGAAACCGGCGATTTGGACATCATGATCAAGCAAGCCAAGCTTGCCGAACAAATAATTCCAGTCGTGGATCACATATTCGGCGTCGCCGACGGTCAAAAGCGGAAGATCCTGCGCGCGGGCGTCAGCCATGTAAGTGGATATTGGCAAGAATTGCTGGAAAAAGAAAAAGGAACAGAACGCGACTCCTTGGGGTTGGCGACGAAACGCAAAATAGGTCGCGAGTGCGAAGGGAGCAAACAGTTGCAAGAACGTCCCGCCCGCAATCATCAGGAATTCTCCAGCGATGCGAAATAGGAGATGGCCGCCTTCATGAATCGGAACGAAAACGCCGTCCATCAAGCCGGGAAGCATGCCATGGCGAGCTTGCTGGTAGAGGAAGAAGAGATAGAACGCGATCCAGGCGAACAGCGCGATACGCGGAAACGGCTCCCAGGGCTCTTCCAATTGCTCCAGCGCCGGGATTCGCTCGGTCCATGATTCTGGAAGGCGCACTGGGTATCAGGCCTGCTTCGCGCGCGGCGAACCACACCACGCGTCGATGCCGCGAGCTGCGGCCATTCCCTCAGCGACGGCGTCTACGACTTCTTTTCCGCCGTTCACGCAGTCCCCGGCGGCGAAATATTTTGGATTCCCGGTCTGGTGATTTTTGTTCACCGCGATCGTTCCGTTTTCGCGAAGTGCGACCGCTGCGACTTCATGCAGGAGTTGAGTCACCGGCTTTTGGCCGATGGCGCGGACGATCAGGTCGACGTCGATGATAAATTCGCTGCCCGGTATCGTCGCGATCTTGCGGCTGCCATCAGCAGCGGATTCGCTGCGAGTGTGCACACATTCGAGCGCGGAAACTTTTCCATCTTGCCCAATGGCGCGGGTCGGCTGGGTACGCCAATGAAAAGTGACGCCATCGAGCTTGGCGAGATCGTATTCGTAGCGAAACGCGGGCATGTCGGTCTCGCCGCGACGATAAATCAGGTGAACTTGTTCTGCTCCGAGCCTTTTTGCGGCGGTAACGACGTCAATGGCGGTGTTCCCTGCTCCGATGCACGCTACGCGGCGGCCAACCGGGACGTCCTTAAAAGCGCGGGTCTTGGTGGGTTCGATGAATTCCATCGCGCCGACGACGCCGTCGAGTTCATCGCCCGGGATTTTCAAATCCCAAGTCTCACCGAGGCCGATGCCGATAAAAATTGCGTCGAAGTCTTTTTCCAGTTTTTCGAATAGAACATCGCGCCCAACGGTCGTGTTTTGGCGGAATTCGACGCCGAGAGCACGAATCAGGTCGACTTCGCGCAGCGAATCCTTGGCGCGTAGCTTGTAGGCGGCGATGCCGTGGGTATCGAGGCCGCCGGGGAGCTCGTTGCGATCGAAAATCGTGACGAGGTAGCCGAACTTGGCAAGTTCCGCGGCACAAGCCAGCGACGCAGGACCGGCCCCAACGCACGCAACGCGTTTGCCGTTCGGCTGGCCGGCGTGAAACAGCTGAATATTACGGTCGAGGACGTAGTCGACGGCGAAACGTTGCAGGCGCCCGATCTCGATGGGCTTTTCTTGTTTTTCGTGCATCACGCAGGCGCCTTCGCAGAGAACTTCGGTGGGGCACACGCGGCCGCAACTGTGGCCCAGAATATTCGCTTCGAGAATTACGCGAGCTGACCCGCGCAAATTGTCTGAAGAGATTTTCTTGATGAACGTGGGCACGTCGATGTGGGTGGGACACGCGGAGATGCACGGCGCGTCAAAACAGTAAAGGCAGCGCGCCGCCTCGATCGCGGCTTGACGTGAAGTCATGGCCGGAGGCGACTCGGCAAAATTCTTTTCGTATTGCTCAGGCGAAAGCTTGGGAGCCGTTTCCCGCAGATTCATCGATTCTCGCTCGCCTCGCGAACCATCAAGAGAGGCCATTCTAGCACTGCGAATCTCCCCGTAAGGTAAACGAATCCGTGAGGAGTTGAGTGGTTCACAACGATTACGCAGACAGTTGCGCACGTTGGAACGCGAGTCGGGGCGAACCGGTGTAAGCTACAGCGCTAAACGAACTGTGCGGAGGATTTTCGAATGCGTTTCGACACCGTAATTCGCAACGGGACGATTGTGACGGCGACGGACACCTACGTGGCGGACATCGGAATCGCAGGCGAACGGATTGCGGCAATTGGCGTGGGGCTGCCGGTTGAAAACGCGCAGAAAGTGATCGACGCGCGCGGCATGATGGTGATTCCCGGCGGCATTGACGTGCACACCCACCTGGATATGCCCTTTGGCGGAACGAAGAGCGCGGACGATTTCGAATCGGGCACGATCGCCGCGGCCTATGGTGGAACGACGACACTGATCGATTTTGCGATTCAATACAAAGGCCAGACGCTGCGACATGCCCTCGATATCTGGATGAAGAAAGCCGAGGGCAAGGCCACGATCGATTACGCGTTTCACTGCGTTATCACCGATATCGAAGGCGCGCAACTGGACGAGCTAAAGGCGTTCGTACGCGAAGGCGTGCCATCGTTCAAATTGTTCATGGCCTATCCCGGCGTTTTTATGCTCGATGACGCGTCGATCTTCAGAACCATGAACGCTGCGGCGGATTGCGGAGGCATGATCTGCATGCACGCAGAAAATGGCGGCGCGATCGACGTGATCGTGCAACGCGCGCTGGCGGAGGGAAAACGCAGCCCGAAGTATCACGCATTGACGCGGCCAACGACGGCAGAAGCTGAAGCGACTCATCGCGCGATTGCGCTGGCGGAAATGGCTGGAACGCCCGTGTATATCGTGCATCTTTCCTGCAACGAAGCGCTGGAGAAAGTGCGGGAGGCGCGCGACCGAGGCCTGCGAGTGTATGCAGAAACGTGTCCACAATATTTGTATTTGTCACTCGACGACATGGATGCTCCAGGGTTTGAGGGAGCAAAGTATGTTTTCACTCCTCCGCTTCGCGAGAAATGGCATCAAGAAAAACTGTGGCAAGGACTGGCGAAAGACGATTTACAAGTGGTCTCGACTGACCATTGCCCGTTCTGCATGAAGGAACAAAAAGAACTGGGGAAAGATGATTTCACCAAGATTCCGAATGGCGGGCCGGGTATCGAACATCGATTGAGTCTGATCTACAGCGGCGGCGTGCATGGCGGAAAATTTTCGGCGAATCGATTTGTGCAGCTGGTTTCGACGGCGCCCGCGAAACTGTTCGGGCTGTATCCGCGGAAAGGAACTATCGCAGCCGGAAGCGATGCGGATTTGGTGATCTTCGACGCGAACGGGGAGCAAACCATCAGCGTCGCGACGCACCACATGAAAGTGGATTATTCAATGTTCGAGGGCACGCGGGTAAAAGGCGTGACGAAGATGGTTTTGTCGCGTGGGAATATAATCATCGAGAACGGAAAGTTTGTGGGCCGCGCTGGCGCCGGGCAATTCCTGAAACGCGAGAATCCAGCGCGAATCTAAGGATTATTGGCGGCTCACACCCGAAACCCAGGGGATGCCGATCAAGCCGCCGTGAACTTGTACGTCCACGACGTCTCCGGAGGTGAAGCGGTCGAAGTCACCGCGATCGACTGGTACGCGCTCCAAATGATGATCTTCTCGCCAGGAAGAAACGATGAGACGCCGGCTCGGAACCGGGCCCATCATGGCAAACTTGCCGATGACGCGCGCGGGTTCAATCTGCGGTTTGCTGGAATCGAAGGCCCCATTGCCGAAAAGCACCAGGGCCAGGAGCCACGGAACCGGAATCAACCCATAGTAGAGCCGTTTTAAAACTTCGACTTCCTGATGCTTCAATATCCGCCGTTCGACGATCATTCCCAAACCAAGTGTGAGGAAAAAAAGAAGGCCGATGAAAATTAGAATCGGATCGAGTTCGAGCGCAGGATAGCGCCCACTGGCGGCCACGAAAGCGATCCCGCCAAGCAGAAACACGGCGGTACGGTTGAGCAAACTTCTGCGAATCGAAAATTCGGCGGCTGCGGTGCTGAGTCCGCAGGATTCGCAAATGTCTGCGTCGCGCTCGGCTCCGCAGTTCAAACAATGGGTCATCGTTCCGTCTGGCTCCCGGGCGACCACACTTCAATGCTAAGCAGAGCAAACAAAGCTGTCAATTCCCTGCTCTGGGGCCGCGCGGTGCTGGTCACGATTATTCATAGCGATTAGACACCAGAACGGGGGCGATGGTTCCGGCTGCGGAGTTGAGGGGCAGCGCGCTATTTAATTTCGCGGGTGCTGGCGGGCGGGCTGCCAACGCAGACCATGGTTTCGTCGCGGCCGTTAGCGAGCATCGAGCAATCGATATCTTGCGCGCTGCGAATGGCGGCGTCGGGAGTGGCGCCGGAGGCGGTGGCGCAGTGCACCATGCCCTTGAAATTCACGCACACTTCGTATTTGTCGCGTGTCTGCTGCATGGAGGAATAGAGCAGGATGCCGACCAGAAGCATCGAGCCGACCACCATAATTAGACGCATCTGAACTCTTCGATCGGCCATGGATCCTTCCGCGTGGTCTGGCTCTAGCTTGCGTGACCCTTGCGTTTTCCCAGGTGAATGGCGAGCCGCGCCGCGGCTTCAGCCGGCTTCATTTGCATCGCGATAATTTGAGCGCGGGGCGCCAAACCCGCCAGGTTCGAATCAATGGCCGCGTCAAAAAATGTACTGCGGCCCAACGTGCCACCGGATTTGGCGATGACAATGTCGCGATTCTGCATATCGAGCTTCTGAATCACGCTGGCCGCGAGCTGGGCGAGCGACTCCGCCGCACCAGTGAGAATTTCGTAGCAGACCGAGTCGCCTTTGTCGCCGAGCTCGGCCACGAGGGGGAAAACGCGCGGGAAAACGTCGTCGGGATTCTTGATGACCCAATCGAGGACACGCGTCCAGTCGTTGCAGCCAAGCCAGGTCAGCATTTTTCCAGACAATGCGGTCTGAGGCCCGCGAGACTCTTCGGCGCGGACCACAGCGGCCATCGCGCGACGGCCAATATCGAAAGCGCTGCCTTCATCGCTGAACCAAGGGCCGCGGCCACCGGCGCGGGCCGTTTTTCCTTTTGCGTCGCGGCCAAACGCGGCGGACCCGGTGCCGACGACCAGAATTACACCTTCCGCCTTGGAATCACCCACCGCAGCGTCGAGGGTGATCGCCAGGTCAGTGGTCACCAGCACGGTGGCTGAGGGAAAAGCTCGTTCCAGAAATGTAGCAATTCGACGCGCAACCGTATCGCGGCCGGCACCGCCGATGCCGGCACAAATTCCACGAATGTCATCGGCTTTCAGACGCTGACGTTCGAGCACGAAATCGGCGGCATCACTGAGCGTGAACCAGGCTTTAGCATAGCCGGCGCGCAAAGGGTTGGAAGGGCCAGCGGTGGCGCGATGCAGAACGGTTCCTGCGGCGTCGACCAGACAACAGTCCGTTTTTGTGCCGCCACCATCGAAACCCAGGAAATAGGCGGGCTTGGACGCGTGCTTTTTCTCAGTCATTTTCTCCACCGAAGTTGACAGTCTTCAAAGCGGCCAGTTAGCATCGCACAACTTGCGAGCCAAGACTGAATGCACCTGAGCGCCATGCAGATCGGCCCAATCGACTGCGCCATCCTGGTGCTCTATCTCGTCGGCATCACGCTTTTTGGCGCGCGGTTCCGGCGCGGCCAGCAGAATCTTCGCGATTATTTTCTGGGCAGCCGCAGCGCGCCATGGTGGGCGATCATGTGCTCCATCGTCGCCACCGAAACCTCCACGCTTACGATCATCAGCACGCCTGGAATCGCTTACGGCGGAAATCTGGAATTCCTGCAATTGGTGCTGGGCTATTTGGTGGCTCGGGTGATTCTCTGCGTGGTACTGGTGCCCCAGTATTTCCAGGGCGAATTCTATACCGCTTATCAGCTATTGGAGAAGCGATTTGGGACGCGGATGAAGTCCGCGGCGGCGGTGGTCTTTCTGGGGACGCGGGCGCTGGCAGAGGGCGTACGAATTTCAGCGATTGGCAAAGTGGTGAGCGTTGCATTTGGCACCGGCACGTATGCGTCGATTTTGATTATTACGATTCTGACGATGTTTTATACGTTTGAAGGCGGAATGCGCGCGGTGATCTGGACCGATGTGATTCAGTTTGGGCTGTATCTGACTGGTTCGATTGCGGCGTTTTTTTTGCTACTGCACAAAATTCCCGGCGGCTGGCCGGAAGTCACACAGGTAGCCGCAGCAGCGGGAGGAAAGTTTCGGATTTTTGATTTCGCGTTCGGCTTGACGCAAAGCTATACGTTTTGGTCGGGATTACTCGGCGGGACTTTTTTGACGATGGCTAGCCATGGAACCGACCAGACCATGGTGCAGCGGCTGCTTTCGGCGCGCTCTGAGCGTGATAGCAAAAAAGCGCTACTGGCCAGCGGCATCGTCATTTTGTTTCAGTTTGCTTTGTTTCTGGTGATCGGAGTGATGCTCTTCGTATTCGCGCAGCATGTTTCGCTGGCTGCCGCAGGTTCCGACCCGGACAAGATTTACCCGGCGTTTATTGTTCAGCACCTACCGGTGGGAGTTACTGGCATAATTCTCGCTTCCATTTTTGCGATTGCGATGTCCAACGCGAGCGGCTCGCTGAATTCGCTGGCATCGTCCAGCATCATTGATCTTGGTGCGCGTCCCGCGGAAATGGCGGCAACGTCGCTGCAGCGTTCCCGGCGGATGACCCTGGCTTGGGGACTGGTGCTGGGGCTGCTGGGCTTGGTGAAGTGGGGACCGGTGCTGGTTGCCGGGCTGACGATAGCGTCCATCACCTATGGCGCACTTTTGGGAGTGTTTTTGTTGGGAACCTGGAATAAGAAAGCAAACGAGCGCGGTGCACTGATGGCGTTCGCTAGCGGCATCGTCGTTATGATTTTGGTGAAATTATTTAGTCCACTGGCGTGGACCTGGTACGTGCTGGTGGGAACATTGGTGACATATGCGATTGGAGTATTCGCGAGCGCGGTCCGGACTGGTTCGGATGGCGGTCGCCCGGAATTTGAGATCGCGGCGCGGAAATGAGCATCCAAATAAGCCAGTGATTACCAAAGGAATTGATTATCGCGATTCAAACTAATCCGGCGAAGCGACTCGACCTGGTGCGGGCGCTGGGAGCATGGGCCGCATCGGCCATCGTGATCGGCACTATGGTGGGCACCGGAATATTTCTGAAACCCAGCGAGATGGCGGCTGTGGGCGGCTCGGTCAGCGTCGTTTACGCCGCGTGGATCGCTGGAGGATTGCTGTCATTGTTTGGGGCGTTGTCGTTCGCGGAGCTGGGAGCGGCGTTGCCCGAAGCCGGCGGGCAATATGCGTACTTGCGAAAAGGGCTCGGCCCGGTTTGGGGATTTCTTTTTGGTTGGATGCATTCGACAGTAGGTGAATCGAGTTCCGCGGCTTCGATTGCAGCCGGCTTCGCGCGCTTTTCGAGTTTTTTGATTCCGGCGATTGGGCTGCCGCTCTTTACCTGGCATTTGACGGTGCCCTTCTCCGGCAAACCATACGACTTTATTTTTACCTGGGCGCAGCCGCTGGCAGTGGTGACGATTGTGCTTTTTACTTTTATCAACTACCTGGGTGTACGGCTAGGTGGCCGGGTACAGATCGCGCTGACGATATTGAAAATTGGCGCGGTCCTGGCGATTGTCGCGGCGGGGTTCTGGTTGGGACGCGGGGATTGGAGCCACTTCCACCCTTTCTGGCCGGAGGCTCGGAGCGCCACGACCATGACGAGTTTTTTGGCAGCACTCGCCGCCGCTATGTGGGCTTACGACGGCTGGGAAGACTTGAATCGGGTAGGATCCGAAATTCAAAATCCGCAGAAAAATATTCCGGTGGCGCTCATCGGTGGGACGCTGCTCGTGGCGCTGCTGTATTTGGTTTTCAACGCAGTTTGCTTCTACGCGCTTCCTTTCGCGGGTGTGGCCGGCTCGTCGCATGTGGCTTCGGATGTGGTGGCGACTTTTGCGGGCGCGGGCGCCGCCAAATGGATCACCTTGGCCATGGTGCTATCGGCTCTGGGAACGTTGAATTCGTCGCTGCTCAGCGGCGCCCGAGTGCCCTACGCGATGGCGCGGGACGGACTGTTTTTTCGAGTCACTGGAATCGTGCATCAGAAGTTTCGTACGCCATCGGGCGCGCTCGTATTTCAGGGCGCGCTGGCCTGCCTGATGGCACTGACCGGAACATTCGAGGAGCTAACGTCGTTGTTTGTTTTCGCGGCGTGGATATTTTATGCGCTTTCGGTAGTGGCCATGTTCCGTTTGCGTAAAATCGCGCCGGATCTTCCCCGGCCATATCGGACTTGGGGTTATCCCGTGCTTCCGGCGCTTTTCGTTGCCGGAGCAATCGCGCTGACTCTCAACATTTGGATTGAACGGCCCGTGCGATCGACGATCGGACTGGCGATGATTTTGTCCGGGCTTTTGTTTTATCGGGCGTGGGCTAATCGCGAACCGGCATCGCCGTCCGAATGAACTTTTTGGTATGGGGCTAGGGAATCCGCGGCACTCATCGCTCTCGAACCTATTCACAGTTTGAGATAAGCGCCTGAAGACAATTTCTCGGAAAACAAATTGGGATGAAAGAGATGGGCGAATAATTCGAGGCCATCAGCAAGGCGAGGCCCTGGCCGGGAAGAATAGCTGTTGGCGTCTATGGCGAAGATCTGATTGTCGCGGCACGCAGGAAGTCTTTGCCACGAATCAGACAACTGCATGGCTCTGAATTCGGCCGCGTTTCTTGCGGCATCGTAACCGCAAAGCATGATGATGATTACTTCCGGATTCGTCGCGACGATTTCGTCGGAGCTAACCCTAAATGACGCCTCGCGCTGGCGGCCGAGGACATCTTCCGCGCCGGCTCGGGCCACCATCTCCGGAACCCAATGGCCCGCGACGTAAAATGGGTCGAGCCACTCCAGGCACAACAAGCGCGGGCGGCGCGCCGCTCGATCGACGACTGATTCTACTTTCGCAATTCTGCATTTTAGATTATCGACAAGGTTTCCGGCCTTGGTCTCGGCACCGGTGGCTTGGCCTACGCAGTCAATATCGCGCCAGACGTCGTCGAGCGAGTGAGGCGTGAGCGTAAGAACGCGAGGTGCGTACCGGAATCGCGTCAAAGCGGTCGCCAAATCGTCGGGCGAGGCGGCGCAGACGTGGCAAAGATCCTGGGTGACAATCAAATCTGGCTGTAAGGACTCCAACAGATCGGCATCAACGGCGTAGATGCTTTCTCCCCGGCTTACCAGTTCCCTTACCTGCCGATCGATTTCAGTTTGTGGCGCATGAGGATCGACACGCGGCTTGATCAACGCGGGTTTCCGTGCGGCTTCGGGAGGAAAATCACACTCGTGGGTGACACCGACCACGGAATCGCCGAGGCCAAGGGCATAGAGAATTTCAGTAGCGGATGGAAGCAGCGAGACGATTCGCATGGAGGCTACAACGGTAGGCGCTCGAGCGCACAGCACAGCCATTTTCTATTCATAAAGCAGGTATTTGGCGCTCATGATCTTGAATTTCGCAAGATCCGGAGACCAACTCGAAATGATCTGAACCGCTGGGACGAAGTTGACCAGCGCATCGACGGTAGAAGCAGAGCCCAACAGCGTAGTCAACTTGGTGATGTCGAAACGATCGGGATAGAGGCGGTGCAAGGCGTCGGCAGCTTCCAGGGCCACGCGGATCGCGACGAATGTGTTTCGATCGGTCACTTCGATCTTCAATCCGTTGCACAGCTCTCCTGAAAATGGTCCAGCGCCAGGGGTAAAGGTGGATACGCTGAAACGCACGCCGGGAATATTCCGGGCTTCCATATTTTTCTGCAATTGATCGGCCCGGATCCACGGCGCGCCGAACAGCTCGAAGGGTGTCTCCGTACCACGTCCCACGGAGATCCCACCGGGCTGAAGGGTTTCAATGCCGGGATAAATAAAATCTTGGCCTACGGTTCGCAAATTGGGGGACGGAGCAATCCACTTCATGCCGGTCTGGTCGTACGTCTCGCTGCGGCGCCAATTTTTCATGGCGACGACGTGCAGCTCAGCGTTAATACTATTCTCGGCGTTGAACATGCGCGCCAGTTCGCCGATGGTCATGGCGTAGACGATGGGCATGGAAAAATAGCCGGTGAACGAAATGCGTCCCTTGTCAAGTATGGGCCCTTCGATTCTTTCACCGCCCAGAGGATTCGGCCGGTCGAGGACGAAGAATGGGAATTTGTGTTTGGCGGCAGCTTCCAGGCAATAGCCCATGGTGGAAGTATAGGTATAGAAGCGGACGCCGGCGTCCTGCATATCGAAAACCAGCGCGTCGATTCCTTTGAGCATGTCGTCGGTCGGCGTGCGGGTGTCGCCGTAGAGGCTGAAGACCGGCAGACCGGTAACGCTGTCGGTGGCGCTTTCCACTTTGGCGTCAGCTTTTCCAGCGATGCCGTGTTCCGGACTGAAGATCGCGATCAGTTTTACGCCGTCGGCATGGGCCAGGACATCAATCGTGCGCCGGCCTTGCGAGTCGACGCCGGTTTGATTGGTGATCAGGCCGACGTGTTTGCCTTGCAGCGGCGCGAAATTCATCCCTTCGAGGACGTCGATGCCCGGCTGGGTGGCGGAGGCCGAAGGTGTATTTCCCGGCGCATCCTGCGGTAAAGACCGAGCATTTGGAGCGGAACAAAGTAAAATTATTACAGCGAAAAATAAAATGGAGAGGCAGCGGATCGGAAACATGCGCGAGCGCGACTCGTTGTACGTCATTGGACCGTGTGCTATATACAGCCGCGGGATGCGGGCGTCAATACGGAAGGCTGCTGACGGATGCGATGCGTAAATTCGGTTTGGCCACACTGGTCCTACTCCTGCTCATGACACCCTACGCGCGGTCCCAAAAAATCACTGCAAAAGCCAAGGCTGCTGCGCCGAAAAACGCCTGGGTGGAAGCGACCCTAAAAAAAATGACGTTGCGCGAGAAGCTGGGGCAGATGCTGATGCCCCATTACTTCGGCGTGTTTACCTCCGCTGACAGCGCGGCGTACAAGGAATTATTGCACGAAGTGGAAGTGAATCATGTCGGCGGATTTTTGGTCGGCACGCAGCGCGGGCCGCTGGGGATCGAACGCAGCCAGGTTTACGCCACGGCCGTCCTGACGAATGAATTGCAGAAACGCGCGAAGGTTCCACTGTTGATCGGGGCCGATTTCGAAAGCGGCACTTCGATGCGCATCGACGAAGGGACTTCGTTCCCGTCCGCGATGGCGGTGGGTGCAACGGGCGATCCCAAGCTGGCGTATACAGTTGGCAAGATAACGGCGTTGGAAGCGCGTGCCGCAGGCGTGCGCTGGATTTTCGCGCCGGACGCCGACGTCAACAACAATCCGGACAATCCGATCATCAATATTCGCTCGTTTGGCGAAGATCCGCAGCAGGTCGCGGCCTTCGTTGCCGAAGAAATTCGGGGGATCGAAGAAAATGGCGGACTGGCTACGCCGAAGCATTTTCCGGGTCATGGTGACGTCAGCGTGGATTCGCATCTTTCGCTCGCGAGTGTGCCGGGTGATCGCGAAGAGATGGAGGCCAACGAGCTTGTTCCTTTTCGCGCGGCGATTGCGGCGGGTTCGGGTTCGATCATGCCCGGGCACCTCGCGGTGCCGGCGTTCGAACCTGACGGCACGATTCCGGCGACGGTATCGAAAAATATTCTTACTGGATTGCTTCGCGATGAATTGAAATTCAAGGGTTTGGTGGTCACCGACGCGATGGATATGGGCGGTGTGACCAATCTCTTCCCACCGGGAGAAGCGGCCGTACGTGCGGTGATGGCTGGGGCAGATGTGCTGCTAATGCCGCCGGTGCCGGACGCGGCCATGAGCGGGCTGGAACGGGCGGTTAAATCAAAACGTATTTCACAGCAGCGCATCGACGATTCGGTACGGCGCATTTTGCTGGCGAAGTACAAATTGGGACTGGATAAGAGTCGTCTCACCGATATCGAGCGCCTGGATAAATCGTTTGGTAAGCCGGAATTTCTGGCGCAGGCGCAAACGGTCGCCGATCGCGGGGTGACGCTGCTTCGAAATACGAACCAGACCGTGCCGCTTGATGCGAGTAAGCCGATGCGGGTGCTGCTCGTGTCACTTTCCGCTGACGCTGACCCTTATCCCGGCGAAACCATCGAGCCCGAAATTCGCTGGCGGGTAGATTCGCTGAAGGCCATGCGGGCCGATATGCAGTTCGTCAATGTGAGCAGCCTGAAGCTGCCGGCGCCCGACACTTATGATGTGGCCATCGCGGCGCTTTTTGTGCGCGTTGCCGATCGCAAAGGCAACGTCGCTTTTCCCGAGGATCAACGGGCTTTCGTAAATCAAATAATCGCGGCGGGAAAACCGACGGTGGTGATCGGCTTCGGCAGCCCGTATTTGATCACGACTTTTCCGGATGCTCCGGTGTGGCTTGCGGAGTTTTCGACCAATGATGTTTCGCAACGCGCTGCGGTACGAGCGTTGTTTGGGCAGGTGCCGATCCAGGGAAAAATTCCGGTGACCGTTCCGGGCGTGGCGAAGCGGGGTGACGGGTTGCGCTCGGCGGAAGTGCCCATGACGCTGCAGCCGGGATCAGACGCGCTGACTGCGAAACTGCAACCGGCCTTCGAATTACTGGACCGGGCCGTTGCTAGTGACGCGTTTCCTGGCGGGGTGCTGGCCCTGGGCTTGAATGACGACCTGATCGTGCATCCATTCGGGAAATTGACGCGCGACAGCAAGGCTGCTGCGGTTGACGCGGACACCATCTACGATGTCGCATCGATGACCAAAGTGGTGGTGACCACAACCTGCGCCATGATTCTCGAGCAGCAAAAACGGCTCGACCTGGACGCGCCGGTTTCGCGTTATTTGCCGGAATGGCTCGAGGCGGCAAATCTAGATCCAAACCCAGGCTGGCGCGCACAGGTCACCGTGCGCATGTTGCTGCTGCACGATGCGGGCCTGCCGGCGCACCGCGATTTCTACAAACAGGCCAAGGGGCACGACGCAGTCGTGGGGCTGGTGGCGGCGGAGCCGCTGGTGCGCGAGCCCGGGAAAGAGGTGGAATACACCGACCTCGGAATGATTCTGCTTGGCGAAATAATCGAGCGGCTGACTGGCGAGGGCCTGGATGAATTTGCACAGGGGCACATTTTCGGGCCGCTGGGCATGACGAATTCTTTCTACAACCCAGCCGCAAAGCTGCGCGCGAAAATCGCGCCGACGGAAAATGATACGGAGTTTCGCAAACGCCTGCTGGTGGGCGAAGTACACGACGAGAATGCTTGGGCCCTCGGAGGAGTTTCGGGCAACGCGGGATTGTTCTCGACCGCGGGCGATGTGGCCACCTTTGCGCAGATGATGCTCAACGGTGGGATCTACGCGCATCACCGAGTCGTCTCGCGTGCGACGGTGGAGAAATTCACCGCGCGGCAAGCCATCGCGAATTCGGCACGAACGCTTGGCTGGGATGTGCCGACACCGCCAACTTCTTCCGCGGGCAAGTATTTCTCGGCTGACAGCTTCGGGCATACGGGGTTTACCGGAACATCGCTATGGATCGATCCGGACCGCGATCTTTTTGTCATTTTGCTGACGAACCGGGTGAATCCGACCCGCGCGAACGAGCAAATACGGCAGGTTCGACCGGCGCTGCATGACGCGATTATGGAGTCCTTGGGCCTGACCAAACCTGTACCTACGTCTCGATAACTTCCTCGGCACAAGAAGCACCAGATTCACGCACAGCCCACATACCTTCCCGCCGGTCCCGGTATAATTAAACGAAGATTGAGGTTACGTTGAAAACGGTTAAAACCGAGCAGCAGAACCCGCGGACGCGCGGGCTGGACACGAAATCCTCGCTCGAAATCGTGCGCATCCTAAATCGCGAAGACGCGACGGTGGCGGCGGCGGTGCGTCGTGAATTGCCGAATATCGCGCGCGCCGTGGATGCGATCGTGGCCAGTTTACGAACGGGTGGCAGGCTGTTTTACGTGGGAGCCGGCACCAGCGGCCGGCTGGCAATTCTAGACGCGTCGGAAATTCCGCCGACGTATGGGACGGCGGCGGATACGGTGCAAGCTTTTATCGCCGGCGGGGAAAAGGCGGTGCGCGGCGCGGTGGAAGGCGCGGAAGACTCGGTGAAAGACGGCGCGCAGGTTTTGATTCGCGCGCGCGCCGGCAAGAAAGACGTCGTGGTAGGCATCGCGGCGAGTGGAACGACTCCTTATGTTCTAGGAGCGATTGAGTGGGCCAAGAAACGGGGATGCGTGACGGTGGGAATCACTTCCAACCCGAATTCCCCGCTGGCGCACGCGGCGAAAATTGCGATTACGCCACAAACGGGACCCGAGCCGGTTTCGGGCTCGACGCGAATGAAAGCCGGGACCTCGCAAAAGATGGTGTTGAACATGCTTTCTACCGCATCGATGGTGCGGCTGGGCCGGGTATACGACAACTGGATGATGCGGGTTTCGCTGAGCAATCAGAAGTTGCGCCAGCGCGGAGTGCGGATCTTGCAGGAAGTGGCGGGGGTGAGTGCGTCTTCGGCCGAACACGCTCTGCGGCAGTCCGGACACGACATGCCCACCGCGTTCGTGATGCTGAAGACCGGCAATTCTGCCGGCGCTGCCAGGGCGCGGCTGAAAGCCACGCAAGGCAACGTGAGAAAGGCGATTGGCGTGCGGATGACAAATCGAGCGAAGGGTTTGAGGAACCGGGGGAAATAACATGGACCGATTCAAGATTCACGGCGGGAAAAAACTGAATGGCACGGTCCAGATCAGCGGCGCGAAAAACGCGGCGCTACCGGCCATGGCGGCGGCGCTGCTGACCAGCGATCCGGTCACGCTGCAAAATATTCCGCGCGTCCGAGACATTATTACCATGGCCAAGCTGCTGGCGCATATGCGCTGTGTGGTGGGCAGCCCCGATTTGCCGCCGAGCGAATTCACGATTCGCGCCGAGAACGTATCGATGCAGGAAGCTCCGTACGAATTGGTTAAAACCATGAGGGCGTCGGTGCTGACGCTGGGCCCGCTGGTGGCGCGTTTCGGTCATGCGAGGGTTTCGCTGCCCGGCGGCTGCGCCATTGGAGCGCGGCCCGTCGATTTGCATATTCAGGCGCTGGAAGCGTTGGGAGCGGAGACCAAAGTGGAGCACGGCTACGTGGAAGCTCGCGCGAAGCGGCTGCGCGGCGCGACGTTCCGTTTCCCGAAAATCACGGTGACTGGGACCGAAAATATTCTTACCGCCGCAGTGCTGGCGGAGGGCGAAACGATTCTCGAGAACTCGGCGATGGAGCCGGAAGTTACAGATCTGGCTGAATTGCTGATCAAGATGGGGGCGAAAATCGAAGGGGTTGGCACTTCTACCTTGCGGGTACAGGGAGTCGACAAGCTGCACGGGGCGACGCACGCCATCATTCCGGACCGCATCGAGACTGGAACATTTTTGGTGGCCGGAGCGATCACCGGCGGCGAACTGCTGCTGACGAATTGCGAGCCGGGACACTTGAAGACGGTGATCGAGAAACTGCGGTCGTGCGGAGTTGAGATCAAGTGCGAGGGCAACGGCAAAGTGCGGGTGCGGGCAGGCAAAAAGCTGGTCGCGGCGGACGTAACGACCGAAGAATATCCGGGCTTCGCGACGGATATGCAGGCACAGTTCATGGCGCTGGCGACGCAGGCCGAAGGCGTTTCCAAGGTTCGCGAAACGATTTTCGAAAATCGCTTCATGCACGCCAGCGAAATGGCGCGCATGGGCGCGAATATCTCGATTGACGCAAATCTCGCAGTGGTCACCGGGCCCACGCCGCTCAGCGGGGCGCCCGTTACCGCTTCCGACCTGCGCGCGAGCGCGGGATTAGTTCTGGCCGCGCTGGTGGCGGACAATACGACCACGATCGATCGGGTGTATCACATCGACCGGGGCTACGAGCGGATCGAAGAAAAACTCACGCAGGTTGGCGCGCACATCGAACGCGTCACAGACTCCCGCTAAATAAAAAAGGGGAGCGATTACTCGCTCCCCTTCTTCTTTAATCTTACGTCTGGTAAGTTTTGAAACTAGGTCGTAGCCGGAGCCGCGGCTTGCTTGTCGCGCAGCACCGCTTTGCGGCTCAGGCGGATCTTGTTGCCTTCGATCGCCAGGACCTTCACCAAGATCTGGTCGCCTTCCTTCAGTTCGTCGCGAACCGCCTTAATCCGCGCTTCGGCAATTTCGCTGATGTGCAGCAAACCATCGGTGCCGGGGAAAATTTCGACAAAAGCGCCGAATTCCGCGATGCGCACCACGGTGCCGAGATAGGTCTTGCCGATTTCGGCGGTGGCGGTGACGTCGCGAATCATCTTCAACGCTTCTTCGGCCGATTTTCCGCTGGAGGCAAAAACGTGAACCTTGCCGTCGTCCATCACGTCAATTTTCACGCCGGTGATTTCGATGATCGAACGGATCTTCTTGCCGCCCGGCCCGATCAAATCGCGGATCTTGTCGGTGGGGATGTTTAGCATGAACAAGTGCGGAGCGTAGTCCGAAATCTCCGGGCGTCCCGCGGCGAGAGTTTTATCCATGATGTCGAGAATCTGCAGGCGCGCCTTGCGGGCCTGAGCCAGGGCTTCGCGCATCATGGCGATGCTGACGCCGCTGACCTTGATGTCCATCTGCAACGCGGTGATTCCCTCCCGGGTGCCGGCGACCTTGAAATCCATGTCGCCGTAATGATCTTCCGCACCGGCGATGTCGGTAAGGATGGCGTATTTATCGCCTTCCACCACCAAGCCCATGGCGATACCGGCGCAAGCGGCCTTGAGCGGCACACCAGCGTCCATCAGCGCGAGGGAGCCACCGCAAACGGTGGCCATCGACGAAGAACCGTTGGATTCGAGGATGTCCGAGACGCAACGAATGGCGTAGGGGAAATCTTCGACGGTCGGAAGCAGGTTCGCCAGAGCGCGCTCGGCGAGCGCGCCGTGACCGATTTCACGCCTGCCGGGGCCGCGCAGGAATTTCACTTCGCCGACGGAGAACGGCGGGAAGTTGTAATGCAGCATGAAGCGCTTGTGCTGGTCCTTCTCGAAGAGAAGATCCTGGCGCTGCATATCTTCCTTGGTGCCGAGGGTGCAAGTGGACAGAGATTGGGTTTCGCCGCGAGTGAACAAGGCTGAACCGTGGGCGCGTGGCAGAATCTTGGTTTCGCAAGTGATTTGGCGAACCTGATCGAAGGCTCGGGCATCGGGACGGCGCTTGCGGGTCAACATGTCATCGCGGAAGATGAATTCGCGCAAACGCTCGAAAGCGCGGGCGGCGAGCTTCTTCTTCTCGGTGTCCTCGGCGGGGATCGCGGCGTAGATTTCGGCCTTAATCGCGTCGACCCTTGCATAGCTATCGGTCTTGGCGTATTTCGAGGTATCGACCGCGTCGCGCAGTTTTTCGCCGTAGGTCTTCAGCATTTCCTTGTACAAATCTTCGTCGAACGCAGGCGCCTTGGCTGCAACTTTCTCCGGCTTCACTTTGTCGTGGAGCTGCTGGATGGCCGCGACGATTTTGCGAATTTCGCCGTGGGCGAATTCGAGGGCCTCGGCATATTGATCTTCGGAAACTTCGAGGGAGCCGGATTCGACCATGACGACCGCCTTGTCGGTGCCGGCCACGATCAAGTTCATCTTGCTGAGCTTCTGATCGGCGACCGATGGGTTCACGACGAGCTTGCCGTCGAGCAAACCGATGCGCACGCAGGCGATCGGGTTCACGAACGGAATCTTGGAGATGTACAAGGCAGCCGAGGCGGCAGTGACGCCGACCACGTCGGGATCATTTTCGCTATCGGCGGAGAGAACCTGGGAGACGATCTGAGTTTCGTTCGACCAGCCTTCGGGAAACAGGGGGCGCAGGGGGCGGTCGGTCAGACGGGAGGTCAGAACTTCCTTTTCCGAGGGGCGTCCTTCGCGCTTGAAAAATCCTCCGGGAATCTTGCCCGCGGAGTAGGTGAACTCGCGGTAGTCGACGGTCAGCGGCAGAAAGTCTTTGTCGGTTGCTTTAGAGTCCATGCAGGCCGTGGCCAGCACGATGGTGTCGCCATAACGGGCCACGACTGCGCCGTGCGCCTGACGAGCCATCTTGCCCGTCTCAAACGTCAAAGTGCGCCCGCCCACTTCCAAACTGACTTGTTCAAACATCACTTCACATCCTTTTAGCTCCGGATCACCGGAGACGCTAGTTCAGATACGAGAGATACTCTCGAGAGAGATTCGAAGCAGAGAAGGTCAAGGGAGGCGAGGGAAAGGAGCGGAAACTTACCGGAATTACGATCTCGAGCGACTAGGCACTGCAAAATCCTGAGCTCCCGCAGGTCGCCTGAAAATGCCGGTTTGTGCGGTTAAAAAAAAAAGCAGCCGTAAAAAGGCCGCGCAGGAAATCCGTGCTACTTGCGCAAACTGAGTCGTTCCACAATCTCGCGGTACCGATCCGGGTCGCGGCGGTTCAGATAGTCCAACAGCCGCCGGCGCTTATTGACCATCATGATCAATCCGCGACGGGAGGCGTGGTCCTTGGCGTGGGACTTGAGGTGGCTGGTCAGATAGCTGATACGCTCGCTCAAGAGAGCAATTTGCACTTCCGGTGAACCGGTATCTTTGGTATGAACCCGGAACTGCTCGATCAATGCTGATTTGGCTGCGCTCAACTCGACTCCTCCCCTGAAACGTCGTGCCCTACACTATGCTCTTGGTCTCTTCTTCGACGTAAAATGCTAACACAGTGTTAATAGAGCGCCAAGGAATTTTCCACGCAGAAAAATCGACACACGAAGGCGTTGCGGCAGTTAAACCGTTCATTACCCGCTCGAAACGAGCCGACCCGACGCTCGAATTTAGACCGTGGAACTGGATTCCAAGGCCGAGCGACGCGTCTTGACGAAGCTCAGCGCGAATAGAATTGCAAAAACCAGATCCGCCAAACCAAGCTCGAACGTAGACATCGAAACCCGATGTTGTTTGAGCAGCACGATTACCGCGCCGCTGTAGGTCAGTTTCTCGATGATCGACGGAATCATCAGGGGCCGGAAACGCACCGGATTTTGTGCGATGATCAGGAAGGCGATCTGCCAAGCCAACGCGACGCCCAAAAAGCCGTAGAAGAATTCGGGATGAGTAATCGCCGGCGGATTATCGCGGCCTACGGCTTGCTCCAAAAAATAGCCGGGCGCGAGTATAACCAGGCCGTACAAACCGGCAATTAGAAACACGACGCGGGCAAATTTCATGCGCCGCAGGTTATTACGATTTCGGCGAATTGACCAGCGCGAGAAATTCGTCGCGGGTCTGCTTGCTCTCGCGGAAAGCGCCGAGCATGGCGCTGGTGGTCGTGGTGGAATTTTGTTTTTCCACGCCGCGCATCACCATGCAGAGGTGGCGGGCTTCGAGAATCACGCCGACACCCTGCGGGTGCAGCTGTTCCTGGATGACGGTGGCGATCTGGCTGGTCAGGCGCTCCTGAATCTGCAGGCGGCGCGCGAACATGTCCACCAGACGCGCCACCTTGCTCAACCCCAGCACTTTTTTGTTGGGAAGATAGGCGACGTGGCATTTGCCGAAGAACGGCAGCAGGTGATGTTCGCAGAGGCTGTAAACCTCGATGTCTTTGACGACCACCATTTCGTCGTACGTGACGTCGAACATCGCGCCGTTTAGCAAGGTGGCCGGATCCTGTTGATAGCCGCTGGTCAGAAACCGCAGAGCCTTCTCAAATCGCTCGGGGGTGCGCTGCAGGCCATCGCGCTCGGGGTTTTCGCCCAAGTCGCCGAGAATCTCGCGGACGCGCTCGGCGATTCGCCCGGGCCCGGCGGGAACGCTTTCGGGGATTACGATTTCGTCGGTTTTACGCATTTTCGGTTGGTTCCTTTTATTTGCGATTTCCGGTTGCCAAGATCCTAAGCCGCTGCGTCCAACGATTCCTCAATCTCAAAGCTGTTATTACTGGTCTCTTCGATTCTCACACGGTCAAGATGCGCCAGCGGAAAGCCTTTCAATCGCTGAAAGATCACGCGGCACAAATTTTCCGTGGTCGGAACCAGTGATTTCTCCGGCGCAAATTCGGGCACCTGTTCGTTCAAGTATTTCTGATCGAAGGCTTCCAGGATGCGCGTCTCGACGTAAGGATCGAGCTGGGCCAAATTCGCGATCATGCCGGTGGCGGGATCGATCGGACCCGACACGGTGACTTCCACAGAATAATTGTGTCCGTGTCCGTAGGGATTGCTGCATTTGCCGTAGACGCGCTGGTTCTCGGACTCACTGAGTCGCGGCGTGTGCAGCCGGTGCGAGGCGGCGAAGCGGTACCGTCGGGTGAGGGAAACTTTCACGCCCGCGCTCCGTTGTGATTGGAATTACTCGCAGTGCAATCCACAAAAAGATCAGGAGACTCATAAAGCCGTACGCGGTCCAATTGGCCCCTGGTGATCCGCGGCAAGAGCAGCTTCCAGATTAGCGCAGCAATGTTTTCACATGTCGGGATCTGGCCGGCCAGTTCCGGCACTTCGTAATTCAAGTGGCGATGATCCATGCGGTCGATCACTTCCGTCTGCAAAATCTCTTTCAGTTCCTTCAGATCGAGGACCATGCCAGTCGTGGGATCGGGTTCGCCGGCAATGGTGACCTCGAGCGTGTAGTTGTGTCCGTGACCGTGCGGATTATTGCACTTGCCGAAGAGCCGAAGGTTTTCTTCCGGCGAGAAATTCGGATTGTGATAAAAGTGCGCGGCCGAAAATTCAACCTTGCGAGTAATGCGGATCATCGTTGCCCTTGTTCTGAAATCGGGTGGTGTTCAATCTGGGGCTTGGCCGGGTAAGTTCTGCCCTTCCACAATACCCGGCCTCGCGTATTTTTCCACCAGGAAGCCAATAACGCCGCGCCGTAGAGAAATACACCCGCCAGATAATATTGGATGTTAGCGAGCGGATTGGGATTCCTGTAAAGACTGAAATTGAGTCGTAGACTGCGAAGTAGGAAGGCTATTGCTGCGAGGAGCAGTAACGACCAAAAAGGCGCGTGATGCGTCCGGACCAAGAACCAGCCGTAGAGCGCCAAGCCCAAGAGTTCGGGAAGTGGGAGAACTTCAAACAGCTCGGCCAGTACGTTTCTTAGAGAGCCACCCATCAGCGGGTACAGGTTCTTAGTCCAACCCTGCCACATCGACGCAAATGTTCGGTACATCCTGGTCTGCACCGTGGCCATGGGAGCCGTGAAATAAATTCCGTAGCCCGCACACTTGACTCTGCGGGCTAGTGCGACATCTTCGAGAACCTGATCGGCGATTACGGTGTGGCCGCCGACCGCCTCGTAGGTTTCGCGAAGTATCATCATGAATTGGCCGTTCGCTGCCGCATCAGGAAGCGCCGGATTGTTGACTCGCGCAAACGGATACCGAACGGCAAGCCGCGAGTATACGACCGGGATGAGCGCGCGCTCCCAGAACGAGCCTAGTTCTTGCTCCGGCGAATAGGAGACCAGCACGGCGTTGTGTTCGACCGCATCATTGAGCGCCCGCCGCGTCGAACCAAGCATGTGGTAGGTGTCGGCGTCGGTGAAAAGAAGCCACTCGCCTTCGGCGACCGATGCTCCCAGCGCAACGGCGTAATTTTTCCCGACCCATCCAGCTGGCAGACGGTCCACATCGAGAATCTTGATCTTCGGTATTTTCGCGGCGAGTTCGGCCAGGATCGCGGAGGTCCTATCGCTGGATTGATCGTTAACTACTATGACTTCGCGGATTTCAGGCTGGACCGCGACGGATTCGACGGCCCGCGCGATGGCATCTTCTTCGTTACGAGCCGGAATGATGGCAGAGACCATGTTGGACGGAACTCGTGTAGAGATTAAGTCTGAGGTTTTCGGCCTTGGACGGTAAACGTCTCGCTTCGCTGCGCGGATGGCCTTATTATAGTGCGCTTGGACAAGGGATTAAAACGAAACATCAACACCGTCTTGGTTCTCGCATTCATCGCGGGACTGCTGTTTTTATTTGCCAAGCCAGACTATCGCCAGGGCGAGCCAAGCCTGCGCGGGACCGCCGAGAAAGACTTTCCGTTGGTGATCGAGGGAAAACCGACGCGCCTTTCCGACCTGAAGGGCAAAGTCGTGCTGCTGAATTTTTGGGCGACGTGGTGCCCGCCGTGCGTGGATGAGGCGCCATCCTTGAATGCTTTGCAGAAGCGTATCGCACCCCTAGGCGGTACGGTCTTAGGCGTCAGTGTCGACGATGACCAAGAGGCTTATCAGGAATTCATAAAACATTACGAACTTTCCTTTCCGACTTTCCGCGATACCACCAAGCAGATCCCGCTGATGTACGGCACGACGATGTATCCCGACACGTATGTGATCGACCGCAACGGCAAACTCGACCGCAAAATTGTGGGGCCGCAGGATTGGAGCAGCCCGGAAATGACGCAATATCTGGACAAGCTACTCGCCGCTAAATGAACGCCGTCGCGTTTGCTTCTTTGAGTGAGTGGCAGGCATCTGATAGGCAGTGACAAACCCCCTCATGGAAAAAGACCCAGTCTGCGGCATGGCGGTTGACCCTATTCGGGCGGGCGCGCAAGAGGAGCACGACGGAAAGAATTATTTTTTCTGCTGCGCCGGATGCGCGACGAAATTCCGTGCGGACCCTGCAAAATATCTGAATCAGCCACAAAGCGAGAAAAAAATGTTGGCCGGGTTAGTGGCCCGCGATGAGCTTTCGGCGAATGCGCCACAACCCAAGAAAAGAGATTCCGGCGCATTGGCGGCAGAATACATCTGCCCAATGGATCCGGAAGTCAGCCGGGACCGCCCCGGGGCCTGCCCGAAATGCGGGATGGCGCTGGAGCGCGCCGCAGGCTCTGCGCTTCCCACCCGAATTGAATACACCTGCCCCATGCATCCGGAAATCGTGCGCGATGGCCCGGGGTCTTGCCCGATCTGCGGCATGGCGCTGGAACCCAGGACCGCGGTAGCGGAGCACGAAGAGAATCCGGAATTGGTTTCGATGACGCGGCGCTTTTGGGTGAGCGTCGCACTCACGGTCCCCGTTTTGTTTTTCGGTATGTCCGACATGATCCCCCGGAATCCGATCGGCCGGGTGATTTCGATGCAGACCACCGGCTGGATTGGGCTGTTTCTCGCCACGCCCGTGGTGCTGTGGGCCGGGTGGCCATTTTTCGAGCGCGGCTGGACGTCGATCGTGAACCGCAGTTTGAACATGTTCACGCTGATCGCTCTCGGAACTGGAGCGGCTTACCTCTACAGCGTGGTTGCGGTTCTCTTCCCTCAGATCTTTCCGGCGGCATTTCGCGGGCCGCATGGCGAAGTCCCCGTTTATTTCGAGGCGGCCGCTGCAATCACCACGTTGGTATTGCTCGGGCAAGTGCTCGAACTGCGGGCGCGCAGCCAGACATCCACCGCGATTCGCTCTCTGCTGAAATTGTCGCCGCGCACTGCGCGGCTCGTTCGTGACGACGGAACTGAAATCGACGTACCGGTCGAGCATCTTCAAGTGGGAGACTTGATGCGTGTAAGACCCGGCGAAAAAGTTCCTGGGGATGGAATCATTACTGACGGGAGCAGTTCCGTCGACGAATCGCTGGTCACCGGCGAATCGATTCCCGTCGAGAAAATCTTGGGTGCACGGGTGATCGGCGGAACGGTCAACGGCACCGGAAGTTTCGTGATGCGCGCGGAACGCGTTGGTGCCGAGACCACGCTGGCACAAATTGTAAAAATGGTCAGCGACGCGCAACGGAGCCGAGCGCCCGTGCAGCGGTTGGCCGACCGGGTCGCGTCGTATTTCGTACCGGCCGTAGTTCTCATTGCCGTACTCACGTTCATCGCGTGGGCGATATTCGGTCCGCAGCCAAAAATGGCGCACGCGTTGCTCAGCGCGGTCGCGGTGCTGATCATCGCGTGTCCTTGCGCACTGGGCCTAGCCACTCCGATGGCCATCATGGTCGGTACCGGACGAGGCGCGCTGGCTGGGGTGCTGATCAAAAATGCCGAGGCGCTCGAGATTCTGGAAAAAGTGGACACCCTGGTCGTGGACAAAACCGGCACGCTGACCGAAGGCAAACCGCGCGTGGCCTCGATTTTCGCGATTGAGAGTCTAAGCGAGAACGACGTGGTTCGCTTCGCGGCCACACTGGAAAAGGCCAGCGAACACCCACTGGCGGTAGCGATTTTAGCCGCCGCGGCGGAACGAAACGTTACTCCCGGCAAGGTTCTGGAATTTCAATCGCACACGGGAAAAGGCGTTAGCGGAAAGGCCGACACGCGAAAAGCGGCTCTTGGCAATCGTGCGCTGCTGGAACAATTGAATGTGGCTTACGACCAATTGGATGAAAAGGCCAAGGCCCGCGAGGCCGACGGGCAAACCGTCATGTTCGTAGTGCTGGATGGCCGCGCCATCGGGATCATTGGAATCGCCGATCCGGTCAAAGCCACTACAAAAGAAGCCATCGACACCCTCAAGAGCGACGGGATTCAGATCGTCATGCTCACCGGCGATAGCTCGGCGACCGCCAATGCGGTGGCTCGAAAACTCGGCATCGAAAAAGTGATTGCGGGCGTACTGCCGGACAAAAAAGCGGACGCGATTCGCGCGCTGCAGGCAGAAGGAAAAATCGTGGCGATGGCCGGGGACGGCGTGAATGATGCGCCGGCATTGACTCAGGCTAATGTAGGAATCGCGATGGGAACCGGCACCGACGTCGCCATCGAAAGCGCCGGAATTACTTTGCTAGCGGGCGATCTGCGGGGTGTTTCTCGCGCGCGAAATTTGAGCCGGGCCACGATGCGTAACATCCGGCAGAACCTATTTTTTGCATTCGCTTACAATTCGGTCGGTGTTCCGGTTGCGGCCGGCATCCTGTACCCTTTCGGATTATTGTTGAGCCCGATTCTAGCCAGTGCCGCGATGACGTTCAGTTCGGTCTCGGTTATCGCCAATGCCTTACGTCTGCGCCACATCAAACTCTGACGAACGGGCCGCCTCGGTGAAGGTTATAATCCTCGGCGACCAATGCCCCTTCCTGCAGGAACCAAGCTAGGGCCCTATCAAATTCAATCGCCGCTGGGCGCGGGCGGCATGGGCGAAGTTTACAAAGCGAAAGACACGCGACTCGACCGCACGGTCGCGATCAAAATTCTCGCCGCGGGTCTTTCTTCCTCTCCTGAAATTAAACAGCGGTTCGAGCGCGAAGCGCGCACTGTTTCCTCGCTGAATCACCCGCACATCTGCCAGCTGTACGATGTCGGCTCGCAAGACGGCACCGAATATCTGGTGATGGAATTTCTGGAGGGCGAGACGCTGGCTGACCGCCTGGGTAAAGGCGCGCTGCCGCTCGGCGAGTTTCTCAAGATTTCGACGGAAGTTGCCGAAGCGCTCACCGTTGCACACCGCGCCGGCATCGTCCATCGCGACCTGAAACCCGGCAACATCATGCTGACAAAATCCGGAGCGAAGCTGATGGATTTCGGCCTGGCGAAGCCGACGATTCCTGGCGCCGGCGGTTCGGCTGCCGCGCCACTTTTGTCCGCTGCGCACACCACCAGCATGGCCAGTCCCCTGGCAAGTCCAGGAAGCCCGCTGACCACCGTGGGCAGCATCGTCGGCACGATTCTGTACATGTCGCCCGAGCAGATTGAAGGTGAAGAAGCCGACGCGCGCAGCGATATTTTTTCATTCGGTGCAGTGATGTATGAAATGGCTACCAGCCAACGCGCGTTCGATGGCAAAAGCCAGATCGCCGTGGCCAGCGCCATTTTGGAAAAAGAGCCGGAATCGATCCGTGCGAAAAATCCGGCGATGCCTGCGACGGTCGAATATTTGGTAACAACCTGCCTGGCGAAAGACCGCGACGAGCGGTTCCAGTCCGCGCAGGATGTACGGCTGCAGCTGAAAGGAATTTCGGCGTCGCCCAGTTCGGCGTCTGGCAGCGTCAGCGCAGCTGCGGTCAAGGAGCAGCCCGCCGGGGGTGGACACAGTTGGAAGCTGTACGCGGCACTCGGCGTCCTCGCGCTGCTGCTGGCGGGTCAGACGCTCATGAATTTCTTCGCGCCGCGCGCGAGCAACACTTCGCAGTCAGTGCGCGCCTACATTCCTCCGCCGCCGGGAACTTCGTTTCGAATTTCCGGCGGCCTCGACGTTGGTCCGGTCGCGATTTCACCCGACGGAAAAACTCTGGCCTTCACCGCCGTGGACGAAAAAGGCGTCACGCAACTCTGGACGCGCCCGCTCGACTCCGTGGATGCCACGGTCCTAGCGGGGACCAGCGATGCTTCTTTTCCATTTTGGTCGCCGGACAGCCAGTACCTCGCCTACAGCGCGGACGGTAGGCTAATGAAAATCCGCGCATCCGGCGGTGACGCGCAGGCACTGGCCGAAGGATTGGGCACCGAAACCGGCCGCGGCTCGTGGAACTCCGACGGAACGATCCTCTTCTGCAAAGCGTACTCGGGCCCGATCTACAGCGTGCCAGCGGGCGGCGGAGCGATGAAAGCGGAAACGCGCCTGGTGGCCAGTGAAGTGGCCCACGACGAGCCCTGGTTTCTGCCCGACGGCAAGCATTTCCTGTATTCGACGAGGGTTTCGCCCGAGGAAGGGAAAATTAAAATCGGCGAACTGGGAAAAATCGACCAACCAGCGGTCGAGATTGGCGTCGGCGCGGGGCCGAAATATGCTGAAGGTCATTTGCTGTTCATCCGCGGCAACCACATCCAGGCGCAAACCTTCGACCCTAAGAGTTGGGAACTCACCGGCGACCCCGAGAATTTAGGCGCCGCAGGTTATTTCTCGATCTCGAACAATGGAGTGCTCGCCTACAACGAGGGTTCGGAGGCGTCGGAGTTGAAGCTGTACGACCGTGCGGGCAACACGATCGCGAACTTGGGCGCGGAAAATATGTATGCTACGCCGCGCTTCTCGCCGGACGGGAAATCGATTGCCATTGCGATCGACGATGCGCATTCGGGGAAACATGACATCTGGATCTTCCCGGTGACGGGCGGTCAGCCCGACCGGTTTACGTTTGGACCCGACGACTCATTTCCGGTTTGGTCGCCCGACGGGAAAGAACTGGTGTACGAAGCGCGGGACAGCGACAAGTATTCGCTGCGGCGGCGTCCAGTAGATGGCCACACACCCGAACAGGTGATTTACGCTGAAGATGTTCATTCGCGCTATTTGCCGATCGATTGGTCACCCGACGGAAAATTTCTTTCGATTCACATGATCGATAAGGACGGGCTTTTTTCGAATTGGATGCTGCCGATGACGGTGCCAAACGCCAAGGCATTTCGTCCGGCGGCGACCGCGGATCTAAAAGTCAGCGAATATGAAGGGCGCTTCTCCGCCGACAGCCGCTGGATATGCTACTTCGCGTATGAAACTGGACGTCCGGAAGTCTTCGTGGTGCCATTTCCCGGAAGTGGGGCCAAATCGCAAATTTCTACTGCGGGCGGCTGGCTGGCTCGCTTCAGCCGCGGTGAAATCTTCTACGCCACGCTCGGAAACGATTTGATGGCGTCCACCATTTACACCGGCACTGGTTTCCACGCCGAGCCCGTTCACCGGCTGTTTCATCTGGATTTTCCGAATGTGATCAGCTCGTTCCCGCTGTATGACGTCAGCCCGGACGGCCAGCGTTTCGCCGTGCTCTCCGTCGACCGTACCCGGTCTTCCTCGATCAGCCTGGTGACGAATTGGCCGGCGCAGCTGAAAAAATAGTTCTGAATAGTCCGCGACGTCCGTGAATTCTCGCGGGTGAAAGGAAAGGCGGCCTCCTGCTATAATCACGCGCATGACACTCATGACCGTGACCTACGAATTGCAGGAACCGCTGAAGGCGGCGCAGTTCAAAGCATTAGGAGATTTTGCGAATACTTACGGCTTGCATAGCTTCCGGCTGGACGAAAAGACGGGTTATTTGCACCTGGACTACGATGCGTCGCGGCTGAAGGAAATCGTGGTCGAACAGGTATTGCGTGGCGCGCGGATTCCGGTGCTGCGCAAGTTAGAACCGGGAAACAATTAACAAGCCGCAGCCGATTGCAATTGCATCTTCAACCAGCGCAATCGGAAAATCCGGAACTTTCAGTCCAGCCACGATTTGGTGACGCACCTGATAACCTACGAACGACCCCGCCAGCGCCCCAACGATAGCGACAAGAATTCCCAGCAGCAATGATTGATGTGCAGCGATAGCTAGTCCCGAACCGGCCAAAGCTCCAGTGATCGATCGTATGACGAGCGAAGGCGGCGCGAGACGGCTGCCCGTAGCTGGCAGTTTGTCATTGATAATTTCCGCCAAGGCGAGAATCGAGAAGATCGCCACTGCCGCCGTGGATCCCATCCACGCCAGGTGAGAGCCTTGCAGGTTCAGCCAGCCCAGGTGAGCGGCCCAACAGACGACGGCGGGTGCGGTGAGCGCGCGAAGGCCAGCGATCATTCCAATGGCAAAAATCAGCGCGAACGCGAGAGACGAGGTCATGCGGGGAATCTAACACAAGGCGAGACAGAATCAGGAGCGGAAAAATACGCAGGAAGTTGAGGCGCGTGAGGAATTGAGATCGCAAAAGGCTAGGAAAAAAAAGGAGGAGGCTCCAGCTTGGGATCCAGAGCCCCCTAAAGTCGCGTTCCGTAGACTCGGCTTAGGCGTAACCGCAGGCTCGTCTCAGAAAAGCCAATGAAAGTGGGCATTAGCAACGATTTCAACGACTTAAAAAGAATTAGGGAGTGGACAAGGCTGGACATCCCTGGTCAAGAATGGCCAGAAAACGTAGCGTTATTGGCAACACATTGGCAACAGTGCCCTAAATTTTTATTGTGCAGGCGCGCCCGAGGTTGTCCCCCTGCGTTCGTGCGGAAACCGTACTCTGTTGTTCACTTCGCACGCGGGTGAGCCTGTAAGCCGGATTTTGTTTTTCGGCCATGATTCGACGGAAGTTGTTCCAAATCAGCATCGAATTGAGACTATTGTAAAGAAAACTTCTTAATTCTCCCGCTTATTGCGTGATACATGCGTGATACAGACTGTTTAACGCAACCGCGCCTTAATCGCTTCTAGATCTTTCAAAGCTGTCTTCAAATTAAGCCGCTCTGCCAGATTCCCAGTGGGCAACTTATCTAATTCTCGATGCCGTACCTCTATAGCAGCTTCCGCCTTGAGGATGGCCTCTAGCAGCTTTTCGCGGCCTTGATGTTCCTGCAAACGCGTTCCGGTAGGCTTCATTCCACTCAGACGCCATTTCCGCTTAGAGGCCGCAGCACCCAATACAAGTTGCCCCAGAAAGTGTGCCGCGCAATTTCCCAACGGCACCCGTCTACGATTTAGTCGAACCTGTCGCAAGTATCCACACACCTACTAAGCCGACGACGAGTATTATCAGGCGGCTGCCCCGCCCCATCCACAAACCAATTTCCGTGAGGGTCGTGATGCCTAAACTAAAAACAATCAGGACGATTCCCAAAATCTTTCTCCAGCTGTATGGGCCACTATTAACGGTCTGGAATCGCAAATTGTCCCTCCATTCTGCGAAGCGTTTGACAGCACGAACGCCAGTCTTTGCCCCACTGATTTGAGCGAACGTGATGGGCTGTGAGTACACGGCTCGTTATTTCTTGATCTAATTCGACTACGATTTTTGCGTCAGCTCGTACAAGAATATTATGAAAGCCATTATCCCTAGGGTGGCACAGATAGTTCGAAGAGTCACGAACAGTGACAAAGCCAATCCGGAGTGGTACGCTCTGTTTGTTTCCGCATATCATGTGCAGGAACTTCCGTGAAAAACACTTCCCCATTTTCCAACCTTCGCAAAACTAAGTCTGTCGTTGCGCCAGATGGTGAATATCTGCGTTTGAAGACGTGTGAAAAGTGCGACCTGGAATTTCTCGGAACTAAATTGCAGACGAAATGCTCCTCGTGCAGAATTACTGGGAGGAAGAAACCAAACAAATCAGGGCGTCCAGGATACGGGGGAGTTCCCTAGACGCCCTTTGCCGGCGATGCGAGGTTCGAGCGCGACTCTCCACTATTACGTCAATGCAGTCCACCCCGCAATACCACGGAATCTGTATCTCCGGCTTGCGTTGTGTAATTGTTGTTAATCGCGAGTTCAATCGCGGTGTTTTGAACCCCGCGTTGCTCCACAGTAAAATCGTATATGGGCAAAATCGACGCTTTAATTACGTCAATTCAGCAAGAGCTTCGCAGGCACGATTGGGACAGCTTCGCGGTTCCGGTTGATGATGACGAACCCGATGGTCGGAAAGTGATTGTGTCGGGGTGCCCCGCGTGCAGGAAACAAATAGGAACCATGCCGCAATTCTTGGATCACCTCGCCGATGACGCAATCCGGGCGCTATTTGCTCGTCTCCGAAAACCGGTTGTCCCGTCCGCCTCGGATTAAGCGGGGTGTGAAATGTCTGTGATCTTTTCTCCAGCGGTTTCGTTTCGAACTATCGCTTGACTTCAAAACTTCTAGGCGTAGACTCGCCGAACTAAGCCTCCTTAACCGCGGGCTACGCTTCAAGGCAAGTCGGCCCACTCGCGATACGCGCACTTTTCGCAGGAGTAAACAATCAACGCAAAATCTAGCTTTCACCGTCGGGCAGCTCTCGCTCTGGCGATGCTCGTTATTTTCTGTTGTGTGATCGCTACTCCGGTTTTTGCCGACGACCTGAACATAACTGGCGGTGTTCCGGCTGTCGCCTGCGGGAATCCTAGCGTGAGCAGTGGTTCGTTGTCTTTCTCATGTCCACCGACAGATGCAAGTCTTGTGTCCGATAGTGGCTTCAATCCCAACGCAGGCAACGTCCCGATGCCCGAACCGTCGAGTCTAGTGCTGCTCGGTTTCGGGCTCCTCGGTTTGATTGCCACGAGGGTCAGGGCCGAACGCGCGCCGAATTAGGCGTCGCATTTCAAAGCGGGGAATCGCGGCAGATGCTAGTAAGACGAATCCGGGGGTAGCAGATCAGAATATCTTTGTCACCGTTCGTGACTTCAAAAGTATGTGTGCCATCCTAGCAGCAATGAATTTAAAGACGAGTCCCTTAGCCCTCTTTTGTCCTTTCTGCGGAGCCAAGCCCAAACACGACTGCATGGCCATCGAAGGCGGACGTGCGGCAGTGCATGTGCTGCGTATAAAGGCAGCGGCACTGACCGACTTCAAAATATCAAGATTCGCTTAAGCTGGAAATCGAATAGCCATTTAGATCGTGGTTCTGAACTCACAACGTCCCTGAGAGGGACAACCCGAGCAGGATCAAGATAACTAACCCGATGAATCCACTAGGGTAGTAGCCCCAACTACGACTGTGAGGCCACACAGGCAAAGACGCCGTTAGAGCGAGTACGAGAACGACCATTAAAATCACAAAAAGCATGATTATTGCTTCCTGTTAATTCGATTCTTCAATCGAGGCTTAAACACGATGGCTTCCGCTTCCGCCGCGATTCGCCTGTCCTGGTACTCCTTCTTCTGCTCGGCGGTTAATCGGTTGGTCAGAGCAACCAGTTGCCTTTTGACTTCCATCAACTCAACGGGATCATATTTGGCGCTGTCAGCCGCCATCCTGATTCTTCCGACCTCGCCGTAAAAATTCTCGGGAGTCTTAACATTCTTAAGTTCCAAGAGGAAGCCGCACAAACGCCTTGCCGTGTGCTACCGTCAACAGCGTCCCCCTAGCATCCCGCCGCGCTATCGCTCCCTACGGCCTCATGCAGAGCCTTTGGCTTGTAAGGTTGGCAAAGCTCCTCAGAGTTCAGAGAGAGCGGCGGCAGAGGCGGCGCATTCGCTCTTGCCGCTGCGAGTCACAGAAATGGAATTGCTAGGGGAGTTCTCG
>JGI12631J13338_1000002_pt1 | contig 214564 bp, 178 predicted proteins | sample BlaSpr_A8_Ref_O1_FD_13338 | JGI IMG/M metagenome (IMG submission 13338) | reverse complement strand
GGTAACCAGCGCGGCCTCTCCGCCTTCCAGGCGCGCGATTTTTTCCTCGGCTACCGCCAGCGTGGGGTTGGCGTAGCGCGTATACATGTACGCCGAGCTTTTTCCTTCGGCCCAGAGCTTCATTTCTTCGGAGCTGGAGAAGGTAAAACTCGCGGTCCGCGCGATCACCGTGCCGACCGGCTCGCTCTTTTGGAATTTTCCCTCGCCAGCATGAATCGCAATCGTGGAATCGGCGAGGCGTCGTGTTTTTTTCGAATTTTTCATGCGGTCAGCTTGCCGCAAGCTAGCCGGGAATCGCAAGCGCCAATTTGGGATCGGGCAGTATAATCCCTGCGTGTTTTCCGCGATTCAATCCGTTGGCGTTGGTTGGCCGCAGTGGCTGCGCTGGTCGCCCGGCCTGCTTACTGATTTTTCATGGCTCCTATTCGCGGCGTATTGGTTGCTCGCCGCTTTCGGCGCAAAAAAAGCGTCAAAGAGGGAACCGATTGGGGCCCGGCTCGCCTACATCGCGTATCTGGTGGTGGGCTTTTTCCTGATCTATGATTTTGCGCCTCCGAGCCTGAATTTTCTGAATCACCGTTTCATTCCCACCGATCAGTGGATCCGTTGGATCGGTGCGTGTCTTACGCCGGCCGGCACGCTTTTCGCCATTTGGGCTCGCGCCACGATTGGGAAAAATTGGAGCGCCGAGGTGCAAATCAAGCAAGACCATCAGCTGATTCGCTCCGGTCCCTACGCCCATGTCCGGCATCCGATTTACACGGGAATTCTTCTCGCCGTGGCCGGCTCCGCCCTGGTCGTAGGCGAGTACCGCGCCATTCTGGGGGTTATCTTGATTTGTCTCGGTTTCGCCCGGAAGGCGAAGAAAGAAGAAGTCTTTCTTTCGACTCAATTCGGCCCGGCGTTTGACGAACACAAGCGCCGCACCGGTTTTTTTCTGCCTCGATTCTCATAAAAAGCAGCAAACGCGGCGAGTTTCGCCTGGTCTTTGCTGTGTTTTCGGACAATTGAAACTCCGAATTCCCGGCATTTTGCGAGTGGTGTGACATCATGAGAGCAAGCGAAAGTCACCGTTGGTCTGGCGCACCACACTTTGCACATCGCTGGAGGCGGGAAATGCGGAGCAAGCTCGCATACGGGTTCATTCTTGCGGCAGCTGCGTCGTGTCTGGCCGGCTGCTCCTATCTCCGACCCACCGGTCCTTGTTTCGGAACCGGATGTCCCGCGCGCACCGTCGGTCAGAACGGCCAGTACAAAATGGGCCAGGGCCCCAAGACCGCCGCAAATCCACCGCAAGCCGCGACGCCTGCCCCAACCGCAAATCCGAAGACCGACGGGAAATAGCTACACCAGCAGTGACTGTGGATCCGCACCGCGCTGCGATCAGCCCAGCTTTCCCTCATCGGCCGACGGGCCGTATACCGACGGCACCGCTACATCATTCAGGCGCAAATAAACACCAAGCTGCGCGCGATGGTGGATGATGTGGTTCATCACAAATCCTCGCAAAAACGCAATGCGCGGCAGGGTCATGATCGGCTGGCCGCCGCTCAGCAAGGTCCAATTCTTCATCAGTGTTTCGTCGCTCGCGCCGGCCAAGTGCTTCCGCGTCTCCGCAACTTTCTGGTCGAATACTTCCAGGATTTGCCCGCGCGAGGTCATGACCATCGGCGCCTGCGGTGGCGCGCCGGGCGGACGAAAATCGAGCGAGTCCTGACCGATGATTGCTGCCGACCAACCGGAAAGCTCAGCCAAATGCCCGGCCAGCCTGCCCATCTTCATCGATTTTGGATGCGGCACCCAATCGCCTTTGCCTTCCGGCACGCGCTCGAGCGTCTGGCGGGTGCTGACCATTTCGTGATCGAATTCAGATAGGAGTCCATCGCGTATCGCCATAATTCCTCCGTTGATTGCAGGAGTTGCCGCCGACCATCTTACTCCAGAGATTTGCGGAGCGCCAAAGGGTTGGAGAACGGCCAACGAGACGGGGAGGAAGCTACGGTGCGATCCGAAATCCGCCGCCCGGCTCGACGTAACCGTAGGCCATGCGCGGCGTATTAAACGCAGCTGCAGGATTTCCTTCGTGGTCCAGCAGAATCAATCCGCCAGTCGTGTAGTATGGGCGCGCAGCGCGAGTTTTCGCACGCACGCATCCGCGACGGCCTGCGGCAGCGAAAGCGGCTGCTCGTTTTTTTCGCGATGCGGAATCAGTACGCGATGGTCGTGGAGCAGGTCGATCGCCAGCTTGGCCATCACAATTTTCATGATGCCTTCGCCGTGCCCGGTGCAGGAAACTCCGCCGGCTTCGGCATCGGCGTAGCAGCCACAGCCGATCAGCGGGGAGTCGCCCACGCGGCCGGGGAGTTTGCAGCAGGTGCCTCCGGTCGACGTCGCGGCAAACAGGCTGCCCTGAGTATCGAGAGCCACGGCACCCACGGTGCCCGATTCGTGCCCCAGGTGATGTTCGGCAGCGTGGGAATCTTCGCGGCAGCGTGACCAGGCCGCGCGTTCGCGCTCGTGGATCAACGTCTCAGCCGAGCACATCGGAACGCCATGCTCCTCCGCAAATTTTTCAGCGCCGGCGCCGACCAGCATCATATGTTCGCTCTTTTCCAGCACCGCGCGCGCCAGCAAGATCGGGTTTTTGATATGTTCGACCGCGGCGATCGCTCCGGCCTTCAACGACGCCCCGTCCATGATGATCGCATCGAGTTGGACGTGGCCGTCGAGGTTCAGGTGCGAGCCGTATCCCGCGTCAAAGGCAGGAGCATCCTCTAAAACCATGATTGCAGCTTGCACCGCATCGATCGCGGCGCCGCCCGACTTTAGAACTTTCCAACCCTCTTCCAGCGCGCGGCGGATGCCGTCCCGGCAATCCTCGACCGCTTCTTCAGGGATGTCCCATGCGCCGCCGTGAATGATCAGAGAAGGTTTCAAGAGTTGGAAAGTTCCACGAAGATGATACCGCAAGGGCCTGAAGCGAAAATGCCAAACCGTGAGGCGCTGTTCGGAAATACAAACGAGGATGGAAAATCAACGCCCCGAGCCGAGAGCGATGTCGCTTTGATTTACTTCGGCCGATCTAGTGCGCGACCGCTTTTTCTGAGCCCAGGCCGGTGTTGGCGCGCACTTCCAGTTCGGTAAATTTCTCTTCGGCCTCAGGATCTCGGGCCGTTAGCAAAGTCCCTAGAATCGCGCCGAGAAATCCCAGCGGAATGCTGATGATTCCCGGATTCTCCAACGGAAAAACCGCAGGGCGTTGAATCAAATGGCGCGCGGCTCCCACCACAGTCGGTGGATCGACGGCCATGATCGCCGGCCCAAGCGAAATCAGCACAACCGCGCCAATCAATCCGCTGGCCAGACCAATGACCGCGCCCCCAGTGTTGAATCGTTTCCAGAAAATCGAAAACAGGATGACCGGCAAATTTGCCGACGCCGCCACTGCAAACGCCAGGCCCACCAGAAACGCGACGTTCGCGGTTGGACCCAGCAAAATGGCGATGCCGATCGCCACAGCTCCGACCACGAACGCTGAAATACGCGCCACGCGCCGTTCTTCGCCGGCATCATGCTCTTTTCCGTGACGCACGATATTCGTCCACACATCATGCGCGAAAGAAGTCGATGCGCTGATGGTCAAGCCAGCGACTACCGCGAGAATCGTTGCAAACGCGATCGCACAGATGAAGGCGAAGAAAACGCTTCCGCCCAGCGCCTGCGCCAGCAACGGAGCGCTCATATTGTTGCCGCCATTTTTCGCGATGAAATCGCGGCCAACGATTGTTGCCGCGCCGAACCCGAGAAACGTGGTGAGAATGTAAAAGCATCCGATCAACCCAATCGCCCATACCACCGAGTAGCGCGCCGTTTTGGCGTCCGGGACGGTATAGAAGCGGACCAGAATGTGTGGCAATCCCGCGGTGCCAAAGATCAGAGCCATGCCCAAGGACAAAAGATCAAGCGCGCCGTACGGCGGCTTATATCGCAGACCCGGCGTGAAGAAATCCTTCACCACTTCCTTGCCGTCTGGCGTGTGATAGTGAACCTGCGCGACATCGTTGAAAAACTGGCTGAGACTGAAACCGTAATGAGCCAGAACAATCGTGCTCAGCAGCACGGTGCCGGCCATCAGCAAAATGGCTTTGATGATTTGCACCCAGGTTGTAGCGATCATTCCGCCGAAGACGACATACACGATCATCAATACGCCTACGCCAACCACCGCCGTCTGGTAATTGATTCCCGAACCCTTGAGCAGCAGCGCGACCAGCGCACCGGCTCCGACCATCTGCGCGATCATGTAAATCGTGCTGACCACCAGCGTACTCAACGACGCCATCGCTCGCACCGGACGCGGATGCAGCCGGTAAGCCAGCACATCCGCCATGGTGTACTTACCGATGTTGCGCAAAGGCTCGGCCACCACCAGCAGAACGGTGAGATAGGCAACCAGGAATCCGACGGAGTACATGAAGCCGTCGTAACCGAAAAATGCAATCAAGCCCGCGATTCCCAGAAACGACGCCGCGGACATGTAATCGCCCGCCACCGCCACGCCGTTTTGCCAGGCGCTGATCTGCCGATTCGCCGCGAAATACGAAGCCGAGGAGCCCGAGCGACGCGACGCCCATGCTGTAATGCCGAGCGTGACCGCGATGAAGGCGAGGAAAAGAACCAGTGTAAATGTCATCGGTTAGTTGTCCTTCCCGGAGGCTTGGCCCGCTTCAGCAAGGATGCGCGCGCTGGCTTTGTCGAAGCGCCGCGCGGCGCGCACGTATAAGTAGGTGATGATGAAAACCACCGCAAACTGCGACAGGGCGAAGAGATAGGCCAAATTCACCGGCCCAATAATTTTTTTCTGCATCAAGTCCGGCGCGTATCCGACCAGAACGGGCAGCGCGAAATAGTACACCACAAAAAATATCGTGGCCGGCAAGACAAAAGCCTTCTTGGAGGCCAGCAACTTTCGGAAATCAGCGCTGTGCGCCACGCGGCTCCATGTGCTGTTACCGCCGGATAACGGAGTCTTCGATGCCGCCACGTTTCCTCCTTGATTTGCCACCGTCGAGACCGATGTAGCCGACTCGGTATCGCCTGACGAAAAAACAAAATGCCGCTGATATTTTGAGAACGTAGCTAGAGTCGCACCAGTGGAAATCGGTGCGAACCATATATCACAAATATGAATGGAAGGTTAAAGATTTGAGGGTTCGGATCAACAACTTCGGTGAAGTCTAACCGCCACGCCGCGCCGTTCGCGTCAGCACATTCGGGCGCTGCTGCTCTTGGGGACCTACACTGCTTCGCAGCGAAGCCGAGGCAGGCTTGGATAGGCTCGAAATATTTTCGCGGGGAGTCTGGCCGTCGCGTTTCGTCGACGCGACCGAGGGATCGACGTCCTTGGTTTCTTTCCAAGTGTGCAAAATACGATGAATAACCGTGATATTCGGCCCAATCGCCAGAATCCACAAAACCACATCCATGCGATTGGTTAGCGCTCCCAGGATCATCAAGACCAGGCGTTCCGGGCGTTCCCAGAATCCTACTTCTGAAGTCGGCACCAAGGATTCCGCGCGGGCCTTGGCGTAGCTGACCATCACCGAGCCCGCCATCGCCGCGCCGGCCAGCATGGCGTATCCGAAGCGATTCACGTGGGAGTAATACACCAGCAGACCGAGGAATAGGATCAGGTCTGCGTAACGGTCGAGAATTGAATCGAGGAAGGCGCCAAACAGCGAAGCGCGATTCTGCCGGCGAGCCACGGGGCCATCCAGCAGATCACACAACCCGGCCAGCAGCATCATCCCGCCGGCCGCCGCGAATCGACCCGCCGCAAAAAGAATCCCGCCCCACAGGTTCAGTATCAGGGCCGACCAGGTGATGACGTTAGGAGGGATTCCCGTGGGTGCGAGCAGCGCCGCGAGTCGGTCGATGGGCCACACAAAAAAACGGCCAATGGTCCGGGTCAGCATGAAATCAATCCCACCCGTTATTCCTCTTCGTAAATCGTGGACAGCTTCACCACTTCGTAATCTTTTACGCCGGAGGGCGTTGTCACTTGTACTTCGTCCCCGACCTTCTTGCCCAGAAGCGCACGCCCAATCGGCGAACTGGTTGAGATCAAGCCTTGGGCGGCATCAGCCTCTTCCACCGTCACCAGTTTGTACTCGATTTTCGCCGACTTCGCAACGTCCAGCACGGTAAGCCGCGAGCCATACGCGGCCCGATCCTTCGGCAGGTTTTGCAGGTTCAGCATGGAAAGGTCCCCCATGCGCTTATGGAGCTGGCTGAGCCGGGCTTCGACGAATCTCTGGCGCTCCTTTGCGTACTTGTACTCAGCGTTCTCGGAGAGGTCGCCGTGCGCCCGCGCCACGCTGATCTCTTTGGGCAGATCGGTGTGCAGTTCGTGCGACAAAACATCAATTTCATCTTGTAACTTTTTCTTAATCTTGGCGGCAAAATCAGTCATGTAAGGCGTCCGTCACGAGTAACCGAAGGCCACTCCAATCTTAGAAGTGCAATTACCCCAATATTATAGAGGAATTTGCGCGCAGAGCGGCAAATTACGTGGCCGCAGAGGGGGCCGTTTTACCCGTCGCTAAAAGGCTTCGTATCCTCCCAGGCAAGGCTAGAATTCCTGTTAATCGACTTCATAATACAAAGTACTTGACACAAAGAACTAATTTGCTTAGCTTGTTTCTGCGGCGGGCCAATTCATCACGGAGCTAATCGCATGTTTAAACGAATTGCCGCAATTGCCTTGATCGCGTTCTGCACCTCCATTGCCTGGGCCATCCTTGGCAGCACCATTTTTATGCGTACCTATTCCTCCGACTCGCGGTTGAAAGACCGCGTCGCTTCCTCCTGGGGCTCACCCCAGGGCCAAGCCCCGCCTTCGGCCGGCTATAACCAGGTGTCCGAGGAAACCGTGAGCACCGACAGTTCCGGCACCACCCTGATCCGCCACCAAAAGAGCCAAACCTGGATTCCATTTCCAATCGAGAAAAGCCGCGTCAACGCAAATCTGGCCATCGACTACCGGAGGAAAGGCCTGCTTTGGTATAGCACCTACAAGGTGAAATTCACCGGAACCTACGATTTCAAGAATTCCAGCGACGCCACGCGCGACGTCACCTTCACGCTGCACTTGCCTGCGGATCAGGCCGTCTACGACGGCCTGAGATTCCTGATTAACGGCCAGTCCGTCTCGGTAGAGCATTCCAAAAGTGACGCCTACGCCATTTTCCCGATGAAACCGGGCCAGACCGCCGTGCTCAACGTCGCGTACAACTCCCAGGGACTCGACCGCTGGAGCTACGATTTTGGCGAAGGCGTCACTGAAGTGAAGGACTTCGAGCTTCAGACCCATACCGATTTCAAGGATTTCGATATTCTGGAAAACGCGCTGTCCCCGACGACCGAGACGCCCGAAGGGAAAGGCTGGAACCTCGACTGGAAGTATGACAATCTGCTCTCCGGCTATCGCATCGGCATCGCACTGCCTCAGAAACTTCAGCCCGGACCGCTCGCGGGTCGCATCAGCTACTTCGCTCCGGTATCACTCCTGTTTTTCTTCTTCGTGATTTTTGTATTCACCACGGTGCAGGGTATCAATCTTCATCCCATGAATTATTTCTTCATGGCTTGCGCGTTTTTCTCATTTCATCTGTTGATGGCTTATCTGGTCGACCACATTTCCATTCATCTTGCTTTCATTATCTGTTCCGCCGTTTCAGTTTTCTTGCTGGTGAGCTATCTGCGGTTGGTGGTGGGCCTGAAATTCGCGGCAGTGGAAGCAGGGGTCGCGCAATTCGTGTACCTCGTGCTGTTCTCCTACGCCTTCTTTTTCGACGGTTACACTGGGCTGGCGATTACCATCGGCGCGATACTCACGCTTTTCATCGTGATGCAAACTACGGCACGGGTGCAGTGGACGGAAAAATTCGCGGTGCGTTGAGCGGACTGCGGGCAGAGATTTTAGGGAAGCGCAATGGTATCGGGAACTACTGGACCCAGCCGCCGCCCAGCGCGTTGTACACCTGAACCAGGGCGGTCAGTTCATTTTGCTGCGCAGACGCCAGGTTCAGCTGGGCCGCAAAAAAGTTGGTGTCGTTGGTCAGTACTTCCAAGTAGCTGGCGACGCCCGCTTCATAGCGAATTTGCGCGAGTCTGGCCGAATCCTCCGCGGACGCAGTCAGTAATTCCTGTTGCTCGCGGAATTCGCGATTTTTCTGGTAGGCGATCAGCGAATCGGAAACATCGCGGAACGCCTGCTGAATCGTCTGCTGGTAGGTCAGCAAGGCCTGCTGCTGTTGCGCTTCCGTCAAATGCACGTTTGAACGCAGTTTGCCGGCCGTAAAAATCGGCACGGTGAGAGTCGGCCCCACGGTCCAAAATGAGGAAGGTCCGCTGAATAGCTTGGAGAGCGCCAGCGTCTGATAACCAGCGTTTCCGGTGAGCGCAATATCCGGATAGAACGCCGCCTTCGCCACGCCAATCTGCGCATTCGCCGCAATCAACTGGGCCTCAGCCTGCTGGATATCCGGCCGCCGCTCGAGCAACGCCGAGGGCAGCCCCGGAGGAATCGAAGGAGGATGCGGCTGGTCGGTCAGCTTGCGCCCACGCTCGACCGGGCCCGGATTTCTTCCCAGCAAAATATTGATCAGATTTTCGTCCTGTTCGATCTGGCGTTCCACGTTGGGGATCGTTTCCGATGCGGTGTAAACCAGTTGTTCCGATTGCCGCACATCGACCAACGACGTCGATCCATTCTGCTCCAGCGCCTGTTCCAGCTTCAACGAATCCTGGCGCGAGGCCAAAGTCTGTTTAGAAATCTCCAATTGGAGATCGAGGGCGCGAAGTTCGAAGTAGGTAGTCGCTACATTTGAAATAACCGTGTTCACCACGGCGCGCCGGCCCCATTCGCTGGCCAGCAAGTTGGCGCGCGCCGCTTCCGTGGCCCGGCGATATTTTCCCCAAAAATCCAGCTCCCAGGAGGCCGAGAGACTGACCTGGCCAGTCGTTTCTTCGAATCCATGAAACAGTACGGTTGCGGCCTGACGCGAAGTGCCGATGCCGGCTCCTGCAGAAAGGTTAGGGAACTGGTCCGCGCGAGTAATTCCAAGTTGCGCCTGGGCCTGCAGCACCCGCGTCGCCGCGATGCGCAAATCGAAATTCTGCTGTAAGGCAACGCGAATCAAATTCTGAAGCTGCTCATCTTGAAAAACCTCGAACCATTTCGCTTCGCCCAACGCCGGCGCCCTATTTGCGGCCGCATCATTCGCTGGCGCGGCCCGATACGTCGTAGGTACGTCAACATCCGGCCGTTTGTAATTCGGGCCGACGGTACAGCCCGAAACACAGAAAGCCAAAGTAACCGCAATGAGCGCACGCGAGCGCTGCATCAGACGGCCCCCGTTTCCGGCTCGGAGGGCGCCGAGGCTTTCTTTTGCACCGGAGCGGCTTTTCCGCGGATAGCGAACCTTTCCACGACATCAAACGTCACTGGAATCAAAAATATCGCGATAATCGATGCCGCCACCATTCCGCCGATGACCACTGTGCCCAGAATCCGTCGTGCAGCCGCTCCCGAACCGGTCGCCATCCACAACGGAACGCATCCCAAAATAAACGCGAACGCGGTCATCAGAATTGGGCGCAAGCGCAGTCGGGCGCCGGCCAGCGCAGCCTCCTCGATGCTCTTGCCACCCTGTTCGTACTGATCCTTCGCAAATTCCACGATCAAAATCGCGTTCTTCGCGGCCAGGCCGATCAACATGATCAAACCAATTTGCGCGTAAACGTCGTTGTCAAACTTCCGCACATGCAACGCCAGGTAGGCGCCGAACACCGCGATCGGCGTGCCCAGCAGCACGCTGAAGGGCAGCGACCAGCTTTCGTACTGCGCGGCCAGAATCAAGAACACGAACAGCAGCGACAAACCGAAAATCGCCGTGGGCGATACCCCCTGGGCCGCTTGCGCCTCCTGGAACGACATGGCGATCCAGTCGTAGCCCATTTCCTTGGGCATGGTTTGGTTAAAGACGTCGATCAGGGCCGCGGATACTTGTCCCCCGCTAACACCAGGCTTCCCGCTGGTATTGATTTGCGCGGACTCGTACTCGTTATAGCGCAGGGTGAATTCGGGCCCGGTGATGTTTCGGTTAGAAGTAACTGCGCTCAACGGCACCGGTGCGCCGTTCGCGCTGTTCACGTAATATTGTCCGACGTCGTCCGCACGCGTCCGCGAATTGCCTTCCGCTTCCACGTACACCTGCCACTGCCGCCCGAAGCGGTTGAAATAATTGACCAGGAAACCGCCCATGAAGGTTTGCAGCGTCTCGTATACATCGCCGATGTTTACGCCCTGGCGTACGACCTTGACGCGATCCACATCCACATACACCTGTGGCACATACGGCGTATAGGTTGTGATCAGCGCCGCGAATTCGGGCCGCTTACGCGCCGCGGCGATAAATTTATTCACGTTCTCGGCCAGGAATTCTTGACCGCTGCCGGACCGGTCTTCGAGCACGAACGTTGCGCCACCCGCCGAACCGACACCCGGAATAGCCGGTGGCTGAAACGAGAACGCGATTGCTTCTTTCAGTTGGGCCAGCGCCCCGCCCACATTTTGTTGAATGGCCAGATATTGTTCGTCTTTCGCTTTGCGCGCATCCCAGTCCTTCAGCGTCACGAAGAAAAATGTGTTGTATGTATTCTGCGTGAAACTCAGCAGGCTGAACCCCACCACGCTGGTCACGCCTTCCACTCCCGGCGTTTTCAGCAGGATGTCTTCCACTTTCCTGGCGGCGGCGTCGCTGCGCTGCAGCGACGCCGCATCGGGCAGCACCATAGCCACGAACAAATAACCTTGATCTTCGTCCGGCAAAAATGAGGTGGGCAGAGATTTTCCCAATAAACCCGTGCAAACCACGACCGCGCCCAGGAACAGGAAACTCAATCCCGCTTTGCGAATCAACGTGGCGCTGAAATTCACGTAACCGTCGGTCGCGCGTCCAAAAACCCGGTTGAACCATTTGAAGAACCGCGCAAGTGGGCCGCGGCTTTCGGTTTTGGGCCGGAGCAGCAGGGCACAGAGCGCTGGGCTGAGCGACAAGGCGTTGAACGCCGAGAAAACGACCGAGATCGCAATGGTCACCGCGAATTGCTGGTACAAACGTCCGGTAATTCCTGGAATAAAAATCGTCGGAACGAATACGGCCACCAGAATCAACGCGATCGCGACTACCGGACCCGATACTTCCTCCATCGCCTTCAGCGCGGCGTCCCGGGGCGTCATTCCTTCTTCGATGTGATGTTCCACGGCTTCGGTCACGACGATCGCGTCGTCGACGACCAACCCGATGGCTAAGACCAGCCCAAATAACGACAGGGTGTTGATCGAGAATCCAAGGATCGGGAAAACTGCGAAGGTTCCGACCAATGACACCGGCACCGCCAGCAACGGAATCAACGTCGCGCGCCAGCCTTGCAGGAAAATGTAGACCACGATGATGACCAGCAGCAGCGCTTCAAAAAGCGTCTTAACGATTTCCTTAATGCCGGCGGAAACCGCGAGGGTGGTGTCCAAACCCACTTTGTAATCCAGATCCGCAGGAAATCGCTTCTTGAGTGTCTCCATCGCGGTGCGTACGCCCTTCGCCGCCTGCACCGCGTTGGCGCCGGGCAGTTGATACAGGGCCAAGATGGCCGAAGGCTTGCCGTTATAGCGGCCGACTACGTCGTAGGTCTGCGCGCCGAGTTCGATCCGGGCCAAGTCCTTCAACCGCAAATTCGACCCGTCCGGATTTGCGCGGATGATGATTTCGCCGAATTCCTCAGCGGAAACCAAACGCCCCTGGGCGCGCACGGTGTACGTGAACTGCTGTCCCTGCGGAACCGGTTCGCCGCCGATTTTCCCCGCCGGGTTCACCGTGTTCTGAATCTGGATGGCCTGAATAATCTGGGGAACCGTAACCTGAAGTTTGGCCAGCTTGTCCGGCTGCACCCAGATGCGCATCGCGTACTGCCCGGCGCCAAATACCAGAACTTTCGCGATACCCGGCACGCGCGTCAGTTGGTCCACCAGGTTGATGTACGCGTAGTTCGCCAAGAAGACGTTGTCATAGCTGCTGTTCGGCGAATAAAGATCGACCAGCATCAACGGCGCCGAAAACGATTTTTGAACCGTGACGCCTGCGGTATTCACTTCCGGAGGTAGCTGGGAAGTAGCTTGCGCGACCCGCAACTGAGTCAACACCTGATCAATATTGGGGTCGGTCTGGACGCCGAAGTCCACTGTGATCTGCGTCTGGCCGTTGTTCGCGTTCGTGGAGTACATATAGTTCATGTTGTCCACGCCGCTCAGTTGCTGTTCGATCGGCGTCGCCACCGCTTGCTCCAGCGTCTGAGCGTCCGCGCCGGGATAGATCGCCGTAACTTGAATTTCCGGTGGCGCGATATTGGGAAATTGCGCGGTGGGCAATTGGAGCATCGAAACGACGCCGACAATGACCATCACGATCGAAATGACGATGGCCACGATGGGCCGGTCGATAAAAAACTTGGCCATGGCCTATTTGCCCCCGCTGGAGGTGGTGTCCTCAACGGGTTTTACTGGGGAACCCGGTCCGACCTTCTGTATGCCTTCGGTAACGACGCGCTCACCGAGCTTCAAGCCGCTGCTGATGACCCACAGCTCGCCCGTCCGGTCGCTGACGGTGACTTTGCGAATTTCCACTTTGTTATCGGCACCCACCACGGCGACCTGAAAGCTGCCCTGCAAATCCATGACTGCTTTTTGAGGAATCAAAAGGGCGTTCTTGCGGTTGTCAGTTACCGCTTCGATGCGGCCGAATTGGCCGGGCCGGAGAATGTTGCCATGATTGGGAAAGGCCCCGACGATACGAATTGTGCCGGTTTGCGAATCGACCTGGCGGTCGGCAAAAATGATTTTGCCCTTCTGCGGATATTCGTTGCCGTTGGCCAGGATCAGCGTCAGCGGAACCGGATTGTCGGCGGAGAATAGATTCACCGTGCCGGAAATCTTGTCGGCGATTCGCAGCCATTCCTGTTCGCTGATCGGGAAATACACTTTGATCGGATCAACTCTCGAGACCGCAGTTAAGACTGTGGACGTTACGACCAGGCTGCCGACCTGGGTCTGAGCGAGCCCGGCGATCCCATCGATCAGCGAGCGCACATAGGTGAAGCCCAAATTCAGTTGGGCTTGCTCGACCGTCGCCTTGGCCGCTACCACGGCGGCTTCGGCGGCCAATTTCGCTTGCGTGTCGTTGTCCAGCTGGCTCTGCGGGATGGCATGCAGTTTCGCGACTGGCGTGTCGCGGTTCACGTTGATCACCGCCAGCCCGAGCTGCGCTTCGGCTTGCGCCAATTGCCCTTGGGCCTGATCCAGCACGGCTTGAAACGGACGATGGTCGATCTCAAACAGTACGTCGTCCTTATGAACGTAAGACCCTTCTCGATAATTCTGCTTAATGAGGTAGCCGGAAACTTGCGGCTGGATTTGGGCGTTGGTGAAGCCGTCCGTGGTCGCGACCCAGTTGCTGACGATCGGCACGTCCTTCTCGATCACTGTCGCCACTGATACCGCCGGCGGCCCCATCGTCGGCTCGGCCTTTTTCTCGCAACCCGCCAGCATCAGTCCGGCGGCCGCCAGCAGCAAGCCCGCGCCGCAAGAGAACAACCGACGCGGTGAAATCTGAGAATTTGTCATGATTGGTGTCTCATCCGGCGGGCCCCTCAGCTTTTTTGTTTTTACGTGCCGTGATAATACCTAAAAGAGGTTCAAAAGTACTGAACGCTCTTCGCGAATCAGGGTTGGATGCTCGGACGGGGAGCGATGATTCGGCAAGTTTCCTAAAATTACGCGCAGCTAATTCCTGGACCGCTCGCTCGTAGCAAAGACCGGGATGTTAGCAAGCACTTGCGATGATAGCAAGTCCTTGTTATTGTCGTGCGCGATGGCGAAGAGCATGAATCCGGGAGATTACATCACTTGCCTGATGTCCCAGCTGACTCACACCATGGAACACCAGATGGCCTCGGCAGTAAAGGATACGAATCTCACCTTACTTCAGCTTTCCGCTCTTGCGGAGTTGAATCACAATGGCACGCTTTCCACCGCCGACCTCGCCCGCCTCACGTTCGTCACCCCTCAAAACATGAGTCTCACCGTTTCCAAGCTGGCGGCCGGAGGTTATTTACTCCGAAAATCTCATCCAACGAATGCGCGTGTAAAACGCCTGGTGCTAACCTCCCAGGGTTTGAAAGCACTTCACCGTGCGGTCGCTCGGGCCGTCGTTCTGGAGCGCGACATGTTCTCGCCTTTATCGTCTCGACAAAAGAGCGAACTGCGCAGCCAACTGCGGATCTGCCTCACCAGACTTAACCCTGCACTGCTGAAAAGGAAATCCACGCTCGCCGCGAGGTCGCGGAGAACCGGTCATCGATCAAGCCGCTAAGTTGCTGGCCTCAAATTTTCATTTGCAACCTACTTCACCGTGATTCGGTCGCTGATTCCGTCGTAGGTGGCTGGGGTAACGATGTGTCGTGTAACCAGCTCGTGTTTATCCTTGTAAGGGCGGTGGTCTATGATGGCGTGCGCGTCGTGGTCGCTGATTCCGGGCAGCCCCTCCAGATCTTCTTTTGCTGAGATATTCAGATCCACCAGTTCGTGCGTCCCCGACCAACCTTCTTTCGCGCCCTGCACCGCAGCTTTGGCATCCTCTGCCGCACGATCTGCGACTTTATTGATTTCTTTCCCCGCCGCTTCCAGCGCCGGTTTCGCTTTGGCGGTAGCATTCGCCGTATCCTGCCTCATCTTTTCTTCACGATCTCGCCGTTGCTGGTCTGTTTCGCTGGCGCAACTACCGAGAACAAGAATTCCAAACATCGCGAGCAGAATCCAACCATTTGCTTTGCGAACGAACATGAGAACCCTCCGTGACCAAGATGATCAAGATACCCCGAAAACTATAGTTCGCACGCTGCCCCGCGTCCATCAACTGAATCCCTGAGGGCTAGCGAGGTTCTCGTCTCCGCCCCCGAACCATGACCCGTCGTTTTCATGCATCCGCGACCTAAGCACCGGCATCAATATGTTCAGTGACTTTGCGCCGTCTGCCCGGGCGGTCGTGTATGTGCAGTGCCCTATTTCTTAAGCGAGCGCTCTTGAGAGCCATATGAGTTCAGGCGAAAGAGTATTTATTGTTGGAGGCGGTCCTGCGGGTCTAGCCGCCGCGATTGAGTTGCGTGGCAAGGGCTTCTCGGTCACCGTTGGGGACGGTGCCAAGCCGCCGGTCGACAAGGCTTGCGGTGAAGGCCTGATGCCGGACACTGTCGCAGCTCTCCGAAAAATGGGTGTCGCGATCCAGCCTACAGACGGCTATCCGCTGCGCGGGGTTCGATTCTTTTCGAATGGCGTTCCGATCGAAGCCAATTTCAATGGCCCGCAAGGCATCGGCCTGCGCCGAACGGTCCTTCATTCCAGAATGGCTGCGCATGCGGAAAGAATCGGCGTGCGCCTTTTATGGAATACCCCGGTTTCGGATTTCTCGTCGAAAGGCATGCGCGTACAAGGCGAATATTTCGCGGCTGATTGGATCGTGGGCGCAGACGGCAGCGGCTCCCGCGTCCGGCGCTGGGCCGGTCTGGAAACCGGAACGCGGAAAACCCGGCGCTTCGCGTTCCGCAGTCATTTTCGTCTCGCACCATGGTCCCACTACGTGGAAGTGTACTGGGCCAACGATTCGCAGGCGTATGTCACGCCGGTCAGCGACCAGGAAGTTTGTGTGGTCGTGCTTTCGGAGAAGGGCCCGATGCGGACCTCGGTTATCGCCGGTAAATTTCCGGAGCTGGCTGCCCATTTGGGAAATGCCGAAACACTCGGCACGGAACGCGGCGCGTTGACCACCACCAACCGCCTCGAAAAAATCTACCGTGACAATGTTGTGCTGGTCGGCGATGCTTCTGGCGCTGTCGATGCGATTACTGGCGAAGGTCTTTGCCTAAGTTTTCAGCATGCCGCGGCCCTNGCCGATTTGTTGCCATCGGGCGATCTTCACGAATATCAGAGAGTTCATCGCCGGTTTCAGCTTCGACCCTCGATCATGGGCAATCTCTTATCACTTCTAGGAAGCCGGCGATTCGCGAGAGAACGTACCTTTCGTGCATTCGCAGCGGAACCATCGCTGTTTGGCCGGTTCCTCAATCTGCACCTCGGGCATGGAAATGGCACCGAGGCCGTGCTGGCCGCGACCCGGCTCGGAGTGCGCTTTGCGACTTGCTAACAGGAAATGCATGAAAAGTTCGTTGGTTTCGATCGCTGCGCCCTTCTTCAAAATAACGCGTTCAAAGCAACGGTCGGACGCCATCGCATTCCTGGTGCCCGCGCTGGCTGTCCTGATTTCCGCGGGTTTCTCCGTGCGTGTCGCCGCAGCTCCTCGATCCGACCCAGCGCCGGCGCAAATCGTTTTTTCCGTTGATCCCTCGCATAGCAAGCTAGATTGGACGCTCGACACCACCTTGCATTTGGTTCACGGCACCTTCGCGGTGAAACGTGGTGAAGTCACCGTTGACCCCAATACCGGAAATGCGACGGGAGAGATTGTTGCGGACGCCACCAGCGGAAAAACCGACAATGATTCGCGCGACAAAAAAATGCATCAAGAGATTCTGGAAACTCCCAAATTTCCCGAAATTGTGTTTCGCGTAAACCAGATCGAAGGTCTCACCGCGCCTCCCGCGTCGAAAGCGCAAATCAAACTGCATGGCACATTCAGCATTCACGGAACGCAGCACGAAATGATCGTTCCGGCCGATGTGGAATTCACCGGTGATCATTGGAGCGGAGCCGCGAAATTCGTCGTACCCTACATCGCCTGGGGCCTAAAAAATCCAAGCAATTTTCTGCTCAGGGCCAACCCTACTGTGGATGTTGAATTGGACCTCTCCGGCGCCCAACATCTGGCCGCAAAAACGCCTTAGATCACCTCGTACCGCGACTGGTTATCTTCAGACCAAGGGTTTTCACAAAAATTGCCAACGATTTTCCATTCCGCTCATGCATCCTCTATTTCTTGACTTCTTCATAAGCTGTAAGTCCATTAAAGTGAGCGACTTGGCTCGCTGCCTGGTCGCNGTCGAAAACCTAAATTTGGACCTCCGATTGCGTACTATTCTGCAGTTAATCGTGTGGGAAAGCTTTCGAATCGAAAGCTAATTCTGTTTTTTTTCAGTTTTGCCGGTGGTCCATAGGCGTCGCCGGACCAATCTGCGCGGTTGGCGCGGAGTGAAAACCCTGCCTCGGAGAACCCCTGAATGCGTACCTCGGCCTTCGCCATCCTTATGCTTTGCACCGCACCCGGGATTTTCGCGCAAACTCCAATTCTCACCCAGCACTACGATAACGCTCGCACTGGCCAAAACACCAGCGAGACGATTCTGACTCCGGCGAACGTAAGTTCAGGTGCGTTCGGAAAACTATTCGCGCTGACCGCTGACGGTTACGTTTACGCCCAGCCCCTCTACGTTCCCAACCTGGCGATTCCCGGCAGCGGAATGCATAATGTGATTTTTATCGCTACCGAGCACGATTCGGTTTACGCCTACGACGCTGATAACGGCGCGCTTTTATGGTTTCGCACTTTTCTCTCAAGTGGCGTGACCACACTTAGCCCCTCTGACGTGGGCAACACCCAGGACATTCATCCGGAGATGGGGATCACCGGAACTCCCGTCATCGATCCGGCCATGACCACCATGTACGTCGTCGTAAACACCAAGGAAAGCGCCGGATTAATCTATCGCCTTCATGCCCTCGACATCACCACCGGTCTCGACAAGTTAACTCCGGTGATGTTGACTGGATCGGTGCCTGGGACGGCGCCGGACGGTGCGAACGGAATCGTTCCGTTCAACCCTCAATGGGCAAATCAACGGCCCGGATTACTTCTCTACAATGGGTTCTTGTTTATCGGCTTTGCCTCGCATGGCGATAACGGGCCGTGGCACGGATGGATTCTCGGCTACAACGCCAGCACTCTGGCGCAGACTGGCATCTGGAACACCTCTCCTAACGGAAAGGGAAACGGCATCTGGGGTGCCGGCTCAGGCTTGGCGGTTGATGCCAATGGCGGCCTATACGTGTCGACCGGAAACGGCGACTTTACCACAACGGTCCCAGCGCCACCGCCTTCCACCACGATCGATTATGGCGACAGTATCGTTCGCGTAAGTCTAGCCAACGGTGTTCCAGTCCCGGTCGACTACTTCACACCGTATAACCAGCAGAGCCTCGATAACGCCGATACGGATGTCGGTTCGGGTGGCGTCTTAATCCCGCCGACGCAAGGCGGACCTTTTCCCGACATCTTGATTCAAGCCGGCAAACAAGGATCGATGTACGTCGTCAACCGCGACAAGATGACCAATGACGGCAGCCATTACTGCAACGGCTGCACCAGCGACCCAGAAATTATCCAGACTGTTACCGGGAGCGGCGGCCTCTGGTCCATGCCCTCTTATTGGAACGGAAACGTGTACACTTGGGGCAACGGAAGCAACTTGAAGGCATTTTCGTTGGTGAACGGACGATTGTCCGCTTCCGCCACCTCCCAATCCGCCGAATCGAGCGGCTTCCCTGGATCGACCGTGGCCATTTCATCCAGTGGTACGACGAACGGAATCGTCTGGGCCGTCGAAACCGATGCGTACCCCTCGAACGGACCGGCTATTCTGCGGGCCTACAATGCCACCGATGTCGCGACTCTCTGGTGGGGCTCGAATATCACCGGCAGTGGCAACACCCTCGGACCCGCCGTGAAATTTGTGGTGCCGGTGGTAACCAACGGCAAGGTTTACGTCGGCGCACAATACGAAGTCGATGTCTTCGGCATAATCAATCCGGCCAATCAAGCCGTCGCGCCGACCTTCAACCCGCCCGCCGGCTCTTACGCCGGCAGCATTTCCGTCACGCTCAGTACAACGACTCCCAACGCCAATATTTATTACACGACCGACGGCACTTTGCCTTCCAACGCATCGACTTTATACAGCGGTACCCCAATTCCTCTGTCCATCACCACTACTTTGAAGGCCATTGCCGTCGCCGCGGGACTGATTCAGAGCAACGACTCGACCGCTGCTTACGTTCTTGCTTCGCAGACCGCGCCGCCAAACTTCAATCCAGCTCCTGGCACCTACGTATCTGCGCAAATGATAGCGCTCACCGATGACACTGCCGCTGCGTCGATCTACTACACCACCGATGGTTCGGCCCCCACGCACAGCTCCGCAGTGTACTCCACGCCGGTTTCGGTAGCCGTCACGACTACCGTCCGCGCGCTCGCCGCTTCCTCCGGCCTTTCCGACAGCGGAATCGTGACCGGCGTATACAACATCAATCCCAACGGAACCACACCCATCAATTTCGGTTTGGGTTTCAGCAATCCGGGATGTATGCAATTCAACGGCAGCACCAAGCTCGACGATAGCCGTCTGCAATTGACTGATGGCGGAACGAACGAAGCCGGTAGCGCTTTCTGCTCCACCCAGGTCGATGTTCGCGGATTCACCACCGATTTCACTTTCCAGCTTTCCAACGCCAACGCCGATGGCATTGCCTTCGTCATACAGAATGCTCCGGCTGGCGTTTCGGCGCTGGGCGCAGCGGGAGGGGCACTGGGCTGGCAGGGAATTACCAACACCGTGGCGATTAAATTCGACCTTTACAACAACAACGGAGAAGGCGACGACTCCACAGGAATTTATACCTCCGGCCAGGCTCCGACCACGCCTGCGATCGACTTGACCTCGTCCGGCATCGATCTGCACAGCGGCGACACCATGGCTGTCCATATGACCTACGACGGAACCAACCTGATCATGACCATTACCGATGCCGTCGCGAACGCAACCTTCACCCATTCGTGGCCCATCAACATCCCGTCCGTAGTGGGCGGCACTCTGGCTTACGCCGGATTTACGGGCGGCACCGGCGGGATGACTGCCAGCCAAAAAATCGAATCGTGGACGTTTGTATCCTCAGTCCCGTTATCGCAGCAGTGGACCATCGTGACCACCAGCGAATCTGCTCCAAATGCTTCTGCGCTAACCGACGCCAGCAACCAACCTTTCCCCTGTTCCGGCCAAAGTCCGGACAACCTCGGCGACGCGAATCCCAATTGCTATAATCCGCTGGTGGTCACCACCGACTGGCAGGTTCCGACCATCCCGGGCGGCGGAACCATCGCCACCATGCTCGCGAATTCCTTCACCAATTCGCAATGCTCAGCGCAAGGCAACCTGACCGCCATCGGCATTACCGGCTACCAGCCTACGGGCGCCTATTCCGCAATCATCACCATGACGCTCGATAACGGCGCCACGATTACCTTCACCGGCGCCAGCTCCTCGAACGCGAATCAGTTTTCCGGCACATTCGTTTCCACCGGCGCGTGCATGGCCGGCGATACCGGCTCATTTACCGCCACGCTGTTTCCCACGGTGGCTGGCTCCTATATGGGATCTTTTGAAACGCCCAACGTGTCCACTGCTGCTACCGTTCAAATGGCGCTGCAGACGGACTGGAATTTCAACGTGACCGGCTCAATCAACCCGGTGAACGGCGCGGCAGTGTGTTTTTCGAATCTCACGGTGGGCACGCCGCTCGCCGCCAGCTACGGGCCGAGCATGGCGTCGGGTGATGTGATCGAAGCGATCGGCTCCGATAACTCCGGCAATGTTGTGGTATTCGTGGCCAGCAATACGGATGCGAACGCGAATCCGTTACCGAATGGCGGTCTGTTCGTCACGTACGTGGGAGTTGCGGGAGCCTGCACGGGCGTTACCGGAACCGATGTGCCTTTCCGGAAAATTCCGCGCCGCGGCGCGCCCATCGTTCGGCGCACTCCAATTCCGCGGCATCCGCCAGTCCGCCGCTTCGGCACGGAACACTTCTTCCAGCGCGCTCGTTTGCCGCTGCACAACTCAGTTCGGCCCGTGGTGGAGCGAAACGAAATTCGCGATCCGCAGCGTTAGTTTTTGTCGCGCGATCCAAAAAACGCGAAATACGCGATGTACAAATAGCAAATCGCCGGCAAGAAGAATGCGTGGTGGATCCCGATGCGGTCCGCCACGACTCCTTGTAATTCCGGAATCAGCGCTCCGCCGACGATGGCCATTACCAATACGCCGGACCCCTTTCCAGTCATTGCGCCTAAGCCATCGATCGAAAGCGTGAAAATGCTTGGGAACATGATGGAGTTGAACAAACCAATCGCCACAATGGTCCACACCGCCACGGAACCGAAACTCAGCATCGTCGCGATCACCAGCAGAAACGCGGTCAACGCCGCAATGCCCAGCAGCGTCCCGGTGCGAATTTTTTGCAGCAGGCCGGAACCGATAAACCGCCCAATCATCGCTCCGCCCCAATAGAGCGATACATGCCGCGCGGCCGTCTGCAAGGACATGTTTCCAATTTCCGGTTGGCTCAGATAGTTGATCATGAAGCTGCCAATGGAAACCTCCGCCCCCACGTAAACGAAAATTCCAATCGCCCCCAATACCAGCCGGCTGTGCCGCCAAATACTTTTTTCGCTGCCGGTCGCATCGTGCGATTGGTCGCCGGCGGAATTAAACGCGGGCAGTTTGAATTTCCATATCGTCACCGCGAGCAGGACGAGACAAAGCCCAAGGCCCAGGTACGGAATCTTCACCGAAGACGCCTCGTGCAAGCGAAAGATTGCCCGATCTGCTTCCGGCATGGCCCGAACTGCTTCGACCGCGGGTGCAGCGCCGCTCAAGATCAGCAATCCCCCAAGCCACGGAGCGATCGTCGTTCCCAACGAATTGAACGCCTGGGCCAAATTCAACCGGCTCGATGCCGTTTTTGCCGGCCCGAGCACCGCGACGTAAGGATTGGCCGAAACCTGCAATATCGTCATGCCAGCGGCAAGGACAATCAGCGCGCTCAGGAACAACGCAAACGCCGGAACGCTAGCTGCCGGAATGAAAAGGAACGCTCCGGCGCCCATCGTAAACAAGCCCGCGACCATCGAAGCTTTGTATCCGAACTTCTCGATCAGCTTGCCAGAGGGAATCGCGAACACGAAGTACGCCGAGAAAAAGCAAAATTGAATCAGCATGACCTCGGCGTAATTCAGATCGAAAATCAACTTCAGATGCGGCACGAGGATGTCGTTCAAGCTCGTCAGCAAGCCCCACATGAAAAACAGGGTCGTGACCATTGCCAGCGCCGCGTGATTCGTGCTGGTCGGCTCGTTCGTGGTTACCGCTTCGCGTCCAGTTTGCATCGCCATCGCAGGGTATCGTCTCCCGGATTACTGATTTGAAATTCCACGGACTCGAAAGCGCTACAACCCACCCGTAGCGCAGGGCCATAATCGCACCGTTCGCCCGTATTCTTGCATTGATTCCGCCTTCGCCCAACCTTAGCGCGACGAAAGTGCCAACGGCCACGCCGTTCATCTGCCGCTTTACAAATGCGGTTCCGAAGGCCAGAATCGGGGCGTTTGGCCAAAATTCCACATCGGCCCGGCCGGATGAAGCGGGGTTGTTCCCGGAATTCGAGTAGGGCGAAGCAGTTTTTTTATTTGCCAAGGAGGACGTTCATGGCTACCGAAGGCTATCTGCTAAGGGTCTGGCGTTCCAAACACGCAGCGGTCAAAGAAACCATTGGCCTTCTGGAATGTACCCTCGGCCTCAACATGCTCGAAAGCTGCACCCGCGAAAGCGTCGAAAAGCTGCTCAGAACCAACCAGAACGAAGCCAAGCTCTACTGCGAAATCATACAAAAGCTCGAACACAAAGGGTAGGCTGTCCGTCAGTCAACCGGCCGTGCGTTCGTCTCGTTTTGCAGGGATTTACAGCGATGGCGGAGAGGGGGGGATTCGAACCCCCGATCCCGATTTTGTCGGGATAACTGCTTAGCAGGCAGCCCTGTTCGGCCACTCCAGCACCTCTCCGCGGGAATTTCAAATGGCTTTGACTGCAGCGGCCTGCGCGTAGAAGTATAGCATCAACGATTGCGCGGCCAATATTGCGAATCTCTTCAGGAGAAGCAAGCACTAGGAATTCAGTTTCGCACTCGCACCCACAGGTATCCTTACTTGCTGGTCGAACTGATCGCGCGGAGGCGGACAATCAGCATCACGCCCATCGGATGCGCACCGTACACCGGATCCAGAAATGCCGGCGCGGAATACAACGTGTATTGCCCGCCAAACGCCGACGACACGTGCGGAATGAAATTCCATTCGTGATCGTAACCGAAGGTGTAGGCCTGCACCCGCGCCAGAAAATGCTCCTCGAATCCGGGCGGCAACGGATTTTCGCCGAGCAGTAATAGATTCGTGCGATCCACGTTTTCGATTCGCGTCCACGCAAAATTGTGCCGCACAAACCGCACCGTGCTTTCCGCCAGATAACTATTGAAAACTTCGCCGCCGGGAATCGTGCTATTCCGTCCCCACAGCAGCATCGTCGCCCAGTTGCCCCACTCGTCGCTGCGCAATGGCCGGTTGTAACTCACCGACGCGGTCATGCGCAGTTGATCCTCGTCGGGGAATAGCGACTCTGGACTGTGCAACCGCGTGATCGAATATTGCGCGCTCCAATTTTGTGCCGGATTAATTGTCAACCGCGTGGCCCAGGAGTCCAGCGCGCCCGCGGAAATCGTCCAGCGATCTTCACCTGGCTCACGGCCATGAAAACCCGAAACCTCGACGCGTGCGGTTTTGTAAGTGAACCCCATGGTCAACACGTCGTACGCAATGTGCGTGGAATCCTGCAGGTGATGTCCCAGAGGCGCGAGCGGGTCTTCGCTCGCGGAAGGCCGGTGCGGAAACGCCTCCGGCCCGATGGCCGGATCGCCCACCGGCGCGGCGTACATCGAAAACAGTGCGTGCTCGCCGATTCGGATGTCGTACAGTGCCGCCAGTTCCATGAATAAATTGTGCGGGTGCTGGCCGTCGACGATCGGCTTCCCGTAGGCCGTCTCACCAACCTGGAAAAGTTCCGGGTAACGCTCGCCGCTGATCGTGGCCGGCTCCAGGCTGAACATGGCGCGCGCGGTAAAAGTGCCCGGACCCAGCTGTCTCTGCGCCATCGGCATAAACCAACTCGTGCTGAAAACTTTGTCCGCTCCGCGCGGACCGGTCTGCTGCTGCGCGTTCACCGACAATCCACCATGAAACATCAACATCCACGCGCCTTTTCGGGTCATCAGCATTTCGTGTGGCGTCGAATTCGGCTCCGCACTGGTTCCGGCGCTGGCGTGATGCAGGATTTCATCGATTAACGTCGCGGGATGATTCATATCCATCATTCCGCCCATATCGCCCATGTTCATCGAGCCCATGGATTGCGAAGCGCTAGCTTGTGGCGGCGCGGATTGAATCGAGGCATTCGTCAGAATCGCGGAAGCTGAAGAGCAAGGGCAAGGAGTGGTCGAGCTGCAAGCAATTTCCGAAGTCTCAGCCGCGAAAGCACTGGAACCCAATGAAGTCGCGGCGGCCAATAGAAACACGCCCGCAGATCGGAATTTCATGATGGAGCCCCATTGTACACCGCGCGACCCAGCGGCAGGATTTTTGAGAAAACCACGACGCGCAAGTGCAAAATCAACCGCGCCGGTAACTTGGATGCGCGAGTCAGCGAAAACGCACAGGCTCCCGGGGTTTTGCGGAACCCCGCGCCGCGCGTGACCGGGTTACGAAACCTCCCCGGCGGTGCCTAACCATAGGGCTACCCGCATCCTAACCCTAGAATCAATCGCTTCTCCGAGGAGCCAGCCGATGATCCGAAACCCACGAAAACTCATCATGAAGTTCGCCCTACCTGTTGCTCTCGCGTCGTTCTTGCTGACCGGTCACGCCCGAACTGCAGCGGCGCAGACGCCGCAAAGCGCCGACTCCGCCAAAACCGAAGCGCTGACCACTACCGAAAAAGACCAGACCGAAATCGCCGTCACGGTTTACAACTCGAACATCGCGCTGGTACGCGACGTACGCCAGATTCGCCTCGCCCCGGGAATCTTCCCGCTGCGCTTCGAAGACGTCGCCGCGTCGATCAACCCTGCGACCGTCCATTTTCGTTCGCTAACTGACGACGCCAAACTAAGCGTGGTCGAACAAAACTACGAATACGATTTGCTCGATCCTCAGAAGCTCCTGCAGAAATACGTTGGTAAAGAAGTCACCCTGGTCCGCGCCGAGCAGGATGCGGGCTCGACCAAATGGGTCGAAACCAAAGCCACCCTGCTCGCCAATAACAATGGCCCCGTCTGGAAAATTGGAAACGAAATAGTCACGGGCATGAATTCCGATTCGTATCGCTTTCCGGAGCTGCCCGGAAATTTCTACAGCCGCCCAACGCTGATCTGGACCCTCGACAACCGTGGCGTCGCCTCACAAAAAGTCGAAGCTTCCTATCTCACCGGCAATATGAGCTGGAGCGCGGATTACGTCCTTACCGTCACCCGCGACGAAAAAACCGCCGATCTCGATGGTTGGGTCACTCTAAACAACAACAGCGGCGCCTCATATCAAAACGCCAAGCTCCAGCTTGTCGCTGGCGAGATTCATCAGGTATCCCCGCCAATGAACGGAAGAATGGAGATGGCGGTCGCTGGTGCCGTAGCCATGCCCAAGGCCGCTCCGCAATTCACCCAGGAAGGCATCTCCGAGTATCACCTCTACTCTCTCGGTCGCCGCACTTCTATCCAGAACAACGAATCGAAACAAATCAGTCTGCTCACCGGCACCGGCGTTCCGGTCGAAAAACACCTGGTCACCGAAGGTCAAACGTATTACTACCGGAATCCGCAAAGCCTGGGTATCCCCGCGCCTCAACCCGTGAAAGTCACCTATCAATTCAAGAACGAAGAAAAGAGCGGTCTCGGCATGCCGCTGCCGGCGGGCACGGTGCGCGTTTACCAGGCCGACTCCAAAGGTGGAATCCAGTTCATCGGCGAAGACACCATACGGCACACCCCAAAGGATGAAACGCTAAGAATCTACGTCGGTGATGCCTTCGACGTCGTTTGCGAACGCAAACAAACGGACTACAAGAAACTGGCCAGCAACCTTTATGAAATGGAGTATGAGATTACGCTGCGAAATCACAAAGACGTCCCCGTGACGGTGGAAGTCCGTGAACCCCTGGGCGGCGACTGGGAAATTGTGAATTCGAATTTCACTTCGAACAAGCTCGACGCCCGAACGGTGGGTTTCGACGTTCCCGTAGTGAAAGACGGCACGTCAAAACTGACTTACCGCGTCCGCGTCAAATATTAGCTGTGGAATNTAAANCTGTAGGCTGACTGGAAGGGCGGGGCTGCAGCCCCAATCGCGTTAGTTCTTGCAGCAGGAAGGATTGTTCACCAGCGCCAGCTCCCGCGCAAAAACCGGATTATTGGGATATTCCGTCGCGAGTTCGGCCAGCAATTCCTTGGCGCGTTCCGGTTTGTGTTCGCGCTCGTAAGCCAGCGCCAGCATCACTTTCGCGAATGGCTGTAGATAGTGTCCGTGCTCCGCGGCCGACTGCATCTGCTCCATCCCGCGCGTACGATCGCCGTGCAAACCGCCAAACCACACAAACACCCTTTTGTAGCTGGGTAAAGATCCGATCACGTAGTTGCTCATGCCCAACGCGACATTCGCGTCCTGCTCGTTCGGATCGATCGCCAGCACGGCATTCGCTTCCGCCTCGGCGTGGCGCATCATCGTCAAGCCTTCCAATTGCTTCTTGATGATGATCGCGTCGTAGTCGGACTCCATTCCGTCGGTGATGGTCAGCACCAGCAGGCCGTGCAGATCTTTTGGATTCGCCTTGATTCGCGCCTTCGCTTGTTCCCGCGCCGCGTTGTTGGCTTCCAGAAATGCCGAGTTTTTGTTCGCGGCCGCCGAACCTTCCACTCCGCCCAGGAATTTTTCGTCGTTCAGGAAAAATTCCGAGGTCAGCACGCCCTTCTGGTTGAATTGCTCAAACAAATAGCTGGCCGCTTCTGACGCTTTTCCCAGCGGATCGTCGGGACGCATCTTTTGATAGGCCTGAAAATCTTTCCGTCCCGCATCGAAATTCAATTCGTACAAATGCCGATATCCGCTCTCCAGCACCTTCGCCGAAGGATCGGCCTCCATCACCGGAGCCGAGGATTTTGCGGGTGACTGGCTCTGCGCCAGTGTGGCGTTCGGCAAGATCCCAACGGCAGCCGCGATGCTAGCGGTGAAAAACAGTTTTGACGAGTACTCTCGAATTATTTTTCGCATGAGCTGCATAAGGCCTTGGCGTTGACGCCCAGCCGGCAAGGTGTTCCAGAGCGCCTATTATAGTGGAAACGGGTGGCTCACAAGCAGTGCTTTTCACCCTGTGCATTAAAGATTATTGAGAATGAACTCCGTCGTTCGCTGCATCTCCAGCACTCGCGCCGCCGCGTCGCTGATCCCGTGTCCTCGCCCGGGAAAAACCATCAGCTGGTCCGGATATTGCCCCGAATCGATCAACGCGTTCAGCAACGCCACGGAATTTGCGAAGTGCACGTTATCGTCCCCCGTGCCGTGCGCCAGCATCAGCTTGCCCTTCAGGCCCGCTGCTTGATTCACCGGCGAGGAATTCTTGTATCCCTCCGCGTTGTCCTGCGGCCGGCCCATGTAGCGCTCGGTATAAATCGTGTCGTACAGCTTCCAGTCCGTGACCGGCGCGTCGGAAACTCCCATCTTGAAAGCGTCCGCCGCGTTGAACAGCGCTTCGAGCGTAATGTAACCGCCGTAGCTCCCGCCCGTAATTCCGATTCGCGCCGGGTCCACGTAACCCAGCGACTTCAGGTATTTCACGCCCGCCACCTGATCCTGCAATTCAATTTTTCCCATCTGATGATAAATCGGCGTCTCGAAGGCGTGGCCCCGTCCCCACGATCCGCGATTATCCAGCGTGAAAATAATGTAGCCCTTCTGCGCCAGAACTTCGTGCCACAAATAGCTCAGTCCGGCCCAGTCGTTCTGCACCATCTGCACATGCGGTCCGCCGTACACATTGATCAGCACCGGATATTTCTTCGCTGCGTCGAAATTCACCGGCTTGATGATCGAAGCGTTTAGCTTGGTCCCATCGTCGGCGGTCACTTCCACAAATTCCACCGGAGTAAGGTTGTATTCCGCCAGCTCCGGATCCTTGCCATCGTTGATCACGGCGATCCGCGTCCCGTCCATCCGGCATAGATCCTGGCGTGTCGGCGCGTTCGCGTTGGAATAAGCGCTGACGAACGAAGCAAGGTCCGGCGAGATTCTCGCCGTATTGCTGCCGGCATTTTTCGTGATCCGCGTCAGACTCTTGTCGTTTAATGAGACCCGGTACAGATTTGTCTCGCGTACATCATCTTTGTTCGTGATGAAATAAATGTAGCCGTGCTTTTCGTCAACCGCCGGATGATTTGCCGCTCCGGGCCCAAAACCGCCCAGATCCGAAATCCCCCAGTCGCCGCTGGTCAGTTGCATCATTTGTTTGCCGAAATTGTCGTAAATATAGAAATGCCGGTAGCCGGTGCGCTCGCTGGACCACAGGAACCGCTTATTGTCCGAGAAAAAATAAAGATCGTCGCTGATGTTGATCCAATACTTGTCGGTCTCGGTCAGCGCCGTCGTCGATGCGCCGGTCGATACATCGCAAAAAAGCAAATCGAGCTGATTTTGCCCCCGGTTCAAGCGCTGGATCGCCACTCGCTTGCTGTCCGGCAGCCAGTTCACCCGCGCCAGATACACGTCGGTATTCGCGCCCGTATCCATCCACTTCGTTTCGCCGCCCGTTACCGGCACCACTCCGACTCGAACGATGGGATTCGCTTCGCCCGCTTGTGGATAGCGCGTGTATTCCGTTCCGCCCGTTGGCGAACTCATATCCATAATCGGATAGCGCGTCACCGGCCGTTCATCCATCTCGTAGTAGGCAATCTTCGAAGAATCCGGCGACCACCAATACGCGGTTCGCGTGTCTAGCTCCTCCGGATACACCCAATCCAGCTTGCCTTTCAAAACTTCTTCGCTTCCCCCGGTCGTCAGCGTCTTGGTTTCACCGCTCGCCAGGTTCACCGCAAACAGATTGGCGTTGCGCGAAAAACTGATCCACTTCCCATCCGGCGAAAATTTCGGATCTTCGATTTCAGCTTCGCTCGAAACCACCGGCGTGGCTTGCATCGTCTTCAAATCCAGCAGCACCATGCTGCTCGTGCCAATAAAAAGCAGCGACCCGGAATCCGGTGCCCACTGATAATTGTCCGCCTGCACCCGCCCCAGCCCCGTCGCTTGCGTGGTTTTCGCCTTCTCCGGCTGCGTCACCGACTTCAGTGTCTCCGCATTGACCAGCACCTTGCGTTCGCCGGTCGCCGCGTCCATCGCCCACAACTCGATGTCGGAATTCTTTCGCTCGAGGTATGAGAATCGTTTCCCGTCCGGCGCCCACTCAATCCCTTGGGTTGTCCGTCCGCCCAAAAACGGAGGACTGAACAGCCGGTCGAGCGTGAGCTCCTTCTTGGCCGCAGCCGTCGCCTGGGCCGCTGCGCCCGGAGCACTCAGCATGATCGCCGCGCCCATTACACCAACCAGCACCGCAACGCTAAGCATGCGCGACCAACGATTCATCTCTGTCCTCCGGAAACAAACGCGACATTCTATATCGTGGGGTACAAATGCGGTATGGGAAGATCCATACTAAACAGAAAGAAAACTACTCCGCATGCTGCGCAGTGGAAATTGCCGAAGCTGAAACCGGATCCACGGAAACGGCTCGTTTGCGACGGTTGATGACGAAAGCTCCGACGGTTACCGCAATCGCCAGCGCCAGAAACGAACCGTCGTGCAGAAGCGTTTTTGGTCCCAGTCGCTCGCCCGGACCGAAACAGCCGCAGTTGATTTCCAGGCCCATTCGATAGGTTCTTACTTGGGTCGCGAAAAAAAGTCCCATCAGCAGAGTGGTCACCATGGCCGAATAGCGAAGCAGCACTTCGCTAAGGAGCCACACTCCCAGAAACAGCTCGAAAGGAGGAAGAAGATGCGCGGCCGGACTCACCAACCGCGGAGTCAACAGCTGGTAGGAGTCAACCTGCATCGCGAACATGGACAAAGACGTCTTGATCGTTCCCAACGACCAGCCGGTGGCCGCCTGCGGTTTCATTTTGGCGTAGGCCGCAAAAAGAAAAATTCCAGCCAGCGCCAGCCGCCCTACCAGCAGTAGAACCCATCCAATTGATCCGCGTGTAGTCGTAGTCATCGGGGTTTCAGTTACTGGCTCAACAGCGAATCAAAAAACTGTTTCAAAATCGGATAGGTCACGAATCCCGATGACGCCGGATATTTCTGTCCTTTGTAGATAATCACGAATGTAGGCGTGGCCTGAACCGGGACCGAATAGCCGAGCCCAATATCCTGCACGATGTAGGGATCAACGCTGCAGCCAAGATCTGCCGCTGGCGCGGAACGATCGGCCTTCGATTTTGGCGCGACAGCACTGCAAGGTTTCAGCAAAGCTTGCACGCGCTTGAAATCGGCAGGGCTCAGCGCGGCTGCCACGAACTTTTCAATATTGCCATCCGCGGACCACGAGCCCTGGTTATCCCACAAGGCCGCATCTACGTCCTGAAATCTGCCGATCTTCGCCGCCGCGTTTGCCCATCGCGCCGCAATCGCTGAATATGGATGCATCTCCAGTGGGAAGTCGCGGTGCACCAGATAAACTTTCCCGGCGGCGACATAGCCATCTGGTCCTAGCAACGGCTTCAGCGTCTGCTCGTAGAAATTCGCGCAGGACGGGCACTGGTAGTCGCTGAAAACTTCCATGGTGATCGGCGCGTTCTTGTTCCCAAAAGTTTTCACCGGCGTCGCCGATGCCGCCGCATCCGGCGCTGCGTGCGGCTTCGCCGCCTTGGGTTTCGCCGTCGCAGTTGCGACCGGCGCTGCGGTCCCTTGCGCTCGAAGGGTTGGCGCACAGAGCGCAGCCGCCCCAAGAATCAGTACCGCGAGTGGCATCCTGAAAGAGCCCCCGCGATCAGTACTTGATAATGGTAGAGAATTCAACCCCGCCTCCCGGACATTTTACCTGCGAAAAAGACTCAACATTGTACCCTGACTTTTACCACGAGACTCAGCCTCGGTGACAGCGAGCTTCTTTCATTCTGAAAAACACAAGCGCATGCGAGTCATATAGGACGGGATCGGAAGTGTATTGGTTTGCTGTCTAACCCTTAACTTTCCTAGATAGTTCTGCTGGTGGAAAGGCGCGAAAATTGAAGAAAAATTGAAATGCGAGCNTAATCCGCTGATTATAAATGACATATGCGTACACAAGATTGTTGACAATGATACGCTCAAGGTATAGTATGTGGCCTGTTCAAAGCTGACGTCTCCCGGCACTACCCGTTAGACGTTATAGGAGCGCTATCCATGAGTAAGATTATCGGTATTGACCTGGGCACGACCAATTCGGTCGTGGCCGTAATGCAGGGGGGCGAGCCGACGGTAATCCCGAATCAGGAAGGAGCCCGTACCACCCCTTCCGTAGTCGCGATTACTAAGGGCGGCGAGCGCCTGGTGGGCCAGGTGGCTAAGCGCCAGTCGATTACGAATCCCGAAAACACGGTGTATTCGATCAAGCGGTTTATGGGTCGCCGTTACGACGAAGTGCAGGAAGAAGCCAAGCGCGTCCCTTATAAGGTGGTCAAAGGTCCGCACGACGACGCCCGCGTCGAAATCGCCGGCAAGAGCTACAGCCCGCCGGAAATCTCGGCCATGATTCTGCAAAAATTGAAGACTGCCGCCGAAGATTTCCTCGGCGAAAAAGTAACCAAAGCCGTCATCACCGTTCCGGCCTATTTCAACGACAGCCAGCGCCAGGCGACCAAACAGGCCGGCGAAATCGCGGGTCTCGAAGTTCTGCGCATCATTAACGAGCCCACCGCGGCCGCTCTGGCCTACGGACTGGACAAGAAGAAAGAAGAGACCATCGCCGTGTACGACTTGGGCGGCGGTACCTTCGATATTTCCATCCTCGAAGTTGGCGAAGGCGTGGTCGAAGTGAAGTCCACCAACGGCGACACGCACCTGGGCGGCGATGATATCGACCAGCGCGTGATGGAATGGATCGTTACGGAATTCAAGAAAGAGCAGGGCATCGATCTTAGCAAGGATCGCATGGCCATTCAGCGCCTGAAGGAGGCGGCGGAAAAAGCGAAAGTTGAGCTGTCTCAATTGATGGAGACGGAGATCAATCTTCCTTTCGTCACTGCCGATGCCTCCGGCCCGAAGCATTTGGCCCTGAAGCTGACCCGCGCCAAGCTCGAGCAATTGATGGAAGACTTGTTGCAGCGCACGGTTGGTCCGGTGAAGCAGGCCTTGAGCGACGCCGGAATCTCGGCGGACAAAATCGATGAAGTGGTGCTCGTTGGCGGCTCGACCCGCATTCCGCGCGTCGTGGAAATCGTCAAGGGCCTCTTCAACGGCAAAGAGCCACACAAGGGCGTAAACCCGGATGAAGTGGTTGCGGTCGGCGCGGCCATTCAGGGCGGCGTGCTGGGCGGCGAAGTAAAAGACATTTTGCTGCTCGATGTCACTCCGCTGTCGTTGGGCGTCGAAACCCAGGGTGGCGTAATGACTGTGCTGATTCAACGCAACACGACCATTCCGACCCGCAAATCGGAAACGTTCTCGACGGCTGCCGACAATCAGCCCTCGGTCGAAATCCACGTGCTGCAAGGCGAACGCCCGGTAGCCAGCGGAAATCGAACGCTGGGGAAATTCCAACTTGTTGGAATTCCTCCCGCTCCGCGCGGCGTGCCGCAAATCGAAGTGACGTTTGACATCGACGCTAACGGCATCTTGAATGTCGCGGCGAAGGACAACGCCACGCAAAAAGAACAGAAGATCACCATCACTGCCTCCAGCGGCTTGAGCAAGGAAGAAGCCGATCGCATGAAGAAGGAAGCTGATTCCCATGCGGCTGAAGACAAAGCCAAGCTGGCCGAAGTGGAAGCGCGCAACCGTCTCGACAATCTGGTCTACCAGACCGAGAAAGTCGTGAAGGATAACCGCGACAAACTCGCCGAATCGGACGTGAAATCCGCCGAAGACGCGATTGCCGAAGCGCGCACCGCGCTCAGCGGCAGCGATGTTGACAAAATGAACGCNGCCGTCGATAGCTTGACCAAAGCCTCGCACCACATCGCCGAGACGATGTACAAGGCCCAGCAAGCTTCCGGCGCGGCAGCAGGTGCCAGTGCGGACAGCGGCAGTCAAGCCGGCGGCGCAGGTGCCAACAACACTCCGCCACAAGGCGACGTAGTCGACGCCGAGTTCGTGGATGTGGATGACTCTAAAAAACCAAACTAAGACCGCGTAGCGGTTTCGAGCAGGGGCGGGTCTGGGATCCGCCCCTGTTGTTTTTCGCCGTCATTCGGAGGAGCGCAGCGACGAAGGATCTGATCCATGACGCGCTCTCTCAGGCGTTAATTCGAGGCAATAGTCGTTGCGGCTTCTGAACAATTTCTTAAAGTCGTAGATTTATCGGCACACTAACCAATGGCTACCACGACCAAACAAGATTATTACGATCTCCTCGGAGTCGCGCGCAAGGCGCTGGTGAAAGACATCCGGGCCGCCTATCGCAAACTCGCGCGCAAATACCACCCCGACCTGAATCCCGGCGACAAATCGGCCGAAGAAAAATTCAAACAGATTCAGGAAGCCTATGAAGTCCTTTCCGACACCAAAAAACGCCAGATGTACGACCAGTTCGGTTTCAACACGCCGGGTCAGGGCGGACCTCCGCCTCCGGGTTCGGGCGGTTACGGCGGCAACGCCCCCGATGACGTTCACTTTGATTTCGGCGGATTCGATTTTGGCGGCGGCGCGGGTTCCGGCGGAGGAACCAGTTTCCGCGATCTCTTCAGCCAGGTTTTCCGCGGCCAGGGCGGCGGCGCGCAACCTAGCCACGAGCGTGAAGAAGGCACCGACCTCGAATTTCAGATCGACATCACTTTTGCCGAAGCCATGAAAGGCGCCGTGAAAAAAATAAGTTTCACACGGTTGGACACCTGCACCGCCTGCCACGGATCGGGCGTGCAGCCGGGCGACGAAAAAAACTGTCCGGGTTGCGGCGGTTCCGGCCGGGTCACCCAGGTCAGTGGCAAAATGAAATTCCAGGTCGCCTGCCAGCGCTGCGGCGGCACCGGTAAGCTCCACACCGTTTGCAAGAATTGCAACGGCGATGGCCGCGTGCCGAAAGTTGAATCGATCGACGTCCGCATTCCTCCCGGTGCGCAAACCGGTTCACGCGTGCGCGTCGCGGGACGCGGCAACGCCGGCTTGCATAGCGGCCCTCCGGGCGATCTCTATATCGTCATGAAAGTCGAGCCGCACCCATTTTTCGACCGCCGCGGCGACGATTTGTATTCCGTCGTGCCCATCACCGTCACCGAAGCTTCGCTAGGCGCCAAAGTGGAAGTTCCCACCATCGACGGGCGCTCGCAGGTCCGCATTCCGCCCGGCACCAATAGCGGCAAGAAACTGCGGCTACGCGAAAAAGGCGCGCCTTCGGTTCGGCAAGCAGGGAAACGCGGCGATCAAATTATCGAAGTCCAAATTATTGTCCCGAAGCCTGAAGACGAACGCGTTCGCAATCTATTGAAGGAACTCAGCAAGCTCGATCCCGAAGATCCGCGTCGCGAAATCTTCGAAAAAGCGACGGTCTAAGCCGTCGCGTTGATTTCAGTTATGGCACCTGTAGCGGCCGGCTCCAGCCGGGCAGATTTTGACTTAAGGTTTCAAAGCAAAAGGAAATCGCAGCATGGTCGCCAAAACAAGAAAGAAAGCCAAAGCCGGTTACATGATCAGCGCGGTCGCGGAGATCTACAAACTGCACCCGCAAACGCTCCGCCTCTATGAGCGTGTCGGCCTGCTGAAGCCCTCGCGCTCCCAGGGCAACACGCGCCTCTACACCGACGAAGATCTCGAACGCCTCGAAGTCATCCTCAATCTCACCCGCGAACTCGGCGTCAATCTCGCCGGCATCGAAATTATTCTCAACATGCGCGACAAAATGTCCCAAATGCAATCGCAAATGGAAGCTTTCACCCACTTCGTTCGTAACGAAATGGCCCGCAACTTCAACACCACCGATCAGCTCAAATCGCGCAACGCCATCATCCGCACCGTGCCGCGCCAGGCCATTCGCGTCCAGAAATAAATAGTCGTCGCTTTCAATTTCCACACCGCGAAAAATTATGCACAAGCGCCCCCGCTTGCGCTCTCCTCCCACCGCGCTTATTCTTCCTTCATGGCGCAGCCAGATTGTCCTCACTGTCAGGGCAGCGGATGGAAAGTAGTCGAGCGCACCGAAAAAGGCGCGCAACCACTCGCCACTGACCGCCCGGGTGCTCCATCGCAAGGCGAACCCAAAATGGTCTGGGCCGTCCCGTGCGAGTGCACCACCGGCGATCGTACCGAACGCGCCCTGCAGCGCGCCCGCGTCCCCGAACGCTACCGCCATTGTGATTTTGAAAATTACGAGACCGACAATGAAATCGAAAATGTCACCCGCGAGCAATTAGCCGCCTACAATCGCAGCCTGAACCAGGCCAAAATGTTCGTGCAGCGTTTCGCCCAGGAATATTCTCCCGTCCCCGGCATGCAAAGCGAGCACGGCATCCTGCTGATGGGTCCCTGCGGTGTGGGCAAAACCCATCTCGCCGTATCGGCCCTGAAAACAATCGTCCTGCGCGGCCACACCGGCCTATTCTACGATTACCGCGAACTTCTGAAAGCTATCCAGGATAGCTACAACCCCGAAAATCAAGCCACCGAAATGAGCGTCCTCGAACCGGTGCTGAAAACCGAAATCCTAGTCCTCGATGACGTCGGATCCAGCAAGCCTTCTCCCTGGGCGCTCGAAACGGTCGGGCATGTCCTCAACACCCGCTACAACGAAAAACGCGTCACCCTGCTCACCACGAATTTTCTCGATACGGATGCGGTCAGCGCCAATCCGTCGCTGCAACCGCAGCGCGTCGCCGGCATGCGCAGCCCCACCGTCGAAGATTCCCTCACCGAACGCGTCGGCAAACGCATCCGCTCCCGCCTCTACGAAATGTGCCGCACTCTCGAGATCCACGCGCCCGACTACCGCAAGGAAATTCGCCATGCCGGCCGCGTCCGCTCCTGAAACTCCTAAATTTCTTCGTCGAACTTTTTCCACAAGGGCTGAAACACGCCGCCCGCTCCAAACCATGGTTTGGTTGACAACCCGCGAATCGGGCGGGTATCATCCTCCTGTTAGAAACGCTCGAGCGTGGGCGTTCTATCCCCTTCATTGCTCCAAACCCAGCGGGTGGAGTAACCGATAATCGAACTATCGGCAAACAGGGCACGAATCCGCACGGAGGCCGCTCCCCATGTCACCCGAACTCGACCCAAATCATTCAACCGCGTCTGCAGAAGCTGTAGAGCACGACTCGTCCGCCGAAAATTCCTCAGCGAGCGCTGATTCCCGAATTGCCGCGTCGGCTGGATCGGCCACCGCTGGCGCCGCCACTGCCGTAGCGCGCGCGTCCGAAGCACGTACCGAAACTCCTGAAGTTTCCGCGAGTGTGGCAAGCGCAGATGGTTCTGCGCGCCAACATTCGGCAACTATCGAGGAAGCACCCGTGGTCGCAGCCGCTGCGCCGGTGGTATGCCCTGTTTCTCACGATGCGCCCACTCAGGCGCTCGCTCCCGTCACCGCCGACGAGACGCCCGTGGCCTCAACCGCTGAGGCCGCGCCCACCGAAACTGGCTCAATCGAGATTGCGACGGTAGACATTCCCGGTTCGGCAACGCCTGACGCGACCGCCGAAGCCGGCGAGAGCAACGAAACGATGGACCAGCTGATGAAGCAATTCGACGCTCCTGAGCCGGTCGTTCCCGAAGGCGAAATTTTCGACGGCCACGTGATCGCCGTCACCGACGCCGGTGTAATCGTCGACGTCGGCGGAAAATTCGAAGGCCTGGTCCCTGCGCAGGAATTTCTCGAATCCGGCAGCCCTATCGAATTTGGCAAAGGTCAAACCATCGAAGTCGAGCGTCTGCACGCGCAGAAAGATGGCTATGTCCTCTTGTCCCACACCCGCGCGCATCGCCGCCGCGTTTGGGAACGGATCGAAAAGGCCTACAAAGAGCACACCACCATAACCGGCAAAGTTACCGAACGCATCAAGGGCGGCCTCGTCGTCGAAATTGGCGTCCGCTCGTTCCTGCCGGCCTCGCAAATTGAATTGCGCCCGGTGCACGATCTCGACGCCTGGAAAGATAAAGAAATCAAAGTTCGCGTCCTGAAGTTGAATCGCAAACGCGGCAACGTCGTCGTCAGCCGCCGCGCCATTCTAGAAGAAGATCAGAAATCCAAGCGCGATACGCTGATGGGTTCGCTCGCCGAAGGCACCGTGGTTACCGGCAAGGTGAAAAACGTCACCGACTACGGCGTTTTCGTCGATCTCGGCGGCATGGACGGCCTGCTCCACGTTAGCGATCTCGTCTGGGGCCGCGTCCCGCATCCGTCGTCGATCGTCAAAGCCGGCGACGACCTCGAAGTCCAGATACTGAAATTCGATAAGGACAAGCAGCGCATTTCGCTCGGCCGCAAACAATTGTTGCCCGATCCATGGGCCACCGTGCCGGAGCGGTTCCCGGTCGGCACCCGCGTGCAAGGCAAAGTTGTCGGCGTCACCGATTACGGCGCGTTTGTGCAGATCGAGCCCGGCGTCGAAGGCCTGGTTCACGTCAGCGAAATGAGCTGGTCCAAGCGCACCAAGCATCCTTCGAAAGTCGTCAAAGCCGGCGACGAAGTCGACGTAGTCGTCCTCGAAGTCAAAACCGATCAGCGCCGCATTTCGCTTGGTTTGAAACAGACCCTCTCCGATCCCTGGGGCGCCGCCGCTGAAAAATATCCGGTCGGCACCATCGTCACCGGGCGCATCCGCAACCTCGCCGATTTCGGGGCGTTCGTCGAAATCGAAGAGGGCATGGAAGGCTTGATCCACATCAGCGACGTCAGCTGGACCGAACGCATCAAGCATCCCAGTGAAAAATTCAAGAAGGGCGACACGGTCGAAGCCAAAGTCCTGAAAGTCGATTCCGAAAATCGCCGCCTCTCGCTCGGCATCAAGCAATTGAAGGACATTTGGGCCAACTGGTTTGCCGAACACAAAATCGGCGAAATCATTAAAGGCAAAGTCGCCCGCACCACCGACTTCGGCGCCTTCGTCGAATTAGCTGAAGGCATCGAAGGTCTCTGCCACGTTTCCGAAATCGAAGAACGCCGCCCCAAAGGTGACCGTGACAAAGGCAGACGCGACGCGGCTCCGCAGCAAGCCAAAGCCGCTCGCGGCGCGAGGGTTACCGCCGTCCTCGTCACCGGCAACGAATACGATTTCAAAGTTTTGCGGCTCGAACCCGAGCAACACAAGATCAGCCTGAGCTATCGCGCGGCGCAAAAGCAGGTCGAACGGCAGGAAATTGAAACCTTTAAGTCCGCCGTCACCCGCTCGCCGAAATCTTCGCCCACCGCGACCATCGGTGACGCGATCAAAGCGAAATTGCAGTCTGCCTGATAGCGCGAACTGTCAGCTCAGTGTGAACGCCTATTCGATTCTCCGGCACGGGGCGTCCGGGGAAGTCGGATTTTCCTCACGAAAGTCATTTACCTTGCGCTAGATTGATGATATCCAAGGACATGCGTTGCCCCGCCCAGCGCGCTGCGGCACCCGTTTCATAGATTTTTCATAAATAGGAGACTCTCAACATGGCAGACCCTGCCGGAGAGCACGCCATCAAAGAACACACCATGACCAAGGCGGAACTCGTCGAAGAGGTCACCCGCGTCACCGAACTGCCGCGCAAGGAATCCGAAGCGGTGGTCGAGACCATCTTTGAAAGCATCATCGCGGCCTTGCAGTCCGACGATAAGATCGAGATTCGCGGCTTTGGTAGTTTCCGCACCCGCCAGCGCCGCGGCCGCACGGGACGTAACCCGAAAACCGGCGCCAAGGTCGAAGTCCCGCCGAAAAAAATTCCGTACTTCAAGCCGAGCAAGGAGCTGAAAGACTACGTCAACAATCCGCGTCCGGCTCACGCCCACGGCTCGCACGAACCCCACGGTCCCCAGAGCTAGCGCATGGATTATTTGTGGACGCCGTGGCGGTACCGCTACATCGCCGACGCCACCAAAGATGAAGGCTGCGTTTTTTGCGCCGCCGTCGCCATGAACAACGATCCCGAAGCGCTGATCGTTTTTCGCGGCGCCAAAAATTTCGTAATCCTCAACCGCTACCCCTATACCTCCGGCCACGTCATGATCGTCCCCTACCAGCATTCCGCGGACCTGCCTGCCGTCGAACCCGGCACGCTCGCCGAGATGATGGTGTTGGCCCAACGCGTCCAACTCGCCTTGGAAAAAACCTATCACCCCCAAGGCTACAATCTTGGCATGAACCTCGGCCGCGCCGCTGGCGCCGGCGTCACCGGCCACCTCCACCTCCATGTCCTCCCGCGCTGGTCCGGCGATTCCAACTTCATGACCGTAGTAGCCGAAACTCGCGTCGAACCCGAAGATCTGTCCACCACCTACCAAAAACTCCACGCCGCCCTCGCCTAGGCATCGAAATGCATTCGTGATCGAAACGTTCGCCTCGCTGGTCTTCTACCCTAAGACTGCTTACCGCCCACTCTAAAAACTTGTAATCCCGAAGCGCCGCGAGGGATCTGCGTCTTACGCGCTACGACCGACAACCGTGCTTCCTCTCGAATCGCCCGTCCTTCGCCTTCCGTCTCACTTTCCTCTCCACGTCCACCGGCGCTACAATAAACAGCCGCAATTATCCGGAGCTCCCTTGAACCTCGAACTAACCGAAGAACAAAAACTCCTCCAAAAAAGCGTCCGCGATTTCGCCGAAGCCGAAGTAAAACCCCTCGCGCGCGAGAACGACGAGAAAGGCAAGTTTCCCCGCGAGCTTTTCCAAAAAGCCGCCGAACTTGGCCTCACCGGCGTCGCCATCCCCGAAGCCCAAGGCGGCGCGGGCATGGACCACATCAGCTACGCCATTGTGATTGAAGAAATCTCCCGCGTCTGTGCCTCCACCGGCGTAATTCTCTCCGCCCAAAATTCTTTGTACGGTGCCCCAATCCATCACTTCGGCACCGAAGATCAGAAAAAGAAGTTCCTCGTCCCTTACGCCCGTGGCGAAAAAATCGGCTGCTTCGCCCTCACCGAGCCGCAAGCTGGTTCCAATGCCGCCGCGCTCGCCACCAGAGCCGTCTTGAAAAACGGCAAGTACAACATTAACGGCACCAAAGCCTGGATCACCAACGGCGGCGCCGCCGACGCCGCCATCGTCTACGTCAACACCCAACCGGAAAAGGGCGAGAAAGGCATCACCGCGCTCGTCGTCGAGAAGGGCACTCCTGGTTTCTCGGTCGGCAAAGAAGAAAAAAAACTCGGCATCAACGCTACCGCCTGCACCGAACTTGCTTTCAGCGATTGCGAAGTTCCCGAATCGAATCGCATCGGCAAGGAAGGTGAAGGCTACAAAATTGCGCTCGCCACGCTCGATGGCGGCCGCATAGGCATCGCCGCCCAAGCCATCGGCATCGCCCAGGGCGCTTTCGAAGCCGCCCTCGCCTATGCCAAGCAGCGCCAGGCCTTCGGCCACCCCATCGCCGATTTTCAGGCCATCCAATTCATGCTTGCGGATATGTCCACCGAAATTGACGCCGCGCGCTTGCTCGCGCGACGCGCCGCCTGGAAGCAGGACGCCGGCCAGCGATTTTCCATGGAAGCCTCCATGGCCAAGCTATTTTCGAGCGAAATGTCCACGCGCCTAACCCACAAGGCGATTCAGATTCACGGCGGCAACGGTTACAGCCGCGAATATCCCGTCGAACGCAATTATCGCGACGCCCGCATCACCGAAATCTACGAGGGCACCAGCGAGATTCAGCGCCTGGTCATCGCCTCCTGGGTCCTGAAATCGTATTGACAAAGGAGTTACTAGTGTGATGCCGGGGCTGAAGTGTTGCGCGAATCCAAATTTCTGCCCTGCGGCTTCCGATGCTGGCGGGCAGCGCAGTAAGCACCAATTTCCGGTCCTCGGCATTCTCCCGGCGATTTTCTAACCGCAACAACTTTTTATTAGAAATCGCTGCAATCTATTCAAAACAAAACTGGTTCCAAATTCTAGCCGCAACAATTAACCCTTGTTGCGGTTACGTTGCGATTGGCCCAGGAATTTCTCCCGGCGCCGATCCTCGTTGTATTCTTGACCCCATGCTGGAGCTGGATTGCGGCTTACCTTTCTTCCCGGAGTTCGATGCCGACTTTTTCGCGGCGCTTCCGGCCCGGCCGGGCGTGATCCTGCTCGAAATGAAAGCCCCGAAAGCCGAGCCCTATCTGGCGCGAACCGCGGACATTCGTCGCGCCGCCGAACGACTGCTGGCCACCCCCGAAGCTCAATCGAAACGCCTCAACTTGCGCGAAGTCGTGGGAAATATTCGCTACAGCGTGACCGGCTCGAAATTCGAACAGTCTTTGCTTCATTACCAAATTGCGCGCTCGCTCTTTCCCCAACGCTATCGGACCCTTGCGCGTATTCGGCCTCCGGCCATGCTGAAAGTAAATCTCCGAAATTCCTACCCGCGCTGTTATGTCACGCGCCAGATTCGCGCCGACGAAGGTTTTTACTTTGGTCCGTTCCCGTCACGCCGTTTCGCTGAAGATTTCAGCGAAGGCTTCCTCGATCTCTTCAAAACCCGTCGCTGTCAGATCAAAATTCGCCGCGACCCCAATTTTCCTGGCTGCATTTATTCCGAAATGAAAATGTGCCTGGCGCCGTGTTTCGCGGGTTGCACCCAGGAGGAGTACGACCGCGAAGTCGGCTACTTGCTCGAAGGCCTCTCGGGGCAAGGCGCGGTCTTGGCCGCGCGTCTCGAACACGAGCGCGAAGCCGCCAGCGAAGCGCTCGATTTCGAGCGTGCCGCCGCGCTCCACAAGCGCCTCGAAAAAGTCGACCAAGCCTTGCGCGGTATTCCGGATATCGTTCGACGCGTCGAGGATCTCGACGCCGTGATTTTGCAGCGCGGCGCCGATCCCCAATCTATAGCCGTGTTCCCACTGCATCGCGGCACACTCGTCGATCCGTTTCACCTTCATTTCGGCGAAGTCAGCGAGCCGCGGTCCGTTGAAGCCACGCTGCGCGCCGCCTTCGAACCGCTCGATGCTGTCACCGCCGGGTCCACGCAGCTTCCCGTTGAGAAGACAGCGCAACCTACGCCACAGGAAATTGCCGAGCCGAACATTGACGCACAACGAGGCCTGTTCGACGGCCCGCAACCCGATTTAGCCCCGGCCGAAAGAAAAAGCACGTCCGACGCCTGGCGCGAGCAATACGGCCTGCGCCGTGCTCCCCCATTTCTTTCTGAACATCTCTCTTTGGTTTCTCGGTGGTTTTATTCCAAGCCGCGCGACGGCGAAATTCTGTTTCGCACCGGCGACTGGCCCTATCGGCGGATCTTGCGCGCCTGTGCGCGGCTTCTCAATCCACATGAGAAAAATTTAATTCCTCCGTCGCCATCGCAACCGCCGCAGCCATGACTATCAATTCCAATCCGCATCGGCGCTCTTGCGTCGTACACTTCTAATGATGGCCGCACGCGCTCCCATCGCTGCCAATAGCCCGGATCCATCACCTCGCTCGCGTTTTCGCGACATGGTCCGCTCGCTGCGCCACCGCAATTTTCGGCTGTTCTTCAGCGGCCAACTGATCTCGCTGATCGGCACGTGGATGCAAACCATCGCCCAGGCTTGGCTGGTCTATCGCATCACCGGTTCCTCGCTGCTCCTAGGCGTCGTCGGATTCGCTGGACAGATTCCGATTTTTATTCTGTCTCCGCTGGGCGGCTTAGCTGCCGATCGCTGGAATCGCCAAAAAATCGTCATCGGCACCCAAGTGGCTTCCATGCTGCTCGCCTTCGTTCTCGCCGCGCTGACCTTATTGCACATCGTAAAAACCTGGGAAATCATCACGCTCGCCGCACTCCTCGGCGCCGTGAATGCCTTCGATATTCCCGGACGCCAATCCTTCCTCATCGAAATGGTTTCGCGCGACGATTTGATGAATGCGATCGCGTTGAATTCTTCCATGTTCAATGGCGCGCGCGTCATCGGCCCGGCCATCGCTGGAATTCTAGTCTCGCGCATCGGCGAAGGCTGGTGCTTCTTCGCCAACGGAGCCAGCTACATCGCGGTGATTGCGGGCCTGCTGATGATGAAGCTGCCGCCATACCGCCCAGTGCCCGCCGGCACCTCTCCCTTCGAGCACATCGCCGAAGGCTTTCGCTACATCCAACGTACCGCGCCGATTTTGGCCTTGATCACGCTGATCGGAATCGTCAGCCTTGTCGCCGTTCCGTATTCCGTGCTCATGCCGATTTTTGCCGATCAAATTCTGCATCGTGGCGCGCACGGTCTGGGAATCCTGATGGGCTCTGCGGGAGTTGGCGCATTGCTCGGCGCATTGACCCTCGCCAGCCGTCGCGGCGTTAAAGGCCTGGGCACCGTTGTCGGGTTCGCCGCCATGGCCTTCGGCGTTTCGTTGATTCTTTTTGCGTTCTCGAAAATCTTCTGGCTATCCGTAGTTTTGTTGGTCCCGGTCGGCTACGGCGTCATGCTGCAGATGTCCAGCTCCAACACTTTGATCCAGGCCATGGTTCCCGACGAATTGCGCGGCCGCGCCATGGCCATGTACACCATGATGTTCATGGGCATGGCCCCCATTGGCTCGCTGTTGTCGGGATTATTTGCCGATTGGATTGGAGCGCCGCTAACCGTCGCCATTGGCGGCGTCGGCGCCGTCGCTGGCGCAATATATTTTCTGCGGCGTTTACCGTCGCTGCGCTTCGAAGCCCATCAACTGCTCGACGCCCAGGGATTGGTCGCTGCCGAAGCTCCGGAAGAAGTCGCTGCGCGAGGTGTTTCGTGAACGTCTCGCCTCGCTTGGTGCGGCGTATCGTCTGGTATACTCCGCGTTTGTTCGTATTTCCGAATCGAAGAGGGAAGTGAATGTCGTCAACGGCACCAGGCGGTGAAGAGCGAAAAACAGGCTCCGCGACGGCGGATGGAAGCCTGCGGTACGCCGCGCGATTTCAAGGGCGTTCGGCCGCGGGCCATTTTCGCGAGATTCGCGGCGGCCTCGTTCTTTCTTCCATCGGAATCGGAACCTACCTCGGAGAGCCCGACGATTCAACTGATCGTGCCTACACCGACGCAGTGGTTACGGCGGTCGAGAGCGGCATCAACGTCGTCGATTCCGCGATCAATTACCGTTTTCAACGCAGTGAACGCGCCATCGGCGCGGCGTTAAAAGACCTTTTTGCCAAAGGTTACTCGCGCGACGAAATTGTGCTCTGCACCAAAGCTGGTTTCTTGACGCCCGACGGCGAAATGCCCGCCGATCCAAATTCCTATTTCTCGCGCGAATTTCTGGAACGCGGTATTTTTACCGCTGACGACATTGCCGCCGGCTGCCACTGCATGGCGCCCGGTTATCTCTCGGACCAATTAGAACGCAGCCGCCGGAACTTGGGCGTCGCGACCATCGATGTCTTCTACCTGCACAATCCCGAAACGCAGCTGAGCGAAGTTTCTCCTGAGGTTTTTCGTGCGCGGATTCGCGAAGCGTTCCTATTCCTCGAATCCTCGGTAGCTTCGAAAGCAATTCGCGCCTACGGGTTAGCCACCTGGAATTCGTTCCGCGACGCCCCCGAGGCCAACGGTTATCTTTCGTTGAAGGAGATGGCGGACATTGCTCGCGACGTTGCCGGCGATGACCACCATTTTCGGTTCGTGCAGCTGCCGTTCAATATCGCGATGCCGGAGGCCCTGACTCGCCCGAACCAGATGATCGACGGAAAATTAGTGCCGATGGTTCAAGCCGCGCGGGCCCTGAATATCGCGCTGATCACCAGCGCCGCCTTGTTACAAGGCCAACTCACCAAAAATTTGCCGCCGTTCATCCGCGCGGCGCTGGGTCTTCAGGACAATTCCTCACTCGCCTTGCAGTTCGCCAGGTCGGTGCCGGGATTGACGACCGCATTGGTAGGCATGAGCAACGTGCAGCACGTGAAGGCCAACACGCAACTCGTTTCTGTCGAGCCGGCATCGCGCGAACAATTTTTAAAGTTATTCGAGGCCAAGCACTAGCGCGGGGAGAAAGGCTCAGCCTAAATTGTCCGCCTCTTTCGGATGGCGCGCGTCCAGCCAATCGTTGATCGCACGGGCCACCTGGTCGAGCTGTCCGGTGAAGAAATGATCGGCGCCTTCCACGATCACCAGCCGCTTCGGCTCCGGCACGGTCGCGAACAACGCTTCGATATTTTCGCGCGAGCCGAATTCGTCGTTTCCGCCTTGCACGAAAAGTTTCGGTTTCTCGCACTCGGCCAAATATTTCATGCCCGAGCGATTCGCCGGGATCCCCAGTCCAATCAGATCGGTCACCCGCGCGTCGTTGCAACCCACTCGCAATCCGACCCACGATCCGAAGCTGAATCCCGCAAGGAGCAAATTGCTCTCGGCATACTGTCCCGCCAGGTAGTCCAACGCCGCCCGGACATCGTCGCGCTCGCCTTTGCCGTCGTCGTGCACCCCTTCACTCAAACCCGTCCCGCGAAAATTAAACCGCAGCACGGGAATCCCCCGGAGGTGCAGGGCCTTCGCGGTCTGATACACAACTTTGTTGTGCATGGTCCCGGAGAAAAGTGGATGGGGATGACAGACCACTGCCGCGAGCGTCGGATTCTCCGACGCGGAGGTCCACAGCAAAGATTCCAGACGGCCTGCGGGACCATCGATGAAAATACTACGATGAAATATCTCGGTCATGAATTCATGCTAGGCCAACGACAAAATCACCGTTGGGTATCAGATTTCCTGCGAATCTTGTGCGGAATCGTCAGACCTTCGGTTGGACATCCCAGCACACCGAGATAAAACTGAGCATTCCGCTTTGCCCGATTGCTGGGTCGGACTGCGGCGCGGGTCCCGGGTTAACCGGTGCGGCTTCCACTCTAACGACCCGCGCGCGCATTTCTCCGGCGCGTTCCCATTCGCCCCACGGGATCTTGGCCAGAATCGTGTCTCCCTTGTGGTACATGTGCGCCGATTCGAAGCGTGCTCCCGCACGCGAAATGTCGTGCGTCATCGATTCTTCAGGCCACGGCGAGCCCGCCACCCGCACGAACATGGGAATTGCGAAGGTAATGCGCGAACAGCTTCGTCGTTCCTGGCTTTTGGGGCGTTCCCCATTTCGTGGCGGCAATTCCAGTTGCAGCGAGACGTCATAACCCCGCTGTGAATTCTGCTCCACGCGCACCACCCGAGCCGGAGTCTCCGGCTGGGCTGCCGCAGAAGGACTGGAGTCGAACGGGAATGTCACCCAGACCCGAGAACCAATTTCGCAGGCTTCGCTGCGTGGGACCCGGACTCCGTCGCGTGACACGTCGATCGTGCGGGTGACTTCCATACGCATACCCAGCGGGCCGCGCCAGCGAATTCGAGCCCCCATACCCAATTGGGCGCGCGGATGCTTGCGCATTTCGACGAAGGGATTGGCGGCGACCTGACTCACTGCGGCCTATCGTAGCGGTACCAGCCGACGACGTCAAACCGGCGAAAGCTGTACTCGCGCTACGGCGTCCGGATTTTTAATCCCATTGCACGCAGGCCACAGCAGTGGTAGCGTGGCGCCAATGCAGATCCAGTCCAGGGCGGGAGGGTCGATGGACAACGCCGTTGAACGACGTGCCGCGCGGCGATTCTCGATGATGCTGCCGCTGAAGGTCCGCTTCTCGAAGGACGACAATCTTCTCGAAAAACAGGGCGAGACTCGCGACGTAAGTTTTCGCGGGCTGTACTTTACGACCGACGGCGGCCTCGAAGCAGGCGCCTCTATCGAATTTGTTCTTACGCTTCCGCAGCAAATCACGCTCGCCGGTGACGTCCACATCCGCTGTTACGCCCGCGTTCTGCGCGTCGAGCCCCAGGACAAAAATCGCGGAATCGCCGCGCGCATCGATCGCTACGAATTTTTACCCGCCACTACCTGACGGACTCGCCGAAACAGAGTAAAATTGAAACTCCGCCGCAAAGGGGGACGCATGTATCACTACGACCCGAATTTGGCGCTCGATGAATTGCGCGACGACGCGGTGCTTCCACATCCCGTTCATTTGCGCGATATGATCTTGCGGAACAAGCTCGATCCAATCACCGCACTCGAATTGAACCGAGAATTTCAGGATTACCTGAATACTTTTGGCGAAGTTCAGAAGACGGCTCGGGCGATTCTAGAGAAGCTGGCGACCGGTACGCGTAAGGCCGCTAACCCGTAAGCAACGGCAGAGCATAGCGATCCTAAAAGAGACGGAGTTCAGACCGAACGCATGGCACGTCAGACGCTGTTAATCGACGCAGACGATACACTCTGGGAAAATAATATTTTCTTTGAGAAGTCGATCGACCACTTTATTACCCAACTGGAACATCTAGGCTACACCCGCGAATACATCCGCCACATCCTGAATGAAACCGAGAAGCGAAATATTCGCCAGCACGGTTATGGAGTGCGGAGCTTCCGCCGTTCGCTAGAAGAGACCTACCTGAAGCTGGCCGGCAATGCGGCCCGCCGCGAGATCGTGCAGGAAATCGAGCGCCTGGCCGTGGAGCTCGAGGCGACGCCACCGCACATTATGGACGGTGTCCCCGAAACCCTCGCTTACCTGGCCAAGCATCATCGGTTGGTGCTGTTGACCAAAGGAGAAGCAGCGGAGCAAGCGGCGAAGGTGGAGCGTTCCGGCCTGCAGTCTTATTTCGACGCAATCGAAATCGTTATCGAAAAAGATGCCGCGGTATACGAACGCATGATCGAGCAATTTAAAATTGTGAAAAGTCACGGATGGATGGTGGGGAACAGTCCGCGCAGCGACATCAATCCGGCGCTGCAGATCGGACTCAACGCCGTATTCGTGCCGCACTCGAACACCTGGCACCTGGAACACGCCGAGCTCGAAAGCGGTACTGGCAAACTGCTCATCCTGACGAGCTTTCGGGAACTACGCTCGCACTTCTAGCATCGTCATTTCAAAGCTGCGCGTTTTATTGATCGGGGCGGCGGAAATGGAAAGGAATGTGGACCACCGCTTCGAGGTCCACAGGCTTGCCGTCCCTCGCGCCAGGCCGGAAGACCCATCGCGACAAAGCTTCCATCGAATTTTTATCCAACTGCGGATCGATGCCTCGCACAAGTTGAATGCTATCCACCGTTCCATCCTTGCGAATGATCGCGTAGAGAATTACTTCGCCGTCGACTTTTTCCTTGATCAGGGTCTGCGGATACTTCGGATCGACTTTGCGTTCGGGCTCGGGGCCGGACAAATTCCCCTTGGGCTTGTTGTACGGCTGATCGCCTTCGTCCATCTGCGCGAAATTCATGATCCAGCTTCCGCTGAAGCTGGTCAGGTTGGGCATGTTGATGTGCAGGGTGTAGACCTCTTTGCCGGAGAGAATTTTTTCCGGAGCGAGATTCGGATCGATCGGTCCGATCACCGAGGGGCCTTTGTGCGCGACCGGAGGCGCATTCGCCGAATCAAGCGGCTTGAGCACAAACTTATTATTTGAACGTCCTGCCGGAGCAATGCCTCCGGTTGAGTGCGAGCCACCGCTTATACTCACCGCGGCAGGCAACCCTGCGCCATTCGATGCGGAATTCTTTCCGCTGCCGCCGATGCTGGATTCTCCGCCTGCTGCTCCGCCATTTTCGTTCGATCCGTGTTCAACGCCGCCGGGACTACCCGGCTGCTTTCCGTCCGGCGAAATCGCGACGCGCGCGGACAAATTTCCCTGCGGAACGCTGACTTCGGGCGCCGGTGGTCCGGGATTCGCCGAAATTGCGATCAAGCGATGCAAACTTGCATCGCCGGAGGCGGCGCCAACTTCCGGGGCGGCGCCGTAATCGGTTTGTTTCGTTTGCCGTTCGGCCGCTTTGGACGTGGCGCTCATCGCCAGGCGTGGCTGCGGATTGACCACCGGAGCAGCGGCGATATTCAGTTCAGCGGGAGTTTTTTCCTGATTCGTGACGTCTGGCGCCGCCAAATCCTTGGTGACGCGGTTCTGCCGTTGCGGCGCCGCCGCGGAACCCATGCGCAGCATCGGTTTTGGTGGCGCCGGCGCGGCCGCCCATTCCGCGATGTTCGGCAACGGCGTCTCAATCTTGGGCGGGGTGGGCGGCGCATCCGGCTGAATCAACGTCTGCCGCGGATGGTTTACGCGCACGGGCTCCGAAAGAATGGTTTGCCGAGGATGAAAGGCATCAGCGCCTTTTTCCGGCAACGGTTTTGCCGGATCGCCTTTGGGACTCGGTTTCGGCGCGTTGCCTGGTAGCGAAATCGGCGGCAAATCCTGCGGGTTGGTCCAGGTCAGTTCAATTCGGGGCAGCTCGAGATCAGATGGTTTGCTTTCCAGAAAATGCCAAATGGGCAGGAAGAGCAAGCCGACCAGGGCGACGTGCCAGAGAACGGAGCCGCCAAAGGCTTTGCCCGGAACTTTGTTTTCGATCCATTCGACGCGCAAATCCGAATCGGCTGGCAAGTCCGCGGGGCTTGGCGCCTTCGAGCCATCAAAATAATTTCGCAGGCTCGAACGAAATTCGGTCCAGGGCGAGCCCCAGTCCACGCCGAGGTCCAGCCGAGGCAGCCGCGAGTGTGACGGCAGTTCGACGAATTGTTCGGCCACTGGCTCCGGTTCTCGCTCACGCTGCATTACAGGTTGCATAAAGGTCCGGACATTATACCCGACGGAGTAGGATGCGCTGAGGCTAGGCTGCGGCTGCCAGGCGAAAGAAACTCAAAGATGCGTCGCCCTGCTCCAGGACGCGGGCTCGTTCCAGCCGATCGAANCGCATCGGAAGGGTGGTCTTGAAATAGTGTTCCACGATGACCACGCCGCGCGGAGCGATGAGATCGGAGCCATCGAGGAAATCCAGAACGCGCGCGTATTCCTGGGTTTTTTCGTAGGGCGGGTCGACGAAGATAAAATCCGCGACCACGCGGCGGGTGGCGATTTTTTCCAGGCCGGCGATCACATCGGCATGAATCAACTCCGCATTTCGAATTTCGAGAGATTCGAGATTCCGTTGAATGAGCTGCACCGCTTTGCCATACGATTCCAAAAAAATTGCCTCGGAGGCGCCCCGGCTGAGGGCTTCGATGCCCATGGCGCCGGTGCCGGCGAATGCGTCGATGAAGAGCGAGCTTTCAATTGCCGGGCCGAGAACATTGAAGAACGTTTCGCGCAAGCGGTCGCTGGTCGGCCGAAGTTTCAGCACACCGGGCCCTTTTAACACGCGGCTGCGATATTTACCGGCAATCACACGCATGATTTATCCCACTGATGCCAGATGATAGCGTTTTCGCCAAGCCGGACTCAGCGCTTCGAGTTTCGCAATAACTTCCGCGGCGCGTTCTGGTTTTTCGGCCAAGGCAAATGCTTCGCGGCGCGCGAGCTCCAGAATCTCACGATCGCGCAGCGGCTGGGCTACCGAAAATGCCGCATCGCCGTGCTGGCGGGTGCCGAAAAATTCGCCGGGCCCGCGCTGCTTCAAATCCTGCTCGGCGATCTCAAATCCGTTGGACGTGGCGACCATAGTTTCGATTCGCGCGAGGGCCTCGCCGGTGATTTTTTTGCGCGCGACCAGGATGCAATAGGACTTGGCGGTGCCGCGGCCGATTCTGCCCCGGAGTTGATGCAGTTGCGCCAAACCAAAGCGATCGGCGTGCTCGACCACCATCACCGTGGCGTTGGGAACGTCGACGCCCACTTCGATCACCGTAGTGGCCACCAGAATTTGAATTTCGTTTTTGCGGAACTTCTCCATCACCGCTTCTTTTTCTTCATTTTTCAAGCGCCCGTGCAGCAAGCCCACGCGAAGCTGAGAGAACACTGTTTTCGCCAGACGCTCATACTCCGCGGTAGCCGCTTTTAGCTCTTGCTTCGATTCTTCAATCACCGGATAGACCACATACGCCTGCCGGCCAGCAGCGATTTCGCGGCCGACAAACTGCCATACGCCGGCGAGTTTGCTTTCGTCGGCCCAGCGAGTTTCGATCGGCGTGCGCCCCGGCGGCATTTCGTCGATCACCGAAATTTCGAGATCGCCGTACAGCGTCAGTGCCAAGGTGCGCGGAATCGGTGTGGCGGTCATGACCAGTACGTGGGGCGACGCGCCTTTATCCATCAATCTTTTTCGTTGCAGGACGCCGAAGCGGTGTTGCTCGTCGATGATGACCAGTCCCAGCTTCTTGAACGCCACCGGATTTTCGATCAGTGCGTGCGTACCCACCACGATTTGCGCTTCGCCGCTTTCCGCGCGCGCCAGTGCTTCGTTTTTCACCGACTGCTTGCGGCCGCTGACGATCAATTCGACGCCGTAGCCTACACCCTTGAAAATGCGGCTGGCGGAAAAATAATGCTGCGCCGCGAGGATTTCCGTGGGCGCCATCAGGGCCACCTGATAGCCATTTTCGATCGCGATGGTCGCAGCTTCCAGGGCGACGATGGTCTTGCCGCTGCCGACATCGCCTTCCAGCAAGCGGTGCATAGGGTACGATTTTTCCAAGTCGCTGGCGATTTCCACCAGGACGCGTTTCTGCGCACCCGTGGGTTTGAAGGGCAAGATCCGCTTCAAAGCCTCCCGCACTTTTTCTTCTCGAATGCGCATGGCGATTCCGCGCTGGTGGTGCGCACTGTTTCGCTGCAGCGCGAGCGCCAGCTGGTAGTAGAAAAAATCCTCAAAAATCAGGCGGATCTGCGCCGGGCTGCGGAATTGATTCAGGAGTTCGACATTTTCGTCTTTGGAAGGGAAATGGGCCTGAAGCACCGCGTCGCGGCGAGAGGGGAAGCGATAACGTTCCAGAATTTCCAGCGGCAGCGCATCGGGGATGTCGCCCTCAAAATTGAGGAGCACGCCATAGATGATGCGGCGCAACATGCGCGAGCTGATTCCGCCGAGCGCTTCGTAAATCGGCACGATGCGGCCGACTTCGGTGGAATCCGCGGCGGAGCCTTCGAGGTCGCCGACCAATTCCATCTGCGGGTTGACCATTTCCTTGCGGCCGAAACGATACAGATCCTGCTCCACTTTTCCGTGCAGCACGACTTTCTGGCCCTGCTTCAATTTTCCTTCGAGATATCCGCCGTGGAAGAACCGCGCATGAACCACTCCGGTGGTGTCGCGAACCGAAAGGTGAAAAATGGATCTGCGCGCTCGCGCGAACCGCACGGTGCTGCCGCCGTCCGCGACCTCAGCAAAAATGGTATGCACTTGACCGGGAATAAGCTGGTCGATGGGGGTAAAGCGGATGCGGTCTTCGTAGCGGAAGGGAAGATAGCCCAGCAGGTCGCCAACGGTCAGGATGCCGCGCTCCTCCAGAATCGCGGCGCGATGGGGTCCGACCCCGCGCAGATATTTCACCGAGTTTTCGAGGGCAACGGGCAAGAGAATTTCTGGCGCGGAGGAGCAGCGCGTCACTTTTATATCATCGCTGGGCGGCGGACGCTCGCCTCCGCCCAAGAACGCGCTTTGGCGCGCCCGCCGCGAACGTCCTAGAACTACTTTGGCGTGGCGAGTGCATTACTCTGGATTTGATTCCAAGCAGCATTTGGTGGCGTGCGGCTAACTCGAGCCGACACAACGCCTTAAAGCGATTCGGCATCACAGAATGCTGTGGAATCACAGGGCAAATGTCCGATACTGGGAAAACACCGTCTGACGATGCTCACCTTCGACCAACGGACCCGTCTATTCTCATGAACTCTGCAGATACATTTGGTACTGGGAACCGGGCAACTCAAGCTTCCGGCAATGGCGGAATAACTGGAAGCGGAACTCGGCCTGCGGTTGACACCATGGGGATGAGCGTCGCGCTGGATTCGGATGCGCGCCTTGCAGCGGCAGCCAAAGTTCAAGAAGAGCACGGGCTCGTGCGAACGGCGCAGGCGGGCGACCGTCTGGCGTTCGAGGAGCTCGTGCGGCGTTACGATCGCGAGGTGTTGCGCCTGGCGCTGAATCTGGTGCATCGCGCGGAAGACGCGCGCGACATTTACCAGGAAGCTTTTATGCGGGTCTACAAGAACCTGCATCGTTTTCGTTTTGAGTGCAGTTTTTATACGTGGCTGTATCGGATTGTCACCAACGTGGCGCTGGACCATTTGCGCCGCCGCACCAGCCGCAAGGAAGATCAGGCGCCGGTCCCGGAAGATTCGGAAAGCACGACGCGCGACTTTTTCGATCGTCAACCGGAAGCGCGCGCCGCGGCGAATCCCGAACGGAATCTACTGGGACAGGAATTGGGCGAGCACATCGCGACGGCGTTGAATCGGCTCTCGCCCCGTGAAAGAATGGTTTTTGAAATGAAGCACTATCAAGGATTAAAATTGCGTGCTATCGGCGACATGCTGGGCACGTCTGAAGAAACAGTAAAGAATTCGTTGTTCCGGGCGACGCGAAAATTACGCGCGAGCCTGGAATGCATGCGTTAATCGAGATCGAAGAGGCCACATCGAATGTATCAAGAGGAATCCGACGGGTTGAGCAGCACGGCATGCGGCGAGTTTGAAATTAAGCTTTCGCTGCTGGCCGCAGGCGAGCTGGAATCGCCCGAATCGGAAGAAATGCAAAAACACATCCAGTCGTGTGAAGGCTGCCGCACGGCTTTCCAGCAGGAAAGTGAAGTCCTAGCACTTCTCGCTTCCCATCGCTCCGAACCCGATGCCAATTTTCTGGCGAGCTGCCGCGCCGAGCTGTTTGATTCGCTCGACCAGCAGGAAGAGCGCAGCTGGTTGCGCCGCCTCACCGGATCTTTCCTGCCCGCGAGTTGGCTTGCTCCCCAGCCGGCTTGGAGTGCTGCATTCCTTTTGATTATCGGTTTCGCGGTTGGATTGTTCGGGCCGCGCCTGCTGCGTCATAACCCTTCGGCTGTTGCTTCGAATCAGAATTCGGGTGTAGTACTCTCTGCCGTGCAACCTGTCGATTCCACGTCTGACTCCGGTTTATCGAATTCGGCAATCAGTTCGCTCGATCTGCACCGCGCCGATGTGGCCGGCATCAACGTTCTTCCGGCGGGAGACAATCAGCCTCCCCAGGTTCAATTGCAATTGAACCTGCAGCAGCCGATGACCGTCTCCGGAACCGTGGATAACGATAACGTGAAGCACATGCTGATTCATGTGCTGCAGGACAGCCAGCGCAACGATCCCGACGTTCGCTTGGATGCCATCGATCTGTTGCGCATTCGCAATAACGATCCCGAAGTTCGCTCCGCGCTTTGCCGGGCAGTGCACACCGATCACAACGCGGCGGTACGGCTGAAAGCGGTGGAAGCGTTGGACGGGGCTGAGCCTCAGAATCAGGTCCGCCAAACGCTGCTGGATGCGCTGGTCGACGATCAAAATCCCGGTGTGCGGGTGGAAGCGATTAACGAATTGCGCGATATGGCGGCCAAAGGCGAAGTTGATTCGGATGACCATCTGCTGGCCGTGCTGCGCGAGTTGATCAAGAAAGATCCCAGCGTGTACATTCGGCTGCAAAGTGCGGCGGTGATTCGCGATCTGGGTCCACGGCAGAAATTCTAATCATGCCCGCTGAAAAGCCAGCTCACGGCTCCCTCCTCCGCGCAGGGCACACTACGAGTGCGCTCATTGTTCTGTTCCTCACTGGATTCATTCTTAGCTTGACCGCGATTTACTTGTCGTTGCCGTCACGGGTGGCGGCTGACGGAAAAGATAGTCAGGTACGCCAATCCGCCGACGGTTCCAGACTGATTTCCGAAAGCAATGGAATGGTCGCGACGCATGAGGGACAAAGGCTGAAAGTTGTTTTGGACCTCGGGAACGTGGTGCTAAGAACCACCGACTCCGGGAAGATCGATTACCGGGTCCGCCTCGAAGTAAGTTCCTCTGAAAAAGACGCGCAGCGGCTCCTCCGGGAATTTACCACCACCGCCCGGGAAACTCCGGAAGGGGTCTATTTCCGGGGGCAATCCTTTGGCCGCCAATCGAGTGGCCGACTGTGGGTCACGGTCGAGTTGAACATTCCCAAGAACTACAACGTAGATATAACTACCGGCGGCGGAAATATCCAGGCTGACGATATCAACGGGCGCGCCTCGCTGGTCACTTCCGGAGGAACGATCATTGCCGGGAATATCGGTGGTTCGGCGCATCTCGAAACGGCGGGCGGACACCTGACGTTGAAGAACGTGACCGGGGATCTGACCGCAATTTCGGGCGGCGGGCACATCACCGCCGGCGCCATTTCCGGCAGCGCTACTTTGCACACCAACGGCGGCCACATTCGAGCGGAGTCGATACACGGGCCGGCGCATCTTTCCACCGGCGGCGGCAACATATTTGTGGAGCACTCCGGCAGCGAACTATTTGCCGATACCGTTGGCGGGCAGATCGAAGTGGGCGAGACTTCTGGCCTGGTGAAGGCCAAAAACGGTGGCGGGGGAATTCGAGTGGTACGCGTCTCGGGGCCGACCAATCTGGAAACCGTGGGTGGCAGTATTTATCTGACCCAGGTGGATAGCGCGGTGGAAGCTTCGACCGGCAGCGGCGCGATTACCGCCTGGTTCGTGACGCCGGTCAAATCGCCAAGCCAGTGCGAATTTCATTCGGGAGCGGGAGACATCGTGGTCTACATTCCGCGGCAGCTTCCAGTCACCATTGACGCCCAGGTGCAGTCCGGCGACGAGCATCAGGTTTCTTTCGATCCCGCGTTCGCGACGACCTACCGGCGAGACAATTCCTCCGGTGGCGGACCGTTGCGAGCAGAAGGCTCGCTGAACGGCGGCGGGGAAGTGATCCGCCTGCAGACGGTGGGTGGGAATATTCGGGTCATCCTGAGCGACACGGCCAAGCAATTGGAGTTGTACAAGCAGCAAATGGAGCAGTTGCAGCAGAAGCTGGCGTTTCAATTGAAGCTGTTTCAGGACGCGCGGCAGTTACAAAACCTGCCGCAGCAACGTTAATACATCAGGCGCTCCCAATTTTCCGGTAGCGCTTGCCGATAGTAAACGGAACCCGGCCGACTAGAAGCGGCTGAAGGTCCAACGGGCGGGAGCGGCACTAGAAGGGGGCGTAACATGCGATCGCAATTTCAGGTGAAAACTTCAGTAAGCCGGAACCGACTAGATTCGGCTCTACCCATATTGCTTGCTGCGTTGCGTGGACTGCTGCTGTTGGCGGCATTGGCCAGCGTGTGCGGCAGCAGCTTTGCCTACGACGAAACCTTCCATCACGTCTACCCGTTGACCAAGGGCGGCAGTTTCGTGCTCGAAAACGTGAATGGCTCGGTGCACGTTGACGGCTGGGACCGCGACGAGGTGGAAGTCAGCGCGGTGAAGACCGGCACGAGTGAAGCGCGTGACGTCCAGCAGGTGAAAATTGAAGTGGACAACAGCACTCCCGGACAGATTGCAGTGCATACCCGTTATCCCAAAGGTGAAGGCGCGGAAGTTGCGGTCGAATATCACGTTCACGTTCCGTATCGCGTCCTGCTCGGCAGCGTCGGAACGGTGAACGGCAGCGTGATCGTTCGCGGCGTGGAAGGCGGTGGGGAGCTGCGCTCGGTGAATGGCGACGTCGAAGTGTCGAATAGTTCCGGGCGCTTCAGTGAGAAGACGACCAACGGAGACATCCGCCTCGAATTGCGGGAACTGATGGCGGGCGGACCGATGAATCTGGAGACCGTGAATGGGTCGGTGCTGCTGGGCCTTCCGGCTGGAGCTAGGGCCGATTTGAAAGTCCTCAGCATGAATGGCGACGTCTACTCCGAACTGGCCCGTCCGCGCGGCGCGGGAACCGTGGCACCGCACTCATTCAAGACGAAATTGGGAACGGGCGGCGGGGAAATTTCGGTGCGCACGGTCAACGGCGGGATTCGGTTGCTGCAATCGCCCGGCGTTTAGTTCATTCCGGATCAAACTCACAAGTGAAAGGCAGAAAGGCCCGGTGTTCCGGGCCTTTTTTGTTTTTCGAGGCTACTTTTCGTCGCGGACAATCTCGGCGTTGGCCGCAGGTGCGACCAGCCGCATCAATTTTTGTCCGTCCAGGTACAAATCAATTTCATTGTCTTCGGTGCGCACCCGCAATTCTTCGAGCTGCTTTCCTCCGGCGTCCTGTTTGCCTAACGAGTCCACGGTTACGCTTCCCGGCGTCATTTCCTGCGGCACCAGCACGGAAAATGTCTGCGAACCCTTGGCCTCGCGGTCGTACAGGCGCGCCAGCAGTTCATATTGGTGGTAGAGGTTGTTGTCCAGCACGCTGACCAACGGGGTATTGAACGTAAAATCCTGGGCGAAGGGCCGCGCGCCTTCGATATGCAATTCAACGCTCGCGCCGGTTCCGCTGAAAGCGATGGTCGACGAAGCTTTTTTTAAGCCCTGGGTGGACCAGTCGTAGTGCACCGGCGTTCCATCCGGATGAACGGTCAGGGTACCGTTCACCTTGGTGACTCCCTGCGGGGTTTGAAGCTCGGAAATGGCGTGCGCGGTCCAATCTGCGCCGGCGGGGGCGATTTCGAATTCCTCTTTTCCCACGGCTTGCCCGTTGACCATAATTTTGAACTTCCCTTTGTCGGCAACCAGGGGCGGGAGCTTGTTGGCGGCTGCGGCAACGCTGAAGGGAGCTCGGAGTGGGCTGCCGAGGACCAAAATGCCGGCCAGTACCGAGGCTAACGCGGCGCCCAAGCCAAATAAATGAAACGACTCTGGCATTTTCCGCTCCGTGAAAATCAAACTCATGCAACCACCTTTGGAAAAATTCCCAGCGCTAGGATTTGTTCAACCACCCGCAAGGGCTCGACGTTCGACTCCACGCGATACTCCGCGAGCTCGTAGAACGGCAACCTTTCCTCGTAAAGTTTACGGAAACTAGCTGCATCGCGGAATAGCGGACGATCCGGGATGTGCGCAATGCGTTTCAGTAGATCGTCGACCGGACAGTGCAACCAGATCAAAACCGCGCCGGCCTGCCGCAGCAAAGCCAGAGTTTGGGGCTGCGCGGTGGTGCCGCCGCCCAGCGAAACCAGGCGCGACTTCTGCTGCTCGGTCGCTTCTCCCAGAATGCGAGCCAGTTGCTCGCGCTCGATTTGGCGGAACTCGGCCTCGCCACGCTTGGAGAAAATTTCAGGGATGGTTTGATTCGCGAATTCGACGATGCGTTTGTCGAGGTCCACGTGCTGCCAACCAATCTGGCGGGCCAGCAGCCGAGCGACGGTGGATTTCCCGGTGCCCATAAAGCCGGTCAGGCAAACGATCGCGCGAGACCGTGGTTCAGTTGCCATTGGTTCTGCAATGCGATGCGAGGTGGAGTGAAAAATCAGTCACGCTTGAGGATGTTGATTGTTCCATCAAAAGAAGTCAATTCGACTTTTGCGCGGCCCTGGTTGAACGTGCCGAATAGCGCGTTGCCCCAGCGCGGCATGAAATGATGCTCGTGAGTGGAAGGCGTTAGCTTGGCCTCGTTGTTCACTTTGCCCTTGAGCGAAGTGGCGCTCATGTCGAAGGAATCCGCCGGCGAGAAGCGAACTTCGATGATGCCGCTGTAGTTTTTCAGTGAATATGTTCCGTTGGGTAGAAATTGACCGTTGAAGAGAATATTCCCGGTCGAGGTTTGGGCCCACACATGCGTACTCTTCAAATCGATTAGCTTAAAACTGCCGCTGATCGAGGAAACCTCGATTCGCCCCGCACAACGCAGGCACTGGAATCCGCCGCCAACAGTTTTCACGGTCAAGTATCCGGATGTATCTTCCAAGTCCACACCGGCCGCAACGGTTTCGACATTCATATCACCGGTCACGTTGGAGACATTCACCGAGCCGGCGTCGTTATGAATCTGCAGTTCCGCATCTTCCGGAACATTGATCTGGAAATCAGCCTTCATGTCGGCGGGCGCCACCGAATCGGAAAGTGCGCGAGTGGTAACGTCCACGCGATTGCCCATTTGCTCGGCGTCCACTTCCACGGCGGTGCTGGCGGGCATGGAGATGACCATGACCTCCGCTTTGGTCCAGGCTTTCACGGTGATTAAGCCTTCGGGATTATGGATGGTAATGATCGGGTGGGCGGCGACTTTAAAATGCTGTTCGTGGCGAATGGGTCCGGCGGAAACGGCGCTGCACAATAAAAGTCCGGGCACGGCCAGCACGCCTGCGGTTTTAAAGCGTTTTTTGAACTGCGTCTTGAGTTTGCGATGTGTGGGAACCAGATAACCCGTGCTCATTGGACGTTTTCTCCGCGTTCGCCGATCTGCGCCAGCAGGTCTGCCTTCTGCTTATACGCCGAATATAGATAGTCCCGCGCTACTTCATTCTCTGGTTCCTCTTGCACACTTTTTTCACACAACGAAATGTAGTTGTCAACGATGGCCAAATTTTGATGGAGCGAAGCCGTTATAGCAGGATTGAGATCGCGATTCGCGAGGCTGCTCTGCTCGAAGCTGTCGAGCTGGGCGCTGATCGGGGAGGAGACTACCCGCGTACCTTCCAGCCATTTCGCTTCATTGGAGGGTTGGTTTACCGGGCCGCTGAGCGCAAAACCGAGTGCTATCAGAATCGCAAGATAGGCGCCAGCCAGCACGGGCCGGGGAATTCGAGCAAAGAAGGCGCCGAACCAATCGGCGGGGGAAGTCGCCACGGGCGTGACTTCGCGCTCGGGCTGCTCCGCGCGGATCAGCCCTTCCTGCTCCAGTTGCGCACGCAGCGCGGTCCAAACCCGCTCGGGCGCTTCCGATTCCAGTTGATTCCATGAGCGCGCTTCAATTTGAATGGCGCTGAGGTCTTCGATGACTGTCTGGCAGGACGCGCAGTCTCGAAGATGGGCCTTGGCTTCGGCCGGACGTTCGCCTTCGATCCACGAATCTAGTCGGCCCAAAAAGTTCTTACAGCCATTGGTAGCCATTGCTTAGTCCTCGCCGCCGGAACCTTCGCTGGCGGCTTTTCGATCTTCCCTGGCCTTGTCTCGCAACGCTTCGTGCAGCAACTCGCGAAGCCTCATTCTGGCTTTATGCAACTGCGATTTCGAGTTGCCGATGGAACATTCCATAATCTTCGCGATCTCGTTGTGCTCATAACCCTGCACGTCGTGAAGCACGAAGACCGACTTGTAACCCGGAGGCAATTGCTCGACGGCCCGCTGCAAATTCACCCGGTCGATGGAACCGCTGAGCCGCAAATCCGGGCCGCCGAAATCCCGTCGCGGTCCGCCCGATTCGTCGTCCGGTTCGGTCATCTCGTCCAGAGACGCTTCGGTACCGGACTTCTTCCGTAAGCGCATCAGGACGACATTGACTGCCAGCCGGTGCAGCCAGGTGGAAAACGCCGATTCGCCTCGAAAGGTCGCAATCTTCCGGAAAAGCTGAAGAAACGCCTCTTGCGTCAGGTCTTCGGCCTCTGCCGTGTTGCTTACCATTCGAAGGCATAGCGAGTAAACCCGTCTGTTATGCAGGCGATATAAACGCTCGAAGGCCGGGGCGTTACCTTGCTGGGCCAATCGAATCGCTTCCGCCTCCGGCATTTCGCCGGGAATATCTGTTCGTCTCGTTCGGGCCACGCTACCCGTTTGGACGCATTCTTAGTTCCGATGCGCCCTCGGCTCCCTGAGTTGTACTTTATGATTCTGCCTGCGCATTAGTGGTCATTGGCGCGGCTGGAAGTTCGCGGAACCCTATGCAGAATCGGATTCGGCGAACTGGACCAAAGGATATTGTCATCGGATTCCGGGCAAACGTCCAGTGAGGTTGTCGGTTAACTGGATAGCAACGATCTGCCTTGTTCCCGTGCGGCAAATCTACGCAATTGCGGAGCGATGCCGGTATTCCGGATGGGCGAGCGTGCCAGCCGTCCTGAATTTCTTCACTTTGTCCGCCGATGGCGCTACGTCCATCTCGGCCGCAAAATCCGCGACCTGATCCGCAGGCAATGCGCGTAGGAAAGATTTCAATAAGACCTCGGCCTCGCGCAGGCAAGTATTGAAGTCGTAATGATGGCTTTCAAGCGTCTTCCAACTCTCATTTGGATTTACTGCCCGTCCCGATGCGAGGTCGGCTGTCTCCAAATGAAACACGCCCGCGATATTCTCCAATGTCTCCGAAAGTATTTTTAGTTTCTGCAGGAACCGGGAACGGTCGGCGAAGAGCACCCGATGCAGGAATTCGTTCCACGATGCGGCGCTCTGGGCGGTCTGGCCTTTGAAAAATTCGGTGTTCAGGGGCAGGACTTGCGGCACGTTGCTGATGCGGCGGCCGCGATGGGAAATGGCCTGGCACCCTTCGATCAGCACGACGGCGCTCCTGGCCAACAGTTCATCACATACCACCACTTGCTGGCGGGCGCCGACCAGTTCTCCCCGTGAGCGCAGCGAAACGGATTCGCTCAGAGAAATGCTGACCATAGCGTAGGAAGATTCCCAGCCACGGACCACGGTGTGGAAAAGCTGCATTTTCTCGCGCGGGAGGGCGGCGATCCAATCCTCGGAGACGGTGGCTTTGGTGGAATGAGAGGTTTTCTTTCGCTCAGAAAACACACTACCCCCAGGTAAGAACCCGGAGTATACCACTGGTTTTGAGCTAGCGGTTTTTCCGCCTTTTCTTGACGCTCGCCGAAGAGGGCCGCTATACTCGCGTCCGACTCACCGAACCGCCGCGTTGCTCGTGATCCGCGCTCGAGAAAACGGCCCAATCGTTGAAAGGGATGACTCTTTGGAATTTGAACCACTAGATCAATATCAGCAGCGCCGCCAGAATCTGAAGGACATTGAAGCCCTGGGACATCCAGCCTACCCTCGCAAATTTGCGTGGACGCACACGCCAAAGGAAATTCTGGAAAAGTACGCGGGAAGCACGGTGGAGGAATTGGAATCCTCCCGGGTCACGGTGAGTGTGCCGGGCCGGATCGTGGCCTTGCGGCCGCATGGTAAAGCGGCGTTCGCCCACATCGCTGGAGATGGCGCGCGGCTGCAGCTTTACGTGCGTCAGGATATCGTGGGCGAAGAGGCCTACAAGCTTTTTAAGTTGATGGATTTAGGGGACTTTGTGGGTGTTACGGGACATTTGTTCCGTACCAAAACGAATGAGCTTTCGGTGAAGGTCGACAAGCTCGAATTGCTCACCAAATCACTGCTGCCGCTGCCCGAAAAGTGGCACGGTTTGGCGGACGTGGAGCTGCGTTACCGGCGGCGGTACCTGGATCTGATCGTGAATGAAAAGGCCCGCGAAGTTTTCATTCGGCGGGCGCAGATTATTCGCGAGATTCGCCACTTTTTCGACGCTCGAAATTATTCCGAAGTGGAAACGCCGATGATGCATCCGATTCTGGGCGGAGCTACGGCGCGGCCATTCATCACCCATCACAACACGCTGGACATGAAGCTGTATCTGCGGATTGCGCCGGAACTCTATTTGAAGCGCCTGGTGGTTGGCGGGCTGGATCGCGTCTATGAAATCAACCGCAACTTTCGCAACGAAGGTATTGACGCCATCCATTTGCAGGAATTCACCATGCTGGAGTTCTACCAGGCGTACAGCGACTACCGCGAGCTGATGGATATGACGGAAGAACTATTCCGAAGCCTGGCGGAAAAAATCTGCGGCTCGACGAAATTCAAGTACGAAGAGACCGAGATCGACTTTGGCCATTTCGAACGGCTGTCAATGCGCGACGCGATTGTGAAATTCTGGCCGGCTGCCGCCAGACCTGCGCCCACGAGTGCGGAATTAGCCGCGGCGGGCGGCCCGCTGGCGATCGCCGAACGCTTCAATGTTTACGCCCGCGCGCAGAACATCGATCCTATTCTGAATGTCGGAAAACTTTCGGCTGGGGAATTGATTGGGGAGCTTTTCGAAGCGGTGGCCGAACCGCATTTGGTGCAGCCGACTTTCATTTACGACTTTCCAATCGAGATTTCGCCGCTTTCCAAAACTCGCGCGGATGATCCATCCATCGCCGAACGATTCGAACTGTTCATCGCCGGCATGGAGGTCGCCAACGGCTTCTCCGAGCTGAACGATCCGATCGACCAGGAGAATCGTTTTCGCGCGCAAGTGGAGAAAGGCGGTCACGAAGCGCCCAAGGAAGTCGACGTTGATTACATTCGCGCCCTATCGCATGGGCTGCCGCCCACCGCTGGCGAAGGCATCGGTATTGACCGCCTCGTCATGCTCCTCACCGACTCGCACGCGATTCGCGAAGTGGTTCTTTTCCCGCTGTTGCGCGCCGAATCGGGCGAACCTGCGGCTGAAGAGATTCCGGCCCCGGGAGCAGCAAACAAACCCAATTCCGCCGCAGACGGCGCAAAAAAATGACGTTCGAATGGCTGGTGGCGCTGCGGTATTTGAGATCGCCGAACCGGCCCGTGGTACTGCGCATCGTGACGCTGCTGGCGATCGTAGGCGTGGCCGCGGGCGTGACCACCCTAGTCATCGCGCTGTCCATGAACACCGGTTTTCGCCAAGCGATTCGCGACCGGTTGCTTAGCGTCACTGCCCACATCAACTTAAAGCCCATCGGCCCCAACGGCATTCCCGACTATCGACCATTGATCTCGGAACTGAGCGCCGCACCCGGCGTGCGGTCGATTGAACCGGCGATCTATGCCACCGTGCTGCTTTCTTCCGGCGGCCACGCTCGCGGCATCGTGTTGAAGGGCGTCGATCCCCAACTCGAATTGCAAGCCAGCGAAGCGCTGCATCAAATCGAAGCTGGCTCGGCGAATTTCGCGCCCGATGCCGACGGCATTCCGGCGGTGCTCGTCGGGTATATGCTGGCCAACGATTTGGAAATTTCCGCCGGCGATTACGTGACGCTGACCAGTCCTCAGGGAAACCTAACGCCACTGGGCATGATGCCGCGCTCCCGGCGCTTTCGGGTGACTGGGATCTTCAATTCCGGATTTTACGATTACGATGCGAATTGGGGATTTGTGAATCTGCCTTCCGCGCAGTCGCTTTCCGGAATTGGCGATGTGGTGAGCCTGCTGGAATTTCGAGTGACGCGGATGGACGACGCCAGCGCGATCGCCGACGATTTGCTGAAGCGCGCTGGGCCGGGGTTCACCACCTCGACCTGGATGGACGAAAATCGGGCGCTGTTTCGGGCGTTGAGCCTCGAAAAACTGGTCACCGCTCTGTTCATCGGCCTCATCACTTTCGTTGCGGGACTGAATATTCTCGTGGTACTGACCATGACCGTAACGGATCGGGCGCGGGATGTCGCGGTGCTGATGGCCATGGGCGCGCGCCGGCAGCAAATCCGAAAAGTCTTTATCCTGCAGGGGTTGGTGGTCAGCATCGCCGGAACGGTTTTGGGCCTGATCCTCGGTTACAGCTTTGCGGGAATTGCGAATAAGTGGCGGCTGATTCACTTGAATCCGGAAGTCTATGCCATCCCCTACGTGCCGTTTCACACCAACGCTGCCGACGCCGTCTGGATCGCAGCTGCGGCGCTCGCGATCAGCATCGCCGCGACCATCCTGCCAGCCCAATCTGCCGCCCGGATTCTGCCGGTCGAGATCCTTCGTTTCGAGTAATTTTGGGCACATACCCACGCCGCTTGTGCGTCCAACAGAGATCTAAACTGCTGAACCAAATTTTCTGGCGCATCGTGGTATGCTGCCGGGGTTTTGAGTTCTACCGGAAGCGTTAGCGAATCATCGCTCCGGCCGAATTCACGGTTTGATTCTCGGAGGAAAGTTTCATGATCGTCGGCGTCCCGCGCGAAATTTATCCTGGAGAGCGACGCGTCGCCATCGTGCCCGCAGCCGTGCCCATTCTGACGAAGGGCGGCTTCGAAGTGGTGGTGCAAGCCGGAGCGGGCAATGAAGCCGGATATCCCGACGCGAGCTACACCGCGAAAGGGGCAAAAGTTTTCGCAGACCGCGCCGAGGTTTTTCGCCTGTCCGATATTGTGGTGCAGGTGTTGTGCTACGGATCAAACGACAAGACCGGCGAAGCGGATTTAGCCTTGCTGCGGCGCGACCAGGTGCTGGTCGGTTTTCTGCGCCCACTCGGCGAACTAAAAACCATCCAACAGATTGCCGAGCGCGGCGTCACCGCACTCTCAGTCGAGTTGATCCCGCGAACCACCCGCGCGCAAAGCATGGATGCCCTCTCTTCGATGGGCACGATTTGCGGCTACAAAGCCGTGCTAACGGCAGCGGACACCCTGCCTCGAATTTTCCCCATGCTGACGACCGCAGCCGGAACGATCACGCCTTCGCGCGTTTTTATCATCGGCGCGGGCGTTGCAGGGTTGCAAGCTATCGCCACGGCGCGCCGTTTGGGCGCGGTAACTTCGGCGTACGACATGCGTCCGGCGGCGAAAGAACAAGTGCAAAGCCTTGGCGGGCGATTTGTCGAACTTCCCATTGAAGCGAAGGACGCTCAAGACGCGCGCGGTTACGGGCGCGCGCAAGACGAACAGTTTTACGCCCGCCAGCGCGAATTGCTGACCAGGGTCGTAGCCGAAAGCGACGTGGTGATCACTACTGCGGTGATACCTGGGAAAAAATCGCCGATTCTTATCACCGCCGACATGGTCAAAGGCATGGCGCCGGGCTCGGTGATTGTGGATTTGGCTTCCGAGCGCGGCGGGAATTGCGAACTCACCAAGCCAGGCGACACCATCGTGGCCCATGGGGTCACCATCATTGGCGTCTATAATTTCGCCAGCGAGGTCCCATACCACGCCAGCCAGATGTACGCGCGCAATGTGTCCGCGTTTCTTTTGTATATGTTCAAAGATGGCAAGCTGCGGCTCGATACGTCTGACGAAATTATTCGAGACACGTTGTTGACGGTCGGCGGCGAGATCGTCAATCAGCGGCTGCGCGAATTCTATGCGCTGCCCGCATTAGCCGCCGCGTCTCAGGAGAAAGAATCATGAAGATGGATTTGCTGACCAGCCTTTACGTTTTCATGCTGGCCGGATTCATAGGTTTTGAAGTCATACGCAACATTACGCCGCTGCTGCACACTCCGCTGATGTCGCTGACCAACGCTCTCGACGCCATCGCCGTGGTCGGCGCGATTATTCTGGCCGGCGAGCATAAAAGCACCCTCGCCACCATCTTAGGAACCATCGCGATCGTGGCTGCGACCAGTAACGTAGTCGGCGGATTTCTGATTACCGACCGCATGCTCAAAATGTTCAAGGCCAGCGGCCCTAAAAAATAATGACACCCTGGATCGGAACCGACACATTTATCGAAATTACCTACCTGATCGCTACGGCGCTGTTCATCCTTTCGCTGGTCTGGATGAAGTCGCCAGTGACGGCTCGGCGTGGAGTGCGCGCCGGTGAAATTGGCATGGCGCTGGCCATCGGTGGCACGCTCCTGAACCGCGGCATCGTGGATTACAAATGGATCCTGATCGCACTGGTTCTGGGCTCGATCATCGGCGTACCGCTGGGCAAAGTTCACATGACCGCGGTGCCGCAGCGGACGGCACTCAGCCACGCTTTTGGGGCGCTGTGCGTGACGCTGGTCGGAACCGCCGAGTTTTATTTGCGCGCACCGAATGTCCCGCGATTCATGATGGGCGTGCTCTCCATGGAGGTGATTCTCGGCGGCCTCACGTTCACCGGCAGCTTAATGGCTGCTGGAAAGCTGCAAGAGTGGCTGCCGCAACGGCCCATCACCTATAAAGGCCAGAACTTCGTGAACCTCGGATTTCTTGCGGTCGCCGTTGGGTTGGCCGCGTACCTGGTACATGACCCCAGCCACATCAATCTCTTTCCGTTGATGATTGCGATTCCGCTGATTTTTGGCGTGCTAATGATTATTCCTATCGGCGGCGCCGATATGCCGACGGTCATCTCGCTATTGAATTCTTACGCCGGACTTTCGGCGGCCGCCATGGGCTTCGTGCTCGACAGCAAATTGCTGATCATCGCCGGCGCTCTCGATGGCGCTTCCGGTTTCATTCTTTCGGTGAATATGTCGAAGGCGATGAACCGCTCGTTCACCAACGTGCTGTTCGGCGCGTTCGGGCAGGAGCAAGCTGCTGGAGCGGCCACGGAAGAGGCCCGTCCAGTACATAGCGCCACCGCGGAAGAAGCTGCTGCGATTTTGGGCGCCGCTAATAAAGTGGTTATCGTTCCGGGATACGGAATGGCCGTGGCGCAAGCGCAGCACAAAGTTCGTGAACTTTATGACGCGTTAAGCAAACGCGGTGTAGACGTAAAGTTCGCGATCCATCCGGTCGCCGGCCGCATGCCCGGGCACATGAACGTCCTGCTGGCTGAAGCGGACATTCCGTACGACAAGCTGCTGGACATGGACGAGATCAACGGCGAATTTCCGCAGACGGATGTGGCTCTCGTAATTGGCGCGAACGACGTGACTAATCCGGCCGCCCGCGCCGATGCTTCCAGCCCGATTTTTGGCATGCCGATCCTGGATGTGGACAAGGCGCGCACCGTGATGGTGATCAAGCGCGGGATGAGCCCAGGCTTCGCCGGTATTGATAATCCGCTCTACTACCTGGACAAAACGTTGATGCTGTTTGGCGACGCCAAATCATTCGTAGGCTCGATCGTGCGCGAGCTAACCGGCGCTGGCGGCCACGGCTAGACCGCGCCAATAACCCTCCGGGCGGCCGCCGTAAATCGGAAATCTGAAGATTCGGTGTCGCCCCTCCCCAGAGCCCGCGTATTTCTCGTTAGGAGCCCGCGAATTTTTGCGGAAACACAGACCGTGTTAGAATTGTGCCTGGAGCAAAATTCTAGCGAACCACAAAACGCGATCTGCTGGCGGCAGGCGCCTGAAACCAAGGTTGGCAGCTTACCTTCGGCGGGTAATAGTACGGCAATAAAGAGAACTTTTGTGGGTTCCCCGGGCCCCGGTGCAGCTTCGGGAAATCTTAGTTGCATGTAAGAAAAGGACATACACTTTGGTGCATTCGGCATCTAAAGTGAAAGAGATCTAGTTCCTGGCATGCAGATGCAAGTCACTTCCGGGACCGCTCTTCTTGACGACTCGCTACCAAAAGGAGCCGCCACCAATAACACCGAAATTCTGCGCGCGGCGAATCTTCGTAAAGTGTACCGTTCCGGCGATCAGCAAATCGTTCCTCTCGATGGAATTGACCTCGAAGTCATCCGCGGCGAAATGATCGCGATTGTCGGGCCGTCTGGAGCGGGGAAAAGCACGTTGCTGCACCTGCTGGCCGCGCTGGACACCCCAACGAGTGGTGCAGTATACTTCGCCGGAGATTCGCTACACGATCTCGCTGAAAAAAATGTGGCGGAATATCGCAATCGCGCCGTCGGTTTCGTCTGGCAGCGGCACCATTTGCTGCCGGATTTCACCGCGGCGGAAAACGTAGCGATGCCGCTGCTGGTTCGGGGCACCTCCTTGGCGCAAGCGCTTCGAACCGCAAAAGACTGGCTCGGTGAAGTAGGGCTGGCGGACCGGGCCGGGCAGCGTGGGGGGCAGTTATCCGGGGGCGAACAACAGCGGGTGGCCATCGCACGAGCTCTGGTCAACGGCCCGACGTTGCTTATCGCCGACGAACCTACCGGCGACCTCGATCAGCAGAGCGCCGAAAGTGTTTTCGAACTTATGTACCGTCTTCATCAGTCTCACCGTTTAACGTCAATCCTGGCAACTCACAACAATTCATTAGCCCGGCGTGCCGACCGCGCTCTGATTCTGGAGCATGGGAAGCTAACGCCGGCCGGGGTATTGCTTGCCCAGTCCGCTGCCCCTCTCGGCCGTATGGCGGATGGCGCGATGCAAACCCTGGAAGACCTTGGGTGAACCGTGTTCGAACGCTATACAGAGAAAGCTAGGCGCGTAATATTTTTTGCACGATATGAGGCGAGCCAGTACGGCAGCCCCTATATCGAGACGGAGCATCTGCTGCTGGGATTGCTGCGCGAGGACAAAGCCCTCGCTAACCGCTTCCTGCGCTCACATGGCTCCATCGAATCCATCCGGAAGGAAATCGAAGCGCGCATCACCGTGCGCGAACGCATCTCCACTTCGGTGGAAGTTCCGCTGAGTCAGGAATGCAAACGCATTTTGAATTTCGCAGCGGAAGAAGCCGAGCGGCTGGGCCACAAGCACGTCGGCACCGAGCATTTATTGTTGGGCGTGCTCCGCGAAGAGAAGTCTTTCGGCGCGGAGATTTTGCTTGAGCGGGGATTGCGTCTTTCAACCGTGCGCGAAGAACTCGGTCGCAGCGCGGGGGAGAAGGTGCCAGTGAACCGACCAAAAGAAGCGTCGTTGCTTGCCGAATTCAGCCGCGATTTGACTCAGGCGGCGATGGAGGGGCAACTCGATCCGCTGGTAGGACGGGATCGCGAGCTCGAGCGCGCCATTCAGATCCTGTGCCGGCGGACCAAGAATAATCCGGTGCTGATCGGAGAACCCGGCGTGGGTAAAACCGCGATTGTGGAAGGCTTGGCTCAACGCATTTCGGACGGCGACGTACCGCCGTTTCTGGCGGATAAACGCATTCTCTCGCTCGATCTTTCGTTAATCGTGGCCGGAACGAAGTACCGCGGCCAATTTGAAGAGCGGCTCAAGACCATCATGAAGGAATTGATGGAGAGCCAGAACGCGATCGTCTTCATCGACGAATTGCATACGTTGGTCGGCGCCGGGTCGGCGGAAGGCTCGCTTGACGCAGCCAACATCTTGAAGCCGGCGTTGAGCCGCGGCGAAATTCAGTGCATCGGCGCGACGACTCCCGGTGAATATCGCAAATCGGTGGAGAAGGACCGCTCGCTCGAACGCCGCTTTCAAGCAGTAAAGGTTGGCGCGCCGAACGAAGAAGAAGCGATTCGCGTGCTGCAGGGTGTGCGCGACCGCTACGAAAAATTCCACGCCGTCAGTTACACCGACGAAGCGATCCAATATGCGGTGTATCTCTCAAACCGATACATCCCGGATCGTTTCCTCCCGGACAAAGCCATCGACCTGCTCGATGAATCGGGTTCACGGGTGAAGTTGCGGCAGGCGATGCTGCCGGACGAAGTCTCCGAAGTGCAGAAGCGCGTGAAATTCATCACGCACCGCATGGAGACGGCGATCGCGAACCATGAGTTCGAGAAGGCTCGTTTCTACTCCGAGGAAGAGCGCAAGGAGAAGGAACACCTGCGCGTTCTGCGCGAGAAGCTAAAAATTGACGATTCATCGACGGGCATCGTTTCACGCGAAGACATCGAAGAAGTCGTCGCGCGCTGGACCGGTATTCAGGTTTCGGCGATTAAGGAAGATGAGCAGCAGAAGTTGCTGCGCATTGAAGAGGAATTGCACCGCCGCGTGATTAGCCAGGATAAGTCGATAACGGCGCTGGCCCGGGCGATCCGTCGCAGCCGCGCGGGCCTGAAGGCTCCGGGACGTCCGGTGGGATGCTTCTTGTTCCTCGGGCCGACGGGCGTGGGCAAAACGGAAGTCGCTCGCCGCCTGGCCGAATTTTTGTTCGGCAGTGAAAAATCGCTGATTCGTTTCGATATGTCCGAGTACATGGAGAAACATTCCATTTCGAAACTGATCGGCGCGCCTCCAGGATACGTTGGCTATGAAGAAGGTGGTCAATTGACGGAACGCGTCCGCCGGACGCCCTATTCCGTAATTCTTCTGGATGAGATTGAAAAAGCTCACCCAGACGTGTACAACATCCTGCTGCAAGTTTTTGAGGATGGTCAATTGACGGACGGTCTGGGGAACACAGTCGATTTTCGCAACACCATCATTATTCTGACATCGAACCTGGGCGCGCGGCAGTTGCAGAAGCAAAGCGGCCTGGGATTTGCGTCCAAGGAACTCGACGCGGTAGCGAAGAGCCAGGACGACATGGTGATGACGGAAGTGAGGCGGGTCTTCAATCCCGAATTCCTCAACCGTCTGGACGAAGTGATTTTGTTCAATTCACTCACCGATGCGGATTTGTTGCGTATCATCGATCTGCTGGTAGGACAAATCAACGAAACACTGATCCATCGTCAGGTACAAATCGTGGTGACGCCGGAAGCACGTCAGTGGATCCTTGAGAAAACCTGCAGTGACCGAAATTATGGCGCGCGGCCGCTCCGGCGCGCGTTACAGAAATACGTCGAAGACCCGCTGTCGGAAGCTTTGATCCAGGGTGGATTGCAACGGCCGGCGACGCTCGAGATTTTTCTCGGCGCCGAGGGCTTGGGCTTCCGTCCGGTCGTAGAAGCAACCCCAGTGGCCCACTAGGAATCCTACGCGCAAGCCGGACAGGGAGCGGTCCGGCGGGGGAGCACAAAATTTTGGGCGGGATACTGCGGCCTTGATGATGGCCGCGAGCGTGAAAATTTCTCTGCGTACACTCCAATTTCTTTCCGTTGTGTATTTATTGCTGGTTTCATTCGCCGAACCGCTGCTCGCTATGCCGCAGCAAACACCCGGGGGACAGCAATACATCATTCAACGCATAGAATTCATTGGAAATCGCCGCATCCAGCGGGATACGCTGCTCGCTCGCATTTTTTCGCGTCCTGGCGATCCCTATAACGAAGAAGCGGTACGCCGCGACTTTCAAGCTTTGTGGAATACCCAGTTTTTTGAGGACATCCGACTGGAAGTGGAAGACAGTCCGGACCAAGCCAACGGAAAAATCATCGTGTTTTACGTGCAAGAACGTCCGATCATTCGTCGAATTGAGTACAAAGGAAACAAGTCGATCACCGAATCGGACATTTTGGACGCGTTCAAAGACAAGAAGGTAGGGCTTTCGGTGGAAAGCCAGTTCGATCCTACCAAAATCAAGCGCGCTGAAGTGGTAATCAAAGGCCTGCTGGCCGAACATGGCCGCCAATTCGCTACCGTCAAGCCGACCTACGAACGAATCGCCGCGACCAACGCCGTGAAACTGGTTTTCAATATCGACGAAGGCCCCAAAGTTAAGGTTGGCCAGATAAAATTTGTGGGCGCCAAGGCCTTTTCGGACCGCAAGCTGCTTCGTTCGATGCGCAATGATCGTCCCTATGCGATTCCGCTATACATCACCGAAATTCCGGTGTTGAGCAAGACCTACGATAAAGCCAAGCTCGACGAAGATCTTGGCGTTGGCATCACCGGCATCTATCAGGATCACGGTTATTTTAAGGTCAGAGTCAGCGACCCGGTCGTCACTATCGTCGACGACGTCCACGGCGGCCTCGGGCCCTTGCCGCTGATTGGCTCCAAAAATGGAAAGCGCGCCGACATCACCATCACCATTGAAGAAGGCGATCAGTTCCATATGGGCAAGCTGAACTTCAAAAGCGCGGATCTCGATCAAGGGCTGGTATTTAAGTCCGAACTCCTGGCGCGAGCTTTTCCCTTGAAAGAAGGCGATATTTTTTCCTCGGAAAAGATCCGCAAGGCGCTGGAGAACTATAAAAAACTATACGGTGAATACGGTTACATCGATTTCGTTGCAACCCCGCTGACCGATATCGACAATCAGAAAAAAATCGTCAACCTCACGATGGAGTTCGACCAACAGAAGCAGTTCTTTGTGCGGCGCATCGAATTTTCGGGAAACACCACCACGCGCGACAAAGTCATTCGCCGCGAGATCCTGCTCGACGAAGGCCAGGTCTTCAACAACCGGCTGTGGGAACTCAGCCTGCTCCGTTTGAACCAACTCAACTATTTCGACACCATCAAGCCGGAAAACGCCGAACTGAAACGCAACGTGAAAGCCGGAACGGTGGACATTCGCCTGAAGCTCAAGGAAAAAGGAAAGCAGTCCATCAGTTTTTCCGGCGGCATCAGCGGGATCGCCGGAACCTTCGTGGGCGCCTCGTACAGCACCAATAATTTCCTAGGGCTCGGCGAAACGCTGTCCCTTTCCGCTCAGATCGGCAGCTTCCAGCGCAACGTTCAGTTCAGTTTCACAGAGCCATATCTTTTCGACCGGCCCATCGCCACCGGCTTCACTATTTTCACCAACAAATTCGATTACAACCAGGCCAAGCAGCTCGGTATCCAACTGGGGCAGGAAATCGCACTGAATCCGGCATTGCAGGAAAACTACACCACGAACTCCAAAGGAGTGACGGTGTTTGCGAGTTACCCGCTGCGCAAGTTTTCCTTTACGCGCATTGGCATCACTTACGGCTATTCAACGACGAACATTCAAACCTTCAGCACCTCTGCGCAATTGCTATTTGAAAGCATTCAGTTCACCAGCCTCGCCGGACCCTCGGCGCTGAATGGAATCGTTTCGAGCAAGATCACACCGACGATTTCCTATAGCACAGTGAACAATCCGCAAAATCCGACCAGCGGAAAAAGCTTTTACTATGGGCTCGGATTTGAAGGTGGCCCGCTGCAGGGCAACGTCAATACCATCACCAACTCGTTCGTCACGACCTATTTTCATCCGGTCAACAAGCGGCGCAACGTGATCGGTGTGAAATTCCAGAGTGGAATGATCACCGGCTACGGTGGGAAAAACATTCCGCCCAACAGCCGCTATTATCTGGGCGGCGAAAACGACGTTCGCGGATTCAATTTCTACACGATTTCGCCTTTTGTGGAGATTCCGTTCTCCACTACCGCGACCGTGTCCTATGTCGACCCCCGAAACCTCAACAACGGCCGGCCCGCGATTCGGACGTTGACCGTGCCCACGCTGGAATTCTTCCCGACGCGACCTGGCGGGGATTTTCAAAACGTCAACAATTTGGAATATCGAATTCCGATCGCCGGACCGGTTACCCTGGTGCTGTTCAACGACATCGGATTCAACACCATCTTGCGGAAATCGCAGCTCTCCCTGGATTCGGAAGCGCTCGCGAAATTTCAGCAGGGATTTCCGAACCCGGATTTTCCGAATTTGAAAATTGCCAGCCAACTGCCGATTTTGGGCGGCACCAATTACCGTCCGCGCACCTCGGCCGGAGTCGAGCTCGACGTGATTCTGCCGATCGTGAATGCTCCTTTCCGCGTCTATTACGCTTACAATTACCTGCGGTTGAACAGCACCATCACCGGCGCAACCGGAGGGTACGATTTGACCGACGCAGTCAAAAACGAACTGCCCCCCGGCGTGCTACAGACCCAAATTGTTCCGCAGTTGATGCTGGACGTGGCCGCCGCGCAACAAAAAATTCCGGCGGGCCTGCTGGAGCCGGCCCACACGTTCCGCTTTACGGTCGGCAAGACTTTCTAATTCTTAATAGGGAATCATTACAAAAAGTAATCTGGGCAGGGCGAACGCACAGCGTCGGTTCGCCGAAACGTGGAGAGGATGAAAGAAATGCGTAATATTTTTAAGACTGGTACGGTGGCCCTATTGGGCGCCTGGATGACAATTATTTCGGGATGCGGCGGCAATTCGACTCCGGTCGGAATCACGGTGTTCCCGGTTAATCCGACCATCCTGCTCGGCAAACCGGTGCAATTCAGCGCGTCGGTGACTGGCGCGGCGACCACCACGGTAACCTGGCAGATTTGCCTGCCGCCTTCGCCGACCAACTTGCAGCCCACGGTCTGCAGTCCGGCCGCAACTGGACAGACTCAGCTGCCTGCGGGATACGGAACCATCACCACCGGTGCAAATAACACTCCGGGAGGTTTATATACCGCCCCCGCGACCTTGCCGCCGACCAACGGATTTTTGGTGGTAGCGACCAGCACCATCCAATCGACCGCATTTGCCACGACCGCGGTAACCATCAGTTCCGGCATTGGTGTGACGGTGACGCCAAGCTCGGCGTCACTCGCTGTTGGCGAGCACCAGCAGTTTCTGGCCAGCGTGAATGGCGGCACGGCCAGTGGCTCGAACGTGACTTGGGAAGTGAACGGAGTCGCGGGTGGATCCACGGCTGACGGATTCATTTGTCCCAGCACTTCACTGCCAGCGAACTGCACGGCTGGCGAATACTTTGCACCGACGGTCGCTCCATCCGGCGCAATAACGGTCACCGCGGTTTCAGCCGCAGACCCTTCGAAGGAAGGACAGGCGACCGTCACCATCGCCGGTGCTGCCGATCCGACGCTGACCTCGATGTCGCCGAACACGGTAGGCGAAGGTTCAGTTCAGCAGGATGTCTATTTGTCCGGGACCAACTTTCTGACCACCAGCACGGTCCTGGCCGGAAATCCGCTCACTCCAGTGCCGACCGTATTCATCAGCGCAGAGTTGCTGCGAGCTACGATTCCAGCAAATTTGTTGGTAGGGCCCGGCCCAACTCCGGTAGCGATTGTGGTGCAGACCCAGGATGGGAGCACTTCCAATACCCTGCCTGGACCGCAAGGTTTAACAATTGTGCCGACCCAGCCGATCCTGCTGGCTACTCTGCCCAACACCGTGACGCCATCAGGAACCAGCGCAAACCTGAGTTTGATTGGCGGATATTTTTCGCCGAACTCACCGACCACCACGTCTTTCAACGGGCAAACTCTCGCGACGACGTTCACTAGCAGCCGGCAATTGACGGCCAATATCGCCAGCGGCGCGGTGCCAGGCCCCGGTTTGTATCCTTTGATCGTGCGGAATGGCGATGTGGTGGCCCCGAATCCGGCCGCCTCGGCGTTGAATATTTCGGTTGAACCGTCTTCCAATTCCATTCCCACCGCGCCGCAATCTTCGTTCGCGGTGGGCACGGCGCCGCAGTCGATTGCGATCGATCAAGGGTTGGGCCTAGCCGTCGTCGCGAACAAGGGTTCCAACAACGTCAGTATCATTAATCTCGCGACGAAAACGGCGGTTCCCGGTTCGCCCGTTCCGGTAGGAACTGCTCCCACCAGCGTAGCGATCGACGATCAGTTGCCCGACCACATCGCAGCGGTAACGAATAGTGCGGACAACACGATTTCGGTCATCAACCTGACCACGCTTGCAGTGACCACCCTAAATTTGCCTAATCCCAACACTGCGCCGAACCCGGCACCCGTGCCCTGGGCCATCGGAATCAATTCTTTGACTCATCGTGGATTGGTGGCGATACAGCAGAGCAACACCGCGGAAATTGTCGACTTTACGAATGGCGTTCCAACCTTTGTGCAAAGCGTCGGCGGGACTTTCACATTGTTCAGCACCGCCACGTTCCCATCGGTCGCAGTGGATCCCCGGTTGAACTGGGCCATCGCGACACCGGGCGGGCAGGGAATCATCAACATCGTCGACCTTGGGCACAATGCTTCCAGCAGCGATCCGGGGACTGACCCTTTGCGCGCGCCTTCAGTGATCGCAAATATTACGATTTCCTCTACGATTCAAGGCGTGGCTATAAATTCCGAAACCCATCAGGCCCTGTTTGCCGATCCCGACGGGGGAATTCTGCAGACGGGAGGAGTCACGGACAGCCTGTCGACCTTCAGCCTGCTAGACCAAACGGTCAAAACGGTGCTGGCTACACAGAATGGGGCCGCGGTGAATATTTCGGGCTTCGTGGCCGCGGCTGTGAATCCGCTCGACAATATTGGAATTGCGGTGAATGACAATGGCAGCGCGTACGTGATCGACGCGGCGAATGGGATCGTTTTGCAAACCCTGTTAGGTCTCAATGCGCCGCAAAGTGTGGCGATCGATGCGATCACCGACACCGCTTACGTGGCGAATTCCGGGAACAACACGGTTTCGGTCGTGCCGCTGAGCACTTCTACCGTTAACCCCCTGCAAATCGTCGAGTCGAGTCCGGCCACAACTTATGTGCAGACGCCGAACGCCGGCTTAACACTTTCGATTGTTGGAGGCGGATTTACCGCGGCCTCCAAGATCGTATTGGACGGGACAACAGTTCCGACGACCTTCGTCAGCAGCAGGGAACTCACCGCGTCCGTATCGGCCTCGATGCTTTCCGGAGCCCGCGGCTACGTGGTTTACGTCCAGAATTCCGCATCGGCAATTTCGAATGTGGCGCATCTCAACGTGATTCAACCGGTGACCGTCGGAAATTCTCCGGTGGCTGTGGCGGTCGATAACGTGCGGGATCAGGTCGTCGTGACCAATTCCGGTAGTGGAAGCATTTCGGTGGTTAACCTGCTGGATGGATCGCTGCTCAATCCCCAGTCGCCCACCTCATTCTTGACTGGGGCGAGCCCCTTCGGCGTTGCCGTACTTCCGAGGCTGGGGTTGGCGTTCGTGGTGAACAACGCATCGAACACCGCAACGGTCTTGGACGAAGTCGGTTTAAACGGAGTATTTAACCCGCCCATCACCGTACCGCTATGCGCCGATTGTATTCTGCCAATCGGGGCTACGATTAACCCGGACACCGCTCTCGCCGTGTTCACCTTGTCCGAGGGGACCACGAATCCCGAAGGGTTTCTTGGCGAAATTTCAATCGCAGATGCCGCTACGGGTTCGGTTGCAGGTGCGAGCACCACTCAAATTGATTATCTGCCGCTTGGTGTGGCGGTTGATCCGAGCTTGGCCAGCGATACTACGCAGAGTATTACCGTAGTGGCGACCGCCGCGGGACTAAATCAAGCTACGGGCGCTGGCACCAGCGCGTTGGATTTTCTGTCCTCGGCGGGAACGTTGCTACCCCGGGTCAGCAATCTGGACTTGCCTACCGATGTCACTTTCGATCCGGCGAATCAGGTATTTCTGGCGACGGACAGTGGCAGCAACAATGTTTTGGTAGTGAACCCGGGATCGACCGTTCTTTCTTCGATCGCCGCCAGCATCAATCCCACATCGCTTGATTACAATTACAACACCAGCGCCATCGTGACGGCGAATTCCGGAACCAGCACCATCTCGGTCATCGACTACGTGTGCCCGCCAGGCGGCGGTACGAGTTGTCCGACGCCCCAGGTGCAGAGCGTATTGGCGGCTGGAAGCTTGGTGCCATCTTCCGCGGTAGTAGTCGGGGTGAAGGCCGTGGGGATCGATTTGCGACTCAACCTGGTGGTCGAGGTGGATCAGGTTAACAACCGGATTTTGCTGATACCGCTTCCGAATTAGAAACGAGCGGCGCGATGGCGCAAAACAACGACTTTCTGCAGGGTTGCATCTAAGACCTATCGGCTTTGGTTCCGTTCAAAGGTGGCGAGACTCAAAAGGAATTGACCAATTTCCACGAGGAACGCTATAATCTGCGATTTGTTTGATGATTAAATGTTTGACTATCTAACCGTTAACCTGATGAAGGAGTGAGAATGAAGATTCGATTGGCAGTACCCGCCCTGGCGGCTGTATTGATGTCACCAGCGGCCATGTGGGCTCAGGCGGCACCAGCGTCCGCCGGCAAGATTGGCGTGATTGACGTGCAAGTTGCGATTACCAGCACGGCTGAAGGAAAGCAAGCAGCGGCAGAATTGCAATCGCAGTTCGCGCCTCGCCAGACCGAACTGACGAATATGCAGAAACAAATGGAAGATATTCAGACCAGGTTGCGTACCGGGCAAACCACGTTGAGCGACGATGAAAAGGCCCGGCTCGGCCGCGAAGGCGAACAGCTCCAGCGCACCTACCAACGCCGTTCGCAGGACGCGCAGGACGATTTCAACGAAGCCCAACGCGAGGTTGTGGATCGCATCGGCCGCCGGATGATCGACGTGCTGAACAAGTATTCGCGCGACAACGGCTACTCGATCATCCTTGATCGCTCCGGCCAAAGCTCCCCCGTGATTTTCGCGGCGAATTCGACCGACGTGACCCAGGAAATCATTCGCCTGTTTGACCAGACTTACCCGGCGAAGGCAGCCACCACCGCGACGCCGAAATCCACCACGCCGCGCGCGCCGGCTGCTGCTAAACCAGNGGCACCTCAGCAGTAAACGCTTTTTCGATCTGTAGAATCAGTTTTCCGAACGTCGAACGCCTCGGGAGTAATCCCGGGGCGGGTTGTTTTGGGGCGGACGGATTCAGTTTGGCATCCACTCGATCGGGAATAATTTTCCGGCCGCAGCAGGTTCGAGAGTCACCCCCGCGAGTTCCGCGGCGCGCGATAATACCGGATCCCATCCGCGCGCGAGATCTTTGGCGGTGGGCAGGACCGTTTCGTCGGGCGTGACCCCGACGTGCTCCAGACTTTTCCCATCTTTCATGATCAAGTCGGCTTCCGTAATGGAAAACCCGTAAAAGATTTTAGTGTCCACGCCCTGAGAGGCCGGATAACGCAACGACTCCATCACTGCTCCGGAGGAACGATCACCGATGGCCGTTCCTCGCTTCTCGAGCTGAATTACCCGCGCCAATAGTTCAGCGGCCGAGGCTGATCCACTATCCAGAATTACGATGACTTTTCCGGAAAACTTGTCGCCTCCGTGGGCTTTCGCTATCTCGGGCTTCAGATCTTTGCGCCCGATGCGATCCGCCACCTTCACTTCGCCTTCGAACATGTCGCTGATGATGCGTTCCAGGGTGACGACCGCGCCTCCGGGATTTCCGCGCAGATCAATTATCAGCGCTCGATGTTTCCTGGCTTCGGCGAATATGTGATCTACTTCCGTATCTTCCAGAAAGAATATCGGCATCTTCCAAATCATAACGTCGCTCACATTCACCCAGCGTTGGCGCATGATCCGATTGCTGTTCTCCCCTTCGCGCACCAGATCCCACATATCGCCGCCACTGTTGGCTCCTGTCAGATCCATGACTTTTTTCAATTCGCGCACCTTGGCATCGACGGTTACTTTTCGTTCTTGTCCGGCAGGGTCGCGGAGCTCCAGGACGGACGCTGGCTGGGGCGCCAAGGCTTTGAAGTAGTATTCCATCTTCCACTTATCCGCCCGATTTACGTTGTAATTGTTGTAAGTCAGCACTTGATCGCCGATATGCACTTTGGCCTCCGCGTCGGTTCCCGGCCGAACCGCCACTACGAAGCAGTTGTCACCATATATTCGCAGCTGATAACCATCCTCAGTCCGGGAGGTTCGCGACGGCGGCTCAAAGAAAGTGTGGGAGTCATTTAATCCGTCAAGAAATGCCGCGACCATGCGGAAAGCCTGGCCGAGGTTCGGAGCATTTTTTACCCTGGCGTCAAAATCGTGATAGCGGGCGTCCAGGTCGAGCCCGTGATACTTCGAATCGTAATAGTGTTTCTTAACGTTATCGTAGGCATCACGCAAAATCTGCTCGCTCTGCGCGCGCTGGATAGAGTCCATTTTTTGCTGGGAGAACAGCATTACGGCGGGCTGGAACATCGCTAGAATCAGCAAACCGAGAAAAGCAGTGAACAGGCACCGGCTTCCCATGGCAACCTCCTGGGTGAAGCGGCGGGAACGTACCGAGAATATACACATTGGCCCTTTCCTGCAAAGTCGTTCTGGGAGACTGTTCTTAGCTTCAAACGTCGCGGAAATCACGGATTTAACAGGACTTGGGGTTGGCCTCGAGCTGTTCTTGCGTTTTTGGCGCTGAGAAATTATACTGTGGTGCTTCCAGACAGGTCGCAAGAGCCAGTGGGCGCGAGCCCACTTTTTTGTTGGAGGCGACATTTTTGGCGGCTCTGCCGCTTGGGGCGCCTCCGGGAGTTCTCGCCGGATGCAGCTAACTGTCGCGCTTGGAATAGAATGGAACTGGGCAAGATTCGAGAGGCAGCGCAGCGCGTGGCGGTATCGCTCGGCCTCGACGTTTTCGACGTAGAATGGAAGATAGGCAAGGAGCGTTTGCTCCGTGTCTACATCGACCGGCTGCCCGGCCCGCAGAACCCGGATGACCTTGGTGTCAGTCATAACGACTGCCAGCAGGTCAGCGAGCAGTTAAGTGTGATCCTCGACGTCGAGGAGTTAGTGCCCGGTCCGGCATATACGCTGGAAATCAGTTCACCGGGTCTTGACCGGAAATTAATCAAGCCGGCGGACTATGAACGCTTCGTCGGACGGCTGGCCAAGATTTGGTTGGCGGATCCAGTGAACAAACAGGCATTTCTGGAAGGTCGCCTGGCGGGGTACGCGGATGGCATGGTGAAAGTAACGCAGCGCAGCAAAGATCAGGAAAAGCAAATTGAGATCCCCTATGCCGGGATCAAGAAGGCGAACTTAGTTGTCGAACTGTAGCGCGGGCCGGGTAGATGGGCGGTCGTTCTTAAAGCATTCATACTTTTATCGAATTTTGTACGGGAGAAACTCAAATGGCGAGTCAGCTGTACCAGCAGATCGAGCTGATCAGCCGGGAAAAGCACATTGAACCGGAGATCATCGTCGCCGCAATTGAAGATGCGATGGTGGTGGCGGCGCGAAAATTCTATCGCACCGAAGAAGAACTCCGTTCGAAGTTCAATCCGGACACCGGCCAGGTTGACGTTTTCTCGGTGCACACAGTAGTCGACGAAGTCGTCGACCCCATACGCGAAATTTCCCTGAACGACGCGCGCAAGCGCATGCCCGAAATTGAAATCGGTGGCGAGATCACTCAGGGCAAGCCGACGGATGTGCTGGGCCGCATCGCGGCGCAGACGGCCAAGCAAGTTATTCTGCAAAAAGTTCGCGAAGCCGAGCGCGACACGATCTACAACGAGTTTCACACGCGGGTCGGCGAGCTGATCAATAGCGTCGTGAAACGCATGGAAGGCCCGGACATCATCGTGGACATGGGACGCACCGAAGCGCGGCTGCCCAAGCGCGAACAGTCCCGTCTCGAGGCCTACAACGTGGGCGACCGTTTGCGCGTAACGATTCGCGCGGTGGAGCGCGCGGCCAAAGGCCCACAGGTGGTGGTTTCCCGCGCCGATCCGGCCTTGGTGCAGCGTTTGTTTGAAATGGAAGTTCCGGAAATTTACGACGGTACGGTGCAGATTCGCGCGGTAGCGCGCGAGGCGGGCGAGCGCACCAAAATCGCCGTGGAAAGCCGGGACAAGGATGTCGACCCGGTCGGCGCTTGCGTCGGTATGAAGGGCATGCGCGTCCAATCCATCATCCGCGAACTGCGCGGTGAAAAAATCGACATCATTCCCTGGAACGAGGAGACCGTCGCATTCGCGCAGAAAGCCCTGAGCCCGGCGAAAGTAACGCGAGTGCAGATCGTCGATCCGGAAGAAAAGCGACTCGAAGTGATTGTCGAAGATACGCAGTTGTCTTTGGCGATCGGCAAGAAAGGCCAGAACGTGCGCCTGGCCAGCAAGCTGATCGGCTGGAACATCGACATCAAGAGCGAGGAAGAAAAGCGCGTAGAAATTGAAGCGCAGATGGCCGCCCTGACTGCGCCGGGAACCCCGCTGACGGAGCTGGTGAATGTCGGACCGAAGACGATTGAGAAGCTCGAGGCTGCCGGCATAACGTCGATCGAGAAATTGGCCGACATGACTCCGGAACAACTCGTCGAAATTCCGGGCATCGGCGAGAAAATGGTGGAGAAGATCCATCAATCCGTCGCCGCCTATTTCGAAGCGCTGGAAACGGCGGCGACCAGTGGGGCCACCACCGCTGAAGATTTGAACGAAGGTGGAGCGCCCGATACCGGTACGGTGGAAACTGAAGCCGCGTTGCTCGACGAAGCTACGGAAGAAGCGGAGAGCGAAGTGGCGGCGAGTGGCGAGCACGAAGCTGCGGCTGACGTAGTCCCCGAAGAAGGAACCGTTCAAGCCGAAGCTGCGGCGCTCGATGAAGCCACGGCCGAGGCCACCGAGGACGTGCGGGAAGAAGAGATCGGCGATTCAGTGGAAGGCGCGGAAAAGCCGTAAGCAAGTTTTGAACATTTTCGCGCGTAGTATCGCGGCCGTACCGAGGTACGTAGTCGCAGTTCAGACAAGAGGCGAATGGCAGATTCCAATCAAGTCCGGATCAACGAACTGGCCAGAGAACTCGAGATCAAGGCGAAAGTCCTGATCGAGTACCTCCCAGAAGCCGGCGTCACCGAAAAGAAGACGCACTCGAGCTCGATCGATCTCGTGCACGCCGAGCGGGTGCGCAAGCACTTTCGCGATCTGGCGGCGGCTGAAGAAGCGGCCGAAGCCGAGAAGTCCGCGAAGACTACCGCGGCGAAAAAGCCTGCGCCGAAACCGGCTGCGGCTCCGACCGCTGCGCCGGTAACCGCTGCGGCTCCGATAGCGGCGAAGCCGGCCGCGCCCGTGTCGGCCACTGCGCCGGCGAGCGTAGCGCGACCGGGAGTCGCGCCGACTGCGGGCGCTACGCCGCCAGCCGCGCGGCCAGCTGTGCCGACGCGTCCAGCCGCACCCGGAGCTACCGCCGCAACGCATGTTCCGGTTGCCGCATCGCCCTCTGGTACGGCGCCTCGGCCTGCTCCCCCTGTCCCCACAGGCTCATCCGCTACCACTCAGACTTCTCGGCCTACCGGCCCGCTCAGTACATCCATGCCGCGCCCGGGTCAGCCCTTGCGTCCGTCGGCACCCGGCGCTCCGCGCCCGGCTGGTTCGGCCCCGTCTACGCAAAGGTACCCGCCCGCGACGCCGCGACCTTCTGGCCCCGGTCAGCGTCCTGGCGCGCCGCAAGGCATGCGCCCCGCGGGTGCCCCGCAATCCTATCGTCCGGCCGGAGTGCCGCAAGGTCGCCCCGGCGGAGCCCCTGGCCAAGGCGGTCGGCCTGGCGGGCCTCCGTCGCGCTTTCCGCAGCGCCCTGGCGCTGGCGGCCCCGGCGGCCGCGACAACAAAGCTCCCGTAGGCGGTCAGCGCCCAGGCGCTGGCGTGCCGAAAGCCGAACCGGGCAAACCGCTGTACGCGCGCAAACCTGCGGCGCGTGGCGGTCGTCCACTTATCGAAAAGCGTTACGCCGAGGGCGAACGCAAACTGCATCCGGTGCGTCCACGTTCCGGTGCCGGTCCGGGTGGTCGCGCTACTGCCGTTCAACCGGTAGAGGCGGTAAAGCGTGAACCGCGTGAGGTTACCGTTACCGAAGGCATCACCGTCCGCGAACTCGCCGAGAAGCTCGACGTTCGCGCCAAAGAATTGCTGAAGACGCTGCTCGACCGCGGCATTTTCGCCAGCATCAACCAGGCTCTCGACGTGGCCACGGCGACAAGTCTCGCTGAAGCGTTTAGCGGCATCGTAAAAGTTGTTTCGTTCGAAGAGCAGATCGTCGAAGAAGAAAAAGTCAAAGAAACGCGCACCGGCAATGAAGTGCCGCGCGCTCCCGTCGTCACCGTCATGGGTCACGTCGACCACGGCAAAACCAGTTTGCTCGACGCGATTCGTTCGGAAGATGTGGCCGGCGGCGAAGCCGGAGGCATCACGCAACACATTGGCGCGTACGAAGCGCACGCCAACGGCAAGCGCATTGTGTTCATCGATACGCCGGGTCACGAAGCGTTCACCCGCATGCGTGCGCGCGGCGCGAAAGTGACCGACATCGTGGTGCTGGTGGTCGGAGCCGATGACGGCGTGATGCCGCAAACCGAAGAGGCGATTTCGCACGCTCGCGCCGCGAACGTGCCCATCATTGTCGCGATCAACAAAATCGACAAGGGTGACGCACAGCCCGAACGCGTAAAGCGCCAGCTCAGCGACAAGGGCTTGATGCCGGAAGAATGGGGCGGCGAGACGGTGATGGTCGAAGTTTCGGCCAAAGCCAAAAAGAATATCGACAAGCTGCTCGAAATGATTCTGCTGGTCGGCGATTTGCGCGAGTTGAAAGCTGATCCGGGTATTCCGGCCAGCGGTACGGTTCTCGAATCGCGCGTCGACAAGGGCCGCGGCCCGGTGGCAACCGTTCTAGTGCAGAACGGCACCCTGCACGTCGGCGACGTCTTCATCGTCGGGGCGGTTTACGGGAAAGTCCGCGCGATGTTTGACGATCACGGCGCGGCCATCAAGCAGGCCGGTCCGGCCACGCCCGTCGAAGTTCTCGGATTGCAGGGCGTACCCGACGCCGGCGACCAGTTCCAGGTCGCGGACGAAGCTAAGGCGCGGCACATCGTCGAATATCGCCAGGGCAAGCAGCGCGACGCTTCGCTCGCCAAATCGGCCAGCGGCCGCCTGACGCTCGATCAATTGCACGAGCAGTTGCGCGCCGGTGAAGTGAAGGAACTTCCGGTGGTCGTAAAGGCGGACGTGCAAGGTTCGGTGGAAGTTCTAAACGAAATGTTGCCGCGGCTCTCGACCGATCTAGTCAAGTTGAAAGTGCTGCATGCCAGCGTCGGTGCCGTCAACGAATCGGACGTTCTGCTCGCTTCCACTTCGGGCGCGGTCATTGTCGCGTTCAACGTGAAGCCGGAACGCAAAGCCGAAGAGCTGGCACAGCGCGAGAACGTGGACATTCGCCGGTACACCATCATTTACGAATTGCTCGACGAATTGACTAGGGCCATGCAGGGCTTGCTCTCGCCGGTCATCAAGGAACATCATCTCGGGCGCGCGCAGGTCCGCGATACGTTCCGGGTCAAGGGCGTAGGCACCATCGCCGGTTGCTCGGTGCTCGAAGGCATCATGAAACGTGACGCGGAAGTGCGCGTGATTCGTGAAGCGGCCGTGGTTTTCACCGGCAAGATCAATTCGCTGAAGCGTTTCAAGGAAGACGTAAAAGAGGTTCGCACCGGTTTTGAGTGTGGCATCGGCATCGCGAATTTTGCCGACGTGAAGGTCGGCGATCTGCTGGAATGTTTCTCGATCGAGAAGAGCGCGGCGCCCGATATGGGAGCTCCCTCGGTGCGCACCCAGCGCCAACCGGAGCGCGCCGAAGCGTCGCACAGCTAGACTTTTCGATTCCGGCCGGCGCTGCAATGCGGCCGGCGTGATTTTCGGCGATTGATTTTTTGGGCTCGCGTGCGAATCCTGCGTCGCTCGCGTTGTGGGATGGAAATGCCGATAGGCCTCCTCACCCTCGAAATTCACATCCTTGATGCGCAGTCTCTCAAAGACAAGCGACAGGTGCTCCGCAGTCTGAAAGACCGGCTGCGTGCTCATTTCAACGTGGCCGTTGCGGAATTGGCCCACCAGGAAACCTGGCAGCGTTCGCGCGTCGGTGTAGTTTCGATTTCGGGCGATTCGGGCCACCTGGAAAAATCGCTGGCGGATATCGCCGCGGAATCCGAACGCGTGCTGGGCCGCGATCTGGTATCGCAGCAAATTGATTACTACGAAGACGGGGAAGAATCATGAAGTCTCAAGGGCATCACGCGGGTCATCGCAGTGAACGGATTGCCGAAGAAGTTCGCAACGAAGTGAGCTTGATGCTCGCCGGGGAATTGAAGGACCCGCGCCTGGCCGCTCCGGTGCTGGTCACCGAAGTCCGCCTGGGCGCGGGCATGCGCACTATTCGCGTGTTCGTGAGCCTGAGCGGCGACGAGGCCGAGCGTGCTACCACGCTGGCCGGGTTGCAAGCCGCGACCGGTTTCGTCCGCCATGAATTGGTCGACCGCCTGCATTTGCGCCGCGCTCCCGAGGTTATTTTTATGCTGGACCAAACAGAAGAAATCGGAAACCGCATCGAGAGCCTCTTGCGCAAAGCAAAAACTCCGGAGGCTCTGTAGCGTCCGCGCCGGCTTCGTGCTGTTCCGCCAACTCGCCTTGCTGCTAGTTTGCCGCCGCTGAAATTCCAAATCATTTATGCCGCGTCCACCCAAACAGCCGCCCTTTGACGGCCTCATCGTGGTCAACAAGCCTTCCGGGAAAACCTCGCACGACGTGGTCGAGTACGTGCGCCGCATCGTCGGTTTTCGCGGCATCGGGCACCTCGGGACGCTCGATCCTTTGGCCACGGGCGTGTTGGTTCTGGCTCTGGGGCGCGCCACGCGCTTGGCGCGTTTCTATTCCGGTCGCCGCAAACGTTACAGCTGCGCTATGCGTTTTGGATTTGAAACGGACACCTACGACGCTGACGGCGAAGCGCTCGGTCCGGATTCCGCGCCAACGCTGAAAGCCGAAGAGATCGAAGCTCATGCGCTGCAATTCGTCGGCAAGATTCAGCAGGTTCCGCCCGCCTATTCGGCCAAAAAAATTGGCGGCCGCTCGGCCCATCAATTGGCGCGAAAAAATAAGCCGGTGAATCTCGAACCGGCCGATGTGGAAGTTTTCGAATTCAAGCTGAAAGGCGTGGAAGGCTCCACTGCGCGGTTCGACGTCGAGTGTGGCGCGGGAACCTATATTCGTTCGCTGGCGCTGGACCTCGGCAGGATGCACGGAGCGGGTGCGCACCTTTCAGAAATTACGCGCACCGCCGTGGGTGAATTCACGATCGATCAAGCCGTAACGCTCCAAGATCTGGATCGCGATGCTAAAGCGGGCAAGCTGCAGGGCCATGTGTTACGCCTGGAAAACGTATTACCCGATCTCCCCAGCGCCACGGTGCTGCCGATTATCGAGCGGCGCATCCGCCACGGCGCGAAATTCAATCTCTCCCTGGCGCAAATTCAACCGGGCCGCTCGACCGCGCCGCAAGGCGCTACCTCCGAACTCGATTCTGGCGAATGGAAGCCGGCGCGCCTGCGCGTGTTCAGCCAACAAGGCCAATTGATTGCGATTGCCGAACCCGTGGTGCCCCGCACCTACCAACCGATTTTAGTTCTGGAAGCCATTCCCTAACTTGATCATCGACACGCAAGTTGGGCCGCCGAAAATCGATCCCAGGTCTGATCTAATCGGGCGGATTCACGGGCGGAGGATTATTGTCCGGCTGGGGCTGCGGTTGCGGCGGCGCTGGTTGCGGTGCCTGCTGCGTAGGCTCTGGGGCAGGAGCGGGTTGAGGAGGCGGCTGCTCCGGTTGGGGCTGCGGTTGTGCTTGGGGCTGCGGCGCGAAACCGCGGCGCTCCTGAATTGTAGGACCGGCCGAACCAAATCCTTGGATTTGTCCGCGTCCCGCATAGATCACGTGCTCTTTATGCGGCGAAAATTCCACCAGACGCGGCGTGATCATGATTATCAATTGGGTGTATTCCGTCTGGATCGTCGTGGACGCGCCCACCACCGGAATTTCATTGAGTCCCGGCTCACCGTTTTCCGAGGTAGTAGTCTGCGGAGAAATGTATCCGGCGACGACGGTGGGTTCGTCGATTCTCATCCGCACATTTTGATGAATTTCCTGATTATCGACCACCGGAATGTTGTTCAGCATGGTGCCAGCCAGGCTGCTCAGAGTGAACTCCAGCGCCAGCGAAACTTCATCGTCATGGTGGACCCGCGGAGTAGCCTTCACTTTTAAGCCCACATCGATATATTCCGCGTTTGGAAATTGTGTTCCGGCCCCGCCAGTAGAAACGCCAAAAAGCGCGGCCGAATCGAGCACGATGGCCACGCTGTTCGAACCAAAATTGGTCACGGCCACATCGGGCAGACCGTCGCCATTGAAGTCGGCGGTTGCGGCCGAACCGGGGCTGGTTTGCAACGGCAGCTCGATGGGAGGCGAAAAAATGCCGCCACCTACACCGATCAGGACCGCGAGCGCATTGTCTCCGGTGGCGGTGACGGCCATATCGGGGATGCCATCGGCGTTAAAATCGGCGATGGCAATCGAAGTCGGATTGGTGCCGGCCGGAAAATCCAATCTGGCGGTGGTGGAGGTTCCGAAAGTTCCGTCGCCATTCCCCAGGAAGACCGAAACGCTGTTGATCACGGTATTGGTACCGCTGGCCACGGTTCCACTATCCGCGACGATCAGATCGAGAACCTGATCGGCGTTCACGTCCGCGAGCGCGACGAAAACCGGGGTCACCCCGGTCGCGTACTTGATCGGGCTGAAGAACGTTCCGTCTCCCTTGCCAATATAAGTTTCGAGCGTGTTTTCCGCCGAGTTGGTGATGGCCAGATCGATGATCGCATTGGAATTCGGATTGAAGGCTCCAGCCACGATCGAGGTTGGCTTCATGCCGGTCGCAATCAGCGTGGGCGGCTTAAAAGTTCCGTCGGTGTTGCGCAGATAAATGCCGATCGTGTTATCGCCCTGGTTCACTACCGCCAAATCGGAAAGACCGTCATTGTTGAAATCGGCCACCGCGATCGAGCTCGGCAGATGACCCGTGGTAATGGTCTGCGCCGGCTGAAACGTGCCGTCGCCGTTGCCCAGCAGCAGGCTCAGCGTGTTGGCATTTTCGTTGGCCACCAGTATGTCCACGTTGTCGCTGGTGTCCGAGGTGAGATGAAAGTTTCCGGTCACGACCCACGCCGGGCCGGCCCCGACCGTCACCGTGGTCGGAAGGTTAAAAGTTCCGTCGCCAACGCCCAAAAATATAGAGAGCGTTCCAGCCGTGAAATTCGCGACGATCACGTCTTGAAAACCGTCATTGTTCAGATCGGCCGTCGCTACGTAGTCCGGGTTTACGCCCGTGGTCAGGAACGAAACCTCCAGATTGGCGGGCGACCCGCCGCTGACTGCGCTGGTTTGCGCGCTGCTTCCCAAACTCGACGAGTATTGCGCCAGGGAAACCGGAACGCGTTCGCCGATGAAGAATGTCGCCGGCTTTCCGTCTTCCGCGCGCAGCAGCATTTTTCGCCCCGAACGGACCGTGGACAGGAAATCCGAGAAATTCAGTGCTACGTCCGGAAGGGTATAAAGAAAAGTCGTGATTCCTCCCCCGAATGCCAGGAACGCCGGCAACGTCGAGGTTCCGAAAATTTGGGTAATGATCGTGGCGATCGAGGTGGTGCCGTCCGTCAGCTCGCGCGCCACATTTGACGGGATCGAAAAAACTTGCGCAGTTTGTGGCCCCACAATGCCTAAATCGCGCTGGTGGGTCTTATCGATTTCGAGCACTTCGATTTCTAGCACCAGTTCCGGCGCCGGACGCTCCAGATCGTCGATGATGCCGGCGGCAACGGCCATCGCTTGCGGAGCAGCCCGCATGGTAATCGTCCGGCTCTTGGTGTCCAGTTGAGTCCGGGTGATCCCGGCCACCTCGCGAACCAGCCTGGCGATTTCGGTCATCTGCTCGTCGCTGTCGGAATTCGGGAGCAGCACGGTGCGCGCGATCGAAACGTCATAATCTTTTCGTTTTTGCGCGGTATCCGAGGCCACAAAAAAAAGATGGGCTGTCAGCGGCCGCCAGAAAGTTCCGGTAGCCTGGCCCATGACCCTCATCGCGGTGACGAAGTCCACATCGTTCAATTCGAACTTTACCGGCACTTGTCGCAGGTCGACATCAAACGCCACCTCGACGCCGAATTTTTTCGCAATCTCTTCGTAAGCGCTTTGGGTCTGGCCCCGAAGTTGAAGATTTTGCGTTCCTGGCAGGTGATCCAGCCGAACCGGCGGCGCGAGTTGGCGTTCAGCGACGGTTTGGACTCCGGCCCTCGGGCGCAAGGCATCCATTTGCGCCAGGCGCTCGGCCAGGACCTGATTCGAAGGATCGAGTTCCCGCGCTTCGCGCAGCGAACGTAGGGCCGCCGTCAGATCTCCGGCGACCGCCGCCTTTTCCGCCGCCTCGATCTTGGCCTGGACCACGTGGCTTTTTGCAATCGCCTGGTGCAGGCCGTAGGCGATGACCGTAGCATCAAAGTTGACCGCGTCGGAATACGCCTCGAAGGCGGTCGCCCAGTCGCCGTCCCCCTCGGCCTTCAACCCCTTCTTGTAGGCTTCCTTACCTTTTTTTTGATCGGCTTTCGCGGGCGGCATCGAACCGGCGGGCGCCATCACTGGATTGGGAACGGTCTTTACCGGTTTCTTGGGAGGAGCTGATGGCGGAGGCGCCTCCGCATCCTCTTGCGGCCGCGGCAATCGAGCGCCAAAAGCCATGCCGTCAGCAGAGAGTAAAGCCAGCGACAACGCCATGGCGATCACGATAACGCCAGGGTGGTTCGCGCCAGTTCGCGCCTGCGGCGAATGCGAAAAGAAAGCCATAAAGTATGAGATGGTAGTCTACCGGAAACGTGAGCAGGGGCGCGGAACAAGTTGAATTCGCTTGATTTCACCGGGGGCTGGCGTTACACTTAAATTTCTAGTTGATACTGGTTTGCAACTAGCAATCCTATGCTCTCTGCTCTGCTGCTCTCTCTTCGTGAAGGTGTCGAAGCCGCCCTGGTTGTCGGCATTGTCCTCGTCTACCTTAACCGTACTGGCCGCCGTGCCCTCAGCAGCTATGTCTGGGTCGGCGTTTTGCTTGCGGCTGCAGCCAGCTTTGTTGCGGCCATATTACTGCAGCGGTGGCAGGTGAGTGAAGACGGGTTTGAAGGCCTGTTGATGCTGGTGGCCTCGGCGCTCGTAGTCTCCATGATTATTTGGATGAACCGGGCCGCACGCCATTTGAAGAAGGAAATCGAGCAGCGCGTGGAGTCATATGCCCAAAAATCTACACGGGCCGCGGGCTGGGCGATTGGCTTTTTCGTTTTCATGATGGTGGTGCGTGAAGGCGCCGAATTGATTTTGATTCTGCGCGCCGTTGAACTCTCCAGCGCCGGAGTGCAGGTTTGGATCGGTACGGCCATCGGAATTGCCATCGCGATCGCGGTTGGACTGTTTTTCTTCCAGGGAACGCTGCGCATTCCTCTGCATCGTTTTTTCAAGGCGACCAGCGCCATTTTGATGATCGTCGCGTTTCAGTTGGCGCTCACCGGCATTCATGAATTGAGCGAAGCCATGTGGATTCCGTCCAGCAAGACGGAAATGTCCACGATTGGCCCGATCGTGCGCAATGAAGTTTTCTTTTTCGTCGTGATCCTTGGCGCTGCCGCACTCGTGGTGTTACGCGAGTGGTTCAGTTCCAAAGCGCCGGTTGCTGACGCGGAAGGGAATTCGGCCGAGCGCCGGATGCGCGAACATGCCTTCCGCCGCCAGCGGGTGTGGAGCTTCGCTGCGGCGCTGCTTTGCATCGGCGTAGTGCTTTCCTTCGCAGGCGAGTATGTCTACGGCAAGGTCGCTGCGGCTCCCGCGCCCTCGAAGCCGTTGGTCGCTCAGGACAACCTGGTCCGTATTCCGCTGACCGATCTGTCCGACGCCAGTTTGCATTTTTACTCCGCCGATGTGAACGGCAGCGTGATCCGGTTCATCGTGATTCACAAGCCGAACGGCGATTACGCCACAGCGCTCGATGCCTGCCAGATTTGCGGCCCTGCCGGTTACCGCCAGGAAGGCCAGAGCATCATTTGCCGCACGTGCGGCGCGGCGATTTATATTCCGTCGATTGGCGAATCCGGCGGCTGCAACCCCATCGCGGTGAAATCTCACGTGGAGGCGGGCGCAGTGGTCGTGGATCTTTCCGCGATTGGCGACGCGGCCTCCAAGATTCACTCCTGACGCAATGCTGGCCCGCCTGGTAAGGGAATCCTTCACGCGCAATCCACGACGCAAGATTCTGACTGGCGCTGCCCTGGTTGTTGGCATGGCGGTGGCTACCGCTACGCTCACGATCGCGCTGGAAGTCGGCGACCGCCTCGCACGTGAGTTTCGAAATTTTGGCGCGAATCTGCTGGTAACGCCTCACTCCGATACGCTTCCCGTAGAAATTGGTGGCGTGGATTATCGCCCGGTAAATGAAGGCGCTTACCTGCAGGAAGCGGACCTCGGCAAGCTAAAAACAATTTTCTGGCGCCACAATATTGAAGGTTTCACGCCCTTTCTGGATGTTCCGGCATCGGTCGCCGAGGCCGGCGGAGCTGTGACCGTGATCGGCACCTGGTTCGAACACGGCGTGCCGGTGCCTGATGGAACCACGTTCAAGACTGGCCTAAGCATCACGCACCCGTGGTGGAAGATTGACGGGGGTTGGTTTCAAGACGGCGCGGCTGAATGCGTCGTGGGCGCGGCGTTGGCGGCGAAACACCCCGCGGAATTTAAGATCGGCGGCACGATCAACGTCGTGAAGGATGACGGCCGCGGCACTAAGATTCCTCTGACGATCACCGGAATCGTCTCCACTGGAGACGCGGGAGACAATTCCGTACTGGTGCCCTTGTCAGTCGCGCAAAAACTTTCCGGCCACCCCGGTGAATTCCGCTCCTTATTCGTAAGCGCGCTGACCAAGCCCGCCGACGCCTTGGCCGAGCGCGGCGAAATGGCCCAGAACGACAAAAACATTCAACTCACCCCAACCGAATACGACCGCTGGTTTTGTTCGCCGTATATTTCGTCGATCAGTTTTCAGATCAAGACGGTTTTGCCCAGAACCGACGTGCGCGCGATTCGCCGTGTGGCCGAAACTGAAGGCCGCGTTCTGTCACGCGTCAGCACTTTGCTTTGGATTGTCACGTTGGCAGCATTGATCGCCGCGGCCCTGGCCGTGGCCGCCACCTCCGCGACGACGGTGCTGGAACGGCGCTCGGAAATCGGCGTGATGAAAGCTCTGGGCGCCAGCAATTTTGCGGTGACTGGGCTTTTTCTACTTGAGCAGTTAATGCTGGCAATTTTCGGCGGCACGGTTGGTTTCATTTTTGGTGCGGGGCTCGCTCACGTTTTGGGAAACAGTGTCTTCGGCACTCCTGCAACTCCCCAATTCGTTCTAGTGCCCATCGTTCTCGGCCTCGCCTCCATCGTGGCGCTGGTTGGGAGCCTGATACCGTTGCGGCGCGCGGCGCATCTGCGTCCGTCGCTCATATTGCGGGGCCAGTAGTGTTCTGGCGTCTCGTATTTCGATTGCTGCGCGGCAGCCGCGCGCGTTTGACGGTCGCCATTCTCGCGCTGGTCAGCGGCGCGGCGGTTATTTCCGGCTTGCTGAATCTGGATTTCGGCGTCGAATACCAGCTAACCCAGCAATTCCGCACACTAGGCGCCAATATCATCATCGCTCCCAAGACCACGGAGTCGGCCGCGGAATCCACGCTCACGAATTCGGCGCTGATGAATGAAGACGCCGTAATGGGCCAAGTGCAGCGGGTCGCGACCGCGAACGTAGCGTTCGCGCCGTTTGCCTACGTAATCGCTCGCGTCGGCGAAACACAAGTCGTCGCGGTGGGCACCTGGCTCGACCAGCTTCAAAACTTGAACCCCTCATGGAAGATGAACGGCGGATGGATTTCTTCGCGCGCCGATGCTGGGCAGTGTTTGGCGGGTCGAAACGCAGCAAGGGAATTGCACCTGGTGACGGGCGGTTCGTTGCAGCTGCAATATCTCACTCGCACGTCGCAATGCAAAATTTCTGGGATTCTCGATTCCGGCGCCGCAGACGACAATCAAGTGTTCATGAGCCTCGACTCGCTGCAAACCCTCGCCGACTTGCCGGACAAGGTGAGTGTGGTTCAACTGAGCGTGAGCGGCACGCCAAAATTGATTGCGACCACAGCCAGCCGGCTTAGTGCGGCACTGCCGCAATTTCAGGTTCACCCGATTCGCAAGGTGACCGAAGCGGAAGGAGAGCTGCTCGGCCGGATTCGTCTGCTGATTATTTCCATGATCATTCTCATTCTCGCGCTCACCGCGCTCTGCGTGCTGGCGACGATGGCCGCGCTGGCCATGGAGCGCCGCGCAGACGTTGGGTTGATGAAGGCGCTGGGTGGCTCGATCACGCGCATCGTGAGCCTTTTTGTTGCCGAAGTCGGATTGTTGGGCGCAGCAGGAGGATTGTTGGGCGGGGTCTTGGGGGTGGGTCTGTCGTACTGGATGGGCTTACGGGTTTTTGATACAGCGGTGACACCGCAGTGGCAGATTTTTCCAATCACTATTATCCTGATGACCCTCGTGGCCATGGCCGGCGCGTTGCCTTTGCGCATGCTCGGCGAAGTGAAGCCTGCGATTATCTTGCGCGGAGAATAAAGCCTGGTGGCCACCGTCGTCCAAATCGAAAACCTGCGCAAAGAATTTGGCAAAGTGTGCGCGCTCGATGGCGTTTCGTTCGAAATTCAAGAAGGCGAATGGATCGCAATCATGGGCCCGTCGGGTTCGGGCAAAACCACGCTGATCAATATTCTAGGCGGGCTCGACACCCCGACGAGCGGTCGAACGATTGTCGATGGTGTTGACGTCGGCCGCTTAGACGAAGCGGGGCTGACGCGTTTCCGTGCGGAGAAAATTGGCTTCGTATTCCAGCAGTTTCATCTGGTGTCGTACCTTACCGCGCTCGAAAACGTTATGCTGGCCCAATATTTTCATAGCACGACAGATGAGAGGGAAGCGCAGCAGGCCCTGGAACGAGTCGGCCTTGGCGATCGCCTCGAACATTTACCGACGCAGTTGTCCGGCGGTGAACAACAACGTGTAGCCGTCGCGCGGGCGCTGATCAACCACCCAAAATTAATCCTGGCCGACGAACCTACCGGCAACCTCGATGAAGCGAACGAAAAAATCGTGCTCGATCTGCTCCGCGAACTTCACACCGAAGGCCGCACGATCTTGATGGTGACCCATGCACCAAGCATCGGCTCGCTCGCCGATCGCCGTATCGATTTCTCTCACGGGCACCTGGTTCCTCAACTGGCGCCGGTGGGCTCTCAACGCCGATAGCCACCGGACTGACGTCTAGTCCACGCAATCCCGTGAGAATCCAAAATATGGGACACTGGAGGCGAAGTTTTGCGTCTCCTTTGAATTTTTGAGTAGCTATGGGGCCATCGAATTTCCATGCCGATTCCACTCGACGTCCGAAAAAAGCCAACCAGCCTGAAAGTTCACATTTCCACCGGGGCAGGTGTCGATATCACCTGGGCCGATGCCCACACGAGCCATTACGATTTTCCGTATCTGCGCGATTCCTGCCCCTGTGCCATGTGCAACGACGAACGTGAGCAGAAAGCAAAGGCGGGTCCGGCCGCCAAGGTCTCGGCCGTGCTTCCGATGTACAAGCCACGGGTCACCGCGCAGGCTGCGACGCCGGTGGGGAACTACGCAATTCAAATCCAATTCTCGGATAGCCACGCGACCGGCATCTTCAGTTTCGGCCATCTCCGCGAGATCTGTCCTTGCGAAGCGTGTGCTCGAGAATTCCGGAACAAATCGGCCGAAGCTGCCGGATAATCCAACTTTCCAGCGTTACGTCGTCAGTTTCGATATGTTTGGAGGCTTTCATTCTGCCGGTGTTTCAACGTATAGTTCTTACCCGCACCTAACTTAGTATATGGCATCGAACTCGACAGGTCCCACATTTACGCCAGGCCGCGTGCGTCCCGTAGCAAAGGTACTTGTCGCTACTACGGCGATGCTTGCCTTCATTTCGTTCTGGCGTGCCGCGGCTATCGTACTCAACGACCTGGCGTCGTCGGCCTATTACGCCGGCGGTGAAGCGGAGCAGTTCATCGGCAAAACCGCACCGTGGTTCATCCTGGGCATCATGCTGTTCTCGTACGCCGTGCGCGCGGTTTACGTCGAAAGCTGCAGCATGTTCGTGCGCGGCGGCGTGTACCGCGTGGTCAAGGAAGCCCTCGGCGGAACGCTTGCCAAATTCTCTGTTTCGGCTCTGATGTTCGACTACGTGCTGACCGGCCCAATCAGCGGCGTTTCGGCTGGGCAATATCTGGTCGGCGTCATCAACGAACTCTTCGCCTACGCGCACATCAATTACCACATGAATGTGAACGCGACGGCCGCGTCAGTCGCCGTCATCATCACCCTGTATTTCTGGTGGGAGAATATTAAGGGTGTGCCGGAATCGAGCGGTAAGGCGCTCCGCATCATGGAGCTCACCACCATCATGGTCGTGATGCTCATCACCTGGTGCGTTTACACCCTGTGGGTGCGCACCGGCTGGCACCTGCCACCGTTCCCCAATGCCAGCAACATGAAGCTCGATAAAGGTTCGCTGGGCTGGCTGGACGGTTATCACTGGGCCCACACTCTCACGCTGATCATCATCTTCGTCGGCTTGGGCCATTCGGTGCTGGCCATGAGCGGCGAAGAATCTCTCGCGCAGGTCTATCGCGAAATCGAGCACCCCAAGCTCAAGAACCTGAAAAAAGCTGGCCTGGTCATCTTCATTTACAGCCTGGTCTTCACCTCGCTGGTTTCGTTCTTTGCGGTAATGATTATCCCCGACGACATCCGCGGCAACTTCACCGAGAACCTGATTGGCGGCCTCTCGATGAATCTGGTGGGCAGCCCGACGGTAAAGCTGGCGTTCCACGTTTTTGTGGTGGTTGTGGGCACTTTGATTCTGGCCGGGGCGGTGAACACAGCCATCGTCGGCTCCAACGGCGTGTTGAATCGCGTGTCCGAAGATGGAGTTCTTACCGAGTGGTTCCGCCACCCGCACCCTCGATTCGGCACCACGCATCGCCTGATTAACATGGTCGTCGTGTTTCAGATTCTGACCATTATCATCAGCCGTGGCGATGTTACGTTTCTCGGCAACCTCTACGCCTTCGGGGTGATTTGGAGTTTCTCCATGAAAGGCGTTGCGGTGCTGGTGTTGCGCTACACCCACCCGCAGGACCGCGAATATCGCGTCCCGATAAACCCGGTTATTTTTGGTAAGGAAATCCCGGTTGGCCTCGGGCTAATCACGCTGACGCTGCTTGCTATCGCGATCATCAATTTGTTCACCAAACCATCCGCGACCATTGCCGGGATCACGTTCACTGTTTTGCTGTTCTGTGTTTTCGAATATTCCGAACATCGCATGAGGGTGCACGCTGCCGGCGCCGCACACGTGGAGCTGGATCAGTTCAATTTGGCGCAGGAAGCGGAACTCACGCCGACCAGCGTTGGCGTGGCTCCGGGAAACATCCTGGTGCCGGTGAGCACTTACTATTCTCTGTATCACCTTGAGGCAGCGCTGCGACGCGTGCGCCAAAAAGAAGCCGAGATTGTCGTCCTTCATGTACGCTTGCTGCGGCGCGCAGCGTCCGGCGAATACGAGTTAGCGCCGGATCAGCTCTTCAGCACTATCGAACAGCTCCTTTTCACCAAAGTTCTGGCGCTCGCGGAAAAGGAAGGCAAGCCGGTACGTTTGGCCGTGGCGGCCGCCAACGATCTTTGGGAAGGCATTCTGCGGACTTCCATGAACCTGCAATCCAGCACCATCGTGGCCGGAAGTTCGTCGAAGATGCCAGTGATCGAACAGGCGCGCGCGATCGGCCTTACCTGGGAACGCATGCCGGAGCCGCGGCCGCGGGTGACGCTGGAAATCTTTGCGCCCTCCGGCCAGGAACAGATTTTTTATCTTGGTCCCCACGCTCCGCGGCTCACGCCAAATGAAATCGATCTGCTGCACCGAATCTGGTTACAGCTCAGCGACAAACTCCCTGGCGAGGAAATCCATCATCACGACATCGTTCATTTCGCTCTAGGCGAAGTCGAGCGGGAACTGGATCAGGGGCAGGAAGCGGACGTTCTGGCGCGACTGCAGCAACACGTCCACTCGATTCACGGGAATCGCTTGGAATCTTCCGACGATCCAAAAAAATTGCCCGGCCAGTTGTAAACCGGCCGGGCAATTCCTTAGAGCCTCCGCAAACTTCCGTAATTCTTAAACCGGCTCTAGGCGCGCAGTTCCGAAGTGCAGTTCGGGCAGCGAGTCGCCTTCGCCGGAATCTTCGATGCGCAGTACGGGCATTCCTTGGTGGGATCGGCCGCCACCGGGACGGGCTTATTCCAGCGATTGACCATGCGCACCAGAATGAAAATGGCGAACGCGACGATGATGAAGTCCACCACGTTATTTAGGAAAATTCCGTAGTTGATCGTGGCTGCTCCGGCCTGCTTCGCCTCCGCCAGCGACCCATAGGTTTTTCCGGAGATGTTGATGAACAGATTCGAAAAATCGACCTTGCCGAGAATCAATCCGAATGGCGGCATGATGATGTCGGTCACCAGCGACGTCACGATTTTTCCGAACGCCGCGCCGATAATGAAACCGACCGCCAGGTCCAGTACGTTGCCTTTCATTGCAAATTCTTTGAATTCCTTTAGCACCAGTCGATCTCCTCAATCCCAGAGTTTGTCGTGCCGTTTAATGCTGGGTGTAATTATGAAAACGGGGCCGAAAGCTTGCGGGGAGATTATCCGCAACTGGCCTTGGGGGCAAGCCAATTCCAAGATTTCTTATTTATCGGATTTTTCGCTCGCCCGCGATGTCAGCCTCGACGCAACGAAAACACCGCGCCCAGCAATCCGCGAAACACCAGAATCACGCCGGCCACGCCCAACATCAACGGCGCGAGCCGTAGCGGAACCATCAGCATAGCGAGAATGGAAAAACCAACGAGAGCCAGTGAGATCGCGCGAGTTCTCGACTCGTACGGCCGCAACCCCGGTTCGGGCTTGATCCCAGCGCGAACGCCCCAATACACAAAAAATGCTCCCAGGGCGATCAACGCGGCAGGGCGCGTGGGCAATCCAACCCGCCCGGAGAAGGCCAGCACAATCAGCAGTGCGCCAAGCAGGAAGACGATGAACTCGCTCAGTAATCGAAACGGATTGATCGCGGAAGCCATTTGTGTCCCAGACAGAATTATGCGGGAGATGACAAACCTCTGGCAATTCGGCTTTGTCGCCAGCACGCCGGCGAACGCCGCCAAGAATTAATCTTGCGCCCGCGGGATGATATAATCTGAGATTCGGTCCTGCATCGACGCAAGCTCAATGCTCATCCAATCAGCGAGGTATAAATCAGTGCACAAGGTTCTCATCATCGGCAGCGGGTGCGCCGGTTTGACGGCGGCAATCTATGCGGCGCGCGCGGATTTGGCCCCCGTGGTGCTAGATGGCTATGAGCCTGGCGGCCAGCTCGCGTTGACCACGATGGTCGAGAACTTCCCTGGATTTCCCGACGGCATCCTGGGACCGGAACTGATTGAGAACGCCCGTAAGCAGGCCCAACGTTTCGGCACAGAGTTTCGCGCGGGCGCTGTCACTGCTGCTGACCTCAGCAAGCGGCCCTTTACGATCACCGCCGGAAACGAAACCTACCAGACCGAGACCTTGATCATCGCGGCGGGCGCTTCCGCGCGCATGCTCGGTATCGATTCCGAAAAACATTTGCTGGGCCATGGAGTTTCGACTTGCGCCACCTGCGACGGTTTCTTCTTCCGTGGCAAAGACATTGTCGTCGTCGGGGGCGGGGACACGGCCATGGAAGAGGCCACCTTCCTGACCAAATTCGCCAAGACGGTCACCTTGCTCCATCGCCGCAATGAATTTCGCGCCACCAAGATCATGCTGGACCGAGCCCACGCGAACGAAAAAATCAAATTCATGACGCCGTACTACATCGAGGAAATCAACGACGTAACCGCCAAAAGCGTCGAGAGGGTCCGCGTCCGCAATATCGAAACGCAAGAGACCCAAGAGATCGAAACTTCCGGAGTATTCGTCGCCATCGGCCACGATCCCAACACCAAAATCTTCAAAGGCCAACTGGACATGAACGCCGACGGATACCTCACCACCCACGATGGGCCGAAGACCAACATCGAAGGGGTGTTCGCCGCCGGCGACGTGCAGGATCACAACTACCGCCAGGCCATCACCGCTGCCGGTTCCGGTTGCATGGCCGCCATTGAGGCCGAACGGTTCCTCTCCGGACACAAAGGCTGACGCCAGCCTCGGCTTTCCGGCATACTTTCTCGTCGATGTTATCGCCTTCCGAACAATACGAGAGCACGCCCAGGGATTTGGTTCGCTAATGCGCGAATTTCTGCTGCGTCTTTCTGAAAACAAGCGTCTCGCTCCATTCATTATCAACAACGGCGTGAGCCGCCGAGTAGCGCGGCGTTTTGTGGCCGGCGAAACGTTGGATGACGCCCTCGCCGCAGCCGCCGAAGTGAACCGCACCTTTCGGCTCGCCAGCCTCGACCTACTTGGCGAAAACGTTTCTGACGAAGCCGGGGCGCGCGTCGCTGCCGCCGGATACCGCGACATGTTCGACCGCATCGCCCGTGAGCGGTTGGACGCCAACGTCTCCCTGAAACTCACCCAGCTGGGCCTTGACCTCAGCGAGAGCCTTTGCCAGGAGTTGCTCGAGGGCATCGTTGAACACGCCTCCGCCTTGGGAAATTTTGTGCGGATCGATATGGAAGGTTCGCCGTATACGCAGCGTACAGTCGATATGACCAAGCGGGTTCGCGCGGAATATTCAGCGGTTGGTACCGTAATGCAGGCTTATCTCTACCGCGCCGAGCAGGACGTGAAAGATTTGCTGGCCGTCGGCTGCCGCATGCGCCTTTGCAAAGGCGCATACAAAGAACCGGCGGATGTCGCGTTCCCCAAGAAGTCTGACGTCGACGAGAACTACATCAAACTGATGAAACTCCTGCTGCCTAGCGGCATCTATCACGGTATCGCCACGCACGATCCAGCGATGATCGAGGCCACCAAGAATTTCGCGCGCGAAAATAACATTCGCAGTGATAAATTCGAATTTCAGATGCTCTACGGGATTCGCACCGATTTGCAGAATCAGCTGGTCGGCGACGGCTATCGCGTGCGGGTTTATATTCCGTTCGGTACGGATTGGTTTCCGTACTTCATGCGCCGGCTCGCCGAGCGGCCGGCGAATGTCACCTTCTTCCTGCGCAGCCTTTTGCCCCGTTCCGGAAATAGCGCGCAAAAATAAACACCACTCTCCTTGCCGCATCTGTTTTTCTCAGCCCGTCCCGCAAGCTCTGATTGAGATTCCGTGTTTTCCGACTTAGAATACCCGTCCGCGGGCCTCGTCCTCCGCGCACTTCTGGTTTAGGAGCACTTCATGCGAACTACCACCGTCACCCGATTCTTGCCGCTATCTTTGCTGTCCTTACTGCTGGCCGTAGCCGGATGCGGCAGCAAACCCGCAGCGACTCCGGAATCGTCGAACTCCGCGTCGCCCTCCAGCCCTTCCGGCTCCAATAGCGCCAGCAACGGCGCATCGACTAACGCACCTGCAGCCCCCGCTCCGGCGCCTTTGCCGCCGCCACCTCCCCCGCCGCCCATTGTGATACCCGCGGGCACCACAATCACCGTGACCTTGGATCAAACCGTGAATTCACAAACCGCCAACAATGGCGATCCATTTGCCGCGTCGCTGGCGGTTCCAGTAACCAGCGGGACATGGGTTGTTTTACCAGTTGGAACCAAAGTAGGCGGAACGGTCGTAACTGCTCAATCCGCTGGAAAGTTCAAAGGCAACGCGCTACTTCAGCTCGTGATCGATTCGGTCCGCATCGATGGAACGCGCTATCCGATGCAGACCAACGAAATCGAAGACGTCGGCAAAAACCGAGGGAAGAGAACTGCAGTAGGAGCGGGCGGCGGCGCGGCTTTCGGCGCGATCCTTGGAGCGGTGGCCGGCGGCGGAAAGGGCGCGGCGATCGGCGCGTTGGCCGGCGGTGGTGCGGGTACTGCGGGCGCCGCCTTCACCGGCAAGAAAGATATCGTGTTGCCCGCCGAGACCCGGCTTCATTTCAAACTGGCTCAGCCGCTTTCGGTTCCGGCTCCAGACGCTCCGGCGCCGGCTGCGCCGCCAGTAACCAACTAGCGCAATGTCAGCCATCGTTTTTTTAAGATTCTGATCGCCGCGAGGTGGAATCACGCCTTGCAGCAGACCGCCACGCCGTCGCGCAAAGGCACGATCACCGGAAACAACTCGCTGGAGCTGTAGACCATTTTATTGAATTCGACGACGCCTCGCGTGTCGTCATCCTTCGCCGGTTCCGTTACTTTTCCGGACCATAGCACGTTATCGGCGATCACCAGCCCACCGTGCTTCAGGCGCGGCAGCGACTTTTTCAGCGCCGCGGGATATTGGCGCTTGAACACGTCGATCAGAATGATGTCAAACTCGCCAGAAACCGTATCGATCAGCTCCACCGCGTCGCCCAGCAAAATGTGGACCCGGTCTGTGAGCCCAGCCTTCCGGAAATTTTCCTTGGCAAGATCCACGTTCTTCGGATCGCTGTCGGTGAAATAGACTTCCGCCTGTGGTCCGGCCGCTCGCGCGAACCAAACCGCTGAATAGCCGATGGCCGATCCCATTTCGAAGATTCGCTTTGCTCCGGAAATTTGCGTCAGTAGATACAGCAGTCGCCCACATTCGGGTCCGATGATCGGCACGTTGTGTTCGCGCGCGTACCGTTCCATATCGGCCACCACTGCATCTCGTGGCGGAACAACTTCAGCAAGATACTTTTCGACCGCTGGAGTCAGAATGTTCGCCATGCATACTCCTTGTCAGTCTTAGTGCGCCGATTGACGCGAAGCTGCTTGCGCATTCGATTCATTCAATGTCTCGCCGGGCTTCAGCTCGTGAATTTCGAGACCGTTGATGTCCTGAGTGAGTTGCCGAAGCTGGTCGGGCCGGCCCACGAGAGGTGGAAAGGTCCCAAAATGCATGGGAATCACGTGGCGCACATTGAGCAGTCGAATCGCCAGCGCCGCTTCGCGCGGTCCCATGGTGTAGTGATCGCCGATCGGTAACATTGCAAGGTCCGGCGCGTACAGGTCTCGAATGATTTTCATGTCGGTGAAGACGGCCGTGTCGCCTGCGTGATATATGGTCAACCCGCCCGGCAAGCGAATGATGTAACCGCAAGCCTCGCCGCCGTAAATAATCTGGTCGCCGTCCTTGATTCCACAGGAATGGACGGCGTTGACCATGGTCACTTCGATTTCGCCGACCTTCTGCGTCCCGCCTTTATTCATGCCGTTGGTGCTCGTCACGCCTTTCGATTCCAGCCACACGCACAATTCATAAATTCCCACGATTTGCGGTTTGAACTTCTTTCCTAACTCCACGGCATCCGCGATGTGGTCGAAGTGCCCGTGGGTCACCAGCATGGTATCGATGCGCTCGAATTTCTTATCCTTCTCCGGGCACATCGGATTGCTCAGCACCCAGGGATCGATCAGCATTATTTTTCCGCTGGGCGTTTCGATTCGAAAAGCGGCGTGTCCCAGCCACGTAATCTTGTTTCCGCGCGTCTGCAACATGAGGGCTCCTATAAATTTGCAAGTGAAGGTAAGGAAACTGCAGAAAATCTGTTACTTCGCGCCACCAGGCGTTCCCGAGTTAGCCGATCCGCCCAGCGTCGCCCGGAAAGCCTGCTCAAATTGCGCTCGCGGCCGGCTCCCCAGGAAAAATCCGACCACGTTGCCATCTTTCCCGTAGAACATGGTCTGCGGCATGGTTCCTTTCCACTGTGGGTTTACTCCATCATAAAATTTATCCAGATCGATTCCAGTTTTCTGCCGGTAGTTAGGAAAGCCGGGCTGCATTCGAGCGATGAACCGCCGTACCAGATTCATGTCGGAGTCATCGTCCATGTCGACGCCTACCACTTCCACGCCCTGCGGCTTAAACTGCTTCGCCAATTCGACAATCATGGGGTACTCGTCGCGGCATGGCTCGCACCAGGTCGCCCAGAAATTCACCACCAGCGCTTTGCCATGGTATTTGGCCAGAACCTGCTGATACCCGCTAAGATCGATCAAGGCCGGGTCGGCCGTTGCTGCGCTTTTGCCGGAGTGCGCGGCTGGCGCATTTTTGCCAGCTGTCGACTGGCTGTGTCCTGGCAGCACCACGCCCAGCATGAGAATCGCCACAACCGCAACTGCCGAAACTCCTCGAAGGCCCAAATTACTCTGCATTTTGCTCCTCAATTCGCTGTCCGTCGCTTAGATTATACTCGCAGCAACTCAGCCCCGGCTACGCACCGTTAGACGCGGCCCGCTTGTGCCCGCTTATCAATAATGATATAAAAATTATTCAGGAATCGCGTATCTGGATTGCCTGCAGAAGGCTCGAATCACTTCTGATACCCCTCGACCGAGGAGACGTTGAAATGGCGTATGTAATCGCGGAGCCCTGTATCGGTACGAAAGACACTGCCTGCGTGGACGTTTGCCCGGTGGATTGTATTCACCCGCGCAAGGACGAAGCGGGCTTCGAAGCCGAAAAACAGCTCTATATCCATCCTGACGAGTGTATTGATTGCGGCGCGTGCGTCCCGGTGTGCCCGGTGACCGCCATCTTCGCGCTGGAAGACCTGCCGGAGAAGTGGACCAGCTATACGCCAGTGAATGCGGACTGGTTTAAGAACAAGAAGGCGTAACGGCGTTCCGGACGGTTCGAGTTAAAGAATGGAAAAGTGCAGAGAGGCGGCCCGATCGGCCGCCTCTTGTTTTTTCGGGCAGTGCCTAGACTTCCAGCCCCAACGCCGCTTTTCCGCTGGCGCTGATCATGCTCGGATTCCAGGCTGGCTCCCAGACAATATCGACTTTCACATCGTTGACCGCTTCGACCGCTGCGACCTTTGAGCGGACTTGCTCCGGGATGGCCTGCGCCGATGGGCAATCCGGTGTGGTGAGTGTCATTCTTACGGTCACATTCCCGGCCTCGTCGCTGGCTACGTCGTAGATCAGCCCGAGGTCGACAATATTGATGGGAATCTCCGGGTCGTAGCACTGCCGGATCGCTTCCATGATGGTTTCGCGTTCAATCGCCACTGTTGCTCCTTCTCTTTGTTGCCGTTCGATTCGATGCCGCGAACCGGTCCCTGGCTCCATCTTCCGTCGAAATCAGCGTTCCACATCGCTTCCGCACTGTCAATGTTCGTGGGGGCTTCCGGGCAGGCGCCGCGGATCACTGGTAGAATCTGATTGGCAAGAACGCAGCTGTTGGGTCCAGTTCACCCGGAGGGCTAGACGTGAAAATCATCGGTAAGGTTTTGAGTAACATTGTGATTCTCGCTGCTCTTGCGTTTGTGCTCGTAAGACCGGCGCTGGCGCAAGAACCGCCGGATGCCGTTACCCCGAATCCGCCGCACTCCCCGGCCAATCGCCCCGCGCGAGTCGTGACCGTATCGACGAAGGATTTCACCTTCGCGCCCCAGCTGATCCATCTGAAGGTGAACGAAAAAGTCGAATTGGATGTGACTGGTGGCACCGAGGAACTCGGGGTTCGCGTAAATCCCTTTCCCGACGGCGCCAAAGCCAACACTCCTCCTGGGCTGTCGTTTCTGTTCGGCGAAGACTGCTACAAAGTAAAAAAAGGACAGATGGTTCCGATCCTGATCGAAGCTACCGAGCCGGGAACTTATACCTTCAGCTGTTGCAAAGACTGCGGCTCCAAACACAAGACTATGACGGGCAAAATCGTGGTCGATCCCGCGACCTAGAAACTCTCAGCGCACTAACGCGCAGGGCGGGACCTAGTCCTGGCTCTATTGCTTCCGTGCTCAACCTTTGGACTGAAACTTCTAACGTGCCGCCCTAGTTGTCCGATACTGGAGTATCGTTCCGCGATGCCGCCTCACGCGGTGAACGAATCGAAAGCTCCCGAAATGAAGGACTGGCTTCCACGATCGATTCAGTGTCTCCGGAATTACAATACCCATAGATTCGCTTCCGACGTTGTCGCTGGAATCACCGTGGGTCTCGTGGCGTTGCCCCTGTCGATGGCTTTCGCCATCGCTTCCGGCGTTGCGCCTCAAGCTGGGATCTACACCGCGATTGTGGCCGGATTTTTGATTTCGGCGCTCGGCGGCTCAAACACGCAGATCGGCGGCCCGACTGGTGCTTTTGTCGTCGTGGTGTATGGCATCGTGGCGAAGTACGGGCTCGACGGTCTGTACCTGTGTACCCTGATGGCGGGATTGATGCTGGTTTTTCTCGGCGTTACGGGCCTCGGGACCGCCGTCAAATTCATTCCGCGCCCGGTAGTCGTCGGGTTCACCAACGGCATCGCGGTCATTATCGGCAGTACGCAGATCAAAGATTTCTTCGGCCTCAACGTCGACAAGGTGCCGGGCGAATTTGCCGCTCGCCTCGAAGTTCTCGCGCGAAATTTCCGCACATTCTCTCCGGCCGCTACCGCACTCGCGTGTCTTTCGCTCGTCATCATCATTTTGTTCATGCGTTACGTGAAAAAAATCCCCGGTTACATCGTCGCCCTGGTGGTCGGTACGCTGCTCGTAGTGATTTTCAAGCTGCCCGTGGAAACCATCGGAAGCCGGTTCCACGGGATTCCTTCCGGACTTCCGCATCTAGCCGTTCCTGTATTTCATTTTGATCTGATGCGTCCGCTGGTCGCGCCGGCGATCACCGTCGCTATGCTGGGCGCCATTGAATCGTTGATGTCAGCCGTCGTCTCCGACCGCATGAGCAATACGAAGCACAATCCCAACGTCGAACTCATCGCGCAGGGCATCGCCAATTGCGCCTCACCGCTGTTCGGCGGACTTCCAGCCACTGGCGCCATAGCCCGTACTGCGACCAACATCCGGTCCGGAGCGACAACTCCCGTTGCCGGCATGGTTCACTCGCTCACGCTGCTCGCCGTGATTCTGTTCGCCGCGCCGTATGCCAGGTTCATACCACTCTGCGTACTGGCGGCGATTCTCTTCGTGGTGTCGTACAACATGGGCGAGTGGCGGGAAATTCCGGCGCTGCTCCGGCTGTCGCCACTCGAGATCGCCACTTGGCTCGTCACCTTTCTACTTACGGTTTTTGCTGACCTCACCGTTGCCGTGGAGGCCGGCATGATCCTGGCGGCGTTGGTCTACATCCGGAAAGTCACGGAGACGACCACCGTAACGCGCGTCACCGAACAATATCTAAAGGAAGGCCATGTTCATATTCTGCAGCACAAGGAAATTCCGCCCTACGTCGCCATTTTCCGTATTCACGGCCCATTCCTCTTTGGAGCGACCGACAAGATCGACGAAATCATTTCTCAAATTCCACAACTGCCCGACATCGTGGTCATTCGGCTCCGCAATATGACCGCGCTGGATGCGACCGGTCTGCAAGCCCTGGAAAATCTGGTGGCGCAGGTGCGGGCGTCCGGCCGCGCCATTGTCTTCTGCGGGGCCAGGCAGCAACCGCAGCAGATGATCAAGGACGCGGAATTCCATGAATGTGTCGGAGAAGAAAATATCTGCGAGAATGTTACGGTCGGGTTGGAACGGGCCCGCTCAATCTGGGCGCACAGACAGTTGCGGGAAGAGAAGACCGCGCTGGCCTGAAGAATCAGGGAAACATGGACATTGAAATTAAATTGCCCGGAGTCAAACTCGGGATCGTGGAAAGCCACCGCGTCACGGTCGAAGCCCTTCACCCGGATTTAACTAAATTGCTGGACGAAGTATGCGTCCACAAGCAAAAAGAATTCACGCTCGAGAGCCTCGCGGAAGCAGAGCCCATTCGCGCGATACGAGGGTTGTTTCGCAGTTGGGGAATGGATCCGTCCAAATATCGGCCAGCCTCGGAAGCGTTGCTGCGTCGAGTCGTGCAAGGCAAGGGCCTCTATCGCGTATCGAACGTGGTGGACGTCAGTAATCTCGTATCCATTGAAACCGGTTGGCCGCTGGGGTGCTACGACCGTTCGCGAATCGATGAACCGGTGGTCCTCCGTCATGGCTTGCCCGGAGAAAGCTATGAGGGCATCGGCAAGAAAACCTGGAACCTGGAAGGCCGGCCAGTCCTCGGCGATCCGGCGGGCCCCTTTGGCAGTCCCATCAGTGATTCAACCAGGAGCATGATCACTGAATCGGCGAAGAACGCTGTCATTGTCATCTACATCCCCGAGAAATCCCCGGACGCGGCGGCAGAATCGGCGATGAAGCGCCTGGCCGAACGGCTTACTGCATTTGCCGGCGCTTCGGCCGTAAATTCCGCAATTTGCCGCCCGTAGCCATCTCGCTGACGGCGGGCGCGAAGCGGATCGACTGAAACAATTCCACCGTCCTAAGCATCTCACTTCCGGACCACCGGATTCGCTGTGTGTGAACTTCGCAATAATCGGGTTATCCTATAAATGCGTCGACGAGGTTTCGAGTGCCGAGATTTCAATTCGTTTTGCTCATGCATGCGCACCAGCCAGTCGGAAATTTCGATGACGTGATCGAACGCGCCTATCAGCAATCCTATTTGCCCTTCATCGACGTCTTGTCGCGCCACCCCTCCATCCGTATTGGTTTGCACTTCACGGGCTCGCTGCTCGAATTGCTGGAACACTCGCACCCTGAATATTTCGAACGGCTTCGCGCCATGGTGAAAACGGGCCAAATCGAAATGGTCGGCGGGGGATACTACGAACCCATCCTGGTCGTGATACCGCCCGAAGACCGCCATGAGCAGATCGTCCGGCTGGCCGACTACGTCGAAAAACACTTCGGTCGTCGCCCCCGTGGAGCGTGGCTCGCCGAACGTGTTTGGGAACCGCAGCTTCCCTCGTCGCTGGCCCCTTCCGGCGTGGGCTACACGCTGGTCGACGACAATCATTTTCTCGGCGCCGGTTTTGAATTAGATCAGATGCACGGCCACTACCTCGCCGAGGATCAAGGGCACACGGTCAAAGTCGTCCCCGGATTGAAAGCGCTTCGCTATCTGATTCCGTTTCGCTCGCCCGCGGAGACCGTCGATTTTTTACGGGCGGCCGCCGCGACCCATCCCAATGGTTACGCAGCAATGGGCGACGATCTCGAAAAATTCGGCGTGTGGCCGGGCACCTATAAGTTGTGCTACCAGGATCAGTGGCTCGAGAATTTCTTCTCGGCCTTGGAGAAAAATTCCGACTGGCTCGAAATGGTCACGCCGGGCGAGGCTGTAGCGTCCCATGCGCCGTTGGGCCGCGCGGACCTGCCTACCGCGTCTTACACCGAAATGATGGAATGGTCGCTTCCGACACCCGCGCGAAACCGTTATCACTCCCTGATCGCCGAGTTCGCGTCGCGCGGCGACGCTTTGCCCTTCCTGCGCGGCGGTATCTGGAGGAATTTCTTTTCGAAATATTTGGAATCGAACTTATTGCACAAGAAGATGTTGCACGTGTCGCACAAAGTCCGCGCGCTAGACGCCAGCCGTCGCCGCGAACTGTCGTTCCTGGAGGCTCGCGAACGGGCCAAGACTCTGGTGCTACGCGCGCAGTGCAATGACCCGTATTGGCACGGAGTCTTTGGCGGGTTGTATTCTCCCCATCTGCGCACTGCGCTCTGGCGTTCGTTGGTCGAAGCCGAGACAATCGCCGACGGCCTGACCCATCGTACGCGCCAGTATGAAGATTCGACTGCGATTGATTTTAACGGCGATGGCCACGATGAAATTTACTTCACTTCCGATCGCTACGCAGCCTTGCTGAATCCCGCCGACGGCGCGACCATCTGCGCGATCGATTGCCGGCAATCGAATACCGCGGTCATCAATTCTCTGGCCCGCCGCCGCGAGTCTTATCACGCCAACATCAAGAATCTTCACGCCAACAAATCGCAGGGCGCTACTTCGATTCATGAGCAAACCCGCACCAAAGAGGACGGCCTGGAGCGCTGGCTGCAATATGACCGCTGGCCGCGTAACTGTTTCCGGCTCCTGCTTTTCGGGCGCAACAAAACCTATGAAGATGCGGGCAATGTGAAGTTGGACGAAGACGCTGCGCTCGCGAGCGGTAGCTATCGAACTTCGCTAATATCACCAGTACAGGTGACTTTCGTGTCTGAAAAAAGTGTGGACTGGCCTGCGGAAAAGACGTTCACCTTCGAGCGCACCGATCGCGGATTCAATGTCACCTGCGATCTGACGTTGCGCCGCACGGCCCCGGGCACCGCATCCGTTTACGTCGGGATGGAGTCGGTACTGAATTTTCTCGCCCCCTCGGCTCCGGACCGGTATTTCGAAATGGCCGGGACCCGCTATCCCTTGCGGTGGGGCGCGCATGTTGCGGCCTCGGACCTGCGGGTTGTCGATGAATGGCAGGGAATCCGCGTGACGCTGGCCGCTGCCGCAGCCCAAGAGTTTTGGATCACGCCCATCGAGACCGTCTCGGAATCGGAAGACGGTTTCGAGCGAATTTATCAGGGCTCGCAAATTATCGCCGTATGGCCGGTCGAACTTTCGCAGGGCTCAGAATGGAAGTGCAGGCTGAGCCTGAAAATCGAGAGCCCACTTCAGTCCGTGCCTTCACCGGTGAAGAATTCGGCAGCTATCGCGACACCACAAGTTGCCGATTGACGACTCGCTCTGCTACAGTGCGCTGGGAGGAATTTGATGCCGGTTTCTCAAGAACTTCTGGATATTTTGGTTTGCCCGCTGGACAAAACTCCGGTGAAGTTGACCAACGATAAAAATGGGTTGAAGTGCTCTTCGTGCCACCGCGTTTATCCTATTCGCGAAGATATTCCAGTCATGCTGATCGACGAAGCACGCATCGACGCCGAATAATTTGCCGCGTTCCGCAGTGAAACCGAGCCAGTCCCCAATCGCGCACCAGGTTGCATACGAAAGCGATCCATCCTCTTTGCTTCCCACCCTGCCCGCAGATTCGCGGATTCTGATTGTTCGGCTGCGCTCGCTGGGTGACTTGGTCTTGGAAACGCCGGCCGTCGCTGCGCTGAAAACCTGGCGTCCGGATCTGCGAATCTCCGTGCTTGTTGAGCCTCGTTTTGCCGCAGCCTTTGAAGGCAATCCATCTGTCGACGAGATTATTTCTTCCGTGGTTTTGAGCACCACGGCATTGCAAATTCGCCGTCGCCGATTCTCCGCGGTATTCAATCAGCATGGCGGTCCACGCAGCGCACTGCTCACGGGAGCATCCGGCTCACCGGCCCGCGTTGGATGGAAGGATCATCAATATTCGTTTCTTTACAACGTGCAGGTACCGGAGGCTCGGGAATTCTACGGGCGCTCCAGCGTTCATACCGTGGAACATCGGATGTCTCAATTTTATTGGACCGGCTTGCCACGAGGTCCCATTCCGCCAACTGAAGTGTTTGCGCAGGCCGACGCTCGCGATTCGGTGGCCAGGAAACTCGCGGCCAACGGAATTGGAAGCGACCAGGCCTATGCGGTTTTACAGCCGGGCGCGCGACTTGCCGAAATGCGCTGGCCGGTTGCGAAGTTCGCCGAACTCGCGGGCTGGCTGCGCGCCAGATATGGAATCGCAAGTGTCGTGAACTATAGCGCGCAAGAGAAGATGTTTGCTCAGGAAATTCGTGCTGAGATGCAAGGCCGCGCCATCATTGCTGACAACCTCGACGTTCGTGAACTGATTGCTTTGGTCTCGTCGGCGCGTCTGTTCTTGGGCAACGACTCTGGCCCGGCGCATATCGCTTCCGCCCTACAGCGCCCCACGGTCGCAATTTTTAGCCTTACCGATCCCGTGCAATGGCGGCCGTTACACGCGAAGAGTCGCGTCGTCACCACCGGTGCGCAGTTCGAACATCCGCGCGGCGACAAAGCCATTTTGATTCATGACTCGCGCCCCGTCGCTGCTATATCAGTGGATGAAGTGCGTGCGGCGTGTGCGGAATTGCTCGAAGGATAGTCGGAACAGACGCCTCAAAAAGAATCAAGCGGCGGGAGGTAGGCGCAAAACGGCTGACGGCTTATTGCGCTGATGTGCTGCTGGCAAAATTCGCCGGCAATTTATTGGCGATCGCTTGGGCGATCAACTCGTTTCCTTTAGGGCCCAGGTGCCATTCGTCGAGATAAAGCGGCTCTTGTTCCGAATCCAAAATATTCCCCAAAAAAACAAAATCGCTATTCGCCGCGGCGCGCCGCTCCGCTTCCTGATAAGCAAAACGCATCGGTTTCAGGGCGCTGCCATCCGGGCTATTGGTATCCACGCGAATTAACTCAGCTTCGTACGGAACGATTGGTTTGCTCCCGTACGCCAGCGACGGCTGCCAGAAAGCGTAAACCTGAAAGTGATAGATTCCAGCGAGTGCCCGTACCATGCGCAAGTTCGCCTCATAATTGTCCAGCGTCTGCATCGCTTTCAATTTCGTTTCGGCTTCCATTGCCTTCGGATCTTGTTTCTGCTTGAAGAGCGCCAGGCGGCGAGCCAGCTGCAACGCGTATGAATGCCGCAAAAATTCCAGCTTTCCCACCAGTTTGCTTTCGACGCGGGCGCTGATCTGCGTGTATTGCATATGAGCCGTCGCGATTCCCGGCTGATAGACTCCGGTGTAAGAGTCGTTCACGCCATCGTAAAGGATCACCACATCGGGGCGTCGACCCGCTTTCAATTGCTCAAGAAGCAGCAAGAGTTCTTGATTTGAGTTGTAGGCCTCCGTACCGAAATTGGTAATCGCGACGCAGCGCTTCGGAGTTTTATTCAGTTCGGTGGCCAGCAGGGAAGAAATTGTCGCCCAGTCGGGAACTCCGGAACCATATAGCGTCGAGCCGCCGAACATCCAGATATCCGTGATCGGTTGGTTCTTGCAGTCCGCACTCAGGTTGTCAATGTTCCGGCGCACAACTCCAAACTGATATTTATCGTTATTGACGTATTTCCCGTGGAATTCCGGTGTACCCCAAATTCGAAACGGCACGTATCCGCCGTTGTGAAGCTTTCTCCGCTGCGCTTCCTCTTTCCAAAATTCTGCAGCCCACGGAAAATCAGCGTAGGCCGGGCTGGCGCTGCCCAATTTTTCCTGGCGGTTCGGGCGCGCGCCGTGCGAAAGCGTCCAAATTCCAAATGCGCCCAACTCCAAAACGGCCGCGGCCAAAATAATGCTGAAAATTAAATATCCGATAAAAGCGAAGAAGCGCTGGAACAGCGGCGGGGATGGAGTCGAGTCGGCTGAGGGCACTACTGATTTCTCCTGCTGGTCTCGGTGAGTCTGCAATCTAAGAGAAAGCGAACCATTTAATCCATAGGAACCCTAAGGCGGGAAGCTCAGCGACTGATCGGAAAATTCGACCCACAAGCGCGCTTCTTGAGTTTTGTTTTGCTTCACTGCATCGTCACGCTCGGGATACGGGCTGAACGGGCTTACGTCCATTACCACCACCAATCCCGAGCCGTTTTTCACATGCTGCGTATCTTCTATGCGGTAGCTACGAACCGGGCCGTAATAACCCTGGGGCCCCCAATCATCCAGAAAATCCTTGTAGGAATATGACGGCGAAGGTTTCCAGAGGCGGTATGCCTCTTCCATATTTCCCGCCACCACCGTATCCATAAAATGCCGGGCGGTCCGCTTTTCGGTGTGAAATCGCATCAAGTACCAACTCGCCGTGACCAACAGCGCGATAAATACCAGCGTGGTGACGACGTAACGGCGTATTCGGTCGGGTGGGTGTTCCGCTGCGGTATCGAAAAGTGCCACGCCATCTCCTCGCAATTCTGCCGAAACTACAGCTGCCGTTTGAACAGCATGATGCACCCCGTAGTCATGATTCCGGCGATGCATAGTAAAACTAACACGTCTTTGTAAATTCCTTCAATGCCAGTGCTCTTGAGCGTCAGATTGCGCAGGGCGTGGACCGTGTAAGTGAACGGGTCGATAACCGAGACCCATTTCAGCCACCAGGGGAACGCTTCGATGGGGTAAACCGCGCCCGACGGGAAAAAGAGCAACGTGTTCAGGACTCCAAAGATCGCGCGCGGGACCAGGGGATCATCGACGCGCACCATCAGAAAGAACATGAAGCTCATCATGGCCAGCGCCGCCGTCGCGACCACCATTGCCAGATAAAATAGCCTCGCGGGTTCCCAAAGATTTGGCAATCCGGCGATCATTCCGCCGATGATCGTCAGCACCATGCCGGCCATCAGCCCTTTGATCGTGCCGGCGCCGATCAGGCCGAACACCAGTTCGGATTTTTTGATGGGCGTGACCAGATAGCCTTCGTGCAGCCCGCGCGACTTGTCATCAATGAAGGTGATGCCGCCGCCGATCATGGCCACCACGAATACGGAAAGCGCGATGGATCCGGCCAGCAGATACTGAATGTAGGGAACGTAGGGATAAATTTCGACCGTGTCGAGTCCGATGCTGCCGGGCAGCCGTGGCGCAACATCCGGGGTGTTGAGGTCCTGCACCATTTGTTGCAAGCGTTCAAAAATGGCGCTCGAAATGAACTGGTCGGTGTTGTCTTCGGTGAATGCGATCTTGGGTCGATTGCGCTGATAAAAGCGCCGGGAAAAATCGTGCGGGATGACAATCAGCCCGCGAACCTGCCCGGTTTGCAGAGCGTGAGTCGCGTCGGAAAGGGAATCGTACTGCACGATTTTGAAAGTCTTCGGGCCGGTGGCAATTCCGTCGAACATCTCGCGAACTTTGAGGGATTCGGTCGAGTGGTCCAGATCGACCACGGCGACGCGTACGCCCACCACCTTCCCGCCAAAGGCATAGCCCAGCACCACCAATTGCAGTAGCGGAAAAACCATCGAGGTCATCATCAGCGCCGGGCTGCGGAAGAATTTGCGCAGGTCGCGTTCAATGAGCGCCCAAATTCGCCCGAAGTTCATCGAACGCCCACCCCGGGACGAGTCAACGCAAAATCTCTAACGGTAGAGATGGCTGACATCGAGCCCCACTCCTTGTTTTGCCGTATCGCGCAGATCGTTTCCGGTGTAGTGCAGGAACACATCGTCCAAGGTCGTGCTTTGCACGCTGACTTTCTTAACCTGAATATTTTTCGCGCGAGCCAAATCCATCAGCGCCGCTACCGTCGCTGGCCCATCGTTCGAAACAATATGGATCGCGCCATCGCGTTGGCTGACATCCGTCGCGTGCGCTAATTTCTGCAGCTGCGAATTCCAGTCCGGTGGCACACTGCCAAATTCTGCCTCGACCGTGTCATTGCCCGGAACACTGTCTTTTAATTTGGTCGGCGTATCCAGCGCGGCCAGCTTGCCATGGTCCACAATTGCGATGCGGTCGCACAGTTTGTCGGCCTCATCCATGTAGTGCGTTGTCAGTAGGATGGTCATATCGGAGCTGTCGCAGAGCCGCCGAATCAATTGCCACACGTTGGTTCGTGAAACAGGGTCGAGGCCAGTGGTGGGCTCATCGAGAAATAGAATTTTGGGCGAATGGACTAAGCCCCGCGCGATTTCGAGCCGCCGGCGCATGCCGCCGGAAAATGTCCGCACCAAGGCGTCTTTGAATTTCAACAGGTCGACCGACACAAGCAGATCATGGATCAGCTGGTCGCGGTGCGTGCGCGGCACGCCGTACAGCTTGGCGTGGATCAGAATATTTTCGGTCGCGGTCAGTTCGGGGTCTGAGGTAAGCGCCTGGGGGATTACGCCCATCGCGAAACGGACCCCGTCGGCGTCGATCCGAATATCGTGTCCGGCGATTCGCGCTGTGCCGGAAGTCGGCGGCGTAAGCGTCGTCATCATGCGGATCAGGGTAGTTTTGCCCGCGCCGTTGGGCCCGAGCAGCCCAAAAATCTCGCGGTGAGCCACGTTGAAATTAATGTCGTTCACGGCCACGAGCTCGCCGAACTTTTTGGTGAGGTGCTCGACTTCGATCGCGTTTGTGGGGTCGGGCGCCACTACACGCCCGCCCTCGAAAACCAGCTCGGTTTCGCCGGCCGCGGCAGCAGGACAATCGCTGTCATTCCAGTAAACAGACGGCCTTCCGGATTAGGAACCGCCACCTTGATGGCAAATGTTTTGATGTCGCGTTTCGTCCGGCTTACGTCGCGCTGGGTGGCAAATTCATTTTCCGCGCCCTTGAAAAATACCGACCCCTCAATTGTGTTTCCCGAAGGCAGCTCCACCGTCAGCTTTTGGCCGAACTTGATGGCATCGGCGTAGGACTCCTCGACGCTGGCGCGTACCCACAGGTGATTGATATCGACGACGACTACGATGGGCGAGCCAATCGAAACCACCTCTCCTTGTTTCGCGACGCGCACCGAAACAATCCCGTCGATTGGCGCATAAATTTTGGTGTAGCCCAGTTGCGTGGTCATCTGCGCTTCAGACGCGCGAGCCTGTTCCATCTGGGCCATCATGGTCGAGACGGCGCTCTTGCGCGCTGGCACCTGCTGGCGATTCGCTTGCGCCACATCGACCGTCGCGACGTAAGCATTGACGGCTTGCTCCAGCGCCGAGACGTTCGCTCTGGAAATTCGTACCGCGGCTTCGGCGTGATCGCGCTCTTGCGCCGAGACTTCGCCCTTATCGAAAAGCTGCTGCATACGCTTCAGGTCGTTTTCATCCCGCCACAATTGTGCGTGGGCCGGTTCGAGCTGCGCTTTGGCCGAAGTGACGCGGGCTTGCGCTTCACTGACCGACGCGTCGGTCTGATTGCTGGTCCAAGAATAATTGTGATTCGCTTCCGTGACCTGCGCGTCGAGGCTCGCGACATTGGCCTTGGCCGCGGCCAAACTCGCTTCAAGCTCCTTGTCGTCCAGTTCGGCGATCAAATCGCCTTTCTTTACCACCGAGCCTTCATCGACGGTCAAATTCACGATGCGTCCCGTCATCTGCGGGCTCACGATGTATTCGTTGCCATCGATTACGCCCGTCAGCGGAATATCGTTCCCGCGCGGCATGGTCAGAAAATATCCGATCGCCGTGATGGTGAAGATCACCAGCAGCAGGCCCATAAACTTTTTTCCGGTCATCGAGATCTCACTTTGGAGCGCAATAGTCCGTGATTTATAAAATCGAGCACTGAACGTTTTCGGGAGATCAAAGCCTTGGGCGCCATCAGGTCATGCCCGGCCACGTGGCTGAGAATCGGAGCGGCTGCGAAGTAAGAAGTAGTCATGCCCATGATCGTGAAAGCGGTCTGGTGGGTGTCCACACTCCGGAATTCGCCCTGGCGAATACCTTCTTCCAGGGTTCGAACCAGGGAATTGTGTGACGGCCTAAGATGTTCTTGTACGATCCATTCGAAATCTTTGGTCGCTTCCATCGCTTCGCGCTGCACCAAGCGCGGGTAATTTGGATGTGACGCCAGAAAATCAAAATAGCTGCTGATGAATTCCAGTAGGCGTTTGTGGGGCGACTGAGTCGAGCGGGCCGCCGGGGCGTAGACTCCGGCACGGAGCTGGCGAAAAAGGTTCTCCAGGACCGCACGATGTAGGCGGCGCTTATCGCCGAAATAGTAGTAGAGCATGGCCTTGTTGGCGTGCGCCGCGGAGGCAATTTCGTCGGTGCGCGCGCCGGCCATGCCCTGAGCCGCGAATTGGTGCTCTGCCGCCGCGAGTATTCGCCGGGCGGTTCCGGATTGTTCGGGGTTGAGTTTGTGGCGAGTCATTAAGTTCAACTAAACAGTTAGTTTAAGTGCCGCAGCGCGAATCGTCAAGGCTGTAGCTCTCACCTTGTATTACGCAGCCAAGAAAAGTTTGTTTCAGGTGATGGTTCTAGGCATCCAGGGCGCCGGAGGAGCCACTCGGCAGTTCAATCGAATACTTCGTCCGCGCCTTTTCGGCGTGAAGTTCGAGGGCAAGTTCGATCAAGCGGTCGATCAGTTTGGTGTAAGGCAGGCCAGACGCTTCCCAGAGTTTCGGATACATGCTAATGGAGGTGAAACCGGGGATGGTGTTCAGCTCGTTGATAAAGATTTTGTTGGTGCGGCGTTCGAGGAAAAAGTCGCAGCGCGACATGCCGGTACCGTCGATGGCGCGGAAGGCGCGGACGGCGTATTCCTGAAAAGTGGTCACCTGTTTCTTGGAAAGCTTGGCCGGAATTTCGAGCCGAGTACCTTGCTCCAGATATTTCGCGGTGTAGTCGTAGAATTCCCGATGCGGAATGATTTCGCCAGGGATTGACGCTTCGACGTCGTCGTTGCCGAGAACGGACACTTCGATCTCGCGGGCCGATACCGCTCGTTCAACGATGATCTTCAAAGCGAACTCCGCCGCCAGATCCATGGCCGGACCGATTTCCTTGGCAGTTTTGACCCGCGACATGCCGACCGACGAGCCGAGCGTTGCGGGCTTAACGAAGAAAGGAAATTTGAACTTCTTGCGCAGGGTGCGCGACACGAGTTCGCAATCCTCTTCCCATTCGGCGCGGCGCACGGCGACGAACGGCACGATCGGCAGGCCCGCCTGCTCGAAAAGCCGCTTTTGCACATCTTTATCCATGCCGACCGCCGAAGCCAAAACCCCGGCGCCGACGTAAGGCAGCCCGGCCAGATCGAGCAGGCCTTGAACGGTACCGTCTTCGCCAAACGTTCCGTGCAGAACCGGGAAGATCACATCCACCGAGACACTGGACTGGCCCGAACCACCCCCCAGAGGAACGAGCGACCCCGCGGTCGGGTCGGGAGGCAATACGACGCGGTCGCCTGATTTCAAAACGTCGGCCAGCAATTTCAGCGCGCCGCCACCGACCAACCAACGCCCATCTTTAGCAATGCCGATAGGCACGGCTTCATATTTTTCAGGATTGAGGGCTCGAATTACAGAGGCGGCGGATGCGAGAGACACTTCATGTTCGCCGGAACGGCCGCCGAACAAAATACCTACACGCAGACGTTTCGCAGAGGTCATGACGAAAGCGCCTCGATTGTGGGCCTGATCGCTATAGTCATTGGTCTAGAGAATCTTTTTGCCGAGGCCGGAGAGAACGAGCTCCACGCCGAGAGCCGCGGTGGTGTTGTGGACATCAATCACCGGATTAATTTCGACCAGTTCGAACGATTCGAGGAGTTTGCTGTCCGCGATCATTTCAAGAGCCAAATGCGCTTCGCGGTACGTAACTCCGCCGCGCACCGGCGTACCCACTCCGGGCGCGTCACCGGGGTCCACAAAATCCATATCGAGGCTGACCGAAATTCCGGCAGTATCGTCGCCAGCAAATCGCAGCGCATCGGCCATCACTTCGCGCATGCCGCGCTCGTCAATATCGCGCATGGTGAAAATGTGCACGCCAGATTCCTTAACCAGGCGGCGCTCCTTGGCGTCGAGCTCGCGAATTCCCACCAGTGCAACATTTCGTGGTTCGACCATCGGCTTGACGCCCGCGAGATCGGTGAGTTCGGGCGGCCCGTAACCCATGATCGACGCGAGCGGCATACCGTGGACGTTGCCTGAGGGCGAAGACTCCGGCGTATTCATGTCGCCGTGCGCGTCCAGCCAGATCACGCCAATGCGCTTTGATTTCTTGTGAAAATGGGCGGCGGTGCCGGCGGTGGTTCCGACCGCAACGGAATGATCGCCGCCGAGAACCAGCGGGGTGAAATCTTCGTCCAAGGACTTCTTTACAGCGTCAGCCAGGCCCTTGCAGGCGCTGGCGATTTCGTCCAGGTAGCGCGCGCGTTTTTCGCCGTAGGGCTGCTCTTCCGGCTGTGGCACGGAAACGTTGCCAATATCTTCCACGTGGCGGCCGAGTTGCCTCAGGCGAGCCTGCAAACCGGCCACGCGCAGCGCAGAGGGGCCCATGTCGACGCCCCGGCGGCTCGCGCCCAAGTCCATCGGTACGCCGATGATGCGTATTTTGTCAGGCATAAATTTTCAGCTTTTGACCCTGTGCAGCGAGAAGGAACATCAAGGATAGACGCGATAGAGCATCCGTGGGAAGGGGATGACTTCGCGAATGTGCTCGGTTCCGCATATCCAGGCCACGGTGCGTTCCAGGCCCAGGCCAAAGCCGGAGTGGGGAACGCTGCCGAAGCGCCGCAGGTCCAGATACCACTGGAACGATTCCTCGGGCAGGTTGTGGGCCCGCAAGCGCTCAACCAGGGTGTCGTAGTCCGCCAAGCGCTCGCCGCCGCCGATGATTTCGCCGTAGCCTTCTGGCGCAATCATATCGAAGCTGAGCGAAAGCTCCGGACGCGCCGGGTCGGTGGCCATGTAAAACGCCTTCATGGCTGTCGGATAGCGGTGGATCACTACTGGCCGGTCGAATTCCTTCGAGATGATGGTTTCTTCGTCGCCGCCGAGGTCGTCTCCCCATTTGGCGGGGTNGCCGGCTTTTTGGAGAACCTTGATCGCGTCGTCGTAGGTGATGCGCGGAAAAGGCGGGACGATCTTTTCGAGCGCTTTGACGTCGCGCTCAATCAGCGCCAGCTCGCGCGTGCGATTTTTAGCGACGGACTGCACGACGGAACTGACCAAGCCTTCGGCCAGCTGAATCATGTCTTCCAGGTGCGCGTAGGCGGCTTCGGGCTCAAGCATCCAAAATTCGGTCAGGTGCCGGCGCGTCTTGGATTTCTCCGCGCGAAAGGTGGGGCCGAAGGTGTAAACCTTGCCGAGGGCAGCGGCAAGAGCCTCGACGTAGAGCTGGCCGGATTGAGTCAGGTAGGCTTTCTGATCGTCGATGTAGTTCACTTCGAAGAGAGTGGTGGTGCCTTCGCACGCGGCGGGAGTAAAAATCGGCGCGTCGGTCTGGGTGTAACCCTGGGCGTCCATGTAATTTCTGGCGGCGCGCTGCGCTTCGGCGCGGATTCGCAAAATCGCAGCCTGACGAGGCGTGCGAATCCACAGGTGCCGGCGATCGAGAAGGAAGTCGACGCCATGTTCTTTCAATTGGATCGGATACGGAGCGGAATCGGGCACTCGCTGAATAATCTCGAGGCCGGTGACGCCCAGCTCAAAACCGCCGGGAGCGCGAGGTTCGGTGCGGACTGAGCCGGTGACGACCACGCTGGATTCCTGAGGCAGACCTTTTAGCGCGGCGAAAACTTCCGGCTGCTCCTTCAGCGATACCACTCCCTGCATGGTGCCAGTGCCGTCGCGAAAAATGGGGAACAGCAGTTTGCCGGATTCGCGCATGTTATAGAGCCAGCCGCGAATTGTGACGGTGCCGCCGGCCTGCGCTCCGGCCTGCTCGATGGTGGTAATTGGATTGGGTGTTTGTGCCGTTTCGGTCATGAGTGGTGTCGATTGCGGTCCCTTCGAACTTTATCCCTGGTGCTGCTTTGAACCTTTTTGCATGGTGGCGAGCTTCTTCTCGACTTGGTCCGCGGCCGCACGGATTTCATCCAGAGACGGCGGTGTAGCGCCCTGGCCTTTGATTTCGAACACCATGGCAATCGTTTGGGGCGCGTCGACGAAGCTGCGAAGCGCGGCATCCCATTCGATGGTTCCGGCGAAGGGCAGCAAATGCTCATCCTTGTCGCCATGATTATCGTGAATGTGCGAAGAGACCAGATGATCGCGCATGGCTTCAAACCCGGGAGCGACGCCTTCGTCCAGGTGGGCGTGACCAATGTCGAAACACAGCTTTAGATCGTGGAGATGGGTGTCGACGAGAAATTTGTGCAGGACCGAGGGCGAGCCTAATTCGCTGGGCGTGTTTTCTAGGGCAATGGTCACGCCGCGCGCTTTGGCGAACATCGAAAGATTTTCGAGCGAGGTAAAGGCGGCATCGAGTTTGCGCGGATCCGCCGCCTGGCGGCCTTGGCCCATGTGTTGGATCAAATATTTGCAGGGAACCTTTTCGCTGACTTCGAGCGTGCGCTTAATTTCGTCCACGGCGTCCAAGCGGCGAATTCGTTCCGGCTCGGAAATGGAAAGCGGCACGCCACTTTCGCGGCCGGGCGAGAGGTCGCGCTCGGTGGGCGAGTGCAGCGAGTGCAAGGTTAGTTTGTGCTCGCGCAGACTGTCGCCGAGTTCGCGCACCGCTTGAGAATTGCTGTAATTGAAATGATGTGGCGCGCAGAAAACTTCGACCGAGGTGAAGCCAGCGGCGGCGATTTCAGCAAGAAGCGCATTGTTCAGTTGCTGATGAAGGAAGCGGTAGGTGGAAAGTATGCGCTCCATCAAAAGCCTGCCGTCCGGCCGGAATTGCGCGTGGTGCAGACATAATCTGCGGCAAATATCGTTCCTTGGAAGGAGATATTTGGCGCCGTTTTTCTGACCGCAACACCGGGATTTATGTTGCGGTTAGAAAATGCTATGTAGCAGTTTCTACTGATAGTTACGGCGTTTTTTGAATGCGGCCGTGTTGCGGTTAGAAATGCTGAAATTTGATCCGTTGAGCTATCTGAAATATGTGCAAGACGCGGATGAGTGAACGGCATTTGAGACTGCCGAGTCATAGGCTTCGCCGCATTTTTTTCGTGGGTCATGGGCGGCGATAGCCTAGCAGGTTGAATGGCTTGTTTGCAAATGTGCGGTCCACTTCACTTTCGTAAACTGCTCATAGTGGTACAGATAGGACGAGGATGAATCTCGTGTATCCGGTCCTAGTACCCGAGCGCGGAGCCCTTGCGACGCTGGTCCGCGGCGCCCAAGCGCTCGCCGCTGTTCGCGTCGATCCCGATCGCCTCCACCTGTCCAATCCACGCGCGCGTCGGAAATAACTTGTAGCCGCGCGATTCCAGATCTTTCTCGACCGCGTCGGAAAAGATCGGTTCTGCACCCACGAAATCAGGTAGCCATTGCTGATGGAAACGCGGCGCATTGATGGCCGACTGCGCGTCCATGCCGAGCCGCATCCAGTTCAGGACGGTCAAGAGCACCGCAGAAATGATGGTGGGCCCGCCCGGCGAACCGGTGACGAAACTCAGTTGGCCGTCACGCAGCAGGATCGTGGGAGTCATCGAACTAAGCGGACGTTTGCCCGGGGCAATGGTGTTCGCTTCTGACTGCATCAGGCCAAACATGTTGGGCGAACCGGGATGCGCGGTGAAATCGTCCATCTCATCGTTCAAGAGATAACCGTCGTTGGTGGTGACGCCTGAACCGAAACTGTCGTTGAGGGTGTAGGTGTTGGCTACGGCATTGCCGGCGGCGTCGACGACGGAGAAGTGCGTGGTGTGCCCACCATGCGCGGCTTCGGCGAGTGCGCGCAATTCTGCGTCATGGGAATCGTCTGCGGCGCGTCCTCCGGTCACAGCGGGACACGATCCGTCCGATCGTTGATTCTCAAATGGCGCTGGGTCTCCGGCTTTCGCCGATTTGCTTTCCGACGCGCGCGTCGCATCGATGGAGTGACGCAGAACATCCGCATAGCAGACGGAAGTCAGGCCGCGCACCGGAATTATCGCAAAATCGGGATCGGCCAGAAATTCGGCGCGGTCGGCGAAGGCTCGGCGCATGGCTTCGATAACCCAGTGCACGGATTGGGCGTCATCCCAGCCCTTCAATTCAATCGGCGCGAGGATGTTCATTTCCTCAATGACGGCTACTCCACCGGAACTGGGCGGAGGGCTGGTGATCACCTGCCAGTCGTGGCCGCCGGATTTGTAAGTGGCAACCAGAGGATCGCGGATTTTTGCCTGATAGGCGGCTAAATCGTCGAGAGTAATGAGTCCACCGTTCTTTTGCATTTCCTTGGCGAGGTTCTGAGCGGTCTTGCCCTGATAGAACTCGTTCGGTCCTTTCCTGGCGATGCGGCGGAGCGTGGCGGCCAGCTCGGGCTGGCGCAGCAGTTCACCTTTTTCGTAGAACGAGCCGTCTTTCAAGAAAATACGTTTGGTCGCCGAGAAACGCTCCAATGTGTCGCTTTCGTTCTTCAGTTGCGAGGCCAGCCTGGCGTCGACGGGAAATCCGACTTCGGCCAATTCGATCGCGGGCTCCATAACCTCCGGCAATTTTTTCGTACCGTACGTTTTCAGGGCGAGCGCGAGGCCGGCGACTGTGCCGGGAACGCCCGCAGCTTTCCAACCCACCACCGAAGCATCTTTTTCGGCAGGCGTTGCCGCCGCGGAATACATGTCCCGGGATGAACTCTTCGGCGCGATTTCGCGATAATCCACGAAGTGCGATTGGCCATCCTTCAGCCGGACGAGCATGAAACCACCGCCGCCGATGTTGCCCGCCTGAGGTTCGACCACCGCGAGGGCAAAGGCAACGGCAACCGCCGCGTCCACAGCGTTGCCGCCACGCTTCAGGATTTCGACGCCTGCAGCGGAGGCCAACAGCTCATCACTCACGACCATGCCCTTGGCGGCTCGGACCGGCGATTTGACCCATTCACTTTCTTTGGCTTGAGCAGCAGATGAGGCGGAGTACTCGCGAGGCGGTGCAGGCGTCAATTTTTGCTGGGCGTTTATTGTCGCGGAAATAATAGCGATCAACAGCAGAGACAGCAGGAGCAAACCGACAAGCCGATGGCGGACTTTCATGTCCGGCGAATTTAGGCGATTCAAAGAGCAAAATCAAGGCGCGGACCAAAGACGCTAGTCAGTAACGAGAGCTGAGAGCACCAAAGCGATGAACCCACCGAGAAGCAGCGCCAAAAGAATCCAAAAGATCGGATGGCGCCGCTTGCGCATGAGACCGCGCGGCGCGGCATTGGGCTCGCGAGTCTCGAAGGGTTCAAATTCGCCCTCGAAATCCTGAGACCCATCAGGCGCCGGGCGATTTCGCTCTTGCCGATTTCTTTCAAATTCGGAGGACATTCTCAAGATGCTAACACCCTGGAAAACCGCGCTGCAACCTGAGGCGAAAAAATAAAATTGGCTGAACCGGCGCGTGCTGGTAGTGAAACCTGCGGAAGTACAGCGAGTGTACCTAGTGATCGGCCAGGGCCACGAGCAGGAAGGCGGCGATAGCGCCGGTGAGTATGGCAAGAGCGACCCAGCGACCGAGTTGAGGATACGATTTCGGCAAGCCGAGCATGTCAATCGAAGGATCGGGGCCGTGGAGAAGATTTAGAGGGACCGGTGCGGCGGAGGACGAAACCACCTTTATCGGATCAACATCCAGACCGCGCTCGGGAACGCGGTCCGCAATCGGGCTGGCCATCGCGGGGATACTAACACCAGCGAATCGGCGCGTCGATTAAATATTTTCTAATTATGTGGATTTAGAATTCCGAAAAGAGCATGAGCATGGCCTGCCGGAGCTTCCGATCTAGCGTATGGCGAGCCGAACCATGGCGAATGCAACGACGGCCCCACCCAGCACGGCAAACAGCAGCCATCGGGAGATTCCTTCGTTCCTTCGCTGCATCTGCCGCACGTGGCCAGACAGGCCTTGAATTGCTGCCCGCCGAGAACTTGCAGGAAGCGGCAGAGGCAGATACAGATCGGCGGCAGGTGACATCGTTGGAACTTGGGGCGTGAAACGGGTATTTTCGTGGGTCATGAGGAGAGGCTATCACGCTGAAATGCTGTACCAGCATGAACCAGGGCCAGTGAAGTGAATTGGATAATTGCTGATTGGATGAGTATGCGGAAGGTAAAGGTTGTGCTTGGGCGAATGAAACTGTGAGGCAGAACTACAACTTTGGCGATCCCGATATTTCGGCCAGGACGGAAGTAAGGAGCGCAAGTTTGGCAAAGGCGACCGGAGCGGCCAAGCTGTCCAAGCCGCAGGAAGTCCCCAGGAAGATTTGGTTGCCACTGATTCTGGGCAGGAGGCGGTCGATCTGCTTGGCCACCAAGGCGGAGTTCTCGATCTGTGGTTTGCACCCGTCGATGAGACCGAGCGCGAGTGACTTGGGCGAACCGGCGGAGACGATGGTTTCCAGCAACGTGGCGCTGGAGATGAAATCGAAGCCCAGAACGTCAAACGGAAGAGCCACGAACTTTTCGTACAGTGATGATGCGTCCCCGAAATAGGTATAGAGCGCGAGATCCAGTTTTCGTCCAGCACTACGAACCTTGTCCCTCGACGCCAAAAGAACGGCGATGGCGGAAGCAAAAACGGGCCAATCTTCGGGATGCGCCAGAATCGCGGGTTCATCGATCTGGATCAGGTGCGCTCCGGACTGCACCAAAGCCGCAATCTCCAGGGCAATAATTTCCGCGTAAGCGATAACCCGATCTTCGAGCGAGGTACGGTGACTGCCGGCGCCGTTGGTAGGGCGCCCTTCGGCAGCCGAGAGTTTTGCCAGCGTGTACGGACCAGTCAAGACCGGCTTGACCGCGAGCTTCCCGGCCTTTCCCGGAGGAGTGCGAAGGTGACCGAGCGCGTTGCGGGCGAAACTGTATTCGTCAACGACCATCGCGCCGCGCCGCACCGGCTTGCCCAAAAAAATCGGCTGGCGAAAAAGTTTCGCCGTGCCGAGGAAAGGGAACGAATCCTGCAAGGCGACGTTGTCCAGTTTGCCGGCAAAGTGCGAGACGGGATCGTTCCAGCGGATGAGGCCATCGGTAACGATTTCCAGACCGGCCCGGACCTGCTCGGCGATGACGTGTCGCGTAACTGTATTTTGGGCGTCGAGTAAATCCGCACTGGTCCGTTCGCCACGACCGAAAGAAACGGCGGTGCGCTCCAACAGGCGTGATTCCGGACTGTCGCTGAGACGCGGGTAGCCGCCCGTGCTCGAAAGTCTGATGTGGGGGGAAGCGGAACCCATTCCGGCGGCCTCGGTAGCGTTAAGCGATTGAAGGACGTTAGACGAAACCGGGAAGTGCGTCAAGCTTCGGGCGATTTTTCCGGTACAGGGAAAGTGTCTTCTAGGTTTCAACCTGGTCGTCATCCGGGATACACACGGAAAAATTGTGTTGTTCAGCGCCTACCGAAGAGGCGCTAAGACTCGCGCAACTGGATCTCAACCAGGTTTTTCTTAACCTACCCATCAATGCGGCTCATGCGATCAGGGATGTGGTGAAAGACATCGGATCGAAGGGCAAGATTCGAGTTGCCACCCGTGCCGATGGCGACTGGGTTGAGATCTCCGTCACCGATTCAGGGGCGGGCATACCCGAAGCCGTTCGCAGCAAAATTTTCGATCCGTTCCGCACCACCAAAGAGGTAGGCAAAGGGACGGGCCAGGGCCTAGCGCTGGCCCGCGCGGTGGTGGTGGACAAACACGGCGGAACGCTGACGTACGAGACTGAAATGGGCAAGGGCACTGCGTTTCGAATTCGTCTGCCGCTGGCTACCGCACAAGTGGCGGAGATGGCACCGATTCGTTAGGGCGCCGCATCATCGGGCGAGCGACGCGTTCGAGTAAGGCTCGACTCGGGATCGCTACGGCGTTTCGGGCTGATCGCCGACTGAAAAATACGTGCAGTCCGGATGGTGAAAAACCAGTGCGCTGACGCTGGCTTCCGGATCCATCATCATTCCTTCCGTCAAGTGCACGCCGATTTCTTCAGGGCGCAGCAACATCCAAAGACCAGCTTGATCGTCGAGGTTCGGGCAAGCTGGATAGCCGAAGCTGTAACGCTTGCCGCGGTAGCGTGAGGTAAAACGATCCGGCATGGTCGTGGTGTCCGGGTCGGGGAAGCCCCAGTCTTCGCGAATGCGGCGGTGCAGCCATTCGGCGCAGGCCTCGGCCGATTCAATGGCCAGCGCCTGCAGTCCGTGCGAGAACAGATAGCGCCCTTCGGATTTTGCGGCTTCCGATTTTTCGCGAATGCCAGCGCCGGCGGTAACCACGAAAAGCGCCACGTGATCGCGTGCGGTTCCCTTGGGCTCGAGTACATAATCGCTGAGGCAAAGTTTGTCGGCGACGCGCTGGCGCTGAAAGTGAAATGTATGGACCGCCGATTTTTCGCCGGGGGCAAACAGTGCGATGGAATTTCCGCGACGCTCGGCTTCGAAGAATCGCCAGACCGCCGAAACTTTCATGTAACTGGCCGCTTCGCGCTTTACGTCTTCAATCGTCTGGTGCAGTTCGAGCGCGCGAGTGTCGCGGTCGGCTAGCGCTTTTTCGAAATTTCCCCGGAAGCCCAAGTGGCGGCCAAACAGCATGTAAGGATTGATGTAGCTCCAGACTTCGTTCAGGTCCGGCACTCGGCGAACCTTGCGATCAAGATAGGCGACTCCCGGAATCAGCCAATCGGGCCGAATACGTGGCGAGCGCTCCTCGCCCGCGGGCTGCAGCGGGGCTGACGCCGGTTCGTCAAGGACCGCCACGCCCACATGGGTATGCGATTCCATCACGCCTTCGCGCTGGCTTGGATCGCTGAGTTCATTCATCAGGCGCAGGCCGGTCATCGCGTCTTTGGCGTAGCAGACGGCGGTGCCGTACTGCGGCGCGATTTTCAGCCGCGTAAATTTATCGGAGAGGGCCGCGCCGCCGACCAGCAGCGGGACGGTGATGCCGGCTTCCCGCAAGTCGGAAGCGGTAATCACCATTTGCTGCGCGCTTTTCACCAGTAAACCCGAGAGGCCAATCGCGTCCGGTTGGTGTTCGCGGTGCGCGCGAATCAATTCTTCGGGCGGAACTTTGATGCCCAGATTGATCACATCGTAGCCGTTGTTCTTGAGAATGATCTCGACCAGATTCTTGCCGATATCGTGCACGTCGCCTTTTACCGTGGCGAGCATCACTTTGGCGCGCTTTTCGGTGTCGGCCTTCTCCATGAATTGTTCGAGGTGGCCAACCGCCGCTTTCATCGCTTCGGCGGACTGCAGGACCTCCGCGACAATCAGCTCATTGTTGTTGAAAAGCCGGCCCACTTCGCCCATCCCCGCCATCAACGGCCCGTTGATGACGTCGAGAGGCGGAACGTGTTCGGCGAGTTTTGTATTTAGATCGTCGATCAGGCCGTCTTTCGAGCCTTCGATGATGTAATTGGAGAGGCGCTGGTCGAGCGGAAGATCGGCGGCTTTTTCCTTTTTGCGGGTGCCGGCGCCACGAAAATGCTCAGCAATAGCGGCGATGTGAAACTGATTGATCGCCGCTTTTTGCTCCGGCGATTGTTCGCGCCAGTCGGCCGGAGCTCCGCGCAGATCGGCGGCGTCGGGATGGCCTTCGGGGACTTCCGCTGGGGGCGTGTTAAATAACAAAGCCTCGGCGAGCTTGCGCTCGTTTTCCGGAATCGAACCGAAGCGTTCGATTCGCTCGGCATTTACGATCGCCAGATCAAGGCCCGCTTTGGTGCAGTGATAAAGGAAGACGGAATTGACGACTTCGCGCGCCCCGGCTGGCAATCCAAAGGAGACATTCGAAATTCCCAGAATCGTGCGGACAAACGGAATGTTCTGTTTGATCAGGCGGATGCCTTCGATGGTTTCCACCGCGCCGCCAATATAATTCTTGTCGCCAGTGGCGCAGGGGAAGACCAACGGATCGAAAACGATATTCTCGGAGTGAATGCCGAATTTCCCAGTCAATAAGTCGTACGAGCGTTGGGCGACTTCGAGTTTGCGCTGGCGAGTGAATGCCTGGGCCTGGACCGGGTCTTCATCAATGCAGCCCACGACGACGGCAGCGCCGTACGAGCGCGCCAACGGGCAGATGAGTTCAAATTTTTCTTCGCCGTCTTCGAGGTTGATCGAATTAATGATGCTCTTTCCCTGGCAATAGGTGAGCGCTAGTTCCACGCCGCGCGGGTCGGTGGTGTCGATCATGATCGGCGCTTTGATTTTGCGGATCAGCTGTTCATAGAACGGCGGGATATCCTGCAGCTCTTCACGATCAGTGCTTTGCAGGCAGACGTCGACGATGTGCGCGCCGCTTTTGACCTGGCGCCGGGCGATTTCGGTGGCTTCTTCCCATTGCTCGGCTGCGACCAGGTTTTTAAAAAGGCGTGAGCCGATTACGTTGGTGCGCTCGCCGACGATCAGCGGTCGCGTGCTTTCTTCAGCTTCGATTAACTCGATGCCGGAATACACGGCACGATGATTCGGCTCAGCTGGTCGGCGCGGCTTCTTCCCCTCCGCCATCTGGGCAATGGCGCGAATGTGTTTTTCAGTGGTGCCGCAGCAGCCGCCGACCATGTTCAGCCAACCGCGATCGGCGAAGCGCTCGAGCTGCTCAGACAAGGATTTCGGCGTCTCGCCGTATAGGCCCTCTTCATTGGGCAGCCCGGCGTTCGGATAGCAGGAGACATAACGATTGGTCAGCGATTGCAGCGTGCGCAAATGGTCGGTCATGAATTCCGGGCCGGTGGCGCAATTCAGGCCCAGCGAAATCAGGTCGATGTGATCGAGTGACGCCCACAACGGTTCAATTCCCTGGCCGGCGAGCATGGTGCCCATCGCCTCGATGGTCACCGAAATCATCAACGGAATCGGCATGCCCAATTCGCGCGCCAAATCCTGAATGGCCAGCGCGCCGGCTTTGATGTTGCGGGTGTCCTGGCAAGTTTCCAGCAGCAGCACGTCGGCGCCGCCTTCGATCAAGCCGGCGGCCTGCTCGTAATAATTATTTCGCAGCTGCTCGAAAGTGATGCCACCGGTCACGCTGATGGCCTTGGTGGTGGGACCCATCGAGCCGGCCACGAAGCGCGGCCTTCCTGGCTTGGAGAATTCGTCGGCGGGTTGCCGCGCGAGTTCCGAAGCGATGCGGCTGATTTTCCGGGAGAATTCGCCCAAGCCGTATTCCGCGAGAACCACCGGTGCGCTACCGAAGGAATTCGTCTCGATGATGTCTGAGCCGGCTTCCAGGTATTTGCGGTGAATGCCGAGGACTACGTCCGGACGGGTGATGACCAGATTTTCATTGCAGCCTTCGAGGTGCGGGCCGCCGAAATCCGCCGCAGTGAGATTTTCCTGTTGCAGCATGGTGCCCATGGCGCCATCGAGAACCAGAATTCGTTCCCGGAGCAACTCGCGAAGGGCCAGGCCCTGCTGGATTAGGTCTCTCATCTTATTCTCAGTCTACCCGAATCATTTGATGCATTGCTGGCAACGCCGGGAGCGTGTGCCAAAAGCCCTGCGTGAGGTAAGGACGTCGGCCCGAACGGCGACACATACACTTGCGCAAGAATGGGACTGCACCGGGAAGCGGGGAAACTCCCGCCGGGCAGCGAACTACGAAGCGAAGATATTGGCGTTAGGCAATTCTTGAAGGCGTTTCACTCACCATGGCACTGCTCAAAAATTCGATGGGAACGTTTTTCGGCACCATTCCGGCGTCGGCTCCGCGCGCGAGCAATTCGCGAACGGCGCGGCGGCCTTCCTCGCCGTAGTCCAAGGTCCATTTATTCACGTACATGCCGACAAACTTGTCGGCCAGGACCGGATCCATATCGCGCGCAAACTGCAACGCGTAATCCAGAGCCGGCTCGCGATGATCGAGCGCGTACGAAACGCTCTCGCGAATGATACGCGAAACCTGACGGCCCATGTCCTCGCCCAGCGAGCGGCGAATGGCGTTCGCGCCCAAGGGGAGCGGCAAGCCGGTTTGTTCTTGCCACCATTGGCCCAAATCCACCACTTTGTGCAGGCCGACTTGCGAGAAGAGCAACTGGCCCTCGTGAATTAACAATCCCGCTTCGACTTCCTTGTTCTGTACCGCGCCGAGAATTTTGTCGAACGGCATGGTGACGACTTCCACATTCGGCTCGTACAGTTTTAAGGCGAGGTACGAAGTGGTCAGCGTGCCGGGGATCGCGATTTTTCGTCCAGCGAGATCGTTTTTCTTGATGGGATGGCCGGCGACGACAATAGGGCCGTAGCCTTCGCCGAAACTCGCGCCGCAATCCATCAACACGTACTTGTCGGCGACGAACGGGTAGGCGAAAAAGCTGATGGCCGTGACGTCGTAGACTTCTTTCTTGGCGGCCTGGTTCAACGATTCGATATCGGAGAGCACGTGCGTGAATTTTACGCCGGGCAAGCGCACCTTGCCGGTAGCGAGCGCATAGAACATGAAAGCGTCGTCGCTGTCTGGAGAGTGCGCCAGCTTGATTTCCGTCGTTTTTGGTGAAGCTGCCGGTGTGGACATTTTTGGTCCGCCTGGCTCACAGGAAACGTTCACCTACCGCGGCCGGGCTGGGAAGACGATTCTGCTGGCTCGTCGTGCCCGCTGCGGTGAAGGGTACTGAGGTGAGAACGTCGTCCGGCGTGAGCGCCGAATAACTGCAGACCGAGGATAACACAGGGCGAGCGAGGCCGTACAGGGTGACAAAAAGCGAAACCGGCTCCGGAGGTGGTGCGAGCGGTCAGAAAGCTACGGCTTCTGAATCAAGCGACCCGGACTTTCTCCCGGGAGGACCCACATCGCCACCGTATTAATCACGTCTTCCGAAACGTGATTTGGATTTCCGTATTCCGCCGGAGTCGACACGCCCTGGCCGGCCATGAACAAGTGATTGAGATCGGGAAAAACTTTTAGCGTTACGTTCTTGCGCTTGGCGAGCCACTTATTCCATTCCTCAAAATTCGCGTTGGTTACTTGATAATCGCGCCCACCCTGCAGGATCAAGATCGGTATTTTCAGCAGCGACGCGGTTTTCACCGGATCATAGCCACGCAGGTCCAGCCAGTAGGCGCCGTGGGTTGTCGAGCCCAGCAGCGAAACAGGGTCGTTCGGTTTCAAGTCGGGGCTCTCGATTTGCTTCGCGGCCGCTTCCACATCCGCGATTTGTTTGGCGGATTGGTCGGCTGGCGCGCCGCTCTTTCCCGCAAGATAATGGATTTGTTCTACGATGACCTGTTCGATCGGCTGGGTGTTGGCGCCCAGGATGGCGATTCCGGCGATCTGCGAATCACCGGCGGCGATGCGGGGAGCGAGATAGGCGCCGAGGCTATGGCCCAGCAGGAAAACTTGTTTTGGATTTATTTTCGGTTGCTTCGCGACCAAGGCGATGGCCGCGCGCGCATCACTGATCACTTCGTCGTCGACCGTCAGCTTGGTGGGATCGTCGGTGCTCTTATCTCCGTATTTTTCGGTGCGCTTGGTGTAACGAAACACCGCCACGCCTTTGCTGGCCAGGCCGAAGGCGAGATCCTTGAATCCTTTGTTGGGTCCGATCGTTTCGTCTTGATCGTGCGGGCCCGAACCTGCCACCAAAACGACTGCGGGAAACGGACCGTCGCCTTTGGGGATGGTCAGTGTGCCGGGCAATTCGAATGGCCCATTCACCAGCGTCAACGGCAACTCGGTGAAGGAGCCGGGCTTGGCATAGGCCGGCGCACTCCACGGTGCTTCGTTGTCCTGATGCGGACGGAAACCCAGGCCAGCGATTCTGCCGTCGGGATCGAACGCCACCGTCGCGTCCAAGGTGGCATTGGCAAATTTACACTCCAGCTTCACAACTTCGAGGCCCTGTACCCGGATCGTTTGGGTGTCGGTGATCGATTGGAATTGGCCTACCTGCTGGATCAAGCTGGGCCAGCTCTCCGCGAGTTTTCCGGGTGGGAGCGCCGCGCTCATTCGATCGTCGTACATCACTTCAATTTTCGAAAATTCGCCGGCCACCAGCTGATGAATAATTTTCTGCCCGGCCGCGGCGGTCGAGGAGGAATCGTCGGCCTGTCCTGCTTGCGGTTGCGCGGGAGGCGGAGTTTGCGCTGCGGCCGGAAATGTCGCGATTACAAGAGTGATAGCGAACAAAACCGTTCTATTTAGCAAGATTTCTCCGTTGCGGCCGCACATTTGCGCGGCACGAAATCCAAGGCAACACCCGCACTCATATTACGGGAATTTCCCACGAGGCTCTACTGTACCGGTGTGCGCGTGGAGGAAGTCAGCGGGGAAGCATGGCGAGCCACCAGCAGCCATCCTTCTTCGTGGCGTACGAAAATATTGGTGGCTTGCACGCGGGCGTCGTCAAAACCGTCGGAGAATGCGGTGGTCACCCGCTCGGTGCATACCACCCAGCCGGCATTACCTTCGACACGCAGCCAAACACAGCTCAGTGCGACTCGTACTCGTTTAGCATTGGCGAAGATTCGCGACCAGCGGTCGCGAACCTCTTCCCATCCCACGAGCAGTTCCGAACCGGCGTGCACGCAAGACACATCGTCGTCGTGGGCCCAGACCGCTTCCATTTGCGCCAGGTCCAACGATTCGAAGGCGGCGTAGAAGTTCGTATTCGCCGTGCGCAGGGACTCTTCGGGACTTAATTTTTGAGGGGCGGTTTGCATCGGCATCGAAATGCGAAAATGGAATTCGAGAATTTACGATTCGTGACGCAACAGCGAAAAGCCACCCAACAGCGCGACGATCAAAGCCATTTTTATAATTTCGCCGGGGAAAAAAGGCAATGCGCCACTCTGAAATGCCGTGGGCCAGCCGAAGTGCATGCCGAGCGCGAGCCACGTGCATCCCCCGAGGAAAATAATTGCCTCGCCGCAAAGCAGAGCGCCCACCAGCGGCGCGCCAGCCGGCTGCGATTTGAATCCGCGAGGCAGCGTGACGGTTGCGCCGCGCTCGACCAGCCATCCGGTGGCGAAGGCTGCGAACGGATACGCCACCAGATAACCTGCGGTAGGACCCACGAAGCGTGCGATTCCAGGAAGGCCGAGAGGTTGAAACACGGGAAGTCCGGCCGCGCCTTCTAGAAGATACAGAACCACGGCCAGCGCACTGCGTCGTGCGCCGAGCAGGACTGCGACCAGCAAAACTCCGAACGTCTGCCCGGTGATTGGCACGGGCGTGAAAGGCAGTGGAATAACAATGTGCGCGCAAAGTGTCAGGAGAATATTCGCGGTGGCGATGCGGACCAGATCAGCGGCGACGCCTTCTCCGGAATAAAGCTGGTCAGCTAATACTTTCGACTGAGACATCCGTGTCCCTCTTGGGCGCAAACCACGTGCGGAAAATTTGCGAGCGCAATGCGCGCCAGGCGAGCGCATTGGGTCCAGCGATAAAACTGGCGGCATTATACCTGAGGGTGCGGGATGTCACTCCGACTTTTCGGCCGCCGCCCGCTCGCCGGCGATGAGCGGATCTTCGGCCGTGGCCACGGCGCCATGTTTGTCGTCACCGTGAACTTTCCCGGTGGCGTCTAGAAAAAACGAGCGGCGTCCCGCAGTGCCGTAGGGTTTTGGCGTCGCGGCAAGTTCGAACGCGGTGTCATTTCCGCTGATGTCCGGAACGATGCGGTAACGGTAATCGTAGCCGCCGGTAGCTCCCTTGGCGAGTTCGGCGCTGATCAGCGAGGCTTGCTCCGGGGAAATTTGGTCCTTCGGTGCGGGTCCTAGTTCTGCAAGGTATTCGGGCAGCTTGCCGAAGGCGCGAAAATAAGTTTGCACCGCTTCGGAGAGGCTGCGCAGGGTAGCGACCGTCGCTTCTTCGCTGGCCTGCAAATCGGCTTGGGCCCACTGTTTTGAAAGTTGCGGGATATCGAAGAGGACCAAGCCGAGTGAGAGCAATTTCCAGCCGGCTTTTTCGCGAATCAGACCAAATTCCGTTTCCTCCGAATCGACCACCTGCACGGTAATGAACGCCAGATTTTCGCGCACCCGCGGAGCGCCAAATCGATACTCGACGGTGGTGTTCGGCGCGCGGCAGTGCAGCACGACGTGGCCGTTGCCGTCGGAGGAAATCAGCGGCTTGCCGGGCAGATCGGAAAGCGAAATGCGTTTGATGAATTCGCTGCGTTGAGTGGCCGGAAGAGCACGAAAGGCCGCGGGATTATCGCCAGCCAAGAAAGCCGAGAATTGCGTCTGATCCGCCCGGCAGGCAGCGGCCAGCGCGTCCGAGAGGGCCGCAGCGGAATCGGGTTCGCCGGTTTCTTGTGCGCGTGCGGGCAATGCGCCGAAAAATAAGAGAGCCAGGCTGAGCGCGGCGACGGCGCGAATTAGAAAATTCGAAACAGTTTGCATGTCAGGAGTGGGATTTCGCGTGGGCCAGGATGGTTGCCAGATGCTGCGTGAATTTCGAGCGTGGCATCACGTCGGTGCAACCCGCCGCGCGCGCTTGCTCGGCCAGTTCCACTTGCACGTGCGAGAGAAAACAAGTTAAGGGCAAGGTGCTGGAAACGGCGCGAACCTGCTTGATGGCTTCCAGTGGTTTGTTCCGCGCATTCAAATCCACGACAACCAGTGCGGGCGAGTGTTTGGCGATCTCCGACAGCAACGCCTCCGGAGTGGTACAGGTACGCACCTCGACGCCGACGTGCTTGGCGGTCTCCAGGATTTTTGCCTGAAAAAATAAGTCGTCTACGAAAGCGACAATTTGCGCCACGCGGTTCACCTCGCACTTCGATGTATCATGCGCCGCGCTGGTCAGCAAGCGCGCCAGACGGTGCAGAAATTAGAACGGGGGGAAGAAAACGCGGTAAATCGTTAGTGGCCGGACTTTTCTTCCGCGCCGACGCTTTCGTCGGGGATCGCTCCGGGGCGGCCTTTCACCCGATCGTACACGCTCATCAGGCAGGTCGATCCGAGCGCTTCGTTGTAATAGGTCGGAACCTCGAGCGCGGTGCGCAATTCTTCGTTAAATTTGCGCAAGTCAACTAACTGCTGCCTTTGGGCTGGAAACTTTTTGCCTTCATGCCCCAGCAGGAATTTTTGGTAGCCGGCGTCCCACAGTGCGGTGAACTGGCCTTGCATCATGATGCAGGGAGCTTCGGTCATCTGGAATTTCGATTCGGGCGTCTTGCGCAGTTCGGCGCCGCAATCGTATTTCTCAATGCGCACCACCCCGCCAGAATTGCGGACCAAGAAACCTTTGCCCGAAAGGGATTCGATCTGTGGCTGAACGAACAGTTTGTTGATATACCACATGGCTCGACAAGGATAGGGATTGGCGGTGCCATCTGTAAAGACAAAAATGGCGGAGGCGGCGGAGCCGCCTGATTTATTGAATATGTTCGACTTCCCTAAGCATCTACAATAGTGGGAACAAGTAGCGACACAAGATTCGGAGCGATTTTGGGGTTTGGCGCGCGCTCCGCAAGCCCAGATAACATTGACCACGGCAAACAAAACTGGATTGACTCTCAATCAGCCCGCGACCATTGCTCGCCGGGGCGAACGCCTGCTGGATCAGATCGGCAACACACCGTTGCTGCGAATCGAGCGCGCGGTTCGGGAATTTCCGAACGTCGAATTCTTTGCCAAGGCGGAATGGTTCAATCCGGGCGGCTCGGTAAAAGATCGCGCCGCATACGCAATGATCCGCGATGGAGAGAAACGCGGCGCGCTGCGTCCCGGCAAAACGATTCTCGACGCGACCAGCGGGAATACGGGCATTGCCTACGCGATGGTTGGCGCGTCATTAGGCTATCCCGTGAAATTGTTTTTGCCCACCAGTGCCTCGCCCGAACGTAAACAGATCCTGCAAGCCTACGGCGCCGAAATTGTTTACACGCCCGGCGATGAAGGCACCGACGGCGCGATTCGCCGAGTACGCGAGCTGTATGCGGCCGAACCGGATAAATATTTCTACCCGGATCAGTACAGCAACCCGGCGAATCCGAATGCGCACTACGAAACCACCGGGCCCGAAATTTGGGACCAAACCGGCGGACGAATCACTCACTTTGTGGCGGGGCTGGGCACCAGCGGAACATTCGTGGGGACCACGCGTCGGCTGAAGGAATTGAATCCTACGATTCGCTGTATCAGCTTCCAGCCGGATTCTGGCTTCCATGGCCTGGAAGGCTTGAAGCACATGGCCACGGCGCTTGTGCCTAAAATTTACGACCCAACTCTCGCGGATGAAGACCTCGCGGTGCAAACCGAAGACGCGCAAAAACTGGCGAAGCGTCTGGCGCGCGAGGAAGGGCTGCTGGCGGGTGTAAGCGCGGCCGGCGCGTTATGGGCGTCAATGGACGTGGCCCGGCGTTTACCGGCGGGCCAGGCGGCGGTCATCGTTACCGTGTTCCCCGACGCCGCGGATAAATATTTGAGCGAAAAATTTTGGAGCGAGGAATGAGCGGGTACGTATTGAAGGTTCCCAGCCAGCTGGCGGCTAAAATTCAAGCCCACGGAATGGAAACATATCCGCACGAGTGTTGTGGCGCCATTTTGGGCCGGGACGTCGATGGCCGCCGCGAGGTGCTGGGCCTGCTGGCGCTCGCAAATCGCCGCGACGATTCTCCGCGCAATCGTTTTGAGGTCACCCCGGGCGATGTGCAGCTCGCCGAAAAAACGGCGGCCGAGAAAAAGCTCGAATTGATCGGCTGGTATCATTCCCATCCCGACGCCTCGGCGCGCCCCAGCGAATTTGATCGCGAGCACGCCTGGCCCTGGTACAGCTACATTATCGTCAGCGTGCAATCCGGGATGCCGCGGGAAATGAGTTCCTGGCGATTGCAGGACGACCGCGCCGCCTACGACCCCGAAGTGATTGAATCTCCAGCGCAGTCCCCGCGCATCTAATCTGGTCTGATGTGGCACAATTGGCGCTCGCATTTTCCGGGCGCGATCCAGAGCAAGGAGACTTCATGGCCGTGAAAGTAATGATTCCCACCCCTTTACGGGCGTATGCGGGAAAGCAGGAAAGCGTCGAAGTCTCGGCGAAGACGGTCGGCGAGGCGTTGAAGGGCTTGACCGACAAGCACGGGGATCTGAAAAAGCATCTCTATTCGGACGACGGCAAACTGCGCAGCTTTGTGAACGTCTATGTGAATGACGAAGACATTCGTTATGCGCAAAAAGATCAAACGCCGGTGCGTGACGGTGACACCGTGAGCATCGTGCCGTCCATTGCCGGCGGGCGCCAGAATTAAATCGGGAGATTTTTATGGCCACGAAATCGGAAATAGCGGCGACCGCGCAGCCAGAAAATGCGCCGGTCACGCTGACCAAAAAAGAAATCGAACGCTACAGCCGCCACTTAATCATGCCCGAAGTCGGCATGGACGGGCAGTTGAAGCTCAAGCAGGCCAAAGTTTTGTGCATCGGCACGGGCGGACTTGGCGCGCCCCTGGGGTTATATCTCGCGGCGGCGGGCGTCGGGCGAATCGGCTTAGTCGATTTTGACCGGGTCGACGACAGCAACTTGCAGCGTCAGGTTTTGTTCAGTACTAAAGATGTCGGCCGTCCGAAAATTGAAGCCGCTGCCGATCGTTTGCGTGGCCTGAATCCGGACATTCAAATTGATACGTTCGATACGCATCTCTCGAGTGACAACGCGTTGGATATTCTGAAGGACTACGACATCATCGTCGATGGCACGGATAATTTCCCCACGCGCTACTTGGTGAACGACGCCAGCGTGTTGCTAAAGAAGCCGAATGTTTACGGCTCAATTTTTCGATTCGAAGGGCAGATCACGATTTTCGGCGATCCGAATGGGCCCTGCTACCGCTGCTTGTATCCCGAGCCGCCTCCTCCCGGGCTGGTGCCGTCTTGCGCCGAGGGCGGTGTGCTGGGTGTGTTGCCGGGAATTGTTGGATCTATCCAGACCGCTGAAACTCTGAAACTAATTATTGGCAAAGGCGAATCGCTGATCGGACGGCTGCTGCTATTCGATGCGCTGGCCATGCGTTTCCGGGAATTGAAACTGCGCAAGAATCCGGACTGCCCGATGTGCGGCACGCATCCGACCATCACCAAGTTGATCGACTATGCCGAATTCTGCGGCGTGCGTGGAGAAGAAGCGCCGGCCCCGCAAACTTCGGTGCCGGAGATCACGCCGCGCGAACTGAAGACCCGTCTCGACCGCGGCGACGATCTGTACATCCTCGACGTGCGCGAACCGCACGAATATCAGATTTGCAATCTTGGCGGCCACTTGATTCCGCTCGGTGATCTCTCCAAACGCGCCAGCGAACTCGATAGCTCGCGAGAGATTGTGGCGCATTGCCGCAGCGGCAAACGTTCGGCCGAAGCCGTGGAATTTCTGCAGCGCGCAGGCTTTCGCAAGGTATTGAACTTGAAGGGTGGTATCCTTGCGTGGTCCGACGAAGTAGATCCGTCGGTTCCCAAGTATTAAAGTGCAGTAACCGAGCTGGCTTGCTTCCACCAGAGATTTGGTCGGTGCGGCGCATGAAAGCAATTGACGCAGGCTCGCAAAAAATTGAAACAGTTTCGATCGGAGGATCGGATGGCGGATGTAAAAGTGACGGTAGTAAATAATGGACCGTTGTTGATTGACGGTGTGGTGGATATGGTGGATCAAGACGGCCACGCCTACGGTTTGGGCGGGCGTACCAAGGTCGGACTTTGCCGCTGCGGCGCTTCGGAGCGCAAGCCGTTCTGTGATGGTAGCCACAAGAAATCGGGTTTTCAGAGCACCGTACAAGCGCATGAGTTGCCGCCTCCTCCAGCCAAGTCTTAAATTCCAACTGGGTAGTCCCTACCTCAAGCGGTAACTAATTTACCCACTCCTTCGAAGCCGAAGGCTCGGCGACTGGAGTCGCCGAGCCTTGTTCAATTTGGAAGTGATTTACTAGAAGCCACTTATCTAGTACTAGAACCACTCCTGAGTTCGGCAATCGCCTTGCACTGCACTTCACGGGGTATTGGGGCCAATTGGGGGCTTTGTGGGTCGTTTTTGGGCAGGGGTTCATAATTTCCGTCTCGTCGTCCTCTGGTCGATCGGTATCGGGCTGTACCTCGTCTTTTTGTGGGCGCTCCACTCATCCAGCTATATAGCTGATCCGCTTCTCGACACTTATTTGCAAATGGGCGGAAGCCTGATCGCCTTCACTTTCGCGGCGAACGCATTGGTCCGCTTCCGCGGAACCCACGATCGCATCTCATTGATTCTCGCGTTTGGATTCGTCCTGGCAGGCCTGGTAGAGGCGGGAACCAGCATGACGTTTTATCGCGGCATACTGGTCACCCCGACTCCGGGAAATCAAATTTCCGTGGGTTGGCTCGCGGGACGGACACTGCTCGGCATTCTTTTGATCGCGGCGCTCGCTGTGGAAAAACGCCTGCCGATCTCGCGCGATCCGGCCAAGGAAATGGCCGGCGCCACTCTGGTGGTCGGAGCGGTTGCGTATCTCACCAGCGTCTTTTACTTCATGCTGCCGCATTCCCCTCGCATTCTGCCCGGTGCGATCATTGCGCGGCCTTGGGATTTGTTGCCGGCCCTGATTTACCTGATCGCCGCGATCGGCTACGCCCAGCGGCTGCACCGCGAAGGGGCATATCTGGACCGGGCGCTTTTTATCGCTGCCGGCCTGAACGTGCTGTGCCACGTCACCATGAGCGCTTCGCAGCATCACCTCGATGCCGCTTACGAGACGGCGCACTCGCTGATGGTGATGAGCTACGTAGTGGTTCTCGGCGGCACGCTGCTGGACAACGCAAAACTTTTCGACCAAGTCAGCCGCTTGGCGGCTTCCGATTCTCTGACCGGCCTAGCCAATCACCGGAAACTTCTGGAAGTAATGGAAACGGAGATTCAGCGCTCCAAACGCACCGGCCGAAACTTTGCCGTTCTGCTTTTCGATTTGGATGGCCTGAAAAAAATTAACGACAAGTTCGGACACTTGGTAGGCAGCCGGGCGATCAAGCGGCTGGGCGTGGCTTTGCGCCATAGCAGCCGGACCATTGACACCCCGGCAAGATTCGGCGGCGACGAATTCGCCTTAATCCTTCCGGAATCCGGATCCGAAGAGGCAGGCCAGGTAGCCGCGCGCATCTGCGAGGAATTGAGGAGCGACGGTCACGAGCCGCCCATCACCGTGAGCGTCGGACTGGCGGTATTCCCAGCCGACGGCACGAACATCGAAAAATTACTCAGCGCCGCCGATCGCGGGCTGTATCACATGAAAGGCAAGGGCCAGAAGAAATTTCGATTCGGGCATATAGCGGCTTGCTTGTAAAAAGGAAGAACAGAATGCGATTCGGGATGAGGGGCCCGAAACTTGCCGCCGGTCCGCGCCGGGAGACGCGGATTCCGATGGAAGTGGGAGTGCAAATTTCCGGGCATCCCGCGCAACCCGGCACCGAATCCACCTTCACCGAAAATGTCAGCTCACGCGGCGCTCGCGTGCTCAGCACTCGCCGCTGGAAAACCGGGGACCAATTGACCATCGCGACTCTGACCGGTTCTTTCCGCGCGATGGCCCGGGTCGCCTACTGCCAACTCGTTCCGAAAGCAGGCTTCGCCGTCGGCTTGGAATTTCTGGAGCCCTCGGGCCAATGGGTTGTCGCCGACGGTTTCGCCAACTAATCCCGGTTTTCATTGTACGAATTTTGTGTCGGGAATCGGGCCGCCGGATCCCTCTGGCAGCGTGCCGAACTGAGATTCAAACCGCGCCACATTTTCTTTTAGTGCTGCCAGCATGCGTTTGGCGTGCCCCGGACTAAGGATAATGCTCGACACCAGCTTTCCCTGTGGAACACTCGGAAATAAATAAATAAAGTTCAGTGTGAATTCTTCACCGTTGTGATGAATGATGGCCAAATTCGCGTATTGACCCAGCAATTCCTTTTCATCGGCTTTGATCTGGACCTGTTGCTGGTTGGGCTGATTCGGATTGGTTGGTTCGGACATAAGAGCTTTCTCCTTGGGAACTCCTCACAACTATAGCAAAGCGCCGAAATGTGTTCGCACATTTTGGTCCATTTCCACTCTATGGAATTGACTCGGGCCGGGGTTAAGCGTAGTTTATGTCTATAGTTTAACAAGGTTAACCCGTGGACGATTCCAAGGCCCATCTGACTGAATCCATCGGCGAAACGGCTCATCCGACCACCCAGTCTGCCGTCGCGTCCCCCGCCGCACCCGAGCTGGCCAATCTTCTGACCCACGAAGACGTGGACCGCGCGCGTGACCGCTGGGAAGTAGCGCGTGCGCGATCAAAAGGCGGGCGCTTCAAAAAAATTGCGAATGTTCGGCTGCTTTGGCTGCTGGTCGGACCGGGAGTGTTGGTTTTCCTGGGCGAAAACGATGCTCCCAGCATGCTTTCTTATTCCGCGGACGGTTCCCGCTTCGGTATAGGTTTTTTCATTCCCTTCGTCGTGCTTACCTTTGTCATGGGCTTCATCGTGCAGGAAATGACGGTGCGTTTGGGCGCCGTTACCCACCGGGGCCACGCCGAATTGATATTCGACCGCTTCGGAAAATTCTGGGGCTTCTTCTCCATGGGCGATCTGGTGCTTGGAAATTTTCTGACGTTGATCACCGAATTCATCGGCGTGCGCGCCGGCTTGGGTTTCTTCGGCGTTCGGCCATCGATTGCGGTGGGCGGGGCATTGCTGATTGTGGTGGCGGCAATTACCACTGGACGATATTGGACCTGGGAACGGATCACGCTGAGCCTGGCGATCTTCAACGGCCTGTTCATTCCGGCGGCGATTCTGGCGCGTCCGGATTGGCACGCAGTCGGTCACGCGATGGTTACCTGGATGCCTTTGCCGCACGGCAACCGTTACGAAATTCTGGTGATGATCCTGGCGACGATTGGCGCGACCGTCACGCCCTGGATGCTTTTCTTCCAGCAGAGCGCGGTCGTGGACAAAGGCATGCAGCCGCGCGACATCAACGCCGGCCGCTTTGACACGGCGTTGGGCGCATTGCTCGCGGCGGTATTTGCGATCGCCGCCATTCTCGCGACGACTCCGCTCTTCCATCACGGAATCAACGCCGCAGATTTTCAAGGGGCGCAATTCGCGGAAGCGCTGGAACCTCTGATCGGCCACCTCGGCGCTGCTTTGTTTGCCCTGGGAATATTCGAAGCGGGAATTGTTGCGGCGATTGCGATCTCCACTTCGTCGGCGTATGCCTTCGGTGAAGTTCTGCAAACTGGGCACAGCTTGAATCGTCCGCTGCGCGAGGCGTGGCCGTTCTACCTCACACTATTGGGCTCGGCATCCGCCGCGGCCGCATTGGTTTTGCTGCCAAGATTTCCGCTCGAATTTGTGGTGTTAACGGTGAACGTGATCGCCGTCCTGGCCATGCCGCCGGCGTTGGCTTTTTTGCTGCTGCTTGTCAACGATCCCGAGGTCATGGGCGAACATGTGAACGGTTTCTGGGCTAATGTAGCGGGTGTCACCGTCACGATTCTCTTGATTTGTGCCGGGCTGGGCTTTGGCTTGGCGACGGTATTTCCGAAATGGCTGGGCGGCTAAATAATGAAGCCGGAGTGCGTTTGAATACGCGAACACACACCGAGGAGCCGGAGTTGAATTCAGATTACGCCAGAGCCGCCGAGAGTCATCGGGAAGTTGACGAGACCGCGCCGGATTCCAAACAAATCACGCTGAAGGATCCTCGTGCCGTTTTGTCTATGCTCGAGGTCGACCAAGTAGTCGCGGCCAAGCGCCGGACGCATTTTGGGCGGCAGCGTCTTTCGCTGAGAACCCGCGTTTTGCTGTGGTGCCTTCGCGTCTACGTGGTACTGATGCTGGTCATTGTCGCGATCTCCGTCGTTCGGGCTCTTCATCCCGGACGCTAGAATAGTTTTCGAGCAAGGGATAAAACGCAGCCTCGATAGCAGGATTTCGATATTCTTGAAACATGGCTTCCCCAAAAAACCTTCAACACCCACCCAGTGGCCGCTCGAAGTCGACCCTCCTGGGAATCTTCGCGGTCTTTTTCATTGTGGTAATTGCCGGGGGCACGGTTCTTTATTCGTTTAGCGATTGGAGCGACCGGGCGCGCGCGAAAAAACTCCAGAATCCGTTTCCGGCCACGCCGGAAGCGCTATCCGGCGCTCAGGTCGATTATCGCGCCCACTGTCAAAGCTGTCACGGCGTGGATGGCGACGGCAAAGGCGAACGCGCCGAGCGGCTTTCCGTTGCGCCGGCAGATTTTGGAGAGGCCCATGCGCTGGGTTTGCAAACCGACGGTGAGTTATTTTGGATGATCACGGAAGGCCACAAGCCCATGCCTGCTTTTCGGGGAACTATGACTGACGAACAGCGCTGGCACCTGGTCGACTATGTGCGCTCGTTTGCCAAGAAACCGTAACGAGCGCCGGTACTTGCGCTTCCACAAAAACAAAACGGACTCCGCCGGGACAAGCGAAGTCCGTTTGAATAGCGATTTTTCGAAGTCGCGGTAGTTACTTCACTTTGGCGAGTGCATCGGAAACTTCTTTGAGATCCGGCAACGTGGGAATGTCGTAATTTTTGAACCAGGCGACTTTTCCGGATTTGTCGATAATCGCGATGGCGCGTCCGGTGATGCCCTTATCCGCGAGATACACGCCGAACTTGTCGCCGACGGCGCCGCGTGGCTGAAAATCGGCAAGCAGCGGATAGTGAATTCCCATTTTTTCGGCGAAGGCCTTGTGCGACCACACGCTATCCACGCTAATACCCAACACCTGAGCGTCGAGTTTTTCGAAATTCTTCATGTCGTTCACAAAGCAGACGTGCTCGTTGGTGCAGGTCGGGCTCCAATCGAGCGGATAAAACACCACGACCACATTTTTCTTGCCTTGATAGTCGGACAGCTTCACTTCTTTTTGACTCTGATCTCGCAGGGTGAAATCGGGAGCTGCCGCTCCAACCGTAAGTGCCATTCTTCTTCCTCCTGTTTGCGCTAGCGCGATGAACTCAAAATAGCGATGACCATAAATCTTCGGCAGTTATCATAGCCGAACCGCGTGCACGGAACCAAGCGCGGGCCGGACAAGGCTCGACCGCGCGATTCACCGTCTGCTAACATTTGCTTCTTAGTGGTAAAGGCGGAATAAAAGTTGGCGAATATTTCTTACGACGAAGCGTACCCGCACCTAGAATTTTTGCCGCGCAGCCGGAATTGGTGGTCCTGGCTGAAGGGCACGCCAGCCGAGTGCATCCACCTGGCCAGCGAATGCGATTGGATCGCGACCCTGGTGCCAGACATCGTTTTTCTGCTCGGCAAGCGGCGGAAGCGGCGTGATGTAGTGCGCCCCGAAGTTACGCTGTGCCGCGACTGCCTGGCTGAAACAGCCGCGCTCGATATGGTCGAGTATGGAGGCCGGGTAATTGCGTTCGAACCCGATCCGGAATTGCTGACCCAATATTTTTTCGTCGAGCAAGAAGATTTCGCAGCGGCCGGCCTCGCGCCGGAGGTTGCGGATGCAATCGCCGGCCGACTGGTGCAGAATAGCGGCGCGTGCCAGGTTTGCGGGCACGCCGCCACCTGGCTGTGGTTTTCACGCGAGCAGGTGACCACGCTGGACGAGGTGGAACAGATCGCGTCGGCGCCCGGCGAAGCTTTTTGCGCGAAACATGGCGCTGAGAAGTTGTTTTCAACGTTCGAGAAAATCGCCGAGGCCAACATTTTCTATATGAATGTGCCGTACGGTGAATCCGGAGCGTACGTCTGGATATGACCATGCGCTTGCCAGAAGTAGTGAAAAAATATCTCGCGGCGGCGGGAGGGTTTGGAAAGTTCGTGTCCATCGCGTCGATGGGCATACCGCCTGATGAGACCGAGCGCGTTTTTGATTTTCTCGACGAGGATTACCACATCAGCCGGTTCTTTCACTTTCGCAATGCGGCCGCCGCAGGCGCGGACGCGCCAATCGTCATCAACGGATTTCAGCAAACCCATATCTCCATCGATCCGGAAATCCAGACGATTCTGTAGCGGCAAGTTTCGAGACAGGCTGCAAGAACTGAAGTTCTCGCCGCATCGAAAACAATTAGTGGACGAGAGGATGGAAATCGAATGCAGGGTCGACGTCCACCGGAATATCATTTGCTTTCGCCAGTAGATCCCCGAGTTCATAAGGCATCGTGCCATACTTCTTAAACCACGCGTCGGTGCGAGCGCGATCGCCCGTGGCTTCCTGCTCCAGCAATTCTTTGGCGAGCGACGCGATAGCTGCGGGCATCTTCTCGAATTCAATTACGTACACGCCGGTGTCCGCATCGCGACGGATCGCGCTCTGCTCGACTAAATAATTGAATTGCATGATTTCCCCCGCACCGTGAGCTTCGGCTACTCCGAAGCGTACCGTGCGAAAAATGCCCGCCACATACGACGCGTAAGTTTGATTCTGTTTTTCCTTCGGAATTACGCCGTGGCCGACCAGCCACGCGTAGCAATATTCCCCGACCACGTCGGCCTTCGATTCTTCCAGCGCGGAATACGAAGCGCCCAGCGCCTTATTGATCTCGATTTTGCCCGCGGCGGTGTACGCATACGCCGGGCCCAGGCCGTGCGAGATTTCGTGCATGATCGTGTCCGCCAGGTAGCCATCGCCGCTGGCCATCGCGGCCTGATCAGCGCGCATGGTGCGCTGCGCCAGCGGCAGGATGATGTAGTTCACTCGCGCGTCCATGAAATTCTTCCAGAATATCTTTCTTGAACCTTTCGCTTCATGAATGCGTGGATCGTTCGGCAGATTATCCGCGACGGCCTGGTAACCGTGCAGCAAATCGCCGGCGCGATACGGCGAGTCGACGACTTCCATCGGAGATTGCTTGCCGCGCTTGGAAGGAAGATCAGCAGCGGGAAGCGGCAGGGCTTCCTGCAGGTCCGGAACGTATTTCTGATAGAGCGCCAGCTTCTGGCTTTCCGCGTCGTTGCGAATCATGACTGACGCCCCGTAGGTGGTCTTCACACCCAATAGCGAGTCGGTGTAGGTTTCGTACGGCGCGAAAACCACATCGAATTTCGGATTTTCGAGATCAAGCCAGGCGATGTCGCTGGCATAGTAGTCATCGTTCAGCAGGGCATCGGCGCGTAGGCGCAGAAATTTGGCGAACGCGGGATCCTCGCTCAGGTCGGCGGCTTCGCGCAGGTCCTTCGCGGCGGGCTGCAGGAATCTGGCGAAAGCCTCGTAGTAAGGCACGAACGCAAAAGTTGAAAATGTCGCGCTCTTATCCGGTGAACTTGGTTGCACGATGGTGTACGGAGAATAGACCGCATCTTTGGCCGTCGGATCCTTCTTCAGATAAGCCTTGATCTCTTCCATCGACATTCCATTGTAAAAGCCGCGGCCGGGCGGGGCCGGTTCGGTACCGACAAACGGCGCTTCGTTGTCGATCAAATCGAAGCGGCTACCGTTGATTTTCAGATAACGCCGCAGCAGCTGGTCTTGCGGGTCATCACTATTGGCCAGCGACAAATACAATTTCAATCCTTCCGGATCGCTCTGCCGCCAGTAGATGCAATCGAGAAGGCCCGACGCATCCACAAGCTTCTTGACCATTTTTATTTCACGTGCGCTTAGGCCCTGGGAATTGAACGGCATGTGCACTGGTTTAAATTTCGCCACCCGAGCGGAAAGATCCGGGGCTACGACCAGCTTGGTCATACCCGGAGTAGCCTGCGATTGCGATATATTCGTGGCGTTCGACCGCAAGGAAAATCCTGCAACAGCCACTACTGCGCCGATCGCGAGAATGAGTACGGCGATGAAATTGGGTTTGGTCATGAGCAGGATTCTATCGTGCCGGGCAAACGCGGGGGAAGCGTGGAATGTTATGCTCGGCGAGTGAGAGCCGAAGATCAAGAAAAGCACGAAAGAAATCGTGTGGGGTTGTGCCTGGATTGCGCGTACGCGCGACGCGTCCAAACGGAGCGAGGGTCGATATTTTATTTGTGCGAGTTGGCCGCAGTGAACCCCGAATTTCGAAAATACCCGGCACTGCCGGTGCTCATCTGCAGCGGGTACGCGAAAAAGACCGGTGGTTAACTGGCGAAGTTATTTTGCCGCCACAGTGGTGCGGGCCAGGCGGTCAGACAGAGCTTTCTGTTGATTGGTAATCTCCTGCGGCAGGCGATCACCGAAAATTTCGAAGAATTTTGCAGTCGCTTCCGTTTCCTGGGCCCAATCGCTCGAATTCACGCTGAGCAGCTCATCGAGGCTTTCGCGGGAAATGTTCATGCCGTCCAGTGTCAACGAAGAAGGAGTTGGCACAAAGCCAATTGGCGTATCGGTTGCGGCGGCGCGTCCCTCAATCCGATCGGCGATCCACTTCAGCACCCGAACATTTTCGCCGAATCCGGGCCACAGGAATTTTCCGTTGGAATCCTTGCGGAACCAATTCACGTGGAAAATTTTCGGCGCGTTTTTAATTTTCGGGCCCATGTCCAGCCAGTGCTGGAAATAATCGGCCATGTTGTAGCCACAGAAAGGGATCATGGCCATCGGATCGCGACGCGAAACTCCCACGGCGCCGGTGGCGGCAGCAGTCGTTTCCGATGCCATGGTAGCTCCAACGAAAACGCCGTGATTCCAGTCCCGCGCTTCGTAGACCAGGGGCGCCAGCTTGGCCCGGCGTCCGCCGAAAATAATCGCGGAAATGGGAATTCCTTCGGGGTCTTCCCAATGCGAAGAAATCGAGGGCGACTGGTCAGCCGCGACGGTATAACGCGAATTCGGATGCGCCGCCGGCCCGCTGCCCGGCGTCCACTTCTGGCCTTTCCAGTCGATCAGGTCCTCGTGCGGCTCGGTTCCAATCCCTTCCCACCAGGGCTCGCGGGAAACCGCAGTCATCGCGGTATTGGTGAAAATTGTGTCGTGGTCGAACGCAGTCATCATGTTCGGATTGGTTTTAAGATTCGTGCCGGGCGCCACGCCGAAAAATCCTGCTTCGGCGTTCACCGCGCGCAGCGTGCCGTCTTTCGCCACATGCATCCAGGCGATATCGTCGCCGATGGTCTTGACTCGGTAGCCTTCTTTTTCCAGCGACGAAACCATCATGGCGAGATTTGTTTTGCCGCACGCACTGGGAAACGCGGCTGCCATGTACGTCGTCTTGCCGGATGGACCTTCCAGCCCGAGCAGCAACATGTGCTCCGCCATCCAACCTTGTTCGCGCGCCATAAAGCTGGCGATGCGTAACGCAAAACATTTTTTGCCCAGCAGTGCGTTGCCGCCGTATCCGGAACCCACGCTCCAAATCAGTTTTTCTTCAGGGAAGTGCAGAATGAAACGGCGGTCCGGACTCAAATCGCCCAGCGAATGCATTCCCGGCACAAAATCATCCGAGCTTCCTAGACGGTGGAGTGCAGCCGTCCCCATGCGGGACATGATGCGCATGCTGGCCACGACGTAGGGCGAGTCGGTGACTTCCACGCCGACCTTACTGTAAGGAGATTTCTCGGGCCCCAGAATGTACGGGATCACGTACATGGTACGGTTCTTCATCGCGCCGTCGAATAGCGGGCGGACTTTGTCTTTCGCTTCTTGCGGCGCCATCCAATTATTGGTAGGTCCAGCCGCGTCTTTGGTACGCGTACAAATGAAAGTAAGATTTTCCGTGCGTGCCACATCGTTGGGGTTGCTGCGGTGAAGATAGCAGCGCTGATGCGTTTTTTCGTTGAGCGCAACGTACGTTCCGTCGCGAAGCATTTCATCGACCAGACGATCGTTCTCCGCTTGCGAGCCGTCACACCAGACGGTTTTTGCCGGTTTCATCAGGCGCGCACATTCATCAACCCACTGCTCGACTGGGGTAGCCACCGAACCTCCAAGAAATTTCAACGCGGGGAGCGTTGCGCGGCGGGCGGGCGAATGCCGCACTGCCAATACCTGAAATGCGACTAAAACTTATACTTCCCATAAAAGTTTATTCAGGTACCCAAAAAGTCTAGGCCAGCCGGGGCGGAAATGCAAGAAACACCGCTGTTCCCAAAGCCGCGTAAATCGTTGATTCTAAACGGGTGCTATACTCATTCGGCATGTACGCGCGAAAATTGCGGGCGGAAACGATTATCGGCGACGAGCGCAAGCCCGCTCCGCTGGAATGGCTCGATAGCTTCTGCATGCGGAATTTTACCGGCTCGCAGGAATTTGACGACACCCTGCCGACCGGGGAAGGAAGCCTGGAGGCTGGATTATCGATTGAGCCGGAGCGCCTGGCAGCGGCGATGAGTGAGTGGTTTACGAAACGTGGTAAGGGAAACGGAAAACCGGTAAAAATTGAACTTCAAGAAATAAATCCGCGCTGATCAACTGCGGCCGTCCTTAAGGCACCCGAAAATCCCGACTCGAATGATGGCGGAAGAGCCGAAGTCTCCCGGCGTATGATTGGGGCGTTGCAGCGGTCATCGCCGGAGGAATTCGGCTCCTCACCCAAACTTGGACGGAGGCTTGCAGCGATGGTTAGCAGGCGTTTCGGGGCCGCCCAGCAGTCGCGTTGCGTCTAACCCGAGCTTCGTGATAACGCGTCTTGCGAATCGGTTGGGTTCGGACTCCGGCTGAGTAGGGCCCTGATTTGTGGCATTGCGGCGCGCACGCAGTCCTCGCCCGCAATAATCATCTGCGGCGATTTCGGGAATTCGTCCCACAGAATGTGGTGCACATCGGGCTCCAGCAGTACATCCGTCATTCCTCGCCAGGACTGGATCGCTTTCGTTTGAATGATCGAGAACGAACGGCTAATCACCTCAATCGTGTTGCGCGGTTTAGTATCAAGCAACCCCGGTTCCAAATGCACCGAGATGATGACTTCCGCGCCCATTTCGCGCAGCGCCGGAGCCGGAACCTGTTCAGTGAGGAAACCATCCACCAGAAAATGGCCGCGATATTCAACCGGCAAAAATAAGCCCGGATAAGCGCAGGAAGCGCGCAGGGCTGGCCCGATCTCGCCGGTTCGAAAGTGCACGGATTCGCCTTTCAGCAAATCGGTGGCGACGATTGCCAGCGGAATCCGCATTTCGTGAAACGATCGCGCGGTGGCCATGCGCGACAGAAAGTCTTCCAAGCGATCGTTAGAAGCCATGCCCATGCGCGAGAGCGTCCAGCGGCCGAAATCGCGGAAGCGAGTCGAGCTGGCTTGATGCGCCATGTCGTCGAGCGAAGTGCCGCTGGCGTAGGCTGCGGCGATCAACGCGCCGACGCTGGTGCCGGCGATCAAATCGATCGGAATTTCATTCTCTTCCAGAGCGCGCAGCACTCCGATGTGCGCAATACCGCGCGCAAAGCCGCCGCCCAACGCGAGGCCGACCTTGGGCCTCTGCCCCTCGACGTTATACGCAAACGAGCGCAGGCCCCGGATCGCTTTTCCGAGCCATTTTGTAGTGCTCATGCCCACCCAGCCGGTCTTTACCGAACCTGACCCTAGAATTACTCTAACTCACAATGGTGCAACGCCGCGTTTAAGGTTGACCGTCAGGTACTGCTTTTGTAACCTCGCTTGCCGCCTTTTTGCGGGTTGAGGTGAGTGATGAAGTGTCGAATAGAAAAAGCAGCGGTTCTGGGTGCGGGGACCATGGGAGCGCGCATCGCCGCGCATTTTGCCAACGCCGGGATCCCTTGCTACCTGCTTGACATTGTTCCGTCCGAGGCGAATGCCGAGGAAAAGCGCAAAGGGCTCACGCTGGAAAGCCCGGCCGTGCGTAATCGCATCGTGCTGGCCGGACTGGAAGGCGCGAAGAAATCGAAGCCGGCCGCTTTTTTTACTCCAGAAACTGCGCGTCTGGTTACGCCTGGGAATTTCGAAGACAACCTCGCTTGGTGCGCGGAAGTCGATTGGATTATCGAGGTGGTCGCGGAGAATTTGGAGATTAAACGGAATTTGCTGGCGAAAGTCGAAGCGCTGCGCAAACCCGGGACGATCGTCACTTCCAACACTTCGGGCCTGCCCATTCACCTGATCGCCGAAGGCCGCTCCGAAGATTTTCAGCAGCACTGGGCCGGCACGCATTTCTTCAATCCTCCGCGCTACATGAAGCTGGTCGAACTGATCGCCGGGCCGAAAACGAAATTGGAAGTTTTGCAGTTGCTGGATGAAACCTGCGATTTGCGCTTGGGCAAAGGCGTGGTCCGCGCGAAAGATACGCCGAACTTTATCGCCAACCGCATCGGCACCTTTTCCATGCTAAATGCGCTGCACCAGATGCAAGCGCTGGATATGACCATCGAAGAAGTGGATACCTGCACCGGCCCGGCGATCGGCCAGCCTAAATCCGCGACGTTCCGCACCGGCGATCTGGTTGGGCTCGACATTTTGGTGCATGTGGTTCGCAACATTTACGAAACCGCCGCGAACGATGAGAAGCGCGAGACCTATCGAATTCCCGCGTTCGTGGAAGAAATGATGAAGCGCGGCTGGCTCGGCGATAAAACCGGCGGCGGTTTCTACAAGAAAGATCGCGCCTCCGGCGGAAAGGAAATTCTGACGCTGGACTGGCAGAAGATGGAATACCGGGCGCGGCAGAAAGCGAAATTCGGATCCATCGAAGCCGGAAAGGCAATCGAAGACACGCGCGAACGCGTGCGTGCGCTGGTGGCGCCGGCGCTCGCGGGTAAAGGCGGCGACAAAGCGGCCAAATTCATCTGGAACGTACTGAGCGAAACCTGTTTGTACGCCGCGCGCCTGATGCCGGAGATCGCCAATAACGTGGTGGATGTGGATCGCGCCATTCGTTGGGGATTTGCCTGGGAACTCGGCCCCTTCGAAATGTGGGACGCGATTGGAGTCGAGCGCATGGCCAAGGCGCTGCAAGCGGAAGGCAAGAAGGTGCCGCCGCTGGTAGAAAAAGTACTGGCGTCGCCAGGAAAATCATTCTACGAATCGGAAAAAGGCCACGCGAAGTATTTTGACTTTCCCTCGGGGACGATGAAGCCAGTGGAAGAGCCGAGCGGCATCATAATTCTCAAGTCGCTGAAAGAACGCACGCCCGTGGTTCAGAAAAACTCGGGTGCGAGCTTGATCGATTTGGGTGATGGCGTGATCTGCTGCGAGTTCCATTCGAAGATGAACGCCATCGGCGGCGATCTGGTGGCCATGTTGCATGCCGGAGTGAAAAAACTAGACACCGAATTCGAAGCGATGGTCATCGCCAATCAAGCTTCGAATTTTTCAGTAGGCGCCAATTTGATGATGGTGCTGATGGGCGCGCAAGAAGGCGAATGGGATGAACTGAACATGGCGGTGCGCCAGTTCCAGCGCGTGAACATGGCCATCAAGTACGCCCNGCGCCCGGTGGTCGCCGCGCCCTTTGGCCTGTCGCTGGGCGGCGGTTGCGAAATTCCGTTGCACTCGGCGCGCATTCAAGCCGCGGCGGAGACCTACATGGGCCTGGTCGAAGTCGGAGTAGGACTGATTCCCGGAGGCGGCGGCACCAAGGAAATGGCGATTCGCGCGAATGAACACGCTTCGAGCGGTGACGCCAGCGATCTGGTCCACGCGCTGCGGCCGATCTTCCAGAACGTCGCCACCGCGCGCGTTTCCACCAGCGCGGAAGAAGCGCGCGACATGGGATTTCTGCGCGCTGCGGACCAACTCTCGATGAACCGCGATCGATTGGTGGCCGATGCGAAGCAAACCGCACTGGCGATGGTGCGAGCCGGGTATCACGCGCCTGCCCCGGCAGAAATTCGAGTGTTGGGCGAGGAATTTCTGGCGGTGGCGAAATTGGGAATTCATATGCTGGTGCGCGGCGAATATGCCAGCGAATATGACGCCGTGGTGGCACGCAAGCTGGCGTTCATCCTGGCGGGCGGCAGCATCACCGCGCCGCAAACGGTATCCGAACAATACATGCTGGACCTGGAACGCGAAGCGTTTGTCAGCTTGTGTGGAGAGCGAAAAACTCAGGAGCGGATGGCGTTCACTCTGAAAACGGGCAAGCCGCTGCGGAACTAGCCGCTGATTTTCGGTTCCACCTTGCTGCATTGAGAATCGAATCGAGCAACTTTGTGGCGGGTTGGGTGTTTGTAAGCCACGGTGAAACCTATCCCCATGATTTTGTATCTAAGTCTCGGGGATGTGAATGGCCCAGGGATTCGATGGTGACGAGCTTAAGCCGAATCAGGGTCCCCCAGGTCCATAGGCAGTAGCGCTTATTTAAATTGGAACCAATTTCAGCAACGACGGTAATCAAGTGCAGGGACAGGAGTAACCGGAGTTAACCAGTTTTAAACTTTCTGAAGTGTGTAAATTCAACAGGATTTGTCTGTCGCGTCGCAACTCCGCAATCTTGTAAAAATCGAAATTGACCGTAGGGAATGGAGAACTGAAATGCGAACCAGCCACAGGTTGTTTGCTCCAATCGCAGTAGCAATTCTAACCATTTTTGGTGTGGTCGGCTGCAGCAGCAGCGGCAATTCTACGGGCCCGGTCACAGTGACGGTCTCGCCGTCGAATCCCAGCGTGGCGGTCGGCCAAATGCAAACCTTTACCGCCAATGTGGTGGGCGGCACGACTCCAGCCACGGTGACCTGGTCGGTGACGGGCGCCGGAACAATTGATTCGAGCACTGGCGTGTATACCGCTCCAATGTCAGTTCCAGCGACGCCCGACACGGTCATGGCCATGTCACAAGGCTCTACCGGCAGCGCAATCGTGAACGTGACTGCGTCCCAGACTCTCCAGATTTCACCCAGCGGCCCCATCGTCCCAGCGGGTGCCTCGCAAGCATTTACTGCAACTGCCGCCGGCAATCCGGTTGGCAGCATTACCTGGCAGGTAAACGGCATTCCCGGCGGCGATTGTTCAGTGCCTTCTGGAAATAACGCAACCACGCCGTGCCACGGCACGATTAGCCCGACCGGAATGTTCACGGCTCCGCTGTCTCCGCCGCCGGGGCAGGCTGCGGTGATCACGGCGCTCAGCGGCACGGATACCGGAACCACCAGCGCAACCATTCAGTATTCGTCGGCCTCGTTCACCAGCAATGGATCCACGGGTCAGTACGCCATACAGTATTCCGGTTCGGCCTTCCCCAGCGCGATTGCTCAAGGGGGACCATTTAATCTCGTCGGCAGCATCTCCACTTCCGGCGCTTCGAATCAGAACACCGGAAACATTACCGGAGGCGAAGTCGATATTTCCACATTCGACTTCGGAATTTCCCCGGCGACGGCGATCACCGGTGGACAGTACACGATCAATCCTCAAGATGGCCGCGGAAGCATGACTATCACTATGACCTCGAGCAACACTCCGTCGATCACCTCGTTGACCCTGCAGTTTGTCCTGACCACCAATCAACATGGTTTGGTGATTGAGTTCGATACATTGGCGACTGGCAGCGGCACAATCGATGCTCAGAATACGAGCTCGTTCACCGGATCACTCGCCGGCAACTACGTCTTCAGCTATTCCGGACTGGATCCAACACTCGTACCGATGTTTGGTGCCGGCGCATTCACGGCGAACGGCGGCAGCATTCCGGTGAGCCCGACGAACGCTCCCACCAACACGCAAGACATTGTGGACGCGGCTTTCGATCCCGCCGTATTTACCAACGACGTCACGCTCAGCGGTTTCTACACCACGGCCATCGATGCGAATGGCCGCGGAACACTTTCGATGAGCAGCACGACGCTCAATACCATTACGACCACCACCGCGCCGATCAATTTCTCGTTTTACATGATCGACCAGACTCACGCGGTCATGGTGGAAACTGACAGCACCGTCACGACTCCTCTGCTCTTCGGGCAGATTTACAGCGCTCCGGCGAGTCCCACGGCTTTGGCCAGCGGAATCGCGTTTACCGCGGGCGGCAGCTCCGGCGGAAATAATTTCAATCCCTATGTGATCGGCGGAGTATTTGGTTTGACCACCAACGCCACCAATAGCAGCATCACAAGTGGTTTGCTCGACATCAATACTTCCGGCGGTTCGCAAGTTGCGACGGCCATTACCGGCGGCACCTACACGAATTCCTTGGCTTCCGGCAATGTACCTGGCCGCTTCACCCTGAGCATCACTAACTCGAAGGGGACCATTGAATTCGGAGCCTACACCACGAGTATCAACACTGCGTTGCTGGTGCAGATTGACACCAACACCGACGGCTCAACCGGCACTGCATACCAGCAGAGTTCGCCGCCTACGAACTTGACCGGCGCGTTTGCGACGAATCTAACGGGTGTCGCCTCAAACAAGCAAAAGACCTTCTCGTTTGAGCAAGACGCTACCGGCGAAGTCGTACTCGCGACCAATTCTGGAGCTCCGGTTATCAACAGCGGAACTCTGGACCTGAACAGCGGCGCGTCGGGTCCGGTCACTTTGCCGATCAACCCGGCGAAAAGCACCTTCGGCACGCCGGCTGGCAATCGCGGAACCGCAGTGCTGTCGACCGGCAGCGGGCCATTCAGTATCACTTATTATCTTGTGAGCCCAACCACCGCGCTGTTTATCGATACCGACTCGACTCGCGTCGCGAACGGTATATTCCTCGATCAGTTCTAAGCGCGGCCTCTGTACCGCATCTCCAAAGGGCTCGCTGACCCGGCATTTTCGGGCGGCGGGCCCTTTTTATTTTTTTGGTGGTAACCCAATTCATTTTTGAGCGTCTGAGGACTCACGCGGGATGTGTGTGCCAAGAAAAACACAGGATATCGTGCGGCTCGCTTGATTTCGGGTCCGTCTGTCGATAGCATCGAGCGCTTTCTTTTTGGCTGCAGGTTCGCCGCCGGTACTTCGCCGATCTTTCTTTGCTGAACTGAGGGGTGTGAAATGAAACTTCGTGCCGGAACTTGTCGTTCGCCCCGTTTCACACGTCGCAGGTTCTGGTGGGCCGCGATCGCCTCGAGTGTCGCGCTTGTTGCGGTGGGCGTGACTTTTACGGCCCGCGGCGAAGGCGGCGAGCCTCGCTATTTCGCGATTACCCACGCCCGCGTAGTGCCGGTCGCCGGACCGCCGATCGAAAACGGAACCGTCGTCGTCGCCAAAGGCCTGATTCAAGCCGTGGGCGCCAGCGTCACGATTCCTCCCGAGGCTTGGGTCATCGACGGCAAAGGATTGACCGTTTATCCCGGGCTGATCGACGCCGGCACCACCGTCGGAATTTCTGACGACGGCACCGATGGAAAAGGCAAACCAGCCGGAGCAGTTCTGGGCCCGGAAGGGCGGCCCGGAACTTCGCCGTGGCGGGTCGTTGCCGATGAAATCAAGACCGACGACAAGCGCATCGAGACCTGGCGCAGCGCCGGTTTCACTACCACGCTGACCGTCCCCGAAGGCGGAATTCTTCCCGGTCAAGCTGCAGTTCTGAATCTGGCCGGCGATCGCGCAGGCGATTACGTCGTGCGCGTCTACGCCTCGGTGCCGATTTCCTTCAAACCCGTAGGCGGATTTTTCGGCTTCCCCGATTCGTTGATGGGCACGATCGCTTACGTGCGCCAGGTGTACGACGACACCGCGTGGTATTCGCAGGCCGAGCCCGCCTACGAATCGAATCCCGCCAAATACGAAAGGCCGTCGTACGACCGCACTGAAGTGGTCATGAGCGAAGCTGAGAAGCGCAGCGAGATCGTGATGTTGCCGGCCAATAATTCGCAGCAACTCTTGCGCGCGCTCAAGTTGGCGAATGAATGGAAAATTCGCGCGGTTTTATACGGCGGTCAGCAGGCTTATGAANTGGCCGATGCACTAGCCTCCGCCAAAATGCCGGTGCTGGTGAACCTGAAATGGCCCGAACGCGGCAAAGATGCGGATCCGGAGGGCGAGCAGACTTTGCGAGAATTGCGGTTTCGTGATCGCGCCCCCGGCACACCTGCGGCATTGGTGAAAGCTGGTGTGAAGTTTGGTTTTTATTCAGGTGGCTTGTCCGGGCCAAAGGACATTATGAAAAGCGCGAAAAAAGCGATCGACGCCGGGCTTTCGCCGGACGCGGCACTGCGCGCTTTCACCGCCGATTCCGCAGACATTCTGGGACTAGGCGACCGCATGGGCAGCATCGTTCCGGGCAAGATTGCAAATCTGGTAGTCACCGATGGCGACATTTTCAACGAGAAAACGAAAGTGAAGCACGTATTCGTCGATGGCCGCTGGTTCGAAATCCACGAAGAAGAGACGCCACCGGATAAAGGCGGAGACAAAAAGCCTGGCGATGAGGAAGCAGTGAAGGCCGGACGATACGCAGGTGTGGAAGGAGTGGGCCGATGAAGCGCGTCCTCTTGATCGCCATCGTATTCATATTCGCGGGAATGGGCGCGTGGCCGGCTTCGGCCCAGAATCCGTCCACAATTTTTATTCAGAACGCGACAATCTTCACCGTAACGCAAGGGAACATCGAACACGGAGGCATTTTGATTCGCGACGGCAAAATCGCCGCGGTAGGGAAGGATTTGAAAGCGCCGGACGGCGTCGCCGTGATCGATGCCACTGGACAATACGTGATTCCCGGCATCATCGATTGCCACTCGCACATTGCGGTCGACGGCAGCGTCAACGAAGGCGGGCCCGCGGTTTCGTCCATGGCTAATATCGCGGACGTCCTGAATCCCGAAGACATCAGCATCTACGATGACCTCGCGGGCGGCGTGACCAGCGCAAATATTTTGCACGGCAGCGCCAATCCCATTGGCGGCCAGACGATTGTCATCAAGCTGCGTTGGGGCAAACCCGCGAGCGCGCTGCCGTTCGAAGGCGCGCTTCCTGGAATTAAATTTGCTCTTGGCGAAAATCCGAAGCGTTCCGGGTTCACTCCTCCTCCCGGAATTCCGCCGCGTTATCCCGCTACACGGCTGGGCGTGGAAGAAGTGATCCGTCAGGCATTCATCGAAGCCACCGAATACAAGAAGCAATGGGACGACTACAACGCGCGCCGGGCAGCGGGAGAACAAGGTTTGGTGGCGCCGCGCCGCAACGAACAGCTGCAGCCGCTGGTGGAAGTGATGGAAGGCAAGCGCTACGTTCATTCGCACTGCTACCGCGCGGATGAGATTCTGATGCTGATGCGTGTGGCCAAGGAATTTGGTTTCAAGGTGCGGACGTTTCAGCATGTGTTGGAAGGCTACAAAATCGCCGACGAAATTGCGGCCTCTGGAGCGGGCGGGTCCACCTTCTCCGATTGGTGGGGCTACAAAGTCGAAGCATACGACGCGATTCCGTACAACGCAGCGCTGATGACCGAGCGCGGAGTGGTAGTCTCCATCAACTCTGATGACGCGCAAGAGGCCCGGCAACTCAATCAGGAAGCGGCCAAGAGTATGAAATACGGCGGGATGACTGCAAACGACGCGTTGAAAATGATCACGATCAATCCGGCCATTCAGCTTGGAATCGACAAGCGCGTAGGCTCCATCGAAGTGGGCAAGGATGCGGATCTGGTTATTTACAATCACGATCCGCTGAGCGTCTACGCCGTCGCCCAGCAGACCCTCATCGACGGACAGGTTTACTTCGACCGCCAGAAAGATCTGGCCGGCCGCGCGGCCCTGGAAAAAGAAAAACAGGATCTGCTCGCGAAAGAAAAGAAAGCCGCAGAAGAAAAGAAAGACGAAGACAAAAAGGCCGGCGACAAAGCCGGAGCCAAGCCCGACGCAAAAAAGAAGCCAGACCCGAAAAAGAAACCCCCGCAAGACGCGAATGGTAGTGCGAGCGCCGTTGCCGGAGGTGCCCTGTGAACCGGACACCGATAATTCAACGGTTCTGCGTTGCGCTGCTGGGTTGCGTTTTGCTTTCGACCGCGTCGTTGGGCCAGAACGCGAAACCTGCGGCGTATGCGATCAAAGGCGGGAAGGTTTTCACCTTGGCCGGAGCGCCGATTGAAAATGGGACAGTCGTAATTCGCGACGGGAAAATCGCCGCCGTCGGCGCGAATATCGAAATACCCGCCGGCGCGCAAGTGATCGACGCCACCGGACTCGAAGTCTATCCAGGGATGTTCGACGCCGCTACCCAAATTGGGCTCGGCGAAATCAGTCAGGTCAGCGCGACGCTGGATGTCACCGAACTGGGTAACTACAACCCCGAACTCGTCGCCGCCACCGCCGTGAATCCGGCGAGTGCTTACATTCCGGTTACACGCGCCAGCGGCATCACCGAAGTAATCGCCGCACCGGGAACGGCGGGTTTTGATGCGCAGGGCGGCGGACTCATCACCGGACAAGCCTCCGCATTCAACCTTGCGGGTTGGACGATGGAAGACATGCAGCTCAATCGCTCGGTGGCGATGGTCATCAACTGGCCGTCGATTCAAACGCGCACCTTCGACTTCGCAACCTTCAGCATCAAGGAGAAGGCGTATTCCGATGCGAAGAAGGAGTACGACAAATCCGTCAACGAGCTGAGCGACTGGCTCAATCGCGCGCGGCATTATGCCCAAGCCAAGGAAAAAGGTTCGCCCGCGTTATATGAACGTGATTTGAAGCTGGAATCATTGGTGCCGGTGGTGCAAGGCAAATTGCCGGTGCTGGTTATTGCGGATGACGAGCGCGATATTCGCAACGCAGTGGAATTCTGCACCAAGCAAAATCTGAAAATGATTTTGGGCAGTGGCGCCGAAGCCTGGAAAGTAAAAGACCTGCTGAAGGAAAAGAAAATCCCGATAATTTTAGGGCCGACCGAACGAATTCCGGACAAAGAAGACACGCCATACGACAAGCCCATGACTCAGCCGTCGGAATTATTCGCGGCAGGAATTCCGTTCGCGTTTTCCAGCTTCGGGACGTCCTTCTCACGCCGGTTGCCCCAATATGCGGGCGCTTCGGTTGCATATGGATTGCCGCATGATGAAGCCCTGAAGGCAGTGATGCTGAATGCCGCCCAGATTTTCGGCCTCGGCGATCAGTTGGGTACGCTCGAAGCCGGGAAGTTAGGCAACGTGATCGTGACCAATGGCGATCCACTCGAAATTCAGACCCAGGTGAAATATCTTTTCATCAAAGGGCAACTGACCAGCTTGGCCAACCGCCATTCGGATTTCTACGAGCAATATCGCAAACGGCCAAAGCCGACACAATAGCGACCGACACCGCGCCCTGCGCGACAATGATCCGCCGCCTGGCGGATTGAATTAAACTTTCTTTAACTCGTCGAGAACCCTCGCGTGAATTCCGCCAAAGTTATTCCTGTGTGATGACTTCGCTTTTTCTTCTCGCCGCAGCCGTGTGCGCAAAAGGTCCACCCACAGTACCGAAGTACCATTCCGCAATTTGGCATAGCCCTCGAAAATCCATCTTTAACAGGTGTTTTCACTAATTTCTTGGGGGAAGGCGTACTGCCGCTAACGACCATGGCACCACTCACAAAAGATTCCGTCGAACTTGCAGGATCCGCGAGCGAAGTCGCATCGCCTCGCCCTGCTGCGCCGCAAGCCAAGCCGATTACTCCCGCTGCGGGCGGTCAGTTGCGAGCCGACGCACGCTCTGTAGAAATCCCAGTAAAAGTCCACGGTTCGCGCGTCAGTGATGCGCCGGCTGGCTCTGCGCCGCGCACCGAGCCATTTGAAGAACAAACCAGCACCATGATTGTCTTCCCGCAGGGCAGCGTCATCCGCATGTCCACCGCCGTAACCGTCGGACAGATGCTCGTCGTCACCAATCTGAAGACCCGCCAGGACGCCATCTGCCGCGTGGTGAAAGTTCGAACCTTCACCAACATGCAGGGCTACGTGGAAGTTGAATTCACTCATAAACAGGAAGGCTATTGGGGAGTGCAATTTTCTGCAGGCAGTCCGGTCGCTCCGGTTGCGGCAGCTCCTCCGGCCGTTTCCAGTTCGCCGGTAATTCCTGCTCCGGTGGTGTCCGCACCGGCGCCGAAACCGCCCGTCGTGGTTCCGGCTCCGCCTCCGGTCGTTATGCCGGTGAAAGAAGTACAACCAGTCTTGAGCACGCCCGCGGTCTCTCCGGTGATTGCTCCGCCACCGGTCGCGCCTACCGCCGCGCCGATTGTTAATGCTCCAGTCGCACAAGTGACACCGGCGCCGCTGCCGCCACCCACATTTGTGCCGCCGCCACCTCCGCCTCCGGCGGTCGCGCCCCGGGTCAACCAGTCGACGTACGTTCCGCCGCCGCCCGCGCCTCCGGCTCCGAAACAAGAAACGCCATTTGTCTGGATCGGCACGCAAGAAGAAGTGCAGCCTGCTGCCGACCTAACCTCGACCCTCAAAGCCGGTAGCGCCGGTTTGTCTTCAAAGCCCGTCGCGCCGGTTCGGCCGGCGCCAGTCGCAGAAGCTCCAGCGCTCGAGCTTCCTAAAATTGAACTTCCCAAGATCGAGAACTTGCAGAGCCGGATACCTTTGGAAGAGGACGTTGCACCGCAACTCAGCGGCGTTTTGCCGTTCCCAGATGCCAGCGCTCCGGCGCCCGCTGCGCAATTAACCCTGAGCGAACTTCGCGGCGATGAAGTTGCCCCAGTGGCGAGCTCGTCGGCCATCTCTGCCACCGCAGCCGCGGGCATTGAAGAGCAAGCTCCCGCGGTCGAGGAAAAGCCGGCGGAAAGTTCACGCGCCGTCTTCGGTAGTCTTAGCGGTGGCGCAAGTTTCGGCGCGGCCCGCTCCTCCTCAGCGACGCGGCTGGAGAGCGCGCTGGATTCAACCGAAGAAGCTCAGGCAGCGCCACGCTCGAGTAACTTTATGATGATCGCGGTCTGCGTCTGCTTGCTGCTCGCGGTCGTGATCGGCGGAGGACTCTACTTCCGCTCGCAGACGAAGGCCAGCTCACCGTCCCAGCCTACCGCACAGTCCCAACAAGTCGCGGCGGAACAGACCGCTTTACAGAATTCCGCATCGCAGTCCGTGGTTAGCGGTCCGGTGGCAACTGCCGTTCCTTCCGGTGCGCCCGCCGTGACCGTTAGCGCCAGCTCATCGAACGCCGGCAAATCGCCCGTCGCAGCCAAAGCTCCGGTGAACAAGATCGCGGCGATCCTCGGTGGATCGGTCGCTGATGCGCATCCACTCACCGCACAGCGTACCGACTCCGCGGAGCAAGTCGCGGCTCCCGCGCTAGACGCAGGCTCCGCCGTGGACAGCTCCAACGGTAACGCGCTACCCGGAGTCATTTCTTCCTCAAGCATGGCCGCGCCTGCGGCGCCGGAGATTCGCCCCGAGGGCCCGGTGGTGACCGGCGGAAAAGTCGCAGAACCCCGGCTAATCTCCAGAGCACTGCCCATATATCCGCAAAACGCGAAACAGGCGGGGATCGGCGGCGACGTCGTCATCAAGACCACCATCGATCAGAAGGGCAGCGTGGTGGATATGCACGTGGTATCCGGTCCGCTTATGTTAAGGGAGGCTGCGCTGGATGCCCTGAAACGCTGGAAATATGAACCATCGAAGCTGGATGGACAGCCCATCGCGGTGCAAATGCTGGTGACCATCAAGTTCAGCCGTTAAAGCCGCCTTCGACTTATGTCGTCTCAACAGCGCGGATCACCCCGCGCTGTTGCTTTTTTCCGCCAACTGCATCCAATATAGTCTCGCAATCAGATACTTGAATGAATTGCGCGATGCCGCCTGAGGTGAACTCATGCATGACGCTGTGATTGTCAGTTCGGTCAGAACCGCGGTGGGAAAATCCGCTAAGGGAACGCTGCGCACTACGCGGCCCGACGATCTTGGCGCCATTGTGATTAAAGAAGCCGTGGCGCAAGCCAAAGGCCTCGATCCCAAAGAAGTGGAAGACGTGGTGATCGGCTGCGCCATGCCGGAAGGCGAGCAAGGCATGAATGTCGCGCGTATTGCGTCACTGCGCGCCGGACTCCCGGTGGAATCCGCAGCGATGACCATCAATCGTTTCTGCTCTTCAGGGCTGCAAGCCATTGCCATCGCGGCGCAAAGAATCATGGCCGGGCAGGGCGAAGTCGCCGTCGCGGGCGGCACCGAGTCGATGTCCATGTTGCCGATGGGTGGGAATAAAGTTTCGCCCAATCCTTGGCTGGTCGAAAATTATCCGGATACATACTTGAACATGGGGCTCACCGCGGAAAACCTCGCCAAGAAATATGGAATTACCCGTGAGCAAGCGGACGAATTTTCCTACGCCAGCCATCAGAAAGCGATCGCCGCGATTGCTGCCGGAAAATTCAAGGACGAAATCGTCCCAGTCGCAGTCAGTTACAACGTGATGGAGGCCGCGGCCGGTAATGGTTCCAACAGCGGCACCAAGCCCAAAACCGTCAAGACTTCGTTCGATACCGATGAAGGCCCACGGGCCGATACTTCCGTGGAGGCGCTGGCGAAACTAAAACCTGCGTTCCATGCGCGGGGCGTCGTTACGGCCGGAAATAGTTCGCAGACCAGCGATGGCGCGGCCGCGTCCGTGGTGATGAGTGCGGAACGCGCCAAGGCCCTGGGCCTGAAACCGATGGCTCGCTTTGTGGCCTTCGCGGTAGCTGGATGTCCTCCCGAAGAAATGGGTATCGGTCCTGTTTTTGCGATCCCCAAGGTCTTGAAACTCGCCGGACTGACGCTCGATCAAATCGACGTGATCGAACTCAACGAAGCGTTCGCCGCGCAAGCGCTGAGCGTGATGAAGGTGGCGGGCATCGATCCGTCGCGCGTGAACGTGAATGGCGGCGCAATCGCTTTGGGGCATCCGTTGGGCTGCACCGGTGCGAAACTGACCGCCACGATTCTGCGCGAGTTGGAACGGCGCAAAGCGCGGTATGGAATGGTGACGATGTGCGTCGGCGGAGGGATGGGCGCCGCTGGGATTTTCGAGCGCGTCGCTTAGATTTTTTCGCGGGTGGCTTTCAGGGTCAGTGTCGGCTTCAGCTCGCCGCCATCCACCCCAAATTTCTCCACAATGGTCACGGTGCCATCGGAATTTTCCACCGTGGACGATTGCAGGTGTAGTTTCGCTCCGGCCAGCACGAAATCCGCGTCGAAAATCAAGGTAGTCCCATCCCAATGCCCGGTGCGTACGATGCACCCTGGGAAATTATTTCCGAATACATAACTCTTGTAGACGTGCTCCTCGGGGTCCCAGGTGGTCACTTCATGACCAGATTCTCGTCCGTCGGGGCTGATTCCGCTGAATTCCGCGATCTGCGAAAATCCGCCCGGCCCTTCGGTAGTGATGTAAGTCCCACTGCCTTTTCCGCCGTTCGGATAGAAGGTTGTTTTGTCGTAGGTTGAAACGTATCGCCAATAACCGCGCAGAAATTTTAGTTGCTCCATTTCCGGGCCGGGAGTTGGGACGGGCTCTTTTTGAGCAGCAGTGGTCGACGAAGCCTTGTCCTGATTCTGCGGAGCCACAGCTGGCCAAAGAAAAACCATCACTGCTGCCACAATCCGAGGAAGGGCCGCAAATGAATTCATGTCGATAACTCCTGTCGATGATTTTCCTGCCTACTTCGTGGCCGGTTTCCACAAGCCGATGGTGTTGCCTTCCGGATCCTGCAGCCAGGCAAACGTGCCGGTGGGAATGGGAACCGGAGGGACCAGCGTCTTGGCGCCGAGCTTCTGGGCGCGATCGAGATACGCCTGCACGTCGTCAACTTCCACGTAAAAAATCGTGTAGTGGTGCGGCTCGTGGCCCAGCGCACTGATATGCCCGGTTGGGCCGCCGCCAGCATCAATCATCGCCGCCGGCCCTGCTTCGGTGATTTTCCAGTCAAACAGGGTTTTGTAGAATTCCTGAGTTTTCTTGCTGTCCTTACAGCCAATTTCGAAATGAACGACGGGATGTGGCATTCGTGCCTCCTACTTCCGCACAGGATTCTAGCAGCACCCGGTCCCGCGGGGCAGCGAGCCACCAAAAAAACGCCGCCAGTCATGGCCGGCTTGATCCTGTATTTCGCAGTTGCAATCGGGAGGCTTTCCGGTAAAATGATTGCCTGTAACATTTGTTAGAAACTTGCATTTTGCGATTCCAGGCATTCTCAGGTCCTGTTCTGGCGAGCCATTGTGCGCCGCGTGCCGGCGCGAGAGAATCGTCTTGATCGTCGAATTTCTGGAGGAAGCATCATGGCAACCGCACCCGTTTCCCAAGCGCTCAACCGTGGCGGCTCTTTTCTGATCACCAAGACCTCGCATGAGGATGTTTTTACTCCCGCGGATTTGACGGACGACCAGCGCCTGATCGGCCAGACGGCCGAAGAATTCATGCAGAAAGAGGTGATCCCCGCGATTCCAGAGCTCGAAGCCCACAAAGACAACCGGCCGATGGTCACCGCGCTGAAGAAAGCGGGCGAAATCGGTTTGCTCGGCGGCGGAATTCCGGAGGCTTACGGCGGCGCGGGCCTCGATAAAATCTCGGCGACAATTTTGGCCGAGAAGCTCGCCACCTACGGTTCATTTGCGGTCTCGCACGGCGGCCACTCCGGCATCGGCACGGTGCCCATCGTGTATTTCGGCACCGAGGAGCAGAAGAAGAAATATCTGCCGAAGATTGCTTCCGGAGAACTCCTCTCGAGCTATTGCCTGTCGGAGCCGCAGGCCGGGTCTGATTCGCTGGCCTCGCGTACCCGCGCGGTGTTGTCGCCCGATGGCAAGAATTACATTTTGAATGGCCAGAAGATGTGGATCACCAACGGTGGCTTTGCCGATATCTACATCGTCTTCGCGAAAATCGATGGGGAAAAATTCTCCTGCTTCATCGTGGAGCGCGGCACGCCCGGATTCACCGCTGGCGCGGAAGAAAAAAAGATGGGCATCAAGGGCAGCTCGACCACGCCGCTCTTCTTTGAGAATTCGCCCGTGCCGAAAGAAAATCTGTTGCACGAGCCGGGCCGCGGCCACGTGGTCGCATTTAACACCCTGAACGCCGGACGTTTTGGACTGGGTGCATTTTGCCTCGGCGCCGGTAAGGACGTTCTCGCCACCTCTTCAAAATATGCCAAGGAGCGCGCGGCCTTCGGCAAGCACCTCGCCGACTTCGGACTGATCAAAGGCAAGCTGGGCGAAATGGCCATTCGAATCTTCGCTATCGAATCGGAAGTCTATCGCACGGCCGGCGTCATCGAAGCCGCGGTCTCGAGTTCGGAAGCCAGTGCGGATAAAACCAAACAGTCGATGCAGGTGCTCGAAGAATACGCCATCGAAAGCTCCATCAGCAAAGTGGGCGGCAGCGAAGTGCTCGACTTCTGCGTCGACGAAGCCGTGCAGATTTTTGGCGGCTACGGCTTCCATGAAGACTATCCGGTGGCGCGCGCCTATCGCGACAGCCGCGTCAATCGCATTTTCGAAGGCACCAACGAAATTAACCGCATGCTGATCGTGCAGATGCTGATGAAGCGCGCGATGGCGGGCGTGCTGCCCTTGATTCCTGCCGGAATGAAGTTGCAGGAGGAAATTCTCGCCGGCCCGTCGTTCGAGGAAGGCCCGTCAGGCGAATTCGCCGAAGAAGAAAAGTCGGTCGAGCAGGCCAAGAAGATTTTCCTGATGGCTTCCGGCACCGCGATGCAAAAATTCCGCGAAAAACTAGGAGAAGAACAAGAAATCATGGCGTCGCTCGCGAACATCGTGATGGACGTGTACGGCATGGAATCCTGCCTGCGCCGCACCCAGAAAGCCGCTGCCGCAAAAAGCTCCGCCGCCGCGTTGATGGGCGATGCAACAAGGGCGTTTATTTACGACGCGATGGATCGAGTGGAAAAAGACGCGCGCGTCGCGTTGGCGGGCTGCGCCGACGGCGACACCCTTACCACGCAACTCGCGGTTCTGCGCCGATTCGCGAAGCATGCGCCGGTAAACACCATCGCGATTCGCCGTCGGATCGCGGACGCCGTACTGGCGCAGGATAAATATCCTTTCGAAGGGCGCTAAGTTCACGCATCGCCGAGACGCAATTTCCGAAAAGCCGCACCTACAGTTTTATCCGCACAAAAATAGAGCGAAGAGTCTCGTTTTCGGGGACTTTCGCCTTGGAATCGCACTCACGAAAAATTTATTTTTCACTCTGACAAAAAACGTCGCTTCCTTGTTCTCATAGCTGGCCATTCTGTTCGTCTTGAAGGAAATCACTTTTCCCTTTTTCCTGCATCCCCAAATCCGCGCTCGTTTCACCCCTTTTCCTATCAACCAGTTACAAGTGGTCCAAGTGGGTCTGCCCTTGCATCTACTAAGGTGAAGGTCAACGAGGGCCATGAAACGTCACATTGAAACAATCGGGTTGGCGCTGAAGCGAATCGCGGAAAAGGCGAAAGTCCGTAAGGGGATGCTTACGATCTTCGCGATTTTTTTCGTGCTGCAGATTTATTTCGTTCGCGAGTTGCTCGCCGCCGAACTGCTGTTTGGCATGGGATTTGCCGTTTTCTTCTGCATCGCTCTAACCGTCTACGCTTTGGGCGCGCTGGGCGAGCGTGGACTGGATTTTGCCGAGGCGGGGATTCGCGTAATTTCGAATTCGGCGCGTCGCGGCTACGCCAGCCTGGAAGAAACCAGCAGAAAGCCTTTTCGCACTCCACGCTCGGAATCCGCACAGTAACTGAGTTCGTGTGGCCGAAGACCCCACCGGAGTCGCGGAGACGGTGGCCTTGGTCTACGCGGCCTGATCTGCAAGGTCTTTCGAGATGACCGGGTTATTGTTTGACTGCCTCCTGAGTTCCGGCTACCCCCCCAATCGTCCAGGCGCCACGAATCCGTCGTAGTCTGCTGTCCACGCAGAAGTAATCGCCAATCTCACGCAGCACAACAAAAGCGAACGAAGTAGCCGGGAACCAATGGTTCAGGTAAAATAAAAGGGCTTCCCGGAGATTGCTTTGACGCTGACTACCATTCACGGAACCAATCACGGCGCCAAGACACTAGTGCGCGTGCGCCCACGCGGATTTTGCGCCGGCGTCGTTCGCGCCGTCGACATCGTCGAACTGGCGCTGGAGGCCTACGGCAATCCCGTTTACGTGCATCATGAGATTGTTCACAATCGGTACGTCGTCGATCAGCTGCGGCGGCGCGGCGCAATTTTTGTCGAGACCATCGAAGAAGTTCCGGTGGGATCTGTATTGGTTTTCAGCGCGCATGGTGTGCCGCCGAAGGTCCGCGTAGAGGCCAAAGAGCGGCAATTGCGCGTCGTCGATGCGACCTGCCCGCTGGTGACCAAAGTACACCTGGAAGCGTTGAAATTCGCGCGCGAAGGCCGCACTTTAATTCTGATCGGACACCGCGATCATCAGGAAATCGTCGGCACCTCTGGAGAAGCGCCGGACCGCACAATTATTGTGGGCAACGTGGAAGAAGTGGATCAGCTCGTCGTGCCCGATCCTGCGAAGTTGGCCTTTCTGACTCAGACGACGCTTTCGCTGTATGACACCCAGGAAATCGTGGCGCGGCTGCGCCAAAGATTCCCGGCGATCGTCGGCCCGGCCTCGGACGATATTTGCTACGCCACCCAGAACCGTCAGGAAGCGGTGGAAGCTCTGACCCACGAGGTCGAACTGATTTTGGTGGTGGGCTCGGCGAATAGCTCGAATTCGAACCGCCTCGTAGAAGTTGCAATTCGCGCTGGAGTAGCGTCCCGCCTGATCGAAGACGCGAATGACATCGACGCCTCCTGGCTCGACGGCGTAAAGACCCTGGGCCTCACCGCTGGCGCGTCGGCGCCGGAAATTCTCGTCGAGCAGGTCAGCCAGCGGCTTTCTAGCTTTGGTTTTACTAATCATCGGGACCTCGATTTGATTCGCGAAGACGTTCGCTTCACGCTGCCGCCAGAACTGGCGGCCAGACAAGGGGCCCGTTAAGAACATTGCCATCCGGAGACGAGCATTTGCGCCAAGGAGCGGCTGAGTGGCGGTAAAAATCGTCCGCCAATCGAACAAAATTGCTTTGCTGGGAGCGCCCACCAGCGCGGCTGCGATGTCCGCCGGAAGCGAAGGCGCACCAGCTGCATTACGCGCCGCGGGATTGATTGACCGTTTGCGTTCGGTCGGCTATGAAGTAGTCGATCTCGGCGACGACCCATCCCAAGTTTTCAAACCAGATACCGAAAGCCCTCGCGCACGCAATATTCCGGCCGTTCTGAAATCGATCGAAACCTTGAAACCGCGCGTGGAGCAAGCCGTGAAGTCCGGCGCGCTTCCGGTGATTTTGAGCGGAGATTGTTCGATCGCGTTGGCCACTGTTGCGGGTGCGCGCCGTTATTTCCGCCACGTCGGCATGATTTATATGGACGCGGATGCGGACCTCAACACTCCCGCTACCACTCCCTCGGGCTGCCTCGACGGCATGGTGGTTTCGCATTTGACTGGACGCGGCGCGCCCGAGCTGGTTCGTTTTTGGAGTGAGCCTTTTCTGGTGCGAGAGCCCGATCTCGCACTGTTCGGCGTCTCGCGGCTCGACCCGCCGGAAGAAACGGTGCTGGCGACTTCGCCGCTGCGTCGCTATCTAGTGGCAGATGTAAAGCGTCACGGCCCAAGCGACAGCGCCAAGCTCGCGGTCGAGCGCATTCGCGGCAGCGGCAACGAATTTGTTTTGCACCTTGACGTCGACGTAATTTCAGATTTCGCCGCTACAAATTATCCCAGCGCGAACGGGTTGTCGTTCGATGACGTTCGTCAGGCTTTACTGGTTTTCGCCCAACAGAAAAATCTCGCTGCTATTGAAATCACAGCCTACAACCCGGCCAGGGATCCCGCCGGCGCGGGCGCGAAAAAAATCGTGGAGCTGCTCGCCGAAGTTTTGCAGGTGCGGCTGGAAACCTTGAGGGCCGCGGAAGCGGCTGCCGCAGCCAGCGCCCCGCCGGTCGCGGCATCTACTCCGAAAGTAGCGGCCGCCGTGGCAATTTCTCCGGTTGCGGACGTCAAACCAGTTGCGGAATCCATCGCCGGTGTCGGACTTCCAGATCCCGTCGCGGGCGAAGGCTGGTCCTCCGATTCGCTGAATTCCGGCGTGGAAACCGAAGACGCGACCGAGACCGAACCGGACCCGTCCAAGCATTCCCTGGAAGATCCGGACGATGAAGAATCGGGCAACTCCAATTCCTAATTCCCGCAACCGCCGGCCAAAAACGAAAAACAAAACCACTCGCACCCGCGCGGCTTCAAAATCAGCTTATCCCGCTATCATCGTTTTCGACGTCGACGGCGTCCTGGTCGACACGCGCCAATCGTTTCATCGCACCGCCATTGAAACCGTACGGTTCTTCACCCAAAAACCAATCACCGTGCGCGAGTTCCATTCCTGGAAAAATCGCCCCGGGTTCAATGACGATTGGATACTCTGCACCACCTGGGTGCAGGAACTCGGTTTCAACGTTGCCTTCAAACAAATCAAAAGAAAGTTTCAGCAACTCTACTGGGGAAAAAATGGCAACGGCTTCGTCCTCGGCGAACGCTGGCTCTTGTCTCCGGCTGCTCTCCGAAGGCTGGGCCGCCGATCAGAACTAGCGATTTTCACCGGCCGCTACTACCGCGAGATGGATTACACCCTCGATCGCAACAAAGTCCGGAAGCTCTTCAGCGAAATCATGACCGTCGAACGGGCCAAGCGTCCCAAACCCGCTCCGGATGGCCTGCTCAAAATCCTGGCGGGCCGCGATCCGTCCACCGCTCTATATTTGGGCGATACCGTCGACGACGCTTTGGCCGCAAAAGCCGCCAAGGTGCCTTTTATCGGAGTTTTACCGCGCGACGGCGAAGAGCGGCGCCAGCGTGGCGCCACATTAAAACGACTCGGCGCCCTCACTATCCTCGGGCGGGTCAACGAGTTGGAAGCCTGGCTGCAGAAGCGTTTCCGCCCCTAATTCGTCCTAGAACCTTCCGCCCAGCAACACCCCAAACCAGGGGGTAGTACTAAGTAGCGCACCTGTACCATTGCCCGCGCAGCACCTAAACCTCATATTTGCATGCAGAGGCGGGGCTCCAGCCCCATACACTTTTATGAACGCCAATACTCGGCCAGCTGCGGCCCGCGCATTCGTGCGCAGTCTAAACATCCTCCTCAAGTTTGCACGAATGTACGACTTTGGTCATCCGCGCACCGCCAAACAATATGCCACCGCGTGGCAAGAGCTGCATACCGCGCTCGGTTCCGGCACGGAAAACGAAGCAGGGGTATTGCTCGCCGTCTCCGGAGACCAACTGCTCCTGGATGGTACACCGCTCGAATCCGCCGCCGCCGAGCGCGGATTTGCTCAAATGCTTTCCGCTGCGGGCATTGCCAGCATTCACTTTGCTCCCCAGGTAACCCAGGGCAGTCTAGCCCGTTTTGTTCGCGGATTTCCCACTGGAACCGGCACCAAGCCAACCCAGCTCGCCGAACAGTTGAAAGCAGCCCTCCAAGGCGACCCGCACATCCATGTGAACGAAGTGTGCTTTGTGCCCGCGGATTCAGCGGTTGCTCGCTCGACTGTCGCGCAGCAAATCGCGGCACACACCGTTGGCATGAGTCAGGAGAAAACGGACGAGCTTTTCAGTGATCCGGAGAAATTGCTGCAACTGATCATGGCGGCGGAAGGCAAGAAGGGAAATCGTGGCCGCGGCGCTGGCGACGGCAGCGGCGGGAATGGCGAAGGTTCGGGCGGATCGGGAGATGGATCTGGTAGCGGCGGCAACGGTAACGGCGGCGAGGGATTCGGTCCGGGCGGCGGTGGATTTGGGTACGGCAATGGTAGTGGTCAAGGCGGAAACGGAGGGCGTGGTTACGCCTCCGGCGATGCAGATACAGGCCAAACGGTATATGAGATGGAAAACGCGGAAGTAATTCGCGACTTTCCATCTAACGGCGGCGGCGGGAATCCGGTGTACGTGGAAGGCTCAGCGAATCTCGCACAGGGACCTGGTGCAGGATTTGCGGGCGGTGGCGACGACGTTGGCGCCGCATCAGGTTCGAGCTCAGGCTCGGGTGGCGGCTCGGCTCCGAGCACTTGGAACATTATCGGCGAGGGAACGGAAGGGGGCGCGCCCCTTGCACCGGACGCGGCGGGTTTCTGGTTCAACAAGAATGATGACGCGAACGCATCGCAAGGACGGCGAGGTAAAGGTGGCAAGAAGTCAAAAGGCGGCAATTCGATTTCAGGTGTAGCGGCAGGCGGTGGATTTACGGAAGAAGGCGGCGAAGGCGGCAACGGAGTTCCAACCGGTGGCGGCAATCGCGGCACGAACGGCGGCGGACGCGGTCTGGGCTACGCTCCGGGCGTGCCGCTCGGAGAGGGAACCCGCGGTGGTTCCGGCGCACCTCAAGATTCCGGCAAACGTGGTCCCGGCGGCTCCAGCGCTCGAGTGTGGAACGATCCTGCAGGTCCCGGTGCCGATTCCGGCAGTGGCTCAGCTGGCCGCTGGGGCAATGCGACCGCGGCAATTCGCGGCAGCCGCGATGCTCGTAGTGGCGCCGGTTCCATGGCGGTCGAAACCGGACTGATGTCGATTCACGAAGACGAACTCAAAGGTATTTTGCAAATGCTGGGGCAGATTGCCAGGACCACTGAATCTCCCAAGGACAAACTTGAAGCAGCGGCCTTTCAATCGCGGCTTTCCACTCTTCCGCGTCGCGCCCGCTTTACGGTCAGCCAGGCCTTGTCGGCTTTGGCGTCTCAAGCGCCGTCGGAAGTTGCAGACAAACCCATGCTCTTGAAGTTGGCCGAGCACATCGCCGTTCGTTTTGCGATGGAAAGCTACGAGCATGGCGACATCGAAGTGAACGCGGTCCGCCAGGTTCTGGACGAAATGAGCACGGAACTCGACGGTCTGCGCAAGATCCTCGGCGTGTACGAAGAAAAAATGGCGCGCCACGGCATCAACGTGCAATCGCACGTGGATATGCTGGCCCAGCAGTTCTGGTCGCAGATCCCCGAAGAAAAACGTAAAGGCGTGCTGGAGTCAGCGGAAGCCTGGTGCGTCCCGGCCGTTCAGGTACGTGAATATATCGAGCAGTTGATGGCTGCCGGCAAGAATGACGAAGCCGAAAGAATTCTGACCAACTATGCGAATTGCATCACCAATAAATCAACCGCGACCCGTCGGCAGACTGCAACCGGGCTAGCTGAACTCGCGGCCACCTTTGCGAAAGGTGACGAACGCCTTTTGCTGAGCACCATTCGCCTGGTCGGTGTACAGCTGGCCGAGGAACAAGATTCAGAATTACAGAGCCTGGTCGGTGCCGCTTTCGTGCGCCTTTCGCAGGAAGCCACCGACAACCGCTCTTATCCTGCGATCCAGCGCGCCGTGGAACTCGTCGATTATGTGGAAACCGAGCGCCCGGGTGTGGGCAAGAATCTTCGCCCGCGCATCGGAATCGAAGACCGCTTGCCGGAGTTCCTGGAAGAAGCCCTGAGAAAAGGCAACGTGCCATCGGGGCTTACCGATTTATTGCGTAGAATGCCGCTGATTGCGTCTCAACACGTCGCCGGTCGCTTCAGCCGCTCCGGCTTCCGCGAGGACTGCGACCTGCTCCTCGGAGTCATGAACTCGCTGGGCCCCGAAGCGGTGGATCATTTGCGCGAGCAGCTTCGCTCCGGCGGACCCAATGAAGCCATCCAGGCACTGGGGCTCCTGGTACGCGTTGATGCGGAATCGGTCGAGCAAATCCTTCCCGGCCGCATGGCGGAGTGGAAGCGTTCGGCCCACGACCGCGTCGTCCGCCAGATCTCCGGCAGCGGCTCCGCGGATCGTGGACACTTGCTCTTGCAGATTTTCGATGCCCTTGATCCTCTGGTGCGTCCGCTCGCCGTTGACGAAATCGGAATGAGCGGCGAGCAGGATGCGGATATGCGCCTGCTGCGGCTCGCCGAAGGCGATCTGCCGAAGGATGGCACGGACTACCTGAGGCTCAAAGCCATTGAAGCTCTGGGCCGCCTGCGTACCGCCGGCGCCGAGTCGATTTTGCGTAAAATCGCGGAAGGCCGCCGCGCGTTTCGGTGGGCCAGTCCCAGCGAGCTCCGTCTCGTAGCTTCTCAATCCATGATCAAGATTGATCCGGAATGGGTGCGGCATTTCGTTCCGCGCAGCGGTTTGAGCGTCGCCGAGTTCTCCATCGAGCCGCTCGAAGCCGATCCAGAATCGCCGGCTATCCGGCAGCGCCGCTATCCGCGCCTGCGCCTCGAGCAGCACGTAACCGCGACCACGACAAACCTGAAGGAAAACTGCCAGCTCGATATTCCCGAACTCGCGCTGGGCGGCGGCGTGGCCTTCTCGGAGCAAAGTCTGCATCCGGGAAGCATCGTTACCCTGCGCCTGACCACCTCGCAAAAGCCGGTAAAGGTTCAGGCCATCGTACGCGACGCAAATACCCAAGCCAGAGCCTTCGAAGTGGTGGATATGGAGCTCGAAGAGCGGGCCAAACTGCGGAGGTTGCTGGTGCAACTTGGCAGCGTGTTGAAAGCTTCCACGTCTAAGGAACGAAATCGCCGAACGACGCGCACGATTTCGACGTCTTCCACTACCTAAGACTGTTCATCTGCTCGCCTCGTTTCGAGGTCAGAAATTCGTCGCCGACAGGTGCGTGGCTCCGCTGAGCCTGCGGCGATCCGGCACGGAATCGGTCGATTCTCGCGAGTACCGCTGCAATCGCGCCTGCGATGAGACAAGCAGTCACCCTCGCGCTGCCCATTCCCAGCGTCGCCAACCCCGCCGCGGCCAAAAACAGAACAACCGCGTAGCTGGTGAGCACGACCGCCCGTGAGGTCCAGCCCCGCGCCAGCTGGTAGTCGCCCGAAATTATTTGTTCAAGATATTCGACAAGCTCGGGGTTTCGACACGGGTGGAACTGGTCTTGTACTGTCTCCAGAAAAAGCCGCTGCCCGGCCAACTCGCCAGCTAACGGATGCGCAGATCTTGGGGGCCTGTCACTAATCCTGTGATTTCAAAAATCGCTCCACATCGCGGGCGGACGGCATCGAAGGCTGCGCGCCATTTCTGGTTACTGAAATGGCAGCCACCGCGGATGCATACCGCGCCGCCTCGCGCGGCTCTTTGCCACGCAGTAGACTCACCGCAAAACCGGCGTTGAACGCGTCGCCAGCCGCCGTAGTATCCACCGCTTTCACTGTAAATGACGGGACCATCTGGCGCGCGCCGTCGGCTGTGGCAATATAAGCGCCCTGCGCACCCATTTTGATCACGACATTCTTTGGTCCGCGGGCCAACAGCAGATCGGCGCAGCGCGCTGCTGTCCGCGGAGTTACCGCCTCGTTCGGCGCCAGCCCGCACAAGATGCGTGCTTCACTTTCATTCGGGGTGATCCAGCTCACCGCCTGCAACACTCCCCCGGGCAATTCCCGCGCTGGCGCTGGATCCAGCATCAACGGAATCTTGTTGCGATGCGCAAATACCGCCAGCGTCTCCAGCGTAATCAAGGGAATCTCCAGCTGAGCCAGGATCATCCCTGCTTTTCGCAATAGCCCAGAATTTGCCGAAATATCCTTCGGCAGCAATTTTCCGTTGGCACCCGGAACGACCACAATATTATTTTGCCCGTCGCTACCAATATTGATGAGTGCGACGCCGGAAGAACCGGTGACCGTCTTGACCGCCTTCACTTCGACTTTCGCCTTTCGCAGCGACGCCTTCAATTCCGTTCCAAACGCGTCATCCCCCACCTTTGCAACCATGCTGACCGGAAATCCCAGTCGCCCTACGCCCACCGCCTGGTTCGCTCCCTTGCCACCGTGAAAGGTATTGAACGACTTGCCGGTCAGCGTCTCGCCGGGTAAGGGCACATGATCGGCGGTCGCGACCAAATCCAGATTGATGCTGCCCACCACTACAATCGGTTTGCGCATGGCACGCCTCGCCTCCAGGGTTACCGCGGCCCAGCCTATCACCACCGTGGCAATGTTGCCTGCCGGCCAGTGCGAATTTCTCTCAGCCGAGCGCGTGCCTTCCAGCCAAGCCTCATGCTAACCTTTCATTTCTGGTGTTTTCCGCGCGACGCCCGGGTGGCGGAATGGCATACGCGGCAGACTTAAAATCTGCTGTCCCTCACGGGGCATGTGGGTTCGACCCCCACCCCGGGCACCATCATTTCCCGTAGGAACTAGGTTAGTTACGGGAACATCGTTCTCCGTGTCCCTCGCCTTGAGAGAGTACGAGTGGGTCCCGGCTCCACGCGCGCTTCAAATCAGCCTCTAATTGCTCTTGTCGCGCACGTACCCACGGAGCGTAGTGCTTTTCAGTGATCCGCACGCTTTGGTGGCCAAGTAGAACTGACACCCTTTCGATTGGCACACCGGCGAGGAGCAATTCGACTGCGAACGTGTCACGGAATCGGTGGGCGTGTCCGTCCTGTATATTTGCCAGCTTGAACAGTTTGCGTAAGCGTGTCTGCCAGCTCCGCACAATGCTCTCCAGTTTCCCGCTGCCGCTCCAAAAGAAGAATTTCTCGGTCACTCTTGGCGTCGCCGCGAGCGCGGACACGACAAAATCAGGAAGGACTGTATTCACGGGAACGCCAGTCTTTATAGAAAAACGCGGTTGCCTTTTAGGCGTTCGATATTCAAATTCACCGCATCTCCAATTCGCATACCGCTGTATCGAAGCAATAGCACTAAGCCTCGAATGCGCCTACCGTTCTCAACTCCATGACTTGGCATTTCATTTCTGTACTGGTCTGTGGCGACAAGAATTCGATGCACCTCTTCGTTACTGAATGGCAAGGTCGGACAGAGAGTGACCTTCGGTGCTTTTAGTTCTATTGCCGGGTTGTTAAGAATCCAATTCCGTCTTTGCACAAACCAAAGAAATGCGCGCATGCGCTCTAGCTTCTTTGCGCTTGAGCGTGGACCGTCTTTCCAGTGCGACCTAAACGCACTGAGCGTCGACAAGTCAAATTCGTCAATAAATTGCAGTCCTTTGCTCACAGCGAACTCCTGCATCTGCCGCTGTAGCAGTCTGTACTTTCTTATTGTTGACTCGTGGAGTTTTCGGGCTTCAATATCGACCAGAAATTTCTGCCAGCAGTCAGAGAGTGTCTTTCGCATCGGACGCGAGGTGCGACGATCTTCGATCTCCCAACCGCGGATTATCTCCTGGGCCTGCTGCCAGTCACGGACCCTGAGGGATTCTCGTACTTCCGTCCCAGAGAGGTAGCCGTCTACCCAAATCGGACATTGGCAATGACGATGCTTTCGTCCTTTCGCGCGGTGCTTACAGCTTCTTCGATGACGGCGATAAAGCGTGAGCATATCGTGACTCTAAGAAGGCGTCGGCCTCACGGCCAGTCGCGTGTGAACGCGGTTTAATACCATCTGCGGAATACGAAGCGTGCGATACCGCCTTTTGTGACGAGGGGACGGATCTCCGATTACAAGTACGCCCGGTTCATGCTCGAACAGATCGCGGACTTTATCAGGGCTTAGGTGCCACATCTCCGCCACTTCATCCACCGCGTAGTGACGCTCGACAGGCCGGCCGTTTTCGTGCGGGATTTGCACTTCCATGGCCCTCTCCTCTGCTTTTAATTTCCGGGGGAGTAAGAAGTTCAAGTCTCGGCTATTTATTTGCTGTTCGCCGCGTTTCGTTGCTGAACAATGTTTCGTTGCCCCGTGATGTATGAGACTCGTCTTTCTTGGTCAGTTCGTCGTCCTTCGAAGGACCTGGTACCTCGTCATGATGCGCGAACCATTCACGGAATTCCGTGTCCTTATGGAAAAGCAGTTTGAGTGACTCGGCGACAACGAACGCCGGCGTGGAACCGATGTACTCAGCATACTTTCGTAATTTGAGATCGACTTCCTCCTCTACGCGGACCTGAATCGTTGCGTTTCGAATGAGTTTGGGTGGCGCTTTCAGAATTGGCATTTCGATCCTTCTCCTTTCCGTGGGCCCGTCGTTCGGGCCCTGTTACAAGGTTTGTGCAGAACCGCGTGGCCGTGTCGTTGGCTGGGACTGAATACGTGAGAGGTAGCCCTGCTGGGGGTGCATCGCTGCTGTGTGACGTTGCTCGTCGGAACCAACGGGCGGGAGCGACCCCGAAAAACTTTTTGGGCGGCTGAAAGCCGAAAAAGTGGGGTCGCTCCCGCCCGTTTCTGTAGTTTGCCCAGCGCTGCTTTTGAAATTCCTGAGCCCGATGCTCCGTGTTCTCAGGAGCTTGGACGTGCAGAAGGTAGGAATCCAGACCGCAGCGGCGTGAATCTGTGCGCGATGACGCAACGAGATCGAAGCCTATTCGCCGCGAGAGAACGATCGCCATTCACGAGCGGAGGTCCACCTGCTGTCGAATTCCTGTTCAGCTTGAGCTGACTTAATAATTGGCCGAAGAAATGCGGACAAGCGCGTCATGAGGGTTTTGAGTTCGATTTCTTGAACGCGCGGCTTGTTCTTGCTGCCGAAAGCCTTCCACTGCTTGATCTTGTTTCATCTTGGTAGAATTCGGGCGTAAACGCGAACGGTGTACCTCCGTCCGGCCAGGCGGTTCCACGCCGCTCAAAGGTCGCGCGGACAGCATCGACGAGTGCTTTCCCGTTAAATTCAAATGTCTTTGAAGGACTGTGCAGGTCATGAAAATCTTTCATCCGGCTGTTCGCAATGCCGAGTTTGACCATTGCTTCGAGTTTCTCCGACACGACGGTTTCGCGAGGGTAAGTCAGCAGGCGAGGAGCTGGGAGATTAAGTAGGGTCGGATATTCGCTCTCGATGGGGCCGGGGCTGATGACGTCGCCGAATCCGCTGTCGATTTGAATGGGAATTTGGGCCTTGTCCAGAAATGCCGTAAGAGTGACTCGCAGGCCTTCGTCCTCTTTGATGCGTTCCGCCTTCACCGTTTTCGGATCGAAACGCAACCCATCATCCTGGACTTCAATGGCTGATATTTCCTGGAAGATGCGAATGAACCGTTCACGGGAATTGTCGCCTTTTGCCAGAAAATCAGCGTCACGCGTCGCGCGATAATCCTTGGTCCAGAGTTCGAAGAGCAGCGCGCCCTTCAGGATAAATGTATCCCGGTACTTGGATTTGCTGAGTCGGAACAACATCCGTTCGAGGCCGTACTTGGTGAGTACGAGTCCGAAATCGTCGTTTCGTTCCTGGGCGAGATTCAGCAGTTTCTGCCGAATCGAGGCCGGAAGGTTTTTGATTTTTGAATCAGGCAATTAGAGCGACTCCAGGTAGGGACGCATGATGTTCGCGACGCGGCACGCTTTGGCCGCTGCCCAAAGCTCATCCATGGACGCTCTCTTGCGGCGGCGACATTCCCTGAGAGCTTCCAGGGCCACGTCCATGCCGATCTTGTGGCGAAACTTAAAGCAATCGGCCACTGTTTTTGCCGGCGTGTAGACCTTCAGGCTTCCGCCGTGAACTGGATATTCCTTTGCGCCGAAGTGAAGGGCAGTCCCTGACATGCGCACGAATCGGATTGCTGGCGCAGTGATCTGCGGGGTCCATGCTTTAACATCAATTGCCATCCAGATCTGGTGCGGTGCCTGCGTCGTGAACTTATGAAATTGGAGGGCAGAGAGGAGGCAAATTACCCCTTTGGGAACTCTGTAGGATGCTTCTAGGAGCGATCGGTGTTCCGTGATCGGAGATGAAGTTGAAGTATAGAGACCTCGGCCCACCTTTTTGAGCAGTCCCTTTTGAACGAAGCGAGAGAGATAGTTTCGCGGAACCCCGAGAGCGGATGCGTCCTTGGAGCGAATGATCTGCTGCTTCGTAGCCAGACCGAGGATGCGCTTTGATTTAGATTCCATGGTGTGAATCAGTGTGCCAAATACTCGGTATATGTCAATAAGTACCGAGGAATCGAGACATTGGTCCAACCACAACTTCTCCCCAACAAGGTTAGGGAATTGTGCGACCCATCTTTGTCGCATGATTCCTTTGTGTGCCAAAATTGTGCCAGAATCCAACGTTTTCATTCCATTCGGGTTACTTTTGAGCGAAAAGCAGATTCCCCGAGTTGTTGGAAACGTTAGTAGTTATAAATGATGGGTGGAGTTGTTGGAGTCGAGTGTCGTGCGCCCAAGGCAGGCGCGCTACCAGGCTGCGCTACGCCCCGACATGAAGTGCGCGTAATGGATTATAAAGCACTTCCCAACAGAATTGTTGTTCCACCCGTCCAATTTGGCCGTCAACGTCACGAATCCAATTACTCCCGATCACCGCGCCCTCACCATCGGGCACACCGATTCTGGAGGGGAAGAGATCGCGCGGCAGTTTCCTTCAGCCACCGTGGTCAAGGCATTCAACGCGATCTTTGCGGAGGTCTATGCGGCGCAGAACACGCAAATCGGTGGACGTGCCGTTACGGTTTTCTTTGCAGGTGATGATCCGCAGGCGAAGGCTGGTGTCCGGGAGCTCATCATGACACTTGGATTCGACGCCGTGGACGCGGGCCTACTTGCAAATGCGCGCTATCTCGAACCCTTGTCCCTGCTTAATATTCATCTGGGAAAGGTTTTGGGATTTGGAACCCAGATTGGATTCTCCCTACTCAGAAAACCGAAGAGCCCCTCGCAGTGATGCGAAGGCATGCAGCCAATCTGAACGAATAATTGAAACCTAGCGGTAGCCTGTTGTCGTCTGATTTACAGCGCGAGACCGGTTTCGCCGCGAGAGGGGGACGAGCGACGCAAGTAGTTTGCCCGTGAGTTTGCGAACGTTGTTGAGATAGTGGACGTGTTCAGAACTGCTCACGCAACGTCATCAGCCGGCCTCCGCGCAAGCAGCGCCGGCGGTTCCGGATGTTCTCCCGCGTCGTGGTCATCGTGCCACAAGCCATTCATCGCGCGACGAATCGAGAGTATCCGCAGCCGCCTGTATCGAAGGGAACACCTAAAAAGGGCAAGACCGTGGTACAACCAGAAACTGTCAATTATGGTGACAACCCCTAAGACCCCGGATTCGCTCCCCGAACATCCCTCTCGAAAAAGACGGTACTGGTGGGTGTGGCTTCTTGCCATTGCCGTGATCTTGATCGTCGGAGGAGTCATGCTTTGGCGCCACCACGAGGCCAAGGAAAAAGCCGCGGCTGCCGCACGCCGTGCGGCGAGCGCGGCGGTGACTATCACGAGCGCCACGGCCGAGAAGGGCGATATTGGCGTTTACCTTGACGCAATCGGTACGGTCACTCCGGTCTACACCGATTCCATCACCAGCCAGGTGAATGGGTTGATCGTCACGGTGTCCTATAAAGAAAGCCAGCTGGTGCACAAAGGCGATCCGCTGGTTGACATCGATCCGCGTCCGTACGCCGCAACGCTGTTGCAGGCCCAAGGGGCGCTGGAGCGAGATGAGAACGTTCTCGCGCAAGCGCAGATGGACCTTGACCGCTACCGCGCCGCGTTGGCTCGCAACGCGATTGCGGAACAACAGATGGCCGACCAAGAAAAGATCGTATTGCAGGATCAAGGTACCGTGAAGAATGACTGGGGCGCGGTTCAGTTTGATCAGGTGCAACTGGACTACTGCCACATCACGGCTCCCATCAGCGGCCAGGTCGGGTTACGGCTGGTGGATCCGGGAAACGTGGTGCAATCCGCCGGAACTCAAACGCTCGTCGTTATCACGCAGCTACAACCCATAACCGTAATTTTCACGATCGCGGAAGACAGTCTGGGGCCAGTCGAAGCGCGCCTGCGAAAGGGAGCCAAACTTTCCGTCGATGCTTTCGATCGAACGGCGCAGACGAAGATTGCAAGCGGCCAGCTTGTGGCGATCGACAATCAGATCGATACGACTACCGGAACGGTGAAAGGGCGGTCGTTATTCGCGAACAAGGACAATGCCCTGTTCCCCAATGAGTTCGTGAACACACGGCTGCTGGTGAACACGCTACAAGGAGTGACGCTGATTCCGGCGTCGGCCATACAACAAAATGGGCAAGCTTCGTTTGTTTACGTGATTCAAAACAACGTGGCCCAGATGCGCAGCGTCAAACCGGGAGTCACCGACGCGGGAATGACGCAGGTAGACGGCGTCAACCCGGGCGACGTTGTGGCGAACAGCGGCTTCGATAAGTTGCAGAGTAACGCCAAGGTGGTCATTTCAACCACGCCCGCCCCAGCGGACACGAGCGGAAGCAACGTGCCGTGAATCCTTCCCGTCCATTTATCCAGCGGCCTGTCGCAACCGCTTTGCTGATGGCCGCAATCTTCCTGGTCGGAATTGTTGGGTACATTCAACTGCCGGTGTCCGCGCTGCCGGAGGTCGACTATCCGACGATTCAGGTGCTTACGTTTTATCCCGGTGCCAGCCCGGATGTGATGGCGACGACGGTTACAGCTCCGCTGGAGCGGCAGTTCGGCGAAATGCAGGGCCTGAGCCAGATGACTTCGACAAGTTCCGGCGGGACTTCGGTGGTCGTCTTGCAATTCAACCTGAGTCTGGACATCGACGTAGCCGAAGAAGAAGTCCAGTCCGCCATAAACGCGTCGCAAAGCCTTCTGCCGTCCAACCTGCCCTCGCCGCCAATTTACAGTAAGACGAACCCAGCCGATGCCCCGGTACTTACACTGGCCATCACCTCGACTTCGGTGCCGCTTTCGCAGGTCGAGGACCTGGTGGACACGCGGCTGGTGCCCAAGATTTCGCAGCTCAATGGAGTCGGGTTGGTAACGATCAGCGGCGGTCAAAAGCCTGCCGTGCGCATTCAAGCCAACCCCACGCAGTTGTCATCCTATGGGATCAACTTGGAGGATGTGCGGACCGCGTTGACCCAGGCCAGCGTAAACGCAGCCAAGGGCAATTTCGACGGGGCGAGCCAGGATTACCAGATCGACGCGAACGATCAGCTGGTGAGCAGCAAGGATTACAGAAGCGTGGTCGTGGCCTATCGCAACGGCGCGCCGGTGATGCTGACGGACGTAGCGCAAATCGTGGATGGAATCGAGAACAACGACCAGGCGGCGTGGATGAATCAGACTCCCGCGGTAATCGTGAACGTGCAACGCCAGCCAGGAGCCAACACCATCAGCGTGGTCAAGGGCATCAAGCAATTGCTGCCGCAACTGCAGGTCAACCTGCCCAAGAGCATCCAGGTGACCATCTTGACCGATCTGACCACCGCGATCGAAGCGTCCGTTTCTGACGTCGAGTTTGAGTTGATGCTGACGATCGTGCTGGTGGTGATCGTGATCTTCATCTTCCTGCGCAGCCTGCGGGCCACCATCATTCCCAGCGTGGCCGTGCCACTCTCGCTGGTGGGCACATTTGGAGTGATGTTCGTTCTGGGCTACAGCCTGGATAACTTATCGCTGATGGCGCTGACCATCTCTACCGGTTTCGTGGTGGACGACGCCATCGTCATGATTGAGAACATCTCGCGCTACATCGAACAGGGCGAACCGCCAATGCAAGCGGCGCTCAAAGGCGCGGAGCAAATCGGCTTCACAATTCTGTCATTAACCGTATCGCTCATCGCCGTGCTGATTCCCCTGCTATTCATGGGCGACGTGGTGGGGCGTTTGTTTCGCGAATTTGCCGTGACGCTGGCGGTGACCATCATCTTCTCGGCAGTCGTCTCGCTGACGCTCACCCCGATGATGAGCGCGCGGATTCTGCGGCACACTCCCAAAGAGCAACAGGGACGTTTTTATCAAGCGTCGGAACGCGTTTTCGAACGCATGATCGCGTTTTACGGACGCACGCTGAAGTTCGTCCTGGGATATCAGACGATTACGCTGATCGTCGCGGCAGTCACCATGGTGCTGACGGTTTTTCTTTACATCGTGATTCCCAAAGGATTTTTCCCGGTGCAGGACACCGGCGTAATCCAGGGAATCTCGCAAGCGCCGCAGGCGATTGGCACCAAGGCCATGGCGCAGAAGCAGCAAGAACTCGCCAAGGTGGTGCTGGCCGACCCGGCGGTGGAAAGCCTGTCGTCGTTCATCGGCGCGGACGGCACCAACACGACGATCAACAGCGGCCGGATGTCGATCAATCTGAAACCGCTCGACCAGCGGAAAATCAGCGCGTCGGAGGTAATTCGCAGACTCAAGCCAAACTTGAACAAGGTTCAGGGCATACAGCTGTTCATGGAGCCCGTGCAGAACATTACCGTCGATGACCGGGTGAGCCGCACGCAATATCAATACACGCTCGAAGATCCGGACGTGAATGAACTAAATGAGTGGACGAACCGCTTCGTCGAGCGGCTCAAGCAATTGCCCGAACTGGAAGATGTTGCGACGGATCAGCAGTTGGGAGGACTCGCCGTAACCCTGATGATCGATCGAGTGAGCGCTTCGCGGCTGGGGATCGCGCCATCGACAATCGATAACACCCTCTATGACGCGTTCGGCCAGCGGCAAATCAACACGATGTACACGCAGGTGAACCAGTACCACGTTGTTCTGGAGAGCGTGCCACAGTTTCAGCAAGACCCCAGCAATCTGAATCATATCTACATTCAGTCGAATTCCTCGTCCGGCCAAAGCGGAACTGCGGCTTCTTCCTCGTTCGCGGCATCCGGTTCGGCTGCGGCGGGCTCCAACGCGCTGACGACTTCGGCGCTGTACACGCCTTCGGCAAATACGCTTGCGCCTCCCACGGACGCGCTTTCGGCGAGCGCATCCACTGCCACGTCGAGCAAGGGGGCAAGCTCGGCGGGAGCCACCAGCTCGGCCATGAGTAATGCCGTGCCGCTGAACACTTTCTCTCAGTTCGTGAAGACGACGGAGCCGCTCGCTGTTACGCACCAAGGCCAGTTTCCGGCGATCACTGTGTCGTTTAATCTCGCGCGGAATGCCGCGCTCGGCAACGCGATTACGGCAGTCGACAAAGCACAGAAGGACATGCACATGCCGGCGAGCCTGCAGGCCGGTTTTCAAGGCACAGCAGCGTCGTTTACCAACTCGCTGTCGAATGAACCGCTGCTGATTCTGGCCGCGCTGGTGGCCGTGTACATCGTGCTCGGCGTTCTGTATGAAAGTTTTGTGCATCCCATCACGATTCTGTCCACGTTGCCATCCGCTGGAGTTGGCGCATTGCTCGCGCTGATTCTGTTTCGCCAGGATTTGAGCGTGGTGGCACTGATCGGAATCATCCTGCTGATTGGCATCGTGAAAAAAAACGGCATCATGATTGTTGACTTCGCGCTGGACGCCGAGCGCAACCATGGAAAAAGCGCGACGGACGCCATCTACGAGGCCTGCCAGCTCCGCTTCCGTCCCATTATGATGACCACGATGGCTGCGCTGCTGGCGGGGCTGCCGCTAGCGCTGGGAACCGGAATCGGGTCGGAATTACGCAAACCACTGGGAATCGCGATGGTAGGCGGTCTGCTGCTGAGCCAAGCGCTCACGCTCTACACCACGCCCGTGATTTATATCTTCTTTGACAATCTCGCGCATCGCTTCGCGCACAAATCCGAAACGGGAAACAATCCAGAGCCTGCGGGACAAACGTGAATATTTCGGCGCCCTTCATTCACCGGCCGGTGGCGACGACGCTGCTCACAGTGGCGATCGCGATCACCGGGGCGATTGCGTTCGAGGTGCTGCCGGTGTCGCCTCTACCCCAAGTGGATTTTCCAACAATTTCCGTCAGCGCGAGCCTGCCGGGAGGCAGCGCGGATATTATGGCTTCGTCGGTCGCCACTCCGCTGGAGCGCCAATTCGGCCATATCGCGGGCGTGACGGAGATGACCTCCGCAAGCTCGCTGGGCAGCACGTCGGTCACAATTCAATTTGACCTGAGCCGGAACATTGACGGCGCGGCGCGTGACGTCGAGGCCGCCATTAATAGCGCGCGATCGTATCTGCCCACCAATCTGCCCTCCAATCCGACGTACCGCAAGGTCAACCCCGCGGATGCGCCAATCATGATCCTGGGGCTTACGTCGGACAAATACGGCCCGGCGAAGTTGTATGACGAAGCTTCCACGGTTATCCAGCAAAAGCTGTCGCAGATACAGGGCGTGGGACAGGTCAGTCCCGGAGGTGGCGCACTCCCATCCGTGCGCGTCGACGCAAATCCCACGCAACTGGCGAGTTACGGGCTTACCCTGGCAAATTTGCAATCTGTATTGAGCCTGCAGAACGCCGACCAACCCAAAGGCAAGATCTCCGACGGAATCGTGACCGCGGACATCCTTGCGAACGATCAAATTTCGCAGGCGGCGGATTACAAGCCGCTCATCTTGGGCTACAGCAACGGCGCGGCCGTGCGGCTGTCCGACGTCGCCGAGGTGACCGATTCCGTGCAGAACGTACGCGCGGCCGGGTATCTGAACGGACAGCGCGCGGTGATGCTGATCATCTTCCGCCAGCCCGGGGCCAACATCATCCAGACGGTGGACAACATACAAGCGCAACTACCGTCGATCAAGGCGTCCATTTCGCTTGGTATGGATATAACCATCGTTCTCGACCGCACTACGACCATCAGAGCCTCGATCAGCGACGTGGAAAAGACTTTAGTCATTTCGATCGTGCTGGTCATCGTCGTGGTGTTCATCTTTCTGCGCAATGGCCGCTCGACGTTGATTCCCGGCGTGGCCGTGCCGGTATCGCTGCTTGGCACGTTTGCGGTGATGTACGCGTTCGGCTACAGCCTTGACAATCTCTCACTGATGGCGCTGACGATTTCGACCGGATTTGTGGTGGATGACGCCATCGTCGTGATGGAGAACGTCACGCGGCATCTGGAAAGTGGGATGAAGCCCCTGGAGGCAGCACTGAAAGGCGCGGAAGAGATCGGCTTCACCGTATTCTCCATCAGCGTTTCGCTGGTGGCGGTCTTTATCCCGCTGTTGCTCATGGGAGGAATCGTAGGCCGGCTGTTCCGCGAGTTTGCCGTCACGCTCTCGACCGCCATCGTCGTATCCATGATCATTTCGCTGACCGCGACGCCGATGATGTGCGCCTACCTTTTGAAGAGCGAGCGCACACAAAAGCACGGACGCCTCTACACGGCCAGCGAAAAGACTTTTGACTGGCTACTGTCGTTGTATGAGCGCACTCTGCGGTGGGTTTTGGATAATCCCGCGCCGACGCTGATCGTGCTGGTCTTCACCATCGCGCTGAATGTGGGGCTGATCATCAAGATACCGAAGGGATTTTTCCCGGAGCAGGACACCGGAGCAATCACTGGCGGGCTGCAGGGGCCGCAAGATTCTTCGTTCCCGGCGATGAATAGCTCGATTCAGCAGGTCGTGGGCGTGATTAAGAACGACCCGGCGGTCGCGAATGTCATTGCGTTTACCGGCGGCAATGGGGCGACAAACACCGGGTCCGTCTATATCGCGCTCAAGCCGCTCGCGGTGCGAAAAGTCAGCGCCGCGCAAATCATCGACCGTCTGCGCGGGCAGTTGAACCGTCTGCCCGTGGCTTCAACATTCCTGCAGGCCGCGCAGGATCTGCGCATTGGCGGGCGTTCAGGCAACGCGATGTATCAATACACGATCCAATCCGACAACGAACAGGATCTGTCCAAGTGGGGACCTGTCCTGCTCGCGCAGATGAAGCGTCTGCCCGGATTTCAGGACGTGAGTTCGGATCAGCAAAATGGCGGGCTCGACGAAATGATGACCTATGACCGCGTCACCGCGGCCAAACTCGGATTTACGGCGCAGTCGCTGGATTCGACGCTGTACAGCGCGTTCGGCCAATCGGAAGTGTCCGTCATCTACACACAGTTGAACCAGTATTACGTGGTGCTGGAAGTCGCTCCGCAGTATTGGCAAAGTCCGGAAGGATTAAAAGACATCTATCTGCGGACAGGCGGCAACGGCGGCAGCATTCCCCTGCTCACGGTTGCCACGAATCAGACCAACACGACGCCTCTGGCGGTAAACCACACGGGATTGTTTCCTTCGGTAACGACTTCGTTCAACCTGGCCGATGGCATGTCTTTGAGCGACGCCACTGCGCGCATCGGACAAATGCAACAGCGGCTTGGCACACCTTCCACGATCCAAGGTTTTTTCGCGGGCACACTGCTCGCCTATCAACAATCGCTGAGTACGGAACCCGTGCTAATCCTGGCGGCCTTGCTGGCTGTATATATCGTTCTCGGAATTCTGTACGAAAGCCTGGTCCATCCGCTGACGATCATCTCGAGTTTGCCGCCGGCAAGCGTGGGCGCGATGCTGGCTCTGATGCTCTTCAAAGAGGATCTGAATATTATTTCGATCATCGGCATCGTGCTGCTGATCGGCATCGTCAAAAAGAACGCCATCATGATGATCGATTTTGCGCTGCAGGCCGAGCGCGAGGAAGGAAAGAACACAGCCGACGCCATATTTGAAGCATGTAAGCTTCGCTTTCGTCCGATCCTGATGACCACGATGGCCGCTCTGTTCGGTGCTTTGCCATTGGCCCTGGGGACCGGCACAGGGTCCGAACTCCGCAAGCCCCTGGGCATTACGATTGTGGGAGGTTTGATCGTGAGCCAGATGCTTACGCTATACACAACGCCGGTCGTTTATCTGACGTTTGATCGCCTCCGCCTGCGCATGCAGAAAAGACATGACGACGTTCCGCGGGGGACAGGGTTTGCGCCTGAAGGCGCGGATTGACGTCTCGATGCGGGCTAAGATTTTCTCGCGGGCGCCGCCGGCGCGAAATGGCGCGCGAGTACCCGCGACGAAGCCGACGAATTAGCGTGCATATCTGCGGATGCCACTCCGCGACCGAAATCCAAAGATGTTCTCTATGAGACAGAAACTCTTCTTCGCGGCGTCTAAGATCGGGTCTGGGATCATCGGCTGTTGATCCGAACTTGGGAGGAAAGAAATGACTACTGCGAAAGCCGAGAAGTGTGCACACCCCGTTTGCTCGTGCGTTCCAACGTCAGGCAAATACTGTAGTACCCAATGCGAAGCCATGGAAAGGACGCCGGACATCGATTGCTCCTGCGGCCACGCCATCTGCACCGGCAGAACATCCGAATAAAAAATATAGTTGAGCGATTATCGAAATCCAGGCCACGGAGTTGTCATGGGCGAAATCTACGCATGGGAAAAGGTGTATCAAGACGCGTTTGGCGAAACCGACGTGCGGAATCTCCACGAACGAATCATTGCAGCAGAAACAATTCTCATCGCTCGCGGACAGCAGATCAGTCATTCCGCAATCGGCAACGGCTACGAGCAGCGGGAACGACGAGCCCTGCAGCAAGCGGCGGAGGGACTGCGGAGACTCAAATTAGAAACGATGAAGTCGCCGGGTAGAGATACCGCCGACTCCATGGCAGTGAGCGCCCGACCTCCGCGTCCCCCGCTAAACTTTTCCAAGTATCGATAATCCTCAACCGAGATACCGTTGCAGCGGGCCTCGACCTGGGCCCGCAATCAGACGTCTCTGACGATGGCAGGCCGCCCGCGAGCGGCAAGACTTCAAGCAATGTGCAAACGCCGAAAAACGGGAACTTTGACCCAGATCCACCAAGAACGCAAATAGTACCGCCGACACAAGCGTGGAAGCGACAACTGCAACTGGCAGAGGGCGCATGGCTATACCCCGAATTGCCAATGTGGAGATGATCAAGATATCGCCTATCGAGGCGACAATGACCCATGTGCCAGGACGCGAACTCCACAAGTGCTGACGTTCGCGAAGAGAGTACAGCGTGGCCTCGCCGGCAAACACAAGAGTGATCGTCGCCAGAGTCTGAATTCCCGCAGTATCGAGCCCCAGCCGGAATTGACCTACGAGCAGAGCGCCAGTGCAGAATCCGAGAAGACAGATCCCTACAATACAGCTGGCCAATGTTAGTTTGCCGATCTGCCAGGAGTTCGGTTTCGCTGACTGCCGGACGTTGTCCGTGGTCACGGACATTCCGAGAAAATCGCCGGTAACCATGAGAATTACCATGAGCATCGGCGTAAGCACGGCGTGCCCGGTGATGATCAGCCCCACCGTAAGGAACAGTACGTTTACGACCTTCTTGGCGACGGAGTTCAGCGTGTAGGTGAGGATGCGCTGGAATGCCGAACGGCCTTCCTTGACTGCGGAGACAATACCGCCGAGTCCGGCCGTAGTCAGCACGATTCCCGCGGCCGACTTGGCCACGTCTGTTGCTGTGGAGACTGCAACGCCCATCTGCGCCTGGCGAAGGGCGGGGGCATCGTTGGCTCCGTCTCCGCACATACCCACGGTGTGACCGGTTTTCTGGAAGGCCTTTACTAGGGCATATTTTGCCTCCGGAAAGACGCCCGCGAAAACGGCGAACTGTTCGGGGCGCACATCAACGGGAAGCGGCCCGGGCGGACAAATGGGCCCATCGAGTCCGACGGCGTGAGCGACGATCGCGGCAGTGGCGGGCGCATCGCCCGTTACCATAATGGTGCGAACTCCCAAGGCTCCTAACTCCGCGATGAGAGCACTGGCGTCAGGCCGGGGCGGATCGCTGAGGGCGAGGAGTCCGATAAGTTGGAGGGCCTTGCCGGCGGGGCCCGCTGCAACGGCGAGAACTCGGAAACCTTGTTTCTCGAGTTCATCGGCTGCACTCGATCCTGCCCCAGGTGTGAATACTGCGGACGGTGGTTGCACGAGCGCCATGACCGTGCCGTACGCGCCTTTCACGATTCGCAAACTCTCGCCGGCTACGGCTGTGGCGCTCGCCTCGGACATTTTTTTGGCGGGATCGAAAGGCGTGAATTTGAGGAGCTTCGGTGCATTTTGTTCGCTCTTCTGTTTAGCAGCTATTCGAACTGCAGCGTCCACAGGGTCCTCGCCGCCATCTGCACTGGCCAGGGTCGCCAACGCCAGGACGTGCGCTTCCGTGAAGCCTGCCATTGGCCGAACGTTGCTCACCGACAATTCGTTGCGAGTCAAAGTGCCCGTCTTGTCGGTACACAGGACCTCCATCGTTCCTGCTTCGTCCACGGCGGAGAGCCGCGTGGGCAGCACGCCTAGCTTCGCGAGAGACTTAGCCCCGAGCGCGGTAGCGACCGTAAAGGTTGCCGGTAGCGCTACGGGGATGGCCGCTAACACCGCCGTGAGCACCAGCGGGACAATTTCGCTCCATCCCATTCCGCGAAGGTTCGCATAAATTATCAAACCTACGATGATCACACCATTGAAGAGCGCGAGATTGCGCACCACACGCAGAACGGTCTTTTGCTGGGAACTGACCACGTGCGCAGTGCGCACCAACTCCGCCGTGTGCCCGAACTTGGTTCGCGACCCGGTTTGGATTACCTTGGCGGTGGCTTCGCCCCGGCGAACAAGCGCTCCTGCGTAGGTCTGCGCTCCGAAGCCCATCTCGACCGGCACGGATTCACCGGTCAGCATGGATTGATCGATGAGAACCGATCCGTCCAGAATTGTGACGTCCGCCGCTACCACCGCTCCGAGCGAGAGCTTAACAAGATCGCCGGGGACAAGTTCTGCGGAGGGTATGATTTTCCATGCACCATCACGACGAACTGAGGCAGAGAAAGCAAGACGTGACTTCAGGGCCGCCAGTGTTGCCTGCGCTTTCCCTTCCTGAAAAAAGCCGAGCGCAGCATTGAATAGCAGAAGCGCCGCGATAATCGCGGCCTCGGTAAATTTGTGCAAAACCAATTGAAGGACAATTGCAGCCTCAAGCATCCACGGAACCGGAGCCCACAGTTTATCGAGCGCCCTGCGCAGAGGGTGAAGGGCCGTGTCAGGCATGGAATTCGGCCCGACTGTTTGAAGCTGGCTTTGCGCTTCTGCGCTGGTCAGCCCACTAGTGCCGCTCTGGCCGGATGCAATGTGAAACTGTTTGCGCGCCGGTCAAATGTGGTCAGGGTTTCCGAGCCATGACGAACTGATGAAGTGCGAAAATGGCGAGACTGCGGCGCAGTCGCCGACTTCCTTCGGCAATTTTCAGCGTGATCGGCGCCCGTCCTGGAAACGGAACCTGATGCACAGTCCCGTCGGTACGCAAAATCTCCCACCCCGCCCGTCGCACCAGGCGTCGGACCTCAGGGAAATTCTAAACTGTGTCGTACGGCTGCGATTCTTCCGAGCGTTGTGGGCGCCCCAGGACCGAGTCATAAACTCGATACAGCCCCATCAAATTGAAGTAATTGGGTGTGGTCAGATAGAGTAACCCGCCCGGACGGCATACTCTGGCCATCTCCGAGAGCCCAGATAACGGATCGGGAAGATGTTCAATCGTTTCGCAAGAGACTACGATGTCAAAAGACTCGGCCAGAAACGGCAGTTTCGTTGCGTCGGCTTGAGCCAGCGACGCGGACGTAACTCCTTTCTGCGCAATTTTCAAAGCAGAGTATGAAAAATCCGCACCAACCGCGCGAGCGCCCGAAGCGGCTAGATCCCTGGTGAATCCTCCGCGCCCGCAGGCAATCTCCAGAACTCGTTTGTCCTGAACAGCCGGAAGGTACTCACGAACGATCCGATGCCACGGTGAATCTTCCTGATGTTGCGCTGGCCCGGTACGTTCTTCGTGCCAACGGTCATACTGCGTGCGAACGCTCACCGGCGTATTCTATCACGCGCGAAACTTGGTTTTGCCGCACCTTCGCCGGAGCTCGAAAGCCTTCCGGCATCCCTCTATTAGAGCCCCGTTTTCATAACGTCAAGATGACCTAGTACTTTAGTCCTATCAAAAAATGAATCGAGCGGTCCATCGCTTCGACCGCCTGCTACCCACATTATTGGGTTGTGAATCGGGCATCGGCCGAGGGACGGGCCACAGGTGCGGGTGGGGAAGTGTCCAGCGAATTCCACCAGACCGTAGTCTCTGTCTAAAAGGGACCGCCTTTTTGGGGAGTCCGAACTCGGTTTGTTCTTAGCTGATCGCGAAGTATTCCGTCGCATCGGCGCATTTTTTGGAGAAATTCGCTTCGGCTGCGGGATGTCGAATTGAGGAAAATGGCTAAGCCAATTTTGATGGTCAAACCGCAGCATGTGGAGTTGCGCCCTGAACCGATTCGGCCCGAGTGGATCATCAGCGGTGACCCTACCGCCCGCAGTAACAAGCTGGCGACCAGCCGTGACAACACCTCGAATGTTATCGTCTGGGATTGCACCCCCGGCCAATTCCAATGGCGCTACAGCCAGGATGAAACCGTCGTAATCATCTCGGGCGAGGCCTTCATCACCGGTCAAGATGGCGTCGAACGTCGCATCGGCCCGGGAGAACTCGCCTTCTTTCCGGCCGGCACCGTATGCACCTGGCGTGTAACCGAGACCATCCGCAAGGCCGCCGTGCTTCGCGAAACCATGTGGGGCCCGTTTGGTTTGCTGCTCAAGATTTCCAAAAAGATTCTGCGGTTGGGCACTCCAGCAGGGAGCGCTCACGGCGCTGGGACTTATCCGGATACCCTGCCTACCTCGTTGATGTAGCCCGTTAAATCGATTCCGCAGATATCTTCCGCTACGGCGGACTGCGATTGCTCACTACTCCGATTCGGCCACGCGCCCCTCGTGTTAAAATCTCTAAGTAAATGAGTGTCCTCTGCGTTTTGTCATTGCGCCCATCTAAACGCCCGCACGATCCGCTTTGCAATTATCTATGACACGCAAAAGCAAAATCTTCTCCACCGTTGACGAGATCGTCGCCGATATTCGAGACGGCGCGTCGATCATGTTTGGCGGTTTTGGTGGTGCGGGCTTTCCGAATAATCTGATCCAAGGGTTGGCGCGGAAGGGCGCAAAGAACCTCAGCGTAATCAGCAACAACTGCGGCACCGGCGATGGCGAGCTGGGTATTTTATTTAAAAATCGCCAGATTCGACGGGTCACCGCCGCCTTTCCCGGCCCGGGAGCTACCTACTTTCAGGAACAATTCGACAAAGGGGAAGTTGAACTGGAGCTGGTGCCACAAGGAATACTTTGCGAACGAATGCGTGCCCACGGTGCGGGCATCCCCGCGTTTTTCTCGCCGGTTGGCGTCGGCACCGACGTCGCCAAAGGCAAAGAGGAACGAGTGATTCGTGGTAAACGCCATATTCTCGAGGAATCCATCGGCGCGGATTATGCCTTCATCAAAGCGCATCGCGCTGACGCGTTGGGAAATCTGGTGTTTCGCAAAGGCGCGCGCAATTTCAATCCAGTTATGGCCACGGCCGCAAAGACGACCCTGGTCGAAGTTGAGGAAATCGTGGAAGTAGGTTCGCTTGATCCCGAAGCGATCGTCACGCCATTTATTTTTGTCCACCGCATCGTCGTCGTGCAGGGACTTCGCTATGTCTAAACCCAGGCTCACCCGCGAGCAAATCGCGCAGCGCGCAGCATTGGAACTGCCCGACGGTGCCTGCGTGAACCTCGGCTGGGGAATTCCGAATCTGACGGCGGCCTACGTTCCCAAGGGCATCACCATTTACTTCCACAGCGAGAACGGAATTCTGGGCATGGGCCCGCGCGCGAAGAAAGGCGAAGAAGATTTCGATCTGGTCGACGCCATGAAGGTTCCGGTCACGTTGATTCCCGGCGCGTCATTTTTCGCTCAAGAAGCCGCCCACGTCATGACCCGCGGCGGCCATCTTGATGTTTGCATGCTTGGCGGCCTGCAAGTTTCGGAGAAAGGCGATCTGGCGAACTGGCGCGTCCCCGGTGCCAAGGGTGCCGGCGGCATAGGCGGCGCCATGGATATCGCGGTGGGTGCTCGCCGGCTGATCGTCACCATGGAGCACACTTCGAAGGATGGCGCGCGCAAAATCGTCAAGCGCTGCGACTACCCGTTGACCGCCGTGGAATGTGTGGACACCATCGTCACCGATTTGGCCGTGATTGATGTTACGCCCGACGGTTTGCAACTGCGCGAAGTCGCGCCTGGGTTCACTCCAGAAGAGGTTCAGGCGCTGACCGAGCCGAAACTGCATTACTCCGGAAAAGTTCCGGAGATGCTCGCGTCGGCCCGTTAACGAACGGTATCGACGTCCCAGATCTCAAGTTTAGGAGTATGATTTTCCGTGATGGAAAGTGATCCACAACAACGAAGCAAGCCGATAACCTACTGGATCGGCGAAGGTGGCGGTTGGCTACTGCGCCATGTCGTCCGGGGTCTCGCTGCCACCGGCCTCACGCCGAATATGTTCACCTTCCTCGGTCTCGCCGTGAATTCCTGGGCGGCCGCGTTGTTCGCCATGGGTCGATTTCGTCAGGCGGCGGCGGTCTTGTTTCTGGCCGCGTTTCTGGATATGGCCGACGGTCAGGTGGCGCGGCTGGTCGGGCGCGTCACGGCCTTCGGCGCGTTTCTCGATTCCACGCTCGACCGGTACGCCGACCTCGCCCTGTATATGGGCTTGGTGGTGCATTACACGCTGATCGGCCGTTCGTTTTACATGGCCCTCGCCGCCGTGGCCATGGCCAGTTCTTTTATGGTCAGCTATTCGCGCGCGCGCGCGGAATCGTTAATCCCCTCGTGCAAAGTTGGATTTATGGAGCGGCCAGAGCGTCTGGTGCTGTTAATCATGGGTGGGGTTTTTAACCGCATGGCACAAGTACTTTGGGTTGTGGCCATGATCTCGACGATTACGGTCGTTCACCGCGTGGTCTACACCTGGCAGGAACTTCGTGCGGGGCGTTCGCTCCCCGAGGCCGGAGCCTCGCAGTCTTTTTAAAACAGCTAAATCTTTTCGACCGGATTCTGAAGTAGATCGTCTTCCACTGGTTTCGCCACGATGTCCTGTACCCGCTGCCTCAAATCATCCACCTCACTTCGTCCGATGTCTTTCGTTTCGATTGTGGCATGCAGATATACGGTAATTTTTCGAGGGAACAGCATCCAGTTGCCGGTCTGGAAAAATTGGTACGAACCAACCACGCTTATCGGCACGATCGGAATTCCGAATTTCTGCGCCAATCCAAAAATCCCCTTCTTGAATTCCTGTACGTGGCCGTCGCGAGTTCGTGACCCTTCCGCAAAAGCAATCAAACTGATTCCCGAATCGAAGGCAGCCTTGGCTCGTTCGCGCATCGTTTCCAAGCCTTCGCGGCTTGGCGCGTCCGGCACTGGAATGTTTCCGAAACGCCCCATCATCCAGCCATATACCGGAATCTTGAAGTGCGATTCCAGCTCGAAGCCGCGCAGAAACTGTGGAATCGCCGAATAAATCACAAAAGGATCAAAAAGATTTACATGGTTACAAATAAACAGGCTGGTCTTCGCGGCGTCGAATCCCGGCGCCCGGTGGATCTCCAGTCGTGCGCCGGCCAGCCGCATGATGTTCCGGAAGAAGAGCCGCTGCGGCAGATCGTTCTTCCGCGAATCGACGAAAATCGCCAACACAATTAGAAAGGTGCATACCACCGCAAAGTGTATGCCGCTGATCGCCCAAAGAATCGCCGAACGAATCGTGAGATACGCCTTCCTCATACGATGACGTCCAGCGCGGCGGGAAGGATTTCGAGCGACTGGCACTGCAGGTGCAAACTCTCGCCGTCGACCATCACGTTGACCGGACCGTCGAGTTCGAATTCGACTCGCTTCACTCCGGCGCGAGCCGCGAGCGGATGATCGATATGCGTCCCGGTAAACAATCGCGGCAAAGTCATCAGCAATCCAGCCCGCCCGATCGGCCCCCAGCGCACATATTCGATCAGGCCATCCGCCGGATCGGCCTTCGGCGCAATCATCATTTTCCCGCCGGTAAATTTGCTGTTGCTGAAGGTCAAAAACAAATTGCGGCTGCGATTCCAATCTGCCGAATCATCAAGCCGGTGTGGAAACGCCCCGTGCTCTAAATTGATGACATGCCGCAAAACTGCGAAAATATATCCGAGTTCGCCCCAGCGTTTAAATCGCCGGTTTGCCGTCTCGCCTACTTCCGCGGGGAAGCCCAGGCTCAGCAAATTCAGGTAATACAATTCGCCCGCGCTGTGGCGCAAACGAATCACGTCGCTAGCGCGGCGCCGGCTCGCGCGCAGTGCGTCAATCGTGTTCTGTACACCCTGAGCGGTGAAGTCCCGCAGAAAGGAATTTCCCGTCCCTAGTGGCAGGAACCCAAGCGCGGGCCGTTCACCCGCCAGAGCCTCCGGGAAAAGCCCGTTGATGATCTCGTACGACGTGCCGTCGCCGCCGACCGCCAAAAAATTGTGCCTTCCAGCCCGATACTCCGCACGCGCAATTTCGGTGGCCTGGCCAGCACCGCTGGTTTCGCGGACCTCGAGGTTGATTCCCAGTTGCCGAACCCGATCGAGTGTCGTCGCGGCGAGCCGTCCGCTCTTGCCGCCTCCGGCAGCGGGATTCACGATGGCCAGAAATCGCTCGGTCACAGAAGTTTGCATTCCCTGGATGCGGTCACAAAGCCTTAGAGAGACTCCACGGCCGAACGTTCCACCGATTTCCCGATTTGTTCCGCAAGCTCGATTCGTTTGATTTTCATCGAGGCGGTAAGCGGAAAATCCCGATCCCATTCGAGATACCCGCTGACGCGTTTGTAATTCGTCAGGCGGCGGTTGCGCTCCGCGATACGTGAGACAAGTTCGGGCGTGATCGGTTGCCCGGGATCCGGATGCACGACCAGTACGAGTTGCTCCCCAACCATGGTCCGCGCCGGCCACAGATAATTCGCTGCAAAAACGCAGAATTCCTTGACCGGCAATCCTTCGAAATAGGTTTCGATATCTTCCGGATAAATATTCTTGCCCTCTTCGGTGACGATCATGTTCTTCTTGCGGCCGAAAAGTTGCAGATGTCCGGCCGCGTCAATGCGGCCCAAGTCGCCCGGAACCAGCCAGCCATTCACGATCGTCTCCGCCGTCATCTCCGGGTCATCGAGATACTCCGACATCAGCGTTTTGCTGCGCACCGCCACTTCGCCGATGCCCTCGGAGTCTGGATTCACGATTTTTACTTCCATGCCGGGCAATGGTTTTCCAACGGTGTCCGCGCGAAACGGCCTGAAATCATTCAAGGTGATCGCCGTTCCCGCTTCGGTGCAGCCGTATCCGTTCCCAACTTGAATTCCAAGATCATAAAAAAATTGCAAGGTGGCCGGCTCAGTAAAAGCTCCACCCACAAAAAACGCGCGTAGCCCGCCGCCAAACGCCTGGTGTACCTGCGGCAGCAACGTCCGGCTTAATTTCAATCGTGGCCGCCGGCGCGTGAGAGTCCGATTCACCCCGATCAGACCGTTCAGCACCGTGCGCCTCGCCTTCGGCAAATCCGCGAATCGCTGCCGCAAACCCTTTTCCAGGTTTTTCAGCACCATCGGCACCAGCGCCATATACGTAATCTGATATTTGGTGAAGGCTTCGCGAATGTATTCAGGACGCAAGGTCCGCAAATGCACCACCGTGGCCCCGCAGGTGAATGGACCGATGAACCCCACCATGAAATCGATCGCATGGTTCGTCGGAAGAATGCTCAAGTAACGCACGCCCGGCCAAAACGGATAGAGCGAAGTCAGCGCCACGCATTGTTCCAGATAATTTTCGTGCGTCAGTACGCAGCCCTTGGGCCGCCCGCCCGTCCCCGAGGAATAGACGATACAAGCCTGATCTTTGCGTTCACGCGCCACAAAAACCGGCTCACGAGTCTCCGCAAATTCCTCCCACCGTTTCGCGCCACCCAGTTCCGCATCCTTGGGAGCCTCGGTAACCAGCACGACCCGCGTGCGAAGCTCGTTGAAGCCCTCCGCCTGCGTGAGGGCCCGCCACAAATAATATTCAACAACCAGAAACTCGGCCCCGGAATGTTGCAGCAGCTTGATCTGCTCCGCTGCCGTCAGTTTGTAGTCCAATGGAACCAGCACGCCGCCACCGAAGAAAATCGCGTAGGCGGAAATCAGCCACTTCGACTGATTGGTCATGATGATCGCGGCCCGGGTTCCGCTTACGAACCCGGCATCCTGGATCGCGCGAGCCAATGGCAGGGCCGATTGTTTGAACTGGCGATAGGTCAGGCGTAGATTTTCCCGCTCGCGATCGGCCTCGATCAGGCAGGTTTCGTCCGGCCAGGTTTCCAGTGCCGCACGCAGTGCGTCACCCAGTGAATTGTATTGGCGAAGGTCCAGCATTACAGGCGGGATTGAATGCGCTCAGCCAGGGTCCGGAAATCGCTGACGCCCTGCAGTTCGTAATCCGGTAATTCGATGTGAAAATGCTGCTCGATGCGTGTCAACAAATCGAGCGCCTGCAGGCTGTTGATTCCGAGCTTCTTGAAAAAATCGTCGTCCGGCGTCAATTGTTCGCGCGGCACCTTGAAATGTGTCGATGCCAGAGCCAGCACTTCATTGGTAGTGTCTTGTAATGTGCTCATCTGTTCGTATTTTGCCACAAATCAGCAACAAACCCGCGAATTCGCGCCTAAGGCAAGTAGGGCAACGCGTCCGTACTCTCGACGAATTTTCGCAAGCCCTCTCTCACCGCCGGACGCTCGAACAGCTCACAAAATATCTCAATCTCGCGCCGCAACTCGTCGAACGGAATCGGCTTGATGAATTTTTTCGCAGCGGCCGCCGTCTCGCGATCAAACTTCTTCAATTGCGCTGCCGTGGAACGCGCAATCCGCAGAGCATCTCCTTCGGCGACCACCTGGCTGACCAGCCCCACCGCCTGCGCCTTGGTAGCGTTGATACTGCGGCCCGTAAGCAGCAAATCGCGGAGCACCGCGTTGCCCAGGTCGCGCCTCAATCGAGGAATCCCGCCAAAGCCCGGAATCAACCCAAGCCTAAGCTCGGGAAAACAAAACCTTGCCGTCTTGTCGGCGATGATCAAATCGCAAACCAGCGCCAGTTCAAATCCGCCGCCGAACGCAATGCCTTGAATTGCCGCGATTGTGGTCAACGGCACGGAATCAATCGCATTCATCACCCGGTGAATGCGTTCCAGAAAATCCCGCAGACGGGCTCCGCGTTCGTTCGGGGCCAGTGGCTGCGATTCGCGGTACAACTCCCGGAGATCCGCCCCGGCGCAAAAACCTTCTTTTCTTGCGCTGGAAATAATCAGCGCATGGGATTCATTTTGTAGCTTGGCCAGCGCTTCAACAAACCGCCCCAATTCCGGAAGCGTCGCCGAGCCAATTTCATTGCAGGGCGCACGGTCGAGGGTCAGCTCGATAACGCCATCAGTCCAATTCCACGAAAGAGTTTTACCCTGGAAAGTCTTCATTCGGTTTTCTTGGCGTACATCGCTTCAATCTCCGCCGCATAACGCTCTGCGATGGCGTCGCGTTTCAGCTTTCCGTTCGAGGTGAGCAGACCGCTCTCGATTCCGAACGGCTCCGGCACAATCCTGAACGCCCGAATTTGCTTGTAATGGGGCTGGTCCGCGTTCATGCGCTCAATCGCCGCCTGCACGTTCGCTTCATTCGTCCCATTGCCGGAACTCACGGCCACCAGCGCCGCCAAAAAACTTCGCCGATTGCCGATCAGGACGACCTGTTCGGCCTCGGGCAAGATTTGGGTCAGCGCCGATTCCAGCGGTTCCGGCGGAACCTTGTGGCCGGAATTCAGGATGATTATATTTCTCACCCGGCCAGTAATTCGCCAGTTTCCGGTCGCGTCGACTTCGCCCTGATCTCCGGTATGAAACCACCCGCCTTCCAGCGCCTGCGCGCTTTCCGCCGGACGCTTCCAATATCCCGGAAAAATGTGTGGCCCCCGCGCCAGAATTTCTCCATCATCGGAGATCTTCATTTCCGTACCCGGCACCGCCACGCCCACGCATCCGGCTACCACGCGATGCGGGTCGTCCATGGTGCAAATCGCCGTAGTTTCCGTCAGGCCGTAAGCCTGCAGAACCGGAATACCCAACATCATAAAAAATTGCTGGGTCTCCATCGAGAGCGGCGCCGAACCGCAGATCAATCCTTTCAAGCTCGGGCCGATACCCGCGCGAATCGTCGGAAACATAAAGCGATTCGCCAGCGCCAGCCAGAAAGTATCCGCAAAACTGCCCTGACTGCTGCTCCTTCGGCCATACGCATCCTGCGCCTTCGAAAAAACCGTCGCCGCAAATGTCCCGCGTTTCTGAATCGTTTCCTGGATGGTCCTGCGTACGCGCTCCAGCAGCGTCGGCACGTTCAGAAAATAATTCGGCGACGCGATCTTCAATTCATCCGCCAGTTTGGTTAGGTCAGTAGAGAGGGAAAGTGCGCTGTTCCGCGATACGAACGAGAGCATCGCAATCCACGACGCCGCAAACGAAAACGGCAAATAATGAAAAACTTTCTCCGGCTCGCTTTGCGGCCCCACCAACTGATCCAGCCGCGCGTTGGTCGCTCCCAGCATGAACGTCACGTTCCCGGCATTCAGCATCACGCCTTTCGGCTCGCCCGACGTTCCCGAAGTGTAAATGATAGTGATCAGGTCGCCGTCCTCGTGATGGATCGGCGGAGACTGCGCGCCCGCTTCACCCACGAAAACAGTATCGATCAACGAAATATGCGGAGCGCCGGGCCAGAGCTTCTTGATTTCCGCCGCCACTCCCGCGTTCATGCAGAAAATCCGCAGCGGCAGCGCATCGAGCATCATATGCACCAGCTCGGCCGTGGCCTGCCGCGAATACAGCGGGACAACCACAACGCCTTCCGCCATCAGCGCCAAGTCCAACGCGATCCAGCCCACGCTGTTCGAAGCCAAGACTGCGCAGCGGTCGGTTTTCTTCATACCGCGCGCGCGCAGAAATTGCCGGGCCTGCTGCACCATGGCCAACAACTCGCGTGCGGACACGGGATGTGCCGCCCCTTCGCGAATCTCACTAGCCACCATGGAATCCGGAGTGCGCTGCAGCCGTTCGAAGATGGTCTCGAGGAAAGTCATGCCGGAGCCGCCATCAGCTTTCAGGAAGCTAAAACTCCACTTTGCGTTTCGAGCAATTTCACCAGATTGGGACTGAGCGGCGGAAGATATTTCTCCCATCCCAGTACGCCAGTGCGAATCGGAAATTCGGGATAACGCTTCGCCACTTGCTCTTCAAAATAGGTCCCCATCCGCGCCATCATCTGCAGGTTGCGCGCGACGGTGCCTTCCATGCCATCGCGAATCGCGTCGGTTTCGGAGTCCAGCGCATTGAGCGCCATCACGATTCTATCCGCCAGGTCCGCGTCGTCCACCCGCATCAACAAATGTTCGTGGCCGCGCTCGCGCATCAGGTTGCGAATGCGTTCGTCCATGGTCACGCCCGCCGATGGAATCCCCGCCGGCATGGAAGTCACAATCGCATGGTAGCGCGAAGACAATATCCGATCGGTCGTGCGCAGAATGCTCACCAGTTCGAACATGTTGAACTGGTCGGACCCAAATACCGGAGCACCGCCCAGCCGTTGCGCTACCCGCTTGCACGCGTCGCGGTCCAGCATCTCCATCGCGATCATCACCGGAAAAACCTTGCGTGATTCGCGATAGCCTTCAACGCCAGCCGCCATCGCGGCTAAATATTTTTCATACGCTGCGGTCACCGCCGGCCCGGATTTATGAAAGTAAATTGTGCGGTAGTAGCTGTCCTTGTAAGCGCCCGCGACCGAATGCGCCGCCCACTTCACCAGCGACGCCGTGACCGGCCACCAGAACGGATTGATCGGGCACACGGCGAGCACGGGCGTTTGCCCATCCCAACCCGCATCGCGCAGTGCCTTGAGCCCATACTCCCGCCCCAGCGGTTCGAACGTCCACGCCGTGTCCGTCCCCAGTTCGGTAGGAACACCAAGTTTCCCGAGCACGGCTTGCGACTCCACGTTGCGCGTAATCACCAACGAGTCGCGGCAGTACCGGCTGCACATTTTCTGCACCAGCGTATCCATGTCGCCGGCTTCCGCGCCGTAAGCGATGCTCAATTTATTTTGCGCCGATGCGATCCCCAACGTCCCGATCATCATGGTGGTCAGCGCGTTCGCAAACTTGCTTTTGAACATCGAGCCTTCGCAAGCCACCACCCCGTCGTTTTTTCTCACTTCGGAATGAAGAAAGGGCGGAAAAACATCGGGCAAATGCACTTGCTTGGCGTCGCCGAAATAACCGCGCGTTCGGTCGAAATTCTGCGACATCACGCTCAGCGCCAAATTTTCGTTGCCGAGGATCCGCCGCACCTGCCGGATCATTTCTTCCACGCGCACGTCCGATCCCGTGTTGCGCGTGCCGTTGTAGCCCGCGAAGAGCAGCTTTAATTTTTCGCCGGGCCGCCACGCTTGCCCGGCGCCGAGCATGTATTCGAACTTGTTCAGCTCGATGAGCCCGCTGACCCAACCTTCCAGTAGCAGATCCGTCATCGGGAAATATCCTGCGCCGAGCGGGCTTGCCGCGCGGCCAAAGCGGATGGATTCGGCGCCGGCCAGTCGCGATATTTATATACAAAATGATTTTCACGGCTAAATCGCAGCAGCGGAAACGAGTACTGTGAAAATGGCGCCGGTTGCCGGCCCATTTCTTCCACCGCCCGCGTGTTGTCGAAAACCGTGTTCCAAACCAGGTACGGAAGAAAAACCTTCAGCAGCGTGGCAATTCCGCCGATCTTTCCGGCGCGCCCTGCCAGCGCGTTCACCATTTGCGAAGTCGGCTTCTCAAACGCCGGAACGAATTTCGGACCGCGCTTTCCCTGCGCTTCCGACAACGCATCGGTCAGCTGCTCGAAGGTCTCGGCGCCGGTGCCGGACGACAAATGGTAAATATCGTGCAAGGGCTTTTCCTTCTGATGCAGCGTCGCGACCGCGTCCGCCACAAAGTCCACCGGAACAATATCGATGCGATCCGTAGGCCGGAAGGGAAGCGCCGGTAGACCCGCCAGAAATACAAAAGCGCGGACCATGTCGAACTGGTTCGTCTCCGGTCGCCGGCTATCTCCGAGCACGATACTTGGCCGAAAAATCGTCCGCGACACGTCCGGCAGCAGCTGCCGAACCATGTGCTCGCAGAATTTTTTTGTTCGCGCGTAGGGATCGTAGTCCGAGCGGTTCCAATCGATCGCCGTATCTTCCTGCACCACTTCGTTGGCCCGCTGCCCCGCGACCGCCACCGTGCTGACGTGGCTGAAGCGGCGCAATCCATGTTGATCGCGCGCCCGCGACGCCAGCTGAATCACTTCCAGCGTTCCGCGCAGATTGACGTTCAGGCAGCTTTTTTCCGATTTGCGGTTCAACGACGCGGCGCAGTGGATGATCGAATCGGTCGAGCGCACCAGCTCCGCATAGTCGTCATCGGCCAGTCCAAAATGCGGATCGGTCAAATCGCCGCGGAAAATTCGAATCCGCGAATTCAAAAACGACTCGAATCTCTCGAAATCCAGATGGAGCTGCAGGGAACGCCACAGCCGCTCGCGCGCCTCATGCTCGTCGCGGGCGCGCACCAGCAAATTCAGCGAATCGGAATGGCCGGTAAGCAGATTCGACGTAATATGCGCGCCGATATAACCGGTGGATCCTGTAAGGAGAATAGGCACAGTGATTGAGTGTCAGGACGTTGTGGCCGGAGCCGCACCCGCGACCTTCGTCGCGACCTCTGCGCTGGGAGCCATAAGCGGAACCGAACGCTTCGGGCGAGCCGGGAGCTGGCGTCCTTCGATGAGAGGATAACACCACTTGCGTAGCGCCGGAATGTGCACATTGATCCAGTAATCCCACCAATCCAGCGCCCGCGCGTCGTAACCAAAATCGGCTTGTTCGTTTTCCGCCAGCGCCGCCGATAATCTTTCGATGTTGGCGGCTTCAAAAATATGGTCGTTGTGCAGGATGAACGGCTCGAAAAGCGAAATCAGCTTGATGACTTTCTCGAGTTCCCGTTGCGCTCGCGCCAAAGGTGGCTTCGATGAAAATGGCTCCGCCGTGCGGTTGATGGTCTCCACGATCGCTTTTTGTGCCGGCGCCGAAAGCTTTTCGTAACGCGCCTTCGAAACTGGAATCGCATCGAACTTCAATCGCAGGCGATTCTCCAGGTCGTCCTGCGCCCGGTAGAATTTGCGATGCCCCAGGCCGGTGAGTTCGATCGAACGCCCCATGTTGCAGGCATTCGCCACCGAAGTGGCCAGATGATAGACCTCGGCGTGTCTCCGCTCGATCAGTGCGGCCGAAATCAACGTCATCCCTCGCGTCACCAGATCGACCGGAATAATGTCCAGGCACTTTGCTTCGTTGGTCGGCAGCTGCCGGAAAAAAGTGCCGAGCAGGTACGAAAGCGAAGCGGAAGTATTGATCCCTTCGTTCCATCCCAGAAAGGGTTTTTCCAGCGATGATTCCACGATTGCCGGACGCACCACGGCCACCGCCGCCGCAGGATTCGCATCTAGAAAATTTCGAATCAAGGATTCCGAAAGGCTCTTCGTGTAAGTATAAGTATTGGGCCAGCCGAGTTCGAGGGCGCGATCCGCGCCCGCATCGGTGAGCGTTTGCCGCAGCCAGCGTACTCGGTTCTTACGGATTTGATTTTCCAGCGCGGCCCCGTGCAAATCTCTGGCTGCATGCTCCTTTTTCTGTGCCGCCACTCGCAGCTCTTCGGTAACTTCGGGTGATTCCGCGCGCGCTTCCGTATCGCGAACCAGTGTTTCCAGGCGCTGCCATTCCTGAGCTGCGTCGTACCCGGCTAAGCCGCGCGGAGTGTAGTTGTGCGGTAATTCCTCCATCACTCGGCCATCGCGCTGTCCCACCACGTAACACGTGGAGAGATGCAGCAACCCGGCATGCTCGCATTCGCGCAGAAAATCGAGGGTGTACGCCGTGGCGCGCACGTTGGTCGCCAGTGCGTCGCGAATATCAGGATTAAAGTCCGTAAGACCGGAGCTATTTACGATCACATCGAGCGATCGCGCGAGGCGCTGGCGCAGGTTCGGCGCCAGTCCGAGACCGGGCTTGCTCACGTCGCCGTCGACCACTTCAATTCGCTCGCGGAGAAATGCCGCGAAACCATCGCCATGCCTTTGCGCCAGCTTCTCGAACACCGGCGATTCTTCCAGCGCTCGCTGGTAACGTTCCACCGAAGTCGACGCCCGGTTGTGCCGTACCAGCAAATAAATGAGGCCAATCTCCGGCAAATCGGTAAGCAGGTTGGCCAGCCACACTTTTCCGATGAACCCCGTCGCGCCAATCAGCAGAATATGTTTTCCGGCCAGCGTATGGCGGACGGATAACGATTTTCGCCCAGCGCCTGAATCAAAATGAACTACGGGTTTAGTCACTTTAGGGCTGGGACGTTCGGCGGATTGAATCGCAGCTTCCAGAATTGCCGGATTCTTCTCGAATCCAAGAACAGAAATAAGTTTTTCGCGGGGCACCAAGCCATTCGGCTGTCCGCCGGTAAATCGCGCGAAAAGGCCGCGCGGGCGAATCACTGGATCGAGTAGTCGTCCCGTCGCTTTGCCATCGCGGAAGTCGAGCCGGTTGGCCACGATCCGCTTCACGCCCAGATGCTTGGCCAGCGGACGCATGATGTGCTCGAGTCCCTGACTAACCAGCACGATGTCGCTGCCTTCCGCGATCGATTCGTTAAGCAGCGCCACGCCGCGCTGCTTTAATCGCGGCTTCAGAAAATATTCGAAAAACTCCTCCCCCAGCAAATCCAGGCGATCGCGGCTCACTCCGCGCAGTACCGTATGCAGCAAGCGCGTGGCGAATTCCCGATTCGTCACATACAGAAATGGCCGGGCCAACGCCAGTGCCGCCATCGAACCGCGGCGGCTCCAGCGCTGCAGAAAACTCTGCGAGTTCCAGGCAAAAAATCCGACCGGGCGGACCGCGGTGAGATTCAGCAGGCTGCCCTCAACCCGCCAGAAGACAGGCTCGCGCACAGACGCGGGTCGCGGTTGATTTGGAATTTCCGGATTTTGGCCGTTTGAATTAGACAACGACATCGTCACGTAACAATTCTAGTGATTTCGTGGAAAGAACAAAATTATCATGGCCATCGCGGCCATTCAAGTAATCGCCCGGCGTGCGTCAGCCCTGGATCGGCGAACGCAACACCTGCCGCTATTTTTCCGGTTCCGGATAGTTGAACCGGAAATTATCCACCGCCGGTCCCGCCACTCCCCGCGTGTTGTATTCGAGCATGTACTGTATGTGCGTCTGATCCTCGGGATACGCCACGCCCGCGGGATACGGGTACGGCACTGGAGTGTGGAACGGCAGAGGCGCCACCGTATCGCCGTGCGCCGCATAAAAATCCATATCCTTGGCGAAGCCGTCCGCGTACAGAAAATAATCGCGAATCCAGCCATTCGGAATATCCGGCAAGTGAGTCGCGTCAAAATCCACCGAAACTTCATCCCCCGAACCAAAAATCACATATTTCTCGTCGGACTTGTTGACCAGCTCGGAAACGTCTCCGTACCGCGTGTAATTTCCAATTTGCCGCGAATACGGCCCCGTGGCGCTCACGTCTTCATACACGTAAGTCAGATCGTTCTTTGGATTGCCTTCCACCACCCGCGGGTAACCTCGAAACGCCAGGTTAGCCTTCGCCAGCGGCACTTCAGTTTGTGTGAACTGCAGATCCGTTGGCGAGTTATCGACGCGAATGCGGTCCCAGTAGATTTTCAAATTTGTACTGATGCGGATGAACCGCGTGCCCGGCGGAATCTTGCCGGTTAGGTCCGCAATCATGGTTCGCGACAATCCTGCCGGGAACCCCATGTCGGCGATGACCATCTGCCACTTCCCGGCGTCGTCCTGCGTTTCCACAAACGGCGGCACCGGAGTGATGCCGGCTTGCCACGCCGCGTACATCGAACTGGCGCTGAAATAGTCGGTAAAACCATCCATCAACAATCGCAGCGGTCGCGACGGATCCCAGTCACCCAGGTCCAGTTCGATCCAGTGCATCGCCGCAAATCCCGCGTACGGCGCTTCGCCAAAATTCGTCACGTATTTGCGGTCTCGCTCCTTCAGCAGCGGCAGAATATTCCGGTTGTGATCGTCCCACGCTCCAGCGGGAGCATGCGCCTCACTACTCGCGATCACCTTGTACTTCGGGAATGGCGGCCCGCTGGCGAATCGCGCATCAGGATACACTTCGACCTCCACCGGATGATCAATCGCGATCAAACGCACCCGATCCAGATAATCCAGCTCTTCCATCGGCTCCAGCATTTTGAAATGGATGAGTCCATCCTGCGGCTGCACCAGCGACCCGGTCACTTTGAAATATTCTTCAGGCGCCGGAGTGTTGCGCTGATTCGGTCCGGTCCAATGCCCGACGATCCCGGGACCGATCATGTCCGCCAGAAATTCGAATTTGGTGCCGTTCCAGACGAAAACAATCGGGCAGGAACTTCCACGGCGGTCAATTTCGGTGAAAGCCGCATCCTTGTGCGCGGGGGTTTCCAATTCGTCCTGCAAAACTCCGGTGGGCCACAGTAAACGGATTACATCCGCGCTGCGCTCCACGCCCAAACCGGCCACGATCGACGCCGGACCTTGCCCCAGATATCCAGAAGCTCCAGGAATTTCCCATTTCTGTTGCAGCGCGCCGGCAAACATCTCCACTTTGGTTCCAATCGCCGTCTTATTGTCGTTCTCGCCTTTCAACCCGATGCGAATCCAGTTGTAGCCGTTTCCGCCGTCATTCTTCAGCAAAACCGGCGGAAGTCCATTTTGAGTGATCAGCAGATCAGTGGCCCCATCGCCGTCAAAATCAAACGCGATCACCGCGCGCGGATTGTGCAGCACGATTTTATCCAGCCCCGTCGATGCCGTAACGTCGCGAAAGCCCGCCGCCCCCTCGTTTCGCAACAAAACTATGCGCCCTTCGCCCGCGAAATTCTCGCCCACCGCAACCAGATCGATCCAGCCATCGTTGTCATAGTCAATCGGCGCGACGCCCCAGCCGCGCATCCAGTCCAGATCCGGCAGTGGCACACGATCAAACGATTTTCCGTCCACATTGCGCCACAAACTCAGCCCTGGCGATCCCCAATGCGTAAAGGCCAAGTCCATCCAGCCATCTTTGTTGAAATCGAGCGCGACCACGCCCGCCGTCGGTGCCGGCATGTCGCTCGACCACGGCGTCGTCGCCTTGAACGCGCCTTCGCGCGGATTGAGATAAGCCACCGGCGATTTCCGCCAGCCGGTCACCACAAAATCGATGGCGCGGTCGTTGTTGATGTCACTGCCGATCGCCCCCACCGATGGCGCATCGCCGCCGAGCGCCGTCTCGCTGGTCCAATCCGTGAACGTGCCGTTTCCGTTGTTGCGCCACAGTACGTTCCCAGCCGGAGCCGCGTCCATCGGGAACGAAAAAGCCTCCGTTGGATTAGCAAAGGGAAAGTCATTAAATCGAGTTACGTAAAGGTCGAGGTCGCCATCGTGATCGTAATCAATAAAAGTCAAACCAAGCGCCAGGCCGGTGGTGAAAATCCCGGATTCCTGCGTTACGTCCTTGAACGTGCGATTGCCCTCATTGTGAAAAAGCAGAACGCGCCCGTCCATGCTCACCGCCAGATCCGGCTTTCCGTCGTTATCGTAATCTCCGACCGCGCAGCCCATCCCCTGGCCGCGAAAATCGAGTTTGGCCTCGCGCGTGACGTTTACAAAATGTCCGCCGCCCAGATTGCGGAATAACGCCGAATTGCCCTTGCCGTCGCTATCGACCAAAAAAATGTCCGGCTTGCCATCGCCGTCGTAATCGATGATGCACGCGCCACTGCCCAGAAAGCGCGCCAGCGAATCCGCACGGTTCTTTTTCACCGGCGCGTGCCGCGGTCTAACGTTGGTTCGCGGCGTGTTTCCGCCTGCAGGGGAAGCAGCTGGCGTTTCCGCCGCCGCGACCGTCTGTGCCGATTCTCCGCGCATCGGCAAGCCGGACGCCGGAGTTACGTTCACAAAATGGACAGGCATGGCCGGCGGCACCGGTTCCGGTGCAGGCTGCATGATCGCGGCCAACGAATATTTTCCCTGCTCACCGTAGATGAAGCTGATCGGCTTGCCCAGCTTCTCCGAAGTCATGTGCTGGAACTTGTCGAAATGCTGTTTTGCGCCGGCCGTATCGCCGCTCCGCTGCAGAGCCTGCGCCAGGCCGAACTCCGCAGAAACCTGAAACGGGTTCAGGCTGATCGCTTTGCGAAACGCGACCATCGCCTTGTCGTATTGCTGTTGTTGCGAATAAATCAAACCCAAGAAATATTGCGTGTCGGCATCGTAAGAATCCAGCCCCGCTACTTTTTGAAAATCATCGATCGCCGCTGTCGCGTTCCCGCCCGCTTTTTCCAGCAGCCCCAGGTTGAACCACACCCGCGGATTGCGCGGCTCGCGTTGCGCCGATTTTTCCAGGATGGCGCGCGCTTCGTCGAAACGCTGCATGTTTAGGAACGCAATGCCCATGTTCACGCATCCCAGATCGGTCTCGGGATCCAGGATGCAGGCGCGCTGAAATTTTCCCAGCGCTTTTTCGAACTGCTGGCGGTTCATCAGTGCCACGCCAAAATTATTTTCGCGGGTGATTTCAGCGCGGGGGTCGGCTCTCTGCTCTGGGTCCGGGGGAGCCGCGTCCGCTTTCTTGGCCGGCCGGTTCTGCGGATGGGCTTCCTGTCGCGGTTGGCTCGCGCCGACCATCGCCGACGCCACGATGCCGGCAAAAAGCGTCGCCGCCAACCCCGCCTTCCATTTCTGCATTCGAAGAAGCCTCGCGGGTATTCTACCGTTTTGCCAGGGGCTTTGCCGCAGCGATGCCTTCTTTTTCTTTGACCGTGATGATCTGGTCGGCCGCGATGTTTTTAAAATTGTCTACTTGCCCGCTGGGCCAACGGATTTCGATCGCCTCAGCCTGAGTGTGCGAGGCGAGCCCGAACGTAAGAATCAGTTCACTGGAGGAAAGGTAGCTTGAGCCACTCCGCAAAGTTTCTGTCTGCACATCCGTGCCCGCGGTAACGCGAACGTCGCTGCCGATGCCGTCGCGATTCGATTTCGTGCCGATAAGCTTGATGCGCAGGCTGTGATTCGTCGTCCCCACGTTCCGGAAAAGCGTCGCCGGCCCGCCATTGGTTGCCACCAGCACATCCAGCGCGCCATTGTTGTTGATGTCGCCGTAGGCCGCTCCGCGCGCCACTCTTGGCGACGCAAACGCCACGCCCATCGATTGCGTGACTTCCTGAAATTTTCCGCCGGTGAGATTCCGGAAAAGATGCGGTGGTTCGGCGAAGTGCACCCGCGGCTGCACTCGCTCGATCGCGTCTTCGATGTGGCCGTTCGCAATGTACAGATCTGGCCAGCCGTCCAGGTCGTAATCGAAGAAAAAACAACCAAACCCAAGCGTCAACAGGGAAGCGTGGCCCACATCCGACTTCGGTGCCTCGTCCACAAACAACCCGTTGCGTTCGTTGTGATATAGCGCCAGCATCTGGTTTGAAAAATTGGTAATCACCACGCTGGCCGCGCCCGAGCGGTCATAATCGGCAGCGTCCACTCCCATCCCCGCGCGCGCAATGCCGTCCTCGTTGTAGGCGATTCCCGACGCCACGCCTTTTTCCGTAAACGTCCCGTTACCATTGTTGACGTAAAGCTTGTTGGGCTGCGTGTCGTTGCTGATCAGGATATCCGGCCAGCCGTCTTGATTCGCATCAAAAACCGCGATCCCGAGGCTCTTGGAAGTGATGTCATACAGTCCCGCTTTCTGCGTCGCGTCCTCAAACGTCCCGTCGCCGCGGTTGTGCCAGAGCCGCACCGAGGTGCCCTTATACGATTCGGGCGTGCAATACGATTTGGTCTTGCCATCCAGCTCGCAGGAAATATCCGTCGCGGGCGACCACTGCACGTAATTCGCGACGACCAAATCGAGCTTTCCGTCGCGATCGTAATCCACCCAAGCAGCGCTGGTGCCGAATTCGTTTGGTCCCCACAACCCAGCCTGCTTGGTCACATCGGTGAACGTCCCGTTGCCGTTGTTGTGAAAAAGATGATTCTGCCCCAGCGTGGTAATGAAAATATCGTCGTAGCCGTCGTTATCGTAGTCGCCGATGGCCACACCCATGCCATACATTTCCACCGCAAGCCCGGCCTTTTGCGTGACGTCGGTGAACGTCCCGTTTTGGTTGTTATGGTATAGCGCGAGGGTGCTGCGTTTGCGCACGTGCCCCGGCCAGTCGGCTCCGTTAACCAGCAGAATGTCCTGCCAGCCGTCGTTATCGTAGTCGATGAATGCGACGCCCGGCCCCATCGTTTCCGGCAGCCACTTTCTTCCGATCGCCCCGCTGTTATGCGTGAAGTGAATTCCGGCCGCGCGCGTGATGTCTTCAAAATGAGTCGCCGAGAGCACTGTGGCCGCGCGGTTCTGCGTCGGCTTGGTCTCTCCGCGAACGCCAAGCACCGCCAGAACGGCAACGAGTAGCAGGTATCCAAAAAGCGAAATAGGGTTGGGTCGTTTCTTGTTTACGGCGGGCACTATTCGTGGACCTTTGATTCTGCATGGATTTGGGCGACGGCAATCGGGGCCCCACAGTTTGCGACGCCGGGCTTGCAGGGCCTTGCGACACCAGCGTTCTTCGTGATCCGCGGTTCAGATTTTGCTTTTTGCGGCGCGGCCGAAACATGCTCGTGTATCGGCTGGCGTTCGTTATTGTCAAGCTCGTGTGCGCGCAAATACGGGCCCGTAAGAGTCTGCGCCGATTCGTCAGCCTTAAAACGCAAATAGCGCGTCTGAAACTCCGCAGCCTGCTGCGGCTGGCCCAGGCCCGTATAAGTGAGCATCAAATTGTAATTCGCTTCCAGATCTTCCGGATCGATAGCGATCGTGGCGCTAAATTCTCGCAGCGCGTCGTTGTATCGCCGTTGCAGGAAATAAATTCGTCCCAGGTCGTCCCGCACCACGCGATCTCGCGGATACTGTGACAGCACCTGCTGCAGATGGGGAATTGCCGCGTCATATTGCCCCTGCTGCCGCAAAACCCTCGCGTAGAAAAAGTGCGCGCGCGCCAGATCGGGGCTCAGCGCCAGCGCGCGGTCCAGAGCGTCCTTCGCCGCCGGCAAATTTCCTTCCTGCACCCGCACTCGGCCGATATTTACCCAGCCGTCCGGATTCTTTGGATTAATTTCGGTAATCTTTTCAAACGCGCCCGCCGCTCCGGTCAAATCACCCTGCAAAAGCAACCCAATTCCAAAATCGTTCCAGCGCGTCCAGTCGTCGCCATTCAAAACTACATTTGGCGCGGGTTCGGCCGCGGCCGCCGGAAGCACCTGCAAGTCGACTTTGTTTTCGGCCATCACCACGACTGGCAGATTGGGAATACCTTTCGCGCCACCGGGAAGATCCTTCGGGTCACCGGTAAATTCGTAATGCGAATCGTCGTAGCTCGGTGCCAACGCGTCGGCCGGCTGATCCGCCTTGCGCACACCGGCGAACGCGAACTGCGTCCCGAACCACGCGAATTTTCGGTAATTCACTTTCGCGTCGAGGTGAATGTGCCCTTCGGCGCTCGCCGGGATCTGCAGCCGGTAGTGAATCGTGTCGGCAGCCCCGGGCGGAATCAGGTGAACATACACGACCGCGCGCGTGGCCCAGGCATTCCGCTTGTTGATCGGATTTCCGTGCGCATCGATTTGCAGTGAGCGGTAGAAATGCGCACTCGGATCCACAGGACCTTTGCCCT